>Ga0307514_10000016_pt1 | contig 446038 bp, 393 predicted proteins | sample 16_EM_MG_FD_203088 | JGI IMG/M metagenome (GOLD analysis project Ga0307514, IMG submission 203088) | Populus trichocarpa ectomycorrhiza microbial communities from riparian zone in the Pacific Northwest, United States - 16_EM | ecosystem: Host-associated > Plants > Roots > Unclassified...
CAGGCTACAATGCCCACATCCGTCTCGGACGTAACACAGCGCGTTTCCTTCTAATCGTGGCGTATACCCGGCACGGATCCACCGAATTGTAATCGTGCATGGTATAAATATCCCCGTTTTTTTTTTCCCCCCTCCCTACCACCCCCAAGATACTTCGCTCGTATTATAAACCTTCCAACTTTGTCTGGAATCGGTTTTTTCTCACGTGTGTGGTATCGTTGTGAGCGTGATGTACACTATCGGCTCGGATCACCGGATGGGTGGAAATCGCAACTTCCGAGGCGTGGCTGAAAGCTGCGTTAATCCCGCCTTTGAGTGCGGTACTTTATATCCACACATCGTACGTGTCCCCCCCCCCCTCTCACGCGCACACTCCTGCAATTATTTTACGTTTATACTCCCGGTGGCTATCCGGTACCCGGAGCAAGCTGGGAAAAAAAAAACATCGCACCAGGGATGCAGATGAGATCAGATCGCACATGGGTGTGTGTAAATCTAACCCCCCCGGGCCGACAAGTGAGAGATGTGTAATCGCCCAGCCAAGCCCTCCCCCCTCCCACTTCCCCACTTTGCCGGTTGCGGTGTAGGCAGTGGGAGTGCGAGGCGGGGGGCCGAATGCCGAGGAGTTGTTGGGCATAGATGCGCCGGAAGAGGGTTTGTGCGAGGGTTTCTCTGGATGTCGGTTCCCGTGGTGTGCAGGGACGCGGGTATTTGCAGAGGAGGAGGAATGGGAGGGGTTGCACTTACTTACTTACTTTCCGCCCCCTCCCCCCTCCCCCCCAGCTTCTTCGGAGTTTGTACATATCCGGATTTGCGAATGGGGGTCTTGCGAGGTGGTATATGTACTCTATAGCGCTGGGGACTGGGGACTGGGGACTGGATGGGATGGGGAATGCAATGCTGCCCGACGGCGGCATGTGAGCACAAGATTGACCGGACTATTCCGAAGGCTCCCAATGGCTAGGAAGCACTGTATTTAAAGTAACGCGGGGACGGACGAGAACTACTGCCTGATCCGGTAAATGGCCAGAGGTAAGGGTAGGTGCTGTAGGCAGTCCCTCGGAGAAAGCGACGACGAGAGCGCTGGGCGCAGGACCCGGGGCGGATGTGTTACAGTGCTTTCTGGCAGTTGCGATCGGGATTGGGGGGATGGGGTGGATACAGCAGTAGGCAACATGTATATCACTGGGCTGGGGTTTTTTTTTCGCTTTGGTCCCGAAGTTCTTTTCCGGGTGGGAAAGCAAACAAAAAAGCAAAGAGCGCACAATGGCAAAAAAAAGCGAGCTCCAATGCGCCCGCCGAACTAACTCAGAGGGGTAGAATCCAATATCGACACATCCCGTGAGGCAAGGATGTAGATGCCGGAGCGTGGTGTCCGCCGTTTGTGCTACAGCCGAAGTCGGAAGGCAAGTTGTCGGGAAAGCAGAGAACCCCCCGAGATCACCCTCCGCCAAATTTCATGAGTTGCACGATAAGAGGGAGGGAAGGGAGGGGAAGGGGGAAACGCAAGGCAGCCAGCCAGGTAGCCAGCCAGCCAGGGCCAGCGGTTGCACACGCTAGTAAACGAGCATCAGAAACAGAAAGTCGGGGTGATCGGGAATCGGGTCAGCCATCGTAGGGGAAACAGCAATTTTTTGAGAAGCTCTGAAATTTGATGCAAGGGAAAGACATATAGCTAGGAACGCATACATGAGGCCCTGTGCAGCACCGGCAAGCACGCAGCAGTGCCGGCGACAACGGCAGCGGCTGGACTTTAATCGACGAACCGGCATCCGATCCAGCGGTGGCGGTGGTATGGTTGCGCTCTTTGGTCGAAACGGAGCTGAAAAGCCAAACGAGGCTTCGAGTTGTCGAGTTGCAATGACGGCGGAGAAAAAACCAAGTTGTATCATAACGTGCTTCAGAGATGCGTACCTACCCACATGCCTGCTTTAAGTACGCACACACCGGGTATGCGTATCCCACGGTACAAACGAAGAGGGCTTCGGGTAGCAGACCGCGGATACTTTTGCCTCCTTCAAACAGTTCCTCTTTGGTTTCGGGCTGACAGGGAAGCAGAGTGTGTGTACCGACGGAAACAGAGGCGAGGGCTGATGGATGCGATGTGGGATGGGGGTTGTGGACGTTGCCTTTTAATGCCGTCTCTTCATGTCGGCGGGGTTAGCGGTGATGCTCGTAGCCGAGGACAAGCATCCTGCACGGCTGCACGGGAGGAGGAGGTTCCATTTTCATTTGCTCTTCCACCCATCCATCCCTGGACGCTACGGTTATCGTGTCGTTGGGTCTGGAGAGCCCACTCTAGCCACACCGGCGATCCGAGGCAGCTGTGCGCGAAGGAGAGAGGGAGATGGCTGCTTGCGCCTGGCGGTTGGTTGGTGCTGGTTCGTTTCGATCGAGTGGACGGGAGGAAAGTGAGGAGCGTCTTGCCGACCAAACGAAGCGGGACGAGCCTCAGCTCTTCTCTCTGTGCGAAATTCGATTGAAGCGTGCCAAGAGCGATAACGGAGAGAACAGAGAACGTGCTTCGTTTTTTTTCTTTCGCACTTTGTTTCTTTCGCTGGTGATTGATGTATCGACTGCCGCATCGCATCGCCCTCTTATTTTATTTTTCGTCTTGCGTGCTTGTTCCGTTCGGTTCGTGTGGACAGGCGTGAAGTCTGCCTGCCCTACGAGGATATTTATCGCGGCGCACTGCTTGCTTGGCCTGTGGAGTTCGGTGATCCATTGCCGAGGGGTGGTGGAGGCGCTGGTAGCCTTTCTTGCCTTTTTGCCATCGCTGCTGGGGTATTCTGCTCTGTGCCCACCTGAACTCGGCAATCACCGAGTCCGGAACCAGCCCGGAGCCACGGCCCACACTTCCCCATTAACCCTCCATTCCCCGGCTTCTCGTCTCCTCTCTCCCTTCTCTTCTCTGAATCCTCTGCCTTCCCCTTCCTGATTCTTGCCAACACCTATTTCCTAGGTACTTCCCGCCCACACATTGCATCACCACACCCTCCACCACCACCAAGTCCACCAAGTCCACCAAGTCCACCAAGTACTGCCCCCCGTTCTCTGCGACCTGGAGTACCTCTGAAAACCCCCCGTTTCTACCCCGTTCCTGTCACGCGGCGCCGTTTTGCACCTTGTTCGTTTCTTCGTTCAGCTCCCCAGGTCTGCTGTGCTCCAGCCGCGTGGCCCAAGCGTCTCCGAAGCAATCGATCGATCCCGTTGCAAACCATAACTACCGACCGACTGCCCGCCTACCTGCTTAACTCTCCCACTATCCAACCCACCCACCCCAACAACCCCCCAAGTGCACTGCGATCCGTGACGCCAGCGAACGGTCGCACCCCCGATTTCGATCCTCAGCCATCTCTCCCCTCTTGCCTGAGCAGCATCTTTCTCGCAACCACCACCACGACGTCGGCGCCAATTTTTTCGGGATCGCATCCAAGCGGTCTTAGTCGCTCTCAGAGCACTGTATGTCTTGACCCGGTCCGAGCGCGAACGAAAAAATAAATACAGGCTTTCGTCCGGGTGGTTGTGTCGGCGCCATTGCTAACCGGCCGAGCAGAATAATAACAGCCCGATCGCCAACGGACCTGGGCCTGGCTCGGGTCATAAAAAGTCGACCGCAACCATAGATTCCCCGGTAAAAAATATGCGCTCTTCGATTGCCTGTGTCCGATGCAGGAGATCAAAGGTCAAATGCGTTAACACGGGTCCGAATACGACTTGTCGCGCTTGCGAGGCCAGTAATAGAGAATGTACCTATCCACAGCCCCAGCTGTCCGGTGCGCCCCGTGCCACCGGCGCTGGTATGGCCATCAATTCTGTCACCGGCCCCGGCTCAGGAGCATTTGGCGGCGGAACTGGGGAAAAGGCCGAGGTTAGGGTTATATTATGGAACTTCTGTGGCTAGGGTTCGTTACTGACTCGGAATTCAGGCACCCAAGAAAGCGAAGGCGAAGAAGCCAGCTGCGAATTCCGGTGCGGCTGCCACGGCTGCAAGCATGAATACACCGCAATCCTGGAAGGAATGTCTGGGAGCGTCTGTGTTGACTCAGGCGGTGTGGCAATTGATTGTAATGGCACCTCTCACTCCGAGTGCGACAGCTTGCTAATATTCAGTGTCACAGTTTGATGCATTTCAACTTCACCATTCTCCTACGCTTCCATTCCTTCACCCGCCGACCTTCTTGAACCGACTTCGAGCTTCCACTGCGAATCCCGGCTCGTCTTCAGGCAACTCCCCGCCGCCGGAGAAGCCACACTCGCCATTGCTGCTCCTTGGAATGCTTACGTTGACTGCGCGGCACGTTGCTCCTCTGATTGCGCACCATGCCCCAGCGCTTCCCACCTCTATTGCGGTTTCGGAGTTTTATGCGTCAGCATTAAAGTACCGGCTGAAGAATGATGATGAGGGGAGCTTGTTGACACCAGCTTTGGACAAGGTGCAGGCGCTGTTGATGCTGAGCGTCCATGAATGGGGACAGATGAGGAAATCTGATGCATATATGTGGCTCGGCTTCGCCATTCGAATGAGTGGAATTATGGGGTTGTCTTGGGTTGACGCAGATGATGCTCGCACACCGGCTCCGTACTCACCAGAGCCCGAACCGGAAGAACCCCTTCCATACAAGAGGAGAAAACTCGACAATGGTAACGCGGTAAAAGCCGCAACCGCGTTCACGGTAGAGAAGGAGGTTCGCCGGAGAACCTTTTGGGCGGTTTTCATACTGGATAGAGCTGTGTCATCTGGTCGATACTTTCCCAGCATGGTGTCCTCCATTGATGCCAACAGAGTGCAACTACCCTCTGATGAGCGAGGGTTCATGTTTGGTGCAGACATAAAGACCGGATTTTTGAACTCAGAGTCACTACTTCACCCGGAGAGGAATTGTGAGCCGCAACAGGTTGGCGGAGGGGAGAGGATACTGGCCCATGTCGTTAAAGCGATGGAAATTTGGGGACAGATTCAGATATGGACGGAGATGTAAGTACCAAAGTTGCCTGCCACGTATGAACCGCGCTGACTTGCGAACTAGGGTGGATAATGTACATCCGATGTCTCCAAACTCGACATACTATAAACTTTCAACAGCCCTCGAGGCTTTCGTGGACTCTCTTCCTCATCAGCTTGAGTTTTCATCAAACACTTTGCAAGTGCACTTTTCCACACGCAGCTCATCCTCATATGCTGTTCTTCACGTTACGCTATTTCTGGCACGGGTCACCTTAGAACGCAGGTGTCTACCAGACTTTCCATTCATGTCTCCACGTGCTCTGGGCCCAATGGACCCACCTGGACAGCAGCTATCCCCTGAAGAAGATCGATTCTACTCGGAATCGGCAGAACGGTACATGTCAGCATCTCGAGACCTGGTCATCCTGATGTCTTCCTTGGAAGAGTGGAACTCCCAGATTGAATCGCCATTCATCATTTCTGCGATCGAACGCGCAGCTCGGTCAGGACTGTACGCTTATAGCTTCCCATGGATGGATACTCGAGGCTTTATGACTGGAGTTTCTAGAACGCCTGAAGCCGAGCCGATGGGCACCGGAGAAGAAACCCGGAAAGCGATTGAATTCATCGGTTCCCTCAAACAGCGCTGGATCTACGCAAAGGAAAGTTTCACAAAATGTGTAGAGATGCAAGTGTGCCTCTCTGAGCGCATCGAGAAGTTCATCCAGCAAGATCGCAACGGGGGAGTTCTTCAGGAAAAGATTTCGAAAATCCTTCCGAATCAAGATGAAAGGAGTCGGTTGTTCGGCATGTTGATGCCACCTACACCGAAGCCATCAGCCGCTGTGGTGGTCTCGCACGGCCGCGGTCCAAGCTCTGAAGTGGATATACTACTCTCAGCTGCTTCAGGTGCTACTCAGGAGCCAGTTGTTGCCGCGGGAACGGAGCGGTGGATGGCAGTCAATACCCCTGCCGTTTCGGTCCAACAGCAGCCAGTAGGCCCGAAGTCGGAGGAGGGTGGTTCTTTGGATGCACTAGCCGGGTTTGCAGCGCAACAGGGAAAGATTGGGAATGGAAAAGATGAGTACGGTTCGAGAGATGTGAAAATGGGCGACGCGAGTGTAAAGAAAGAAGAAGGCCAGAAGGAAGAAGGTACGCGGTGGATTGGTCCTGGCATTAGTACTACAAATTGGGCTGTGGGTGTAAATGCATCGGGGTGTTGAGGGTGTTTTTTCCACTGGAGTGTTCTTCTCGGTTTTTGGTGGGGTGTGCTACTTTGGCGATTTGTTCATCAGTTTCTACTTGGGGGAGTCGGGGATGTTTTCACGATTCTGGATGGTTTTTTTCTTTTTTCTTTTTCTTTTTGGAAGTTTTTGGTTTCTATTCTGTTCGTGGTTTTGCAGATGGTTTATTGAGAATTTATACGATGGACGGATGGATGTATATGGTGTAGGGATGCTATTCTAACCGAGTTTGTTTTATTCAGTACTGGATGCTTTGTTTGCTTTCATCTTTTCCTCTTCTCTTCATTTGATGGCTCGTGCTGGGCTGTTGCACATACTTTTTTTGGATACACATACATACACACAAATGGGCAGGGCTGTATGTTGGGCGAAGAATTGTACGATATACGGTTTTGAAGGCTTTGACCGGTTTCTCCCGTGATTTGGGAAACCAACCTACTCCACCAAGCTGAACGCCGGTCCTTTCGCCCGATACACATTGCGTTCACGCAGAAGCACTTGGGCGCCTACTCCCAAACCGGCTAGCGTCCTCCGCTATCCACGTGTCCCTTCGGATACTGTCGTCATCCCCCGGAGCCTCCACACGTCCCGCATCCTCAACGCACCACAACCACCACAACCGCAGCAATGAACCCCCTCATCTTCTTCCCCGCCCTAGCACTCCTTATCTTCCGCGCCTCCCGCAGCCGCAGCCTAACACCCCTCGGCATCGCCTCCGCAATCCTAACCGCATGTGCTCACGGTATCCACCCATGGAATCTCCCCTTCCTCCTCCTCATCACCTTCTACACCCTCGGCACCGCAGCGACAAAGGTCAAGCACGACGTTAAAGCCCGCATCACACTAAGCAGCACTGGGGCCCCCGGTGGCGAGGGCGCCAGGACGGCGACGCAGGTGTTTGCAAACTCGGCTGTCGCGTCCGTGCTGACGCTGCTGCATGCGGTGTTCATGCGCGAGGAGTGCTTTTGGAAGGATGTGTTGGTGGTTGGGATCATTGCGTTTGTCTCCTCCCCCGTGTGCATGTTGGCTTGGCTAACGGCGGGAAGGAACTATGCGGCCGTAACTGCAGACACGCTGTCGAGCGAACTCGGCATCCTCTCCCGCTCCCGCCCCCGGCTGATCACGACCCTCCGCCCCTGCACGCCGGGGACCAACGGCGGGGTGAGCGCGGCGGGGGTTGTGGCCGGGGCGGCGGGGGCGGCGGTGGTGGGAGTGGTCTCGGTGCTGCTGCTGCCGTTTTGTAGGTTTGAGTGGACTACGCGGGAGAAGGTCTGGTTTGTGGGGTTCATCGCCGCGGTCGGATTGTTTGGGAGCGTTCTTGATAGTGTTCTTGGCGCGCTGTTGCAGGAGAGCGTGGTTGATGTTAGGACTGGGAAGGTTGTGGAGGCGCCTGGAGGGGGGAGGGTTCTGGTGACGCCCGGCCCGGTGTTTACGGCCCGCGGCGAGCTGAGGAGTAGGTTTGGAAAGGCGCCGCAGGAGGCAGCGGAGACGCTGGCGGATGTTGGTGAGAGGGAGGGGGGGAGCAGGAAGGTTGTGGTCGGGTCGGGGCTGTTGAGTAATAATGGTGTTAATTTTGTGATGGCGGCGGTTACGAGTGCGGTTGCTATGGCGGCGGCGGGGTGGTGGTGGATATAGACAAGAGGTTAAGGGAGGGATACCTACTGAAGCTTTGTTATAGAAGTTGTGTTTTATTTGTTTGTTAGGATTCAGAGTATATACCAAAACTACTAACTGATATGGACACTCTGGTACGAGGGGTAACTCGTGATGGTTGTCTTATACACTTTGCACATTGTTGTCGTAGCACAAAATGCGTCTTCCGTTATCATTCCTGATACGGGGGTACTCATTATTATTGTTTATATACGAGTACTACATTTAGCAATGTGAATCATACGCTCATAGCAATCATCCAAGCCACAAAAAACATCTAAACTACCACCACACTCACGCCTTCTCAGCCTCTTTCGTCTCCACCTTAGCCTCAATCTCATGGATCCTATCATCCAGCCGACTCCCCACAGTCCCGGACTTCCACGCCGGCACGCCGTTCTCAAACAACGCATCAACCTCTTCCAGTGTCTTTCCGCACGTCTCTGGGAACATGAAATACGAGTGTATCACGCCGCAGAAACAGAATACGCCGAAGATGAGGTACGCGCGCCATTGTATGTTTTTGAAGGCGGGCGGGACGAAGTACGCTCTGTTTTTTGCGTTAGTGTATGGAGACCAGGGAAGAGGGGGAAGTTACAGGGCAAAGTTGAAGGCCCAGTTTGCACTTGTAGCGAGACCGACGCCCTTGGCTCGGTATTTTAGTGGGAATATCTCACTGACGTAGATCCAGGTCTGCGGGTTGAGTTAGTGAGGGACGGTTGGGGAGGAACAGGGAGCGAACGCATGGTGCCCAGGTGAAACCGTAGACTCCAACGAAGAGGTAGGTGCATGCAATTATTGCTTTCGCGGGAGGACCGGTCACCTAGGTTTTGTTAGTACTTTCTGGCTTTTTGTGGTGGAGGTTGTGGCCGAACCTGCCAGACTATGTTCTTGTTTCCGGCGACTTCGTCTTTGGAAACCTGGGTTTTGTTAGCATGAGGATACTTGAGGAAGGGTGGCTTACGCCGTAGTTTGCCATCAAGCCTGCTACGGCAAAGTTTAGGGTCCCCATGGCGATGCCCCCGTAGACGAATAGCGGCCTGCGGCCAATCTTGTCGATCATTGCTAGTGTTACGACGGTGGTGAGGAGGAAGATGACGTATTGGATGCTGGACGAGACGAGGTTGATGTTTCCCGTCAGGCCGGCCATTTGGAAGACGTAGACGATGTAGTACATCATTACATTACTGGTTTTGTGACGTTAGCCTTGCTTGATACTGGTATTGGGAAAAACCCATACCCTCCAAGCATCTGCTGCCAGATCTGGGCAAAAAGCCCCACCGTCGTCCGCCTCCACATGTCCGGCCCGAACAACCCGATCCAGGACACGGCAGCGGCTTGCGCGGCAATGGCCTGCGCTTCTCGGACCTCTTCGTATTCGGCCCGCACGGTGGGGTCGTTGACGTTCCCGTCTGCGTGCAGCTGCGCGAGAACTTCTAGGGTCTCGTCCCATCTGTCCTTTGAAGCCAGCCACCGGGGGGACTCGGGGAAGAAGAAAAGGGCCCCGAAAAGGATTGCGGCGGGGATCGCTTGCAGACCCCATGCCAAGCGGAAGGCGCTGGGACTGTTGATGAAGCTGCATCCGTACGAGATGAAAAACATTATCAGGATTCCCCATTCGATGGCCCATTGCTGGATTCCGACGACTGCCACACATGATTAGTGTGAAGTGGAGCTTGGGGGGGTGAAAGGACAACTTCGACCGCGGATGTTTTTGGGTGCCAGTTCGGCGAGGTAGACGGGTGTTTGTGAGGATGTGATGCCGACGCAGAAGCCGTTGATTACACGTCCGGCTACCAGGTGGCCGACATTGTGCGCGCTGCAGGTAATGATCGAGCCGACGATCCAGACTATCTACAGGGGAAGACTTGAGCTCGAGCGAGCGGTTGGCGATTTTTGGATGGGAATCACAATACCGATGCTATCATCAGCGCTTTCTTCCGTCCGAGTATATCAGAAAGGAATCCAGCTACCAGCGCGCCAATCCATGAGCCAGCTGACATGGAAGCTGTAATCTACCGGCACGTCGTTAGCGACTGTGTGGAACTTTTCCGGGGAGGGCAACTTACTCCGCCTTGGAGACTGTCATTTGGGTGGTGGAAGTATTCCATATACGTATCCGTACCAATCCATGCGCTGGAACCCACAGTTAGAGGAACCAAACACGGGGGGTAGTTAGCCGTACCTCATGGAACTGATATCAAACCCGAATAGCCCTCCACCAATCGTTCCGAACGCCGCAAGAACTGTTAACGCTCATCATCAGAATTCAGGTTCGCGCGAAATCACGTGCTGGAAAGATATACCGTAGATATTGTAGCAAGTCCACATTTTTGCGGATCGTATGTGGTTTTTTGTCTCCTCCCTTTTTTCCTTGAATGAACCTGGGGTTTTGCTACCTCGCGGAGATGGTTCATACTTTATATTCGCTTTTCTACCGTGGTACATCGCGGTGCTATGCTACCTCGTTGGGCAAGATCCCCTTCTCCTATGGTGCCTGATCCTGTCCCGTACGACCACTGTTAAGTTAGATTAACTGTAGATTGGGCTGATACTTGATAACCTGCCGGCATATAAGAGAGGGTTACATATAGCCTAAATGGTAATGCTTAAATTGTAGAACGGTTGAAGTTTATTGTGTGAATTTGTGTGGGGATGTCGGCCTTGCTTTGTCCATGGGTTGAGTGGAGTGTAACAATCAGAACTGGGCTGCCAACGGTTTACTGAGTAAACTCCCATGGAATAACCCAGGGCCGATGGTGTGGTATTCAGGCTATACTGGGTCTTTGGTGACCAGCTCTCGAGGTGTCTGGGGTGGTATCCCAGTGCACACATTCCATCTATACCAGTGCCCATTAACTCACCACCTATAGTGACATTCTCCTACTGTGTGGGTTTTGGGTAAACTACATTCTAGAATACTAAACAAGGCAACCAAAACCCGGATGGCGAGAATCACCAAACCTCCTCCCGGAGGTGTAGTTTGGCTCGGATGTCGTTTCGCACATCCTCGGCTACCGGAAAAGTCGCCGGGGGGATCGACAGGCCGTTGTGGCGTGGCGGACATAGGTTCGCCGCTAGGGATTACGCCGAAGCGGGTTGTGGGGCTGGCTCTACCCCACTCCCGCTTGTGGCTAAAGTGTCTCCCTTCATTTATCCGCTGGCGAGGCCCGACTTCGGACTATAGTTTCTTAGTGGTGGAGCTATGGATGTGAATGTGTGGGCCGGAAGACTTGCAGTTTCAAGATGCTGCACTTTTGCGGTTGAATCAGATGATAGACTACCCTCTATAGATGTGTAAGGCTGATCGAGTGATGAAACGTGGATCGCCGTGGATTGGATAATGGACAATTGAAATCGACTCGGGGTGCACTTTGTTTTTGTCTTTTGGGGGTGGACATGCGCTGTCAGACGTCTTGGGTGGTTGGGGTCTGATCGTGTCACTCGATATCTGCCACTGCACGTCAGCATATCCTGTTTCTGGGGGTGCTGTATTGCTATCTCTTTAGCATCTCTCCTAAGAGCAACGGTAATCCAAATGCATGCAAGCTAGATCATGCACACAACTCCTTCATAGTCGATCACTCTTACTCCACCAGGGGCGCGCAGGATTCGAAGGAATGGCTTACCACCGCTTCTTGTCCTCTCTGGCCGCAAAACTCTCTGATTACAGGTTTCGATATCACAAGTCTACCTCCGTCTACTTGGAGTTGGATCCTGAAATGATAGCACCTATGATGGATATTTATCAGAGCTCAGTGCACGGGGATCTGCAATGTATTGCTTTCTATCGGAGGGATGCTATCCTACGATGCTGCAGATGCTGCAGATGCGAGATATAGAGCCATCCTCTTGCCTTTGACAGCTTTCGAATTCGTCGCTCGTAATGCTGTTTGCTGGTATATTGTTATACCAAGCTGTGTCTGCTTTTGTCACAGCTGACACACGATACTAACTACTGGTACTTTCAAACCGTGCACCGCGTGAGTAATATCCTTATTCAAACGACACAACTCTTAGCTAGGAGCAACAACAATTCCTCCATCGATAATCGTCGCAGGCATGTCTCGGTACTGGTACATATCTGCGGTGGCAAGTGACTCAGAATGGCGAGTGACTCAAGAGTGGCGAAGCATCAAAGTTGTCTCTCACAATTCTCTGTATATAAATTGAGTCTTTCTCCTTCTCTCCTTCTCTCCTTCTCTTCGCTGTATCATAGAATCTACACACGGTTCTCCCCTAAGTACTATAGCAACAGGTACGTCTCAAAATCTCGTAAATGATATCTTATGACTGAGTTATCGGCTAAGAAAGTCTAAACCTCTCCACCGATACAACACCTCCCACACATTCGAGCCCTTCAGGGTACACTCTTCTGGCCTACCACCATGTCTGTACCAATTTGGGGCAGAAGCAAAAGCAGAAGCAGAAGCAGAAGCAGAAGCAGAAGCAGAAGCAGAAGCAGAAGTTAGATACGCCTGTGCTCCTAGTATATGTGTACCTCGGGAGCTCGAGCAAGACCACTCCTAAGTCCCGTGTTCGCATAATTAAAATAGGTACGAGACGAGATGTCCCGAGTTTACTTAGGTCTCGTCTCGTGCCGAACACTACATACAAGCATTCTGAAGGAAAAGCAAAAAGGCGATGACTGCAGGGTTTGAGCCAGTGACCTTGAGTGTTTGTAGCACAGCAAGTTTCGAACCTGCATCTTGGTGTTTCTAACCCCCACATTCAGCCAGCTGAGCTGGAAGATCGCTGGTTGTGATCATAGCTATGGAACGGCATTTTTAGAGCGGCACGTCTTCTAGAACGGTAGTTGTGAGGTCTCTCTGAATGGTTCTTCTACAGGAGAGCAAAAAAGTGATAACTGTAGGTTTCTACCTGGTGTTCTTGATACTTATAGCACAAGGCATTTGTAGCACCAATTGTACTGCGGGTTTTGAACCTGCATCTGGTGTTTCGAGCACCTACTCCCAGCCAGTTGAGTTAGTATATCGCTATTAATTCAGTAGTTTGGCCGTGACTATGCTATAGATTTAGCACGTTTTCTAAAGCATACTGTTGAAGAGAAGCCGCTATGAAAAGAAACACAAAGGTGATAACCGCAGGTTTCCAGCCTGGTCTTTGTGTTTGTAGCACTAATTAAGCTCTGCGGGTTTCGAACCTGCACCTTGGTGTTTCAGGCACCAATTCCCCAGCCAGCTGAGCTGAGGATCACTTGTTGGTTCGGTGGTTTTAGTTACTATAGTACAAGGTTCATAACTCGTAATTACTGTTGCGAAAATGTAAGTGCATTTGGGTCACAAACGCTCTAACTGAAGGTAGTCACCAAAACGTCTCTATCAATCCGTTATGCTTGACCACCTAAGTTAAGAGATCATTTCTTGATAACCGATGCTTTTAGCCACGACCAGACAGAATTTGCAGCCAACCTATGATGAGGATGGAGAACGCAAAATGGTCAACCCTGGACTCGGGCCATGGGTCACCACCTACCGATTCGAGCCTCCGTTGGAGGTCCTCAAGTCGTCTTATCACCAGTCTTACCAGCCTCGAAACTATTATAGAGCCCGCTCTTCTCGTGTGTCACACTATCCACCCCGTACCAGCTATTTCCAGGCATGAAGGCCTTGCAGACATCTCCGCGCAGCAGAACAAACGGTTACTGGAGTCAACAGGCTGTAGGAGTATTTTGGTACAGTTTCCCACTGCACAGTGTGGTGCATACGGGATGGCGATCGATTGTAGACTCTAGAAAGTTCGGAAACCTTTTGGAACTCATTGCTGTAGGAATGGCTGATAAAGGCTGGCGACATGAAGTACCCTGGCAAGTGAGGAAGGCTAGATAGTAGGAGAGGAGTTTAGAAAACCATGGTTTGTAGCACTCTGTTTAGGTGCGGCAGTCAAAGTCGACTGTAAGGAAGCCTTTGGAACGGCCTATGTGAAGTACAGACTAAAGTACAGTCATACGCGAATATACCATATGCGACTCATTAAACGGTGATCTTTGACATATCAAAAAAAATTAGCCGCTGTGACAGTTTGTTAGTTTGAGTCAATAGCTTTTTGATGTGTCGCTGATCTGGACTCATTTAAGAGTCAATTTAAGCCGCATAAGTTTCGGTTCATATCAATTCAGTTGCTTCCTTCACAACCCCAAATAAATTCCTTATTCCTTTCTATGTCCCTGAGAAAAGGGTTAGAGTATGCCGATTCGGTAAAATCTTCTCGAGGACTGGATTGAGGGTCAGGGACAGACAAGGTGGGGTGAGTGTTGTTAAACCAAACAAGAGTGACAATGAAGCAGATGATGCAGAGGAATTGAATAATGTTAATCCAGACCAGCAACAACAACCACAGGTGAGGAGCTGGTATCCACTGCCTTTACCAGAAAATCAAACTGAGGCACTGGTTTTTGTGCAAGAGAACCTATCACTACCGCCGAGTCAGATATAACTAGAAACCCACCCTCATCGTATTTACTGCTTACTCCCCAAAGTTGACTCTACGAACGCCATCAGATGGAAGAAGTAGCTGTCGTAACTGATACGTGTACCTACAACTTTCTGAAGAAGAGCAACAGAGTGAGATAACATGACCCCCGGCTATCGGGAATATCACCAACCGACAACACCGTCTGCGGTGTTACCGCTCCAAATGCTTCGGGGAAGTTATACGGCCTTCATCTCAGCTCGGCAGGTCGCTCGAGAAGCTAGAATGGCTCATTTGCACACTAACAACCCCACCAAACAAATCAGGCTTTTACAACCTAAACAACGTACGATGGGTACTCGGAGCAGGCACCCTGCATAAACATGAGATGAAAGCTCTACCACGCATTCCCAATCCGGCTTCTTGACTTCCCACCACCCCACCATGAATTCATATAAACCCCCGACCTTGTCAACTCCCCCCCCAAAGCAAAAATGCATATCCGCCCCTGCCTTCTCTCCGACATCCCCACCGCCACCTCCCTCGCCTCCCAGGCCTTCCTCAACGACGCCCTCTTTGCCGCCTCCAACCCCCACCGGAATCAATACCCGCAAGACTTCCGCGCCTCCTTCGCCCCCCGCTTCCGCGCCCGCATCCTAGCCCGCAACTGTCTCGCCCTCGTCGCCGAAACCGATCCCGGCGATAAAACCGCGCACGGAACCGTCTCGGCCGGCGGCGAGGTCGTGGGCATCGCGTTCTGGGTGCGCGATGGCGATGACGGGGAAAGAAGGGTTAATGCGTGTGATGGCGTGCTGCTGGGTACCTCCCCCACCCCCGGGGATGAGGGGAGCTGATGGGATTAGATCTGGAGCGTACCCTGACGACGCTGCTTGAGTACCCGCGCTCGTGGTTCCTGCGTAAAGACCGCTCGACGGAGCCGGAGCTGCAGGAGGCGGTGACAGCGGCGTTCGAGGAGGCGGAGCGGATGTTGTGGCCGCCCGGCGCGGGTGGGAAGTGGCATTTGAAGCTGCTTGTGATGCATCCGGCGTGGCAGCGGCGGGGAGTTGGGAGGCGGCTGTGTGAGGTGGGGCTTGAGAGGGCGAGGAGCGAGGGCGTGCCGGCGATGTTGGAGAGCAGTACTGTTGGACTGGGGTTGTATGTTTCGCTGGGGTTTAGGGTGGTGGGGGAGTTGGTGGTTGGTGGGTTTCGGGGGCCGGTGTTGAGGTGGGATCCGTAGGGGTTGTGTTGGGGAGAGGGAATTATGCGTGAATGAGGAGGTTCGATTGATGGAATGATGCGGTTCATGCAGTCGGTGTTATATCTATATGTTCCAACGGACAGGGAGACGTGCGGTCACACCTTCTCACCTACGCCAACGCAGCCGATGCCCAGTTCCGATGAAACAGCGGGAAGAACAGATGGTCACGGGCCCTAATATGAGACACCCGAGTATGCAGGGTGAGTTCACCTTGACCGCCATGTTCATAAAACACCCAATATAGCAACAGAGAGACTCCAGCGAATACGGATAGGGAATCTCCTAGAAACAGACGTTGCTTCCGAGGGATGCGCCTTTTTCTTAGATTCTATAGAGCAGCTTAGAAGAAGAAAGAAATTTTTGAAGACGTACGAGCATGTACAGACTTCCCACTGCTCCGCTCTACCTCCGTTATGAACAACCACAAGCACAGGCCCATACTCTCGACATCAATTCCTAGCAAGAAAGCAAATACAACAAAACTAATACAGTACATAACGCAAAAGTATGTGGCAAAAAAAGAAAGAAATCTCGCACATGATATCTCGTCCCCTCGTCAAATATTACTCCCGGACGCCAATAATCCCCCACATCTCAGTCGGTGCACGCGTGTATTTCCCATCCCTATCCCTATGCAAACCCACTCTGCCCCTCCACCGCTGATGATAATGATAATGCTGCCGTATCCAAAAAAAGAAACAAGAAAAAAACCAAAAGAACCAATCCTCATTCGTTCCTTCGTGCGTAAGTCCCCGCCTTACCATACCGGGTTATCCGACCTATAGGATTCTACAGCTCTTCTTTTTCTTCTTCTTCCCGCCGATACCGACTGCAGGTCCCTTGCCGTTCACGCCTATGGTCAAGTCCATCGCTAAATCAAATACCTCGTTGACGCCGACCATGTCCTTACTCGAGCATTCTGCGTAGGTGGCATTCATGCGTTTTGCGACCTCTTTCCCCTGCACTTCAGATACCGGCGTCATCCCATGCGTGCGGAGGAGCTCGATGACGTTGTGGTTTTTTCGAAGGTCTGTTTTGAGGCCAACGAGCACCACCGGGGTTTGCGGACAGAAATGCAAGACTTCTGGATACCACTATTACATGTTAGTAGGTGACAGGGAAGGGGGAAAGGTGAGGAGGAACCTTGTCAAGAACGTTCTCGAGCGAGTGGGGCGAGTCTACTGCGAAACACACGAATAGCATGTCGGTCTCGGGATACGACAGCGGGCGCAAACGGTCATATTCCTCTTGACCGGCGGTATCCCACAGTGCGAGCTCCACCGTCTTGCCAGAGCCTGGGTGCAGCTTGTGCGTGATGTAGTTTTCAAAGACGGTAGGAACATATTTCTGTGCTCCCGTTAGTTAAGCGCCTGATTGGAGTAAAGGCGAACCGACCTCGGGGAATATCCCTTGCGAATACGATATCAGCAGGCAGGTTTTGCCGCAACCGCCGTCACCAACTACGACGAGTTTTTTCGAGTAGTGTGGAGACGGTGCGGGTGTTGTGAGACCTGTTGATCGAGATTTGACGGTGGAAGGGGCGGATTCCATGCTGACGGGAGTGGAACTGGAGAATGTGAGTTGCCGTTGTTTGAGGGGAGGGGAGAGTAAAACAAACACTCTTGAAGTCGATAATGTGGATGATCTTTTCATTTGGAAGAGATTAGAGGTGTTGTAACAATGGTATCGTATCAAGCGTGGAGATCGTGAAAAGAAATGAACGAGCGTGAGGTGTGGGTATTATATCGGTATGGATGTGCAGGAAAGAGGTGAAGGTGAGGTAGAAGAAGGTGGCGTGGTACCTTAGTAGGTGTGGTGATGATGTGTTGTGTTGTGTTTGGAGTGACGTTGATGCAAACTCCCGCCGTAACCACGGCAACACCAAAAAACAACGCTAACCATTCCCGGAAACCAAACTTTCTTCATTTCTGTCAAGCACAGTCCTCATCAACCCCGCCATTATCACCCACCACCACAATTCACAATGGGCAAACGAAAAGACCAACCCCAAAATAATGACGAAGACGTACACATGGAGTCCGCTGCCGACAACGACGCCGACTCTGACTCCGAGGTGTGCCCTCTTCCCCCTTCACCCTACCAACTCGCTCACCGCCCGCACAGGATCTGAACATGATCAACGTCGACTTCGAAATGTTTGATCCACAGCCGGCGCATGACTTCCACGGGCTCAAAAACCTTCTCCGACAACTCTTCGACTCCGACTCCCCGCTCTTCGACCTCTCCGCGCTCACCGACCTAATCCTGTCACAACCACTGCTGGGCACAACCGTAAAAACCGACGGCAACGAGTCAGACCCTTTCGCCTTCCTCACCGTTATAAACCTACACGAGCACGCCTCGCACCCAGCAATAAAACCCCTCTCTACCTACCTCCTCTCCAAATCCACCTCCAACCCGGCGCTACACACAACACTTAAATCCCTCCTCTCCCCCGACAGCCCGGCGCAGCTCGGCCTGATCCTTACAGAGCGCCTCATCAACATGCCTGTGCAGATCGTGCCGCCAATGTACAAAATGCTACTAGAAGAAATCGAGTGGGCGCTGCAAGAGAATGAGCCTTACAATTTCACGCATTTCCTGGTGTTGTCGAAGACGTACACCGAGGTTGTATCGAAGCTGGATGAGATGGAGATGCGGCCGAGTAAGAAGTGGAAGAAGCAGAAGCAGAGGAAGGCCGAGACGTTTTATTACCACCCCGAGGACGAGGTTATTAGGAGGCGGGTTGGCGAGGAGGGTGCGGCGGGGTTCAAGTTTGATAAGGAAGGTGAGGCGGCTGATAGTAAGCGGGCGTTTAGTGATATGGGGATTAAATCGGAAGGCTTGATGATGTTGGTGGAGAAAGATGATTTCGGTAAGCTGGTGGCTGATCTAGAGGGCCTTTTTAAACCGTGAGCCTAGGATTGGTGTTATTCCTACTGGGGGGGCTTGTACAGCATAAAAGTTAAATCCTTTGGACTACCCTGACCGTACAAGCCAGAAAGCGAGGCTGCACCCCAAGCTTGAATAATTGACCATCGGACTTTGAGTAGGGTGTCAACGGATGTAACGGCTACGATGGTTCATCCATTCCATTCGACAGAATTTTGGGATCGAAGAACCTCAAACTGCATGGTGCGGGCTTAAGGCAAGAAATTCCCCATATATCGTAAATATGCGACGAGTGATATATTGTGAGTGTCATAAAGAGCCTGCACCGACCGCTCAAATTCAGTAGCATGGTGCTCGGCTCCTCATTATGTGAAGCGGCAGATGGTCTGCAGCTTGGTGCGTGTAAATGCCATTCCGTTCTCTAGTAGTGCATAGATTACCATCCCTTCCATCAGCCGCCCAAGGATCTCATGTTTAGGTACCACCGCTCTTTCCTTTCACATTGTCCAGCAGTGGATAGTCACCATTATCATCAGAAAGAAATTTCGCTCAAGAACAGGAAGGGAGAAATTGGTGAGGGTGGGGAACTGGATCATCAAGAGCTCGAATGTCGATGAGGCGGTCAGGATCAAGGTAGTGCGGCCTATGATCTTGGAAATGGAAGGCAGGTGTGGGAGAGAAGTAGAAGGGAGACGGGGGTGTGTGGAGGGAGTTTGCAGGATGCAGGATGCAGGAATCCGGTAATGACGGACCGGGACGCTGCATCTAGTTGCGTCTGCGACGGAATTGTATGAGATGCTACCATATGGAATCCAGAACCTGATACAGTCAGTCGGGTCAGAATGCCTACTCTCACGCGACACAAATAGTTCTAGAATGACCTACCACCGTGATATTCACAAATCCACATGCAAGACCATATTCTAATATCATACAAAAGCTCATAACGCTATAGAAGACGTCTACCCCCAAAACCCTCATTATTGGCCCGGATCCATATCCGCCAACGGATTCGCGTGGATTGTGACATTCTGAATTCTCACTGGCGTCTTGGGTCTATGTTTCTTGTCCACTTCCACATCCTCAATCCTTTTCAATGTCGTATCCACACCATCAATAACCTATCCCAATGCCCATTAGCCTCTTTCCCCCTCCCTCCCCTCCCTCCTCCCACTCACCTTCCCAAACACGGTATTCCGTCCATCTAAATGTTTCTGCGGTGCATAACAAATAAAGAACTGGCTTCCATTCGTTCCCTCACCCTTATTGGCCATACTGACAATTCCACGCGCATTGTGTCGCAGCGCCGGCGAGATCTCATCAGTGAAGTAGCCGCCCCATATACTCTTCCCGCCCTTCCCCGTCTTGAACTCCCCGTCGCCCGTCTGCGTCATGAACCCAGCCAGATTTCGATGGAACGGAACATCGTCGTAGTACCCACTCGCGCATAGCGCAAGGAAGTTTTCACAGGTCTTCGGACACGCTTCGACGAAGAGTTCGAGCTTTAGCGGGCCGTGCGTGGTGTGGAGGGTTACCGACATGGTGCGGTGGTTGTAGTGGTGAGGTGACGCGGGGAAGAAAGAGCCGCAGAGATTGAGTGAGTGAAAACTGGCCGGAGGTTTCCGTGACACGGCAGTTTCGGCACCCGAACGAGTTTGCGCCGGAACTGGTAATTTGTCGGTAGGCATTTTTTCTGCAAACATTTTTTGATAGTTTTACTTGATTTTTGATGCGGAAGGGATCTTCAAAGGGTCACACCCCGTGCCCTAAACCCCTCACGGACAATTTTGGGAGTTCTAGATCTTCAGTGAGTTATGATATGGGAGAGACATCACCCAGTTTTCCCACAATGTCCCCTCAGGAGTCCTGCTGCTCACCTAGCCGTCTCAAGGTGGAGCAAGAATCACCAACTCGTTCCCCTCACTCTATCGGCCGGCTGCCGAATATTTGATGGGGGCTGGACAGCGGACACTATGATAGTCAGACTGGGCTGGGCAATTGCTCAAACTTGAAACCACCAAGGCTGAAAACAAGGCCGTTAGTGGGGTATAAAGGAAAGAGCGAGTCCTCACACAGGTTAGTTTTGGGCCACGATCGATGAAGGTGAGACCGGGGATCCGGATGTTGGCGGAGATCCAGACACTAACGGGACGAGACGGCCGGCGGCAACGGCCGAATCGTGCGGGCAATTGAGGACTCAGGCAGCAGGCTGACAACCAGGCAGGCAGGCATGTTTGTTTCGGCAAATGAACAAACCACCCCGCACTCGGAATATCTGTCAACAGGTCAGATCAACAGGCAGCAAAAAATTGTGGAGAACGCATAAATAAGAAGTACAGTACTTAAGTATGCACAATTCTGCATATGTATCCTCGCATTGTATGTACCAGGGTTATGCCTATCGGTCATGCAGCGATGGCGCACATTAGGATACATAGAACCCGTCACATTTGGCGTTTGGGTGTGTTTCCCAGCGGTCTACATATCTGCCTGCTAACTCCTCGTCTGAGTAGCAGAGAGTGGTACTGCCGGATGAATGAACCGCTCGCCATTTTGGCGGTGCATATCATACATAGAGAGATATTTATACCTGGGGCTGTCGCGGATACGCTACTCTGCACTAATAGCGTTCTAGACCGGGTTCCACTGGGTTACTGATAGATATCGATCCAATTCACACGGGCATGGATAGCAATGGAAATGACTCTCTGCGAGTAAGAGTAACCGTACCGCACCGGCCCACAGCACCACAAACGCACAACATATCTATTTCGTTCACGGGTTTTTTTCCTTTTGTTTCTATCAATTGCTTTTTCTGTATGCCTGCATCGTGCATTATTTCTTCGTTTGTCACTTGTCAGTTTGTGTGGTAGCGGTGGTACTGGATCGATAAAATGTAGACATACACAGGATAGCCGATTCGCTGTGCGTATATCTACTACTCTAGCTAGACGCATTGGCTAAAGACCCACCCGCCTGGCAGTTACCTCGCTACTACTTGATGGTCAAACAACGATCAGCATGTTAGGCGTGGGAATGACCTGCTTTATGCGGTGTTTGGTGCAAAGTAGCCATAGCTCAGGTTAGGGAGAGATGAATAGTAGAAATCTCACTCTCTATATAAGTATCTACCCTAGCCTGACTTGTGCTGCGAGGTGCTGCTGATTCTTGCTTTGTTTGCACCTTATTATTATGTACAGTACAGAAGTGCTAGCATGCTAGAAGGTGTGGATAGCACAGCATGTCTCACCAGCAGAAAAGAAAGATCCACCCAATCCAATTACACGCTGTTTTACTGGTCTTCTACTGTCTAGACCTCAACAACAACCACCACCCCTGGGGTTTCATCAAGAAATAGACCACCATCATTCTTCATCAAATGTTTGCTGGTCAAAGGAATGGGGGCCCGCCGTATGTGCTGAGATCTGCACCCCACGGGTTCACGCCAGAAGACTATATAGCGGCGGATGCTTGACCGGTACTTCCTTGCTGTGCGTCTAAAAGCGGGCAGCCACATGTGGGAATATGTAGGCTCTGTAAGTGAGTTCCTTCCAGTCCCGTTCAGAACACGTAAGGGATCGAGGGGGATAGAGTGCGGTGGTGGGTGGTACGTACGTTTCCCCTCTTTCCGACCTCCGCCTTCCACCCATCCACTATACACCCCTCCATCAGCCCTCCTGGACAAGACAACCCGATGTGGGAAATATGATCTGAAAGCTGTGTCCTAATATCTCAATTCGACTCCTTCTTTCCCACCCACCAGTGCGACTCCGGCCTAGTTCATACCATTCTTCTTCCTACCCCGTTGTCGATCTTCAGTCACATCACACACAACCACGCCACGACTGCGACCACCGCGACCACCGCGAACCTCTCCCCATGGCCGGCGGACACGTATTCCCCGCACCCTTCGTGGTCTCACCAATCGGCCCCCATACGCATACGCTCATCTTGCTCCATGGACGCGGCGACACGGGACCCTCCTTCGGTTCCGGCTTATACATAGCAACGGGATCTAGCGGGTTTAGTCTTCCGTCACTGTATCCGGGGCTAAAATTCGTCTTCCCGACGACAGCTAAGCGGTACTCGAGTAGCTTCCGGGGCACTATGACCGAGTGGTTTGACACAGCATCTCTCACCTTCCCGGAAGAGCAGGGATACATGCAGAAGGAGGGACTGCGTGAGGCGGTGGAGCACATCGAGGCGTTGATTTCCGACGAGGTGCAGTTGGGCGTGCCAGAACACAACATCATCATCGGCGGGATAAGCCAGGGATGTGCTACGGCGCTGCATGTGCTCCTCAGTCATAGAACGAGACTCGGCGGATTCGTGGGAATGAGTGGATGGCTCCCGTTTGCGAGTAATATCAGACGGATCTGTAAACTCTCCTCAGGAGCCGGATTGAGGGTCAGGGATGGACGAGGTGGGGCAAGTGATGTTGAACCAGATGAGAGTGACAATGAAGCCGATGATGTGGAGGAACTGAACAATGAGGATCCAGATCAGCAACAACCACGGGTGAGGAGACGGTATCCACTGCCTTTACCAGAGAACCAAACTGAGGCACTGGTATTTGTGCGAGAAAACATATCACTACCGCCGAATCTTGCAGAGGGGGACCATAGCTTGGACGTATTGTAACGCCTCTCCTCGCTATTGCTGCTGTAGACTAAATATGTGCTAATTCGTAACTGTTGGATAGAAAAACGCCAGTATTCCTGGGACATGGAGATGAAGGTTAGTATACCACATCCATCGATGCGGACGTGAAGAAATCCTGACCCCACTGGGACAGATAATAGAGTCGACTACAAGCTAGGACGGAATATATACAGCACGTTAAAATATGGGTTGGGGATGGATGTGACGTGGAAACGATATACATTGTTCGGTCATTGGTATAAGGTTAGCCCTTTCCTTTCCTTCTCGCTGATTCGTGGCTTCGGGCGGGGGTTGCGCATTCGGTCACCCACACTACTATGTTGATTAGTTCGCTGACGGGAGAATGGCGTTTTTGACTCAGGAACCGGATGAGATCGATGACATCGTGGACTTTTGGGGCGCAAAGTGTGGGCTGCTGCCTTCATGAAGTTGGATGATGACTGGGTGATGGGGCGGATGGAGGGAAGGCGTTTGAGGAGATGGGTGGGTGGAGTTGTGTCGAAGCACAATGATGGATGGAATACTCTACAATCCACAACGGCATGTATGTACATACTTCATAACCGGAGAAGATCGCAAAGTTCGGGTACAAATTATGGGGATGATCCACAACTTCGAAGGCGACGACGATATCGACTTCCGTGGCGGGGTTGAGGCTGTTGAAGGTTCCTACGTTGGTGCTTCATTGGCTGCACGGTTAGCCACCGCTCAGCTTACATTATCGTTTTGGAACGCAGCTTTCTGAAGTTGCGAGACACTCGAGAGAACGACTTACTATGCTATCTTTCGCTGAACTTCTAAGGGTTGCCTATTGGTGAGTGTGATCACTGAGAAGCTGTTCCTAAGGCCGTGAATGTTGCTACCTAGAATGAGGCTTTTCGTTCCCACGTGGCCTACCTAGCTCCTAGCTATCAAGATAGGTTTGGCTTGGGAAGTGCAGGTTCGTTGTCATCAAACGCATTCGGGTACTCGGTCTTGTTGTGCGGGGGGGACCTCACTGCGTCATGAAACTAGGCCATGGACATGTCCAAAAAACTAAAGTTTACATCAACAAAATGTGAGTCAAAACTTTTATCAAATAAATGATGCAAACCACCCCCAACCCTGTCCATGAGAATTAGCCTGGCTATATCCCAAATCGACGATATAGTACTGCACTCAATGAGGGTTGCATGCTGACTCTGTGGATAAGGGGGCTGGATTTGAGGGGGTTTTCCCCCTGAAACCGACGTTTTTATCCATGGGATGGATCGGGTGAGTGTTTATCCATAGGAGGGATACAGGTTAGTGCGGCGATGTTTTTGTAGAAGAGGAGGGTGAGTGATGTAGGGAGGAGGGTAGGAGGATGAAATATAATCATGTAGAAGATGGGTTTGAAAGGATAGAACTTGATATTGGGACTTTATTCATAGGGTGTTTTGGATCCTCTATATTTGAAGACATTTTGATTCCGCAAGCTAATCTCTATAACGCAGTGTCGGTTTGTTGGCACAACACAGGTACAGCGCAGAGTACAAGATAACAAACACCCTCTAATGTCCTCATCTACTTCCTATAATAAATCTTCTTTAGCTGGAAATGTAGCTGCAAAATCCCCTTCTCAAAGCTACTTTTAAACCCCCTCTCCCTCTTCGCCGAGTAATCCCACTCCTTATCCACAATCCTAAACGCAATATCCTCATACGGGGGTCCGGCCACAAACCGGATCAAACAAGTATCCTCCTCCCCGGCAGGCGCAAAGCTCTGACCCCTCTTCCTCCCCCCCTCGCGCTCAATCCGGTATGTTGGCGCTTTCGACTTATCAATTAGATCTGGATAGAAGATGTTGAATTTGTAGCCCTGCACGACCTTTGGCGGCGGGTTGTCGTGGTCATAGTGCGTTTGGTTGTACTTGTTCCATTCGTAGCCCATCTGCACGCGGTTGAAATATCGCGGCTTGCGAGGTCGGTATTTATCTGCCCAGCTGGGCTTGGCAGTTGAGACTTCTTCTTCGCCGGTGAAGATCTCTTCGTTGTCAGAGACCCCTCGCGCTACCTCGCGTTCGTAGAGCGCCTTTGTGGCCTGCGAGAAGTCGTCGTTGAAAACGGCGGCAAAGCGGGAGGTCGGCGCAACTGCGGTTGATGCCTCCGGTTTCGATGGGGAGGTGGGCCACAGGGATTTGGTGGAGGCTGATTTGTCCGCTGGTCGCGGTTTGTGCGGTACATAGCCCATTTTTTGGATCTTCTTCCGCTCCTGCACGATGGACTGCAGGAATGCTTTCTCGTCTATGGTTTCGAGACCTTTGTCCTCGTAGCGAAGCTTGAGTAAAGGTTCGGGATCCATGTCTGGAGAGTACGGGATTATAGGGGGATCGCGGTATGTTTTCTCTGTGGGTGGTTTCTCGGAGATAGAGCCTTCCTCCACTACTTCTTTCGGCCCCAGTATGGCTTCGAGTTTTTTCCGAACCGTTTCCGCTTCCTCTTGCTGCTGCTTCCGCAGGATCTCTAGCCGGTTGCTGATGACGCGCGAGTAAACGTTCTTGAGACTGGCCTTGGCCTTCCATATCCGTAAGCTGCGGAGAAGCTCGTTCCAGTAGTCAACATCAATCGGATCGTTCGAATTGAGCTTCTTCACAATCTGTTCTTCCAGTGTCTCGAGCTCTGATAGGGTTTTGCTGCCCAAGAGCTTGTCGACATCGCTGGCAACCGAGCCGACGGCACGGGTACCGTCCGGGTTGACGCTATTCGCCTTCGACCGACGATCTGCGCAGAGAATCTTCATAGTCTATACTTCTCGTTAGCATTTCTTTCTCTTTGGGATTTAAAGCAGATACATACCCTCCAAAACTCATTATTGACGCGATTTGTCTCGAGTGAGATGTACGTCTCGATATCCGTCTGCAGCTCCGCCAGCTCCTTCTCGCCCAACCCATCAAGAATACTCTCGGGATCGACCACATCTAGTTCGTCGTCCGGGATCTCGTCATCCAGCGGGTTGCGCTCGTTGTCAATGACTCGCAGGTTAACCGCCAGCCAGTCTATAGGTTTCGCGCGCCCTTCTTTCACGCGGATCTCGGCTTTCTTCTTCGCCTGCTTCAGCACGAACGTGTCTTCCTGGTCGACCCATTGGCGCGCCTGCTCGGCCTCTTGAAGCGCGTTGAGCCGCGTTTGCTCTTTCATGTTGCGGTCATGACGCCGCCGGTCATCGTCGGAGGAGCTTGCGGCACTTTCGCGCGGACGGCGCAAGGCCTCTTTGCGCCATGGCGGGGGTGAGTATGATCGAGAGCGGTGATTGCGCGAGTTAGTAGTGGAGTCGGAGTCTCGTTGGCGGTAGGACATCGGTGGGGTGAGCAGGAGGTAGGAACCCAAACTCGGTGAGCTTAGATAGTGTCTGTGCACGCCGCCAAGACACTTTCGCCTCTTCTTTGAGCTCTGACGCACACGCCTCGATCAACTCCCCCAATCCTACACATCACCATGGGCCGCCGCAAGACCTTCCTTGAAGAATACGGTTCCGATTCCGGCTCGAGCGACGAAGATGATGAAATCCCCCTCCCCGGCCAGGACGAAGCCGGTGAGTTCGCCGCCGGCGCGCACCGACGGAAGCGACGACGGACGGGTCGCGAAGCAAAGGAAGCTGCAGCGTTGGGCATATTTGGGAGCGATAGCGAGGACGAAAGGCCAGGAAGATGGAAAGAAAAGAATTTGCGGAATAAGGGTATGGGTTTTGTGAGCGCGGGCCAGAACGCGGAGGAGGATGAAGAGGAGGACGATTACGATTATGAGGAAGAGGCTAGAGTAAAGGCGGCGACGACGCTGGGTGGCGGCTTGGGATTCAAGAAAGCTACGGAGGAGGAAGAGGACTACGAGGAAGAAGAGGAGGAGGAGAGACCACGTTTGGGACTAGGCAGTGGCTTAGGATTTAAGCAAGCTACAGAGGAGAACTACGATGAAGAGGAGAGACCACGTTTGGGACTGGGTGGAAGAAGCTTAGGAGGTGGGTTGCGAGGCTTTGCCCCAAGCTTTCAACCGGCCACTGCAGAAGAAGAGGACGCGATGGAGGAAGAGGAGGAAGAGGAGGAAGAGGAAGTATACCAAGAACCTGAACGACCGCGCCTAGGACTCGGTGGACGGGCATTCAGCAAGAACTATCGAGGGGGGCTCGGAGCACCACCATCGGGTGGGGGATCGGCAGGAGCTTCCGGAGCTTCTACACCTCTTTCGGATGCACACCCAGGCTTAGGATTCGGCGCTTCCTCATCGACTTCAAAACCAGATATCCGAAAGTCCGATGCCGGTCCAACTTTCGTGTCGCCTTTCGGCAAAGGATTTGTCTCTTCGCTGGCGAGTGCACAGTCCACAATGCCGAAGCTTAACCCCGCAGCACCATCGTATGAAACGCCTATTGTCGCCCGTCCGAGCGCCTTTGGAGCACCCGATTCCACCGCCAAGAAAGGCAAAGGTCGAGCGAACCAAGCGAATGCGATACCAGCCGCTAACCCGAACAGCTTTGCTGCGAGGATGATGGCAAAGATGGGGTATAAAGCTGGTGAAGGTCTTGGAAAGCAAGGTCAAGGTAGGTTGGAACCCGTGGCGCCAAAAGTGAGGCCACAGAATGTCGGTGTTGGTGCGGTTAGAGAGATGTCGGAGCAGGAGAAGAAAGAAGCACGGAGAGCTGCGGCCATGAGGGGAGAAGTATTGTCGGACAGTGACAGTGAAAAGGAGAGGAAGGCGCGGAGAAAAAAGAAGCAAGCTGGATCGACGGGATCAACACCAGGTGGAACGCCATTGAGGGTGAAGAGAGAAAAGACCAAATTTAGGACGGCGGAGGAGATCTCTGCCAGTGTCAAGGGTTTGGAAGTTCCATCAGCACTGAAGAATATCATTGATTTCACTGGAAGGGAACAGAAACTTTTATCTTCAGCATCGGGACTTATGACACAAGTGCCGGCTGCGGATGGTGAAAACATGAAGCTCGCAAAGATGGCCAGACGGGATCTGGAGAGTTTTGCAGGGGAATGGAAAGGACTACAGGATCGCAAGGCTTTCATTGACAAGGAAGAATCTCGGCTTGGTGCCGAGATTGATGCACAGGTTGGGGAGATGAAACGGTTGGGAGAGATGGTGGGCATTGCAAAAGCACTACAAGGATTGTCGCTACAGCGAACAACTGGGCCTGAGGCTATCGAGGCTTTAGTTACTCAGCTCGAGGTGCTGCAGTTTGAATTCAAAAACGAGATTGAGAGTCATGGTTTGGCTGATCTCGCGGTTGCTGCACTGCATCCGATAGTGAGTTCACCTCCTACCACTTGTATCTCCCAGTGTATCATGCTGACATGTCTTCAGTTTAAAGCAGAGTTGGGGGATTGGAACCCTCTCGACGACCCTTTCATGTATCGAGAATACTTCCGCCGCCTTAGCAAAATCCTTGGAATTCGCACCAAAGAAGACCTCGAGGCCGAGTATGCTAGGGATGGTTACATTGAGCGCAGCAAGATGGCGACTCCATACGAAAGCATGGTCATCAACCTCTGGCTTCCCAAAGTCCGCGCTGCCATCAATAACGATTGGGATGTTCATAAACCCGCGCCAGTTCTCTCTCTCCTCGATATCTGGAGCTCTGTTCTTCCCTCATTCGTTCAAGCCAACGTTCTCAGCCAGCTCATCTTACCCAAACTCCGCGCCGCGGTTTCTGCATGGAATCCTCGACTCCAAAAGAAGAGACGAACGCCGCCTCCACACATCTGGGTTTTCCAGTGGCTTCCGTACTTGGGCGTCCACATGGACGAGCTTCTCCGAGACATGCGAACCAAATTCGGCGTGATTCTTGATACCTGGGACTTATCCAAAGGCACCATTGACGGCCTCGAAGCCTGGCGTGAGGTATTTGGTCCTAACAAGCTGGAACAGGTCCTGATCCGCCACCTCCTTCCGCGTCTCGCTGTACGACTACGTACCGACTTTTCCGTCAATCCTGCCGATCAGGTGCTCGAGCCTCTCGAGGACGTGTTCAAGTGGACCGGCTTTTTTAAACCCTCCACGCTCGGCCACCTCATGGAGGCCGAATTCTTCCCAAAGTGGCTCGACGTCCTGCACATGTGGCTTACCGCGAGGCCGGTGCTCACCGAGGTTCAGGAGTGGTATATGTTTTGGCAGGATGTGTTCCCGGACGAGCTACGATCTGCACCCTCGGTTAAGGAGGGCTTTCGGAAGGGCCTCGACATGATGAACGACGCGATTGATCTTGGTGATCGCGCGGCAACAGACCTTCAGCCGCCGGAAGCGGGACCTACACGGCCGATACGTGCTAAGGAGAAGAAGCCGGTGAAGAAACTACAAGTGGAGGTCCAGGAAACGACGTTCCGAGATGTTGTTGAGGATTGGTGTGCGGAAAACAATCTTCTACTGGTGCCGCTGAGGAAGGCACATGAGGCGAGTGGGAGCGCGTTGTTTAGAATTACGGCGAGTGCTAGTGGTGCAGGAGGCGTGATGTGTTATTTCAAGGGCGATGTTGTGTGGTGTCAGGATAGGAAGAACAAGGAGCTGTGGGAACCAATGGGACTGGGCACAATATTGGAACGGTTGGAGAATTCGCATCGGTAGAGTTGATTTCTTTTATTGGGTTTAGACGGTAGTTTTATTTGTACGATCTTATACGGGTGGGATGGAGAGAAGAAATGCCATAATGAGAGCTTATATGGGGTGAAGATAGCATCTCGTAAATTTTGCACATGAGTGACATCGTGTTGTAAAGTACTCTCTTTGTCTTAGATGCTGATGGTCTATATGAACAGCCTCTACTCTACAAAACTTTAACGCCTAATCTTCACCCCGATGTGATTTGGCAATTTTTTTCATTTCTCATACCAGCACAATTGGATTCTACAAATAGGTAAGCAAATTAACCACCTACATTTGGTGCCGTAATGGAAAAGACAAAAACTTGAACTGGGTTGGACGACCAAAATGATTGCCACCTTAATCGATAAAACACTGCATCGAAAGCCCCTTTGAGCGTCCCCAATACCTGGAAACAGGGCTGTTTCACCATAAGGCAATCCATCGTCCAAATAATTACCCACAACCCTAACCCGCCGCAACGACAAAGCCCAGGATGCTTGTCCAAAGCAAAACATCGTAGGGTGTAGTCCATCGTGACAATGCAGGTTCCCGTCGGGCTGACCACAAAGTGCAATTTCTTTGTTTGTACACATGTGCATCGTCCACTAAGTTTACTGATTGCGTTGTCTCTTATTCCATTCTTCAAACATAATAATGATGGTTGTTTGTTTCTTCTTTGTCTAGAAAGCCGTTATCATACCGTACACTCTCTACCACACTCCCCCCAAACCCCCGAACTCATCAGCAGGCAATCATGGCTCGAACACACCCCTCCGCTCACCCCAAAGTTCCTGGATACCCCACCCATCACGTTGCACTAAACTGCTCCTGTCTTAATTCTCCTATTCCTGCAAAGTGCTGCAAACGCTCTCATTGCAGAGATATCGAGGTTTCACTCCCCGCGGTGTTTAGGATGTGCCAAGTACTGACTGGCGGCAGACCCAGACTACGCCTAAGAGATGCAAACTAGATGTTACAGCTGCTCCCATGGATCCTGCTCTTATGGTAGAAACGCTAGAACCAGAGGCGAGAGGGATTACTCTGGAAAAGTTCTTTCGATATTACTTGGGGTGTCAGGAAAAGGTCGAGAAGGAACTGGAGGAGCTGAGGAAGCTTGTTGGGGAGAGGAGTGGGCGATCTGCCACTGGAGGAAAGAGCGAACCTGGAGTTGAAGTCGGTGCAGAAACAAGGCAGCAACATCTATCCCCAGTCTCCAAGAAAGCAGCAATCGTCAATCCATCGACTCCACAGCGAAAACCCCCAGCAGTCAGATGGAAAACACCACAGCCATCCTCAACTCCAACCAGAGAGTCGCAGCCAACAGCGTCGAAGAGGAAGCCTTCCTTACCCTCAACCACGAACACAGTCAAGAAACTACGATTCTCAACACCTCCCGACACTGAGAAAACGAGAAGAACCCCCAAGTTTGAAACACCAAAAAAACCTGGGTCAACAGATAGGACAACGGTTCCACGGGTTTGCTATAGTCAAGCGGCGAGACAGAGACCAGCATGGATGCGTGGGGCGAGAGTTTCTTTAGGGCCTCCAACGCGGGGATATACAGGTGGTGGGAAAATTGCTGCTTCGCCACCACGAAAGTCTGGAATAAATGGGAAGATGCAGCTTTTCTTTCCTGGGGGTGGGGGCGTCTCTTGTCCGGTTCTTGGGATTGATCCTGGGATTTACGCTTCACCACTGGGGTCACCGACGGCATTTGGGAATGAAATTCTAGATTCTTCTCCGGTACTAGAAAATGTTACATTTCGGCGACAGAGCGATAGGATAGGAGGTGGATGGACTGTGCAAAGACTGCTGTCCGGGGAACCGGAGGATGTTATGGGAGATAAGGGTGGGAACGACAACAGGAGTGCGAGTGGGAGTGAGGGTGATGGCGGAAGTTGGAATTTGGGGAGTAGGGATTCGAGTGATAGTGAGAGCGAGAACGGGGACGATGAGACCGGGGAAGAGGAGGAAAACCAGGAAGCTGGGGAGGATAATGATGATGACGATGAGACTGGCAACAAGGATGGAGGACCTGTGCAGAAGAATGAAGACGAGACTGAGGGCGAGAATGGAGACAAAATGAACGAAGGAGCGCAAGACTCCAACAACAAAAGCAGGGATGAACTTGAGGGAGGAGGAGACGGAGAGGAACCGCAGGGTGGAGATACTGACGGTGGAGATACTGACGATGAAGACGGACAAAGTGGCAAGGAGGACAAACGGCTCGACCCCCCATACATCGCAAGCTCTGACAGAGAAGGAGGTGAAGAGGAAGACGCAAACGACTATTCTATTGAGGGACTCAGCGAAGACGAAAAATCCGACGACAATATTCGGGTCCTAAACAGCGGAGCGGTCACTGTCACTCTTTCCCCGATTTCTGAGGAAAGGACTCCTCCAAATGAACAATTCAATGTCTTCAGGGATAGGGTAGAGTCCAGTGTGCTAGCTACACCCCGCGAGGATGATCCCCGGTGTTCACCCACAAAAAAGTTGATCCCCGCCGAGTCGCAGCAGCCCCTCATTCCTTTAAAACCTCTGGATAGTTTTGTTCTTCTCCCACTTCCACCTCACCGCCGCCATCAGTGTCAACATCGCTGGAGGCTCCCACAGATAATTAACATCACCTCTAGTCCCACCATCACAATGGCACCACCTTCCCCTTCCCCTTCCCCTTCCCGTCGCCGTTCTTCACGTCTTCCCCCATCTCCAGGTCCTCCTCCTAACTACCCTCTCCCCCCTCTCCCCTTTCTCCCACCTCGCCCACCTCGTCCCACTTCACCTACAGGTTGGACGGCACCACCGGCGTCCCAGTCCCTAACTCCGTCGACAGCAACGAACGGCATGAAACGAAGAGGAGCTCCGATGAAGCAACCATCCAGTGGGTGCTAGCCTGTTCCGATTGCTCCAAAGGTTGCTAAGTACCGGATTACAACAGAGAAGCGCAATAATGTGGATCCGAGTCCCTCATCCGTCGATCAGAATGTGATCATGAAAGATCACTCGCTACAAGGAAATTCTCGCGAGCCTTCATCTCACTCTGGAAACGGCAGAGTTGGCTTAGAAAAGAAGGATCCTCTTGTCCGCCCCAGACTGCCTGGGTTCGTCGGCCGACCTGGTCACGATAATCGGAGCAACCTGTACAAACCTCAGCGCGGTAGATTCCCAGTGACTGCTTCCGCCCCTGTAGCCGGATCCAAGATGGAGGTCAACGACCCCCATTATCCTCCACCCAAAGGATATTTCGGTGCCCTACCAAAAGGTTACGTGCCTCCTGCGCCGCATGAGCCAAAGAAAGGATGGTTTCCTATCAAACCTAGCGGTGTTGAACAGCAACCACAGCCGCCTAAGTGGGAAGCACTTGCCCCGCCTCAGTATTACAACTGCTATGATCCTACGCGAGACTACTCGATTCTTCACCTCCTCCCAGGTTTTGAAGCCATCGCATCGCCTCCGTATGAGTCTGCCCCAAAGATAAACAATGACTCCGATACCTCCACTGGGAGCTCAAACGACTTCGTCACCAACGACACGTATCCTAACCCCGAGAGTTGCAAGAGTGTAGATAAACTTCAGAGTGGAGAAGCATGGAAGCCGCTGGGATCTGATCCCAATGAGGCGTTGCGAAGACAGCTTTATGCAGGCCAGTGGGAGAACGGAGACGACGGTGGAGACGTCCGTGGCAGCGACATTGAAAGCGACATTGAAAGTGAAGAGACGGCAGTCGAAAGTGACAACAATATTATCTATTTCGACTCTGATGAAGGATATTCGCCTGGAAGAAGGAATCGCGTCGAATCCGGATATTACGCTTCGCTTGGCGAATATGATTCGGATACGGCTATGGATGATCACGAGTCTGCCCAGTGGAAGCAGGATTGGGACTCTGATATTGAAACTGATGCCACCGACCAAGCCGACGCCTCCGATGGGTCTATCGCTAATGACGAGAGATCTATATCTTCTGATGACTTGGATGATAGTCGTATTGTGATATGCAAGGACCCTTCCCATGCCATCACATTCGACGGCAAGGTTCACCGTACCTTTGAAGACTTGGATGACGACAATCGTATCGTAATATACGAAGACCGTCCCCATGCTGATATTATCGCATCTTCAAATGATGGCTCTGTCATGCACGAGGTCGCTTCTCATGCCACTTTAAATGATGAGACTCTTGGAAGCCTGGAAGACTCGGATGGCTTCAATGGTTCCATTGCGCACAAAGTCCCTTCTCAAATCAATTCTGATGATGAAATCCACGAGGACGCTGAGGACACTAATGGGTCTGGATCTGCGGGCAATGAAGAAGGATACAAGCTGCAAGCTGCAACACACGAAGAAGATGGTTTCGAGCCCGCTGCAATGGAAGGAATCATCAGCGAGACCTCCGACCTTATCGATTTGAATTCGCCAATCGAAGAAGGATATAAGAACCAAGAGTCTACAGCAGGATTCCTCCGTGAAATCTCTGAACTCCAATTGGGATCTCCATACGAAGGATACCAGAATCAAGAGTTTACCAACGTTCCCGGTTCTGCTGATGTCGAGGGATTCGTTGAAGAAATTTCCGATCTCATTGACTTGGATTCACCTTCCGAAGAAGGATACGAGAAGAAACAGTCTGTAAAAGTTCACGAATCTACTGCATTCTCAGGATTCGACAACATCCTCGAGAGGCTCGAGGATCCTAACGAGTTTGCATCTCTTGACAAGGAGGAACTTCCCTTGCAACAAGCAGCACAAAATAATGAAGATTCAGCTCCTCCCGCAGCTGCACCTAAGGGATCAGAGGACGAGGGAAGCTCCAGTCCCTTCGAGCCCAACCCCGCACCACCTTCTTCGGGACCAAGCAAAGGACGTCTTCCTCCCGTCAAACTTGTCCCACCACCACCTTCCTCCTCCTCTTCCGAAGGAGAACCTGATCGTATTGTGTTTAAGCCTCGTGGTCACCGCCCACCTTTCCAGCAGCGCCGCCACTTTTCGGGCGTCAAGCTTGCGCCGTCTGATCGTGAGTCCAGCTTTGAGCAAGAAGTTAGACGGCGGGATGAACAGCTCAAGGCTGAGAAGGAGGCCGAGAAAGCAGACAAGGAGAAGGAGGCTGTGAGGAAGGCCGCGAAACTTGCCGCCAGGAGGCGAAAGAAGGAGAAAAAAGCGAAAGTTATGGCCAAAATTCCCCCCACGACTAGAAAATTGAGATCAAGTAAGTGAAAGATTACGAGATTGAGATTGAGATTTACCGTGGGAAGGGTTGTGCTACTTTGATTTTGTGTTGTCTAGGCTTACTGATCAATGTACCTAGCCGACGCTCTTGGTTTACAGTGTCTGTACGTTAGCGATTCTCTTCGATTCTGGAAATGCAAGTTGTTTCCGGGTATGATGTCTTGTGTACCTGTCCGTGCCTGGGGATAGATACTGCTGCTAGTGATTGGTTTGGTACGACTGGTCAAAGTTAACTGTCTGAAGCCACTCCGGTATGAATCCATCACGATTTACGACGGTATACATACATTCCATTACCCTTTACTGTTATCGTGTAACGTGGGAGAGACGCGATCATACCCCTCACCCAGCCAATAAGTACTCATCTTTTCCATTCCTCTAAACACTTTTACAAAACCTCCTCGCTTCCCTAAAACTCAGATACATACAAAGAAACGAAACACGTACAAGCAGACAAGGACGCAAGCATCGCAACCAGTCGGCGCCCAATCAAAAAAGTACATAAAATAATTCGAACCCCATCCAATAACAAAGAAACCCCAACAAAAAACACATAAACAAAAACACACAAACTCCATTACTTCCCCCACCGTCCTCAATGTATATGTGCCCCCGCAAATGGAAAACTCCAAGGTATAAAAAAGCCATAGTAATAATACAATACCGAATCAAAAGTGCAAAAAATCTACTCATCTCCCTCGGGCGCCTTCTCTTCCTTGACCCATCCCCTGGCCACCATTTCTTTCCAAATCTCATCTTCCCTCTCCACTTCCTCTCTCATAAGCGGCAACCCATCTGCGCCCTTCAACTTCCTACATGCACCGGCAAGCACCACCCAATAGCGTCGCCTCTCGCATTTTGTGCGCAGATCGAGTCTCCCGTGGTGCTGCAGATCCTTATCTTCCTCGGTGGGCACGATCTCAAACGGGTCCTTGGCGTACTCGTCGCCGCGCTCTTGTTTCACCACCGTGGTAACGGGCGGGTAGAATCCCGTTGTCACAGGATTCGCGCGGAAATCAACCCACTTGACGCCGCGACATCGCTCGAGTGCTTGTCCCAACTTGCGGACATTGCTGATGCGGTTCCCGGCGCAGCTGAGCTTGACAAGACGGTTCAGACCGGCCAGGGGCCGCAAGTCTGACAGCGCGTTGTAATTGAGGTTTAGAACTCGGACATTGGGGATTAGTGTGGCTATGTTCTTTGGTAGGGAACGGAGGTGACATCCGGCCATTTCTAGGAACTGTAGATTTAAGAAGCCGGCTTGAAGCTGGGATATGCTGCCGATGGGGTTTGAGGACAGGTATAGTTTGCGGGCTTCAAACATGCGGTTTATCTCAAGGTCGAACGTTGCCGTTGGTGTCGTTTGTTCCCGAAATGAGACTGCATCTATCGACTTTGCTCTGGTTAGGCCCATGACACGGGAAAGGTTGTTGTTGTCCATGTATAGGATCCGAAGGTTGGGGAAAGGCGTGACATCGAAAGATGTGAACGAGTTTTGCGTAAGTTTGATGGAGCGAATAGTTTCGAGTTTTGTTGTGGGTGTGATGGAAAGGTCGGTAAGAAGATTTTGGTCGAGATTGAGGTGGACTAAGGACGGTAAAGCTTCGAGACCATTCAAGTCTACAAGTTGATTTCCGCGGAGGTCAAGCTCAGTTAGGCATTTTCTAGCGTATGTTATTTTATGGTATTTATAGAGATAGAGATGGGGAGAAAAGACATACAACTCCGATTCAGCGAAGTCAACACTCTCCAAACGATTATGCCTACACCTCAATGACAACAAGCCTTCAATCTTGAATACACCCTCAATATTCGTCAATGCATTGTTGTCAGCCTTCAATTCTCGAAGATGCAGACATGGCGCCAAAGCGTCCAGGCTTTCCAACCCATTCCCACTGATATCAAGAAACTGCAAGTTGATGAGATGTCCAAAGAATGTTACGTTAGTCAGGCAATTCCGTTGCACATTGAGGTTCATGACACTCTCGGGAACGCCAGTCAACTGTCCCAATTCATTGTTGCTCGCGTCCAGCTCAGCGACCCGAGGGCAAAAATCATTCAGGGTGTACAAGGTTTCGAGTTTGCGGTCCGTGAGCTTGAGACATTTGATGAAATCCCAGTAAGGATCATAGGGTTCCACGTCCGTTAGGTGTTTGACCAGGTTTGACTGTGCAATCGAGAAAGATGCTTCGACGGCCTTTGAAGTAGCTTTTGGTCCGCGGCGAGTAGTGATGTATGATAGCTCCAATGAAATCAGTGCCTCTGTGGTTTCAAATCGGTAGGAGATGTCGGGAAGCGGAGACAAGTAGAAGGAGACATCACCCTTCTTCTTTGTCGAGGGCGGAGGAACTGTTGAGAGCTGACTCTTGAATGGTGTTTGCAGAGGCGTCAATGCACTGCTGAGTGATAACCTTCCAAACTCGCGCTCGAGATCAGGATGCCTAATCTTGTGCGACGCCTCTTCTTCCACTTCGGTGATCCTCGAAACTGGGCGCCCGATAAAGGTTTTGCCAATGGACTTCCGACGCGAAACGCTGAGATAAGAAAATGAGCTGTTATTGCGACCAGATTGTCGAAGAGAACCATGCTCGAGAAACCCGTCGACATCAAGCTCGTCATCATTGTTGTCGTTACCGTCCTCATCGTCCAAAATCACTTCGTTCTTGAGTGGCGACGAAGAAAAGCTACCGCTTGCAAACCCCACTGGTAATGTTTGGTGTATCTTATCAACCGCGCTGTTTTCGTTACTCTTGTTCTCGGCATTGTCGTCATGATCATGTTGCGCCACCTCCGTCTCCTTGGCTTCCTCCTCAATGGCCTCCTCTGTGCCGTAGCTCGTGGTTCTCGTTACTGTCCTAGCGTTGTGAACATCGAATTCACTATCATTGGTCCTCTGAGAACTGCCGCTCCCTACACTGGAACTCAGTGCGCGTGAATTGCTCCAATGAGATTTATCCCATGTGTCGCCTGCCGGGCCGCAATCAATCTCCCGCAAATCCGTATCATCAATAACTCTCGAGCTTCGCCAAACCCCACTTTTCTCAACGCCATCGGGGGTGCTCCCCAAAGCTCCCCACTGATTTCTCGCAAGCTCTAACACGCGTTCCTCCTCTTTCGAGTCGACTGTCAGATCGGAAATATCCTTGAGCGGGTCATCGTCACCCTCCTTGGCCGAGACCCAAGCAAGAGTGTTTTTATCAAATGTCATGTCATTCGTAGTCTTCGTAGCAAGGTGGTGAGATAGAACTTCTGGCACGTTTGAAATAACCCTGACTGAGGAACGCGAAGACTTTGAAGAGCGCGACACCGCGAATTGATCCTGGTCTTCGTCATCCATGCCTGCAAATTTAGCATGTCCGCGGCCTCCGAGACTGAGTGCCACAGCTTGGAGTCTCTCAACCATGCTCGAAGTAACAGGGTTAGTAGAACTCTGGTCTTCCTGGGTGGCATTTTCGCTACGATCTTTCAAGACCTTTGATAAAATGCTTCTGTCTTCATCGCAATTGTTTGGTAGTTTTGATTGCCTCTCCCCATCAGAGCTATAACCACCAGCTGCCCTGAGTTCCAATGCCCGAATTCTTGCCATGACCTGCTCAGCCTGTTCCAGAAAATCCTGCGTCGTGACACTACCATTCCTGGCACCCATGTGATTTTCCCTGGGAGTTGTGGGCATTTCGAAACTTTCCCCCTGCATGCCATCACCCTTATTTCCACTGAACACAATTTTCTTGAGACTGCCACCTCTTGGCGAGTTCAAGGCTGGAGCAATCGCTAACTGTCCGACAAAAGCATGCTTCTTTTTTCGAGGTGTAGGGGTCGGAGATCCTGTCCGCACTAGCGCAATCTGTGGCTTTCTGGCTGAAACCTGAGAATCCTTCGAATTTGCTCTGCTCCGTTGCTGGCGACGAGAGCTGGCAAGGATGCTGCCTTCCTCTACCGCTGTGTAAATCCGCCGCCGACCGTTGGCAGGGCTCTCGAATAAACGGTTGGGTGTGCCACTTGAACCTGGCCGCGACGTAGCCAGAACGGAGCCACGTCGAGCTCTTTTGGGAGTGCGCTCCTTAACTGGACTCTTTGGACCGGCCACACCATCATTTGGAACTACCGTAGACTCATCCGATTGCCAGCGACGATGTTTTCGTGCACTTCTGGGTGGCGACAGCCGTCGTGGAGATGTAGATGCTTGGCGATGGTGACCATCAAGGACTTTAGTGGTTGTGGTAGTGGTTTTTGTAATCTTCTCCTCCACAGTCTCATCGTAATGAACCACCTTACTGCACCTTCTGACGTACCGGGCAGGTGGAGAATCCTGTCTCTCTGTCCTGCGGGCCAAAGCTTCAAGGCGGTTAACCACCATGCTGCTACCCCCAGAAAACGATCGTTCACTCTCTCTATCTGACGGCTCTTCAATACCGTTATCGAAGGTAATTGTTCGGTTTGACTTCAGATGTTCTTGGTCCTCGCTCTCCTCCAACTCGCCCAACCGTTTCCGTAACTTCTCGTTGGTGTAGGTGTCATGAGCACTGAACAGCTTCAATGGACTTCCAGAGTTCTTACTCCTCGGTATCTCCGACCCATCTGTAGGAGGAGTTTGCGGCGTTGTCGAAGGAAGCTCGGGCATGAATCGAAACGGATGCGGCGTAAAAAATGGGTCGTTTTCGCCATCACTCGATGCCGGGCTGTGCTGTTGACGCGTCTCCTGGGATTTGACAGGTGACCTTGGAGCGTCCTTGTGGTTGCGGATATTTCTGAGCAGAGCACTTACATTGGAGTCTCGTCGATCAGAAGGTTCGTTTTCCTTGATCAGATGCCTCTTTTCCGGTGATGGTGGCGTTGGCGGAGGTCTCTGCGGAGATTTGAATGGAGAAGCAAGTGAGCCTGCACTATCGTCAAGGTAATTCTCATCATACTCTGCTTCCCCATCATTCTCATCTTGATACACTTCCTCGGGTGGATACCGGCTCTGAACTACTGGAGGACTAGATGGGTAAACAGAACTCTCCCTTTCCCGACGCATAAACCTCCGAACTCTCCTACTAGTGCCCACCTCGCCGTGCAACGCTCCCAACGTATCGTTCCGTTCCCGATGATCACCCTGGTGGTCCCGTGGATATGACGCCAGATCAGACTCCGGATTGCTGGCACCACGCCTCAGTAGCGGCGGTGCTTTTATCGAACCCCGATCCATACAATCCAAACCCCCAACAGAAACGGGGGATATAACCTCATTCCTCATATCTTCATTGGAACCCCTCAAGCTCCCCTTCAACCACCGACTGCCGGGTCTCACCATCCGAATGCTTCTTGGTTTCGACCGCGATCTATCCGGGAATGTAATTCTGCTTCTCGTATCGTGCTCGATATCCGCGTACTTCTCTGCTTTCCGCTTACCTTTGAAATGGTCTGAAACCCGTTCCGAGGGAGGAGAGGAGTGAGTACGGCGGTGCGAAAGCCGTGGCTGACGTGTCAAAGGCAGTAATACTGGTTGGGCGCCGGTTTCTGATGCGTGACGCGACGGTTTTGGTTTCGGTGGATCCCGCGTGCTGGTTCCACTCCCGGATTCTTCCTCGAGTGTCGGCAGCGCGCCGGGGAATGGAGACGAGCGAGGGATCGGAAGGTAACTTCTCCCCGGCGACTTTGGAGGGGTAGCCTGTGGTGGTGGTAGACGTGGTGAGGAACCTGGTCCCGCTGTTGGCGGACGGAATAAATTCTCTAGCTGTAGCGGAGAGAACAAATCTTTCCCACCATTTGGGCCCATATCCTCCATCAGTTTCCGCTTCCACTCGGGGGTGTCTGCGATCCGCCTGTTATACATCTGGGTAGTTCCCCGGGGACTGGTCGCGTTACCTAGGGCTTCGTTGCTATGTCGTCTTCTGTGTCGGTTGGTTGTTGTGTAGGAGCGCTCGTCAAGGACGCGTGTGGTACCGAAAGATGGATGCGAATTGATTGTGCCAGGCTTGCTGAGGGGTGGATGTGGAATGAAAGGTGACGATGAGCGAGGTTGGGAGATCCAGTCTTCGGAAAGTGAATCGACCCAGCTGCGATCAGCCATTTATTGCTATTTCTAGCGAGAATGTATTGTGAAGAATGGAAGCGCAAAGTCAATTCGCGAACGAAAATGGCAACTGTGATGGTTGTGGTGATGGTGGGTGGTGTGGTGTGGTATTGGAGATGCGCGTGTCGGTCGTTACAGTCGTTATTCTGAGTGTGGGAACATAGAAGCTGTTTGTTGTGCAGAGAGCGACTGTGCAAGAAGAAAGGCAGGAAGACAAGGAAGGTACAGGCAGCAGCACAATTGTGAATGCTGCTGCGTGATGCAGCTAGAAAAGCGAGTGCGTTGGTGGGATGTGTTGTTGTGGTGGCACAGTCGTGGAAGGAGGACGCTACGAGCGAGAAGTGGTGTCTTTCCGAGTTGGTACTGGCGCGTCACCGTTTCCATAGCAACTAGCGCCACAACGCCACAGCTGCGACAAAACGTGGAAGTAAAACAAACATCAACAGCCCCGCATTTAGCATAGTCAACAGTCAACACCCATCACAGATGCATCGAGATTCCGTCCCCCGAGATTGCATCCGATCTAATGATCTCACCCTCAGCCATTGACGTGCTAGCCAAGCCCAATGACGTTTATCTCTCCTCTTCCGCAGTGACGCCCTGACATCAATCTATAAATCTAAGCCCTATGATAATGATACAATTAATTAACCCATTCATCCGCGACTGGCGTATGAGATAAGCGCAAATCAATTTAATCCTCAAGGTCGCCGATGTCGGTACGTGATAAAGACAACGACACCGGCAACTACGGAAGTCGATGATTGCACGGTATCTTCGGGACTCGTCACCCCCCATGCAAGGCCGAATTCCACACTTTCCAAGGTGGTACAGACTGGTCAGGAGGGAGTCCACTTGTGCGTCTTCGACAATTCGAGCACGAGTCAACGAATGGATTATCGGAGCTATACCTCTGCTGACTCGTCGAGAGAGCTGCAGAGTTTTCCGTGCAACAACAAAGGTCTCGGCGAGGAATTCGACTAAGGGTTCTCACCTGACAGGGCGAACAAGGCGTCTTGTCTGCGGGACCTGCGGCCCGACGTTTACGGAATCATAATTTGGTGAATAATGGTCAGCTTTACTTCTATTGCCTCTGAAACTACCGATATTATATTATCGGCGATGCATAGACTGATGGTAAACCAGGTGTCCCTTCTTGTAACCCTAACCTCTCACACCTACATTGTCTCTCAGTCTAGATTCACCATAACATCCAGATAAAACTATTCTCCAGCTGCCACGAGTTGTTCACTACCGCTCTTATCGAATGTGCAATAACTACCGCCGTTCCCGCCGTCGTACAGAGGTTTTCTTCCCACGTGGCAAACCCTGCACCATGGGTCTACCTATACCATAAAGTTGGTCCAGATAATAGAGAAAACACGACGGTACATACCTTGCATAACACTGTACTAGATTCCGAGCTTCCGGATATCGTATACAATTCGCTGTCGATTGGTTTTGTGATAGGCTGTGGGCTAGGCATGTATCTGTCAATTTTGGGAGATGCCATGCCAGGATTGAGTGGAGGGAGGAGTAAGGATTCTGGGAGTCAAACGTGGATGACTGAGGTGTGGATTATGTGTCCGGGGTACATTTACCTTGGCGACAACCGCTGCTGTTGGAAGGGAATGATAGGAGTGGCTGTGGTCATTGTTGGGTGGCGGTAGGGGGAGACAAAGATTTGAGCAAAAGCATCCGCCCGTCACCATCACCAACTTGAAACTACACTCACATGTGGACTTGGTGGATCTCGATGGAAACGGAATGTAGCCTGGCAGAATGATCCGCAGAACGTTCGATCTGACTCGAGGCTGTCGTATCCTTTCACTAAGGACCGTTCGAAGAAGAATTCCTGGAGAAGGGGTAGATATCAGGCCAGAAAAATCACCTGGTGTGTTATGAAACCGCTGCACTTCCGTTGTGCCTAACGTTCGCCGTCCTAAGGCTCGGAACTAAGACCATATTCATTCATTCAATGAGGATTACTTGCATCACAATCCTCGGCCTTGTGATTAACACTTCGCACATGCTTTAAGACAGCGGGAACTAGGCTTCGCGTGTCTTGAAGTCATTGCTAAGAACGAAGTTCCTTAGCCATTCTAGTCATAGTTCAAACCCCGGATTGTATTAGCCACCCCCTGTCTATCGTTTTGGTTGGTTGGGTTTTGCATAGGAATTCCTGAAAAACGATAACCTGAAAAACGGCACGCTGAAAAAGAATATATTTCACTAAAAACAAGTCATCTAACGGCTAAAGCCGAGTTTTCTACTAAGTATGAGGCGGAGGAGCTAAATTGGGGTGGGGGAGGGAGGAACCACCTCTCTGTTGGTTGGAATCTGCTCTACATTGAACCACAGGAATTCCCTCGACAAAATCTACCATTCATAGGCAACTGTTCTCGAGTCAATGATAGAAAATAACACAGACACGTCATTATTGACTAACTATTTCATTCCTATCTACATCGTTGGGGAACATACTAAGCATTCAATGCGCACCTCATTTCGGGCTACAGCTCAGGTGTGGCCGCAGCATCAGCAATCATGCTATGTAGCTATTTGTGAAGCGCGATATTTTATAGGTCGTGCTAGACTACTAGAGGGTATTTGAATATAATTGACCGGTAACTTCAAGCAGACCAGCAATACCCCCGATCCATTTGATATCACTCGGGCAATGTGCTATTTCCCCACGCGGGGGTCTGACGGTATTTGCTGCAAGTACAAGCGTATAAGCAATAGAACTGTAGCTGCATCTAAGTTGGGGTACCCTAAAACATAAGGCGCACAGGGCGGATTTCCTGCAGCATGACGGTTTTTGAAACGATAGGTCGGTGAATTATCTCCCTCCTCTATTTCACTTTTGATATCACATGTCGCTAGCTAACGTACTGCAGATCCACGATTTCGAGCCATTGAAGGCGTGTTGATGTCGGTGAACAGTTGCTCGTTTGTATGTCGGGCTGTTTTCTGAGTTGCAACCCTAACCCCTGTCATTGGACTCAATCTCCTCTGACTGCGCGCTACGTAACTGTTAAATCTAGTCAAAGAGACCTTTTTTACAGCTTTACTGAAGAAAAGAAAAAGATCAGGCGGTTCGTTACCGAAAAATGGTTTCACAAACCGCATCATCGTAACAGGTCCCTCATATCACAGCCCGAGAACCGCCCCAGCGCCAAAAGCCACATTTATGCAGGTTAGGCCAATAGGAGTTGAGCTAGATTCTAAGGTACCACATCTTCAATATGGGCAGTTGGAGCTATATGTAAGCTGAGTGCGCGTGCAATCCTTGAAGCTTTTGGAACTGGGTTCTGACTGCGCAACAAGAAGACAGTGTGCGCAAGTACGCACAACAGGCCCTGTATTTCAACGAGTCCAGGTCCTCATTAAGAAATCGTTTCTCTTCTGTTCCCTCTGCATAATCGACAAGCCTCCCTCACAACATAAAAGGCAGCTATAGAGAACAACATTTTTCAGAATAGCTTGCCGGTACCTGGGCTTCGAGTAACACCAAAGCCCTGGTACTCGGTCTTCTCAGCAGTACATTCACCCTCTATATTTAGTTATCTTGTTATCGAGACCCCACTACTTTACCTGCCTGCCGGCACACGAGGAGAGCTCCTAGCTCCAACCCTGCGAGCATAAACAAGGCTCGCTTTCCGACCTCTACTCTTTTGCTACTTTGTTTGATAATATTCACCCGCTCGCAGTGCCCTTCCGCCGCACATCATGTCTATCTCTCCATGTCCACCCCAGCGTACGGGTACTAGAAGCAGCATTCGCCAGGGGTTTCGAGGGATTAAACAGGATGTGCGGGAAGGGCTCCACGATGTCGGGCAAACCATCAAGAGGAGAATGAGCTCGAGCTTGGGTGACGGTGGAAGTAAGAAAAAACCGAGGATCAACAGAGCGCTCTCGAGGGTGACCACCAAAGCGACCGAGAAACTCTTTGGCAAGACTCCAAGGGCATCCACCGAGATGGATCATATGAGTCAACATATGGGGTATTGACTATATCGCTGAATTTTTATGAACTTTTGTTGACGTTGTGTAGCTACTATCATGATCAACACGTTTCAAACATTTCACCGGAATCGCGGCCAGAATCCCAAGTCATAGTAACAGATGTCGAGGGATATCTCTACCAATCACACATGCAGCAGATGCAGCAACCCCACGAAGCTGCATGGACGATTCCCATGGCTACCGACAGCGAGCCCACTCAAAGCAAGGCTGTGGCTTCTTCATCAGCCGTGCATGGTTATGGATGGGCACCCCAGGAAGATGTCGATGTGAGCTCATATGCACCAGAAAACTGGCAACAACAACGAACGGCTGCATCCACATCACCGCTTGAAGCTTCACCTGTCGACAGGGGTGTGCTCCTTGGGCTGTCTGTAACGCCACCTCCTGATCGCCAATTTGTCCAGGGAACATGGCAAGATATCCACCAACTTTCAGGGTCTAGAACAGTATGCGGGACTCATAAGGATCGTTTCGATAATACCGTGCGTAAGGCTAACGAACTGACCGCCGTTGTTACCGGAGGAGAGTTGACTTCCCATGGACAACCACTCTCTAATGTGTATGTTATCATGAACCATAGTTTGCAGTCGAGTTAATTTATTAATTATAAGTAGAAGCCCAGCGACGCAAGATGCTACAGCATTTCCACTCTCTTCTATCACTACACCATCACCGAGGCCATCCGAAAAGGGAAAACAGAAGGAGGAGCCCCTTCACTTGCAAGACAACGACCCTACGAACTCTGAACACGACGAAGATAATACTGAGAAACCTTGCCCATGGCCTGGTTGCCCCGGTACGACCAAGTCAAAGGTTTTCGAACCGAACAGACTAAAGTATATTTTCTACTTCCTAGCTTCGAGTGTTACTGATGACTGATCTGTTTCCGTTAGGGAGCACATCCGTCGAGGGCACCTTTTACCGCTGATGTGTGATTCAGAAGGCTGTGGAGTTCGCAAGGGAGATAAAAACCAGATCTACCGCCATCGAACCGCAAAGCATCCCGGGGAGCCAAAGAAGCGGTGGAAGGAACAGGATGAAGACCCCGTCGCGCTGAAGAAATACAAGGTCCTTAACGAGCGAGGCTTGTCATACGAGAGAATTGCCGAAATATGCCAGGCCACCACCATCGCTGAGCTTGAAGAGCCTTGGGAGCATGCGGGTGAGCATATTCCGTCCCACGAAACAAACTGATCCATAGTTGACACGGATAACCTAGCTCATGCTTCTTCTTCTTCCAACCTCGTGAAGACCGAATCCCCACTATCCCCTACCTTTGGACCAGGTCTCGGTCTCTCCTCAAACGTCTTTGACCAGGCACCCGTGCCGGGCAGCGCACATAGCACCACCTTCCCGGACACCCTTACCCCTGGCTTCCCCAGCCCTGCAACGCAGCTCCCTAGCCGCATGAATGGTTGCCTAGATGGGCACTCAGAATTTAGTAGTGTCCTTATCGACTTCGTCAACAAAATCCTCGTGCCAGCAGTGGATCAAATGAACTTACGATCAAGCCCGCAGCCTTCTCGTCAAAGTCGCTACGAGAATCTAAACACAGTTGTGAGCCACCTCATGTCGGCCGCTCGGGAGGGACTAGACCGGCTGGAACGTCGTCGTTCGGGTGGTATGCTTTCATCTGATAGTTTCCACCGCTAGCGTTGACATAACCATAGTCTCCGACACGGCGGTGCAGCAATCCTACACCGACATGCTTGGTACCGGCAGCTCCTCTCACACTCCAAACCCGAATGCCACCCCGGCATTGACGAACACGGGCACAAAGACACTCACTGATCGGAGCGTGTCCTATGGCTCATTGAACTACGCGCCGCAGCCGCCGCTGGGACAGATTGCAGTAGGTTCCCTACAGCACCCTACCTAGAACATGACCTAATGAAGAATAGGGATCACCACAGACCGATGTCACGGAGCAGTCCGAGTGGGAGCAGCACTCACAGACAGAGATCCTCTATGGCAATAACACCACGGGTGCAGAGTTCGGCGAGAAAACCCCAGTCAATGTGTTCCATGGGAGTGATCCAAACTATGATGGCGATTTTCAGGCCGGTCCGGATAGGCAGGGGAGTTTCCGGTTCGGTGAATGGGTTAACCCTGATCCTGACTCAGGTCCGCATTAAGTGCGGTGGGTTCAGTGCAGAGTTAGCGGTTCCTATCCTCCTCCGAGCTCCTCTAGTTCCTCTTCCCTTCCTTCACCTTCCCCTTCACCTCTCTGGCTTTGTAACGATAAGATCTCTTTCCTATGTTAGCGTACGGAGGAACGTCTATTTTTTCTTTATTTGTTGATGACTTTATGGGGCAATGCACCTTTCATTTCACTTAATGCTCGTGTTTATGATATACTATATGGGAGGCACCAAAAAAGTTGGGCTTGTTGTATTACGTTTTTCTTTTTTGGGTACACTACTTTTTCTATGGATCTTGGGCTGGCGTGCGATAACTTTTGACATTCTGGGTACCTATAGGGGTTTTTTCTTTTTCACCGTTTGGATATGTAGGGAGGCCTGTTATGATGGGGCCATAAAAAGAAAAGCGGTAGATTTTGATCATGCGTTTCGGGGATAACTACTCTACTCAACGCTGCTTGCTTGCTTGTTCCTGCAGGACACGCTGTTCTGTGTGATTGATTAACATAGCCTTCATGCGTTGGGGATCCTTACCTGCCGTTCTTTAACATCATGCATGCCGTACGGTGTTGAACTACGTTTATTGGTCGCTTACCGACAATGATCGGCGTGTGGCGAAGGTAGTGTAGAGACACCGCAGCAAGCATACATGCACTGCCCAGTGTGGCGCAGGTTTTTATGCATAAGTAATGTGGGAATTGAGGTTAATTAGATACCCATGGCGATTGGGTTGCAATTGAGCTTGTTGGGAGGGTGGCTGAAAGAGGGGAAAGGGGAGGGTGAGAGGAAAGGGATAGGAGGAGGGGAGGAGTGGAGGAGGAGGAGTGTGTGGTAACGAAGTGTCACTCGTGCCTAGATAGGCTGCAGTTTAATGGGTGTTGATATGGAGTGAGGACGAGTTTGTAGGGTCGCCTCAAGCAAGCAGTAGCTCCCACATCGAAACTCCGAACTTCGGTTTTAGTGTTTTACACAAGCTTTATTCTCAGAGTATAGCGTACCTAGAAGCGATATCAACTAGTCCGTGTGAGGCTCTACAGAATCTATGTACGGCATTAAATAAAGTTGGCATCTTCGCATGCGCCCTGGTTTACATGGTTCCCTTACTCGGGCACGCAGTAATTCCTGCCTAGGGAGTAACTCTGTGATCTGGCATGGTAGGACAATTCGCAAAGAATAAAGGTGATCACAGCAGGTTTCAAACAACTATGGATCCAGTGTTTGCACGCGCCTACTCTAGTGTTTAAAGCATGATCCTTTGCTACTTAAGTTATTGTATAGTTTATAAGACCACTAACAGGCAAGAGGGCCAGGTAGGTCAATATTTGGTTTTACCTCGAGTATCCCCTGGATCGTGGTTCCCGGCCCATACGGGCCGTCCGCGCAACCACCTCACCACACATCCAAAAATGGTCATCAGAGGCCATCCTTTTTATCAACTCTTCTTTAGTAGCAAATAAAATTTCTGTCAAAGTGAATTGTAAATTATATGTGATGTGACTTTGTAAGTCTTACTGCCCCACCAAAATTCGCTCTCTGAACTGGCAACCCACCCCATGTCTATGCACCACTACCCACATTTCTCCTTTACAGGTGATTGAATTCTACAAAACAATGCCTTTCATTATTGAGACACCACAGTTACTTGCATTTTGAACATGCTTAGCAAAGTGTGGGTGGAGATTTGGTATTTCTGGCTGGGCTTTCCTGCTGGCAAAGCCAGCATCCCAGCTACTTTCCCTTCTCAAGGTGGACTGAAAATTGACCGTGGCTCCAGCTCTGGCTGAGGGGTACAGATATGCCCTCTTTGATGTTCAACAAAGTGGGTTTTAGCCTTGTTCACTATGAGAGTTGTGTGATGGATATTGGTATCCCCCCTCTGAGCCTCAACTCTTTGGGCACATTGCAGATGGAATTCCTTGTGTGTAATGATATTTGGACTTCAGGGCATATCCTTAGCACCAAGCTTGAAGGATATTTTGGGGTGTTATGGGCAGAGTTGTCCATCTGGGCTGCACAGTGACATTTTCAAGTTTTTGGGGAGCTAATCTTGAGACAACCCTCCCAACAAAAACTGCCCTTTTTATCGGCACCCCATTCCTGTACAGTTCTTAATTTTTGCCAAAATGCTCTCAAGACATAAGAAAGTAAGTTTATAATGCTCCCAGGCCACCCCCACAGAGTTGTGGTTGCATCGCTAAATATTTGCAGGTGGGGAGTCGGTTGCCATGCCCAAGCGGTCCGGGAATGCCAAAGTTACGATCCAGGGGATAGAGCTACAAATTACAATTGTAAAAAATAGCCAGAATATAGATCAAAAACAACCCCTAGCTCCATCTCATTTCCAAATCAACTTATCAAGGACGTGTCACAAACTACAGGCTGAACTTTGCCATCCATAATCGGACCCGAGTGATACCCCGTGATTTATTAATAAAACTGTACGAACGGAAGAACGCGAACAAAAAAAGAAATACCCCATCTCTTTGCATAGTTTTATGAGAGCGGGATGGCTTAATAATACTATCGCCGACAATACCGACAATGCCGAGTTCAGACATGTACACCCACTAGGCCACCACCTTCACCACCGCCACCAAGACGGGGTAACAATCATTAGTGAATAGGCCCTGAGCCGATGAATGTCTAATATGTAATTCAATTAGCTCTAGGCTCAACGGTTGGCGTCCTGGGTTCACCTTATAGTATTCCTCCAGTATCTGGACAATATTGTCTTGAACCTCCCGCTTGAAGTTCAAACTGTACTCTACAGACTTTTCTGAGTAGTATCTGGGAGCCTAGCGTTATCTATATCAATACATCATGATACGACGGGGCGATAGTTTCTCCTTCCTGTTCCTCGACATATCCGATCCACTGCTTGGGCGACACGTATGTCGGCTATTCTCAAACGCAGCCGGCATCAGTATTAATCCCAGTCTCAGATATGGAAGGTGAAGGAACTGTTTAAGTAGCGGCTCTCTTTGCTTCAGATTTGTTAAGTCATTTAGCTGCGCCATCTCCAGTGTGTGAAGCAGCGTCTTACCAGCTTCATCGTGCACACCCAAACAATTTCAGAAACCCTTTTGAGTAGCGACGAATTCTAGAGCCACTTCAACGCTGCGAGGAACTTTCGCGTCAGAAATTCGAGATCTTCTTCGAAAATTTCTAATATATGTTCCGGCCGCTACACAACCTTTGCCAGTACGGGAACTGGATGGCTCAGTTCGCGATCTTCCGACAGTCCTCGAATCCCAAAAACAATATGCGAACCCAGAGGTTAATATACAACCTCACTAAAAGCTTTACACCCAGTAGGTCAACTACAGCCCTGCTAGCCACTGCAGAAACAGATAGATTCCTTTGTTGGGGAACAAGAATACGGTACAATAGTATAAGCGGATGCATTTCTGTGTTTGGGAGCAAGAATACAGTAAATATACTGCCTTACCGATATTGGTATGTCAATATGGGTCGCTGGGGGTTGAAGACGTACTACTATGTATTTTCTCTCTCGGCCTGGGCTGTAGTACTTATAGGAGCAAGGGAACGGCAAGGAACAGTGCTGCCTCACACTCCGTGAGGAAGGGGATCAAAAGGTGATAGTTTAGATAGAACTCCGTCCCAGATATCAGCTTGTAGAAAGGCACATGAAGTGGAAGAGGATGATTGTACATACTCATAATACATCTCATTCTTTTGAGTTCGCATAAATTAACCAGTTTGCGAGCTATTCTTGCAGTTTGTGAACTTGCCATTGTCTCGCAAACTGTCCCCCAAAGTTTGCGAACTGACAGATTCGCCCATCGGTCGGAACATATATGAGATTTTACCAAGCAGATTCGCAATATTGGGAGGCTGATCACGTAGTCATCAATGCAACTTTCCCTTGATACTCCCACCTGTATTACGAACTGCACGGGTGGGATAGGCTCCAACCCGCTCTCGGCAGAAAGTATACCTAGGTACCGGTATGTATGTGCTAGAAAGTTTTGTACAGTTATTCACCATAAGAAGTCACTCGACAGTGACTTTCGAGTGAGATTCTATGTTCATGTTGCCATCATCTCGCGCCCGCTTTAACAGGACATAGCAGTTGGATATCGATACTATCACCGGGGTTCTTCTGCTTCTTCTCTATCTTCTCCGTACACCTCGAATCTCCCTCTATTTTGAAAGTGCGAGCCTGCGAATCTATTACATCCCCCGTGATAAATAATCCGGCTCTTGACAAGAAAGTGCACCCCGCTACCTATCCTAGCACTTTGTCTGAAGCCAAGAAGATTTCTCGGGCGTGGTGCTTGACTTAGAAGTAGAGCAAATAGTTTGATGTCCAGTCACCGGTAGGAGTAAAATCGCCTTTAACTCCAGTATTACGAACCCTCAAAAGTCAGAACAGAAAGCGTCACATGCGTTCGATAAAAAAGGCGACCGAAGCACCGCGCTCGATACTGTACTACTGTACATACATACAACATGTGGCGCGACAGAGCAACAGGTATCACTACAGGTTACGAACCCGCATCAAGCGTTTGCAGCACCGTTGTTTACAGCACCTATCTTCCACTACTCAAGCTAATGAATGAACTCTTGGTACTGTAGTATTAGTATGGCTACGCCGGTGGTAATCGACCTTAGTAGCAGCCAAGCTTGAAAGACTGGCAATCATAATCTTTTGCAAAAACCATAAGAAATCACATGGTAGCTAGTATGACTTCTGTTACATATACTCGTCGAAAAATCAAGTATGGGGACACCTACCTTGGAATATGATAGGGTTAAGGTTTCCGGAGCCCCCAAACTTGATTTTTCGACAAGTATAAGATCTGAGACGTGTTACAGACCTAATATAAGCTCACTAGGACCGGGGCTGATAGCAATGCACACAAGTCTCATATATATCTCGAGTCTTCTTCTCTTCTCTCTATACCTAAGTCTATACACACACACGGTTCTCCCCTTCATTTCGCAATATTCTCGTACAAAAGCAACAGCAGCTTAAATCTTATCCCCCCCCTCTCTAGTAACTAAATTGGACAAGAGTAGATTGGCCCCAAGCAAAGAGTCGTAAAGAGGTTCATATAAAGGTCTAAGTCGTCGGAGTTAAGGCTTATTCTGCGTACTAGAGAGGTGGACGGTGTGGGTGATTTGTGGAGAGGGTGTTAGCCGGAGGGGCAGACAAGTGAAGAAAGTGAGCGAACCCGCGCTAGTTTCACATCGCGCAACACATTCTCGAGCTCCCACTCCACACAGTCATGCCTATCGGTCCTGATGGCAGGAGAAGGGAGTCAACACACGAAGAACCCATTTGTGTTATTCAGCTAAAGTCTGTAGGTTATTCCTTTCGCAAAATGCAACAGAAAACTAGAGTGGGCAAAACAGCCATTCATCGCATTGTCAATGGCTGGAACACAATCATCAATGTATGGTATATGTAGAAAACACGCTTCAGAAAAGTAATGCTAGACCCTAAACAACAAATTCATGCGCATGAGGAAGTTATTGTTGTCACACAACAGTTGTGGGAGGAGTAGCTGGGAAGGTGTATTTACTGGCGGATAGATGGCATGCCTAAGAGGGTCTATTCCCTACTTCACTACAATGGTAGTCTACATGATGGTAGAGGATCTTATATATGTATACTACTTATTATTTCATTCTTAATCAAATTGACCTGTGTTGTGTTGAGGAATTGACTTTCAAACGTTGTCTGTGAGTCGCGAAAATGCCAAGCGTTCGGTCACTTTCTTCACTCGTCTGGGGGTAACCCGCAAATACTATTCAGTGACGAATCTAGAAATTTTGACTGCTAGGCAGAAATTATGATAGCGGACCTTAATTTGATGAGATTCAGATGGTATTCGCCAACGGGTAGTGACTAAAGATGCGGGCTGCCGTTATCGAAGTTATGGTAGTGAAACGTCCTTTTTTTTGGATACTACGAGGTGGTGTGCGGTGTTAAGGAGATTAATGGGAGAAACGAATATGGTTGTAAGTGTCGATGAAGGAATTTAAAGAGAATACTAGTAAAGCCGTTAGCTAAGGATAGAAGGAGTGGCGGTCAATGCCTAGGTTCGTACACAGTAACCAAGAAACCCCTCGAAAATTTTAGGGATCGCCGGAATTAGGGGATTGGGCAGAGTTCGCGTAGCAGCTGGGCAGTATCCTTCCACCCATAATCGTCCGCCAGGCTCAGTGGCGTGCGGCAATCGTCGTCTTGGGCTTCAATGTTGGCACCATGTTCCAGTAAAATCTGGACTGCTGCCAGTTGTCCCTTCCGGGCCGCGAGGTGGAGCGGTGTATAAAGGTTCCAATTTTGGGCTTTGGTGTCCGCGTCATTCTCGAGGAGCATTTTGACTGTGGCATCATGTCCGCGCTCTGCAGCGAGGTGCAGTAGTGTATTGCATTTCGCATCTTCCGCTTGGATGTTAGCGCCATATTGGAGAAGCAACCCAACTGTAGCCTCATGTCCGTTCAAGGCAGCGAAGTGCAACGGTGTGACACTCAAGCGGTCAGTGGCGTGGACATTAGTGCCCTTCTCGAGCAGCAGCTGCACAGTGTTTTTGCGTCCGCTCCGGGCTGCGTCCAACAGGGCATTTCCATACCTAGTGTCACTGCCATGGACACGAGCACCACACTCGAGCAGCAACGAGACCGCACCCTCACTCTCGTTCTGGGCTGCCTCTCGCAAGGCATTTCCATAATGTACACCGGAAGCATCGATGTGGGCGCTGTGCTTGAGCAGCAGCAGGACCGCAGCCTTGTCGACCTTCTTGGCCGCCACTTGGAGGGCATTAGAATATTTCCTACCAGGATTATCGACGTAGGCGCCGTTCTCGAGCAGTATCCGGACTGCAGCTCCATGTTTCTTCTCTGCCGCCGTCTGAAGGCATTCCTCATAGTACTTGCTGGCGCCCTGGGCGAGCAGCAGTTGCGCTGTAGCCTCGCTCTCGGAATAGGCAGCTGCTTCGAGAACGTTGCAGTGGTTTTTGCCAGTACCATGAATATCGGCGCCCTTTTCGAGGAGCAACCGGACAGTGGCTTCGTGCCCATTCTCGCATGCCGCATACAAGGCCGCCGCATCGACTGTGGCATTACTGGCGATTAACATTCTAATGATCTCTGCCCGGCCTTTCATTGCTGCGTAATGTAGTGCGGTCTGTCCCAAGTCGTCTTTTGCTTGCAAGTCTGCCTGAACTCGCAACAGGACTCTTATGCCCTCTCTGGAATCTCTCCACGTTGACCAATGCAGCGGAGTGCGACCATTTTCTTTGGAATTGATATATTGACTCGTTGGTGACATTGATTTGACAGCTGCCGGGGATCCATATCGTATGGACTTCTCGAGCAGGGACTTGGTGGCATAATTGTCCGAGTCTTTGGCACCATAGAAGATCAAAAGTGCCACCGTAGCCCCATCATTGTTGTTGATAGCCAGATCAAGGGGCGATTGACCAGTGTTATCACGCATATCAACGACGCCACTCACTTCAGTGCGAGAACACAGGATGTGGTTGATTGATGTATGACCCCTGATTGAAGCATGATGTATGGCGGTCCTACCATCATTATCCAAAATATCCACCTTGGCGCCACTGCTTAACAACTGCGCTACCATTGTTGTATGACCGAACATAGATGCTACTATCAACGGAGTTCTTCCCAGTGAATCCCGCATATTGGCGTTTAAATTTGTCCCTGTCAGCAGCCGTGACACGTAAAAACAGTTCCCAGTCGCTGAAGCAATGCACAATTCATCGCCGGTTTCACCCTGGCTATCGGGGATCTTTCCCAATTTCATCAAAATATCGTTCCACCTTTTTGATCTTTCTTTCCATATTTGTGATCTTCTTTCGTATACACCCACGCGCATTTTCTCGACGACTGGCAAAGCGTCGTGCACAATTTCGAACAGATATCTGCCGACACTTCTTGGGCCTCGGGGTTCCTCGGTCGGAAGAGACAACCTTTCGCAAAGTAAAGCCATAGCTTCTTCAGCTTTCTCAGCATAATCCTCGCATCCAGAGATGCGATCGTATGTGCTGCAAAGACGCAAATATACTTCGCAGGATTCGTTCCACATTTTCTTGGTCTCATAAGCAGCCGCAGAAGACTCTGTAGCGTCAAGAAGCCACAAAAAAAGTGGCTCAGCCTGCTCAAGTCGTCCACCCTGTAGGTATGTCATTATCTCTTTCTCGATATTCGAAAATACGTCGTGATCTGTTCCGACCAGACCGACTGGTGGTAACTTTCCTGCCTTTTCAAGTGGTGGTACGCAGCATAACAAGACATCTTCAACGGTTGCTAGCCCAGCTTGCTCTACCCTCTCTGCAAGCTCATCTAAAACAGTATTTCTGAACCCAAAAGAGGCTTTTACTGCCTGTTTGTCTCTGGGTATCCGGACCCGGACCTTGCCGCCAATTGACTTTAGAGCATTTTTGACAAAGTCGGAAATAAATGCCGAGAATATGATCTGTCCGCATATATTTTCCAGTGAGGTTTCCGATATAACCGCTTGCAAGGCAGAAGCATTATTCGAAGGAGCTAATGGCTTCCCTACGAAGTGTAGATTCTCGCCGCTCGAAATCCGCCCAAAGCTATCGGTAGCGATGACTTGCGCCTCCCGTCGAACCCATTGTTCGTAAGTTGTTATTGATGATTTCGTATCCGGATCAATGATTCGAAGGATTCCTGCCTTTGAGAATATCTGGTTTTTTTCTAGGCTTTTGAAATGTAAAATCCAAAGCCCCAGAACCGCTTCAATTTTGTATTTGTCTACCTTCCAATCACCCCACCCTCGACCACCTTCTAACCACTTCCTCGACATGCTCAGTTGGACAGATTGAAGCACCTTGTTACCAGCGACCTCGGCAGCCGCCTCAACAATCAAGTTCCATTCGAAAGGGCCTAACAAGTTGGCATGATCGACGTCTGCATTTTTACACAAGAAGTTCATAGCGAGAACTATCGACTCAGATGTTGAATCGGCGGCCTTTTTCCATCGGTATCCCCAGTCAGATAGCTCGCTTAAGCGACATCTAGCGTCCAGCACCACAGAGGCAAGGTCATCGGAAGTTATATCGCCGGGAACATATCCCCAACTGACCACACTCCAATGTTGACAGCCCTTTATCTGTCTAGCCAGCGTATCCAGTTCATATCAGGTATCAATCCGCTGCGGCTGTATTTTGTGAACCAGGTTTCGTCACAAGCGCTCTCAGAATCACCATTATCCCGACAGCAAGCAGCTGGGCAATTGTTACCGACCAATTTAATCCTCTCAGTCCGACGAATTGTGCTATAAATCCAACGAGGCTGACTGATATGGCCACGGTAGTAAGAACTGTGAGCTTTTCCTCTTTATTTTCTCGTCTGGATGTGATAATCTGGTCTTGATAATCTGGGCGTAACCACCGCTGTAGGACAAAGCAAAAATTTGAGAATTTTGCGGAAGCTTTTTCCCAGAGAGTCGCCGAGTCCCTAATCCCGTTTGCCGATACCTTTGAAGTTTCTCTGTCGCGTTGTATAAGATATGAGTCGAATTGTTGGTCGTTGACAATCTCGCCTTTCTGCAGCCATGCTACTCTCACTCGGTCCCTCCTGCTTTCTTCGATTGCCCAGGTTTCCTCTACAGTACTTCGCTCGATGATATGGGCGCAAAGAAACATCCCTACAACTAGTGCCAGAGTACCGGCAGCCATTGTTGGAAACGCATACAGCTGCACCTGCTTACCCCCCTTGTTGAATTTTCCCTTCCAATGCGACCACAGCACCCCTAAACCGGCAAATACCAGGACGCTGATTTGCAGTAACGTGCCAATTAATGCAACTATTTTGAGTTCGAAGTCAGAGACTCTTTGACCAGCGAGGTTCAGCGCAATATTTGGTACCGCCGTTTTTCCAGGTTCTCCGTCTTCTACCACTTGATTCAACCGCAATCGACTGAAGGTTTTGAGTCGAAGAATATTGGAAAGTTTCTTGGCCAATTCGAAGTTATAAATCCCCGTGGGATGGTATAGATTACTCTGATCCCCATGGTTCTCGGGTATAGAGCCTATAGCTTCTAGGGTAGATAGTTCGATGTTCGCCGCGGAGCTTGTGTTCCGGGCCTCCTGGTGAGCAGGTCTAACAGGCGCTGATTCGAGATAATATCATTCCAGGATTTCCGCTGACCCAAGTACCCTGACAATGCCGTCACTATTCCATAGCTCGCAAACATTGCTCGAAGTCGAAGACATCAACTCAACTTCCACCACCCCCTTCCCTTCTCTGGCGCGTCCTATCACTGCCTTCATCCATGTCGGCCCTCCTACCCTGATAGCACCAGTCATGGCAGTAATGATACCCAATGGTGCCATGGCAAAGATAACATTTTCTACCCAGCTCATAGACTGGCTCATGTACTGCTTCGCCACTTGCTCCCCAAAGAGGGCGAGTACTGGCGCAAGATCCGAAAACAAGTTGTTGCTAAAATCGTCACCAGCATCGGCCAACGTGAAGGGAATACGAGCAGCAAATGCGGCTGCCCCGAAGAACCTCGATGGAATACGCAATCCCTTATACCATTGGACTCGGTCCGTTGTTTTGCGGGTAGAGGGGTGGCTATAAGGCGTAGATGGGCGAGAACTATATGCATTGGTTGAATCCGAATCTTCGGACAGCAGCAAGTTGCGACGTGCCCGAAGTTGCTATTCCCTGTTAGTTTGATTGCCACGTTACTGTGTACCTTAGTGCTAGTAACCGTTTCCGTATTTCTAAACATTGCTTCAAGGCTACCTCTTAAGCACTTAGGTTATGACTATAGGGTCGATCGAGGGTAGGTCGGTTTCTAAGAGAGCTTGAGTACGAGCTTGAGGTGAATTCTTGTGATGGAGGGTGGAACGTTGTTTCATCCCCCGCCTTTCTTGTGCTTGTACTAAATACTCCACTTGAACACACCTCCGACAACACACCACACCACCTTTTAGTTTTGCCAAGACCGATTTTATCCAATCAAGTTTGACATCGCGAGAAAATTTTTGCTTCAGTTTTCAGTTGAACGAACTTCAACTGCTTAGAAGCAGACAACGATGAGCCTCTTCGGAGCCAGAAAGAGCACCACCTTCCAAGCAGCTAAGGAAAGGATGGATAAGTACGAAAAAGCGGCAAAGGAGACTGCGGATGCCTCTGATACCTCGAAAAGCGTTTCAAGCGGAATTGGAGCGCAGATGGAGATCGCACGGGCCCTTCAAGGGCAAGATACGGATGGAACAGCTACGACTTCTGAGATCGCTCGGGAGGAGTTGGATGAATACCTGGGGCAGGAACAACCGGCGGCAGTTACTGTGACCAGAGAAATGTTCAATCAGGGAGTTAGAATTTACAATGCTGAGCAGAGGGCAGCGGGACATCCGAGCCAGGTCATGGAACCGGTTTTGCCACAAACGGCGCCATGCGATAAGTTTGGTAATAGGAAGTCACAGCAATACGATGTCCAAACCATTTCGAGCAACACGAGTTCTGCTTTGTTGTTGCCACCAGCTACAGATTACGGGGGAAGTGATATTCCATTTCCATCACGAACACCAGGGCAGAGGATTTCGACTCCTTTGCCGACTACGAGTTATGGAGGAAGCATTCTTGCTATGCCACCCAGTGCGCTCACCATGGATCCTTTTTCGACTCCTAGGGCGAGCACTGGAATTATCGCGCAGAGGTATATTCAGTCGGAGGAAAATACCAGCATGCATGCCGAAAAAGAGGAGGGAATGGAGGAGACCCGGAAAGTCTACACACCCATTCCGAGAAAATTCGAAATCAGCGACGACAGCGAGGTCAGCGATGAGGCGATGACAGAGGTGGAATGGAGGGAGGAAGAACCCTACATGACGCCAACGAAGAAGGGAAAAAAGCGCAATAAGGGGAAGGGGGTTAAGAGGCCGGAAACGCCCGAACGACCAATCCCGAATATGCCGCAGACGCCAAGCAGGAGAAAGCTCGAAGCCGATTGGGCCAGGCCTGCAGAGCGGTTAACGAATGAGAAGGAGCCAGCTAATCTGGAGGCTTTTATTGGTGAGTATCTTCGGAACACTAATGGGCTGAGGGATTTTATGGTTGGAAGAGAAGATTATGATGTGAAGTATGCAGCTTGCTGTGGCAAGCAGGCCGAACACGTTGCAGCAAGACAGAACCATACTGACACGGCAGTGATGAGCGCGAGAAAAATTAGTGTGGAAATTAAGGAGCAGGTGGAGCTGAGTTGGGAGTACGACGAGGCTAGAGCGGAAAAGCTTGATGAGAGGTTGAGCAAGATTGAGAAAAAAGTGGCCAAGATCACACCGGTGAATATGGCCAAGGTGATTGAAAATGCAATGAGTGTTTGCATGGAAAAAATGATAGACCAATTAACGGATAGAGTGGTTGAAAGGTTCGAGGATATGGCTGAGGAAAGCCGAAAGAAGGATGAAATCCGAAGGGGGAAACAGGTAGAAGCCACCCCTGAGGAGGAAGGTATGAGCGATATTGAGTTTGAGCTGGGAGCGACTTTTTCTGAGGAGGAGAATAGAAAGGTGGAAGAAGTCATAAGGGCTGAGATGGAGGTGGATGAGCAGGCGCGGGAGCAATCCAAGCATGCGCCGGTAATTCCGCCCGAAGGAGTTAGAGGAGAGTTTCCGCATCTGGAGGTAGGACAGGTCACGATCCTGAAGAAGAAGCCGGTGGTGCCAGCGGTACCACAACAAAAGAAGAAGGAGGCGAAAAAATCGGAGGTAAAGGAGGTACCAAAGGGACCGAATGCGGATAAGAAGAAGCTGGAGGTCAAGAAGCCGACAGAGAAGAAGCCGGAGGTTAAGAAGCCGAAACAAAAGAAGAAGGAGACGTGGGCGCAGCGAGCGGCGGCACCAGCGCCACCAAAGAAACAACCCAAACAACGACAGCATCAGCAACGTCAAGGGGAAAATAAGAAGAAGGGGGATGGCTTCACTGAGGTGAAGAGGCAGCAACAGAAAAAAGATGAGTTGAGGCCGGTCCCCCCAGGACAGAATTCGATGGAGAAGAGGAGAGTCACGTTTAAGAGAGACAACGGACTCCCACTTTCTCAGAAGAAAGATTTGGACATTTCGTTGGAGGTGAATAGAGCACTTTTCGAGGCAAAAGTCCCACATTTTGTGCGCATTCAAGGGGTTACGAAGAATACCCGAGGATGCTTGTCAACGATTACGACCCCTGGAGCAACTGCTGAGATGCTGATTAAGTATAGGGAAGTTGTGATCAAGGCGGCGAGAAAGGTGGACGCAGGAATTGTAGACATCGAGACAAATGAACTCTGGGAGAGAGTGAAGATGCACGGCATCAATTTCGACAGATATTTGGAGAAGAAGACCGGAGGAGGTTTGGAGAAATTGAGGTCAGAATTGCAGGCTGAGAACGAGGGGGTGGTGTTGCCCCTCGCCATTAGCTGGATTGGAGGACCAAAGGATGTGCAGAAGAAGAAGGTGGAGGGAAAGAAGGCATCATCGGTTGTGTTTGCGGTCAAGGGGAGTAAAATGGCCGAAAAAGTTTTGAAGGGAGGATTGAGGGCGGCAGGAGTGAAATATGATGTGGAGAGGTTCATGACTGCCGGACTGGATTCTTTCTGCGGAGTATACAGCAGATGGGGACATGTTGAGGCGAAGTGTGGGGCTTTGAAGATGCCGGCTTGCATGTTGTGTGCGGGAAGACATTTAACTAAGGACCATAAGTGCAACGTTGTAGGTTGCAAAGCGAATGCAGGACAGAACTGCACCCATAACGTCAACAAATGCATCAACTGTAAGGGAAATCACATCGCAAAGGCTAATGTTTGTGTTAAGAAACAGGAAGCCATTAAGACAGCGAGGGAAGAAAGACAAACCTGGAAGGAGAGAGAGGGGGAAAGTCGAAATATGACGACGGATCAGCAGAAGAAGCCGGAACGGACTGAGGATGGGGAACCCTCCACAGCAGAAGCCGAAGAGAAAGCTCAGGATGATGAGCATACAGAAAAGGAGCCAGAAGTACAAGTTGTTTCGACAAAGGTGACGACTGAGCCAAGCTCCAGCGCAGGGATCCCAGAAACCCCCATGATGCAATGGTGAAGTGCATAATGCACAATTGTGGGAGGGGGTATGATGCGACGATGATTGCGTTGGAAAAGGGAATTGTTTGGGGGGCGGATGTTGTGATGATACAAGAACCGGTGGTGGAGAAGGAGGGATACAACATCAGTCACCCAGGATATAGATTGGTCAGAGGAGGAAGAACTATGACCGCAATACGAAGAGATACGCACCTGGAGTTTTCGGAAGTGGATATGGGGGGAGAAGGAGATGTACAGGTGTTTGATATAAAATACCCTTCGGGGAGAGAAATAAGATTGGTGAACATGTACGATCAGCTGAGGCAGGTGGAGGGGGTGAGAGGCCAAGGCAGACCGGCACTGACAGCAAGATGGAGAGAGATTATGTGGCGGAACAAGATCCTGTTAGGAGGAGATTGGAATGCTCACAGCGATAGATGGGATCCGGAATGGCCACCGAAAAGAGATGAAGTCTTTTTAACGAATCTTATGGATGAGTATGAATTGACTGAGGTTACCGATGGGGAAGCAACCCATACGAGTATGAGAAACAGCAAAGTTTCAACGTCGCTAATAGATTTCTTCATAACGAAAGCCGGGATGGCCGATAAATTGGAGATAGCTACAGATTTGGCAACTACTTTGGATCACACGATTGTGTGTGCCCAGTTAAGATGGGATGAAGGGGAAGGAGTCAAAGTATCGAGAAAGGCTACAGGATGGGATATCAATGGGCTCAAGTTGGAGGAGGAAAAAGAAAATTATAAAAAAGCAGAAAAATATTGGAAGGACAAAAGCTCAGGGAGACCTGTTTTGACCGAGAATAGCAGTGGAGAAGAATTACAGAAGGAAGCTGAGTGGATACAGCGGAATTTTGTTAATCATCTTAATAGGTGCTGCAAAAAAGTTACAGTTTGTGCGAGATTCAAGAGGTGGTGGAACAAGGAGATCGCAGAAAACAGAAGAATTTTGGGCTCGTTAAAGAGGGCCAGAAGAAGGGGGGAAGTGACGCAGCAACAGGTTAGGAAGCAGCGAAGCAACGTCCGAAGAATAATCCGACAGTCGAAAACGAAGATGTGGCAAGACTTTTTATCTTTGGCCATGAAGGATCAGGTATGGCAGGCTCTGAGGTACACAAAACCGGGGGGTCAGCAGACGACGAAAGCTTTGAAATCCATGGATGGAGTAGTGGCGGAATCCTGGGAAGACAAGGCAGAGTTGATTAAAGAAGAAGCATTTCCGAAGCCTTTGAAGGGTGTTGAGAGAAAGGCCCAAGAAGAGGGAGGAGAAATGTGGAAGAAAATTACTGATGAGGACATCCAATTGGCTCTGTTCGATCAATCAGTTAAGAAGGCTCCTGGTCCGGATAGATTGGGGTTTAAGGCGATCAGATTATTGTGGGAGTGGGATGCTCCGAGAATAATTGCGATCGTTAAAATGACATTTAGGTTAGGGATACATCCACCAGTTTGGAAGGAAGCGAGGGGAGTGGTTATACCGAAGCCGAATAAGCCAGATTACGGAGTCGCCAAAGCATATAGGGTGATTACGTTGTTGAATTGTCTGGGAAAAGTGGTCGAGAAGGTAGCAGCAAACGCAATAGCAGAGGAGTGTGAGCGAAGGCAGTTACTGCACGATGGACAGTTCGGATGCAGAAAGAGAAGGTCAGCAATAGACGCGGTTGGAAGCTTAATGAAGAGAGTTGAAGAAGCATGGGGGAGGGGGAATACCACGGCGGTGCTATTAACGGATGTCAAGTGAGCCTTTCCACATGTGGCAAAGGGGAATTTGATAAAAAGAATGGAAGAAATGGGGTTTGAAGCCGACCTGGTGAGGTGGGTGGAAAGTTTCATGGAAGAAAGAAAAGTGATTATGTCGATGGATGGAAAGGAAGAAGACAGTATGGATGTGGAAACGGGAGTTCCGCAGGGGTCGCCAGTGTCGCCAGTACTTTTCGTTATATACCTTTCGGGGTTGTTCAGCAGAGTTGAGGAAAAGGAAAAAGAGTGCGGAAGTGAGGGTATATCGTTTGTCGATGATGTGGCATTGGTGGTAGAAGGCGAGGATGTGGGGGAATGCACACAACGATTAGAGGGATGCGCCAAAGAAGCACAGATTTGGGCGAAGGAAAATGCCTGTCAGTTTGACATCGAAAAAACCGAAGCGATTTTGTTTACTCGAAAGAGAAACAACATGGAACCAAAGATGAAGGCCAAGATAAGGGTCGGGAATCATGAGGTTCAATACAATAAAGAAGCGACAAGGTGGTTAGAGGTATGGCTGGATAGTATGCTTACTCTGAATGATCACACTAAAAAGATTTTTGCGAAAGCAAGAAGAGCTCAAAGTAGGGTACGATCCTTGATGACGAAGAAAGGATTAAGCCCGGAAGGATGCCAAAGAATTCAGATCGCTGCAGTACAGGCCGTTGCTTTATACGAGGCTGAGTTGTGGTGGAAGGGACAGAAGAACAGAGCGCAAGAGGTACAACAAATTTTAAACGAACAAGGCAGAAGGGTAACTGGATGCTTTCCAACGACACCTCAAGGAGCTCTGATGAATGATGCTGGACTTAGACCGGCGAAGGCGATTCTTAATATCCGAGTTAGGCGGTATAAGATGAGGCAAATGATGATGTCCGATGCTTTAGGCAGAGGGAGAATGATAGAGATGGAAGGAAATGTGGTTAGGAGGGTGGAGGGGATTGATGAGTTGATTCCGGAGGATTACCCCATTGAGAAAAGAAGATATGAGGGGACCACATTACCGGAAATTAGAAAGAGGCTGCAAGGCCAAGTGATAATTCAGGAGGAAGAACAAGCGTTAGAAGCTGCAAGAAAAGAAAGGGATGGCTTAGTTCTTTGGACTGATGGATCGAGAAAAGAGGATGAGTGGGTAGGGTGTGCAGTGGTATGGAAAGAAGAAAGATGGAATAAGAGAAGGGTACACCTAGGCCGACAGAAGGAAGCGTTCGACGCAGAAATGTACGCAATGTCAGAAGCAGTGAAAATTGCGAATGAGATTTGCAGAAGGAAAGAAGTGAGGAGAGTGACAATTTTTACGGACTCCCAAGCGACTTTACGAAGAATACAATCGGACGAACCAGGACCAGGACAGGTACTGGCGTTACGAACGATGAATTGGGAAAGCGAGTTGACCGATAAAAACATCCAGGTGGAGTACCGGTGGGTACCTGCGCATAAGGGTGTGGAAGGCAATGAAGAAGCGGACCAACAAGCAACAAAAGCGGCGTATAAGCATTGCGGGAGTTATACCGAAACGCAAAATCCACTATCTCATTTGAATTATATATCTTTCGCTCACATTGGTCGATGGTTAACAGAGACGAAATGGGAAGAAAGTAAGAAAGAGATAAAAGAAATGGGAAAGAAATCAAGGCATAGTTACCAGTATGATTTGGTGAAAAGGGGGGGTAACAGTGCGGTGATGAAATCCCAAAAATCGATTGCGGCGAGGTTTTATCAACTTAAGACAGGGCATGCTCTTATGGGGAAATACTTAATGCGCATCGAAAAAAGAAGAGATATGACGTGCTGGTGGTGTGGGCACGAATATCAGACAAGAGACCACCTTTTTAAGTGGTGTAAAAGATGGAAACGAGAACAGAAGCGGCTTTGGGTTGACGGGCAAGAGGGGGAAAATGGGTATGAAGGGGTTGAGAAAGTGATGAAGAAGCCGAAGATTAGTTTGCCAATGTCTCTTGTTTTTGCGGAGGAAAAATGTTCGCGGGCACTGTTAGATTTTCTTAGGTTGACAGATGTTGGCAGAATTAGCGGAGTGGTGGAGGAGGCAGAGAACTCAGATCATGAGGAGTCGAGTGATGGGGGGGTGTAAAAGTTGATGTTGTTTTTTGGCGGTTTCTTTTGTTGAGGGGGAAGAGGACTCGCGACTTTGCTTTTGTTTCTTTATGTTACGGAAGAAGCGGGGAGGATATGTGTACGGGATATATGCCATGGCCGCCAGCGGCCGAATGCAATATGATTACATACATACATAATACTCCACTTGAGTGCGGTCATCCAATGAGAAAATTGAACATGCATGCATCACAAATACAATTTCATGCATTATAAAAAGAGGAGCAAAATTTCGATTGATCGATACAATTTTATTTACGCTCTCGTTTCCCGTTGCGCCAAACTCTTGCCTCGCAGCCCGAGGTGATAAAGCGACTTCTAGAAATTTATACATGAGAACGGGGATTTGCGAATTCTCATCTACTAAGTACTCTACTTAAGTTGTCTCGTGACTAGCTGCAGGAGGCTGAGCACAAGCGCGAGGCAAGTGGTAGACTGCTTTCGCAATCGGCAAAGCTTAAGAGAAAAGAAAAAAAGGTACTCATAGGTACTTCTACCGTCGATACAATTTGGGAGGTCCATAGTCCTAGTCTCGGGCGGCTGTAAGCAGTCCAAGACTACCAGAATTCTGCTAACCCAGCAGCAGAGACTACTAGAATCCCCTGGATACACTTTTTACTAACAACTGAGATCCGCACACTCCTCCACCTTCCCTAGTCTTGGTCCGTACCTCTTTGCTATTCATCTTTTATCCGGTTTCCGTGCATCATTGAAAGGCCTGAATGTAAGTGCTGGGTCAATACATTGATCACAGAGGGTAAGGGTGCACCGATGTCAGAAACAGCATCATCCACATACCGGGTGATTTTCTCCATTGTTGTTCGGAATTTTTCCCTTCCCCGTTTATCCCAGACGGTCTTAGAAAAACCCCTAAAGCTCTCGGCTTTAACATATTTCGGTTGGTAACTAGATACCATTCCTTGGAAGATCGTGTCCATGGCATTATATTCCCGTAGGCCATCGCAATTCTCTAGCCCAACAACCCCAACGTAGTACAGTATTAGAGCTGCCAGACCCCTTGCAAGAGCGGTCGCTAGGTTGTGGTCATTTAAAGCCAAACCCTGCCCTGCTGTTCCCATGCGAACGTCCGCAGGGAAAACGAACTGAGATTCTCTGGCGGTCGTATCCTCGACATGACCGCTTAGTCTCGCTGCGCCAATGCAAAATACTTGAGCCATCGATCCAGGATAGCACTGAACATTACTTTTGTAACCTTGGTCACTGGCCGCGCCGAATATCAAAATCTTATCGCTGTGAGCACGAAGTATCGCGGATTCCAGCCTATCAAGATCGTCCCTGTTGTTATCACTACGTGTGCATTAGCATCGATGCCAATCCGCAGAGCAATGTGGATAGCAAACCTCACGGGGATTGTCCATGCACAACAGATTACATCAACTCCCACATTTCTAACCCAGTCTATAGCCTATGTTTCCATACTCGTGAGATGCAGGAATAAGTAGGTAAGTGAGGGTATACGTACTTTTGCTGCCGACTTGGCTGTGGGCTGATTGATACCACTGGAAAAGGATGCTTCTTCAACCCGAGTAATGTAGAACTCTGCTGTTGGACATACTCGGTAAATAACTTTGGCTATCATTGTTCCATGACCACTGGATGAGAAAAAATAAGGCATAATAGTACCTAGACCTCCCGATGAGTGAAAAGACACTCCATTTGCAATGCTGCCTTGGAACTCTCCATAAAACATGTCGATTCCGTCATCAATAATTGCCACTTTCACAAGCCTCATTGGTGGATTTGTTTCTGGTGGAATATCGCGGACAAACTCTACAAATTTGTCTATGTCCTCAAACCAGGCATTTCTACACTTATTTTCAGCTGGGCACCAAACAGAAACGACTCCAAGAGAACTAACCGTTCATCTTCCTCGATATCACCAGTCAGCCATTCGCGGGGAGTAACCATCCCACCAGCAGCTCTTTGAACTCGACAATCGAAAGAAACGGTTGGGCAGCTCTTTCTCAATCGCCTGGTAAACTCATCCAAATATATCCTGGTCCTAGCCACAGATTCCAGCCCCTTTCTTCTGTTAGATTCTTGTTCATATCATACACAATAGATAAGGACTCATACCTGATAGATGACAACACGAACATCACTCAGCTATAGGACACGGTCAACACAAGCCTCCTTAGATACGTAACACAAAACCATTCCTCACCTGCGTCATGCTGTTCAGGCCGTCATTCCCAGACCAGCCCCTCAGAACAGCGTTTTGGCCGCTAGAATATAATGATACCTTCCGTACATTTGGAGCAGCTCTGCGGATGATCTCACTACAGAGATCCAATTTTATCCAATCCCACTCCTCGATGTCGAATAGTACTAACTGTTCGATAATTTCATCGCGGTGGAAGTCTTCCTCGTCATCGATAATGACTTTGATAATTTTTCTGACGCCTTTTTCTCTTAGTAACTGGAATACAAACCAAAAGCCCCCGCCTTCAGTCCCTAACCTCCAGCTCCTCTTGGGGTATTTTGATGCAGAAACTATCTTGTTTGGGGTATCTCGAAACCCAGGAATTCGTACATATTGTAACACGGTCTCGAATCTTAGGCTTCGAATCAGAGCTACCAGTTGTTGCTCTGAAACAACATCCGTGTAGGCAAGCTCAAGGAGGTCCAAGTGAATCTCGCATACTGTAGCCGGTCATCACGTTAGAAATGTTCGGGGAATGTCAAAGTTTTCTTGCCTTGTATAGAACCTTGCAGAAACCTAATGATTTCATCTCGATCGTCCAGGTGCATATATTCGTTCATAAGGTATTGCGCGATATTGTCATGCACAGCCCAACCGATCCCCGATTCCTGATACTTCTCATTTAAGTGGTTCATTGAGAACGTATGAATTCGGTGCAGGTAGGCTGAATGGCCGACGTTGTTTGTGACTTTCAAAAGTTTGGGACAACGCCTCACAAGATCTTTGGCTAGCTCGAGCTGGATTCGTGGGTGTCCAAACCGCACGAAGGCTCTTGGAAAACATAATTGTACTGCGAGACGAGGTGCAATAAGGTATTGCCCTCGGAATATTTGTACATCAGGATATCATGGTCAAGCTCATCTAGAAGTCCAAGGGTAGCCTCCTGTACCATTGGTAACAACCTGGAAAATAGCTCCCTATCCTTTTGAAGAACCACAGATGTCTGTTTTGGAAATTCAGTGGTGAAGAATTTAACGAAATGCGAACATTTACTGCTCCTTATGGCGTTAGAAAGGATCGTTCCACCATCCCCGTCCTCCACCTGGTAGAGAACAGGATAATTGGTCATTAGCCACTTAAATAGCTCCTTCCATTCGTCGAAATCATGTGGGAGCGTCCTCGCAATGGCGTGAAGCAGCGTCGTATCATCTTTGTCAGGTTCTCCCAGACAATTCTGTAGGTATTTGTGAGCGGTGATAAATCTTGTAACCGCTTCGAAGCTGTGTGAAACTTTGGCATCAGAAAACTTTTTCAAAAATTTCCCATGAAGCGTGCCAATATCCTCTTCTATTTGATATTCCAGCCAGTAATCGTGAGGCTTTATGGGTCCGGATGGGGTGGGTTCCGACTCATTTTCAGTAGGCTGTTCGGTCGTGTTACTGTGCGCCGAGATTCCACGTCTAGACTCTGCGCCCTCTGCAAGAAGTGAGCAACTATTTCCTACATAATATCCCTAAGAGTCTGCGAGAAGGATGGGGCATTACCTTGAAGATTTTCGCCCAGTTTGGGTGTATTTGACAGGGTCACAAGCTCCTTGTTAGGGTTACTATCGCCTCCGCGGGCGCTCTGCTCTGGGATGACTGGAAATAATACTGTGGGGTCTGCGGTAATATCCAGATGTTTCACTCCGAGGGGAGAGGTATCATGCGGCTGCCTGCTGTTCGCCATGGTCAGGTAATAGAGCTTGTGCGAACGAAGCCTCAAAGATTGGAAGTTTCGCAGACCCCGCACTATATATCAACCGTCCCGTTTACTTTCCTATGCTAGTATGGTAAAGTAGTGATATGCCCAATAAATAAGATACGCAGGATGCCCCCTAGAGAACCATATTCTATGGGTTAACCCAGCCGCCAAAAGTTATACAGTATGCAGGATAACATCGAACTAAATCAGACAAAACTGTGTGAAGGATATTACGAAAATTCCCATAGATTTAAAGCTTTCATTCTCTGCACTTTAGAATTTGCGAAGGCAAATCCGTAGATGGTGAATATTTGTTAACGTTATGTTATAGTAAACTTTAGAGGTCAATGAGTGGTCATGTCAAGGTTAATGGCTCAAGTCATTGCAGCTTGATGCGTCGGAAATAGGTATTCATCCGCTCGGCTAGAAATACAACTCTCGAAACCCATTAAAACCCACGGCACCTAGAAAAGCTAATGATACAGCCTTTTTCGGTGTTCGAAGACATAGGCTTTTGACTTGAAAGCTATGAACATACAGTACCCTCCCCGGCTTCTCACTACAGAAAGTGCGTCGTTTCAGAAAAACCATCAAAACCTAAATCTATTACCAAAATACCTATGTAAAGTCTAGTTAATTATGTCAAAGGCAAATTTTAATTCAAAGCCGTGGCCCTGTGGGTTTCTGGCTGCGCTTCTGTTTTGTTGTCACCATTGGATGTTTGGCGTCAGGTACCAGTAGCCTACCAGATACCAGGGTGTAGCCCTAGCAAAAAAATAACCTAAGGTGTAGATCTCCCAATATATTTGATGGGACAGGATGGTCAAACGTTTAAACATAACCGTATATCCTATATCCGATGCTTCATAGTTAAAGAAGGCAAAAATCCTAGAAGAGATCTATAGGTAGATATAGTATGCAGAACTTGCTTTGCGCACTGTCATACTCTAGTAAGAGTGAATACAGTATGAATAAACAACAACAACAACTTGCTTTGCGCTGTGGGGATGCTTTTTAGAAGGTAAGGAAGCTCGACAGATCACAATGTCCCTCGGGGCTACCTTCAAAACGCCGGGTAGAGCTACAGAAACAGACGAACTAGTACATCTAGGAAGTGCAATAGAGGTCTCGAGCTACAGGGAAAGGGTGCCCGTGCAGTAGAAATACCCATAGGTCAGAGATTGCAACTGAAGAATGAGAGAAGGTCCGGAAAGCGTTTAACTGGTAAGGTAGAGGTAAAGGTGGGGAGTGAGCTTCTGTAAGAGAAACCTGAGAGATTTGGCGTTCCTAGCAACTTAAGGAAGCCGAGGGAGCATAAAAGAAGACCGCAGACCGACAACAACGATAGCGGTTGCGGGATCAGAGCAAAGGAAATGTTGCTGTTGAGATGGCGAGGGAGAACCTAGGCCTCGAAATGCAAAACAAATCTAGAACCACAATCAGCAGGGACGACCGATATAGGAGGTACTTTCGGGGAGTTGGTATACCCAGCGTCCTGTACCGGGTCAGACTGTCCCCGAGGGTTCCACCGTTACGGTATTCCATAGATTCCACATAGTCAAATCTCTAGCGCCTACCGCTACTCTAGCTTGCGCAAGGCAAGTAGTAATTCGCGCACCTATGGTGGGTCCAAACACCCCTCTCGAGGCCCATAGCGCGATCGCAAAAACCCTGCCAGCATCACTGGGAGTTTTGGAAATTGCCGCCTGCCAAACCATCGTGTAAGGTCACGCCTTATTATACGAACCATTTCCAACAAACAGACGGTGCGCACGCTTAAGCACCTAGCGCTGTGTGTAGCTTTCTCTGCCGTTGTAGCATCCCTCTTGCACTTTCTCGCCGGGAGAACTTTCTCCACTTCCTCCGGTGAGGGCTGGTGCTTTCGAGTGAGCAGTGTGTTGTGCCTCCTCCCCACAGTGCCAACGAGGAAGTTGTGCGGCGGAGGCGGCGTGAGGAAATCCCATGAACCTCACACTTGCACAAGTTACATTTTTGCAACGATGGTGAGACTCGTATCGTCCTCGATTGATTTCGGGACATCGGGTTGAGAAGACTACTGTTACCGTGAGCGCGTTGATGTGCGGTGTTTGAGCATATTCGCATCTGAACGCAGCCGTCGTTTCCGATATATGTGGCTTGGCGAATGTGGCGTTGGTTTAAGCTTTGCCACTACGGCGTTTACTTGGACGGCGGGCAGGAGGCCGGCGGCCCCCGATGACGAACGGAACGGAGATATGCTGGCGGAGGAGGAGGCATATCCTATTGGTGAAAGAGACTGAGGCGCTGTGTGCAAAAGTAGATTCACGGTTTCGAAACCAAAGGCCAATCACCGATCGATCACCTTGCCTCGTTTGGTGCCAGATTTTCGGTCAGCAAACTCCAATACTTATTGGCAGTTTTACCAAACGCGCAGTCTCCGGGCCGCTGCATCGGAGATTAAATCCGAAGATCCTCCGAGTAGTGCTTACATGGCAAATTTTGGAGATGCAGGTTGTAACGGTCGAGAGGATTCTTGGGTATCCAGCTGCCCTGGTGATGATGATACCCTTTAGACCAAGAACTTCGGCCGAGTCACGTTGTATCGGCCTCTGGAGTTGTCCACAGAATTTACTCTACCTAACAGAGTGTTGATGATCCCGATCCCGATCCCTTTATCCGGCCTTACATGAGTCGGTTTGTCAGATAACAAACATTTGATGGACGAATCTTATACACACTCTTTTGGAGCTGCATCCTTGGCTTTTTTTGGACGTATGAATAGAAGCGGATGACGTTCTAGTTACCGATCATAAGCTTCCTCTCAATCCATCTTCCATTAATCCATCAGCACACGACCTATTTAATTCGTCGCAACGTGGTTTTATCGTATCTGATCCAATCACCTCGCAGTCCTTCCGTGACTGAAACCAGCAGCCAGCCCCGCTTCGCGGCAGCACCCCGCTACACCCTGCCGCACCCTGCAAACACGGACCTTTAAGCAACCTCTTCTAGTTTCCTCATTTGTTTCCTAATCTTCCCCTCTCTTCTGCACCTCATCTCATCGTCTGCCGCTGCCAGTCCCCCGGCTGCATCTCACTCATCGCCCGAGCCGCCTCACCAGCACCGAATGTTGTGCAGCCGTCATTAAAGCATTGGTAATGAAGGTGGACCGTACATGATAACATTTTTGAGCTACGGATCGTCCGGCGAAGGCTATCAATGCCTCGACGAAACGAAAGACCGCTATATGAAGACGCTGCAGCTCGTCAGTCCAGAGCAGCGAATATCATTGGTTGCTGTCCTCGTTCCGGAATTGAGTGGGTTGCAAGCTGCCGTGTCATCTGTAGACATCTATAGACCGACCAGATAAAGGTCTGTTATAGATCGGTCAGAGCACAATTTTCAAAGCCGTCCTTGGCATAGACCGGCCCGGTCGAAAGCTATATCTGACCGGCCTGACTGCTTGGGAACACTGCGTTTTGGTAAGCCAAACGCTTCTATACCCAATAACACCGATTGTTAATAAATAGACAGGTTCTGCCGAGTGGTCCTTCTTCTTCCGGCAACCAACGGTCCGCTGTAAGTCTACCCTACAAGAATGTTGATCCGCCGAGTGGTCAAGGGGTTCTCGCCCAGAAAACTCTCGAACCTCGGAGATCGTACAATCCAGCTACGGAATCGTACGAGGGCTGCTACTAGAAGGAATTTTAGAGCTATAGAACGTAATCCGGGTTGTTGGCATTGCCAGGTGGAAAGTTTGGCTCGGGCGGCACATCTGTTAAACCGTTTGGGAGGGATACTGATTACGAGTGTACGCTTCTGTGGTGGATTTTTGCGTTTGACAGATGAGCAGGATTTGGAAGCAGACGTGCCGTCACCTATACATGTATAAAGCACATCGGAAAGGGAGAGGGCGCCAAGTTTGAGTCGACTTATCTGTCTCTGGCCATCATATTATCGTTGTGTACAATAGAGGAACAAAGTGACGGAACAACGCCAAAACACACCAACAACTCGCATTTTCGTCGCCGTGCTACTCTTTACCCACTAAGACTTTTTTGGGGGAAGTCACACATCGCCCTGGGTGACTGGAGATATGTCATATAGAAACCTGAGATTTTGTGTCAGGTCTGCGTACTGGTCGATCACCAAACTGAAGGTTATTGCGTCTGGCTTGGAACCTGCAACATTCACCCCATTTCAAACAAATCTTATATATCTCCTTTCGCCAATCGCATTTTTGGAATTTATCTCTCCATAGATTTGCGTAAGAGCCCGCTGCAATAATTTTATGAAGCGCTTTTTGTTCTCCAGAGCAGCCGAAGAAAGTAAGGCAATTGCAAGTTTCTAATATTGTCAAGACCAACAAACCTTATACATAGGTTTAAGGTTTCAGGCTGGATGCACCATACCTTAGAATGAGTGAGTAACCCAAAAGTGGCAGTGCAACGGGTTTCTATATTTCAACATGGATGAGGGCGTCATGCTTGAACTTGCCAAGGAACAGCAAATTCCGCCCCGGAGCTTTCTCGTGCAGTCACTGATAAATTACTTACATTATTACATTACTCTGCTGTGCCTCTACCAGGCTGTCCGGGCCAAGGATCTAAGAAATTCCTAAATCAATCCTTTCACGTCCGTTGCCCACGTGGATAAAAATGATGGTATGAAATGCAAATCCGCCGCCTTGGCATCGGTATATATCCTTCTTTCTCGCCCGTAGGCCCCACTTCGCCCACATGACAACATTTTGGAATGTTGGTTTTTTAGACCTGGAATTCTTGGCAGGTATGTTGTCAAGCAACAATCATAGTGGATGTAGATAGGAAAGCTTGATTGAGGCTACGTAGCCTTTCGAATTCCCCCGTGCAGAGAAAAACAAACTACAAATGGGCGGCTCTGCGGGTAGTCTAGGCTCTTTTTGGCTACTTTTCAACGTCAGGAAGCAGACTCTACAGCCGTGAAGATGAAGTAATTTCTATTCTTGAGAAATTGTGCCGGCTTTCTCCAGAATTGGAGCGGCTTGCTGACTGATAGAATTGACCTACATGAAGGCAACATCTTCTTCCGCACCCTGGACATCCGAGCAACTGCACACATACCTCAGAATCGAGGAGACGGTGTGCGGCCACGATAATGGGTTTTGTCGAGGCGTTCGTGGCAGTGATAGACGAGTGAACACTCCCGTCTGGTTTGCTGTGGTGGCGTGCTTGCTATATAATGTTCTTGGCGGTCATGGTTTACGATGGGGGTCAAGACGAGGTTTGGCGGAGATGGTACGTACGCTCGGAAGGTCCCCAGATCGTTGGTGCGGTATGTGGGGCGGGATTTTCTGGAGGGAATAGATGCCCGGGCGGAAGATCTAGTCCGTGGTACTCAGGCATTGGAGTCGAAGATGGCGGTGCTCCAGAAGATGTTACAAGTATAAGCCAAACGATAGAATCCCAACTAGTAAAAATGTTACCAAGTGGATAGTAAGTGCTAGAAACATTAGTTTCGTCTAGAGATAACTATTAACGGATTTAGTTCATAAAAATCTTGGAGGTAGATTCGTCATGGTTTAATTAAGCATAGCCCAATCATTGATCCTTTCTGTGGTCTATTAAAGGGTAATGGGTGATGGTGATATTTTGATACTCCGCATAGCCATCTGATATGATATCAGGAGCCTTCATATCCGGGGGCACAGCCCTATCACCGCGTGTTTTGACATCTATCCTATGACTTCACGTTGTGCGCTCCGAAGGATCTTCGGACAGTGCACCAATTGCGGTCTTGAGCATCCACTGACTAGATACAGGATTTCCTCGGATATAGAGAGCCGTGACAATCCGGGAGAAACTTTAATACCGCGGAATCAAATTTGCGGGGCGTCGAGTGATTATGTGCGGGGCGAGTGATGGACTCATGATCTTGAAACAAGCCTCATCTCGGATCTTCGGTATCACGACGAGCTCCGAGAAAACGAAGGAAATGAATAAAGTATATGATTGATGATCTTCCTGCCAGGTACCCATTCGACATCCGGAGCAAAATCGCATTTTCCGTAATTGATCGGATGTGCTTGTACAGGTAGCAACAGAATCGGTGATCGCGCCCGAGTAATAGCAGACCGAAAGGCATTGCACCTTGGCAAATTCAATTCCCAGAATACAGTGCGTCTGATCATTTACCGCCCGAGTAATTATGCCCCGACCCAATTATTACTAAGTATTTCCCCTTTTTTGCTTTGCTGCCTTATTGTGCGACGAACTCGGCTCCACTCGAAACCTCCCGTGCCTGTCTGGAGTAAATCGGAGACACTGTTCTTTACCGGATGCGCGCGGGAACCCTGGCGGCAACCCTTGGTCTGGGAAGCTGGAAAGGAAGCTGGGAAGGAAGCTGGGAAAGAAGCTGGGAGAAGTTCGAGAAGAGAAAGTTCTTCACATCGTTCTTGGAAGCGGCTGTGGCTGACCGCCGTGTCGGTTGCTCCGAATGCAATATTCACATTCACGAGAAAGTTTTAGATCTTCTGCGGGGCAATAATCTCGATAGAGCTAAGTATCTTGTCAAGTACTTTATTTTATGCATGATGTATCGCCTCACCGGACCGACGTGCGTTTTGCCCCAGGCATCATCGCTTTCTTCATAAACAATTCAAAGAATCCCGCTGCGTCGTGGGGATCGATCTGGTGGTGAATATATTGTCGGGCGAATCGGAGACCGATCTTTCTTTAGACATTTTACCGGGGACATGCTTGCTTGGCTGGCGTAAGCTGTTCTTGGTGTTGCCAAAGGAAGGAAAAGCCGAGCCAGCGAGTGCTGCCAAGACACGTGAATTGCACCAGCATTCGATGCTGTGGTGCTCTGCTGCTGTGGGTGGGTGTAACTCTGCAACTTCAAGCAACTGTGCGCCCTACACTGTACCGTCTCGTATTGTTGATGGTTGGGGATAGAGTCCCTCAAAGAGGAACCCCTTCGAAGGGGTGCAGCGGCTGAGGATTTGCGACTTCCCGTTTCGGAGTGTCCACGAATCACGCCCAGACTTCCAAGCCATTTGGCAACGCTACCCATCCCTGGTCTCAGCACTGCCCCATCCGTCGACACTGCTAGTAGGACATCGACAGACACATGTTGGCGGAGCTGGCCCCTTCTCCCTTCCAATACACTCTCGTCCATTTCTCTTTGCCTGCCTGCGCATCACCCAATTCTCGTAAACTTACTATCGCCATCCCCACAACCCTCAAGGCTGTACACACCCATTCTTAGAACACGTCGTCATCTTCCAAGAATCCAGCTACTACTGCTACTACTACTACTACTACTTCACTCCACCCAACACTCGACAACAACCACAATTTAACACTTACAATACTCTCGATTAATTGAGGACCATCTACATTCACCTTCCAGCTTGTCGCGAAAACAAATATGTCCGATCAGCCCACGAAACGAGACCGGTCGTCGCCATTCTCGCAGGAGAGTTCATTTGGCGACATCGACTCATTCCTCGACTTTGGCGATAACTCCTTTCTCACTTCGCCTGCAGTTAACCCTAGCAACTTACACCGACCGTCCTTTTCCGCAAGTCCCGTATCGTCAACCCAAAGCACCCCGTCTATGAGCCAGGCCACCACGTTGGCTTCAGAATTTCCAGCGCCTAGCCACCCATACGGGCTACACCTCCAGCAGACTGATGTGCTTGGACTGGATATCGGAGATAATTTCTTTGGGGACAACCAGGCATTTATGCAGCTCGATAGCGACTCCAGCGCATCAACACAGTCGGCAAATTCGGCATTACCACCTTACTTCTACCCAGAGCAACCAGCGACGACTACCGCAGAGACCATGTCGCAGGGTATCTCGCCATTGATGACGATTGGGGAGTTGGATTCGGCACCAGTGAAGATGGAGACTACACCACCTGCTCCGACCGTGATCCGACCTCAGCCACAGAGGATAAACTATTACCCTGGATACCACCAGGAAATGTACAACGAGAACATGAGAGCTATGCAGGCACAGAAATTGGCGCGACAGAAGGCGGAAGCTGCACCCCCTCCCAGAGCTGCTCCTCACCCTCAACAGGAAAAGATCGATGCGCTTTTGGATTCTTTTAGGAGCACTGGTAGCTCGACCGCACTGAACAAAAGCCAGAATGATCTGTTGCCACATATCGCTAGGATGAAGAAGGAGGAGGACGAAATGGATGAGGATGAGCGCTTGCTTGCTAGTGAGGAGGGCAAGAAGTTGAGTAGTAAGGAAAGGAGACAACTGAGGAACAAGGTTTCTGCTCGTGCTTTCCGAAGCAGAAGGAAGGGTATGCATGCATTGTGACATCGTTTACTGGGCACAGCTAACAATGTGGTAGAATACATCTCTCAACTCGAAGCTGAAGTGGCCAAGAAGACTCAGGAGGCCGAAGTGGCCAAGGATGCAGCAAGGCGTCTTGAGGAGGAAAACGCAAGACTGAGAGGTTTTTCAGAAATGCTGATGAAGCACCCCGCTTTCCAGGAGTTCCTCAAAGACATCACAGCTCCTCTCACAAACCCTCAGCCTGTTTCTCAACCACAACCCCGAACCGTCGCTCCTGCTGCTGTCGAACCTATCCCTACATTCAATCCAACCAGGGATCACAACCCAAACACCACAATGGAGGAGCAATGGCCTCTTGCATACAACAACTGGAACAACACCTCGCATGTATACAGTGTTGAGGTTCCTGAGTTCCCAGCTATCCAGGATCTCGATGGTAAGATGACTTTTGAAGAAGACTACACCATCGCCGATGGGTTCTTCTCCAGGATCCGTGATGAAAAGGCAGAGATCCAGTTTGACCGTATGGACGAGGAGGAGGAAGAAATGTACCAGCCGCCAGAGAACATTGAAGATCTCTTCGTCGAGGTCGAGTCTGAGAAGGAAAAGAACCTTGATGAGCTGTTCCCTGGCGTGGGTGTTAACTCGCTCCTTGAGAGGCTCGAGTTGATTGCAGGTGGTGAAGCCAGACCAGAGGATCTATTTGAAATCCAGCAAGAGGAGGTACCTGTTGTAGAAACCTCACGAACAGAGACGGAGACATGTCGGCCATCGGTATGTGAGTCGAATCGGATGCTGGAAGCAGCGGAAGGCGTGTACCGAAGGATTGGGCTTGTGGTTGGGGGGCAGTAGTCGTAGGATGTGATACCATTCCTTAGACATTTGATATCATTGTTTCATTGTTGCGCGTTTTTTCTAGCTGGGTTTTTTGTTGCGTTGTTATGTACAGTGTTAGTTTTTTGGAGTTTTTTTGTTTTTATTGTGGATTGTTTTTGTTTTGGTATGGATGGGACTGCCGTGCTGGACTGGAATTTCCCGTGATTTTTCATTTCAGCTGGTTGGGTTGGTTATGATACCGTGGGTTTAAGAGACACAGACACTACTACTACATTCCGATTTCCTTTTGTTTTTTACGTTTGTGATTGTGGTTATAAGTGTTTGCTGTGGGATTTATGTTTGGGTGGGAGGATTAGACAGACACTCGTTGGAAGGATATCCAGGAGGAATAGGGAAGGAGAATGGGAATTGTTATTTTTTTTTAAGAGAATATGAATTGAGGATTAGGATGCTAGGATATCAATGGGAGATTGGGTTGGATTGGGTGGATGCTGAGAATATTGGGACGTGGGGGTAACGGGGGGGGGGGGGGAAGAGGGGGTGGTAATTAGGATATATTACGTGGAAATGGAAAGAACACCAGCTATCATGTCCAACACTACTACTCGCTGGGAGAAAAGAAAGAAATTCTGGAATTGCCCGGCGGAATTTGATCCCTCCGGGTTTTGTTTGTTTATTTGTTGATCTTTACGAAGGGGCTGAGTGCATGGATATTGCGAGCTATGTTTAGAAAGGTTGAGCAGCTGCGCAGAAAAGTTGTGGGAAACTTTTCCCCGTAGAGGCAATATCGACACACATGGGGGCGGCGCCACAAAGGCGGTGGCGTTTAATACAGGTGAGATCGAGATCGACAGGCGCGGGGATCCGGCGCGGGACGAGCGGCCACGAGTTAGGGCTGAATGATGTGTTTACGGGGTGGAGAAGTGGGTTCGGCAGGGTGTAGTGGGAAACGGGGTCTGCGAAGGCTCTGGGAACGAGAGCACCGATTCTGCCTTGTAAATGTCAAGAGTTCTCATTGGCACTGCTGGCTTCATGACTATTATTGGCAAAGACAAGTAGACATCATCTTGTGGTTGTTAAGATGAGGCCGCGCGGCTTATTCAAAGACCACGAGACCGAGTAGTTCTACTCGTTGGAGACGTAACGGCCACACTCCTGCGGGCTTTCTCGCAAATGTGCGAGGCTTGTTCACGAATACTCTGATGGTGGAATTCCGCAGAACTTAAACCGCCGCCGCCGGAGAGGCGGTAACTTTTGTGGACGTTTTAATCCGGCCCCGAATTGCTTTGACTTTGGACTCCGTTCGCTGGAAAGTGACACTCTTGTGTACCGATTGGGACTTCAAATACATCTCCGGTACAGCACTTTTGGTTCCCCCCGCCCTAAGCTGACAGCGTCTCCCAGCGCATATGCATCCAAAATCACACGGTTCGAGAGCTTACCCAGATCTAAAAGTGAGAATTGCCAGCTGGGTCTATATACTCGCTCTGTGTGAAATCATCACTGAAATGCGGGGCCGCGCTCACGATACTATGGGACCGGCGGTGATCGTGAGCGTAGGTCTTGCTATTCGAACCCGAATGAGCCGGGAGAACCGGCAAGGCTGTGTGCGTAGTCTATATTTGGAGATCACCACCGTGGGGTGGGGTGGGATGCTGCGGGTGGGTTCGTCATCTTACCGATTAAATTGCGACTCTGCCGATATCGGTACGTTGCTCTACGTAACGACAGCTTTCGGTACGGGATTACTGCATAACTTTGCCGTTGGATCCGGGCAATTGGCTACCGTCTTGTGTGTGGTTCGGATTAATGTGCTCAGTGGAAGGAACAGCCGGGTAGCATGCATATAAGCATACGCAGATGGACGCATGGGGTTTTGTGGTTCTTGAAATAGGATTCGCCTGGTTTACTGGAGAAGTCTAGCTATAGGCTTGGGAATGCTACAGGAGTGGTCATGGGTCCTGGAACTCGAAGATGTAGAATACATGTATCGAAGGTATGTGTCAATGGACCGGGAAGGATTGCTGAGGCCTTGTTTGGCTCGACGGTTGACCTTCCCCTAGCAGTCTCTTTGTTTGCAGAACAGTCTGTTCCTGATTATGCCAAATGAGGCCTAAATGTATCAACTGAATGGGTATTAATGGGCAGCAAATAAGCAAGTGGCTTAGCTATCCAGGTGAGGATCAAGCCTATTCTTTTCTCATGATCGATATAAGCAGTCTGTTAGTTTGGGGCTGCGGTCTATTCCTGCCTCTCTCAGTGACTTATTGAATAGAGTAAGCCCCTCACTGAGCATCATATAATTGTGGTACTCTAGATTCCAGAAGCCGCTCAAGTCCACTCGCGCGGTGCTTTTAGTTCCTGTTAGAAATCTGCTCGATGGCCAATGCGGTCTTGTCTTTTTGTATATAAAACGAGCGGTAGATGGAGAGAAACAGTATCACTTCAGAATTTCTCAGTGCTCGTTACACTTTCAGCAGCTCCTGGCGCTGGACCGCAAGCAGAGGTGTTTGATGTGGAAGGGCCTGAGCAGATAGAAGAGCTAGTTCGCGTTCATTGACGCCCATGAGTGTCCGCCTGATATAAGGCAGCTGGAGGGCTCCGGGTGATTGGAACCATAATACGGATGGGAATCGGACTGGGGAGAATCTGCCGGTGGATATTGACTCGTCCGGCTGCATCGAAACCGGGGATTTTCGATCCTTTTTGTTCGGAAGGAAGATCTGGCTGTTGCACACGCTTGAGAAGGGAATCCTCTGTCCAATATACCATTTTCTTCCATGGAATGGCATAACGAAACCGTGGGTGCGATATGAGGCGGAGTGCATGCGCCCGTGCTCTCTCGAAAATGCAATTGGGTGCTGGTTGCTATGGATCTAGTGTTTCACACACGATCCTCCAGCGATTCTAGGGAGTTCCAACTGGTTACCAACCAATCAATCGATCTGGTCAGGGAACAATCCACGCATGGGGTATATAAGGGTAGATATCAGGTATGGGAGATTTGGATGGTGAGAAGTGATGAAACGCGTGTGAGGTTGGGCTTACGACTCCGAGTGCGTGGCCGAGACAATAACCCCACTGGTGTGGTTTCATAAATAGGGCATGTTTCTTTTTTCTTTACTATGGAGGATGCTAGTCTAAGTCCCAAGAGAGCAAACGGTGTATGTGCTTCTCTGTGTTCTCGAACCCTCAGCCCCGGATATACATACGTGGTGGAAGACAACTGGATGTCCGAGCACGGTGACAGGGGGATAGGGTCAAGATGAGTGTGGCAAGCTGAGGTTGTCGTGAAAGGTCCAGTTTTTTATTGCACTCTCCGACATTAACTTGGTGTACTGCTAATGTAGTTGGTACTTACGTGTGAGGGAGTAACACACTCATGATCAGGTTTGCTGTCAGCATACACACGATGCCGCCTACCAAGATGAGGGATACCCTAGGTATCTAAACACTTTCGGCGTGATCTAGGCGAAAATTTCCTTCCCAAAGTTGTGTTTGGGTAACACCGCCATAAAAGGGTATATGTGAGTCCACATGATCTCTCAAACGAAACTGTATAAATCGATAAACCTATAGGGACCCATACGTTCCTTGTGCGGCTATATGCATCAATGCGGGGTCCGTATGCAAATGTTACGCCTGGTGAACCTGGAGGATATGAACCCAGCAACTCAGATCCGAGGAGGAATCGACTAGAGAACTATCTTCCGAGATCGCCCTGGAAGGTAAGAAGCAGGGATTTCCTTATTTATACTTTAGCGTTTGCTGTTAACGAGACTCGGTGAGGGAATAGGACCATGCAAGGCCCTCCCACGCATTATTTGTTTTTAAGTTTTATTAAGACTGCTTGCAAGATACTGTGGTGAGACCATCCTCATCTCGGCCTTATAGGAGCGCCTTTGTCGTTACATCTATCGTTAAAGCCGCCCAGGATATAAAGAGCTTCATAGTATCTGTTGGCAGTGATGGGTAAATGGTGAGAACATGAGATTATGTTACAACCGAACAGACCGAACTTGGTACAGGGAATAGCTGGAACTCAAATTTGCAGTCCTAAGTGCCGTAAATAAGGAGTAACGATCTGTGAAACGCTGTATATGCGTAGCAAATAATCGAAGGGAATTGGGGCATGTACACACGGATACATTGGCTGTACTTACCGCGGTCCAGATCAGTACCTTAGCTTCTACACCGTTAGAGATTCGCCAACAAAGCATAGGAATGTACTAGCTACTCGATAATATAGCGATTGCACGTTGATGTTCGAATTTTACTCGTAGGAAGCTGGCTGCGTAGTCAGCCATGGACGATACAGAATGCGGAGGTTCCAAAGGCGAGGGGGCATGATGGCTGAGCGAATAGGGCGGGAAGAATCGTCCCGACTGCGTGTATATAGTCACGATGTACAGCTTTTGCAAATTATTCCCGGAATCTCGAGCTCGAGACCAACTCGGGCGGTTCGCAGTATTTATTTTCAGCGCACAGCATATCTCGTCTCGTTTCAACTACTAGTCTGCCGACTGGCCGGCTTTAACCTTGACCAGAAAACAAAGGTGTGATGACCTTGATGACTCCAAGAATTCCCAGTGAGACGCAGTAAGCCAGCACGTGCTCGAAAATGCCGGAAGTCAGGCCTGGGTGATTGTGGGTGACCAATTCGAAGGTGTGAATATACCACTACTGCGACCGCAAATGACTACATTGTTTGGAGTACTGACGACCAAACTATCAACTGGTAACGCCAAAGGACGACGGCTGCCTAAGCTTCTGCGAAAGATCATCTGCAGACCCGCGGGGCCAGCTTCCAATCTGCTTTCCAAAGATCTAAAGAGATTCTGGAGGTAGAGTTCTCTAGAAATAGATTATGATATTGGCTTGGTTCTCTGGTTATGTCGTTAACTTGGGACACTGATCGGGCTCGCAACGTTGACCAATGCAGCATATATTATCACTCGATCATGAGTGATAGGTTGTGATCCTGTCATCGCTGTACAGTAGCGGGATAAAAGTGGGGGAACGCTTGACAATCAGCACTCAGTCAATTCCCATTGTACTGTGTCGATTCAACTGGTGCTTTTGGTCAAAATTCAATAGAAATCAAGCAAATGATGTTGATGAGCTGCTTCTATCTTTGGGGATCGAGTTTAGCATTGTTGCTGTAAGACGGGTTAATTAGGTTAGTACAGATATTTAGCGAGGTCCCTCACTTTTGTCCCGCTACTGTACCAATACCACCTTTTTCTCCGCCATTTTATTCCGCCAGAAATTGAAGTAGTTGTTGTCTATTAAACTACCTCAATATTAGGTGATTCGAATGGCTTATGAATGTGTCGTGCGTTCGAACTCCTGGGATGGTGTACATGTCTGTCGAGCATGCGAAATTCGGAATACCCAAGCCTGTAGACGGCTTTGGATACGGCAGTGCGTGGCGCAGCGAAAAATAGCCGGCTATAGATTAGATATACGCAAGATTTCCTATCTTCTCTCACCGATAACTCTCTGTTATCTTTATTTAGAATCTACATATCTCTCTACTGCTCCATCGGCCATGTCACTGTATAATACGTCCCTCAGCCTTTCTAGGGCTCTCTATGCGCCTTGGGGCGTGCGGGTATTGGTGAGGGTGCCAGGAAAGAATATATAGAAACGACGGGCTTACGCAGATGCCCGAGATTTTCTAGAATCAATCTGCTCATCCGCTAGAATTGCCCCTTGATGTTACTAGTCATACCTATATATACGCTCAGTCCAATCTCGAAGCGCATCACCGTCAGATGGAAAACAGGCGTCACATGAATTCACTCGCCCGTAGCTCAACTCTCGGTACAGTACACCCACTTATGATGGAATTAATTGCTGTATATGTATATAGAGGTACCATTAATACAGTCGGAGAGCCTAGGATAGAGAAGATATATTGTCCGCCCGAGTCGCCTCATTTATGCACTCTTGCGGAGCTCCACAAAACAGGACTTGAGCGTGTTGTATAACAAGTACTTGGTACAGGTATCTGGAGTAGCAACACAAGGTGTGCTCTTGAAGTGACTTTTGCAGTAACAATCACAAGAGATGTATCGAGTACTCTAATCGATCAAATTATTGAATTGATGGCTTGTGCAAATTCAGCGTTGGATGCCGCGGTTTGGCTGTCGGGGTTGATTCCCGGGCATAGGGGTAAGTTACTCTAATGCATAGGGATAGGAAGGAACGCAGTGGTGAGCAATGTCTTCACACGAACCGTGCTAGCTGGCACGAGATAATAGAACTTCAGCCTATGCGCATAATTGTGCCCATGATGATAAAAATAACGCGAGTACATCCCGATATTCTTATAAGACTGACAATGTGTTCTACAATAGAATTTACATGCGAAGTTGTCCGTGGTTGTTAGTGGCCGATGTTTTGATCGTGAGGCGTTTAATAACTGTATGGGAACGTTTATAAACCTATTAGATATTCCATTTAACTGACGTTTATGTAAATTGGGTATGTTCCCGTTGGCTAGATTTTCGCCTCGCTGCAAACTCGTTCGCTGCGAAGCGAAAGCGAACGTCTGGTGTAAGATGTTAAAAATTTGTGATGATTTTTAATAGAGTCTATCTACGTAAAAGCTTGTATGCTCATATATATACAGCATTCAGTATATGCCTTATACACATGTATGCGCACTTAGGTGCCGTATCCAGCTGAGTCCCAAATGACCATCAGCCCAACTGAAGCCCACAAGCCTTACAAAGGGTAGCGATCCATATATGCAACATAGGAGAGCGAAGCGGGTAGACTTTTTTTCTAAAATATATAAGCGATATGAGTGGGATTTTGAAGCCTGTAATCATTCTGATTGGCACAAATTTAGCCTATTTAAACAACTGATCATGACTGATTGGGCGCTCACACTTCTCGGTACAACGGTACAAAGATTCGATGGTTCAGCGTAATGCAGAGCAGTACAGGTCGTTACTGTATGACTCCCCAAGGTGAAGGCAATTTAGCGTCCATCTAGTATTTACTAGCTCTCCCATTGGTGTAGCCATCCTAATCAACATGTACTGACTGAATTGCACCGACTGTACCGGCTCCAAAATCGATACACCGTTACACAATACAAAACGATACCAGCCGTTACTATACAGACATATCGACCCTCTGTATCACCCTTACCTAGAAATGTGAGCATCCCTTTCTCTTCTCACACATGTACAGCTAACAGATCAAGTACATATGGCGGTGTAAAACTAACGGAGTTTAGACTGTTTTGTTTTGTTTTAATTATGGAGTTTAGACAGTGGTAATTGCATGAATTCCCACAAAATCGCCTTTGGAGGTGGTGAAGATGGCCACGGGCGAGAGCGTCGGTAAAGAGGGCGTAGTACATTCCTGCGCGGCCTCTAGATCTGGACCTTGCACCTCCCCCTCATGCCAGTAAGAATAATACCATCAATGACTACTCAAATGGCTTTAGTTTTTACGCATCACATTCTCCTCTACTGACTCCGCTTTATTGTCATCTACCATACCAGCTGCAGGCTAGCACACCTCTTGTACTATTTAACCTCACCTCACCCGGCCTCACCATAATTATAACTGCCCCTACACGGATTTGTTGCAGCTTTTTATTGAATATTGATCAGCGGGTAGCGGGTTTTCTTATTGGCCGTTAGCGACTTCAAGCAGTATTTACTAGATCGGACAATACTGACTTTTTATATCACTTTAGTTCAGTATAGTATAGTCTGTGGACGACTTTGGAGACAGCGGGACGTAGCACTACGAAAAATAGCCGATCGTCATTGTGGCAAAATACAACAAATCAGCCCTTCGTGAGCATGTAGGGGATAACTTCTCCCTAGGCTTCTAGATTTGGTTTGAATAAACATCCTGCCTCGTTTAATTGCACGTATGCCGTATACTATCACGTCCTTTTTTGTGTTTGTCTCGTCTCAAGCCTCTCGTTGCCGAAATGAGTGTCTTCCGTATGCATGGGCACGAGGCAACTTTTGTGTGGGCCATACAGCACTTAATGCTAAGAGACACGTGTGAGTCGTACAGTCGACTCTCCCTATAAGAATGTACTCGGGACCGGGTGTACTGGGGAAAACAATATTCTTATAAAGCATTTATTCTTATAGGCAATTAGATTTTGTGTGGATATTGCTAGTTGGGGACCAAAATTCTTATTCTTATACAGAACAGTTTCAGTGCATATTCTTATAGGCAGAATTCTTATAGGGAGAGTCGACTGTACCCCCTTTTAATCTGACCGTGCCTGGTTTATTTGTAGCGTCACAGCCACCTCGATGGCGGCACTTTATTCTCTTGAAGTTACTGAGGTTGCATAGATGCCGGTAGGGCTGAGGGAGTGGACAAATATGAGCAATAGATCCGGCCTGCGACGCTACAAAGATACCGGATATGGTCAAATTATATGGTAGAATCATCTAACATCGAAGAATTCGCCCTGAGCTTGGTCTGTGGGAAGTTCCTACAGGATGCAGTACTGGTGTTGATGTGTCTAATAGGAGGTTCTGTGATTTGGTGCACACTTCATGTGCACTTATTTCCAGAGTAACACCGGAACTCTAAGCTGTGTTTGGTGTTAGAGTTGACACTAGCAGAAGTGCAGCAGGGGGCATGGAAGTTGGTGTGCAGTACCTACTCACAGAACCTCCCTAATAATAGCGATAGGGATATGGATAATGAAGACCGGGCAGGGTGCGGTTGAGCCCATGAGGTTCATCGTTATTAGACAACTTGGGCACTCTACCACGAACACTACGCAAGGGCAGCTATAGCAGTACCGACAATCGCAAGAACCGCCTCACATCGGACGACGACTATAAACGAGCAAGTGTCAACATTTGTCTCCCATGTTGTAGTCACACCTACCGCAACACATAACATCCTGCCCACTCGAACAGATAGCATCCCGTCTAGTTTCTTTGTGTTCACTTCTAATGGGCAAATTTCTATGGATCTGTATCGACCTCTGTGCGGACCGCAGTTCAAACCATATATCTTACTGGTTCTTCTCCCACAGCGTTAAATGCAGATATGAGTATGTATACCTTCTATCTTCAAACTCAGTGCTCCATTTCTAATACTATAACGCAGCAAACACAATGCCAACCGCCAAGTCAAAGTCCAACATCAAGTCCATGAAGTTGATGGGAATGAAAAGCATGAACTTGAGGCACGGGAGAAGCGTGGGAAAGCTGAGAATGGAGGATACAAAATCGGTGGTGGAGAAGGCGAAGAGAGAAGCCCGGAGACGTATGAGCAGCAACAACCGGGAGGAGGAGGAGGAGGATAATTCCAAGACTGGCGTCAAGACCGCTAAGGAAATCAGGGGAGATGGGTTCCAAGTATGGTGCATGCACTGGATACACTTTGGGGGCCATTATTGATGGTGTATTGTAGGAGATGGTGCACTCAGAGACCATTGGGGGGGGGGACCAAGATGTTCCGACGTGCAATTGTCTCCCGGAATAGTCAGTACGGTGGCGATGTGAAGCTTAAATTCCGTATGGCGGCGAAGAGCAATATTTAACACAAAAGTTAATATGCCGCTTGCACTTCTGGCATACTTCCTACAGTCATACTGGGCTGAAGGACTTATACTGTTCTCAAGCCTAAGAGGGTTGCAGGAAGGATACCCTCTCATAATGAGGCATAAGAGCTCATAATACAAATTTTAAGAACTTGCAATGCCCCCTTTTTTTAATAATGCATGATGATGTGACTACTTGGCTGCTGCCTTGATTGATTCGCCACTGCATTACCTCTCCCCTAATTGTCCATAATGGAAACCCCTTCCATCTATTTGCTCAGCAGGAGCTCACAATGGTCCATGAGGATGTGAAACCCAAGATGTTGCGCTTTCAGATGTAGCAATCCATTATGATGATTCATTATAAAGCAGTGCTAGGTGCTACTAGCTTTAAAAAATTTCAAGTAAAATGCTGCTTATTTCAAGATTTATTTTCAAAATTAAATTATGGACTCTTAGGTAGGATTATGAGAGAGAACCCTCCCTGCCACCCGTTTTAAGCTTGAGGAAATCATAAATCCTTAAGCCCAGTACGACCGGAGGGAAGCATGCCAGAGGTGCCGCTTGGACAAACGGCTTCTTCATGTATTATCACCCGACTACTTCCTGTAAGTAGATGGCAATCACAGTCGCAAAACCTCGAGTCGTGAAAAACACCCTCTCTTAGCCCTAATATCAATCGTAGTCGCGGATATATATATCGAGCGAGAACGTGCACTAGTTGCGTGATATTTAGTGACGCCAAGTCGGTTTCGCTCACTATGTCCAACAGTACGGCACTAACTTTAAAATTGGAATCTGGAGCTGGATAAATTGAAAGAGGAAGAGTTGACGGTTCGAATCAAATCTTTATAATCGTAATCATATCTACCGGGTGATCTCTAGTAACTGCAAGCTGATGTTTGGCTGTCCTAGCAAGCTTTTGCAATATCTTAGAATACATTTAGGATGTATTTTCTGCAGTAAAGAATGAATATTGCTACAGCAGCAGTAAAGACAGGCCACAATTACTAGGGATCACAGCACACAGCAACTGCAACGTCTTACGCACGAAGCGACTATGAAACCTGGTTATACATGCAATGATAAACCTTTGTTTCTTATCCTCCAGATAAACGAAAACTAACTACTTTATCTACATGTACGTACCAGAACACCAAGAGACCGTTCCGTTTCCATCAATCCTACACCATTCCAACAAATATTACCGAACAAAGGACGGAAACGGGGGGTATCGATGAGGAAAATCAAATAGGACGAGAGAATGAAAGAAAGTTAGGGAAAATGCATGAGAAATAAAAGTACAGAAGCAACAAAATTGTGTATCATAAGAAATTAGGGTGTGTTCATGTCATCAGTCATCAAAATCCGTAATCAATCCATCCATCCCACCGGTACCGCATCCCTCACTCGCCAATACAACGAGAAACAAATAAACAAGAATGAAAAACTCCTATATCGCATCACCCCCTGTAAATGTAGTGCTAAATGAAGAGTAATAAAAGGAGAATGAAAGTGTAAACACCGCTATCCTTCAGAAAGAAAAGAGAAGTACTGGTTGGCCGCCTAGATCATATTCATCGTTCCCAATCCCCTACTCCCAAAGCTACCCTGACTTGGCGTCTTCGAGTGCCTTACCCTCATCTCCTGTAACCGATTCATTTCTTCATAATACTCATCAGGGTTCCTATACTGCCCAGCCCACCCTTCATCGTCGTAATCCAGCTGGGGCGGTGTCATCTCCTCAGACCTATTGGTCCTCTTCGGGTTATTTCCCGTCTCCTTCTTCTTTCCAGGCTCCAAGTGCATCTGCAGCGCATGGTGCACGGGGAAATCCTGCGGAAGCGGAGGCGGCGACAGCGGCATAGGCGGAAGCTTCCGGATTAGCGGTTTGAATGCGGGCTCTGAGTTGTTGCGTTTGTGGCTGTTGCTGCGAGAGAGCGCAGGGAGAGGCGGAATTTCCTCGGAAGTGCTAATGCTGGGACTCTGGTAGTACGGGTTAACTGCCGGCCGTGGACTGGCTTGCTGCAGCGGTTCTCGTTGGCGGGAACCGGAGCGGCCACGCGCACGGCTGGTGTTGCGGCTAGAGTTGCGCGGGGCAGGTGATAAATTCCGGCCGTGTGTAGAGATTGGACTTTCGTACGCAGGAGTCATGGTGACGCTAGGGAGCGGGGTTGGTATGCTTTCATATGGTGCAGGTTGAGGAGATATGTAACGGGTCCGGGTGGTTGGAGTTGGAACGCTCTCATAGGGGGCTTCGATGGGGCCGGGGACGAAGGCACGATTTTCGAGTGGAGGAGCAGGTGACCTTTCACGGGGTGCCGGGGTAATGGTATTGCGGGATGCCGGGGATCTGCCACGATACGGTGCGGGCGATAGGTGGCGCTGGCCAGAGGGAGAAAAGTTTCTCGCTGAAGGAGACATTGTTCTATCGTGTGCCGGTGTCATGGAACGAGTGGCATTTACAGGAGACCTACCGCGAGAAGGAACTGGTGAGTTCCCTCGTGAAGAAACCTGCAGGTCCGCTCTCCAGGCACGAGGGTTCGAGGGCAGTCCACGAGAGATTGACATGTTTCGAGACAGAGTGCTAGGAGCGGGAGAATCAGCTCGACTAAGCGAATAATGGCCTCCGTTCTCAAGCTGTTCGCTCCACTGCCGAAGCGTTCGTTCGGATCTGGACCGACGAAGACTCTGGTGCTGCTGCTGGAATTGTGGCCCTCGGGTTCGGGAATCCATGCGAGTGTGATCGCGGGTTTGGCTGCGGTTAGGTCGGCGGCGACTTCGTGAATTCTCCTCTTCTTCATGCTGCCTGTCAACCGCAGCCGACATCTCCTGATAGAGTAGTGCTTGAGGAGACATTGGTAGTGGGCTCGAAGGTGACCGTATATGAGAGCCTTGGGCTTCTTTAACACGAGATCTTCCACGTCCGCGGCTCCGGTCTCGATCTCGACTCTGATCCCGGTTCCTATCCCGGTTCCTGGATGGAATGCGAGGTGATGTGTAGTACCTCTCGTCATTAAACTCATCGTGGACATGAAAAGCCTGTTCTGGAGACAGAGTTGGGCTGGGCGGCGACCTTAGGTTATTGTTGAAATCTCTAGCGGTGCTGCGGTCGCGGGGTTCATCGTAGCGAGGTACGTTGAACTGGGGAGTCTCCGAAGGCCGCTGTATTTCGACAGAATCAATCTCAACTGGGGCAGTATCTTCCCGGTAGAGTGCTGCTTGCGGAGAAAACGGTAGGGGACTAGATGGTGACCTCATATGCGACCTCTTCACTTGTTGAGTACGCCCTCTGGGCTCTCTCTCAACGCTCATCTTTCGAGGGTAAGTGCGCTCAGGCTCTGGAGACCTTCTACGGCGTTCTGGTGATACCCTTCTGAGCTGAGAACTAGTTCGAGGAATAGCACGCTGCGTATCGAGCCTCTTCTGTCCTTTCTCCAAAAGGTCTAGGAAACCACCAATATCTTCTTCCTTAGGAGGTGAAGGCCGTGAGTCCTTACGACGATGCCCTTTACTCTCCTCGCCTCCAGCAGCTGGCGTCCCGGAGCGAAGGAACTGATCCATTGGAGGAAATTGGATATGTAGACCACCACCACTCGGCTTATTGCTACTGCGTAGCGACATACTGCGGGTTCGTTTGGGGACTACAGGTGAACTGGTTTGAGGCGGTGGGGTGTATCTTTGAGGAGGTGTCGGCGCTCGCTCCATCTTGTTGAAATCCCCCAAAGTAACCGATTGGCTTTCAGAAAACCCGCTAGAGTTTCGTATTTCGACTGGAGATGAGATATTTTGTGTCTTTGCACCTTTTACGAGTGCTGGAGCCGCCGGAGGTGCTAGATCTGCTAGAGATGCTGGAGGCGGAGGTGGAGGGGGCGGTGCCGGTGCCATGAGTTCCTGACCAATTCTCTGGATTGGGGTTCTATCTAATGGGGAAGATTCGGTGACCGGCGTAAGAAGCTTTCCGCCTGCACCCCCTGGAGTGCCTGCCCTAGCTGATGGAGGGAAGGGATCGCGCTGCGCCCAGAAAGGATCGACGGGAGTCAAAGCCGACATACCGATTGGCGTCGAAGTGGCAGAACGAGAGGGAAATCCTGCTGGATGGAAAAAGCGGTTCAACCCAGTAATATGAGAAGACGGCGAGGTAGTCTGGGACCGTGGGATTGGATCCTTCTCGGGAGGGGCAGCAAAGTCGGTGATGAGTTTGAGAGGGGCGTTTTTTGGTGTCATCTTTAATGTTGCCCGAGGGTTTGTTGGAGAGCTAATAGATAGTTTTCGGGCCAGGGTTATGGCAGACTCATTCTCGGACCGAGAGCGCGAGTGGGATGGTGTGCGGCTGCGTTGGGGGCGTTCTGCTTGAGAGCGCTCTGGCGCTTCCGTGCCAGCGCATGCGAAGCTAGACGGTGGGTTAGCAAGCGATAATGCACCCTCCTTATGTGATACTTACCATCGTGCAGCAAGAGCACCATCAGAGTTTGCTGCGGCGTATTCTCCCCACTTTCTAGCCATCGTTGATATTCTCTTCCAGTCACTCTTCCACAACAATGTAGTCAACAGGAGAGCCTCCCTACACATATCCCAGTCAGAAGTGTACTCGACAGTTCATTGACAAGGACGATGCATACAGGTAGCATTTGTGGGAGACATATACATCTACGGCGTCGTTCTTATCGCCAATAGCGAGAAGGCATAGAACCGCCATGTGGATGTCGTTCTTCTGCAGCAGCTTCAGCACATAAGCTCGTGCAACATGAGCCCACGAACTCAGGCCACCTGTGCCACATGACCGCATGCATTAGCACCCATTCGCGTAATTTAAATTTTTTTCTCACCACAATACAGTAAAAGAGTGTGTGCTTACCCATAGCGCTTAACGCGAGAAAAAGCCAGTCGCCAGAGACAATAAAATCGGCGCCTAACATAACGGAAAGCGAATTCTGATCCAAATCGCCTAGCCACATGCGAAGGATAAGTGAGTTTAATGATCGTGCATTTACCGAGTCCACTAAGACATGTAAGCATGGTAACACTGGGCGGAGCAAAAAAAAAAAAGTGCAGAAATGGATAGGGTTCTTACATTCATCGCCGATCAGCTGCTCGATATCGCCCCTCCAACCAAATATGCAGAACAGCATCTCTTTCCGGAGATCGTCTTCGGAAAGTCGATTCTGAGGCCCACCAGTTCGTGGGCGTTCATACGTAACGGTAGACAGACGCGCCCTCAGGCTGGCAAAGATATCTGTGACTTCTGGAATTGGTCCGGGAGCTGTAGCCTCAGGCGTATCGGGACTTGGATGCATCTCTTGTCGCAACGGGTGGAGTTTGCGCGATGTGTGCGATCCTGCGCCTATAGATGCTTTACGGCCTGATATAGGTGAAGAAACAGCTGTACTCTCATTCCCATGCATTGAACTGACAGATCCTTTGCGACCAAGGTTTGGCGAAGCTGTGGTCGCTGGGGAGTACTCGAGGCTCACACGCCCGCCAGAACCTCTGGACGATACAGAGAGATTACGCTCGCGCTGGCTACTAGTACTTCCAGTCGAAGACCTGGAGCTAACGGATGAAGGTCTCCGCTCCTGTACGTTTGATATTCCCAGGCCTGCATCAGCATATACCATCGCTTCTGTTGGACCAGGCTCGTAGGCAATAGGTTGCTCTGGCATCGGTGGCGGCGCTGGCGCGGCTATCATGTAGTCTTCTTGTCGAGTTTCCTCAACGTAGTGCAATATTTCTGTGCCTTCTTTCTTTTCTTCGATAGACGCTGGTGGTGATGGTGGAGCGAATGCAGGCGCGTGTCGAACGCTTGCTAGCAGCTGCGGAGGATACAAAGTGAACTGCTGAATGGTGCTGTCTCCTCCAAGAGTGAATAGCGCTCCTTTCGGGCCGTATATGCATATTCCCACGACATTATTTGGTGTTGGGACGTCTTCCCATTCGATGGTTTTCGTCCTCACATCCCATATGTATGTAGTGCTAAAAATAAATTAGTTGAAATCCATTCACTCCTTTTGCCAGGATGCAGAGGAAGTGCAATCCAAATATGGTGGTGGTGGCGCAGTTCACTTACCCCGCAGAATATTGAACGATACGACCGTTGCGAGACCATCCCAGCCAATTGATTCCTCGTCCGTTGCCATCAACACGTTTCAACACCCGCACTACACGGGCGCTTTCATCCCCCTCGATCGATTTAGGAACACTCCAAACACGGAGGTCGCCGTCTCGAGTTTGCACAGCTAGCATGTCTGACTTTTGCTTCGACGAGGATGCGTGCCACGCTAAGGTGACTATTGACGAGGGTGAAATAGAGGTAGTGGTAAGAGTGTGTAGTATCGTGAACGAAGGCGATAACGCTGCGATAAGCACAGACCCATTATTGTATCTGTTTTTGTTCGTTAGTGAAATATGCGACAATCGTCGATCCAAAACATGTATACCCCAATGCAAACGATTTGCAATCGGACGAAGGAGCTATGGCGACCAAAGGGTCAAATATCGTGCGTGCTGGGATCGACTCTGCCCTTAATGGGTCAAAAAGTATAACGTTTCCAATGCTGTCACCTGTAGAAGTTAGATATAGCTGTATGACCTGGGCGATGTGGTGTATTACCGAAAGTCAAATTTCCATTTCTCATCCAGGCGGCAGTTTGAATATCATCATATGAAGAAAATCTCGAAATTTCTTCCCCAGTTTGCAGATACCAAATGATCGCGGTCTTCGAAGTATCAACACTTACTACCCGTGAAGGTAAGGTGCCACTGCAATTATCAACCGAGATGAAGGTTACATCCTCGGTATGGCCATCGAAGCGCCGCTCCAATTCTAGAGTCTCATGGCGAAGGCATAGAATCGATGAGCCTTGAGAGTACACGACAAGTTCGGACGAAGTAGAACATGGGTGCAGCTTGGTTAAAGGATTGCTATTGGTGTTGATTGGAATGCTCGACACCGATATAGTTGAATTCGACCTCGTCGACCCGATGGAACCTTTGCGGGACATCGCAGACAGGAAGCGGCCAATTCGCACACACTGTCGGGTGAGTAATGATGACTACTTCTGCTTGTGCTTTTGGTGAAGCGTCGCCGACAGCAGAGTAGATCAAAAGTCGTAGGCTGGCGGGGGGTGGTGCGCGGGGACAATCAACCTTCCTTGCGCTCACAGACACAGACTAGGGACGGGCGAGAATGTATATATGTAGTTTCGAACCCCCGCACCACTACTGCCGTTCTCCAGAAATGTGTCGCCCGGAGTGGTAATGCAGAAGAATTAGTGTGGCGGGCTTTGTATGCGTGAAGGTCCCACACAAACCAACCAGCAACGAGACCAACAAAACAATACAACTCCACCGGGTTGTTGTAAGTAGCAGAATGAGAGGTAAGAATTTTGTGAGTATATTCAAGAAAAAGGGGAATTCAGAAGTAAGTAGTAATGAACAAAAGCACTTCTCCTGAATCACGAGTGCTTCGATAAATTAAGGCACCGGGCGCCGATTGGCAGACAACGCTGTTGGTATGTATAGATACTTAGAGGCAAATTGCCCACAACGAATGGCAGCAATACTAGTACTTGCGGTCCAGCTATTAGAAGTACCGGTCACTTCAGGGCGCGTAGAATTTCCTGGGCGGGCTACAGCGCTGCCGATATTGATAGGACCGGACCCTGACGCAGGACTTCAGGTAAACCCCACGTAGTAACGAAACGCTCAGGTACCAGGGCACTTTGTAGAATGCCTCAAGAAAATAGTACAATCTGGTATTCTGCTCGTGATGGGTAATGCTTGTAAGCTTGCGGAACCCCTGAAATGCAGGTGGAGAGAAAGCGAAGCAGAGATCGCTGAGTGGTCAACGACTGGGTTCCTCGTCACACCTCATCATAAAATAGAACTGACAGCCCAGTAAGAAGTAGAAAAATTGGGGAAGTCCTGCACCAGCCTTCCCTCTTTAGACTACTCCAATAATGTTCCCGAGTCGGAATAGCGCCGCATAACAGTGAGCAGAGTTAGCGTTAGTCAGATCTTTCCTTTGAATCTTACTCTATTTTAACTGAAAAGTCAGTGCCCTGCCGACGACTGAGCATAAGTTTTCTGCGGCTTCGGTCCGTTGCTTATCGATGGTACCTGGTTAGATATGATGAGCGCTTAGCGAGTCGCTAGAACAGTAATATTCATGCAAAGTTGTGGATAAACGACATTAGGTTGATGGTGAAGTTGCTTGATTCGACATGAGCATGGCCATTTGACAACCTAGAACCCAGCTACAGGTCCAACCCTGAATATCACCCGTATTTTCTCTTCTGCTGGCTGGATACCCACATCCCGCTGCAAACTATATGAAACGAAAAGTAACAAGGCGTGCATGTTTCCTTTCCGCGCAAGACCGGTGTGGTTGTCAGTCGTTGACGTGCATTTGTGTAGCCTATGGAAACTGTGGGGCTGGGTAGTGTTTGGTGTCGAAAAAGTCACATGAAGAATTTGTGTCTGCCTCAATTTACCAATACCATGGAAGCCACTTTCGCATCCACTCATCACTCACTTCCCCGCTGTCTGGAGTCTCTCCTTGTAGTCCTACGGATAGGTCGTCAACCCGACATCACATCATCATACTATCCTCACGATAAGCCCTGCACAGCATGAGGTACTTATGACATACATACGCGGCCTATCTAAAATCTATGTACCGCTATGTACTCGTCTCGGACCTCCGCTCAATCTTCCAAGGTAATAAAATAGAGTCTACGAAAGAGCTTTACCCTTTAAAGGCAATAACAACAATTATCGATGCAAGATCCACGGCACGCCCCCTCCCCCCGCTCGGTCACCTCGCATCACCCAAACCCTAGCTAACCACTTTGACTACCCCACCACTACAGTTCATCTGATAGATGAAGTCATCAACCAATAACTTCAAGGGACAGACCACCGCTTGGCCAGGATTTATCGGGAATGCAGTGTATGTCATGTGAGGATGGTGTACGGTGTCCAAGATGTTGTTTTGCAGCCTTTGCACATGCGGCGAGCCTATCCTTCTTTATCGATCCCGGAGACGAGGCCAATTCCCTCCACAATGCAGTTCGGAAAAATCATTGCCAATATGGGAGCGCGTGGCAACTCCGCAATCAACATCAAACGACCATCTGACGGATAGATATCGCAAGATGCAAAAAAAAAAGGATGCATATCCGCACTGATTTGCTGTGTGGCAGATGGCAGAACCTTGCAATAATTGCTTCTTCGCTCGGGATTGCTACCCTGAATTCCGTTAGAATTAAAAAACCTACCATAAGCGAGGAAAAGCGAACTCACAAATCAAAATTTTATAAAACAGAGATTTCTAATATTCGGGCAGTATATCTCTCAGTGCGCCCACCCACACGTACCACTCACACATGCACAGCCGCACCTTTGCCGTGTTGTAGTTGCGAAAATGCTCGGGAAAGCAATGAATTGGACCGTTGCACCGTGTGTTGTGCCGGCGGAAGTAGAGGGTGACTGTTGGCATATGTTGATGAGGAGGATTCGCTACTGACTGACTCGGCGATGGCACAATCGTCATCTTCGTCCTCTTCAAAGACTGTTTGCTCCGGTCTCGGCCGACGTCGTAGGCTTTCAAGGAACTCAACGCTTGGGGCTGCATGTCGCGGAGACGATGATGATAACTCCGGGTATGGTCTTCGACTGTCAAGCCAAGGTCGATTCGGCCACGAAGGAAATGCGCACGAGTATCCCTCAGTGCTCGAACGAGGAGAAGAGATCCCGGATTTAGTGCTCCTCAAGTCGGGCATGATCGGAGTCATGATGTTGGACATAGTGAATGGATCTTGCGCTGTTGAATCCGAATCCGTGGGTATTTGATATTGAGTAACGGTATGCTGCAGAGCATTTTTGTGTCGAAGCCATTCGTAGGTAGGAAGGTCGAGGTGGTTTTATAAATTCTATCATACCAAAAAATTTATGACTCTGCGGCATTACGGGAGTGACGACCATTCCGAGTCATTCCGTTGGTGTGCGGACATATGGACCCGTCTCGGCCAGAAAGTCGGTCGCACTGTCAAATGCTCTCATCTCATACATATTTTCGACCCTGATTTTCCGAGTTGGCGACTTGCGAACGAAGACGTCATGACCGTTACCGACCGTGACCTCCAATCTGAGTCTTCCACCTGGTGGCACAACCAAATCTAGATGGAGGAATCTCATCCTGAATAAGATTGCCTTTACCCATGACCCCGTCAAAAGCTTGCGACCGCATGGGCAAGCACCCGAGGTTAAGTTAAGTTTACGCTTGCGAGAACAACCTTTCCGACAATTGCCATCGATATCTTGCCTCACATGAGGGAGGATTCTTTACTCTGTGTTAGCTGTCGTACGTACTAGTCATTCGGCAGTATCTACCGTGTCGGCCGAGGCGATGGAAGCGAGCGAGGGCGTGCAGCCTGCGGGTTAGGGGACTTCCGACTCCGCGGTTCAATTCCTACACAGCAACCCCCGGAGTTTCCAAGTTGTGCTTCGCCGAACTTTCGATTTCCCCGAAGAAACAAGTTTTTCATATGCTGACAGAAGCTCACAACACAATTGAAGATGAGAATAGAATATACTGAGGTAAGGTAGACTCCGGAACCACAAACCGGACTGAACTGGGGATTGGGTTGGAGAATGGGTCAGATGTTGACGTATTGCTGAGCTATGGTTGGGTTGGAAATGGTATCTATCGGATGAACTCAGATTATTTGATCTCACGCAGAGAGGATCGCTGTTGACGTAAGTCATGAGTGAGGGAGAACATGCAAGAATACTGAATTGAGGTTGTCCGGGTTTCTCACTCAATCGGCATTATGTAGGTTTCAAGTAAACGTGTTTCAGCAAAGTTGTATTCCTCTAAAAGCAGCGCAACCTCCAGTATGGTGCTCTATCCACTCATACCATTTCCACTCTCTTTTGAAAAATACCTCTCGCAAACGCCGATTAGACCCGATTCCTACATGGCAATAAGCCCGCGCGGTGTTTAAGACACGATTGATTCCCGCTGGACTTCGTTCAGTTCCAGTTGCAGTCGGTCGAATGGGGAATGCAAATAGTGAAGGGTGGTCTCGCACAGTCTATCGGCTGCGCTGCGGCGAAATAGGTTGTCACAAAATAAACGGCTTTTGTGTACCCCGAAGCCTCAAGCCTCAGCGTCATTAGGCGAAGCAATGACCCAATATCGGACGGATATCTCTGGCCGACGTCGCGACTGGCAAAAAAGACGACAATGTTTGCAATTGATGGAGATACATGACGTCATCATAATTTCAGTTCCCATTCCCCGCCGCCACTCATGATCAGTTCGCCTTGCGTAGCGGAGAGAGCTTTGATGCGAAAGCCTGTTGTCGGTTCTGATAATCTCTGATTATTATTCAGTCATATCCAGTAATCTACGGCGGCCGTTTGAATGATCAGGTCTGATGCGATGTATGACATGTCTCTTCAGCTCAGCTCTCAGGATGCACCAATGCGGAGTTGGGCAATTTACCCTTGAACGACGCGCCGGGTAAAAACTGAACCGACACCCATCTGCTCAACGTTGCGACCTCTTTCGCAGATACCATAAATATCAGTGTAGCAGGCATTAAACATGCGAATAGCTGAAACTTACTCGAAACAAAGTGATGCTCAATTAACCACAGCCACTGAATTGTATTGGGTACTAATGCCGTGCTCAGACATGCACTTCTTGGAAATTCAAAAGGCAACTAGGCGGCGACTTTCTCGTTCACACAACTCACCTTGCATACTCCGGTCTGACGAGCGCAACATTTTCCTTTTTGCTGGTACAAACGCTTTCACTGTACTTATGCATCTCTTTTTATGCAGCTCCACTGCGTAACAGTGACTGCACTGGGTATCTACCTGCACTAGGACTAGGTCTCATGATAGCCGCACTGGGGCTGCACTCGTTACATTGATTCGAATAAATTGGGTTCGTGAACTGGGTAATAGGACCTCTTTGAATTATTAGTTCCGGGTCTTGAGATTTATGTTGCCGAAAAAGACGTTGAATGTAATGCCTGCGACGGGCCGGTGTAAAATAGCATTATCAGTGTATAAGGTAAATTTGCATTGATTGTAAAAGGGCCCATTTCCCACGACGTAGTCCCCCTCTCCAGACTCTGCCTAGGTACCGTCCCTCTCTGATTGCATCATGTCGTCTCCCAACTCCCTATACCTTAAGAACAACAATACCTAAGCAGCCGCCAGGGCTGAAGCTGCCCAAAGCCATCGGGAAAGTGACATATATCCGAGAATATATGCACCGCGTCATTGGTTAAAAAGATGATGGGATCGGTAAGCTTACAACTCTTTGCTACAGCGGTTGTTTCTTCTAATTTTCGAGACCATGGTGCTAGATGACCTGAAGTCTCTACGTTCCTCGCACCTGGACTCCCCTCAGTGTCACAGCGCCGCGGGTTCTGGATGTCAGCAGCGGTCCGTCAATCGAAGGGATCATCCTTTGCCGCAGTCCGACTCAGATCATGTTCATATCTGACCGGATTGGCCGCTGCGAGAACAATACGGTGTAACTACCCCCCTTAGCGAAAGTACCAAATATAAACTCAGACTACCTTGCAGCTTCGGATGGTCGACAATGCTCCTCATATTACGCCACACAGAGGCTGGACTCAGCTTGGCACTAAGGATACATAGGGGCATATGTGAGGGGTTTCAAATTTCTTGGTGTCAGTAAAAGACAGTTGTGGAGTATATGTAGCAATGATCCGAGGGTTCAACTCTATGGGGATTACCGGACGGTCTACGGAAAGTACGGCCGTGCGTACATACCTACATCTCTCTTAGGCTAGCTTCCCTCTTCTCTCTGAGCCATCGACCCCGTGGACGCCTATACTTGAGTTCTGTTACAACTAAAGGATGTCCGGCCACAAACTTCCCACCGAATACATCTTCAAGGGTTTACAAGCACTTTCACTTCCTCATAGACCCTTCGACCCGGGTACTCTCCTTACAACTTCCTCCTTCATAGGCTCTACTTTCGATCGCCGTAGTATGTTAGACGTGGCCAATCTGGTAGGGGTGGGCGTGCAGGAAGTTGTGGGCGCCATCGGGGTTCTAGACATTGATTTGGACGCAGAGGTCACGAAGCAGCGAGTTATATTGTAGCGTCTACCCATGCTTGTTGGCTGACATTGTCTGGATTGTTAACTGGTTTTGGAGTTAAAGTACCAATGTTTTACCTGCTTTCCTCGCCCCCAGGTATAGTTGAAACTATGTAGTAGATACAAAAACAGAAGATACTAGGGTGCATTCTTGAAGAGCAAGCAGGCTGTGAAGCACCAAACGTTTCCATCACGTCTACAGTGCTCTGGAAGAGTTCAGCTCAAGATAATACCGATGTCATCTCTAACTAGGTAGCTCGTTAATCTAATTGCCATTTGCTACGCCTCTGCCGCCTCCTATTTCGAATTGAATCCCTATCTGGGCCGGGGCAGCCACGACATACCTGATCTACATACCCGATACTGGGGTCGGATGCCAAATGATTACAACAACTCGATACGGGGGTTTGGAGAAGCGACAGCATAAGCCACAGCCATGTATCTCCTAGCACTCGGACAATCGAGAGCTAATCCAAAAGTGCACCTGCTGTTGTTTTTCAAAACCCCAGTACCGAGTCTCCGCGCCACTTGATCTACTTTACCTACTATAGGACAAATACTCGTGGTAGTACCGAAAGATGGAAAATGGCTGAAGCTTCCTAGATGTCTTACGGAATTTTGGTGTTTATTTACCAATTTAAGAATGTGCATTTTTGGAACAAAACCCCTACCCCGGTTATCTGCTAGCTCTGCAGCCTCAAAGCACTGTATGCAGGAAGGCTTCCCAGCCTACCTCTCTGCCCACGCTATTTACTTATTCATATACTATTTGAGTACATGTTTTTTGTTGCTTTTTTGTATCTGTTGGCCGCGGAAAGGGCTCCTACTTTTGTTCTCTTCCGCAGTAGCAGTGACAACAAGCCTTCTCCTCGCGACGATTATCTTTGCTTCCACAGTTCTGTGCTGTTGATACTGCTGGCAGTACCGCTGGCTGCAAGTCTGCTAAACGACATGCAACTACAACCCTATCTTCCCGGACGTACGGTAAGCCCGCAGCATAGCAAACAAAACCATAACCGTAAGAAAGCAATTTGTTTCGATCCTTTTTCTTTTCGCTAATTATCTTCCGAACTTGCAAGGCCCGTCTGGGCAGCCCTATAAAACTTAACCTTTAAGCGCCGTTGGATTAACACCCCAGCTAGTGGAGTTGGTTCATGGCCCATGGCCTCATCGTGCGCTGAGGTACGCTAAGATACTTGGTAGTGTCGATACCTTATGCGAGAGTGAACCAGGGAGAGCGGGAATCACGATCCCCCGACGCCGGGCTTGCGGACGATTTGAGGAAGGAATCCAACATCCAATAGTATGTAGTAACTAGCGCGGCGCTTCTGTTCTGACTTTTATTCATTCGGTAATCTTGTTCTCGAGGTTCCTCCCGGTGAACAAAGGGGGAGGAAGCATCGGAGAAGGAAGTGAGAGGGGGTGGAATACATCTCAACACAGAAACGTGTTATGGGTGATGGGTGGGGGCTGATATGCATGATGTACAGGGAACAGAAGACGGTAACGAGTAATCCGTGACCTGTCATGATCCACCTGCATCTTTTGGCAGTTGTGGATATAAAATTACTTATCGGATGGTAGTGGACATGGCGAACCAACACGAAGCACAAATGGGGAGGCGGGGAAAAATCGGGATCTTTTTTCAAGGACACCCACCAAGTGTACTCTACTTTAGCTTCTTTGTCTACGTTAGCTCTCGCTTGTTGTGGTGTTTGTAAGTTGGGGAGGGTGATGAGCCATGATCTACATCCGGAATCCAGGCAGACACCCACGTTGGTATGTGTAAGTTCCTTCATTGGGCTAAGTAGGTGCAGTACCACGTATCATGATATCTGACATTGTTGAAAATTCTTCAAGAAATCTAGATCGTACCCCGTCACGGTCCTCCTCCTCCAACAGGCGCGCGGATAACTTTGTGCAGTTCGTCTGACTCTACTTCGCCTGCCAACGAAAGGTACATAGAGATAAGTAGGTACTTGTATCTCGATCTTTCATCTCGATCCCCCTTGGAGAAGCGCGCTTACTATCTACCGATGATATACTGTTTACTTGAGTGCTCGAAACCAACGCTTCGAGTGGGGGCCACGGTCAGCTAGCGGAACGTCTCCCCGATGGAATCCATGTGTATGTCTTAGATATTCGAATATCCTCTTAATAGTTTACCCCGCAATAGCAACGAACAACAAGCAAAGCTCAAAGTCGAGCTGGTTATTCAACCGCAAGGCAGCAGCGCATGAGGAAGGCTGTAAGCACGATGGCACCATCTGGGTGGATATACGCACACTCCAGCCCTCACTTCGTTATGCAGCACAAGGATACCTAGGCCCGAGGTTGTATACAAACTCCGCCCCCGATTGTCGCCCAAGAAAGCCTAGATGAATTGGCTATGAAATGTTTCTTACTCTAGCGCCGCACGCGTCCTATCTCTTCAACACTCTCGAATTTGATTAAAAACTGAGGTATTTGATGCACTGATAGTGTAGCTATAGAGCCAGCTGTGTTAATCATGCAAGTCGGAATATAAACTCCAAATATAGCAAAGATCAAGCTCATCTATACATGCAAGTTTCTATCAGTCCAGAAGATATCATACGGATCTTTCTGTATGTCTCATAAGTTTTACTACTATTTATGCATTGCCGCTGATGGAAAATTCTCTAATGCTCTGTGCAGGGGGAAAAGGTACAGCAATGTAAATTACACGTTTGAAGTACCTCTCCGCCGGAAGAGCCGCCAAATAATACATAGGCACCGGCGGTTGCATAATTACATAGCTAGAGTACACTTTCTCCCTTGTGTCGCCGGGTGCCTGGCCCCCGCTTGCAGGTTCAACTCCCGTCGGCTTCTCTACCAATCGTTAATTCGTCACAGCGATCTGTACATGGACGCCGGCCGGCTACAGCCCAGAAACACGGACGAATGACATTGTTTTGTGAACCCACTTCCTCTAAACTGACGCGTCTACATCACATTCCGAATGATTCCCGGTTGTTCAACCTCCTGATCAACCTTATCAGTTTCCCTACATAGCACAGGCACCTGTCAGTTTGCAGGCGCTATGGGGATGGTGGAACTATGTCTCAGACACACCAAGTGCAGATCGAGCCACCGGTGCGCACTCAAAACTGTTGGGTTCAACCGACGTCAGATTTGTGACAATATCAATGTAGCTGAAAGGCGCGGGAGATGGGAGGGGTGTGGAACGTTGATTATAACTCCAACTCGTACATTTTACGAAGGGCTGATCAGTGATCTGGCCAGCCTCTTCGGTCATAGTATTCCAGGCTTATTTGGCCGGCCCGGTACTTTGTCTCTGTCAGGGTGCCGCCCGACAACGGTAAAAGCCTCAAAGTTGGAAACACCTGTTATCACGCATAATGAGATGTCCTTGTGACTTTCATCATTTCATGCCAGAATATCCAGTATCATGCTAAAGTTTGAAAAACAAGAGGCATAAGCAGTCCCCATGTATCTCTCTTTGTGATTTTGACGAGCGAAGTTGTTTCTTCAAACCCCAGTACCGAGTGATGGATTGTCCCGGGGTTGAGGTACTCCGAGAACCTGCATCGAGAACCTGCAGACGGCCCCGGCTGAGTTGAATTACAACCCTTGAGGGGTTTTGAGAATAGTAATTTCTGTACCTGAGAGTTATTTTGGCTGCAGTATCATTCTCCTGCATGGTCAGTTTATGCAGTCACGAGATGTCACTGCGGCTGAGGCTTCCCGGACAACTCGGAGACAGCTGCTGCAGCAGGATGAGTTGGATCACTACTGTTGCTGTGGGGTTTGGAGATAATCCGAATACCTGAAATTTTGGCAACAATTACCGTTCTCCAACGGAGGCACTCATAGATGTCGCTGAGGCTTCCCAGGCAACTCAGAGACGATAGCTTCTGCAGGAAGAGCTGAATCACCACAACCCTTGGGAGTTTCGAGATAGCAGACCCGTATCTGAGAGTTATTTTGGCCGCGGTTACCGTGTTCCTACGCTGACAGTGTCCGTAGAATCATGAAATATCACTGCGGTTTCCCAGACAATAGCTGCTGCAAGACGAGACGGGATGAAACTGACTTTTGCCTCATCTCACGTTCAACACTACTCATATACAACCCACCACAGGGATAGTCGTTCCTTATTTCTGTGAAGAGTTCTTTCTCGCGCTGGCGGTTATCAATGTACTGTACAGTCGCGCAACAAAATTAAGTGGACACACGAAGGTCACGACTTTGTCAACAACCATTCAACCAGCACCCAGATGTCATCTCTACCCTGATGAAGCTTATTAACACACTCTAAGATGATAATCCTCCCTTCTCACAGCGTTGAAGCTTTCTGGAGGTTGTTGCTACATTGATTCATGTACCAATTATACATTATGTCCACTTATTTTGTTGCGCGACTGTACATGTTCATCACCCAAATATGGATATCACTCATATGAAATGAAACAGACATGTTTAACACTATTCATATATGACTCGTCATAGGGCTTTTCGTCCCACGTTTTTCCGACCAAGTGTTTCTTTCTCGTCACCGATGTCGATGTCACCCTAAGCACTGTTGATCACTCGTGCTAAAGCCGAGTGATTGAAAATGATTCGAGCCGCTTCCGGCAACGTTATATGCGCCGAGGGCACGACCCATTGCTTTATGACGTATACTATTATTCAGCAAGGTATCGATCCATGCTTTGAGCGTTTTGCACGGACGAAGCGATAGTCTCGAGCGTGCTAAATGGCGAATTGAGTTTTTATGCGGCAGGTATAAATAGTATTTTCAAACCGGTACCTTTCTCCCATTCGAAAACAAGCTTCCGCTCGATCAGTTGTAAATAAATATAGTATAGATCTCCGAGGGCCTAACTTTTACCCCCCCATGTCACTCCTCTCCCATCACTCCACCACAACAATGACCGATAGTGTGCCACACCCCTCGACTACATGACCGACTGCGACTCCGACTCCGACTCCCCCTCCCTGCAGCTCCCCCCCTGGCCTTCCTGGATCACTCCTTCCCCTCCCCCTCCCCCTCCTCCACCCTCCTCATCACCATCCCCTTCCCACCACCTCCGCACCCTCACAACCCTCCTCACCCTCCTCCGCCCCACCCACCCAATACAGCTAACCATCACCCGCACCCACACGCGCACCGACAACATCTGCGAGCTCCTCTCCCGTACCGCCGATGAAGTGGTCACACTCAGCATACGCTACCAACGCCTCCCGCATGCCCCGCGTGCGGTAGTTTACCTCTGCGTCTCCACGCCAGGCATCCCCGGGGACAAGTCGGAGATCTCGATCCACCCGCTGCCACAAGGTGGGGCCGCGGATATGTCACCCACGCACCTCTTTGCCCACCCGTCTGTACCCTTCGAGGAGCACGCCTCCACCCTCCTCCATTGGCTGCGCGCGGGTATCACGCTGGACACAACGCGGCGGAGGGAAAGAATAGATACACTGAATTCATACCTCCTCTTCCGGCTTTCGCCCAAGATGCTGAGTCGCCTGCAGTCGGGGCGGGAGGTGTACGTGCGAGTATTTGAGGAAGTTGAGCGGCGGTGGGATCGGGGGGAAGTGGCGTTTTCGGGCGACACAGCGGGGGAGGGGAAGGAATTGCGGTTGTGGGCTGTGTGTGGGGTTCCCGAGGGCCGCGAGGCGTGGCCGGAGTTGTGGCGGGTTGTGGTGGAACGGAAGGAGATGGAGGCGGTGTATACGGCTGCCACTAGCCGAGACTTCAACCGCTTCCTCCTCCACCAGCTCAGTACGCTGGAATCGGGACTGGGAACGTTGGCGGGGTATACCACCTCCCCACCTGGCACAGTGCCAGAGGAGTTCCTGGAGGCGAGGAAAAAGACACACTTTGCGATTCAGATTATTTACAACCTTGTCCACGACCCTGCGCTGGTGCTGCAGACACACATGCGTTTTGTCGACGCTCTCATCCGACCGTCGTCGAGGAACACACCGCAGTGCTCTTCACTCGACCACGCACCACCGTTCACATATGTTCGCACCCTCGCGGCCGGCTGGAAGGGTGTGTACCGCGAGATGATAACGACTTGGCAGGAAGGGTGTAGACAGTGGCTGGCGCTGTTGTACCGGCCGATTGAGTGTGCGCACCGGTTCCAGGGGATGGGGAGATTTTCTATGATGCGGAAGGTGTTGCCGGGGTGTGATGTTGGGGTTGTGCGCGGGGGGGCTGGGGAGGCTGGGCTGGCGCCGTGGGAGGAGGTTGTTGTGAGGGCGATGGAGGGTGGATGGTGGGGGTATGGACGGGCCGAGGCGTGGGGGGCTGTGGAGCGGTTGCGGCGAGAGGCAGAGATGGCGCCGCTGGAAAGCCCGCTGAAGAAGTTGCTGGGGGAGTGGAGGTTTGAGGGAGCGGTGCACCCGCTTTCGTTGATGGCGGGACTGCGTGATGCTGCGAGGGAAAAGGTTGAATGTAGACACTTGCGTAGCCCAAGGAAGTCAAAGACCTCAGAGGTAGTGCCGGTTTGCCCTTATCTACATCGATCACGAACACGCACTCACGCTTGCAGAAACCACATGAAGAAGTCATAGGACCCCACGCAACGGCGGAGTTTTGCCATCTCGACAAAATGATTGGCAGCTCGCACACTCCGTGCGGAGTGTGCAGTAGCATCGCGGAGGGAACGCTGAGCACGAGTATAAGCAGCAATACCGTCTCCCCGTGTTGCCTCCCTCCAATCACGTCCGCGGCGCTGCAGAAGAGGGTGATTCGAAAGTATGAGAGCGAGCTACGGGAGGCGCTGGTGAATTTCGGTGTTGACCCAGCGTTGAAGTCGCTGCCGTGGTTAGGTGATGCTGATGAGGAGGAAGTGACTGAGGCACTCCTGTTGAGTTTATTAGATGCGTGAGGAATTTATGAGATACTATACATATAAAATTTATTCATATATATGATCATAACTATCAACCTAGTAGTATAAAAGTGCTCTATTCGTCTTTCTACTCTAGAGTCTAGACTCATCTCACTTTATCCTACAACCGTCCCACTATACACCTTCAAAGACCAATGCAACAAAAGGACAAACTTCATTACAAGAACGTGCAAAACCAACGCAAATGCAAGACACCCAATCCCCGTGGAGGAGTAGGAGCTAGAAAAACATAAACAAACATAAACGAACCGAAAAGGACAGAAACGAGTAGATCAGAACGCCATACTTAAAGTTCAATGCTCAGCAATGCATAAACCAAAACCAACACCAATTACAAATTTGTAAGCCCCCATGGCCCTATGCATCAATCTATGAGGCATTAGACAATCACACCAGTTCTCTTCCATCCCTTCCAAACTCCATACCACCCCACAACAGCAAGCACGACGCTTCCCGCCATAGCCGCAAAAGAGTATCGGGCACATCTCCATCCATAGCATGCACCAGTCTCACCAGTGCCCGCATCATACTCACCAGCAAAAATACATCCATAAACCACCGCTCCCAGTGCGGGTGTTAAAATAACAATCCCCCAATTCGTTCCAAAGTTCTTGGTTCCCCACACCACGCTCACAATCGTAGGCGCAAGACAGAATACGGCTCCATACCCGGCTCCGATGCTTGATGACACGAGCCAGAACAGCTCAGGATGGGTATGTATCATTCCCGAAGCGACTAGGAAGAAGCCCATAAACATAATAGCGGCGAAGAAGAAGAGTATGTAAATCCGACTGCAGTAGACGCGGCTATGGGCACGTGGGATGGGAGGAAGGTGGTCAGTGGGTGTCGGTGGCGCGAGGTAGTCCGAGACTGACCCAGCCAGGAGACGGGCAACAGTGGACGTTAACGCAATCAGGGAGACCTGCAAGGCCGGATCGACGTTTGGAGGTGGGGAGGAGTCGGAGGTGGCGGGCGTAGGACGGAGAGTTTGGATCAGAGTACCCATCTATATCGATTAGCCAGCAATATAGCAGAGGACGGAATAAATACATTGTTAATGAACGCTTCTCCCGGTCCCGTAACCAGGAAGACACCACCCGCAAACCACCACATGCTCCGGTCGCTGAGGAAAGCCCTAGTGTCGGCGTTGACCCAACTTTTCTCATCATCCTCTTCCTCTTCGAATAGTGAATCCCCCTGATCTCCATTCACTTGCAATCCAACGCTTCCAATCAACCCCACAATCACCAAACCAATAGCAAAGAACGTAAACACCCTCTCCACCTGCAGCCCCTTCTCGTTTGTAAAGATACGACTGACTACCTGCGCCTGCCACAACGAACTCAATCCGAACGCCGCAATTGGCAGCGCCAGCGCCAGCCCCCGCCTCCCCGTAAAATTCTTCGCACAAGTCGTCACTCCCGCAAAATACATCGCACTAGTCCCCATACCAATGAGTCCAAACGCGGCCACCATCACCTTGTAGTCCCAAACTCGTAGATATGTCGCTGCAGCTAGCGCATACCCAGGCCCGAAGAAGATTGTAGACAACAGACTCAACCGACTAGGTCCAAAACGATCGCAGACATATCCAAATACTGGTACTGGTAGGTACATCCCAAGTTCGGTGGCGACTGACACAGCATTAATTTGCATCTGCCGATAACCGAGCTTCTCGTTGAACAGCGGCGCGTAGAGGGAAAAGATCAGGACACTTCCGGCCCAGAGACAGTTGAGAAGCGCTGTAGTGAGGGAAATCTGAGTGGTCCATGATTTTGGGGAGATCCGGGAGAAGACGGGACTTGACGAGCTGGTGCTGGAGCTTGGGTCTGAGTTCTTGCGAGGTAGAAGAGGGGAGGATTCACGGACTTCGGTAATATCGTCGTCCAACATGATGCCTATAATGTAGTGTAGATGGAATCAGATATGAGGAATAGAGATGAGAAGAGGTAGGTGGCAAATGGTTGACGGTACTTGAGTACTTATGGTGACGGTGTTGGGGCGTTGTCGCGCAAGCCGTGGTGAATCATGGGGATAATCTCGCATGCGCTAACCTCGATCCGATCGCCGAACGGTACCGACAACCACGAGTGTCAATCGAGCGATTTTTAGTCTGCCAGACTACGAGCGACCCATGACCAGCCCGGCAGTAGGGAGGCATTATTAGAACGCAATCAATGCAGAGGGCAAACGTAGGCACGTTAGATACAAAGAGAGGATCGCATAACTCCATCGAAAGGCCGTTACCAAACGGAACATGTAATCAAAACCCGTCGTTGCATCGTAGCCATATATGCATCCGATCATAGAAATCGCAGAAAGAAATATGCAGCCAAAACCAAAAGACACAGCAACAGAATCCCAACGCTCTCTACCCAGCCCATTAAGGCCCATTGCCACCTTCTGCCGCTAGTAAAGAACATTATCAATACCTCTCAATTCGACTCCCTACGTCCCTCTCTCAGCCGACACTTCGTGTCCAACCACTCCCGTTCGAAGTTGTGGATCCACACCCATCAACGTCGGATCAACTCTATCTTTCTCTCCTTCACCATTGCCATTGACTTCATTCTGTTGCCCAGGCTGCTGCGTAGATAATCCGGATGCCATGGGAGCCATGGGAGCCACAGGGGCCATCTGAGCTTGAGGGGCAACTTGTTGCTCTTGCTGTGGCGGTGGTGGAGGGTTTCCTATCGCCATTCCCGAAGTCTGCAGGCCCATATCTACTTGAGGCTGCACACTACTGCCCTGCTCACTTCCTTCCTGGTGGTGGCTTATCTCGGGGGATGCACTAACGTTGCTAATGCCGTGGAACGCAGCCATATCATGACTACTGTCACGGTGTGCGTTACCCAGAGCCGTGACAGCGGCAACGTGTGCTGCATCCTCTTCCGCGCTTGCCTCGACTGCCTTTTTAGCCGCGTTCTTCGCCGCTTGGCCTGGAGCACGGGTCTTGAGTTCACCAGTGACAAATTGAAGATAATATGGAACTTCGATGCCCGATTTAAGAAAGAAGAGTTTAAGGTTGCGAGCTTTGTCTTTAAGTTGGACTTGATTGCGGTCCTTAAGAGCTTCGGATACTGTCCCTCCTGGGCCGAACATAGCGAGAATCTGCGACCAGTGTGGGCCTTTGACACGGTCAAGGCCAGCCATGAGAGCGTTTTCTTCCTCGGTAGTCCAAGGACGGCGTTGTGACGGCAATCCCGCTCGGCGAGCATTAGGAGATGCCTTCGAGGTGGCTGCTAGACGCGCACGTTCGTAGAGGACTTGTGTAGGTTGAGACTGTTGTGGTACAGGTGGCTGGGCCAAGGGCGGTGCACCCATGTATGATGTATTTGGACCGAAGAGTTCATTGTCTAATGCAGCCTCTGCCGCCGACGATTGGCCGGCGTGTGGTGGTGGTGGTGTTTGTGGTTGGTTAGCAGAATGCGCAGCAGTATGGGCCTGAACAATAGCGGCAGCGGCACCGTCCTCAATGCTCATCGGAGCGGGAGGGCTCTGGTGATGACTCATCGGTGGGATAGACTGAGAATGCAGGGGGGGCACAATCATATCAGGACGACTTTCAAGTCCGTGGGCCCCATGTGATATTCTTTTTCGTGATTTCCTCGTCTGCTATCGCTCAATATCCGTATCACCAAATGAACGTGGGAGTAGGGAGCACATACCGGTTGTGCAACGATTGTCTCATGGTTCTTGCTGACATACCAGTTGACCTCCTTCAGAAATTCTTGCCAAACGTACTTCTCACTAAGATTAACGTCGTCAACCATATGCTTGAGATGTTGTCTCCTGTGTTGCAAGCGCCCCACAAAATCTTGCTCGCTAGGCGTCAGCTGTTTCGCTCCTGGGCGACGAGCTAGGAGAATCTGAGTCATATTGTCTGGAAAAAGATCTTCAAGAATTTCTTCCTTGCTTCTTTCATTCGTAGACATAGCAGAGATATAAGCTTGAGTCTTCAAGTCGAGATAAAGTGAACCCTGAGACTTAAGCAGTCTTCCCCCATCCGGTACGAAAGTATCCAAGAAATGCTCGTTAAGATGAAAGAATCCCACTTCCTGAGATCCGAAAACAGAGGATACAAATGTGGCAAGATTAACTTTGCGAATGGTACAACGCTGGTCAGGAGTATCGAGCTTCAGCTCGTCTGCCGAAAGAAACGCCTCATGTGTGTAAAGTTTTTTTGTCTGGTCAAAGAGTGATTTCATAGTGTTGTAAGCCTGCCCTTGGTCGGAATCTGGCTGGGTGACGATATTAAGGGTATCGGTGTAGGGCCCTTTCCCAAGGGTCTGGAGGATTTGACTCGACTGACATCATTAGCGCTATCATCGCATCAAGAGGGAGGTAGACATACCAGATTGTCCAAGATCGGTAAGCTGTGAATCCTGAGGTTCTGGTTCGCATCCCAAAGTGCATAAGAATTGTCCATGAGATTCAACCATGGATTCGCCGATGCCGCCATCATCGCATTCAATTGTTCCTGTTCCTGTTGGTCTGGGTCTACCTCATCGTCGTCGACTTCAAAATCGGGATCATTTTCGTCATCATCGTCATAGTGAAGCGCGCTCTCGTCCTCATGTTGCTGGTGGTGGTGCTGTGGCATTGAATGTTCAAGGTGCTGCTGCTGCGTCTGCTGGTAGACAGTAGCTGCCATATGTGCCTGGAGTTGATCATGAACCTCCTGCTCTTCTGGCGACATCCCTAGGGGTGCCGGTTCCAAATCGAGATGCTGTCGTTTGTTTGCATCGTTAGTCTGTGCGTGAGCAGACTGCTCTGCCGGTCTTTTGCCCCACTGGTTGGTGCTGGTAGCGGCATTATTGGTCGCATCGGGTTGATGAGAATTATAGTTCTGGTTGAAGGCGACGATGGAAGATAAATTTTCGACTGAAGTTACGTCTTGGTGAAGTTGACCTTCACCACTCATCGTTAGCACCGTCATTGCAATTCGGATTTGGCAACCGAGGCTTCATCTAATGCAACAGGCGACAGGGTCGCTTACTTCGGGGATCGGAGTGCTGCAGCTGTTGCGGAGTCGAATCGCTGGTATGAGCACCCGGCTCATGTTGGTTGTTTGCTGTCGAAGCCATCGCGGCGGCAGTTGGGGTTGAAGGGATGGAGATGGAGACCTAAAGCAAAAGCCCCAACCCGATGCCCTTAGGAAGATTCTGGACGCCAAGACATGCGGCTAAGTCTGCATCGTTCCACCCCACCTCAATTCCAATTGTCTCTCTCTAAAAATGAAATGTAACTTGCCTGAGAGTTTGCTTGAAAATTTATATATAGAGTTCATACTATCACCGGTGTTGAATGGAATTTTCTACATTAAACATGTAAGCGGACAAAGGAACATCCGTGATGAGGCTCTTCGGAAAGAAACGGCACGGCTCTTCAATCTGGTCAAATTGCAACTCATCGAACGATGACATTTCATTTCGAAAACATCACACAAGCAGCATTCTCACGACATCAATTTCATCGGCCCCTACAAAACGGACTATAAAATGGATAGATTGGGGGATAGGGCGATCCTCCTCCGAATGCCGCTCGATCTAAGCTTACCCTTGCATTGACGATGATGCAGCCTGGACTGCCTGCAGGAATTTTGGAGAAGCCGATCTACTGGACTCTAGGGGAAAATAGTGGGAGGGTGTGGCCAATTTTGAGGTTCCACTCCATGAGACCTAAGGTGCGACTCCATACCATCGATATGGTTCTCTGCGACCAACCCACATCCACAGATGTCTTACATTACTCATACTCCCCGTCCGACCCCAAATCATTCCCTACATTGCTACGCCAGGAACTCCGAGGCCACTCAACCGTGCTGGCAAAACGGGCTAGTCCTTCTTGAGGGCAGACAAATAAAGGTACTCAGTAGGCGATGTCTGGGAAGATGCCCGAATTGACTACATTATCCTACTGAGTATTGATCAATATGGAAGAGACCCACTATTTACCGCCTTCGAATACCCTTACTCGGTCAAATCAAGAAGGTGTATGTATGTTGGAGGTGATGCGGTAGCAGGGGCGGGATATTGCCAACCGCTGTTACACGCCACACGGAAGCGGTATCTTCACACGCCCTCCGAAGGACGATACACTATATGAAGCCGATGCTCAAGAAATTTCCTGACGCAAAAGTTTTCCGAAAAGAACATTCAAGAAAAATTCGTCCTCATTCACAAACTCAAAAGTAGCAAGGAAAGGGGAATCAATATACTTGTACAAAGTGGTGAACTGTTGTCTCAGGCTTGGCCCTTACTTCCTAAAAACATAGATTCACAGATTATCACCGGGACTTATCCGGATTTCGACATCTCGTTTGCTGGAGCTTGGTCCCGTCCGTTCTCGGAAAAACCCTGGGGCGAATCCTGGGGTGTCCTGCTGACCATCCCTACACCGACTGTCCCAACCATTTACAAGCCTTAGGCTACGGCGCTGATTCTGAACTACATTAACACCAACCGCCGTTTCCGAGATCCGACAAGGAATTCCTGGGTTGGTATTATATGAAGCGGATGCATTCAACTTGGTGGACTTCAACTACGAGGAAAAACCGCCTGGGGTGGGAATATTCGATTCATGGACTCTCGGAGTTATATCTACTGAGACCTCGGGTCCGATGACAGGGTAATAGCGGTCTTTATCACGAGATGAAATTGAGCACTTCCTTCGACGCGGCCATCTCTCCGAGGATAATCGTCGCTGACTACACTACACTGGACTGACGGGAGTGTATTACCGTACCCAGGAGAGAAGTGTTCCCGTCATGTAGTTGTCGGGAGTTGGCTTGGCGGGTGTGGGATTCGGTATTTGTGACAAAGAGAAACAAGGGATGGAAGCATCACGCCGCCCCGGCCAAGTGTGTCACCGAAACTCACCAACATATCCTCCACGGGTATTCTCGCCTCTGAGTGTTAGGTTCTCATGAGCTGTGGGCATTCCGCTAGGATGATCGCTTGCCACTAAAGCCCGCCGTTCATAAACTCACCTACCACTAGCTATAGATCCCCTAACCATCAGACCCATCAATCAGTCCACCCCAAAGCAAACATAAAATCATCACGGACATTGAAGAGAATGTCGTAACTAATGAGAGAATTAGCAATTACTATAGTACATACTTATATGCCAGTTATCATGCTTCTCTATCAGTCTCCCTGTTATCACTTTCGACTATTCGTGCCCTTTAATTCAGAGAAATTGACTATGTGATGAACCAACATGACCTGTACATACCAGGAAGGACATTGGAGGGCTCGAGGATGTGGGAAGAGGTCGGAATATCGGGAGGGTCAGGTGTGAGTGACGGTAGATGACACATCAACATACACTGACGTACAAGGCTGGGGACAAAAATGATGGTTACTTTTCTAGCGTAGCAACGGGCGCAACACATCAACCACAACCTCATGCCTACCACACACCACACGGGACATACGAAGAAAGTGCTTTCGATCAAACTTTTATTCTATGTGGCCTCTCGTCGAAATCAAAAGTCTCCGGACACCCCATTATAGGTAATAATCCGGGATATTTTGTACGAGGGCCAACCGCGTTTGGTTACAATGTGGTCGGATATGGAAATTCTGCACTAACCGATTTCGTTTTATGATGAACCATCTAATCTAATCAATCTAACGCTGTTCGGAGACTTTTGATATCGACGAGTATATTTTATTATATATACATGCACTGTACTCTTTCGCTTTGGAGTGGTAGATATGGCGGTTGTTAGTTAAGGTGTCGAGCCCGTTGCTACGCGAGATATCTGACCATCATTTTTGTCCCCAGACTCGTACAAGTCACGCCTAAAAAGTGACGAGACGCGCGAACGGATTTTGGAAAGTCATCCGCCGATTCTACACCAAACCCGCTGGCGCGTCTCATCACTTTTTGGGCGCGACTATACACCATAGAATTACGTATATGAATGATATGGCACTTTATAGTATACTGTTTCTTGCGCTTCGCACGCGACATAATTAATCACTTACCAACCGAAAACAATCATGGCTAGCGCCAGCGAAAAAATCCGTATGACAGACTACCCATAAACGGTCCCCAACGAAGGGCAGGAGTGCGGTTGAACTAAGTAGGTGATTATTGAGTTCATTCTTTCTGATGACGGTGGTAGGTCCGAATACAAGAGGAGCATGGAGTGTAGGCAGCAGGAATGCACCAGCATTGGTCTCAGGCGTAAATTTGGATGCGAAGCTTGGAATGACCATAAGCCAAATAAGCCGAATGTCATGCTGGCATGTCAAAAATTAATTTTGTTCGGCCATGCAATTATGTTGCTTTGGCAATGGATGAAATTGTTGGATCGCTGGAACCCGTGAACCTGCACGCGTTGTTGATGCAGTACCTATTATCGATGTTGCTGCGAGAAGGTTTGGATGCCTGTGTGTGGATCTGCCTATGAGGGTGGTATTGGTTCGTTGCTGCAGTGCCAGATCTTGGGATCAAGGTGCTAGGACGGAAGGGCGTTATTGTTCAGGTTTCTATCAACAACACAATCACAGCCCAACAACCCTAGTCCCATCAAGTTTATGGGAAGCCTAAGTTACATGAAGATATCTAATCTTTGTAGATTCATGGCCTTAGATGCTAGACAAACATCAACATCATAAAAGTCTTCTAACATTTTGAGTGATGTTCAATGACTTGTGAACTTCACGCCGGGCGCCAAAGCCTGCGCGCGAGTTATCGCTGATGATCCAACACGCAACGGCCGTGTCACAACGAAGCCCCCTAGTTTCGAAAGGTTATTCATTTGTTGGTTGGCCTCCGAATGAGAGTGGTATGCTAGGGTACAATGTATCCCGCTCAACCTCCTACTTCCAAACAACACTCGAATTATCATAACGATGTCGTCTCCCTCTAATTACACTATACCGTAAACGCCCGCAGTACGTCACCCCGAATCCCATCTGCAAATAAACCGGTGGCTCTACGTTTCTCACCTTTCTCTGCGGAAGAAATCGAAGCCATGAAATTATGCCGCATTCTTAGGGAACGTTGATGCGCTACCTGCCAGAGGATCAAAGTCATCACAGTGATTGGTATGGCGACGGACCAGAAGATGCCGAAAGTCTTTGAGAGGCCATTAACGATGCCCTTGCTCTGCTCACCGAACGACTCGACGCCAAAGATCGTCTGTACATATGCAGTTCAGCACTACACCCTAGAAGTTAGAGTAGGGAAGAAAACCACTCACTGCGACGGTATTTGTCGGAAGGAAAATAAGTGTGACAATGGCTATTGTACGCATGGAAATGCTATCTCCTTGAAGCATGATACTGTCCATTTGATTGTGTAGTTGAAAAGACTAAAATATTGTTAATATGTATACCGATTCTGCCTCAAGCGTGCTATATCTCACCAAGTTCACAGTGTTATTCATTCGCTTCTCCAGCGATCTCAGCCGTAGATTAGTAGATTGGAACAACCCCATGATATAATGCAAATTGGATTCTGTCTCCCGCCTCACGAAGTTTTCAAGCACACTCTTTGAATTGTCATCCTTCGATGAGGTGGAAATGTCTTGAGCTGAGCCTTGGATACGGTTGAGAGCACGTACAATGGTATCCAAGTTGGCGGTATGTTCTTCACCTGATAACAATTTCTGATGTGCACTTTGCATGCATTTGATGGTCTGAATAGCGGCCTCTGAGCTCTCCAATAAATGGATGACGTGCTTTGCCACGTTGTGCAAGCGAACAAAATCAAGCTGCGCATGCTTCATCTTGATAATCTTTTCATGCTGTTGGCTCGCATCTTGGTAGGTATCCTATTAATACACATCAGCCGCAGATACATATTGCTGTGTTTCCAGCTGGCGCATACCTTCTCAATGCCTCTAAAAACTTTCAACAGCTCCCACACGGTGGAATCCATTGTGAAAAAGAGCTCATCCAGTATGACGGCGTGCAGTACATACGGATCACGGATGGCTGCATTGGCATTTTCAGGGCTTGAGAGGAAGTTCTGCAGCCGCTTTTCTACCTCCAATATTGACTGATCGCCAAAAAATAGGAGGACAAGCCTTCCATTCTGCCGGTCCCAGCTTGTGAAACATCCACCCATAATCCAGCTGTAGTCTTCTGCATTTGATGGGCCCATAATCTCGAGCTCGGTATCGTTGGTTTCAATGGATTCCTCGTTGTTATCCTGACTATTGCGTGAACTAGGGCGTTTCCAAAGAGTGAACGGCATTTGATCTCTGACGAGATCGAAGAATCGAGAGAATCTCATGACCGATTTGAATTGTTTAAGCAATCGACGAGCGAAAGGAACAACAGTTACCGCTGATTCCGCATTGGCTGGGTCATCACTACAAGACGGCCAGGGAGCAATGTCTCGAGCCCCGCCACCTCGTGGGTCATCGCGCGTCCTGACATTCTTGCAAAGGTAGTGGAACCAGCTATCTAACAAAAGTAAGTAGCTGAAATTATCTGTTAAAAGGGGCTGTCGCCTTACCGTATCGGTGGTCTAGCGACTCCCGTACGCCGAACGAATGCGCAACGCCTTGGACTCTTTCTGACAAAAACGAGCTCGGAATGTTGTAGAATTGGATTAGACGATGGAGGCCATTCAATCTATAGGTATCGTCATCATCGTCTGGCTCGTCACTGGTATGGAATCTAGATCTCATAATGGGTCATGATTCTGATTAACGCAGCATCATGGTAAGGGCTGGGACTAACATCATACGAAGTGGAGGGGTCACGACTTCTGGGCTAGGTACGCTAGTTACACTCAATATTGACTTTTGTATAGACTCTACTAGTATTTTTTGATCTATTGCTTGTATTAGACGCTTATGCTCACTCATAGGATACGTGGCGAGGAACTTGCCAGATTTCATATCTAAATCCAAAATATCAATAACCCTGACCGTATCGTGGACCAAAAGCTCCGGATTGACGCCTTCAACGAGCTGATAGTACCCTCTCCGACGCGACTCGCTCTCAAGGAATCCAAGATGGCCGCTGGTTGTGGTATGGGCTGACATCTTGCAATGTCCAGTTCTTTGGGGAGAAAAAAGCGCTCTAACGTACGCACGGCTGTGGAAAAAGAAGCAGACCTCTCAACTCCTTTCGTGATTTGGTTAAGTGAGGATGGCACATGCCACCTAGCTCGCATGCCAGCCCTTCATACCACACCCAGGGAGAGGCTAGTCGATTTACTTGTCGGTGTTACCCTAAGATTCACACCCCGAACTCATCACCGAAACACCGAAAATCAAAAAAGAAGTTTTCGGTCACAGATAATAGCTACTTTGGGAGTCTACCTGCACTTGATCAAAATTGATTGTAGGTGGTGGAGGTGCCCTCATTGCTGGCTGATGCATCACAGGGTAGTAGGCAGTTGCATCACTCGGTGGTAGGCCGAACCCTTATGACATCGGGGGATATGCTGGAGTACCTCTACCACACACAAACGATTTCGGTCAAGTGCAGGCAGACTACTAGAGTAGTTATCATCTACATAGGCTGTGACCTTCTTTTTTGATTTTCGGTGTTGAGTTCGGGTGTTCAACCCTCGCAGTTGCACCGTCAAAACTGATCACCTATTCGGGGATGTAAATCGTCCAGCCCCGCCTGGATCGGGCGGGGGCTGGTACACGAGTTAACATGTCCGGGGCGTCTCTTCCCCATCATGAAAATGGTTGAAATGTGCAGCGATAATAACACATCGAGAACACACAGCCCGTTTACTTAGGTCTTTCCAACACGCACACGATCTATGTGCGATTGCTTTTTTTTCAGCTCAGCTATTCACTTGACAAGACCACCAACATACTGAGTGTGTATGCAGTTGCAAAAGTCGCAATCCATTGGAAGAGCACGCCTTTCAGCTCTGAGTGTGCGGCTGATTGTACAACTACTCCGAATCTCGCATGCGAACGCACCCTACGTCTCGTCTTAAATTTGCGAGTAACAGGTGTATATAAACATCGTCTAAAACTCTGCCTCTCCATCCGCCTCCTTATCCGCCTTCCATCTGCCTTTCTTCACTAACTAGCATTTATTTTACAATGGTTCAAGACCACGCCTCCTTTACAAATTAACTTACTGATCTACGCTTAGTCTTCAAACGACAAAGGGGAACGACCACACGGCGCTGGCTATATTCCGGAAGAAGCCACGGTACGTTGACAGGTATACTTCTCAATCTGTGTAGTCCACTGATACGGCTTCTAGTATACATATAATGTACCGAAAAAGCCCACATCCGCACCGCGCGTAAAGGCGAAGAAAAAGGTCGTTCCCGAGGCTCCGGTTGAAGGTTCAGAGAGGAACAATAATCAGGGGACTGGTTGTAGGCTGAGTTAGAGTTGAATAATGTGATTACAAACTGTAGGGTTAGGGGTTTAGTTATTTGTACTGCGCGCATGCGCACAATATTACCAAGTATCTTAATCACGATTAGACGAAAAGAAGCATTTTTGGCCATAGTGAATGTCCAGGCCTCTTTTGATTGAATGCTAGAAATAAATGTAATTGGTGGATCTCATAGGATGCATGCCATCCCTGTTCTCTCTCGTGGACTTGTGTACGGCAGATTCCAGATCCTCAGTACTCGGGGTAGGGAAAAAGAAGTGGACATCCCATTTCTGGCTAGCTACCGCCATAAGGGGGAATTATTAAGGACACCATATACATCTTTAGTAAAGCATGCCTCAGTACTTACTACAAACAGTAGATTTGCTGTGCACGGACATCTGTGTTAGCCTCTGACCCCCAGCCATAACCCCGTCCTCCCATCAAATTCAATTCCCGATTTGGGATGTCCCACTTCTTTTTCCCTACCCCGAGTACAGTAGGTATCGTCAAAATATCCCGCTATTGGGCAGTGGGGGTTCCGGCAATCTGGTCGTAACATTCTCTTTCCTCTTTCTGAACTGGTAAGATCCCGGCAACCCGGGCTGAACTTTTGAACTTTAAAGCACAATTAGTGAGTGATAACGTTACACTTGGGAAGCCACCAGGAGAAAAAGCTTATCTCGTCCCCAGCCTCTTCCTTCTCCCACGTGCACAAGTACACTCCATATGGATAAACGAGGTACGACCGTACGGGTGGCAAACTGAATACGAGACAACATATCAGTAACAATTTGCTAGGTTAATTGCATGAAGCCTCTTTTATTTTCTCTTTTGCTTCATTTTTTTGGCGGAGGAGCATGGCGTTTATGCAGTTGGAGAAGGGGCTGAGAGGAACAAACTTGGTGGTGGTGATCTGTACGAACAAAAAACGGAGTGAGAAGTACCTCCAAGGGCATTTTCATGAATGTGCGATTTTGGAAGTTCTGTGCGTTCCTTCAAAATAGACGCTGGTTTGTCAACATACCAATTTTGGCAACATAGAAGGAGCTTCCTAAACAGACAAATTGACCCTTTTGTTGGCTCTAAACAGACCCTGAAGCTGAATCTGTGCCCCCAATTGCCATTGAGTAATCCCTCTATTGCTCAAGCTGGCGCCCTCAGTTTTATGTAAAGCTTAAGGCCTTAATGAGCGAAAGCGCGCTCTGCTCAGATTGAACACTTTCGTATAACTAATGTCACATTTCGTAAGGGATAAGAGTGCTCGCCAAAATTGGCACATATGTACAACGGAGCCGTTTAAGAGAGCTTCCATCTCCGTTTGTACTGGTTTTAGCCGGTAGTAAGACTGGTGGTACCGAGTGCACGCCAGAGTACAAGTTTGACGTTGTAGATGGGTTAGGTTTTCCATTTCCCTGCAGCATTGCACTTGCACCTGGAACAAGACACTTGAACTCTAAATGGGACCCTTGGCCAGTCAGGGGCAAATTATGTGCTCCATCACGTCTACATACTCTCTGCGGGCGCGACATTTGCAGGTCGGTTACAAAAAGAAGCCTGAGCTGATAACTCGAAGCCTTGCGGAACTTACCGCCAACTTCGCAACAACTCATGGCTGCAGATCAGCATCGCTTGCGCCGTGTTACAACCAACTGCAGACATCGATTACTTATTATAATATTTTGGGTGCTAGATCGGATATCCCACGGTTGTATTGATATCAACAGGATGAACTTACTGATATCTCATCCACCAACATTTCGATCGCCATCTACTAACAACCGAAACTATCACCGTCGTATTTTCACACCCTCCTTGTTGGGACACCAGCCCCGGTTCCAGTCGTCTAGCACCAGCTGAAGTGAATGAGATGATCTTTGGCGATTGTTACCGAGTATTACATGTTTTTGATCAGCAGAAAGTTGGTCTTAGGTACCACATGGTGCTCAGTAGATCCGAAAACCGAAGGAGAGGTACATCAAACCTCGTGTTGGGAACAGTTGTTTATGCTCCATGGCTTACATCCTATCAGAGCTCTAGACCACGAATCTCACCAGGAAGTTCAGCCAAAATGCCCATGGAAAGTATTCCAGTTTGTATATAAGAACGCTGTTGAACATACTATCAAACACAAACACACCCGCACCGCAATGGTCACCATCGCAACTGCCCGGGGCACTACAGTCCAGACAGTGAAACCGAATAATCCTACGGTATCACGACACATACCTTACTTAGCAACATATTTGATATTGCGCATAATCCAGACCTGCTTTGCTATCACGGTTATAGGGCTAAGCGCAAATCTCCTCGCGATTGACGCCAAAAATCATGGCCATTATGCATCTGGCCAATTCCTTGGCTTATCTACCTGGTCTACTCCATTACTGAGCGTTAAACATGGGTTTAAACTTAGTGCTCCTCTCGCTATGTTGCTCCTTGGAGTTAGTCTATTAACACGGCACTCTAATTTCAACTACATGGCTAACGAAACTCGTAGGCAATCTTCACATTCCTAGCCTGCGTTCTTGAATTAGTATTGCTATGTTCTTCCCTTGGGACTGCCACCAAACTCATAGGTGTCAACAAATCCATAATTTACTTTGTTTTTGTTGCAGTTGACATCGCAATGATCTTTATCTTGATCATTGGTGTAACCCTTATCGGAAAATACATCACTTTTCAACAGTGGTGGAACTCATTTGGTCCTAAACCGCCGTTTGTGTCGTTCAACAAAGGCTGTTTTGTACTGGGCTTTCTCATGATGTGGGTGTACCCAGTCCATTTTTCATGCGTATGCGGCTAATTTATATGGTTCAAGATTATCATTCGCTATGACAGCTATAATTGCGTGCATGGTAGCTGTTTACACCAGGCGGAAGGAAAAGATGGAAGCTTCGGGAGCACAGCTCGAGCACGGCCCTGGGAACAACTTGGTTTGTCCCACCTTGCGTAGTGACACTTTTACAATTTCATTAACCTTCCGACTGGAATATAGAGAGATGGTGAAATACCGATCGAGGACGAGCCCGCACGCGAGTTTATGAACGATGATATGGGCGAAGCCGAAATTGTAAGAGAGGAGGAACAAAGGGAGCTTGCTGTTCGCTATGTCAGTTCCATAATTTCATGATTGTAATAACGTTAAGCCATGCTAATGATCCTAAATATAGTTTCTCTCCGATGTCATTTCAATAGGCCCAAAGAACGCCAGGACGAAGCAACTAGGTTACTATAATGTAATCGGTGGAGGTTTTTCCAAACCAGCAACAGGAGGGACACTTAGTCTGGCCCGTCATAGGGATGCAATGGGACGCGTTGAGTGGTTCTGCATTCCCGATTCCTACATAGGTGCTAGTACCGGCCGTGTGGAGGAACTCAGCGTCCAAGCCAACGATGCGGTTTATAATAGCACGCGTACCCGACACACCTGGCGCCGAACCTTTATACGGCCCATGGGAGCTTATGCTTTGCGCGCCGCAAATTGGCCATTTTCGGGTGTCTCGGCTAATAGAGGACTATGGAACGAGAAAGATGGCATTTTTATTGCCCTCCGATGGATCCCAGCCTGTCTCATAGCCTCTTTCTGTCTCCCATTTGCTAGAACAGAGGCGAATATCCGTCCAGACGGCAAATACAGGGATTTTCCGTATCGCTATTGGACTTATCCTCATGCCTCAAGAAATCCGAAAGAAGACTCCCTTCCCGCACACTTTCAAGACGAAGAAGAAGAAGAGGAAGGCTTAGGCCACTTTTACTCCGAAGCGAAGCACGAACGTATCTTACGACCAAGACTGTTATGTCACCTCAAAAACCCAAAATCCAAAGATTTGCACGGTATTGCCTACGTGTCTTCCGATGAAGACGAGGGTCTTCCAGAAGAAAGACGCGGTGTTCCATATGTATTTGTTGCTTACACCGCAGACCAGTTTTCTAACAGGAGCAAAGAGGACTTGAAAGCATTGTCGACAATTGCGGAGATAGCCACAAGAGATGCGGGGCTTGAGGCTTATTGGATTGCAGCTTCGTGTTTCGCTGAGGAATATCAAAGAGAAGATGTCTACAGAATCAGCGATGTCATCCGTGGCGCACATTCCGTTGTTATCGTTCTTGGTCAACCATGCAATTCTAGGACACAGGCGGAATTAGGAACTTTAGAAGAAAAGCCAAAGGATAAATCCGCTGAAGAGCTCCTGCAGGACTGGGGAAGGCGAATGTGGACGTTTCCAGAAGCATTGCTATGTCCGTCTGACAAGATTAAGATCTATCTACGTTCCGGAAACGCGGTAGCTCATGTGGATACGATTTCAAAACAAGATTTCCCAGGACGAGCATGGCATGACAAACTGATTTCGAGACAACTTATGGACCATTTCCTTGGGAGTTTGACACTCAGCCGACTAGAAATCGTGGTTATAGCTCTCGAGTGTTTGCGCGGCCGGAAAACAACATTAACTAGGGAGACAATGGACGGCGAATTAACCTACGTGTTAATGGGACTTCTACGGCGCCGTCCGAAACCCAACAAAGATGACTCCGCATTTCAGGCATTCGCAAAACTTTCCCTCTCAAACGATAGTGATAGATACTTAGAGCGATTGATCTGCGTACAACCGACAGGTACCGCGAATAGAAAAAGAACGGGGAACGAATTACTTACAGCCAGAGATGTCTGGGGCTGCTGCTTATGGGATATATATCCTCTGTGCCAGGTGGCAGCCATTGGCCACGGCGATAGTGTAATTCTGGATGGCTGCTCCGGAGCAGCAATTAAATGGGATAGATTCGAGAGTGCACCTCGGATCCGCGGATATTCTTACCGCAGATTCTTCATAAAACTCTGGCTAAGGCTTTGCCCAATTCTCTTTCTCGTCGGCGCTGCAATTACGCAATGGGCCAACGACTCTGCAGGGGGCATTATACTGGCGATCGCCTCTCTCACAATCTTCTTCTATCCGATTCTGATAATAAGGGCACACAGCGGTAAGGTGTGGGATACACAGGCGGAGCTTTTTGGTTTTGAGGGATATGTAGACATTCGTACTATCGAGTGTCTCATATGGGGCTTCGAGGACGGGCGGTTGGACTGGAGCATATGCGGTAGTTCTTTGTCAAGACATTCGTTCAATGCGGACAACGAGTGCATCGGCAGAGATCCCACGGACGACCCACTCGTCAAGGCGCGTGTTAAACTGCATGAAAAGGGTCAAATGCAACACAAGAGAATTTTCACAATTGTTGACACAAAAACCATGCAAGTGTCACTGATTGAAGCTGTGCATCCCCCAGTCCTGGCGCTAGCATGTGGGAAAGAAGGGGGTATGGTTCGGTAAGTTTTCGACGCCCATTGTCAGGTGCGCCTCTCAATTTTAGCTAACCAGAGCATTTACAGTTCCGTTCTCTGCTCGTTCGATTATAAGACCAACACTGTTTACCGCGAAGCGGTGCTGAGAATGGAGTCTCGCGTGCTCAGCAAAATGAATCATATCGGACGCATCTGTTTTGGAGTAAGTCGACCAACCCCCGACCCCAGGCCGAGTCCTACTATCCCCGGCGGAATCCCCACGATGCCCCCGATTCCCAGAAACCCCAGGGCTCTCGACACGCCCAGCACCCCCGCTACCACCTACTCATGGGAGGCCATGGGAAGAGCTATCAAGTCGGGCTTCTCGAAGTGTATCAGCAGCCTTACCCCAGAAACATCCTCCGGAATCGAGAATGAGAATGTCAGGTAGCAGTCGCACACATCGGCGGGGCCTTACTAGGCGCTGTCCTTCAATGAGGTTTACATTTGGGAGAAATGGTTTTATGATTCTTGCAGTTGGGTTGTCGATATATAGGAATGCTCGGTATGTCTTGACGAAGCTTGGATGACGATAATTACGCCCTGTCTAATCAAAGGGATTGATAATAATATGCTTTTAATTTTGGATGCTTTTATGTAATGCAGATTAATACTAATATATTTGTTGATGTACTGAGACTACTTCCAATATGATCTTTATACACCTGGTTCGCGATACCTTTTGATGAATCACGACGCATGTGTGGTGAATGAGAGGAAACATCACCCGTGAATCAAACCCTTAAACTCGCGAGCTTCCAATAGTAAAGTTAAAGCTACCACACGGTACACGCCTTCGTTTCGGTTCTCCATTACATCATCGTTGTAGTATTCCGCGGCAGCACGAGCTCACGAATTACAATGTCCGAATTCCCAATCCAGTCTCTAGGTCATGAATGGCGTGGTTTCTGCCCACCCCTTTATAAACCTGCCCGCATCTTCTCCACCGCTGCACTCTAGATAATGCGCAATGAAATTCCTCCGCCTCCACCCCCAAGTCACAACTCCCACTACCCCCTACCACCTCCTCCGCGTGCACTCCTTCTTCAGATCAGTGGCAACCATCACTTCCTCCTCCGGCGGCTACACGATCAGCGAAGTAGTATCCGAAGACCACCGCGAGCTCGAGGCCTACAGCCACAAAATGCTGGGCACGCACGACAGCGACACCAAGGAGCGGTACAAGAACCAGTTCTCGTGGCTCCTCGCAAAACACGCAGTCGGCGAGGAAATCGTGCTCTATCCCGCCTACGAGAAGTACCTGGGCTCCTTTGGGAAAGAGGCGGCCGATAGGGACCGGCTGAACTATCACCAGACTAAAGAGCTCCTCGAGTACTTCCAACGGCTGTATCCCGATTCGTACGAATTCGGTCCGAAGCTCAGAGAACTGATGGTAGGGTTGCGGAAACACATTAGGGCGACGGAAGATAATGAACTGCCGAGATTGGAGAAGGCTTTGAAGGAACGCGAACATGAGGAGGGAGAGAACGCTGCGATCGAACTGGCAAAGAGTTTTCGAAGGACTCAGATGTTTATTCCCACGTGGGCGCATCCGTGGATGCCGAATAAGCCGCCATTTGAAACCGTGGTGGGGTTTTTGAGTACACCCATCGATCAACTGGGAGATATGTTCAGGAAATTTCCGGAGGAAGCAGATCTGGAAAGGACGGAAGAGGAGTATATGAGGAGTCAGGAGCACAAAGGGAGATGATTGGTTGGGAATGGAGATGGTGTTCGGATCAATAGCGATGGTGAATCGAACAATGATGATTTCAACGCCTGTGGCGATGGGTGCTAAATTTCAGAAGGCTTGTCGTTGTGACAAGATTCATTTGCTCTTAGGCCGCGGGATTCACGAGCCGTTTTTTATCAAACGAGGTCTAGTTTTGCCTGTGCTTTATGAGAAGGTTAGAGCATTTCTGACTGAGTTCATTGGGTTCTTCTAGTTTATTATGACTCGGTTGTGGTTGCCAGTGCTCAATTCCACAAGTTTTGAATTAAACTAGTTCTCCTTGTCATCCCCCTACTGCTGGTGTGAAGGTACAGTACAGACTGGGGTTACTCAGCCCTGTCAGTTGAGCCGATATGATTGTCCCTTTCCTGTCTTGTACTGCCCGATACGTACCGCACTTCCATACGATTGGTTCTGTGTTTCGGTGTGCGGTTGTAGAATTTGTGAAATATGCAGCCGCAACCCGAAATAAACCGCCACCTTGAGAACCATACATATCACCAGAAGCTCCCCATCTTCCTATTTTTACCCATCTTACGTGTTTTCAATGAAAAGTATGTACCACATACTAGCATAGTAATTAAAAGATGGAGTTAAGCCTGCAATAGGCAAGCTCAGCTCAGGAACGAGCATTCTTCGCGGCTGGTGAATCTTTTTCAATAGCTATAAATGATAAAAGAATTGGCATAAAATTCGAATTCCGACTCGTCAGTATGATGGCGAGCTCGTGAGCTTCGAGTTGAACCGAATGCTCCCATACACCTAATGGATCCAATTCGCCATCAGATAAACAAGAACCTCCTAGCTCAATAAGCAGATCATGGTGTTACAAACACCAGGTGCTGTAAACACTATGATTGAAGGCTCAAAACCTTCGGTGGTCACTCTTTTGCCTTTATCCTGTAGTGCAGCCAGCTGCTCTGACATGGCACCCTCAACGTAGCCGCAGGTCTAAGCCATCCATGCGAAACAGACGCCTAAATGTCAGCCAATGCAACACGGACTGGGAGTTATGTCTAATAAATAAGAACTTCCTAGCTTAACTGGAAAAGGTGCTGCAAACACCAAGGTCGTGGGCTCGAAACCTACGATGATCATTCTCATGCGCACTAAAAACGCTAGGTGCTGTAAACACCAAAGTAGCGGGTTCGAAACCTGACGCTATAAACACCCAATGCTATTATCACAAATACCCACAGGCTTGAAACCTGCGACGCTTATACTTTTATTTATTTTCTCCCACAGCTTCTCTGACATTGATACTTCCCACAGAGCTGTATGTTCAAAGTCGGCCTAGATTCCCAACTAATGCAACTTTACAGACTGGGACTTCAGTGATCTAGGATATCAAATAAACAAGAGCTTGCTAGCTCAACTGGAAGACCGTGGTGCTACAAACACCCGGTGTGGTCGCAGGCTCGAAACCTGCGATGGTCACTCTCATAGTACTACAAACGCTAAGTGCAGTAAACACCAAAGTCAAGGGGAAGAGGGTAGTGGTGGGGGTTCGCAACTTTATTTTGTTTTCACTTTGTGTGTTTTCATTGGAGCGAAAAGGAAGATGTGTATCATAGCCGCAAGCTGCTGAATACAATATGATTACAAACAAACAAACAAACACCAAAATCGCATGCTCAAAACACGCAATAGTCACTCTTAATACTAGATGTTGTAAACATTGGGTGTTATAAACACTAACGCCACAGGCCCGAAACTTGTGAAAGACACAACAATCACTAGGTGCTGTAAACACCAAGGTCTCAGGCTGGAAGCCTGTGGAAGATACACGATTACTCTCATGGTGCTTGAAATACCATGGCCACATGCTCGAAACTTTGCCTATATTTACAATAATAGATTCTCTTTAAGCTTTTGATTTCTAGTTCTGTCCATCCAGTCGCACCGCTGTATCTGCAACCCCTTACCCCCACCCCCAGGGAATTTGGTGCTTAGGGAGAAAAGCGCAATAGGGAATGAGTAACTGTCCCTAGCACGGCAACCAAAACTGAACAAAAGAAAGAGCACCACATGTTTCGAACCGTAGTGTTTACAACAACTGTTGTTTGTAGCACCATGAACTGCCAGTTAGGCAAGCTTGACATCAATTCTTGTTCATACACTCCAATTGTACAAAACCAAGCTTCCGTAATCCGCCTGTAGCAAGTACGCGGACGAGTAGACCTCCTGGAAAGAGAGATAGAGTGTAGCAATGAGAGCGACCCTGCAATTACACGAGAAACTCTACTCACAATGCTATCGTCACTCGCTGGCAGTCTTACTTTTACCCCTATGACGCGTGTGCGTGTATATCGGAACTCTACCCCATTGCACGAATCCTGCCGGATCCGGAAGCATCTTAGCTTCTGATCGTGATGTGTTCGCCTTCGTGTTGAGTGAACTTCCTCAATAGTTAAGCGGCGCACTTTAGGAAATCTTTTACGAAACTCAATCGGACTCAATTCAGTTTCGCAAAGTTCGGCATCTCCAGAATTCCAATACATATATCAACAAACTTGGACCCTCGATAGTTGGCACATATCGATCTTGAACGGCATATTCCCATTCGTCCAATTCCACCCACGTACGCGATGACGACGCGCACCCCCGCGTCCATGAACTGGTGGGGTCGTCGCGCCCGTTTAATAGATGATATCTCATGACTCTACTGCCAACAAACCAAGAGATGTTCCGAGTATTTAATTCGCATTTGGTCTCTCACACCATTATGTATCCTTCCTCTCCCCGTCTCCCCATCTTCCCCCGCCATGCCAGCTCTCTATCTCCCACCCAGCAAAAAAACATAATACCTACCCAATACCAATCCAACCGACCAATACATTCCATCTAGAAGTAAAAAAGAAAAGAAAAAAAACGCATAGTGGTATAATGTAGCAGACACAATAGCTATAAAAAGCAATCAATCCTTATATAAAAATTCCAGCCCTTAAATGCCCACCGTTCCATTGTTCGAAAGAATAGAATCAGAACCGACAAAGGGAATCGCTCTCAAATAAAAAACATTTACCATAAACCTTGGCAGCAGTAACCCTCCCCCCCCCTCCACAGAAGAGAAAAGAAAAAAAGCTACAAGAATTTGGATACAAAAACGATGTCATTCACCACCCAACCAGCATCACTACAACAATAAACCCACACCATAGTGGACCAACATGAAAAAAAAGAAAGCCAGCTAAACTCCGTTGTCGAAACTATGAACAAGAGAAAAACGACAAAAAACACCGTCATTAAATTCCGAAGCAAAATCGTTACAAGAGCCGTCAGGGAGATACCGAGCGGGGTGCCGAGCTTGGTGGCGATCGGGAACATTAAGGTCGTCCTTAAACCGACTTGAGCTCTTTATCGATTTTTTGGCCTGGAGTCTTCAGTATGCAGCCTTGCATAGTCGCTGCCATCACTCTGGGAGTCATACTCTGGGATCTGTTGGCCCTCATTTTCTATGGTCTTTTGCCAGTGCTCCGGTAGACACACACAGACAAGTGGGAAAGCTTTGACTTCTCCATCTGCCGAAGGGGAAGATGGTGCACGGCGGTGGGACGACTGAGAAGCCGATACTCCACTATCGCGCATTTCTCGTCGACGAGTAGCAACATCTTCGGCACGTTCGCGCAGAAAAATTCCGGTTGCCCAGCCTGTATGCGCATGTTAGCAAACAACCAAATAGACCAATGGAACTGCTTACCATCATCCCATATACCCACCACCTTTAGCATATCTCCACGTTCTAGCTCAAATTCGTCTGGAGCACGCGGAGAGTAGGCCCAGAGTGTGGAGACCTTATCTCCTGGATGAATATCGTCTGAAGAGTAATAATCCTTGAAATATGGGAGCTGTTCTGATTGAGGACTTGAAACTTCTCGGGCCGAACCGTCCTTTTCGCTTGATGTGACGGGCGATATAGGATCCGAGGCAGACCCCAACGCTGATGAACTCGACAAAGATGCATTCCGTCCTCGTGGCGGGGGATGCAATGGTCTATGATGCGGTGAATGCTTCCTTTGTGAATTGGGGCTATCTTCGGGTCCATAATCTGAGGATGACGAATTGCCAGTAACTGCCCGAGAAATATGTGGAGCAGGAGAGGATGCTGAAAGCTCCGGGGTCGATTCTTCAAGTGCAGACATGCGAGCCACCCTTCCACCTGCCAAAGCTTCGTAACCGCGCCCGGTTTGTACTGGTCCGACGGTAGTGAAGGTCATTGATGGTGGGCTCCTGGTAGGGTGATTGAAAATACTGGCTTGGGTTCCATATCTCTTTCGTCTCCAGCAGAAAAGCAGCGCAATAACAACTAACGCAACTACAGCCAATGATCCGATAGTAATACCAGCAATTGCACCTCCACTAAGTCCTGAATTAACATCTTCGGCATCGGGAGGAGTTGTGGAACTGGCCGTGGGTGATGCAGTAACCGTGGTGATTGGTGGCAGGTTCGTAAAGGTCGGCAACACCAACCCTACACATCTTTGTTGCGCGTTTGCATTATAACAACAAGTATCTGTAGAGTTGGGAGAGTTGTCTGCACAATACAGGCATAGTCCCAGAAGATTTTTACTATTTCCTGAATTAGATAGATAGGTTTAGAATGGTAGTTTATCACACATACCTGAAACCACAATTGTCGATTTCGTTGTCACTTCCTCGAATGCATGATTCGTCCAAGGAGTTAGACGGATTGGAACAGATGGTAAAATCGGAGCGAATGATTCCAATGGCATCATCTCTAGGGTTGAGACATGTGCCCTTGTTCGATACAATCATTTGTTCACTCCTTGCGAATTGAGCCTGCAACAAGTTAGCTGCAGTACGAAGACTATTATACCTCTGGCACAACATACACAAGTATCGGCGCAGACGGGTGTTGCAGTCACATCAGTCAACCCGCAATCTGATCTTGAGTCTTGTATCATTCGTGAACACAGAACAGTCTTTGTGAATCGAGCATAGAATTCTGATGTGTCAGGCAATGAGACGTTACCACATCCAAACAAACTCCGATACCTGGTGATATTTTCGTCAGCATTCAACCCTCTCATCTTTGCCGACAAATTCTTACTTGAATGTAACATATTCCTCCGTTATATATTCAGCAAACTTTGTGTCAAAATCGGTAGAATTAGACACGAACTCAAGAAAAGGGCTATAGCCACAATAATCAGAACGCTGCTCAATTGGATATATGGGACATGACAGCAGCTCACTATTGGCTCGAAAGAGAACTCGAAGTCGAGATCTTTGATTCCTTGAATGCGGAACACGTCGAAGAACTATTGAGCGGAATACAATCTGCTGAAGCAGCGTACGGGAAAAAAATCGACGAGATCAGCAATCCGGTACCCATCAACGTGTTCGTATTCCTTCGACGTTTCCGACACCCCCTAGTTGACGAGGAAGACATCGTGGTGAGAGACTGTTGCTTTTGGGGGATGACATTGTCAGGTCGAGCACTCGAAGATCCAATCAAAACGGCATGGTGATCCTCGTCCTTGGGGTTGTACTCTTGATTCCTGCAGTCAACAATGATGATGGCCGTCATAGACTCCCCACGTTGCCAGCTCGCGATGGCGGGCTGCTGCTTCCAACGTTATCCAATTCAATGCTGGGGGGTGGGTGTGGGTTGGGTGTGGTGGGTGCAATTAGCCGGATAGAGTTCTATGGGTGTAATAAAAGAGTGACAGTAGGAGATGAATGATGTGTATAGTATTACTGACTGAAGGAGTGTCGAAAACACAAACGAGAGACCGACCAAACCCACGACCACAGACAGACGACGGAACTCCAGCGCGTTCGAGCGAGCGAGCGAGCGAACGAGCCGTCAGAAACGGATGCAGAATTCACAATGGGGGGTGTGGGAGAGGTGCAGGCCAGAAGTCGAGAAAGGAAGGGGGATGGGCTCATCGGTGTAACGGAGGAAGGCGAGAAGGCGAGAAGGCACACGGACAGGGATCAACAGACGCTACACTCCCCGAAATTACACTGCACGCTGCAGGTACCGTCTAACACTAAACGAGTCTACAATCAGCCAATCAGCCGTTTCAGCCTGGACGAGCGCCAAATACCGAATTATACGATAGCCCATCATCCAGACGCCATGAGGAATGCATTCTTTACAACCACAATTTGGCTTTGAAACGTTCAACCGCCGGCATATCCAGTCTTTAAGACACCTATGTACCGAGTACCTACTTGTTAAGAGATGAATTGAGGCCGGTTTTCCCAAGCAATTTGGGCTCTTACTCCCGGCCAAGTGCCTTGGTACTCCACACCGTCTATCCCTCCCGTCACAGGGCCCAGGGGGGAGCGTATCCGGGCAGATAAGTCTAGCAGGTACTTCGAGTGAGCCAAAGTGATTGATTCCATTGCGCTGCCGCGGGTGCGATGGAAAGTGCAGAGAGGTATCTCCTGACATGGTACTTTAATTTTTTGTTTTCTCTATTTTCGTCAGCGTTCCGCTTTCCAAGGTTCTATTTACGCGTCCCCAGTCGATGTGCTCTCTCGTTAGTACATGCAGCACAGAATAACAGCAGAATAACAAATACTTCAGGGGGGATGAAGGGACGTGAAGGTTGGATCATTGCTTCCCACTTTGGTGAATATCCAACCCTAACCGCGGCCCGTATACATAACAGCACCCATTCACAGAGCATCTGTTGACTATCCTTCTTTCTCCTGAGTATCTTGAATTATGACACTATATCACGTTATCTGCTCTCGTTGATTCGGAGAAGTGCACCGCACTCGGAGAAGCACACCGCGGTCAAACACATCAAAGTCAACAACGTACTCGCTTCTGGGATTTAGAGTAGAAACACCGAGTCGCATGACACTAAAGATACTTCATCGTCTGCACTGGTACTCCAAACCACACATGTAAGTAAGTATTCCCAGCAGTAGTGGTACTAGCGAGTGGTACGCACTAATAACAGACAGTCGCCATGAGATGAGCTCGGAACTGGCCGATTGGGTCCCCGCAGGCGTACTTGAAGTATCAGTATCACTGCCGCGGGGGTACATTAGGGATGAAACGGCAAGGCTTCAGTACCACCGCGAATGCATCTGCATAATCTACGAAAGCTTTGGTGAGTAAAAAAACCTTCTACCAGGCTTCTACCCCCTCAGGCGTTACAGCGGCTTTGAATGTTTCGAACCGGGATCATTTCCATCCATACCTGCTTCACAACGCTTGTCGATCTTGAATTTTACTTTCTTCCCGGGCCTTCGGGACCCAAGATACAAATAGGAAGGAAGAGCGCCCACCCCGACCCCATCCGCGGCCACGGAAAATAATTTTGCACGTAAACGGCCCGTGGTGTCAATACTTCCCGAAAAACACGTTATAGATCTCGCCATCTGGCACGACGTCACCGGATCCACCGGATAGCAATACCGCGATTGCGACGGTTGTTTACAGAACTTTGTTAGCGGGAACGGAGTCCGTTCACAACACCAAACTTGCGCAGGAAAAGAAGGTGATTTGCTCCGTTCATGAGTCATGACTTCAAATTCCGCTTGTTAGCTCTTCGCACCGAGAAACAAGCCGAACCGAATAAACCCAAATGGGACGTCCATTCGCCCCTTAGAACTATCGCGGAGGATACGTCAGCAGTCAGCACGGGGAATATTCAGCATCCGGAAAAAAAAACGCGTCAGATTGGTACGGGAAAAGTATCCGGACTCGGCCACGGACTTTGAAGAATCTCCTCATCCACCATCACCACGCATTTATACGTTTGGCCCTCATACTAGGTGTCAATTGATAGGAATATTGTGTGGCCTTTGGTGTTGCATATATATAGACCTGACACGAGCTAACTGTAAGCGGGGCTGATAGTAAACACAAGGCACCCAACTCTCTTGTATATATATCTCGAGTCTTTCTCCTCTCTTCTCTGTACCTTAAGTCTATACATGCACACGGTTCTCCCCTCCATATCGCAACATCTGGCTCCTTAGGCTCCGAGGGTGAGAACGTGTGACGTAGACCGGTTATTGTGAGGCAGTAAGAGTACTGACAGCTTCGAAGAGGATGTATTGCGAATGCCCATTGTGATGCCTACGATATCTGACGGACGGCTAAAAGGGAGGTTCTATTGCTGGAAGGTTAAAAAAGCAATTGCATCATGAATTCGCACTCACCACAAAACGTAGCTTTTTGTTACTTTGGATGCTAGAATGACTTGATAATTGACTGATCTCTCGAAGCCAGGAGGCCCGTATATAACAGACTTGACTCTTGTGTCCGTATCCATATCCGTATCCATATCTATATCCGTTTGCATATCCATTTGCACTGATATGAGCCGCTCTCCTGATACAGACGAAACACCAACTGCTTAAGAGCCAGCAAACGGAGCTGAGGCTCACGATCCAAACAAACGGACCTGAGACTCACGATGCAGGTACACATGCAACACTTTCAGTCTTTGTATCTAGATAGAGAGACCTTCTTGAAGAGGAGAGCTCCAAGCAGCCACAGCTATACAGTTCCATCTAACATCTAGGTTCCTAATGTGCGAGTCTCTTAGAAAACGCGCATTGGAGTTTCTCCCTATCCGTACTCCCGATAGTAATGGGGGTATTTTTTTCCCCAGGCGAGGACAGCCGCCCTGATAGTTAGTATACTTCGTTACTAATCTTCTCTCTAGCGTGAAGAAGAGCTGTTGATATACCTTCGCTTGTATTATCTATCTACCAAATAGATTCTGGACTTGTATGTTAGTGATATCGCGGTGGGGAAAGTACGGAGGAGGTGGTGGGGAAGTACCTCCTAATGGCAGGGAAAGGATTTCCCGGCGGCATCACAGGCAAAAAGTAAGAGATACCTTAAATGTCGCCGAGGAGAAAGGTCCGGGAGCCTCAATTCCACTGTCCGTAAATCAATTTCCTTGAATGCTGCAGTTCTGTGGAGCTCAATGTGTCTAGATTCAATATCCAACGACAATTACTTATCCCGACAAAGCTCGTAGCTGTTGCTATTGCTGTTTTACCGATCTGTTCAGTGCCAACTGGGTCCCAAAATCGCGTCATATGAGTCTTGCTTTTCACAAGTTTGACACCCCACTCTCCGAACTTTTTTGCTTATCAAAAGCCACCACCACTTCAGCCCCGCCACCATCAACCCCTCCATCTTCTCCACCTTCTCCACCACTACTACCGCCGCCACTATCACCACTACTACCACCATAACGATGGCAGAAGTCAAGAAAATCACCTCAGTCGATCAATTCAATCAACTCCTCGTGGATGCTAGCGACGCCACTCTTGTCGCGCTCAATTTCCACGCACCATGGGCAGCACCATGTGCACAGATGAACCAGTTCCGCGCGCCTCTCCCCGCGCTCCTTCCCCTCACCGCTGACGACAACAGAGTATTTGAATCCCTGGCCAAGCAATCAAGTCCGCAATCCGCCGTGTTCATCACAATCGACGCCGAAGAATTCCCCGACATCTCCGAATCCTACGAGGTCTCGGCAGTTCCCTTCTTCGTGCTCCTAAAGAATAAAGCGACCGTCGAGAAGATCTCTGGTGCCGACCCAGCAAAGCTCTCAACCGCAATCACGAAGTACAGCGGGGCAACCACCACTTTTACACTACCGCTCGCACAGACCGCCACCTCCGCGTCACTACTGGCAGAAACGAATGGTGACACCGCGGAGGAACCGGAAGAGGATATCAACACCCGGCTTGCGAAACTGGTTAAGGCTGCGCCGGTGATGCTGTTTATGAAGGGGACTCCTGCGGCGCCACAGTGCGGGTTTTCGCGACAGCTGGTGGCGACGCTGAGAGAGAAGGGTGTGAGGTACGGGTTCTTTAATATTCTCGCCGACGATGAGGTCAGGCAGGGATTAAAGACGTTTTCGGACTGGCCGACATATCCGCAGCTGTATGTGCAGGGAGAGCTTATCGGGGGATTGGATATCGTTAAGGAGGAGTTTGAGCATGACCCGGACTTTTTGAGTAATCTCTCGAGTCCTGCATAGGTGTGGGATTGGAGGAGATAGAAGGAAAAAAGGAAGGGATGTTATGTTCGTTACGATGACGATAGAGGCGTAATGATTTGCTGCTACTACTACTCGCATTGCCTTGTTGTATGTTCTGATATCAAGACTCTGGCACACTCTCTTGTTTTGTTTTTAGAAAAGCATATGTAGCCATCCACAATCCAAATAACCCAGAAACGCCGTAACTCCCCCTCCCACGTCTTATCCACGATACCTGTCTTCCTCCTCTAGCTCCGTATTCATCTGGTGCTGTAATACCATCGAGTACACACTCGCCTTTAGCAGCGTAAATACCAGCCCCGTTTTCCGCTCCAGCATCCGTAGCGAATCCATCATCTCTGCTGCGGGCGCGTTTCCGAGTTTTGCTGACGCTGCTGAGAGCTGGGTGGTATTAGCGGGAGTGTGTGTATTGGGAGGAGGGAGTACCCGGTGCAGGTTATCGAGGAGCTTGGTGTACTCGTTTAACAGCTGCTGTTCTAGCGGTGAGAGCGCAGCGGAGGCGGAGGCGGTCGGTGGGGGCGGGGTGGATGACATTGAGGTGAGTGATGGGGGCGAGGGCAAGGGGGAAGGGGAGACGCGAGGAAGGCGATGGCAGGGTAACCGTAGAAGTGGTGGTGTTTGTTGGCGCGATTTGGCTTTTGGGTGAGGGAGCTGGGTGATTTGAGGAGGTGGTGGTGGTGATGGCGGCGGTAGTGATGCTGAGGTAGAGAAGAGGGAAAATGAGGATGGGTTGTTATGCGGTCATGTGTGATCACTCGAGTTTTTGTTGCTTCGTCACGGCATTCTTGGGCTCAATTGAGGCCTCATTCACCGGATAGCGATCCTTTAGGGTAAGGTCCACATGGGGATTTGGTGTCTGATGGGTGGTATAGGTGGTTGTTGTTGAATTGGTGGAGCTGAGAACTATGCGAGCAGCTCCGACAACGGTTCCCTCTCTTTCGGCTCGGCTTGGCATGGAGACGGAGGAAAAGGGTTCATTGGGACCGACACGTCTTCCCGTTCACAACTACGCGATTGTCGCTCATCCACAACACTTCCTTCCTCGTGCAAAGCTGCATCTCTGCAGACCTTGAGAACAATGGTGCGCTTCATCAAACCCAGGTGGCTCACTCACTCCAGTATGTAAACCGCTGCTCTTTCGTGTTGTTTTGGGGATGTGTAGAAGCTATCTGTGTGTACTAACAGCCTCGTACGCATAGCCGACAAGAAAGCTTGCGAAGTTTACTCTCTCCACGTTTCGCCCGACAGCTTGCGACTAGCTACCGGTGGCCTGGGTACGTGTGCATTGCAGTTCACGCATACATAATAACAAACCGTTTTGGCTGACTGCATGCATGTTATAGACGGAAACGTTCGCATCTGGTCTACCGATGCTATCTTTAAGTCCTTTGACCAGACTGACGTCAATGTTCCAAAACAACTGTGCTCCCTCTCGCATCACTCGGGCGCTGTACTTACTGTTCGCTTTTCTGGCAACAATCGTTATCTAGCTTCTGGCTCGGACGACAAGATCGTACTCGTATACGAACGCGATCAAACCGCTGGTGCCCGTCCTGTCTTTGGGTCGGGAGAGTCTCAGACCGAGGTTTGGAGGACGCATCGACGACTTGCGGGTCATGACAATGATGTGCAGGATTGTGGGTGGTCGGCGGATTCATCTATTTTAGTATCGGTGGGGTTGGACTCCAAGGTAATCGTTTGGTCGGGCAGCACGTTTGAACGGTTGAAGAGGATCGATGTGCATCAGTCGCATGTGAAGGGCCTTACCTTCGACCCGGCAAATAAATACTTTGCGACGTCGAGCGACGACAGAACGGTCAAGATTCATCGGTTTACATCTCCGTCAAGCAATGCGACAGCCCATGATCAAGCGGGCAATTTTGTTGTCGAGACTAGCATTGACGGGCCATTTGCGGACTCGCCTTTGACTACATACTTCCGGAGATGTTCGTGGTCGCCCGACGGTTCTCATATTGCGGCGCCAAATGCTGTCAATGGTCCTGTGAGTTCTGTCGCTATCATCAACCGCGGAAACTGGGACAGTGAGATCAACCTTATCGGACACGAAGGCCCTGTCGAGGTATGCGCATTTGCGCCCAGGATGTTTTCGCAGGAAACCGCCGCCGGAGCTCAGGTCAATCCTGTCACTGTCATTGCGTGTGCTGGTCAGGATAAGGCATTATCGGTCTGGAACACATCAAACCCGCGACCACTCGTGATTATCCAAGATATCGCGACGAAGGCAATTTCAGATCTTGCTTGGAGCCCCGATGGAAAGAACCTTTTCATCTCATCATTGGATGGACGAATAATATGCATGTCATTCGAAGATGGTGATTTGGGTTATGTTTTGGCTGTCGAGGAAAATGAACGCATATTGCAAAAGTTTGGAGCAGGCAGGAAAGGTGCGACTTTACCGGAAGGTCCGGATAGCATGAAGTTGGAGGAGATGTCTAAAGCGGGTGAACGGAGGGAGGTGGAAGGCAGGATGGGAGCATTGATGATGGATGGACAAAACAGAGCGAATGGAGACACACCAATGGCCAACACTGGTACGGCTGTAGGACCACAATGGCAACTACAACAGGCACCACCGGAGGCAAGTGTTCCCGCGGAGCCAGTTGAGAAAGAGAAAGAGAAACCCTACAAGCAGAAAATCACAATCACTAAAGATGGAAAGAAGCGCGTTGCGCCTTTACTAGTGTCAACAGGTGGCGGGCACCGTTCGAACCTTCCAAATGCGCAACTACTTCACGCCGCGGCAAACTCGGGCTCTACTGCCAATCTCGACCCTAAAACAACCTTAGATCTATCACGCCCATACGACGGTCTTCCAAAAGGTGGTATGGCAGCTTTAATCATCGGTAACAAACGCAAAGCCGTAGAAGAACCCACAGATGAAGACCACCCTCCGGCGGCAGTCACCAACGGGAAGCGCGTCCAAGTACTCCAAGCGTCAGACGCTAAGGGAGCTCAAGAAACCCCCGAGTTCATCCGACCAGCTGTTATCTCCCCCGCGACATCTATGTCTCAAGTCCGGCTAGCTGTGCCTAAAGTAAGGACATTCATCAGTCGCGTTATCGACGCAATTGGCTATCCCTCCGCCAGCATCCCTCCTGTTACAGGCTCGGCTTCTAATGCAGGATCGGGTCCGGCTAGCACCGACACAGTTTTCGAAGCTAAGAACTCTCGAGAACCCACCCGGTTAACGATATCAAAAAGCGGACAAGTTCTATGGGTCGACTTCCTCCCCAAGCCGGTCCTTCTGGTCACCGGTAACTCCAACTTCTGGTGTGCAGCCTGCGAAGACGGCGGAATCCATATCTTCACCCCCGTAGGCCGACGAATGCTCAACTCACTCGTTATCGAATCGCAGCCCTGCTTCCTGGACTGTCGTGGGTGGTGGCTAATGTGTATCTCCTCCGTCGGCGTAGCTCACGTCTGGAACCTGAAAACAGTCAAAGCCGCACACCCCCCCGTCTCTCTCGCCCCCATTCTCGACGTCGCAAATACATACGCCAAATTTGACGGATTGTCAAAATCCGAAGCAATCATGGACGCCGGTATCAACTCGTCGGGTACCCTTGTCGTGTCCCTTACCAACGGCGACGGATACGCATACTCGCGGGATCTGTGCATCTGGCAAAAACTTACAGAGGCATGGTGGGCGGTGGGCTCGCAGTACTGGGATACCTCTGGATCTCTGCGACCTTCTGCGGCGGCGGCCGAGTCGCTCGGTGGTGAACCTGCGTTGTCGGCCGGCGTCATCCCGCACCTGGAGCGCAGAACTACTAGCGAGGTTCTACTCCACGGCCGGGGCAGGTTCCTGCAGAGGATCGTGAAGCAGGTTCTTTCCCGCGAGGGCTTTGAGGGGTTCGAAACTAGCGTGTCGGTTGCGCATTTGGAGAACCGTATGGCGGCCGCAGTAGCCCTTGGCGCAAAAGATGACTTTAAGAGCTATCTTTTTACGTATGCGCGTAGGCTTGCGAGTGAGGGGATGAAAGGGAAGGTCGAGGAGTTGCTGAGGGATCTCATGGGGAGGTTGGATGTCGGGGATGATGAGGATGACGAAGAGGATGACGGGGATGATGAGATTTGTGGGTGGAGTAAGAGGGAGCTGCTCAGGGGTGTTCTGATGGCAATTGGTTTGTTCCCTCTCTACGATGATGGGGATGTATGGTGGCTAACTGGATGCAGGTAAACATAGAGATCTTCAGAGGACTACCGTTCCGTATGCTAGAGTCCTGGGCATTATGGAAACCGATGAGGAGGTGCTCTAAATATGTTTCTGTGTAGTAGGCTTTGTTTCATCTGTATCATTGTATCGGGGTTTTCTGCACTGAGTGCGTATATGCGCATACTAACTGTATACATTTTACAATTGGCTTCTACTTTTTTTTTCTTTTTTTGTTTGTTTGGTTGGTTGAAAGTGATTTTTGTGGTTTTAGTTTGGATTACTGCATTATTTCATACCAAAATTGAGGGGAGGGGAAGATTGAGGTCATCTTTCGACGCCGGGTGATACGTATACGTATAACCTCCGTCAGCAGCGTGGCAGGCTTACTTGGCTTGATATCTGGGCTTTATCCTATGATCGTAAGGCCAAGGTGTACAGATTGCTTGTAGCCCAGCCGTATGGGAGGGAGTGGATGTGCGAGACGGCAGACAAAACCGGCACACCTGGATGCGGTTCACCGGTAGATACTGATTGGAGACAATTTTCATGCTTTTGCCAAGGCAAGATCCGGTAATGGTATATATCTGTACCCGGGAACCAAAAAGCGGACTAAGGAATAAGAAGACTAAGGAATAAGGAGTCTTCAAATGTGCGTTGGGAACGCCAGATGACCACTGCGGGGGTTGTATATCGATATCGTGGGGATTTCCAGGCACCGTTATGGTATTGCTTTTACTTGTGCACGTCCGAGTGGCTGGGACAAGCGACAACAGTGATTTGGGACTGCGTGGGATTATTTATCACACTCTCTAAACCGTCTAAGATTAAGCACTTGTCGCTGACTGGAACAAGACCCATTGATGGCTGGAAGCTGTGTCCGGTGTGCAGAATTTCATGACGCTGGTTGCTAATACGTAACGGAATGGTTTGGGCGAGCATTCGGGTGTGACTACGGGGTCCGATAAGGACCTGCAATAAAGTCTGCTCGGCCGGGCTACTGGTGGTGACCTGTGAACCACATTTAGTAGAGTAAATGATTTCCGTTCCATACGCCAAATCTTCCCGTTGGCCAAGTGGTTGATTCTTTGGGCTATGGGTCGACCGGTTGGCCAATGGGAAGATTTGGTGTACGGGTCAACCCACTGGCGACCGACCGGTGAACCAAGTTCACGGTATATCAAATTCTAGTGGGCTCCCTTCCGCTAAAGTACAAATCCAAGACTCAAAGTACTACATCCGACTGCTACGGTGGGGCGGCTTATTCCTCCTGCCCCTGCGAACGCCGTCCCCTCGTCATTCTAGCAGTATTTTGTCCTTCAAACAGTTGAATTGGTTCTTGCGGAGCAATCATTTGAGTCTCTGTGATTGGTGGAAGTTGAGGCGATCTGGCTGTATTGTTGAAATTGGAAATGGGCCATTGAAAGATTTGTGGGAAAACTTCCTCCTCGTGATAGTGTAGGAGAGGTTTCTCATACGAGAGAATTTCCAGGTGGAGACTGTTTAGCAATCAGCAAGTGTTATTATTATGCGAATAAACATGAACAGGTATATGTACATATCGAAGATGAAAGGCTGACTTAGAGTAGTTGGAGGCGCATGATAGTCACGGCACAGATCCATCATCCGGAAGTTAGAGGCAATGATAATACCCAATCCAGAATGATAGCAGCCATATATGGCTAATTCCCACCAGTGATACGCACGGTTGATGCGCACGGTTGATTGCGCACGGTTGATTGCGCACGGTTGATTCCTTCATTGGGTAATGTATCAACTATTGTAGTGTGTCTGGAGACCTTCGTTTACAGCGAGTAGAAGTGCGATGGCTGAGAAAAATATTGTGCTTCACAGCGGACTGTTATGGCCTACCCCAACCACCAACGTCTTTCCGATCACCTCCAATTTGGCATATCGGTCGGTGCCCTCGGTTGGTGTATAAGTCGACCTATGCACCGAGGAGACGAGTTGACCTACGGGTGGACCAGTTGGCTAACGGGAAGATTTGGTGTACAGGTCGGAACCGTATAAACCAAATGCTCCATTAGATGAGATGGACCGAAGGGCTTTAAGTGTGGTGCCTGCCGAACAGCTATGTCATTTAAACTAGCACTATCTTAGGTAGAATACTGTACTATTCACTGTGGTCCAGACACCAGTGGGTGCTGACGGGGAATTTTCTATCGGGCAGTCGTTGCTGATAGCTTGGATAAACAGACATAGTGATGGTGATGAAGCTTGGGAGGTATGGGAGAGAAGGGCGTAGAGGAGAATGCGGGGGGGTGTTGAACATGTGGTGGGGATCAAGAAGAGAACGGGTGGTGTAAAGATAGACCTGTGGAGAGAAGAACTGCTGCTGCTGAGCCTCTGATACTCTACGTAAAAGGAGCAAAGCAAAAAAGAGAAGTGACCACAGCAGGGATCGAACCTGCAATCTCTTGATATCGGATTGTTCGAAAAATCGTAGTCAAGCGCCTTGCCATTGGGCCATGCGGCCAGTTCATATCATTACTAAAGTTTAAATTTATAAGGACAAAACCGCAAAGATGCATTGATAGAGTCACACAATATCACTGCAATAGTTGTGACTAAGGGGGGGGTTGTCCCTGGTGGTGAAATGTGCTGAGTAGGACTACAAACCTAAGGCTCTGCTTAATTTCATAGATTTCAGGGCCAAAATGCCCATTTCACTATGCTTCATACTAAAATAAGTGGCGGAATTCCACATCTGTCCTGAAATGCGCGGAGTGAATCTAGCTAAGCCTGAGCAAAGACGCTAAATTTTAGATGGATTGGATTGTTTAAGTTTGAGATCGCTTTTTGTCAACCGGCTACCAACCAAAAGTATTTTGGTCGTGTTTAGCGTCTTGTAATCCTATCCATCACACCACCGCCGCGAGGGATAATAAGGCATGGCAACTTGTCTCCTCAAGCCCCAGGCTTTCATCCACACCTCATGTTGACGAGCGAGCTTGCGAGCAAGGATACCGTACAAGCTCGACAGCATGAGAAGGGTTGGCGCCGAGGTAATTAAAGTTCTACTGGATGAGAGATAAAGAGAAACCAGAAATGATAAGAAACTTGTGTGAAGTTGGGGATGTGCGGTACCAGCTGAGCATTCATAACCAGTCAATCTCGATAAACTCGGCACCGCCGGGGTTTCACGGTATAAGGGTCTGAATACGAGCTCGAGATAAACAGCAATGCGTCTGATTCGACATCACATAGGCCTAGCCAGGCCTTCTGCGACAAGTCGGTTGAGCTTCATCATTTACAGACGCACACTACTTCCTGCAGAAAATGCGGTGGCCCGAACACTAGTGACAGATGTGGTTTTCCATGATCACGACCTATGCGTGGCCCCAGCATCGGCTCCATCACCACGCTTTGAGGAGTCGAGGGCCTCATGATCTTCGGATTTGAATACACCACACGTTGGGGGTAAATTGCCGGTGCGCTGTCCTGGTGGGCTCTGCTGTAATAGTACGGAGTAGTCCGAGGTACTGGCTAAGAGAAAATACCGCAGCTATGGTGAATCCATGAAATTGTGTGGGTTGAACGAGGCGGTCAATTAGGCCGAAGACGGGGAGAAGAGAAACTATGTGAGTGCTAATGGGATTGTTAATATGAATGTGTATGTGTCTTCATTATGACATCAAAAACTGGCCACAGGGGATCTTTCATTAATGACTGGTGGGTTTAGATTTTTGGAGCAGGCTCTGTATAGAGCTATACATCCAAGCATTTTTCTCCAGCGCTTTCCTCACCATCCGTGGGGCGGGTTTTGGCTCACAAGAACCCACAGTGGTGTTATATGCCACGTCAAAATTTGGCAACTTACCTACTTAGGTATTCCGAAGCCATGTAATCTTGCAGAACATGGCTATGAGCGCATTGTAAGTTATCTGGATTCCTGGGCGAGTAGAGTGACAGCACTCATCAATCGGCTGTCAAATTAGACAGAATCTCTTCCTATACTGCATCGCTACACCCACAACGGAAGTTGCCAGAGGAGCTGTGGGAGTGCCAACAGTCGATTGACGTTTAGATGCCGATGGATAACTTCTTTGGTTGCAGCATAAGCGTATAGTAAGTTGATGTGTTCGCGGTAGTTGTTGCTTCGGGTTGTCGTGATTAGGAGTCGTGACGTAACGTATTTTCGCAGCGTTACTAGAGAGCTAGCTAGCTGGGGGAGGGGTTAGCAGTTCTTGACGGTATGGGCGGAGTTTGCATGTGTGCATAGGCCTTCTAGGAGAACATCAGCCCTAGCATAAACATCAACGTAGGCTTTCTCTCGTTACCTCAAGATACATCACCAAGCAATGCACCATGTAACCCGTTTCATGTAACCTTGCTCTGACTTAGGCCTAGCAAACAGTATGAGAATTTATTCATGCGTTGCGTTCCCAAGCCGATCTAGAGTATGGGTTGCACTAGATTACCGCCTTACCATAAATACTTCGTATATGTGCGACAAAGGCGCTGGCTCAATAACCTTTACTTACAGAGGGACAAATTGTAAGGCTGATCGTCGAGATCGTCTATTGAATAGTGAGATTATCTAGCCAAAGAACCCTAGAGCTTTCGGCGGGCTAACTCCCTAAAAACGAAGCTGCTTTGATGGGATTACTTTATGAGATTTCTACTGTTCACGGTAGATTTCACTGTATGCCAAAGGGGTTTTTCTGGATGCCAAATACTGCGTAGTCGGATGCAGTTTGGCTGTTGGAAGATGCACGCCCCGTATTCTTCATACTTAAGTATACATGGCTTCAACCGCCTACCAACCGCAGGTAAAGAAAACAGATGCCTTATAGATCAAGGCTTGTTATCGAATAGTGGGAATGGTTTACCGCTTGAAGAATCTTGTGAGATGTCAATGCTGGGCTGGATGAACTTGTAGGAAGGGGAAATGTGTATAAATACAGTTGTAAAGTCTGTAGATAGACCTATAGCTCTCCGAGGTTATAAGAAACCAAATAGATCTTTGAACAGTTTGACTTTGTAATAGGTAGGCCATCACCAATTCTGACTGAGGTGTTTTATTGGCTTACAGTTCTAAATTCAGGATATAAGATCTTGCTACTATACGTTCAATATCAATTACTACTACTAACTGCCCTGAATAAGCTTTCTGGCGAGTGAGTGTTTAAATTCCTGAGATCATCTTAAACTAACACCAGCTAATAAAGAAATGCCTTTCACCAAACTCGATGCTTCTGGACTGGACGACCTATCACAATATCTTCGCCACCAAACAGAATTTGAGGGCTTGAAGCCGATGGAGAGGTTTTTGCAGTCATCAACTGGATTCGTGGAAAGATGCGGAGCGCTGGTGGACATTTCGGCAGAATGGAGCAAAACGGAGACAAAACCAAAGAGGCGATGGGAACTGGGTGATTTGTCGATGCATTTTCCGCGCTTGACATTGGAATGTTCTATCGAGTTTTCAGAGGAGAACAAAGATGAGTCCGTAGAGTAGGTAGCTGCTGCCTAGATTATTTGAATATACTTTCTTTGCTTTTCTTGAGCTGCATCTCAACGTTGTAACGGTACTCTCCTGTACGATATTATACATGTTGATCGGTACCAGTCTTTTCTATGCTCACCCAGTGTCTTATCGGTAACTGGAATTTCATTGGATGAAAGAAACATGCGAAGCCTTACGGCTGAGTGTAATATGCGCAAGCACGTTTTCTACAGAACCGGGCCGATCAAATCTACAGCCGAGTCTAGGTTGAAGTTGCCTAAAGCGCATTTAAAATGAATTGAAACATCCACACCAAGATGGACTGCAGGTTCTCGTCAATGCGCATAGTGCTTGTAAATGAACTGCAGCTGCTGTTGTAAGAACACGTGTAATACAATCTTTTCGAAGCGATCGACATCATAGGTTACCTAAAATGGTATGCGGTGTGTTTGGGTCGTACAAGACTATGCTCATGCTCACCAAGCTCTGGATAAGTGCTTTTGCAGCATTGGAGATGTGCTTTTCCATCCCATAGCCAGTAAAACAAAATACACATATCTATGGGTTTTTATGAGGCTCCCTGAGGCACTGAAGGGTTTGTTATTATCACGATTCAAACTGGTGTTTATGCACTGCGCATGAAGTACGGCAGGCGGCTCATGGAGCCACTGATTTATAAATACCATATATGCGGCTAGGATCCTAGTGAACGGAACATCGGAGCTAACATCGGGCCAGCATTAGCCTCCACCGTTCACCGTTATCATGTCTCAATCTCACGATCAACGCAGTCATGGACTCGCTACAGATACACCCAATTCATTAGAATATACGGAAGGCCAACATACTCCAAGCAACTACGGAACCTATGGTACCATGCCACCGGAATTGCTATACGCCAGCCCGAGCCTCATACCTAATGCCGATTTTCATACTGACGAGCAAAATGCAATTATTCATGCGGGCCTCGGTGTTTCCTTCAGTGGGGTTCCGTGGTTTCAGTGTTATGAGTTGCAGGAATATTACTCCCCGCCAGCGGGTCTACCGGTGTACGATGAATGGGACAATTATCCGGCGGATTCACGGTCTATGGTGGATTATATGCCAATGCGATCCGTCCTGAATTATAGAGTAGACAATCCTCCATGGGGACTACATTCCATTGGTTTCGGTGATTCATCTGCCGCAATTCCTCAGTCATCACGCAGCTCTTATACCATCAGCTCTGTGGTTGACGTGACGCCTGCGGTTAGCCCTTGCATTGGGCCTGCAATGGAAGAGCCCCCTGAGCGCGAAGGCTCTGGGGACCTAGCAGGGCAAAGTTCTGTGGTTGTACCGGCCTTACAGAGAGCTCATCTAACACGGAATGCTGTTGGAAATAGTCAGAACCCGCCAACGCCCAACTTGAGGAGGAAGTCGAAGATAGAAAAACGACTTCAGGAATCACAGAATGGTGGAAGCCATATCGTGTTTGATTCTGTCGAGGGAAGAAATTGTAGCGCTCCACGTGCTCGTTATTCCGCTTCGAGGCGGAAGGAAGTAGCGGAGGTCCGGAAGCGAGGTGCTTGCTTCAAATGCAAGATGTGGAAGAGGAAGGTATGTGTTTGTCCCGGGTGTTTCCTTATTGAAATGTATTTCTAACGGCTGCAGTGCGACTTGGAATACCCTTGCAGCGGCTGTAAGGACCGCCCGGAGAAATGTTCCGACGCTCCGCCTCTATTGTTCTCTTCACAGCCATGTTTTCGATTAGACCTGACTGATTGTGGCTTCTTTCGAACCAGTACGCCTCCATAACTGCTGTCGCACCAGTGACTGACCAAGATTGAATAGAATCTGCTTCATGGAAAGAGCCATTGAGAGAGAGAATGTCTTGGGAATCTGACAACGCGCATGAGCTACAAGTTCAATTCGTATATTGTGACGGCAGGGGCCCTCAATTCTCAATCCAATGTCGTCGTTTTAAGCCAGAGAAGACAGACATCAGAACCAGAAAATGGGGCCCCGGGGGACATCAGATACTCGAAATTCCTACATATTGTGCACAAGACATCGTCGATCTCCGGAATCAGATTTCCCGCATGGTCGATAGATACAAAATACACATTTTGTCCGTTGTGACATTCGGCTCTCCAGACACTCCAGAGGTAGTGGTCAAAACTATTAATATGGCAATGAACCGTCAAGTATGTCCACCGATACTCGGTCCCTCGTATCATGCTAAGTTTCGGTGCAGGGCCAATGCCCTCTGTTAAAATCGGCGTTGGATATTTGGGCGGGAAGTCGATTTATAGCGGCCCCTCGTTCTCTCAGAGGGAAAAACACACTTGGACTGGAACCTGTCGTGGATAGAGACGCACACGATTTAGGGTTAATCCCTATTCCGCCAATGTTGGACTATCAGCTCGACACTATCGCCATCCGGTGGATGGAAAACACAATGATCGAAATGTTGAAAAGGTTGTGGAAAACTCTACTCGGGCACCGGAGGAGCTCATGGTTTGATGTTTTCTTGGTAATTTTTATTCTTCTCAACAATCTCGAGTATGTCTATGAAGCACAACTCCAATATATTCAAGAACATGGAGCCGAGGTGAGTAAAAGTTACAACAAACCCCTTGATCCGTATCATCCATGATGAGTTACTGATAACGGGCTGTTAAGAATGCCGATGGGTTTCGACGTAAGATAAGGGAGACTTCGCAGGATATGTTGGAACGATGGAGATGGACCGCCCAGCATCTTACATTTGTGTTCAAGTATCACGTCAAGAAGTGTGCCTTGGATGAAGCTCCCTTATTTTCCGAACAATTTTCAACAAGAGCTTCTGATGATGCAGGCCTCGATGACATAGCCCGGGATTATCTGGCATATATGATTGAATGGACTAAAAGTATTCTCTGCACCCCCATATGTCTAGCAATATGAGACCTAATACGGTGCCGGTCAGATATCGAAATTGAAGAATTGGCGGAAATATCTGGAGATCAGGTCTTTCAAACAGTGTGGTGCCGGGGGTTAGTCCGAGAATTGAAAAAGGAACAGCAATAAGGTCGAGCGGTCTTCAACACTAGCATCGATGATGTTTGGAAGAGATAGTAGCTGGATGAAAAATAAGATCTCAATGGCGAATTTACATCACTTCACAAATTGCCCCACAAACACTGCGATACATAGTTTAACACACCGAAACAAAGCACCTTGGAGAATTGAACTTTTTATTGGTTGCAAGCTGGAGTACTCCCTAAAGAGATCTCACACGCAGCTCTATCCCCAGCCATTTAACCCCCATGAAGTTTCTTCCCAGTTCGGAACCTTGACGATACGTGTATACGCGTTTGTTGCGGGGATCAGTGGATATTCCTCCTTACGATCGTGGGTTACGGCAGATCTCCAGTTCTTGGGCCATGAGATCCCTCGGATTTTGTAGGATGTATGCATGCAGCTACCGCTTTACGTCTAATTATACTATCGCGTTTCAATACAAAGCCGCCGTCGTATTACGATAGCTGGCTAGAACCGTGCACGAAGTTCAATCAGTATCCTTGTGCAGACTCTGGTACTGCTTCCTTCTTACCCCACGGCGATACGAAATGTTTGGCAGATCTGGATGCATCGATTCTCGGACACCTAATCCCGGGGGTTTTTCGTCACTCGTATTCAAATGTTCGTCTGTTTGTTTGATTGCACTATAAGCGCATTCTTGTTTTCAGAAAACTACCGATACTGATAACTATATCAATGTTCTCCCCTCTGTCTCGGATTTGAAAATTCCCCTTACGCTTCTTTCGTGAAAAATTGTTTGTCACCCTCTAAAGCATCATGGCCGCTCGAAACGGAAGCACACTTCCATATCATCCATCCTACGAAGCACATAAGCTACGCAGTCAAGGATTTCAGCTCGATGAAAACGAGAACTATCTTCCTACGGAATATCCGCAAAAAATCGATTCACCGCTCGTCTGGAAAGGGGAAGAAATTCAGTCTAGGTGTGATGAATGGATGTTTCAACTAGGGAAGACTGAGGTCGCAGAAATTACAGTCGCTATGAAATTATTCCAAGGTATGTGAGAACGAATATGTCACTTTGCAATGGTATAAAACTCATTGATCAGATATGGGTCGCCCTCTCAAAGACCTCTCACCCGAGACATTCTCTCTGAGCCCACCGCTTGCAAGCCGTCTTCGAGGGCTATCAGAATCGCTCTACGATGGAGTCGGTTTTGTTCTTATACGTGGGCTTGATCCGAATGCATATTCGATGAAGGAAAATATCACCATACATGCGGGGTTGACTAGTTATTTCGGAAGCAAGAGAGGTTACACCGGTGGGAAGGGAAATGATGTTCTTGGTACACCTATTGCAGCCCCAGAAGAGTTAACAGAGCTGACGATGGCCAGCACACATTCGCGATTTAAAGATCCATTTCCAGGGCCAGGATATTGTCACGCCTTCATTCACTAACGATGCGATGGTATACACTCAGCTATCCATGGCCACTCCCCCTGTCGCAACTATCAATGACTGATTACTGATCTTAGACTTTTCATACGGACCTTGGAGATGTGGTTTCGATATATGTATTGAATAAAGGTTCCAACGGCGGGTCCTTCCGTGTTGCAAGTTCTGGGAATGTATACAACTTCTTGCGCGAGACACGGCCAGACGTTTTGCGCACTCTAAGTCAGCCTTTCGTCTTCGATACGTACGTACACCTGTTCATAACTATTCGCTTAATAATAACACTTGCTGATTGCTAAACAGTCTCCACCCAGAGATGCCCTCCTATGAGAAACCTCTCCTGCACTATCACAACCAGAAAGTTTTCTTGCAGAGCTTTCGACGTCCATTTTCAGGTTTTGGCAATACAGCCAGATCTTCTCAACTTCCACCAATCACCGAGACTCAAATGATTGCTCTAGACGAACTCCACTACGTAGCATTTAAGGACTGTTTTGTACTTAATTTCGAGGATGGTGATTTACTCTGGTTCAACAACCTTGCATTGCTACATGCACGAGATACATACCAAGTTCGAACTGAAGATGAGCAACGGCATCTGCTCAAGATAATTGTTCGAGACCAAACCAGAGGTTGGGAAGTTCCCCCGGCTATGTCTGACCAGTGGAGAGAGCTCTACTGCGATAGGACCGATCCGCGAGAGGAGGAATTTCCTCTTCGGTACCCAACAGAGGGTCAAGCTCCGAATTATGGATGGTGCCAGAACGGATAATTTTTAAGGGGAGGGCCCACGAGATGAGAGATTTCCTTTGTGTGTGGTTACGATTCGGCTCCTGCATTTATTTGTTCTGTTTTTTTTCTACTTGATCTATGTATGGACTTATCGAATCGGGCCTGTCAAAATGGGATGTCTGGGAGCATCAATGGTGGCTGTCAAAGAAATTTATGTAATAGAGAAAAAACAAAAAAATGATAGTTGATTTGTTGAGCTGATGAGCTGATGAGCTGCAGCTGGCCCACGACGCATCGATGTGCTGGCGAACCAAGTTGTTTCTAAATACTAACATGAACCATGGTCACGAAACAATCCCTCTCACACAAAACAATGGCCAGTCACGGGTGGGGGGTTTTGCAATACTGAAATTGACCTTTGCAAAAAATATGAGACTTCAAGGTCCCCGGAATGTATTGGATGGCACCTATCGTCAACATCTGCACCTGCATGCTCTCTAGCCTGCTGTTGCATAATCTGCAGCGAAAGACATGCGGCACATCAATACGAGTATCCCGAGTACCCCGGGTATTCAGAATATGAAGACTTTCAGTAAATTATGCTTATTCGCTTCTAGGATAATATAACTTTACACTTTTTTGACCATTACCCTAACCAATAATTTCTCGTCCTCACCGTCTACCTGAACTTCTTTCGTCTCAGTCAAAAGGAAACTTAGACTTTCATAGAGCGGTAATCCCATTGGGCTACTCTCCACGCCTACATCCACACCTTCTTGCCTCGCATGGTTGATCCCCCACTCAATAAGCATCGTGCCCGCCCCACGTCTCCTCCAGTCAGGGTGTGTGCATAGGAGATCGAGGTGGAAATTCTCCGGATACTCTTTCTCCCAATACTGTTCGTGCACTACGTTCATGACCTTCTGAAATTCGGCAAGATGCTTGGGATTGACATCTCGGCGGGCGTAGTTCTTCGAGATGGACCAATTTTCCACGCAAGTAAGCCAGCCTGACAGCAGTTGTACGTTAGATAAACTTGGATGTGGACAAGCGGCGGGGTATTGATTACGATTGAGCATATTGCTCCATGTGTTTCGTCCCCTGACTCTTTTCTTTGCTGCGCTCGAACTGCCGTTTCTCTCCCACAACGCAAACGCAATTATGGTTTCTACCGCTACCGTCTGTGGACAGGAGGGGGAGAGGGGTGGATTTTCTCGATGCACAGCCACTAACATAGTGTATCTTGGGTCGAAAAGATTCGCTTTCAACCTTTGTAGCCAGAAGAAGTAGTTATCATCGGGATACTCGTGGCGGTGGCTCCAGAGATAGTCGAACGTGGGGTCGTCAGGAAGTCCTTTGATGCATACTTGTGTTATTCGTGCAATGTCTGGAAAGACAGCAGGTCTAACAGTGATGCTACTAGTACTGCCGCTGGCGCCGGAATCTGGTGATGGTGTCTCTGAGTTCATTCTGGGCTGACTGGATGATAGAAATGTAGCCCCACGAGGACGGGGGATGCCAGAGTAAGTAGTAGTTATGGACTCCCCCTTGCTCTGTACGAATATTGAAGTTAGAGTCGTTCCGGCCTGACCGCCTTGTGGGTACGGCTGAGAATTCAGACAACTGACCGCTGCCCATATGTAGAAACCCGGCTCCTACGTGGTATGGTTCATGGATCAATCAATCTGGGGTAGACTGTCTGCTGCCCACTAGCCGCCGATAGTGCACCTCTGGGAAGATATATTGCTCAATGATTCGGTTGCGTAGATCGCTATACTATATGCATGTGTCAGGTGCTGCGGGATTGGCGAAGGGCACCGGTTGGATGATGACCATTATCAGGTGCACGCCTGTTGCCGTTGTTAAATAAGTGTCAATTCCCGCATATGTTAGCATGCGATGGAAATAGTATTTGTCGTCTCTGAGTATTGCGAATATATTCCCGAGGCCGTACTCGAATGTCACTGGCCGAGACCGTGGTTGGCTGTAAAGTCTGTAAGGTATCCATATGCAGTATCTCATATTTGTTTCTCCCGAGTGCAGAAAACTCGAACTCGGTGAGAAGCATTGGTAGTAGTGTCTCGGCCAGCCGTATTGACCGGTTGCCGGATTTCGACATCATGCATAACCGCCGCAATTGCAGGGCCTAACCCCATATTGCTTATAAGTTGACCATGGTCACTGGGCTGCGTCACATGCTGCGTATGTATGTAGAAACATCTGGGTCCTTGATGTGAGCGCGAAGTGTACTGGCGAACTCGGCTGTGCATACCAAACTAGTGAGCTTCTTTACCAGTTTCTGTATTCTAACGGCACAGGAGAGCACAGCTATTGGGCGTGACGATGTTGATATCCAGGAGAGCTATGCTTGCGAGGTGCAGGTTGGACGTGTTGAATCGGTTGGACGGACGGCTACTCGCACCAGGACCTGAATGCTGAACCCCGTTACGGAATAGGAGTCGGTGATGGCATTGTAGACGGTCGTTGCGAGACCTACCCCGTTATTGATAGTACTGTAATTGACACTTATCATCATGATAAAGCTTATAGTCTGCAGAGAATGAGTGAATAGAAACCCTCAGTTGGAGTGATGATATTGTGTCGATTTTGCGAATGTTCCATAGCATCAACATGGATGTGTATCTCAGTAGAAAAATACATCAGTCAGTGTCAAAAATGGGTTTTATCGGCTCTTGCTCTACCAGAGAAAGATGTATCATATGAAAAATGCACCAGAGTGACATCGTAAGGTATAAAACTTGGTCCGGCTCGAAGGTCTTAGAAAGGAAACAGATCTCCAACCCTTTACTAGCAAATCTCACTTTACACATCCAGTGCTTATCTTCTATATTCCATGTTACGGCATAAGACCTGGGAATCTTTCCTCTTCTCATCGTCTGTCTTCTCATCCCTGTGTCCGTCAAAGTCAACTCTGCAGTTGTGCAAGTACTCAAGTAAGCACATACCTGTACCACCATCATTACTAACCAGCCAAAAGTGCATCCCCAAGGTGTATCTTGAAAATTACATCCTAAGAACAAAATTATCATCCGCAATTACCGAAATAGTATTCCATGCAGACCCAATCGCGCTTGCTAGCTTTGATCAGGCATCGCGGCAGCGCTTACAACAGCAATGGCTTGGATTTATTCTCATAGGGTGGACTAGGGTTGATTCTGCCAGAAGCATGAGCGAGTTAAGTAGAAGCTGATGTTCCCAGCCAATAATATCAGCGACCCTAGATCTAGAAATGTTTCGCAGGTTGGGTAGAGTGGGGGGCGAATCTGTTTTTATTTGTATTGGTCCGGTGATAACTTTATTGTGTTCCTAGATGAGGGGGACGAGATTTCGCAGAAGCAATCGGGGCTTTGTGTTTGGGCTGAGGCTGGCGTTGGTTTTATTCTCAACAGCAGCCCGAATCCCACCCCCATGCGGGATTTTCTTGTGAATGGACCCCACCAGTTCCTAGTGTTGTTCTATCATGGCTATTTAAAAGACGCAGATCAAACATTCGCGGTCGGCTGGTGCCGCTGAATTTTGAAGGCATAAGTTTCTTGTGAAGAGTGGTTGAGCGGGTATGTAAGCCGGAAAACAGCTTCCGAGCTATCATTTTAGTATGAAATTGAACCTTGGGGTCTTTTTAAGGTTTGGCAGTGATTCATTCTGGCTCATTGTAGCTTTAAGTTATGAACGTGTCCCAAAAAGTGGCACTTTTTCTGCGTGGGCTGAACGAGATGCGACAGTTCCAATGGCCGAACAATGTGGCTAGCGAACAGCGAAATCTACTCACCTGACGGCTGTCAAAGTGACAAATTGAAGGGAGGAAAGGCTACCGTAACGAGTAAAATGGATCGAACAGGGCCTAGAATGTGACGCTTTTTGCAATTATCTTAGACCGTTGTGACACTATTTTTCGGATATCAGGGCTCTGTGACAAAAGGGGAAGAAAGTAGGGGAAGGGGATCTCCCCTACCTAGCCGGTCATCTGGAGGGGGGAGGGGTTAATGGGCATTGTCATACTCTAGATAGAGTGAATACAGTATGATTAAACAAAAGGGCCTATGACGTCTCTAATAAATGAATATGGTGATTAGTTTGCGTGATGTAACTCCGTGAGATTGTTGAAAAACCGGCTGCTTTTAGACAATCTATAAGGCAACCGACAGTTGCTGAAGCTATTGTGACTTTTTCAACAACCGGCGAGGCTTTTGACGATTCATCAAGCCGCCACTACAATGTACTAGCACACAACCGTGACTGTGACACCAACCTAACGAGCCTCCTCATTATCCAACGGATACTCTGTGACCGTGGCAATTCTCTTGTTTTTACGAACTAAACACACCGGTTGTGACGCGTGACATTCGAACCATTTTACTCGCTACGGTGCTTCAAAGATCAAAAGGCACCATATCGACCGACAGCAAACAGGACCTACTGCGCAATTGCAAAAGTAGAATCTAGTTCGTAAGAGAACCGATTAACACCTCCCATGCCTATGCATCCGAACTTGCTCTCAAATGACAAGCCAGAATAACAGGCGGGGTCTCCCAAGTAACGATGGCCACTCGTACCTTAGTTTGCTACAGGACTTCTTTTTGCTTGTGTCAATAACTTGAAGCGGATATGGGAAGCTCTATCGAAGTTCGCACATCCTCTGCTTTGACACTCGAGCACGTTGGTATCTGTAGATGGTACATACCTTCCTTCAATATGGTTCCACTTGGTGTAGACCTTGTGACGCCATAATGACTCGGTCAGTCGGGATCTAGGTGGCGAATATCGAAAGTCACTATCGCCAGCAGCGGTCATTACTCAGGCATGCGAAAAGGACTTAAAGAACAGAGAATTAAGCTCAAAGTACAGGCATCACTGTGATCACTCTGAGACTATGATAGAGGACGATATAGATAATAGAGCGGGTAGTTTCCTAAGGACAACATGCTTAAATCCAAAGTGATGGCTTCTCCGCGGTATCATAAATGAGGTCAACACCAGTCCCAAAAACTCAGAACACCGATCCAAATACCTTTGTTACGATAAAGACCTGACTCGCCAAGATGAATCTTGTTCTCAAACGAGGGGCTCTATCCCCTAGACTAGCTTGGACTTTCGACAGGAGTTTGGCCATGACGTCCATTCATCAACCCCCCACGCCTTAAAGCCCGGTCCCATAGTAGCCCGAAATGTTTGTCGATAGTTACGGTGTAAACTCTCTTCACGACTTCTGGAGATAGAGAAGCACCGGCTCCGACAGTCCTTGCTTGTGCTCAAAACTCCTTGATAGAAAGCAGCTGACTGGCACGAGATGAAAGGAGTGGCCGTAGAATATTCTAGTTATAGACATCCTATTTCACAGATACCCAAGATATAAAATACGATATCATCTATCCCCCCACTGCAGATATGTGCCGAATAACACCTACACGACTAGGTAAATGGTATGGCCCATTGGTGGGGCTTTAAAAGTTCAACAGGCCAATAGCATTGATTCATCGGATTCTGTAGCTCTTGCCTAAGGATTTGTTTGGATTCGCAGATTCTAGGCGCTCTCGTTGGCCAGATTTTCATCAAGCTCTCACCGCAAAGCGAAAACGGAAGTTTTGTGTACGGAGCAGATTCTAGCGGCGGAATGAGCATTTCCCAACATATCACACCAGAAAAAGTGTCGGAATGCCACGTCTCACCTAAGATGTGTTAATCCAAACTAAAACGAAGTCTTGTATAGGTGTATCCGGCACTTTTACCAGTGGATCCGATGATAACATCGTCCGATGCAAACCACCCACAATCCCAAGGTCCAATCCTCCGGAGTCGTGACTGAGTCAGAGTAACCGCTCCGGCCGTATCGAAGAATATTGGTCGCATGACATGGTTGAATCGTAATCTTAGATGATAAAGCGTCTGGGTGGGTGTTGTGGGCGTGGGAGGTGCTTGAAGGAGGTGAGGGAGGATGGAAAGGAGATGGAAAGCGTGTCAGAGAATTTTGGTGCGTGGTTTTCGACTTGGAAGTTGGCTGCGAGTTCCACCACTCCGACCCCCAAGCATCTAAAGCAAAGATCAAGGCTGAATTGTGCTATTAGGCCATGAAAGGCCGGCTACGGTCGTGATAAAGTCGGCCATTAGGCCGTGGTCATGCACATCACAAAGACAGATGATAGTAGGAGTATACGTGTTATGATGGTGCCCGTTCACGAAATAGCCCCATGCGGTCTGCAAATAATCGCTAGTTGGCGAACCAAGGGATCTAGCTGGCTAGCTATAGAGCCTCCTCTCGCAAATACAATGTAATGAATTCAGCAAGTTGCATTAAGATCTAGAGCTAAGACTACTAAGGCTGTATAGACTGCACACTTAAACCCCTAAAAAGAAAGTATTTATGAATGCGTAATGCCGTCAGAGGCCAAAGAATCACAAAAGCCAGCTCTCGTGCCCACGATCAGGGAACCAGAGCAACACAGATCGTAACCTGCTACAATATGCGCTCACACAGATAGCTCCAGGCTCATTGGATTTTATTGATGTGTAAATGCGTAGTTCATCTAAAGAATGTCAATGTCGCCCAGCTGAGTTTGCAACCGAGTTTATGAATGTATTGTAGCGAGCGCGATGGTTCAGACGAGACTCCTGCTGTGACAAGACTTTCTCAATACCGACTGGCTCAAGAATGGATGAGAATCTCAATGAAATCTCTTCAAACGGGCCTTTGTGACGCGTGGCGTCCGAAGCATCGTACTCGGTATAGTAGCTATGAACCGCTCACTATGGTTCCGGCGCTGACCGGTACTGACCGCAAACGTTTCTTCGGACGACCGCGGTTGACAGCTTTAGAATAGTCGGACAATCTGTAGGAGACGAGCAGGAGGCAAATGGTGAAGAGCATCAGGAATGGACGGATAATCTGTAGATCTGTAGGATGACGAGTGGGTGGTTAATAGAGAAGAGTATCAAGAACGAGCAGAAAATCTGTAGGAAGAGCGGGAGGTGAATGGTGAAAAGCATCAGGAATAGGCAGAAAATCTGTAGGAGGACGAGCGAGAGGTGAATGGTGAAGTCCATCAGGAATAGGCGGAAATCTGTAGGGGGACTCGCGGAAGGTAAATGGTGAAGAGCATCAGGAATAGACGGACAATCTGTAGAAGGACGGACGAGAGGTAAATAGTGAAGAGCATTAGGAATGGATGGATAATCTGTAGATCTGTAGGAGGACGAAGGGGAGGTGAATGGAGAATAGCACCAGGAATGGACGGACAATCTGTAGGCGGATAATCTGTAGGAGGACGAGCGGGAGGCAATGGTGAAGTCCATCAGGAATAGGCGGAAAATCAGTAGGAGGACAATCTGTAGGCGGACAATCTGTAGGAGGACGAGCGGGAGGTAAATGGTGAAGCCCATCAGAAATGGGCGGACAATCTGTAGGATACCGAGCGGGAGGTAAATTGTGAAGACCATTAGGGATGAGCGGAAAATCTGTAGGGGATAATATCTGTAGGCTGAAAATCTGTACGAGGACGAGCGGGAGGTAAATGGTGAAGAGCGTCAGGAATGGACGGATAATCTGTAGATATGTAGGAGGACGAGCGGAAGGTGAATGGAATGGGTGGAAAACCTGTAGGACGAGCGGGAGGTAAATGGTGAAAAGCATCAGCAATGGACGAATAATCTGTAGAAGTACCAGCGAGAGGTAAATGGTGAAGAGTATTAGAAAGCAGACATGGTATGGTGTGGAAGTTCTGGAAGCATGGAAGGGGTGAAGGGCGGCCCTACTGGAAAACGGTCTCAAGAAACAATTCAATCTGGGATGCGGGCCTGCTAACGATTTGACGATGGATGCGCGAGACGGAAACCCGAAGTGAGCAAAACTAAATGTTATGTTTGTCATTTGTCAGATTTGCAAAATTGAGAAATATTCAAACCTGCGGCCAGCCAGTTGTATGCGAGGCTACATTGTCGTTTATTGACATACGCCTGGCCAATCCCGAAACCCTCCACCTTTGATCACCGAACTTGACAATATTGAACGGTATGTAGAATACAAAGTACACGGGGGTGTGTTACACTACGTACCTTCCACGTACCAGTGATTCCGCTTGCCATGACCCCAAGCAACCAATTCTGACAGTCACTTCACGCGCGCAAATTTTGATTGACCTGTAGTGGGTTATCAGTAATGCGGCCTAAATTTACTGGTAATAGTAATTTACTGAAGGAACATTAAAATATCTCGAGCTCCAAAAGAGACTCAAAACTACAGTACCAGGGATTCCCGTATGGTCACCCACTGCAGTACTAACCTGGCGATGTTATGCTTAGATATGGCTGAGCAGACAGGAAGCCTCGTTTTCATAACTATGACTGTAGCTGCTAGTTAGTAGCTCTATGCATGGTGTTTCATTTGTCAGAGCGTTCAGAATCTACAGGTAAGTTTAGACGCTAGACTACTGTGATCCTAGCGAATCCTCTCGATTTGTAGAGAAGGTGTAGCAAAAGGAGAGTATGCTTATACCTGGGCTTGCACCCAGAATTTTCGTCGGTGGGCAGGCTCAGGTCTGCCAACTGAGCTTGCAACTGTAGTGATTATAGATACCTTTATCAAATACCGAAACGGTCAAAGTTGACTGGTGCAGAGTGACTTTCATAATTGACTGTCTGGAGACCTCATGGTTCGGCTCTTCTTGGCAATCCGCCCGATCGCGGTCAAACCCAAATTTCGGGCATACGTATACGTAAAGGTACGCGAAGGTACCCAAAACCCCCTGGTGTACATAGAATCGTGCGCAGAGTTTTTAATTTTGTCATACATGTTGACAAACCTGATACATAATGGCAACTGAACCAGCCCTGGCGGACTATTAGGCACTTGCCCGTGAAGGCCAAAAACTCATCCGTGTCCCCTTCCCTACGTTTTTCGAAGCCTTTCGAGGGTGACCATCGTGCTTAGATTGGCGACACTTCCGCTCCATTTACGAGGGTGGTAGCGGAGATAATGGATGGAGCCACAGTTATTGATTCATCCTGTTTGGCTTGGCGGGACGAGCCGAGTGACTGACTATGCTAATTCTTTAATCCCCATATGAGCTGAAAGGCGAATTGCCTCGTCTAGCTTGCCGATAATAATTTCGGGTTTGCAGTTGTGAGCACTAATAGGTTACCGGGTAGGTGTCACGGCGACGGCTCGGCCCGCGCATACCCGTGAATAGTCCCGGCTGTTGTAATTCTAAATATATCTGGTCCAACCCGCTGCCATCTAATACGCGCAGCTCGCATGGATGACTGAATGCGCTACTTTCATTTGCTTGATTCCTATGGAAGCTTGCTGGATTTCAAGCGTGAAGACGAATAGAAGTTGATGTCGTTGAAGTCGGGTATGCAAGCTGCACGTACTACCAAAGCACTATAACTATAATCTGACCTTATCCGGTTATTCGTGTTGCCGCAGTACGCCATCGGGTATATGTAAATGCCGCTTAAATAAACTGAATACAACGTGATTGTACGGTATCCGCTGCACTGGTATTTTGTACCGAATCGTATACAAGATAATAAACGTGCGGCTGGTTGACAGGTTCTCTGAGGTGACGTTTAATCAGCCAATGAAATCAACCACTAAGATCCGTAGCTTATGTCCAATATAATGTATGCGTATTCGATACACAACTGTATTGTCTGGGTGTATCTGGCCTGTTCAAATCCGCTGCTTCTATTTATCCACTCTGTTAGATGTGCTGGTTCGTCGCAACTCCTCAGTTACGAGGCGGATAAGAGATTGTCATCTGGGTTGCATATGCTACCTGCGGCGCTACAAATAAACCGGATACTCCCAGGTAATATGATACCAGTGCAGCCAATGCATATCGCTGTGTCTGACTCCCTAGGTGGCCAGCCAGTGTTTGCTCGCACTCTTTAGACGAGGTCCGACCCGCTGCATTCATGATTAGTTTCGATCAGACGTTTCGTAATTTGCGTAGGAAGCTTCACAGCAGCTCGTCGGATAAGCGTCTAATCGAGGCTAATGCGTGGCTTTGCCGTGTAAAGCGCGCGTGTAGTTTGCCTGTAGTCGCCCTGCGGTCACCCAAATACCCACGAATTCACCTCACAATTGAAATGGATATCCAAGAAATGTGCTCAATCGGCCGAACCTAAAGTGTCAGAGTCAGCAGGCAATACCTCTCCAATATTTCATCAGTTGGAAACAGCCAGGGAGAGGGGCTGGCAAGCCGGGCTGATACTCAGATAATATCATGAACTTTATTTCAAGACAGTGTGCCAAAGCCTAACTTTATAAACCCCCATCTTCTTACCATTTTCTCTACACCTAAATTCGAGATCACAGCAAAGGTGATTAACCTTTTCTCGTGCCTAGACTGACGAATTAAAGTGCGAGCGGGAAGAGTCTAGGCACGAGAAAATGATTGACTATGGGCTTCGTGAATTTCCCTCACACCACCACACCAATCTGAGCCCAACCAGAATCACCCGATGATAAACAACACCGCGCAAGCTTGAAGAGGAAGCAATCGAGAATATATAATGGGTGTCTGCACTAGTGGGTATTATCCGAGGATTAGACTAGAAGGAGTGGACTGTATAAAGCGCAATATATGAAGTTCATCTCTTTCGAGTTGCCCGGCAGTGTAAAGTTGCCAGTGATGGTACCTGCGCTTCCCGCCCGGGCGACTCTCGAGGCCCACGCTGCTCCAGCCGCCCGGCAGTTTGACCCAGACAGCTGAGATCACTCTATGCAAGCCATGCACCAGAATAACGAGCAAGCTGAAGCTGCCAATGAGACGCCGCCTACTCTATCCGACCATCTAGCCTTTCCCATTACATTACAATTATACAAACCAAGAAACAAACGCTTTTAAAATCCATATGAATCATCCGTACTACAACTGAAGCCGTTTATCTGCACATCCCGGTGTCTATCCGTCTACCCAGCCTCTTCGAGAGCCTGTAGCCTAACCAACTCACTGTACCTCCCATTCAGCACCAATAATTCTTGATGGGTGCCGCTTTCTATAACCCGACCCCCCTCAAACACATATATGACATCCGCATTCTGAATCGACGATAATCTGTAGCAGCCCCAATCAGCATTTCACACCAGCGCGCCGACACCAGTATCATACCTATGTGCCACAGCAACCGTGGTCCTCCCCTTCGCCGCCACATCAAGGGCGTCCTGAACAACCTTCTCACTCTCAGAATCCAGAGCGCTCGTAGCTTCATCCAGCAACAATATCCTCGGATTCCTTATCAACGCCCTAGCAATAGCGACGCGCTGTTTCTGCCCACCGCTCAACATGCCGCCCTTGTTTCCAACGTCGGTGTTGTATCCGTCCGGGAGGGATATGATGAAATCGTGGATGTTTGCAGCTTTGCACGCCTGGATGACCGCTTCTTCGGGGACTTCTTCGAACCCGCCCAGGCCGAGGAGAACGTTCTCGCGGATGGTGCCCTGGTATAATGTCGGTTCTTGCGAAACAAGCGCGAGGTGCTTGCGGTAGTCTTGGATTTGGAGCTTGGTGATGTCTTTACCGTCGACAAGGACTTGGCCGGAGAGGGAGTCATAGAAACGTTCGAGGAGCCCTGGGTTTTATAAGTAAATAATACCCTAAGGAATAGAGGGGTTACCAATGGTAGTTGACTTCCCGCAGCCACTAGGACCGACGAGAGCGACATATTGGCCGGGTTTCACGGTAAGATTGAGGCCACGGAGGACCGGCACGTGTGGGCGAGTAGGATACCGGAAATGAACATCTCGGAACTCGATGTATCCTTCGACTGAGTCGACGGCTTCACCCTCCTTTGACCATGTATCGATTTCTGGTTGCCGATCTAGGAGTACCTTGACCTGAGTTGCTGCTCTCTGCGCCTTGGCCATGTCAGATGCAAAGGCAAAGACTTGACCTGCGGTTGGTTAGTAAGTGATAGTAGTTGCACGAGTTCGGTCTACCATACCAGCTGACTGGGCACCTGTTCCGCCAGATATTGTCAGCAAATTTCACTGGTATGAAGCCACTGGGATACTACCAAATAGCACGATGATAAACGCAATGAAGCTGTCCTAGAATCAGCATTTACTTCCACCCAGACACGAATTCGAGCTAGAGGTCCCACAATTTCTCGAAGTCCAACTCCCCCTCACTGATCAACTTCGCGCCGTACCAGAACCCGAGTGCAACAATCAAAATCACAATACTCTCCGACAACGCGTACAAAACTGCGCTCCGCAGATTGCTCCTGAGACCCCTTTGTGTCTGAGCTTCCAGCTGTTCGTGGTAATGCCGGTATACATCTGCATCTCGGGTTAATGATGACACAGTTTTGATACCTGCTGTTGCCTCGGACGCATAAGTTGCTGATTTCTCGTATATATTCTGCTTCTCTCGCTCATATTTGCGTAGTAGGTAGAGACGCAAAAAGCCCGCGGCCACCAAAAGCGGGACGCAGGCGGTACAGACAAGACCGATCTTCCAGGAGAGAGAGATAGAGACAGCAATAGAAGCAACCAGGGTCACCATTGCCGAGAGAATCGTAGCAGCGGTAGTTCCCGAGAGACCTGCAATCTCGATAGCTTCGGTAGAGAGAAAAGTCGTCAATGCTCCAGTGCTGTGTACTTCCTCGTCAAAATATGCCATTTCCTGCCTCAAAATAGTCCTGAAGCTGATATCGCGAACTCTTCGAACAAGCTTTTCCGATGCGACACCTAAACAAGTCGACGCGATTGAGTTTGCGAAGAGCTGAACGAGACCGAGCATGAGGAACATTAGTGACCAGAAACTGACGTCGTTTTTGAGCGTCGCGCGGTCTGGTTGAGACAAGGCAAAGACTGCTTTAGCAAAGAAAATTCCATTCGCAGGCTGTTAAAGGTGTCTTAGCATGACTGGTACAGTATTGGATGAAGGGAACGTTACCTGTCCGCCCCCCATCATGATTGAAAAGAAGGAACCCAACAGGAGTAGTCCCTTCTCTGGTTTATTGAGTTTGCTGATCATCATGAACAGTGTCCATGCAGAATACTTCCTTTCTTCCTGCTTTTTCTTGTTCCTGAGGGCTATCGACGCGACCGATTGTTTCGTGGTAGTTCTGGTGATTCGAAGTGCGTCCTCCTGGAGGATAGGCTTTTGTTTTTCACCTTCCTCCTGAATTACGGTTTCACCCTCACTCTCCGATGAAGAGCTGTCGACATTAACCTCTCTAGCAGTTATCTGCTGAGCCTGGACGAGCGCATAATATTCGCCCCGCTGTGCCATCAAGGTGTCGTGGTTGCCTTGTTCCACAATTTGCCCCTTCGACATAACAATGATTTTCTCTGCGTTTCTGATTGTGCTCAACCGGTGGGCGATAACAATAGTCGTGCGAGATTCAGAAACACGATCCAACGCTTGTTGGACTATCCCTTCGCTCCTGGTATCGAGGGCAGATGTGGCTTCATCGAGGAGTAGAATCTTGGGACTATACGAAACTAGTCAGTAAAAAATTGCCCGAGCGATGTGAGTGACCATACTCTGACACAACTGCACGGGCAATAGCAATTCTTTGCTTTTGCCCGCCAGATAACAAGAAACCACGCTAGCCCACATTTGTGTCATATCCCTCTGGCAGCTGGTTTATGAATCCATCGGCATTGCTCATGATACAAGCCTTCACTACCAGATTTCTCTTCACCTCCTCAGATGCGTGTTCATTGGGTGTACCGATGAGACCATGACAAACCTGAATTATTCGTTAGAACCAACATCCATAATTGCAAGTGACGAGAGCGGATAGACATTTTCGAATATTGTACAGGAGAAGAGAACAGGTTCCTGTTGAACCAAAGAAATCTGCTGACGAAGCCATCGTAGGTTCAGGTCCTTGAGATTGTGGCCGTCCAGAAATACATCGCCACCGACCGGATCGTAAAATCTAAGCACGTTAGAATCATTCGACACAGCGAGTATAAATATGGCATGCCTTTCTACGAGACCAACAACTGTAGACTTTCCTGAACCGGACGAGCCTACCAACGCCGTTGTCTTTCCCGCTGGAATAACGAGGTTCATATCAGGTAGAACCAAAGCGGAAGGTCGAGACGGGTAGATAAATTTGATATTCCTCAACTCAATGGTTCCAGTGACGGAGTCAAGCTTGATACCCTCCTGAGAATTGGGGTCCAGGGGAGATACACGGTCAATCGTAGCAAATATAGATTTTGCGGCCGCCGTTCCGGATTGAAAGAAGTTCATATTCGGGGCTAACGGCAGGTAAGTTTTTAATCGGAAGGGAGTAGAGGAAGAACAAGTTGCTCACCAACACCAGCCAACGAAAAAGCACCAAGCATAATAGCCAACAAAGTTGTGACAACCGCGGCCACGTCTACCTCTCCCCTCAAAACGAACTCGCCTCCTTGCCAAAAGGCCAGACCGAAGTTTAAGTAATTGACAGACATCACCGCGCCAATCGTCATTCCGAGGGCAATTTTGGTCCGCCGCCCCCAATGTTCAGCAATATCGAGGTGGACGCCATAGTTAAGGGCTAATTTTTCCTCTGTACCAAATGCCACGGCATTCCGAATAGAAGTCAAGACCTCTTCTGCAACCGTTCCACCGGTGCCATTGGCTGCGAGAGACTTCGCGTAGTACCGGAGGAAAAGCGTAGAACCGATTCCCATAGCAACGCACATAGCCACCACCGTAGACGTCAAGATGAAAGTGAACTTCCAGGCTTTAATGAAACCAACCACGAAGGCTGCGATAAACATGGACAAAGCCATAAGTGTCATCCCAACTGTCGTTCCAAGTTAGCATCGACCAACCACAAGATGCCGCCAACTTCTTACCTTTCCTATACCACTAGTTAGCAACCGACATGAATATCGAATCCTGGGTTCGGATAGGAAATACTCACTCCGAAATCGCATTCTGGACCTGGTTGGTATCGGAAGTAATCTTAACCGTGATCTCTCCCGCCCCTAGCTTATCAAAGAAAGCCTGATTCTGCCTTAAAATCGAAGCTAAGTAGTTCTCGCGGATCTTCTGGGTGAGGCGTTCTCCCGTAAACACAAAGCTAACGTTATTGATGTACGATCCAACGAAGAGTCCCAAAAACAGCCATATGAACTTGCTATTCCAATGTCAGTATTCCGATAAGTTTATGCGTCTGTGTGCTTACAGCGCTAAACTCTCAACTTCATTCATAAACTCATTCTTATCCATCTCTCCAGTAGCCAGATTCCCAAAGCTCCCCGTAAGATTCCCAAAGATTATAGTCATCAGCGGCATTATTACGCCGCAGGCGATGGCACACGTGCCGCCGACAATCATGCTAACGTAGTCCTGAGTGGTCGCATATCGGAACAGAGTTAAATACGAAACTGGGCCAATATCAGCACCACGTATCCCCAGAACTCCAAGGTAGCTTACCATCTTTCACGTTAAATTCAATCTGCCGCTTCAAGATCTCTCGTTCATTCTCTGGAAGCTATAAACACCGATGGTCAGTAACATCCAAGTTTATAAGTTAAGAATTAACGAAAACCCACATGTTCAAGGGCAGCATTGATATCCTCTCCCTCCTCCTTATTATCAGCGACTGGCACCGTGATGTCGTTGTTTTTTCCATCTATAGTCTCCTCGGTATTTGCGTCTGTTAGCGTATCTGCGTGCGGCGCTTGCGTCAAGCTGCCGCCCTGTTTCTCCGACATAATGTTCCGAGTACCCGCTAAGCCCAAGGATCTGCGCCTGTCAGCACGTACCCAGGTACATATTGAGTTTAAAATGTCAAACAACTCACATTCACCTAGGTATATAGAATCGATAGAAACAAGGTCAGAAAACACCTGTCAACAAGTTTTGACCTGGATTCTTATAGCTGTTATAGAGACTAAACAATACGGTCGAGAGCGCCAAGCACGGAACTTCTTCACTCCGAGGGCTGAGTTTGAGCTCTGGATGGTGCCTAGATAGATAAGCTCTGGAGATCCAATGAAAAGCCTTTCACCCGCAAGACCGTCGTTAGTAATCCTCGTGTTCGCATACATTGGCTTTTTACGAGTACGTGGGCAACCGCTGCCGCCGGAGCTCCGATGGCATGAAGAGAGGAGCCCGTATGCCCGCGGAGAGGAATGGCAGGGCCCAACAAATCGGACTACCCTCTCTTGGCTTTTGCCCGAATGAGTTATATCTCGGTTATTAAAACGAATACGTAGAACACGAACCCAGAAATCCCACTACTCGGGAAGGGAGACCAGGAGGGCGGATATGTGGCGGCTCGCTCGTGCTTTCCTTGATTCAATGCATGATTCAATGGACGTAATTTTGAAGTCTGAAGGGATCCCTCCAGCTCAGTTCCTCTCAAAACCAATGGAGATCGTTATTCTATTATCCTATCATTACCAAAGCCTTCTACGAAGCACCACCCTCTCCTCCACCCCCTTCCCAGCCCTTAACAAAGGTCCCATGAAACCCAAACGGCACCGCCACTTTCATCTCCGCTCTCGCCAGCTCCTTCATCGACGCAGCATCCAGGGCAAGAAGATAACTGAGTCCCGTGATCCCATTGAGCACCACGCTCAACAGTACCCCGTCATCTTCGCTGCTCCCCGCAGGGTCCGCAATGAAGATAGTCTCGCCGGGTGTGTGTGCGTGCTGCTCCCAGATCTTGTGTTGCTGCTCCACCGAGTCGAATTTAATGATCCCATCTAGCAGTGTGGATTTACCGCGGTTGAGGAGGCCGTAGGTGAAGCTTGTAAGCGGGGATGTTAGCATCCGTGGAAGTAGGAGAGAGATGGGGGGGAGCATACCGATTCGACCTGGTACAATAGCGTGGATTGACAGTCGGCAATTCCATCGAGATATCATGATGCTGTTCCCACACTTTCTGCACCCTCCCCACTCCCTCCGCCTCCACATCTGGTAACCAAAACCTCGAAAATCTCGGCCGGCCTTTATGAAGCCACCTGGCCGCCTCCGCCCCTTCCCCGAGAAGGTTGTGCATGTAGAACTTTTTAATGATGTCGATATTCTCGAACGCCGAGATCTCTGCCACGATCCCTCCATTCTCTTCCCACGCATTAGAGGTATGAAACGCAAAGAACGGGTCGCTCTCGAATTTCCGTACTACCCCACGCCCGTGCTGTCGATCCACCACGTACCACAGCGCTTTCTTCTCCGGCGAAACATCGTCGAGCGCATCCAGCATGTTCTTGTGATACAAGATTTTAAGGCCTCCCATGCCGAAGTGGGCGGAGAAAACGCAGAGGAGGACGTAATTCTTGGTGAGGAAAAAGGAGTGGATGTAGGCTGATGGAGCGCCGGTGATGGTCGTCAGGATCTCTGTCTTCCCCGTTGCCTTGGAGGTTCTGAAGACGCGGTAGACGCACGCGCGGCCGAGCTCGAGGTTGTAGTTGAAGACGTCGCCGGATTCTTGGTCCTGCTGCGAGTGCGAGGCGGTGATGTTGCCTTTGAGGTCGGGGTGGAGCGCCGTCTGCCGGGCGAGCCCCACCGGCTCCAGAGTCTCTGGATCTAAACCTTGGAAGATGTTTCCGTCTGTCTTGGTATAAAGACTCCTCCCTGAACCGTCTTTTGCGGTTGGGTCTAGGCCAGGAAAGTCGGTTGACACTGTGACGTTAACCTTCACACCAGCGGCTTTACCGTCACCCCTCCCACAGCTGCTCCCGCCCTCCGCCGGCTGGAAGATGGACAAAAACTTGCGGAAGAGGTTCTGGCATGGGTCTCGTCGCTGCGCAAAGCTGAAGCCTGCTGGGATCTGACCTGTCTTCTGGATCTGCTCGATGAGTGCATCGCAGGTATGGCGTGAGTTGTAGATGACCTTCGTCGGTGAGACAATGTGGAAACGGTGAGTTTGGGCAAAAGCATCGAACCAGTGAGCGTATGCCACCTCTTTTCCCTTGTCTGTGGGTATTCGGTATCTGTACGACGATAGCAACAATCAGCATCAGGAAATTTTAGGTAATAATACGGATGTTATATATACAACCCTCCGGGCCCCGTCCTATATAATACGCCGCTTTAATAAGTTAACAATGAAATGTATGCTAGCATGGGATTACGTACCAAGTGTACTCAGGTATATATCCATTTACTGATACTTCCACTGGAGTAGATTCGCTGTGGAAGACTTCGAACTGTTGCAGTTTCAGTTAGCACCTTCGGTAGTCCGATACTTATGGAGTAACATCATACCCCAATCCTATTGGGCCAGTCGATTGGAGCCTCCGATGTCATTATAGTAACCCAAATACCCCCTTCGTAATCTGTAAGCAATATTTAATTATTACCGAGGTTGTTGCTGGGAAGAAATAGAGAAAACAACTTTGAATTTTGCAGTTGGGAGTAAGACGGTGAGCAGCTGAAGGTTTGAGATTTTTCAGCCATTGGCGACGAGTTTATATGTATTCTATGTATGCACGCAGCAGGCGAGTGCTAGTCAATAGTTATGCCGGTATCAATGATAGTCGGCAAAGTAGTGTGCCAGAAATTTGGTCCACGAGTAAGAACTTTAAAATGCTCTGACTATCACTCATGGTATAAAAACTCAGGTTTGTAACAGACTAGGTGTTTGTGAATTAGTGATTCTCGGGTTTTATTTCCCAAATCATCTCACACAATCACCAAGCTGTCTCTGAGAGGCATGTTGAGAAATATATCAGATTACATGTGCTTCAGCATGTTCAACAGACACTGACTGGTACATAAGTCTGTACCATAATTACGGGCTTCCCCGAACAACAGACCACGAGTCCTCTACGCTTCTTCGAGTCAGTTGGAGGATCTCCTTACCGTTCTGGGGAGGTCCAATTCGACTGTTTAGCGAATAATTCCTGGGCTTTGCACAATCGCCGGACGCCTGCATCCTAGGTATCAACCTTCGATGATGCCCAAGAGTAGAACGAACTGCAGTGGACAGGAGGTAGCTAGCTTGGAGTAAAAGCAGCTGAATGGACAAACGGGATGGCCCTGAAATCTACCGACGGCCCCACATTGTTTGGAGGATGCACGTTTACGTAGATTGTTCGCCTCAGTAGATAGCTCTCAGGAGCGTGTCTGCAGGTTCTGAGATCGCTGGTAGACCGCCTATAAGAATAGAATGACGGGTAAGTGAACTCGTGGGAGAAGCTTCCTCTCAACCAGTCGGAGGCAACGGTCGAAGTTGCTTCCCGACTTCCATGTTGTTCCCAGTCAAGCTCATCTACCAGTTCCACATTGCTAGCCCTGTTTGAGGTCGGTATTGATTGGTTCGCTTAGCGAGCATCAGCGAATCCATGGCGCTGGAATTAAACCCCCTCGCTTCTTCTAACCAATGATACGGTATACTACCAAAATGTTTTGTTCTTTGCGTCGTGGATCTCAACAAACACTCTACCTACCAAAGTGCCTATCAAACACAATTGTCGCCAAAGTCCTCAATGAACATACAAATCTGTTCCAAAAATTTCCATAAGGTTTCATCAACCGAGGTTTCTCAGTTGGTGCTTGCATGGGTAGTATTATTTAAGAGCGGACAAGTATTAAAATGATACCCAACGGAATTCCAAAAAATCTTCCACCAGAGTCTTGTTCCCATATTGATGAGATGGCCGATACGACTGATATGCTCCATGGAGACGCGTGGGCTATCACTCCCGAACACCTGACGTTGAGTGCATCCAATCGGATTTATCCATCACATCCACCAATTTTCAATGGTGAGCACTTTGTCGGAAGAGAACCCCGCAGAAAAAAATATTTGAATTGCGATTGCATCATTTTTTCCCCGCCGCTGCGCGGTCACCCATATACTGCTTCATAGCCTTAGAACTCTCATGCACCGTTCGGAACACTACGGCTGTCATCAGTACTTCACACCCTGCATACAAATATCAAACAAAACTCACAATGCCTCTCCTCCTCATCCAACCCTCTCAGAAACACTCCAGCCTCTCCTCCAATCGCACCCTGTGGATTGTGTGCCAGATCTGCAATCTCCGCTGCCCGAAGCTTGTACGTCTTCCACACCCCCGTGCCGTTAGTCTCGAGTCCTACCCGCACCTAGCGACAACAAACATACGTTGATCAACACATCACACAGCTCTTCTTCCTCAAACAGCCCGAGCACCCTTTCTCCCAACCCGTAGAAGTGTGTCGCCAGCGCTCTCAGCTCAACAGTTCTAGGATCCGCCTTCAACGCGTTCTGCACACGCGGGGCTAGTGCAACGGGAATATCCAGAGTGATCACATTCGTTAATGTTCCCAGACGTTGCGAGATGGCGAGCATTTCAGCGAGCCATAATGAGAGCTGGATTCTGGTGCCGGCTTTAATGTCGGGGGAGGAGGATGAAGACTCGAGGTAGCCGAGTCCTGGTACATCTACCTCGAAAGTACAGGGAACTTTCTGTAACCTATTAGTCCAGTTGAGATATCGGGGACCGAAGGGGAGAATCTACTTGTGCATCGGTAAGAATTGCGTCGATGTCGTAGTAGCTCATGGTTTGTGGCGGACGTGTCGTGAGTTTGTAAGATGCGAATGTGGGGCCACTAGCGTACCCAAGCCTCTATCACAAGCGGTCACTCACAACAAACTGGAGCATGAAATATCTCAATTCACCCACCTCCTCCGATCTCGCCTATGGTGGCTACAAGATGCTCTCGTTCCCAGATTTTCTCGTCGCTCGCAAGCTCGCACCTCGAAACAGACGGCTGGTTTTCGAGCGCAGCTACAGGGTCGGTTAGAAACAATGAGCACACGTTGCTGATCTGAGGGTTTTAAGCACCATAATGGCGATCAGTAATTGTTTAATATATTCTTTCTAAAGAAATCACTACGAGTAAGGCGTGTTCTCTTGTCACCGAAACGCTCCGTTTTGACCCTGTAACTCCGCTTGAAAAGTAGGTTTTAAAAAGTAGACCAGATCTACTTTTGAAATGGAGGTTTGGAGCCCATAACGCCACACCAATTCACACTAATATCACAACCATGTGATAAAATCGTCACACGATTCGGAAAACCACTAGAGCACTTTTGTGGACGATTCAATAGTGTCAATTTCCCTAGAATTACGTCCCTACACGCCCCACTTTTGGCAAGGGACGCATGTCTACTTTATGTACAATACCGTACCATCGTTGGAGCACAAAGCAACCCATGCCTCTACGAAAATATAAACAGAACCCTGAATGTCCCCCGAATGCCCAGTCGTCTATAGAAAACACGCTCGCTCGAAACCAACGAATGCTTTAGCACTTCAAGCTGATCTTGAGGGACTGGGTGGCAAGAGCTACATTATGTATTAGCACGTAGTCTTTAAAGAACTGATGATAATGTTACTAACCAACCCCAAAGCTCTGCTCAATATCGCCAGTCTTGTTGGGCTCATCGAAAGCGGAGAACCAGTACCAAGGATAGTTGATGGTCTGCAACCAGCAGGCGGCAGCTTTCCAGTAAGCCTGAAGGTTATCCTTGGAGGCAACGGCAGCTCCAAAGTTAGGTCCCTTAGTAGGCCTGTATTTAAAAAGCACGTCAGCCATGATCTTTGGATCTCGGGCACAGAACTTCTCCTTACCATCCGGTCTCTCCAAGAACAAAAGGCTTCGAGTATCCAACAGCCTTGCGAGTGTCCCAAATTGCTAATAACGTCAATTACTAGTCCGCTCGGGACATACGCAGGAGGCATCTTACCTTGCTTGAGCTTAGCAAGGCCCTGATCAATCGATGCGCCTTGCCAGTAAGGAAAGCCGTTCATGAGAACAACATCGCAAGCCTTGGCGACGACCTGATTCGCCGGATCCACCCACATTGTCCAGGTGTCTGCAGTTCCGACGGGGACGTTGGCCTGCTTATAAGCAAGCTGAACCATGCCTTTAACATCTACACATTGGTGCATCAGTACTCGACCCCAAATCTCATGTGAAGCGGGTAAGACAAACCGTAAATCTGCTGTGCCAATTTACTGGCTGTGATTTCTTTGCGGTACAAGCTCTCAGACCCAACGTTAATGCCCTTCAACCATTTCGAAGTATCTGGCCATTTCTTGAGAGCTGACTCCAAAGCCGCCTTTTCCCGGCCAAACTTTGCGTCATCAACGTTCCAAACACCCACCCAAAGCTTGACTCCGGTATTGATCGCTTTTCGACACCATATCAGCTAGTGTTCGGTCGAATTGGTAGGGGTATGCATACCCGCAGGAACAGCGTTAGCAAGTGCATCACAGTCCCCGGTAGAGAATAGCTTAATGGTGTTGAATTGAGACTTTGGGCCCTTGGACCACCCTTTGATTTGATTGAACTCCTGCTGCCATTGAGCTGTGGTTTTGCATGCATTGTTCGGTTGGGTAGCACCTGCGTATCACTAATCAGCAATGTTTCGGAGTATACGTAATGACGAGTATTGTAGGTCGCATGTACGTACCCAGGTTGAAGCCGGCGGAGTAGCTCGTGGTGGGAGCTGCAGAAATTGCAGTTGCAACAGCTAATAGCAGAGTGGTGATAGAAAACTTCATCGTGACGGATGGGCTTTTGTCTCTTTGGAGTTAATTGGTAATAGTTCCCGGAATTAAAGGTTCACGTCTATTGAAAGAGCGTATTCTATTGAATACCAACGAGACTGGATTAAAGATTAATAGAATAGGTAGTGATATGAACGAGTGTCTGTTGACGGAGAGTCAAGTAGTGATGTAAAAGAATAGAAGAAGGACGAGGAAACAGCAAGATACGGGAGTGGCAATTCGTGTTTATATAAATCTGGAATGTAGTACTAGCACGGGTACCTGCTTCCTAGCCCTGACCCACCTACCCGTCCGACAATGCGCTTTAGCTAGTAACGGCACCTCGGATGCTAGCTGGGTTCCAAAAAAAGAATCTAATTACCGTATGGAGGGAGCCACCGCGTCTGGTCCATTACTTAGTAAAATTATTGATTCACATCCGGACACCAAGAACGCCCTACGCCCAATAACACTGCTTCGTACTGGAATTCCAGCAGCATCTGACATTCTGTTAAGCAGCGCCTTACATTCTGTTATTTTCTACGGCATCCATCGGATGCCTAGTGGATGCCAGCAAGTCGGCGTTGATGGAAGCCAAATGAAAATCTAAATACAAGGAAAAATGGCTTAGAGCCCTAACCCAAGACCTTGGCAGGGGTAGGAACATCACACTAAACACTAATTGCGCATTTAGTGACGACGCACTTCAGCATCCACCGACCGTCAGCCGACATCATCAATGTGACCTCATCATGCGGAATGACAAAGCAGATATGCTTGCAGCAGGGCTACTTTTTGTCAATTGCAGGTGACGGATGTTGCGGCCACGAAAGCACTGATCTTTGGAAAGGGGTGGCGGTTGAACGGAGACTCAAATTGTCTGCGAAGCCGGAGCTTTGAACTCCATGTCGCCGCTTTGAACCTCCGAATTAATCCCCCTAACTCCTAACAGGTATAGAGACGAATGAGTAAATAGATTGTTCTATTCCGCACCAGCACTGCAAGAGCAATTCTCAGGTCCGGTGCCATGGTACCGTCCGATGGACCCAGTCTGTCCGCCAGCGGGGGCGGTTGCCAACACGTTGCGGCCACATGCAAAGAGTACATACGTTTATTCAAGCTGCGGTGCAGTATACTTGCCATAGGGCCTTGGAGAGGAAAGAGACCGCGATACTCTTCCCCTCCATCTAGTGAGGACGAATTCATGAAAGGAATATACAAGATTTTGCCTGAGGACGCAGGACTTAGCAATACGTACTGGCATATTCTTATATCCATAGTTCGTCTGCATTGAGAATTCAAGCTTTTTTTCTCGCAGGGACAAGCAAATTGGTAGATAGTACATTTTAATATCTGATATATTGAAAAGGAGGCTGAGCATGTGGGGCCCAAGTCACAGTCGTTTCCAGTAATATAAGCGGGAAGCGGAAACAAATTGCAATACAATATACAGTCTGGATTCTCTTAAACCAACAATATAGAACAGTCTTTACGCGGGCTCTGTAACACTCACTCTGGTTTCTTTCTGCTATTAAGCTTAAGTTGGGCCGTAATGCCTGGAGTTTTGTGTTGTGTTGCCCCTGTTCCGCAAATCCCTAACCCAAAATCAGATGCACGTCATGCCACGTTTCTAAAAACATCCCCAGAAAAACAACGCCTTGAACCTAATCTCAGCCCTCACACATTCCCACCTCACGCCCGACCACGACCTCAATTCCGCCCGACCACAACCTCAATCCTGCTAGACCACACCCACAATGCGCCTCCCACTCCTCCCACTCCTCCCCCTCCTCCCACTCGCCCTCGCCCACGGCACGCACAACACGCACGGCTTGCACGACGACCACGACGACCCCGATCCCAACCTCTCTTGGGCCGAGCGTCACTTAATCTCGGAGCACCACATCAACAACTACGACGCGGGTGCCTTCTTCGCCCTCCACGACTTCGACCAAGACCACTTCCTCACGCGCGACGAGATCCTGCGTACTTACGGGGCCGCGTTTCCTTCGGCCGAGTACGACCAGGACAAGATCTGGAACACGATAGCCGAGATGATCGATACGGACCACGACAACGAATTGAGCTATGCAGAGTGGATGGCGTGGAGTCGGAGCGGCGGGGTGTTGCCCGATTTTGGGACTGGAATTGGACACCACGGCGACGATGAGAGTGAATATGAAATTCACCATTTTGAAAAGTTTCATAGTCATGATAAGGAGGATGGGAGTGATATGGTTATGCATCAGGAGGATATTGATCATGTAAGTTACCCCCAGAGAAGAGGGAATGGATGGGGCTGATGGGGATAGTTTAAATTGCATGAGGAGGCGGAGAAGAAGGCGGCCCTGGCGGCGGTCCTTGAAGCGACGCCAGTAAATGTCGCGAATATTCCGATGAAATTTAGGGTGCAGGGGAAGTAATGACGGTAATGAAGGGTGCAATGTGTGATGATAATGATGGGAAGGAGGGGGTTTTATTAAGTTTCTTTTGGCGTCCTTTACAATGGATTTGGGGTTATACTGGCTTCATGATACAATGGGGAATTAGAATACGGTATGTATATACATGCTGTACAGTAATAAAACCTATATCTGTACAATATCAACTACGACTCTACAGCTTCACCGCGTGAACGTCGAAAACACAATGCACCACTCCCGGCGCAAACGTCTTGACTCTCTCCACATGGTCACATTTCATCGAGCCTCCAGAGAGCCTCTCAAATTCCTCCACCACGCTCCTCCGCTTCTCCTCCACCTCACCCTCACCAACATTCTCGTGTACATGAGCCCACCCCCCCTCCTCCAGCAGCCGCACAGCAGTCGCATACGCCCCTCTACTCGTCGGCAGTAGTCCCATATTAACATGCCCCACCTTCCTCCCCGCCATCCTCCCAACCGCAAACTCATTACTCTCTTCAAAAACCACCACACTCTCCCCGTTATCCGTCCACTCCTCTCCCCGCACAACCTTAACACTCCATCCATTCATCCCGCACCCCCTCTGTAGCGCCTCAACACTCCACGGATTCACCTCCCAACACCACACCCTCCTCGCCCCCGCCTTCAGGTAGCAAAACACAAAGTAACCGATCCCCGCATACAGATCTGCCACTTCCGCTCCCGCAACTCCCGGGAATCCTAGAACCCGCGCCTTCTCTCGTATATTCCCCCGCGAAAACATTGTGTACTCGGGCGCCCACGTTTGGTGTAGTCCGTGCTGCGTTGTGTGCACCCACAGTGTCTCGGAGGAGGGGGAGTGGAGGAACTCGAGGCCGCTCGGAGAGCGGATAATGCTGGTCGCTGCGATGGGCGCGTTGCGAGCGATGTGTGTGACGCCTAGGGCGGAGGCGAGGGTGGGGAAGAAGGAGGGGTGCGAGGTGAGGTAGCGACTCCAGGCGGGAGTGGTGAAGGCATTGTGTGGGAGAAGCAGGAGCGGGGGGTAGATGTTACTTCGTTTTGGGGCGGAGGGGAGGAGGAGTGTTGGTGGTGTGTCGGGGGGGTGGTCGGTGAGGAACTTTGCGACGAAGGACAGGAGCGGGGAGGAAGTCGGTATGGATTCAGCTGCGACGACGGAAAGTAGCGAGTGTGGTGCTGTGAGAGCGGTGAGTTCGGTTGGTTGCGACGCGATGGGGGAAGAGACGGGGACGGTGGTGCGCAGAGTTGTGTGAATCACGAAGCTTGACGGGTTGAGCCGCGAAATGTGTTTCCCAAAAAGCTGGTGCGTCTCGAGCCAACTTTTGATCGTCTTCACCAACGCTCCGGACGCAACGACGGCGACTACGTTATTGCCCTCGGCGGTGTCTGATTCTGCGTCTGTGTCGGACATATGGAGGCGTTTCGAGGGCTTGTGCAGAAACTTGGTGTTGGGAGCAGCGGTGGTGGTGGGGTAGTTGGCGGGGGAGACGGTAGTGGGGGAAGATCGAGGTTTGCTCTCCCCCTTCACTCCAGCTACTTTGCTAACCGACAGCAGTACCGAAGAAATGTGACTCCCCCCTCCCTCTCTTTCCGTTCATTTACTCACTATCTCCAGTCTCTCCCACCTCCCCCTCACAAAGGCCTTCATCGACTGCCTCCCCCGTTCCCAAATCACCTCTACCGCCGCAGTGAACGATGAAAAAGCCCGCGAAGCCCACCGACTCGTCCGGCGTGTCGACGACCTAATCACCTCCCACGCTACAGCCGCACATGAGTTAAAAGAATACGTTTCACAACTCAGCAGCATGAGCGCCGAAATCGACGCCGCCGCCTGGCAAGCCAGTAATTCCCCCTCACCCCTTTCTTCTCATCCCTACTCTAAGTACACCGGTGTTTAGAATCTATACAAACGCAGCTCCTTGAGCTCGAAGCGATGGTTGCGGACTCAAGCAGGGGGGACTTACAGGTCCGGGAAAAAGCGGAGGAGGCAAGGTTTGAGGCGTATGCGAAGGAGCGACGCGCACAACTTGAGAAGACGAAGCGCGGATATGCAGAGCAGTTAGAGGGGTTTGAGAGGGAGAGGATACGGATGCTAGCTTCTGATGAGAAGGTGGTGGGGAGGGGGAAGAGGAAGGTTGTGGAGGTGAGGGGACTAGAGAAGGTTTCTTTGGAGGAGGGCGGTGAGGGGTTGGATGATTTCTTTGGCGGTGGGGGCAGAGAGGAGGCAGAGGAGGAGGAAGTTGCGAAGCCGAAGGAGGCGAAGGGGAAGGGAAGGGGGAAGGGGAAGGGGAAGACTACAACGCCGCCGCCGGCCAAGCGGAAGGTTAATCCGGCGATAATGGTGGACGAGGATATAGACGACGATGAGGAGATGATGAATCTTTATAGACGGTAATATCCATTAATCACTATATCCGCTGGGCCGCTGGTAGTGACGGAATGTACGATATACTTTATGGGAGCTTACTGGGTTTGGGGAATGCTTTTGTTAATCCGCCCTCTTTAATCGACCTTTTTAGCAGACTTGACAGCGATATGGCTTATAAAATGGGTTTTGACATCGAATCGAAAAGGCTTAACAAAATTTCCTCAAACTATCAAGCCTCATGGGTTAGTGTTATGACTCCACAGAATAAAGTTCAGTAGCGGGCCTAACGAAACCGGACCAACATTTTAAGGTTCAATCATGGCCTAATCACTCGTTTACTGGTTCACTGGAATTCTTGATAATCGACCACCAGCACCGGGAAAACTACACATTTCCTGTCTGATTGCGCTGGGAACTTGTTAGGAAGCCCCCTTGGTTTTCCGGCTCTCACTACCGTAAGTCGATACCACGTGGAGTCTTCATCAGGGCTGGTTGAAGATAATGATATCAGTGAGAGACTGAACAAACCTACAACTTACGGTCGCCCTATCCAAATTTTTTCTAGGCCTCATTTAAACCTCTCTCTTACCTTCATCCCTTCACATTCACATTCACACTTATTCGTACCTCGTTAAAACCTCGACCCAGGTACTACTTCGAGATAACAAGTCCTTGCCCACTCTTTCAATTCAACTGCAGTCTCAGTATATTCACATCTTCGTCAACATAGCCTACCACAGACCTATGGAAAGGAAACAACTGCGGCACCAGCAAAGAGAGAACTGGTTTTCCACAGTCATAGATAAATACCCCAGGGTTCTACCATCCCACAAACGAGCCATTGCGGCAAGACATACTTCCACGGCACCCGTCCCGAGCCAATATTCCAAAATTATACCCCCCACAAACGCGCCATTGCCATGGCATATCGCCTCTCGGCATCTGCAAGAATTTCTAGCCGCGACAAAGTACGCAATCCCATCGGTAAAGAGATAGCCAGGAAGATACTACTGGAGTTATCTATGATTCGTTCAAGGCACTGAATATATCTCACTGTGCCGAGGAAAAAGACCCGGAAGAGGACCGCAGGAAACTTGATAATGTCAGGAATCAGTGCGGGAAGGAGGATGGTCACTCTTTGATTATGGCACAGACGGCTAATCACAATTCCATTAAGCACAACTGGGAGGAGATGGAAAGTTTCATTGTAGGCCAAAACAGAGACCATGTCGAGAAACCGGTGATTCGCCAGAAGGTGGATGTCAGCATATTTACCCAAAGCCCGGCCCTCAGGGATAGCGACCTCTCCACGACGAACATCTATTACTACCACACGGTCTATCAGTGCCGCTGGGGAGAACCAATATAGAGAAGAAAGATCTGCCCCATACGTCTTGCAATTCGGCCTCTTACAAGCTCGAAACCGGCTTCCTTCACCACTGAGCACTCACCGGAGACGACAAGACCTCGGTTCTCATTCCAGCACTAACTCGGGCACCCATCATGCGTTCCTACAGAGAGGAAGAAGAGGAGGAGGAAGTTGTAAATGTGGATGTAGATGTGGATAGTGGCGAAGAGACAGAGTTATCTAAGGCGTGCCTGTGTGGGTGCAGGAATTGATGAAGAGGTAGGGTTTATTTAAAACGCTATGTACAATACTTGTGTCTTGGGGGGTACCCGGGTTGCGGTGCGGGGTTTTGGAATATTCCGGGTTCACTTCGTCTCGGGTGATGCAGCATGAAGGAGTTGCATCCTGCTTTAACATATTCGGGTTCCTTCTGTATCATAGAACTCAATTCTTGAACACAAGGGAGATCACAAAGTAGTTCTACGTTCGAGACTAATTCCGGACCTTTTTTCCAGCTCCCGTTTGCAGTGATAACCTTCCCCTTCCATTCCACGTGAACCCGCGAGATCCCTGCCCCAACACTCAACGCGCGGCCCAGGCAACGCGACATCCCATCACCTGCATGATGCTGCTCGACCCGGTGTTCGAAGCCCAAGTCCAGCAGGTTTTCCAAATCACCCAACGGCCATTGAACCACATCCGCTCCGACCTGCGGTTCACCAAGAACGTTGAGCTCACTATTGACCGCGCTTTCGATGGCTCGTTTTTGAAGGGGACGGATCGCGATCCGGAAAGGAAGGCTGCGCTTTGGGAGGGAAGCTCGCCCGCGGGGAAAGAGAGGGAAGGAGGGTACGTAACATCTGGAGATGGGATGGTGGAGAGGGGTAAGGCTAATGTGCGTAGCGTCGCTGTAGTGTCGGATTCCGATCAGCGGGTTGGGACAAAGAACGACAAGGCTACTAGTGTCGCGCAACAACAAGCGAAGAGACCGGCGCATACGGTTGACAGTTTGCGGGAGAAGATATTTTCGTCGCCGAGAGCTGAGTCTCTGGGCTCTCACCTTCCACAGGAAACATCGAATCGTCAAACAGTACCGCCGCCGTCACCGCTTACCGCTATGGACAACGATCCAATCATGTTTACCTCGTCCGCCGCGCAGCAGGAGCAGTTGAAGACGACGAAGCGGAAGAGGCCTGCGCTGATGGTGGTGGAGATTTCGGACGACGACGACGATGTGGTGCCAGTTCCTGTGCCCAAACGGAAGGAAAGCAAGAAACCACGGAGAGGAAGTAGCTTGGCCGCCGATCAGGATCTGGATAACATCGAAGTGTTTGATCTTTCGCAACCGGAACGGCAGAAAACACCCCTCGTCACTCAAAGAAGCGTCGCTGCGAACACTCCAGCGATGCTTCCTGAACTGTTTTCGTTGTCCACGCCTGATACAGTGGCGAACGGCGGCGGGTTTTTGAGGGACGATATCGACACATTCGAGCTATCGTCGCCGCCAAAAGCGACTACAGCCGTCAAACCTATCTCTATGGACAATGGCGACTTCGACGATAGTCTTTGGAACGACAATCTTTGGAAGAACTTCGAATCTCCCGAACCAATACCGAAGTCTAAAACGATGCCCATACCAATCGACCTTTCTTCAGACGACGACGTCGAAGCACCTCTGCTACCCGCCCCAAAAGCAAAGGCAAAACCAAAAGCTGTCTTCAGTGCCACAACTCTCGCACTCCTTGCCCAGCTTGGCTCTGACTCCGACCCAGACGATAGTGAAGTCTCAACCCTTGACGACAACCCCCGTCCAACGAAGCCGAAGAAGGCCCCCAAAGCCTCAGCAACAAAGAAACCCCTTCCCACCTCCCGCTCATCAACCACTGAGACGGCCGCCCCTAAGCGCGGTCGTCTCAGCGAAGAAGAAAAAGCCCGACGTGTCGCCGAAAAAGCCGAAAAAGCCGCCGCCGTCGAAGCCCGCAAAGTGGCCAAAGAAGCTGCCGCAGCTGAAAAGAAGCGACAGGCAGAACTCGACTCCGCCAACAAGCTCCGTACCTCAAAGAAGGACTCCATACCCGAAATGATCGTTGATATTTCCACCGCGCTCGCAGGGGATGCAGTAGGGCAGCAACTAATCGGCTTCCTCACCAAACTCGGCTGTTCTGTGAACCCCGCCTGGCGGCCTGCGGTGGGGATCGAGAGCAGCTGGAAAGTCGTCAAGTGGCGCCGCAAGGTGAAAGCTACTTACGACGAAGCCGCGGGCATGTTCATCCCTCTCCCCGCCGAAGAGGTCCGCGACGAAAAACACGTCCTCGTCCATCTCACCGCGGCCGAATTCGCAGACCTAGCCTCCCCGCCGGATGCACTGGACCAGCACGTACAAAAAATGAAGCACCTTGTTGCCGCTGCTGGCCCAGACGTTCGCGTCATCTACATGGTCGAGGGCTTGTCCACCTACACCCGGAAAGCAAAAACACACGAAGACCGTACATTCCGCACCCAGGTCCTCTCGGCCATGTCCGGCTCCTCCACGACCTCCAGACGCACCCAGTCCCTCGTCCCAGAAGAAACCCTCGAAACCCTCCTCCTCCGCCTCCAGCTCTCACACACCTGCCTAATCCACCATACCTCCTCGGCAGCGCAAAGCGCGGAATGGATCACAATCCTCACTTCCAACATCTCAACCATCCCCTACAAAACCGCGCGGATGGTGCTGAACACGAGCTTCTGCACGGACGTGGGCCAGGTCAAGACCGGTGCCGACCGCGAGGATACGTGGGCGAAGATGCTGCAGGAGATACATCGGGTTACACCCGCCGTTGCGAATGGCATTGTCGAGGGGTACCCCGATGTTAGGAGTCTTGTGCGCGCGTTTGAGGAGGGCGGCGAGGACGTGTTGAGGGATGTTTTGCTTCTTAGTAATAGGAATGGCGCGCCGAGTAATCGCACCGTTGGCGCGGCGGTGAGTGCGAGGATTGCGGGCGTGTTTTTGGGGAGGGATCCGGAGGGGATGGAGGTTTAGCGTGCGAGGGGGTGGGGGTTTGGTAATATAGGGAAGATGGGGGTTTGTTTTTGGCGTTTTGGGGGGGTGTGCTTTTGTTTGTATCAGCACTTTGGTTTGTATGAGTACTTCTTTGGTATTTGGATTGGATGTTCTGCTCTGTTTATATACTTATTCTCCTATGGCGGGAGGCTGTTTTTTTATTACTGGGGAGCGGAGGTGTTTGGTTTATTTTATCCTGGTGTTTGGGGATGAAAAGTTTGTTTATATACCTTTGGTAACCAATGTGTAGTCCTGTTTGTTGTGATGTGGAGCGCTGTTAGAGGCTTCCTCGAGTGTCTCGATTCCTCCCAGATAGTCTTCTGGCTCTGATTCGAGTGTCGTTAACTGTGCCCCGGCTCTGAAAACTGTTGAAGCCGGCTTGTCAATATGCATGACGAGTGATTGTTGAAGATGAAGAATGTAGAGTCTCCCCTGGAAAATTGGTTCTAGCTCACAGAATATATCAAGATTTTAAGTCCGATCTCTAGAGCATTATCTAACTAGTATGCACTCTAGGCCCTCGTCGGTGTAATTGGCCGGGTTTGTGCGAAGTGATGATTCCATACGGTGATGGTGACGGTCACCAGTGTTCCGCTGCGGCCACGACGGCGGTTTGTAGGTACTTAGTTACCTTCCATAGGTTTTCCTGGGGCCGTTTTGTGCGTAAGTGGTGTCGATATTAGCGTAACTGTCAGTTTCTACATCAGACTGAACGGGTTAAACATCAGACCTGGGTCGTTATATCATGCCAGACTGGCCGCTAGGGGTTAAGCTCATCCCAATTACTTTTCATCTCGACAACGATACTAATGTCCATCAATGAAACGAGTGAGCCAACAAGCCCAAAAACCAATGTTTCAACCCGCCGATATCAACCCGGCCGCATGGCCCAATGGCAAGGCGCTTGACTACGATCCAAACAATCCAAAATCAAGAGATTGCAGGTTCGATCCCTGCTGTGGTCACTTCATCTTTTTTGCCCCCCCTCGCTGTGTACCCCCATCGTTTGTTTGAATATATACACCAAAGAACGACAAACTACGCATCCGCAAAGAAATCCCCGCTCCTCCCACCCCGCTTCTCAACTACCCTCACCCCGCCAACAACAATCTTCTTGTCGACAGCCTTACACATATCGACGACCGCCAGCGCCGCGCCCATCACCGCCGTCAGCGCTTCCATCTCCACCCCCGTCCGGCCGTTGCACGTCACCCGCGCTGTGATTGTTATTTTGCCTCCCTCCCTCCCTCCCTCCCCCTTCACCTCGTGCTCCGAACTCGGGACGACGTCAACCTCAACACTACTCAACGCGATGGGATGACACAGCACGACAAGGTCTGGACATTTCTTTGCGGCCATGATGCCGGAGATTCTGGCGAGGGCTAGGACGTCGCCCTTCTTGTTTGCGTTCGTTCTGATGAGGTGTAAGGGGGTGGGGTTGGAGAATGTCACCACGCCTTCTGCGACCGCCGTTCGGGTCGTCTCCGGTTTTTCGTGGATCGGGACCATATGTGCGCTCCCGGATGGGGTGAGGTGTGGTAGTTTCGTGGAGGAGGAGTAATGGCGGGCGGAGACGAGGGACGGAGAGCGGGGGAGAAGGTGAAGAGGAACAACGCCAACGCCGCGGTATATCGGATTATCTACAAAAAGTCCCCCCCAAAAAGTATAAGTCAAAAGAGAAGAAACACACAAGCACAAGCACAAACAGGAAACCTACCCACCAATCAAGATCATAGGTCTATTCTTCCCCTCCGCCAATTCCTTCGCAGGTTTATGACCCTCCTCCTTCCTCCCCACCGCCCCACCAATAGTCTCCAGCAGCCTCCGACTCATCTCCTCGCGGTTCCTCCCCGCGCCCACTGGCTCCTCCGCGCCCCGGTACTCCCGGAGTAAGTCGCGGAGACTCACCTCCTCGCTGCCGAATAGACACGCCTTGATGTTGCCGTCGCATGTGATCCGCAGCCGATTACAGCTGCCGCAGAAGTTCTCGGTCATGCTTGTGATGAAGCCGACTTTTCCGCGGAAACCCGGGACGTGGTGCGTCTTTGCCGTGTCGTTTGCGCGCTGTGTCGGGAGGATCTCGAAGGTGGGGTAGCGCGCGCGGATGGTGGAGAGCATGTCGGCGAAGGGGAACATCTTTTTCGTAGCCCACTTGTTTCCCTATCCACACCGTCAACACCAACATCACAGCTCGGGGGTTTGGGGGGGGGGAACACACATCGAAAGGCATATACTCAATAAACCTCACCTCCACCTCCTTCTCCCTCGTCATCTCCACAAAATCCACAATCTCATCATCATTAACCCCTCGCATCACCACCACATTTATCTTAAGCGTCCTCCTCCCCTCGCCCCCCACAGCCCCAAACCCCATCTCCCCCGCCCTCTCCACAACCCCAAGCACCCGCTCCAGCCCCTTCCGCCTCGTCATAAACTCAAACTTTGCCGCCACGAGCGTATCAAGACTCAGATTCAGCCCCGTCAACCCCGCATCCACCATGCGCTGCAACTTCCGCTGCCCCAGCGCAACACCATTACTCGTCATGGCGATTTCCTTCAGCCCCCTACCCCGCAGCTCTCCGAGCGCCTCGACAAGCTCCACCACGTCCCGACGCACCGTAGGCTCTCCGCCCGTAAGCCGGATTTTTGTGACGCCCTGCGCGACGAATGCGTGCGCGAGCTCGAGGATCTCGGGCGTGGAGAGGACGTGCGCGTCCGGGGAGAGCGAGACTCCCTCCGCTGGCATGCAGTATACGCACCGGAGGTTGCAGCGCTCCGTGATTGAGATGCGGAGGTAGTTGTGGTGCCGCGAGAAGCGGTCGGTTAGGAATGCGGAGAAGGGTTTGGCGGATTTTAGTCCGGCGAGGCGCGGGGGAGGGGGAGGGGGGACATGGTCGAGGGGTGGTGGTGGCGATGTGGTGGCGGCGGCGGCGGTGGAGTGAGGGCGGTGGTGGTGGGGGAGGAGTAGGCGTCGGGTTTGGCGGTGTAGCATTCGGCGGGTGGGTGACATTGTGTTTGGTGTGGTGGACAACCTTTCACGCGGAGTCAACCTTAAGACGAAAGGTGGGGATGCTGGAGTTATCTAAGCGGAAGAATGAAGCATAGATCCTCCGCACAAAGCTGGTTGGCGATGTGGTGATGATCTCTATTCATCGCATCGTCCCGCCGCCAGTCCATGAGCTGTCCTTACCGGCTGATTGCTGGAGCTAGAGTAGCTAGACTGACCGCCACTCACACCCGGAGAATTTCTCCTGGAGAAAGATACCGAAAACACAATCGCCGAGAAATAATCTTTGTATCATGAGTCGATCGCCTTTGTCCTTGCTTTCGTCCTCTGCATGTCATGGCTGGTATCTTCGTTTCCACGCGGCACCGGCCGATGAAACCGCCACGTTCCGATGTACGATCCGGAATCACTACTAATCGCTCGGGTTCGCATTTAGGGAGGTCTCCGTTTCCTCCTCCTCAGCTAGCTAGTCGAGATCCACTCACCAGACACGCAGTATCAACATAATCTTCCATTCACATTTGATCCCGTTCCTTCGTTCCCATCCAGCCAGCCTACATACATATCCTCATCCCGTGCCTTTTCAGTTCCCATCCGCCATCCCATGCCATCCCCCTATACCCTATCATGCAAGTGAAAAACTCACCCAACACCCACAAAAGCAACCATACCCGCATCAACAGCAGTAGCAGCAGCAATAAAACCCCGGCCCCAAGAAAAAAAAGAACGAAAAAATATCAAAACAAAGAGCTAAAAACCAACACAAAAAAAGAGATAATAGCACAGCTTCACTCTCCGAATCACCTACAACAACCCGTCACTCGTGTACATCGGTTTATCGTTTCGATCTAGTCCCGGACCTGCTCTTCCCCCTCTCCCTTTCCTTTTCCTTTTCCTTTTCCTTTTCCTCTTCCACACTACTACTCCGTTCCTGATGATGGTGGTTTCCATGGTCGTGTTCGCCGTCATGATGCAGTGTAACTATGCCCCGTTAGTCCGTGTCCATTCCCGGATATATCTCCATCGCACTCACCAGAGTTGAACTCCTCAAACGGATCTACCTCCCTCTCGCCGGGCGTCTCTGGATCTGGCCTCATGACATTACGCACCCTAGCTGCACCAATATCTACACTCTCACTCTCCTTGACTGATCTAAAGTTTACTGCGTCCACCTCTCTCCCCGCATTTGGTAACATCGGTGGTTTTATGTGTCTTAGTAACGCCCACTGTGTTGTCCTAAAGAACGGGTGTCCCTTGATGTCACTTGCGCCTGCTCTCGATCCTAGTCGGCGGTTTTCGTCCTTGACTAGGAGCTTTCGAATAAGAACTTTGCAGTTACTGGGTGAGTGTTAGCAAGTCCGGTTGGAGGAGCAGGGGGAAAGAGAGGGATGTACTTTGATATTGTTGGCGCGCCCGAATGCTCCGGGAACCCAACTTCGTCTCTGAGGATGTTTGCGAACGTGGCATTGCGGTTCTTACCCTTGAAAGGCGTTGTTCCGTACAACATTTCATATACGAGGATTCCTAAGGTCCACCAATCGACGGCACTGGTATGCCCGCATCCCTTGATGACTTCTGGTGCTATGTACTCCTCCGTTCCCACAAACGAGTTTGTGCGGAAGTTTGCGATGCAGGATTTGGTGTCCACCATTGGCAGCGAAGGGCTTGTGCCAGATCTGGAAACAACCATGGTCGGTACTCCGCCGGGATCTGATTGTTTTGAGAGGTCAAAGTCCGAAAGCATGATGTGACCACTTTGGTGGAGTAGGATGTTTTCGGGTTTGAGGTCGCGGTAGATGAAGCCCATTAAGTGGAGATATTCTAATGCGGCGGTGACTTCAGCGGCGTAGAAACGGGCGTCGTCTTCGAGGATACATTTGCCAGGTCGAGTTTGAAGTGCTGGATGCTGTCAGTACTTCAATACGATACCAAAGTCGGGGGTTTGCCATACCTCTAAAGAATTCTCCGCCACTGCAATACTCCATACATAGATACAGGTGGTCCTCGGACTGGAAAGAGTGGTATAGAGTGACAATAAACGGATGATTGCTTGTTGCTAGGATCTCCTGTTCCGCCAGGGCTCTTTTGATCTTATTTCTTTTAATCATCTCCTTCTTGCTCAACACTGCATGCTCGTTAGCATTCCCACTTCGCCCAATGCGTACCCGGTAAAATGTCATGCCAAACCTTTCATTGCGTATAACCTGCTGCTCTTCTTTTCTCGTACCAAATACACCTTCCCAACGTCCCCCTTCCCTAATAACTTAATCTTGTCAAAGCTCCCCGGCCCAACCTCGACATTCCTGATCTTGATCGAATTACTCGAGTAGGTTCTCCTAAATGCCTGCCCGCGTAGCCTCTCCACTCCCGTATGACTTGGCACGAGTAAACTGCCAGTGCTCAAATTGTTGTTGACACCGCCGAGTATTGGACGCGGCGGCATATCCGGAATCTCCTCGTCCGCTTTCTGCTCCTTAAACAGTCCCTGAGCATTCGGCGCGCTGGCCACCCTCCTCAACTTCCTCGCCAATTCCGCCTTCCCAGCCTCACTCGCCTTATCACCAGCGTTCGCACCCGCCACGGGGGTCTGCGTGCCCGTCTGCGGCGTATCTGGAGGCGACGAGGGCGCCGAGTCGTGGTTGTAGTGCCTCAACGCTGGTTGTCCCTGGTGTGCAAAGTAAGGGTTCGCATTGGCCGTAGGCGAGATGTCAGCCGCATGGTCGAGCTGGCTCGCCGAACTCGTCGACCGTCCCCTAAGAAACCTCGATTTTGGTCTTCCACCCCCCGCCGGTGAGAGGTGACCCGAGTCTACATTGCTGCCAGAATTTATTCGGAAGAAGTTGCGGAGCTTTGAGGCCATGTGGGACGAGGCCGAGCCTGATACCGTCGGACTGAAATGCGATGGTGAATGGCCTTTCGGCGGTGTAGACGGCGTCACCTTCCGGTCATGATGGCTATGCGAGCTCGACGACGAGCCACCAAAGAGCTGGGTCATCAGGATATGAAGCGGTGGTTGATGTGTTGTGCCGTCGCTGTAGGTAGGACAGAGCCCCGGGAAGACAGGGGTGTATGGTGTGTTCGGAGCTTTGGAATTGAGGTTGAGGAATCCAGTTTTGTTTGTCGCAATCGAGGAGCCCGGCAGTGGAGAGTTCGGAATAGGCGAGGCGGAAGTCAATGAGTGTTTGGCTTAAGTGTAAGTGCCGTGCTAAGTACTAAAAGTGGGTGCGGCCGAGACGAGACAAAATGACTGACGAGAAGAATGACCAAGAAGCGGGGAGAGAGAAAGAGAAAGTCAGTTCCTTTGTCGGTAGAAGATGCGACAAGTGAGAGTGTCAGCTTTTGATATCCCTTGCGTGTAATTCTTGTATTTGCGAATTGGGGAAGAGGAAGGAATAGACGGATTCCAAGTTTTGTGGTGATGTGATGTATGAATTGCTAAGCAAGGAGCTGCAGTTTGGCAGTTTGACGAATGCGGAGAAGGCGGAAGTACGGGTGCAGCTTGGATTGGACTGGAGCCTCCCGCAGCCTTTCGTTTGGCACGGCATTTTTCTAAGACAGCGGGAACCTGAGATAGATAATCTTGGTCTTTGGGATGAGCAATAATACGATATCTGACTGCTAACAAATACTCATCTTATCACACCTTTTGCAGTGTTCTCCGAGTATCGTCAGCCCTCAGCAAAAAGTACCTAGGTACGTACAGACATCGCCACAAAAGAAAAAGTACTTTCAACCCAAGCAGAATAAGGTACAAGCTACTCTACACAAACTCAAGCATGAGGATAAAACACAACTCTAGCCCCCATAGCGCCAATTCATATAATTCAAACCTCGCAATGCAGGTACAAATACCGATATTCCTCAAGCCATGTCCACTCCACTCCATCGCAAGATGCAAAACAGAAACAAATAAAACAAAAACGAATGCCCATTCTAACAGCCTTGTAAATGTATCGTTGGGTGTTAATCGTACAGACGAGGAAGGAAATCTATGCATCTACTTCCTTCTGTCCAGCGGCATCTTGTGGTGGCGATTCATCCCTCTCTTCCTCTTCTATAGCCGGAGTCGTTGCTGTGGGTGCGGGAACATCCTCGGTAGTCAACGGTTCCTGGGTTACATCCACGGCTTTTTGTTTGCCATTGCTCGCGGCATCTGAAGAAATGGAGTCGGTTCTCTTCATCCCCTCGCATTTGTCACTTTCTCGTTCTTCGTCGCCAGCATCGCCAAGCTCCTTTTTGACCGCCCATTCCCTTCGCTTCTCGACCTCCGCCCTATTGATAAAGCTCTTCAGTGCATCCGACTCTCTGATCAGTCCATCGATACTGATACCCTGATGAATCATCCCCCCATTGAGATAGCCATACACGTCAGCTGCGCTGTCACATCGAAGTAGCGCCTTCTCGTTCAACTTCAACAGTGCAATGGCCACCTGGAAAAGGAAGACGGAGCCAGCAACACATAAGATGACATCCCAAACCCTGAACAACGCCTCGGCAGCAAGCGTATCCGTAAAGATGCTCAGGAACCATTGGAAGCACAGTGCTTCCAAAGTAACCCCGAGATCCAAAAGGTGTGTATGAAGGGATGGCAGGATTACAGAAACATAGTGCTTCAGTACCTAGAAGTCGTCGTCAGTATTCGGAACACGGGTAGTACGCGGGCCGTTAACGCACCTCCTGGTCAGCCCTAGAAGCCAAGAGATTTGGCTCGAAGTAGGTCTTCGGCAAAATTCTCTCGACAATAGAGCACAGCACCCAGAAAGCATCTTCCTCACTTGGCATAATCAACAGCAAACTCGCGGCGATCATATTCATGCCCTGGCAATATCCAACTTCTGGATTTCTTCTGCTGTAAGCCACAAGCACTTGCTTGAGCTTGGATACACCGGGTCCCTTTCGGAAAAAGATATTGTCGGTAAGGGTCCGATTGATATCCATAGAAATCTGGCTTATGACTATTGGATCATCATGTCCGTACTGAAGCAAATCGTCGTAATATCCAGGGACTTTCATAGACATGGCTCCAGAACACTCCGTCCAGATTTTCCAGCGATAAGTAACAGGTATGCCGCCCAATACAAGGGACTTGAACTCTTTCCACCTTTGCTTTCCGCCTCGACCCTCTGTTCCCAGTGTCGCAACACCAATGACCTCGCCATCCGCCATCAGCGTCTCGGGCATACCCTTTTCATCCTCCTCAGTTCTGCGTCGCTCGACACGAACTTTCCGGAGAAACTCGTTCCATTTCACCGAGCGATCACGCTGCAAAGAGTCGTGAAGGTCCGACATTTGACCAAGAAGGAGTCGAACTGTAGATTCCTCGGCCGAAGATGCACCTGAAGCAATCTGGGAACGAACAGCCAAGGGTGCGTCGGATAAAGCATGCGTTGCCGTGGTTGGCGATGAGACAGATGCACCGGGTCGCGAAAGTAAGGACGTAGCTGAAGCGGTTGATTTGCTGCCATCCAAGAGTACTTTACTCAGCTGAGAAGATGACGGAGGAAGTGATACGTTGGCCAGCGAGGTAGGGCCATAAATAGTCTCTGACCATTCCGCCTCATTGCAAAATTCAGCCACCGATCTCGGAGAAGTCCCAGTCAAGTCTTCTGTGAGGACGGTGGTGCTGGTTTTGACAATCTCGTCCGATGGTTTTCTCTCGGTGTAAGACCCTTCAATCGAATTCGCTCCCTTGATCGAAACGGATCGTTGTTGCTTATTATATATAAATCCAAACCGATCAGTGAGAAAATTGTTTGGATACTGCTGATTCCAGCCCTGCAACAACGTGGGCGGTTGAACTTCCGGAGGAATGATCATGTCCATTTCCACTGGCCCAGCATCATCAGGTTTCTTTGTACCCGCATTCTGTGAGCTATTCCCCAGAGGAACTATGCGTTCCGCCGTATCCCGGATATCCTGAAAGAAAGTAGTCGTCTTTGTAGGCGGGTGAGTAGTAAGGTTTGCGGATATTGATGGCGCCCGACTTCTTGGGTTAGCTCCCGGACCGCGTGCCTTAGAACGCTGCAAGTTGTCTCCCGTACTCAGGCTTGGCCTCCCTTTCATGCCGTCAAAGGTTCCGTTAGGCGTACTATGCGAGCGGGGCCTGGTAGGACTTGTAGGAGGAATCCCAGAGAAGGAGTTTGCGTATTCGTCGTTCGGGGAAGCTTGTGAAACAACCTTTAATGCCCAATGAGCCACAGAGTTGGAAGTCCTCCGATGAGCTGGTCCTTCAACACCACTTTCCGTTGATGTAATACCCGATGTAGATGTGACTGTTTTGTAGAGTGACGTCATTGACTGTGACTGGTCTACAGCAAAGTGATGCTGAGTATGTATAGAAGCCAGGGGCGGAGCTCGATCTGGCTTTTGGTACAACCCTCCCGAGTTAGATCTCGTGGAAGCAAGCGATGCCCTCGAACTGCACCGGAGAAGGGACCTGGTAGCTTCGGTCTCTCCTGGCGATTGGTTGAATGTTTTGGGCGATATTGACTTGCGTTTCTTCACGGTGCTGCCAGCCGCTGATGCTCGTCGAGCTTTTAAAGTTTCCTCATCGGGACCAGAACTGCTCTGTCCCATGAAAAACCCCTTCCAGCCTCTCAAAGTCGAGCTTTTCCTTGACGCGTTTGAATTCAAAGATACAGTATCCACATCCTGATCCGTCATTCCAAGACCCGGTACCTTGAGTGTTGCTCTAGGTGTAACATGATCATCTTCGAAGCTGAGATTCAATCCGCTTGCATCATCTGCAACGCTGAATGAATCCTCTTCGCTTAAGGCCTGCTGCATCATCTCGTCTATGCTCTCGGTGTAACTCATGCCGTCCGCATCACTCTTCAATGTGTCCTTCGAAGGCTTCCTTTGTAACGTAGCAGCCACAAGCCTCTTCTCAATGTCTGCATTGGAAACCTCGACTTCGACCAACATCCTTCTCAGCGCCCGCTCTCGTTCCTCTGCCCGCCGCCGAAAGTTCACTAGCTCTCGGTCACGATGCGCAAGGTCCTCGGCCAGCTGACGGATCAACATTATATACCCCTGCCGTTCGACGAGGCGTTGAATCGTGCTGTCCGGTGCCAGGTGAAGGCTTCCGGGAACATGCGAGGACGCTACATGGTCGTCGAATAGGGCGCTTCGTGGGCCGGTGTCGGGGGGTTTACTGGGTGACGTCACTGTCAACGGTGAGAGTAGCTGCGAAGACGACACAATTGATTCCCTTGATGTTCCGGCGGGTGTGGATTTGAAGATGGACTTCTGTGAAGCAGGGCTCTCTGACGGCCGCGAGCTCGGAAGTGGTGTTGTCGGCGGAGGCGGTAGCTCTTGAACGTCCTCTGGGCCGGTTGGCGTTAGGGGTTGAGGCGAGGACGTAAGTTCGTGAGTTGACGACGCTGGAGACGATGTAACGGTGATGTCGCCTGGCGATTTTGTAGGCGGGATTGGGGAGGTCGACGGTGACGGCTCTGCCGCGCATTCGCCTTCCACAGGCGCGGACGCCATGCTAGGAGACGATCCACTACTCTATTAAGTAACTATCTTGGTGTAGATCGTGATGGATGAGAGGTGGTGTGTAGTTTAGCGGTACATGCGCTGGTTGGAGCTGTAGGACGCTGATCACGGCTGTTGATGGGTATTTGAATCGGGAGCAGTATTTGAATCGGAAGAAGGTGCGGATCGTGGTGGATTGATATGGGACCCTATTTGCTTGTCGAGCAGTCGGCGATGATGGTATTATCTGGTAGTGGTGGGTAGAGAAGGCAAAGGGCACTTCGGCGGCGGATGACGCCTACAAGAAAAGCACGTGCGATGCGCTCGGAGCTTTGAATTGGTCGACAGGTCGATGAGTCGACCTCGAGAGATGTCTACACTGCATGTTTTGTTGAAGCCTTCAAGACAAACCAAACCGGATGCCTGCGACGATGGATGATGTCAGAGAACTGGTAGCCTGAAGTCGTCAGGGACGGATCTCTCCTCCGCCAACTTGGGTAACGTCTTGGGAGAATGGGGCAATAATCGACCTCATGCAGTGCGCTACCGGTCAATCACATCGGTCAAACCACGCCTTCAACTCAAACCACCGTCGTCACACAACACCGCTCGAAAGATGGAAAACCGCTACCCCCGCAAACCGCATTCAGCCACCCAAGATCGGGCTTCAGCCTGCTTTGCACCACCAAGGGCTTGCAAATGAGATGACACTATGAACTATTACGCGGAGATGAAGAGTTAATCCCCGGGTTTCACCGGAATGACCTGAAGCATCCAACTCGGTTTTTGGGCGACGAGACTGACACTAAGAAGGGCGACATCAGCTCAGACCTTTGCAGATACTTGAAATGTTCTCTCTTATATAACGATGTGCAATCAGCAAGGTCATCTCCGACCAGAAAACACCATACCCAACCTCTAGCCCGGTGCGGAAGGGGAATGCTCGATGTTATCTTTAGGTAGCTGCTCAAAAACCAGCTGCTAACAAGCCACAATATCTCATTCCGGATCAGGCTGGCGGGGAGTCGACATCCATAGCCGCAAGCGACCTGTGCACTACCACCTCCACCTCATGGACCACAACTGGAGCTTACATCTCCCGCCGGTAATTGTAGCAGCCACTACAAGACCGCGCGTCCTTCATTATCCAAACTCCCATCCAGGTGGATTCCTTCCTTTACACACCACCACAATCCCCAGACCTCGTTCATTCCTCAGTTTCACCATACCTGCCCGCAAGGCGGCCAATTCGAGGATGAGGTTGATATTCTGCACGATACATATTCACAACCCACTTCATCGCCCGCATCCCCGAGTTCAAAGTACTACTGCACCGGGCGGTGAGGATACGTCAGGTGTCAGACACGGTGTTCATACCTCCAAATATAATATAAGTGTCAGTGTCAGAGCCAAAGTGTATCACGGAAAATATCTGTCACTGCAGGGTTGTATCTACAAATAATCAGTCAGAGAAGGGAAGTCCCGAAGTCGATTTTTATCTAAAATTTCAGTACACCATAATTAGGAAATTGGGTTTCACGGAGGCACAAGCTACCAAACAGCCTGGGGCCCCACAACAATCCCACCTTTTGGTCACTCCGCTGTCAAACATCGCTTGTATCTCTAGTATAATGTCAATCTTGCTCTGTATCACCCAAAAAATGTGTCAGACTGCTGTTGTATCTTAAAGTTTTGGTGTCAGGCGCTGACGCTGTATCACCGCCCGGTATAGTATAAGTATTTTCATACTATGACCCCCCTCTCACTGTCACGATCACACGCAGCAGAGCACAAAGCAGTCAGTAGTATAATAAATTGTCATCACTCCCTCATCTTCTTCCTCTCATCCCCTCTCCTCTCCTCATAACCGCTCGCTCGCCCGCGAATCAAAGAACTATCAGCTATATCACACAAACAAGGAATCGAAAAGGGTAAAAAAACACTGTACTTGCAGGATCAATGGGGTGTAGTCACTAGCTAGCTAAAAAAAAAAGGTCGTTTGGGCCGAGATTACAAAGAAACAGAAAAGAAAAAAAGAAATAAGGCATTGTTTGTAAAGTGAAAAGAATAGAATCAGAAAGCGCCAGCAGGCAAGATGGCAGAAGGTATCAATCCGTCAAGAAGAGAAGGAGTGACTGGGGGGCATGGTATACACAAAAGAAGAAAAGGTATAAAGTTCGTGAAAAAATGTTAAGTTCAAACACCACCCAGAAAAGTTTGTAAAAAAAACACCAAAAAGAATCCTACATTGAAGACAATAAAGCACAAACGGCCATCCCATCAATCCTGCAAAATCAAAAATCGCTGGGGCGCAAGCAACAAAACGTCAACCAATTTCGTAAAAACCTTACCCACAACGTCCACGTCCACTCACTCCCCCTCCCCCTCCGCGCGCCGCCTTTCGATTTTTTTTCTCTAAACCCCACCAGCGTCCAAAAAAAATAAAGAGAAAAAAGAATATCTACTAACCTATGGACTGCCAAACGCTGACACTCTAGCACCGGCACGGTTGACGATACTGCCGTCCGATCCGCGCATCTTGTTATCCTTTGCAACTTCTAGATACTGCGTCTCATGTGAGTTTGCCGCCTCATGTTCCGACATTCCGTCTTCATCTTCCAGGATCTTAGTAGGGACATCGATGTCCTGGTATCCGCCAAGCGAGTGCCTGTCGGGTGTAAGAGTGGACGTCATACTCATGGCCGTGCTTGATCGGTGCGTCAAGTCAGGGGTTGGAGGGACCGACGAGTGATTTGGTCTCAACAGACTCGCCTCGTCGATGCTCGAGGGTCTACGTTTGTGCTTAGCAGAGTCATCGCGGTTGGGGTCTTCGCCGTTGGTGTGGTGATGGTCATGGTCTTCGTCGTAATCGTCAGAGCCTGATCGAATAGCTTCTTCCTCCTGTGCGGCTGCGGCCTGGGCGAGGTGGAGCCCTTCGACGGCGGCGGCGCACTGTTCTGAGATGTTTCGGATGATGTCGGCAATGGCATCTGTCTTGTCGCGGATGTTTCGGTCGGCAACGTCAGACCAACTCATCTGCGAGAACCGTTTCATGGCGGCCGGGCTATTAAACAATCGTCGTTCCATCTCTGGTGTGACGTCTTCAGCATCCAAACCCTTAGGATCAATCGTACTGGCACGGGACGCTGTACGGGATGAACTCCTTGAAGAGGTTCTCGACGCTCTTCGAGATGTAAACGGTGTCTGCCTCGCAGTCGTCTGACTATTTTGGTCCTCCCCTTCCTCAAATATATCTTCCGGCTCGGGGTCGTTGAGTGAAAGGACGAGATGCTGCATGTGGTGTGCTTGGCCCTCGATGAGCGCTCGTAGGTGGATGACTACCCGTTGTGCCTCGTCTCGCTGTCGTTGGATGTTCTGGTTGGTACGGAGGAGATCGCTGAGTTCTTTCTTGTTCTTTTTCCGTTCCCGCTCCAGCTCTTCAGCAACCTCTTGTTGCATTACCAGTGCTTCGAGTGCCTCGTCGCGCTGTTTCTCGGTACCAGCAAGACGCACAGCAAGTGTATTGCTGTCCACCTTTTGCTGTTCGATAAGCTTGCTAAGGCGGGAGTTCTCTTTCTTGTGCTGCTCGATCTTCGCCTTGAGGTCGGATGCCTCCTTGGTAAGCTGTGCAGCAAAAGTTTGGAACTTCTCAAACTGCGAACTGTAAGCACACCATTACCAGTAACAAGATAGAATATATACCTGCTGTTTCCAGCTCTCAACCTCCTCCAAGAGGAAGTTGTTTCTCTTGTTAACCTTCTGCAACTCAGTGTCCATGCGACCCTTGAGGTTAATGTAGTCTTGCCACGCCTCGATAGCATCACGAGAGTATTGATTCCGCTCGCGAACAATCTCGTTGAGATGTCTCAAAGAAACCTTAGTCATTAGCGGCTTCTTGACCGAGCCACCAAAGATGGCCTTGATGCCAGTATTGCGGCCCATCTTCTCGCATGCGTGATCCAAGACGGACATGACACCATCTTGTTCCCACCACTCGGGATCTTGAACACTATCGACCTCACCTCGCATCACAATGATCTGACCAGCTGGAACAAGCTTGCCACCGCCATATGCTGACCTGAGGTGAGTAGGAACACCAGAAATGGCAATGTCACCATTCAGGGCCTGTGTGAGCCGCTGAATCATTTTGTTTCGTTGGCCAGGGCTGAGCGTAGTTGGAGGAGCCGAAGTCAACACGAAGTTACGGTCCAAATCAACAACCAAAGCCTACGAAAGTCAGAAACGCACAATGCGCAGTATTCTAATCACTTACGTCGCTAGGAGCGGTAAAAAGGCTTCTGCACTCTGCTGTGAAACCAAGAATATATGGGCCTGGCTCCTGAACCATATCTTTGGCGTGTCTGGCGTGTACAACGGGGACATACAAACCACTCCACTCGAACACTCGTACACAGAAACGAAGTGTCTCTGCTGCGACTGTCAACATTGCGGGATAATGACTGACAAAAATGATTCGCCGTGTTGGCGACAGAGCAGCTTCGATGAGACCGACGATGTTAGGAATAGACAAGCAGCAAAATAATGGCCACATTGCGAACTACACTTTCGGTCAAAACTATCCAGAGATGCACAACGCATGATTCGCTTCTTACGTTTTGGAAGCCAGTTGGCGACGAAGGAAACTGGTAGCAAAGTGCATAGTCTTTCATATCAATCCGCACCAAGTCGTTCAACCGAGGCGCGGGAAAACTTAAAATCCGGGAGACCTCCCTAGACACGCGCGCATAATTAGCAATTGTAGTACAGCGATAACGGTTAATCATACTCTGCGTGGAACAGGTTTGTAGCCTTATTCCAATGAATCCACATCCCCCGTAAATAATCGCCCAACAAATTGAACAGAGGGTAGCGCGACAAAAAGCTGAGGGCGTATGGAATCCAGTAAGATTCATCCGGAGTATCGTAATAATCCGGCTCATTCCTCTTGCGCAGTTCCCGGATCGTCTCTGCCCGCTTGTCGTCCGCCCTCGACCAGACCCGCAGAGCAATTCCGTAAAGCGTATGCGAAGAATCCTGCTGTAAAACGAACGTATGGTGGATACAGTGGGGCTGTGTCCGCCCAGTGCAAATCTCGACATCGTGTGGAAAACAAGCCTATCCAGATAACATAAAAATCAGTACTTTTTTCCTTCTATCTTCCCGTTCCCTTCTCCCCCTTGCGTCGTTAATTATTCCGTGTTTCATCTGCAAAAAAAACATACCCGCATGGCCGCATGTAATGACCGCGCCATTTCATTATCCTGTTCCAACCGAGGACTGCTTCCCAAAATCTCAGGGAGCCAAAACTGATTGACTGCTCCCTTCATGTGTGCGATCTTGCCCTGAGCCGGAGCAGGAGCCTTAACCCATTGCGACGGCTCCCTGCCAACACCGCAAACCAGATATGCATGTGTGAGTGTCTTCGGCGTCCGAGGCTGGACCTTGATGTTTAGTGTCGAGGGAATCGGCTGGGTGATTCTGCTGTGGAGCGACGATGTCCGACTCGGTATCGGAAGGGGGTTACCCTCGCCGTCTCGGGTTACAGGTCGCTCGGATCGATTGTCAGATGTGCGAGGCCGCACAAATGAGGGCTGGTTGCGGAGTGACGGAGGCATCTCGGGGGCCAGTAGATTAGGAGACATGAAAAAGTTGCCTTGGAGACAGTGGGGCCACGAAACAACTTGCTGCTGCTGCTACGGGGAAGGGCAGAGCAGAGCAGAGCACAGTTGGACGGGTTGTGGGGGGGAGGGGAGTGGGGACGGGATAGGATGATGATGATAATGGACAGGTTCCGAGGAGTTCGGGTTTTCGTCAAAAAGGAGAAAAGGAAACACGCGCGCTGAAAAAGATGGTGTATAAGTTGGGTCGTTTCGTTACAGTAGTACCAGTAGTAGCAGAGGTTGGCGTCGAATAACGGGTGTCAACACGCAGCAGCTCATCCGGACCAAAACAGTAGCGAGACAGCGAGGCAGAGGTTCAAGCACAGCTGCATCCAATACTAGGGCAGGACCGTTCGGAGCGGCGGTCGGTCTTGGGCTGACTGACTGTCTCGAGTGGAGGAAGCGGTGATGTGCTTGTGCGGCAAGAGAAGGGAAGGTTGTGGGAAAAAAGGGCTCTGTGGCTCGGGGGAGCGAAAGGGCTTTTTTGGTGAGTAAGGAGCGACGGGGCGGGTGTTTTTGTCTAATATCAATTGAACAATGGCATCCGTTTGAAGGGCGAGGAATCCCAGGAGACAGACCAGCAGCAGCAGCGGGCGAAACGGCTGGAAAGGAGAAGTCCAGTTCGTTCAGGCGAGCCAGGTCGTGAGAGTCTTGGTGAGCGATCGCAGACAGACCCAGGAAACACCGCTAAGCTAAAGTTGTTACTCTTCCGGGATGCGCGACGAGGAGCGTGGGGCAGCCTGTGCAGAGGCATCTCCTTAGCCTGGCGGTGCGGCGTTGCGATTGGCTGCGTGCGAGCGTTGGCAGGGATGCGTCCTGGGCGGCAGGGATGCGTCTTCGCACTGCGCTGTGAGTGGCGGGGACCTGGATCGGGGCATCCCCTTTCTTCATGCACAGGCTGCCTGCATCCATCTGGGTGCCTGGCACGGTCCTCTTCGGTACGAATCCGACTGCGGTTAAGCCCCTTTGTCCCAATCCAGGGTGTTGGAGATTGTCGACATTTCACCTCGCTGCTGCTCAACACCATCGTCGAGGGCAGAATGGACAAACTCCCTGCGGAAACATCGCCAATCCCAGAGCCCGCACGCCACAGACATGTCATCGCGGGAGCATCTCTCTTGACACGCGAGATTCGCGGAGCCGTCTGTTGGAGAAATGAATGTAGGGAGCTGGTTGGCTGGTTGGGATAGCAAGGACCGGCTAGTTGTTTGTTGGTTTCTCCATCCAGATCGTCGTGTCGGGGTGTCAAAACAAACCCCGTCAGCTGGAAACCAAACCACTTCCCGCTGTTGCAGCCGCATCCCCGGAGCGGGCGCCTTGCATTCCAGTAACTGTCTTCCTACATCAGGAGTTGGGCGGATGTCGTGATGGTGTTGATGATGACGATGGGTTCGTCCCTTGTTGCCGGAAGCCCGCGTGTTCTCTCTCCTCGTTACTCTATCGTGTTTAGTGCCCACAATCTTTATCTCGCGATACGATGGTTCCACAAGCACACGTTCGTTTCTTTTCGGCTCCGGACTTCACGCACACAAATCCCCGTCATCATGGAAACCCTCACAGCTGTCTATTGCCTTGTCCTCCTCCTCCTCCTCCTCCTCCTCCTCCTTTGAGAAGCTGTTACCCTCACCACTTGCTCGCCTTGAAGTTGCTCGGTTCACTTTCATAAGGTAGAGTATACCAGCGACAGTGGGTATCTAAGGTAATCCTCGCGGGTGTTTCTTCCACCGCAAAGGCACCTAAGTAACCTCGCATGGCATGGTAGCACCTGCGCCTTTTGCTTTTTTTCTTTTTCGCTAGGCGTTACAACCTGAGACTGGAACAGCCCGAGCCGTGCCCGCCCCTCCTCCAAGTCAAACCTCCTTTATTTATACGGGCTTCTATTACATTCCAAATGCTCCACCAGTCAATTCAGCTATATCGTTACATCTCATTAGCAAATATGGAGTCCATCCATGTCTCTCCTGAAGCCCTTCAATTCATGCGCGTCTGCGGGTACATAACTAGGCTACCTTGGAGGAGGAGGGAGTAATATCAACGAGATGGCCACATGTGAGTATAGCTCCAACCACCGACCAGGTGCGGCTGTTTCAACCTCACCTGGCATGCACGTCAAAAATAACACTTCACACCGATTGCTTCAGATTGAGGAGGGGTATATATCGTCATACGAAATAAACACATTGCGCTTCAGGAACATCTCTTAGGCAAACTTGCCGCGAACTGTAGGATGACTCCCGCTCAATCCTCCATCTACCGCCCAAAACTGGGCATTCACATACGAACTCCTAGAAGCTGCATTAGCTTGTTTACTCCGAACTGTCATAACAACAGCAAGGAACATACTCATCGCTGCCCAAAAACAGCGCGACCCTGGCAATCTCATCCGCAACCCCGCCTCGGCGGAGAGGATTAATCTGTCCAATCTTTCCCACTGACCCCCGCGCCCTGGCGGCTTCCCAGAGCGGTGCCGTCATTCCGGTTTCGATCAACCCGGGGCAGATGGCATTGCAGCGGATGTCGGAGCCCGCGAGCTGGAATGCGGACGTCTGCATAATGCTTATCACTGCAGCTTTGGAAGCGGAATAATCGGCTATAGAAGAAGCTGCATTAGCACCCAGATACCGCAGATGTGGGACCCGGTAAGCGTTAGCATACTAGCACCAGCACCCGAACGAATACCTGCAGTGGAAGCAGTAGCAATAATACTCCCGCCGCTATGCAGCTTTTCCGCGCTAGTCTTCATCATCGCTTTAGAAGCATGCTTGACCGCAAGGAAAACGCTGTCATCAATCAGCACCACTCCGCCAATCACCACTACCGCCACATTAGTTTTATCTGCTTTACCTGACAACATTAGTCTTCAATGTCCACATAAACTGGTCTACCGCGATGTCGGTAACAGGCGTCAAAGCACTCCCGCTAATACCAGCATTGGCATAAAAGATATCCAGCCGTCCATAGGTTGCTACTGCCTCCTCGCAAACCGCCTGCACCGCTTCCTCAGATGAAGCGTCGAAAGTTCGCGCATGGACCTTCACCCCAGGGTTCGCCGCCTCGATCTCCGCCTGAAGCGACTTAAGGTTCGAGCTGTCATAGTCGCAGATGTAGAGCGCTTTCAAGCCATTGTGAGCATATTGGTGAGCAGTTGCACGGCCGATTCCAAGCTGCGTACGGATATTAGAGCTTAGTAAGCGATGGGGAGTGCTCGTACCGCCGAGTTGCAGCCTGACGGGAGAAGCGTTAGGATTAGCCCATTGCGTCCTCCGATTGAGCTGTGGTTCTGGGAACTCACCGGTAATGATCGCAACCTTCCCCACCAACCGTCTACATCACATCATTCGCATCAGCCCTTCTTGTCCCATCCCTCCCCGTATGTAGCTTGAATGTAAGCATACTTTCCCACCGAGTCGTCAGCAATCTGCGGAATCGACGGCAGTTCCGTCAGGTGTGAAGAGATTTGGGCGAGGCGTTTATCGGCAGACATTCTTTGTGCGTTCGTTCGTTCGTTCGTGAAGGGTTGAGAGAGGGTAGTCGTGAAAGTTGCTGGAGTAAAGGTAGACGAGGTAATGGGCATGAGCCGAGGCTCAATTGATGCACAGTGTTTTGGGTTTGTGTGACGGAGGCTGAATACATGTGCGGACGCAAGGCTGGTAGTAATTGCATGTGACTCACTGTGAACTGCACTTTCGTGAACTACACTTTCGTCGAAGGGGTACTTTCGTGGTTATCGAATGACGATCCTACCTAGCAATGGACTACATTCCAGTCGCAGAAGAATGGACTCATACATGCGGTATCACTCGTATTCACGAACAACTACGTTCAAGAAACTTTAGCTCTAATAGTGCAACTCACATCACAAAGAAAGAGAATGAGCTGAGAACTTCCCAAGGAATGCCCGATGCAAGGCTATTCTAGTATCACGCGCCCAACCAAAGAAATACCTCATTCTCCAGCCACCAACCCTATCTATTCACGACTCCCGACCGACTTCGTTCAAATAACATCCTTTTCGCACAGCAAGAAAACAAGGGCAAGTGATGCAGGGTCCAGTTCGTGGCAAAGGTTAGGTAGTTCGGACCCGTTGATGCAAATATAGAGGGATGAGGTTAGGATAGGAAGAGATATATATAGAAGACTTCAGTCACCACATCGATAATACTACCTACAACCACCCTCTCCCCCAGGCCCTGATCAGATACTCCTTCTCCATTCCGCACTTCATCTCGTTTCGCTGCCAGTGGTCGTCATATTATCGTACGATGACTTCCAAGATTGTCAACACCACTGCGGACTGCCGAACCCGACCCGAACTGCAGCCAGCGGGGTCAAAAGCAGCAATTCTGCCCAGGTACCCAAACCCAACACCTTCCCCACCCGTCAGACTGATATTCGCCACCTGGACCCTGCCTGACTTCGCCAGCTTAACTTTCCTGCTACGCGAGGAGGTACTGCCTGTTGCAGAGTGAACGGGGTACATGGTACGTGCGTAGAGTAGATACTTTATATAAAAATGTTCGTTTCCGCAACTGGAAGTCAAACTAAGAGTTACTTACCCACAAGGTTGCTTGTCCGCCTTCTCCCGAGATCTTCCGCCGCCCCCGAATATCAGCGGCTTCTGAAGCGCTCTAATCGCGCCCATTGACCTACCCCACACAGTTACATCCCCGACTAGCCAAGTACAGCCGCGCACATCCATGCGGTCCCAAACCCAGTCTTTTGGTGAAGTATACGTATCACGTCAGCGCCCCGAGTCTCTGGCCGTCACTGCAATTCCGGCGGAGTGGAGAGGCAGTTAAACATAGATTGTTCTGTTTCGAGTGCTGTCCACGAGACTTCGTTCGCTGCGGGATTCCATCCGCTGATTCAACCCGCCGGTCTTATCCTGCGCAGTTACCAGATACCGCACCCGTGTTGTTCCGTGGAGGACAAGTTACCACAATCCTTCGGGCATTGGTAATCATTCGGGTGCCGCGGTACGGGTAAGCTTGGGCCGCCCGCCGGATATGGGGGCCGCGCTAGACCGCTCCTTGATGACCGCTTTTCGACACCAGCTAGACAGTCTTGTACCGAATAGGATGGGCTCCTTTAGTACAGAGTTTTCCTTCGTCGTCTACGGTCTACGTCACCATCGCCCTGTTATCTCTAAAAGGGGCCTCGAAGCCAAGGAATCGGTGGCAGTGCAAGGTTCTGGGTTCGAATCCCCTGCTTTTTTCTTCTCATTCTAGTATTTTTAGTAGAGCTGAAATGCGTCACTTGCGTCATATTATTTGCCATTTATTTGGGCATTTTATTACTCACGCATATAAGTTTACCCGTTGGAACAAATTGCGCTTTTGGTGCTGAATTCAGATGTTAACAGAATATAAAAGGACAGAACTGTTCTTCGTCTTCATAAGACTACAACGGAGGGTTGAATATGGTTGATTGCTAGAATCTCAATTGCACTATTAGCGCTCAATTTCTTGCTGCAATTCGCCAGTTTGTTCCTGTAAACGTGGTCCATGCAGACTCTGGGATGACACTTTATTAGCCGTGGGGATGAAGGGGACCTGCAGTCCTTGGCAGTCGGCCCGCCGGTCGGTTCATTGAAAATCCGGATGGCCCGGCATGTTGATCAAAGCCGCTGGGCTCGCCGGTACTGGCCACAACTCATAGATAGCACTCGTTAGGACTGCATTTTCTCACAGACGGCTACGCGTGCCTAGATCATCAAATATCGGTTGTAAGATGTATTTGACGCTAAAAAACTTATTAGTTTCCTTATGGTGGAATAAGTATGATGAACTCATTCGAAATTTCTTCCTTGTATATATGGTAGTAATCAAATCACCAGGTACATAGACCCACCCAGCTTTCCTGAAGAGTCCTACCCAGTCGAACCTGGGGAAAGCTGGACTGGCCCACTCAACGACACCGGAAGAACATGCATGATACCTGGAGTGTCAAGCTTTCGAAGGTATTGGAGTTATTAGTGATACCTAGAAACAAGTTAACAAATGCTTAAATTGCTATCTTATATTAAAAGTTCTGATTGAGTTGGTGATCTGCGATGAAGGATTGATGCTGACCGGAGAGTGACCGCTAAAAGTTTCATTATTCTCCTATGTAGACTTAAAAAAATCTTCTTAGTTTCCTAGTATTCTGGATACGTGTTATCGACCTCGGCTACGTTTCAGAGATGAGGCTTTAGCTCTTGATTTGCTATTTTCTGGTATTGGGATTTCTGGCTCAGTGCTCAAGGATTTCACTGTAGTAATTGATAAAGTCTACTTTTAGCAACGATGATCAGCGGGGGAAGATAGGTAGCGAAGGGGGATCTCCTCCACCTAGCCGGCCATCCGGAGGGGGAAGGGAAACGGGCTCTGCCATACTTTAGATAGAGTGAATGCAGTATGATTAAAACAAACAAATGATGATAAGCGCATCGGCATAATCATATAAAGATTGACATGTACCCACCCACTGGCCCGTAAACAGCAGCTGGAGAAAATATGTTTCTCTATAGGTAGGCAAGTTATCCTGGCCGCGGCTATAAACTCGGGCAGAACCCGGCGAGGATGATATTCACCGCCTGGATGGCCTAAGCCGGGTTACAGAATTGTTTGAATTCCTTCCTTTGATATAGGTCTCGAAAACGGATGGGTGAATTTTAGTGGAAGGAATTTCACCCCAGCCCTTCTGGCGTTTGATAGGACTAAGAATTGGACCTCGGGTGGTCGACTTTCGTTACGTGTCTCATAATTTTGCTGGCGGGTAGGAGGGCTTGAAAATAAGTTGCGTAGATGCTCAAGTGAACCATCGGATGACGGTAGATGATGCGGTTGGCATGTGAAGGTTCTACCCTGATTGCTATGGTCGGTGACAGAACGGTTATCATAGATCTGAAGCTTCATGCAATTCCAAGATCTCACAAACCTCTCCTCATTTCTTGACATCAAGGTTTATCTTAACATTGTAAATGATTTAAAGCGCTCTTTCCGGACTGACCGAGAATAAGTTCGTTCAAACTTAAGTTGCACCATTGACGGTTCCATATCTAGGTTTTTGTGGCACTTAAGTAATGATCTTTGCTGTGTACTCAACATGGCTTTGACAAAAGCCTTCTTTGACTCCTATTGTCCCTGTTTCTGGTTTTAGGGCACGCTATGAATCGCCGGTTAGCACGGCAATCTTCAAATACTGAATCCATATGATAGGTGATGGAAATGGCAAGACCTCTCACTTATGGAAGCTGTATCGCCTGCGCCAATCGAAAAAGGCGATAGTGCAAACGCCGAGTTTCCGCCCCACAGGAACCATGGTCATGAAAATGGATTGCAACCCGGTGAGGATACTCGTCTCCTGCACAGGTGGGGTGGCCCCCGCGTGCGTGGCCATGATATCTCCAGGACTAAGCTTTGGGTGAGATAAACAGCCAGTTCCGCCAATTTTGGCGACATACTTATGCCGCCGGGTTATGCTTCTCCCCAGTCTTGATGGGAAATTTCATCACTACTGGACACCTAGAGAGACTAAACGGCAGCTGATCTATGCCCTCCTTCTCCATCTTAGTGGTACTATTTTCTTCCGTTAGCCAACCCCAAGCAGACGGCAGCTTATGTAGTAATAGAAAGGGCACTTACATCCATTCTCCGCGATCTGAAGAAACTAACGTTGGAAATATCACTGAAGACAACATTGTTGGACACCATTGCTGGTCAATCTGTAGTTGGGTCCTTTTTATTCACATAGTTCTAATTTCCGGGTGGATAAATGTACCATCCGAGATCTCGCCAGCTCTAATCTACTTGATATTGCTTGATGGGTCGAGACACGATCTTTCTCCATTACGACTGATTAGGTTTCGAGCACGATTACAACCGCGCGCTTCGGGGTGTGCTAAGTCACTACTTCGGGTGTTGCTGTGAACCTCCGCATCTTAACTTGCATATCCGATGTTGGTTTAAAGGGGGAAAATCTCTGAAGCCACGTCGTGCATAGGGGCGATGGAAGAAGCCCTTGCCGTTGAATGAAATCCTCTGGCTAAGGTCCATCTGGATGCAGCGTTGACATCTTCATTACCCTTAAACCGGTTTCTTTGGGGGGGAGTGAGCTCTTAAATCTGCTTCTTGCAGAGCAGGAACCCGGTTCAGGACGCTTGAGGAAGTTAGTGAAAGCGCTCTGAAGGCGTTAAACGTAGGTGAACATACTATAGCTTTTGGGGTAGATGGCCTTGCAAGAATACAACCGGACTGTTATATCCGGGCAATTCCAATGAATTGACGGCTGCCGAGTTACTAGAGCTGTTGGTTCCACGCTGCCCGAGACGTAAGAGCCTGCTGTAGCCGAAGGTAGTCGCTGATTCTGATGCAACCGATAGTCGTTAGTGGTCATGATGGTGGATATCGAGAAGCAGTCAAGAAGCAAATGACATAGGAAGTTACTTAAAAGGTAAGGAAAGAAGGCGCCGGGGACAAGGACTGCCAAGCCAGACGAGTGACATCGTGTGCGCATCTACAATGCACGAGGCTAGCATACACTGTTCGTCTTTCCTCTCTTCATATGAAATGAAGCAACACACGCACCTGCAGGTTCTGAACGACGATAGCTTCTAAAACAACTTCAGGCCTTCGGGTTAGGGTTGACGCTATATTTAACGATGTTGTAATTGTTTTCCGGAGGAGACTCTTGAACAGGCAACGGCTAACATCTTTGATACTTTACGGGGACGCTTTTCGATGTTTCGCCTCGAGTCGACGGGCCGTTGCCCTGCAATTATAGGTGTTTGTTCGGTGAGGGTTGGTTAATAAGGTTTACCACTACAGTTTTGATGGCGAGGTTTCCTTGGTTACTAGGCGAAACGCTTGGTCTCGGTAACTAAGGTTAGTCGGGAGTGGGTGATAAGCCGATTTTCATGTCAGACACGGAGCTAAACCTTCGCGAAATGCCCTTCTTGTTTCATCCTGTGCTTCCTTGCATACTCGGAATACGGTACAACAGATCGCGGCATACATTTTTACTCTTATACATGACATATTCGTATGAATGACAGGAATTCAGCTCGATCAAGAATTCGACAGCTTCGCCATCGCCAAACACGTTCCTGCCACTCAAAAACGTGCTCTGGAAGCTATGATATTTTAGGAAAGTCGCCGAAGCATAATCGAGCCTTCTATACCGCGATTCGGTTAGCCAGTTATGGTTTTGTGTAATAGTTTGTTTCTCTGCGGGATGTTTTTCTAAGAGCTAAAAGGGTTATCTGAGCGGGGCCGTCTGAGCGCAATTATGCACTACTCTATGCAATTGGATCCATGGTGCGGTTTGGAGGAGGAGAAAGTGAGGTTGGATCTTGCTCTCATTATTGGCATATCGCGTGTACTGAGATGCGGATCTTGGGTAGTGAGAGCACCTACATGGCTGGGAGTTGAAGGATCTGGACGTGCTGCGTGGGTCGAAAGAAGCATCAGAGAAGTCCAGTGGAAGGAGGAGAACTCTGCACGACACGCTAAACTAGTGGGAAGGAGGTAAAGGGGGAGCGTTAGGGGACAGGCGATATGCATCACCCCCAGAAAACATAGAAACCGATGCAAGAGACTTACTTCTATCACGTCCGCAAAGATTAGTGAGAAGGAGGTGTGGCACAGTGGATGGCTGTTTAGTCTTGCAAGCTTTCAGCATCGTGAATCGCCGCTTGAGACTGAGCCGTTCCTGACTAAAAAAGTTTATGCATCCATCCTGTCTTGTGGGTGGACCCTTTCCCTTCACCTCAATCAAAAATAATTTGGCGAAACAAGTGCTTTTGGTTTGATGGCCTCACTTTATTCTGTCCCACATTCAATCTGCAATACGGCCAAATACCCAATCCCCCCAGTCCCCAGTAAGCATCCTGGTTCAGCTGTAGAAACGACGCGAGCGAGCGAGCGAGATTGTGCGACTTGCGACAACGGCCCCTTCCAACACCCACCAACAACACTAGGGAGGTACAACTCTCCAACTATCACTAACTCGCTCGCTCACTCATTCATCACTCACTTTCCTCCTCGCCCGCCCCGATCCACCAGGCGACACACTTTTATCTTCCCCCACGTTCCTTATTCCTCCTTCCGACCATTGTCACGTCACGATCGCCACGAGAACGAACTGCCACGACAGTTACACGGCTAAAGACACAAACCATCGCACCCACAACAACGGCACAGAACAGAGCTTCACAAAAAGCATTCTAGACCCCAGCGGCAATGGTCGGGTCTCCTGGTCCTGGGTCTCCTACCTCGCGCGATCATCCTCCACGGCCCATGAGCGCAATGATTCGACCTACGCGAAGCTCGAGTCGGCTAAGCATGAGCAGTCGGGCGGGTGGAAGCAGGGCGTCGGATGAAGATGGCAGGACCTCTGTTAAAGTCGGTACGTACCATTAGACTACCTCCGCCTTCAGAATCTTAAATTCAATCCCATTCCTCTCCCCCTTACCTATCAGTCCCACTGCCCTAGAAAGAAGAGGAAGCTTTGTTTATGAGTTGGGATGAAGAGGGGCACCCTGGTCAATGCTTTAGATGGTTTCTGTTTGCGGTTGTAGGATTAGAGTTTTGTGCGATGGTTCTAACACTCAACTTTGTTTGTCGCAGCTGTACGCGTCCGCCCACCGCTCAAACCATCGGATCCAGGCTACGAATTAATTCCACAGCGGTTTCAAAAGGGAATGGTTCATATCACGAGTCCTACAAGTATTGCTGTTGATAGCCCCCAGGGAAGGAAAATCTTTGTCTTTGACCGGGTGTTTGGGCAAGAAGTAAACCAGCATGGGGTTTGGGAGTATTTGGAGGAGAGCGTCAACGCGTTTCTTCAGGGCTACAACGTATCGCTGCTTGCCTATGGCCAATCCGGCGCTGGCAAGTCGTATACCATGGGCACTTCCGGTCCCGGGGAGCAGTCGAATCCCAAAGTGATGGGTGAGTTAGGACCTGTTCCGGATCAGACAAATATGCAGCTACAAAACCCAACTTTATGGTTTCGTGTTTGAGCTGGAGGTGATTGTCTCGCGGTAACCAGGATGGTGGGCTGATACAAATTCTCAGGGGTTATTCCGAGGGCTGCGGTTTCTCTGTTTGAGAGACTTGGAGGTTCAAGTCCAGACCAGAATTCTGGCATTAGGGCGCCTGTGCGCTATTCGACGCCGATAGCGACATTACAGAGAAATAATCCTGATAAAGGCTGGACCATGAAAGCTACCTATGTTGAGGTGTGTTTGTGCTGTACCACCGCTGACATGCCGTGTCACCGCATGCCGCATGTTCTAATATTTTCCCCAGATTTACAATGAAACCTTGCGAGATCTCTTACTCCCGGAGGGTACGCGCCCTGACGAGAGAGCTCCTATAACTATCCGTGAGGATACAAAAGGGCGAATATTATTGACCGGCTTACGACAAGTCGAGATCAATAATGTCCAGGACTTACTAGGAGTTCTCAACTTTGGCTCTTCCATTCGACAAACAGATGCAACAGCTATCAATGCCAAGTCGTCGCGTTCACATGCCGTCTTTACCCTAAATTTAGTTCAAAGAAAGGTCAAGGGAGTAGAAGATAGAGCGTCAAAGCGTTTCTCGATGCCGGTAGATACCGGGCCAGAGGCATTTATGACTGTAGACAGCAAAATGCATTTCGTTGATTTAGCGGGAAGTGAACGTCTGAAGGTAGCCTCAAATTCCCGCTTGTGGGTTCAACTCGAGAGAGAAAACGCTAAGTATGTTTACAGAATACTCATGCCCAAGGAGAGCGTGCGAAGGAGGGTATATCAATCAATGCCGGTCTGGCGAGTTTGGGCAAGGTCATCTCGCAGCTCTCATCTCGGCAGTCGGGGTCCCACGTTTCATACCGTGATTCAAAGCTCACGAGGTTGTTACAAGACTCGTTGGGTGGCAATGCAATCACATACATGATTGCTTGTGTAACACCCGCCGAGTTCCACCTAAGTGAGACATTGAACACAATTCAGGTATATCACACAGGTATTCGCATGATGATATTGGGGTTAACGAACTTTCCAACAGTATGCCCAACGTGCACGCGCTATCCAGAGTAAACCCCGAATTCAACAAATTTCGGACGATGGTGATATGAAACAGCTTGTTGACCGGCTACGTGCCGAAATCGCTTTCCTTCGGGAACAGCTCAAGAATAACACCGAATCCAGCGAGCGGATGACAAAGGACGCACAAGGTTCCCGAAGCGGCGGCCGATCAGGTGAAAAGGAGATTGAGTTGCAAAACCAACTTCTCGATATCCAGGAGAATTACAACGCGCTGAGCCAACGACATGCCAAATTGATCTCAGAGATAACCAGGGCGAGAGATACAGAAGAGCCACCGGCATTGACTACTGAGTACACAGATACTGCAGTTGATAGGCTAAAGCGATCCAACTCGTTTGCCGAGGCTGTAGAACAAGTTGTTTTGGGTAATTAAGCCCCGATTCTTGTGTGGCGGCGACTAACGGTTGATTCAGAGTATGAGAAAACAATCCAGAGCCTTGAAACGTCGTTGACGAGCACACGGTCTTCTCTATCGAACTCAGAAAGCACACTTTTAGAGAAGGAGAGCAGGTTGGCCTACGTCGAAACCGTAAACCAACAGCTGCAAACCCGTCTACAGAAGATGATGGATCGCGAGTCGAGTACTGAAACATATCTTCACGACCTGGAAATGAAACTTGATGGCCACACGTCTGGAGAGGAGAAAAATGCAGCCATTATCAATGAGCTGAAAAAGGAAATCGCGAGGGTCCGGGAGAATGAGGCGGGATGTGAAGACTATATCTCGACTCTCGAGGAACGATTGGCGGAAGCCGAGCAAGATATGGAACTTATGCAACGTGAAATCGACCGCCTTGAACATGTCGTTGATCGGCAACGAAGCTTGGGTAAGCTGGACAACCTACTCCTCGAGCTGGACTCCATCAAGGACAAAGAGAATGGTACTACAAATGGGGAGAGGAATGGCGATGGCTCGGATACTCCGCGACCAGCATCAAAAACAGAGTCCGTACAGTCCGAGCACTTCATGGATGGTGCGCGGGACGAATCACTGGCTTCAGTGAGATCGCCCACGCCGCACGGCACGCCGCCGATCAAGGAGTCACCTGCGGAGGAGGACTATATACCGGAGGCTTATAAACCTAATGACACCGATGAATACATGCCACAAAGTCCCTCGCAGTCCCAGTTTGTTGCCGACAAGCTTGAGACGGTTCAGCAAGAATTGTTTGACCTCAAGGTTGAACACGAGCAAACACTTAGCGAGTACGGGCAAATGAACGCTAATTATGAGGCCGCATTGAGGAACCTTGCTGCACTGCAAGACCAGCTTGATGAGATGCGACATTCCAAGGCCGTAGTCACGGAGGAGACGTCAAGAGGGACATCTCCACCCGAATCGCCCACTCAGCGACCGACCTCTTTTTTAGCGGACGCGAGGGTGAGCGATATGAAGGTATCCGAAAGACAGCCCTCATCCTCGCGCTCGCTATCATCGGAGCTGTCTTTGGTTGGGGAGGATCCCTCGCCTCTGGATATAATGGAAAACGATAGAGATGGTTTACGAATTCACTTGGAGACGGAGACGGAGCGAGAAGCCAGTAGAGCGTCATCAGCAACACCTGACGATTTGCTGAAACAGGTGGAAACCTTGCTGAAAGAAAAGGAAGAAATCGAACGGACTGCCGAGAAAGAACAACAACGGCTCCAAAGGCAATTGAATAACGCTCGCGATGAACTTTCAGATCTCAAAAGCTTCAGTAGTCCCTTCAATAGTGGCGGCCGCAACAGTCCTCCATCTCAATTTCTTAGAAGGAAATCAAGTCAGAGTCTGGCGGTGGTTGATCGAGCTCAGCGTGCTTTCGGAAATCTTCGGCGAATCGCGACGACGCATTTAGCGGACTTCCCTAACGTACTAGAGAACTTTGAATTGAATCTGGATGGTGCTATACGGGAACTGCAAGCTCGCTCAGATCGTATCCAGGAATTGGAGAATGAAGTTGCTGCATTGAGGAAAGATATGGAGTCTAAGACTACAATGATTGCCGGTTTGACAAGAGAAAGAACGAGCATACAAAGTTCACCGATGGATATCTCTGTTGTTGCTGTTATGCAGCGCAGAATAGACGAAACCGAAGCCCAACTTCACAAGACCCGATTATCTCTTGTAGAGCGTGAGGGCGAACTCTCTTCGGCAAGAAAATCTTTGGAGGCATTTTCAGGCGAATCTCAATCCGAGGCCATCACCCTGCTTGACGAACTTACCAAAGAAAGGAAACTTAATGCCGAACAAGCGAGTAAGATCGCCGAACTTCAAGATGAGGTTGAACAAATTAAGTTGGGCCAAATCCACGCACTCAATTCCCTTCAGGAGTCGAAACAGAATCTTGAAAGGACTCTTCGAGAACTCGAAGCGGATCTTGTAAGAACCAAGGAAACGGCTTTGCAACATGAACAAAATATCCGGCACACATTTGACAGGCAAGTCAACGATTATCAAGATCGTATCGATGCGCTACAAATAACCATTGCCGACAACAAGCAGACTATCGATTCCCAACTTACCCGCGTTGCCAAACTCGAAAATTCGCAGACCGAGGCTCAGAGACAGATCGAAGCTCAGCTTGCCAACGAATCTTCATCAGATGAAGAGGTTAAGAAGCACCAGTCGATTGTCGTAGAGTTAGAACGCACAATTTCCCAGAACAAAGAACTTATTGAAAGCCAACAAGCACGCCTCAATACTCTAGAGCAGTCTTACGATGAAGCTGTGAAGGAGCTCCAAGCACTCAAGGAGGAGAAGGCTGCCGCCCTCGTTGCTTTGAAAGAAGCAGAAGAACGTGCTCTCGAGGAGGCGACGATGACGGCGGCAATCCAAGATGAGCTACTTACAGCTGTTCGGGCTGAACTGGCTGATAGCCAAGAAGCTGTTGCGACACATGTGAACAACCTTGCCGAACTCCAGGCATCATATGATGCCCTTCAGTCTTCGCTTCAGTCTACTGTCGATGAAAGTACAGAGTCAAAGGAGGCACTCGAACGCCAACTCACCGACCACAGGGAGACAATTGCCATGCATGTTGCCACGCTGAAGGAACTGCAAGAGATTCAGGATCAACGAGAGATAGAACTTGAGAAGTTGAGGGAAAAGGAAAAGAAACATGCCAAGCTCGTCGAAGATCTTGAGCAGGAGCTCACTTTCACCTTTGACCAAAACCAAGAGTCTGCCAACACTCTTGCTAGTATCACAAAGGACTATGAAAAGGCAAAACAGGAGCGTGATGACCTGGCTGCTACATCTGAACAAAAGGCGGTAGAATCCCAGAAGGTGTTTGAGAGTTTGAACGAGGAGATCGTCAAGTTGAGGGTACTATACTGTTCTGAATAATACTAGTTGATTATGTTGCTAATTTAGCGAGCAGACGAAGTTGTCGGAAGTCGAGCTCGAGCTTCAGGATCTGGGCGCTGGACGAACACAGCGTTCTAACTCCATCTCTTCTACTTCTAATACCAATGTCCGCAAGAGCTCCTCCACGGTGGCCTTGCCATCGCCACCTCCTGCGATTCCTCTACCCCCCTTGCCCGGATCTTCCAGCCCTCCTCCCGGTGCCGGACCTACCCGTCGCCCAAGCAAAGACTATGTTACCTCACATCTGGATGACCAGGAAGCACGCATTAAGACGCTCGAGAAACAGCTCCAGTCGGAGAAGGCCCTTACAGTGACCTTAGAAGAGGCATTGACCGATTGCGAAAATACCATGAAACGTTTAACGAACGACCGCGACAGCTTCCAGGCTAAGGCAAGCCAGGTACAACAGGAGCTGGAGAAGACTAAGAATGAGAGTGCAACGAGCAGGTACTCAATGCAGGCTGTGGAGGAAGAACGGATGGCGAGACAGAAGGCGGAGCAGGCTAGAGCACAGTTGGAGGAAAGAATGCAGGCATTGAACAAAAAGAAGACGAGGAGCTTTGCGTGCTTTTAGACTAGCTGGGCAGGTTACTCGGTAGGTAGCTAGGGGTAGGGCGCGGGTTGGGTTTTTTTATTTTTCCCCTGTTTCTTCCTTTTCATCTTACTGGGGGCGGTGTTAACTGTTGTTGATATGGCGACGGTCATTGATGGTGTCGTGTTGGGATTGCTTCTGCTTGTGCTTGTGTTTGCTGTTTTACCTTAAGGGTAGGAGTGGATTGGGTGAATGGGTGGTGATGGTGTCGCGTTTATGATTTTTATTTGTTTCGTTCCTTTTCCTATGTTTTCATCTCCCCTATTATACGGTCGTATCCTTATGTTCCTCTACTCCCACGTTAAAGATAGTGTTTTGTTCACCATGTCAGTCATGAATCCCCATCCTTCTTCTCTCACCAAGCCAATTGGTATTCTTATTCCCTCTTCTTTTCTTGATGAGTAGGTAGCGTTTTTATCCCTTTCTCTCTGTTTTATATTTTGTTTCATATACCAAAACTTTGGTTGGTTTTATGTGTTGTATGTGGTGAGAGGAGGAAGCCGGGGAGCTTATTGTCTTTTCTGTCTGTCATGAGGAATTGATTGATAATGGCGCATGATGCCACTGCTGAAGCGAGATTTTGCGATACACAGTGCAGGCCAGAGTTCCCGGATCAACTCGATCTTGCATTTGCATGCTTCTAGAATGATCTTTTCATGCCAACCCTAGACTTGGAAGGGGAGTCATAATAGTTAACTCTAATCTCACTTCCTCAGTCAACCAAAACGCCGAACAGATAAGTATAAAGTAACTTCATGTCCATCCGGATTTCCCTGCAGTAGCAGCCATGACCTCTTCCCACTCTTCTCAAACATCTATAGCACCTTCTACCCCTCTATCACCCGCAGCCTTCAAAACAATCCTCTATCACCCATCCACGCACGCCCTCCCGCCGGCGCATGTCGCTGCACTTCGCACGCTCATAAACCCGGCGTTCAGGCACACGGAAGGCGGTACGTTCGTGAACCCGCGGATACCCGACGAGGAGGCGAAGGAGCTGTTGACGGCGGGACGATGGATCTTCTGTCTCTACTCTCTCGGCGGCACGGGGCTTCCAGCGGCGAAGGATCATGAGGGCGTTGTACACGATCTTGATGGGTGGGGACTGGTCGGCACGGTTTCCTTATCGAAACAGGACGAGAAGGAGGAGTGGCATGTCCATCTCCTCGCTACATCGCTAGAATACCCAAAGGCGGGATTTGGCGCGAGGCTGCTGGCGGAGTGTGAACGCTTCGTCCGGGACGAAAAGGAGGAGAGGAAGGTGCTAGTTGCGGTGGCGATCAAGGAGTTTGAGTTGGGGTTTTATTATCAGAGACGTGGGTTCCGGGAGGAGGGGGAGGATGTGGTGATGTCCGTGGGAGCGTGGGGGAGTATAGAGAGTTTCACGTTGGTGAGGATGGTGAAGGTGCTCTAAAGTTATTTTTACTAAATGCAGTAGCGAGGGATCTGATTTCTATAATTCAATCGCTTTTAATTTGCTATGGAGAATAGTACGGTACAAACACTACCTTCCAAACTCGGGCTTATATGCTTTCACCCCGCCCTTCATCAGCTCCCGAAGCGCCATGGTCGCATAGCAGCTGGTACTCAACCTCATCCGTAGCACCACTACCGTTTCCTCCTCTCCATCTTCCTTCATCTTAGCATCTCCACCCACCGCCGCTCCCCGCTTCCGTTTCTCTCCCGTACACGCTTCCTCCACAGCCTCCAAGTCCGTCTCGACAACCTGCTCACCGACCCGGCATGTCTTCACCTCGTAGCTACACTCCCCATCCACAAACCCACTCATAACCTTGCGATAACTCCCCGTCAAACTCCAGTCCCGCACACTACGCTTCATATCCATCGGGTCAAGTCCATCCTTTGCCATCACTGACTTATACACCTCCGTCAATGCTGGGTTCTCGGGGTACACTATATCCCAGCCTGGCGTGGGGAGGACGATGTCTGCAAGAGTATATTTCCCACTTCCGGCCTCTTCGACGCTTAGCACGCGTGCACGCTGAATCCCATCATCCTCGGCACCACCAGCGGAGATGACAAGTTCACCGTGTTGGTCTACCTCTGCCTCTACTGCAGTTTGCGGGGCAACAATCAAGACGAGGTCCCCGGGCAGCACGCCGGTGGAGGAGAGACGGAGACGTGCAGACACCACGTGGTTCCAGATTAGACTCTGGTATGCGTGTGCGTACATTGTTCGGAGCCCGCGCGGGATCGCCTGGATGGCGCCGAGGTAGTCGAGACCCATCCCTTTGCCATCGCCGGGCATGCCGCGCTCGGAGAAGTAGCGTAGGATCGAGCTTTCGGCGACGAATTTACGTGGCATACGAGAGGAGGCCTGCGTGAAGTCGTAGGTCGTGAAGTAGATGTTGCAGGCAGCGGCGCGCTCGCGGTCGTCGCGGGAGAATTTGTCGTCGCCTTCGGAGGGGGATGAGCAGAGGGAAGGGTTGTAGGAGAGAATCTTTTCGACTGCGCCCCGCCAGTCGCCGCGGAGGAGGTACACGCCTACATCTGAGGTTGTGACTTCGAAGGAGCCAAACCGCTGAAGGCCGTAGTAGTTTGCGAAGCCGCTGCGTTTTACGGTTTCTACGCAGGTATTTACCGCGTCTGGGAGAGATATATTTGGGGATAAACTCTCTGCCTGTCGCAGTGTGATCACGAACTCGTTCCCGCGTAGATCCCCCAGTGAGAGCCCGTGTGGCTTGTACTCGAAATTGCCCAGACGTGCTCCTCGCAACCCCCCGTCGCCGCCGGTGTTTAATCCTGCCAGCCGTTCTGCCTTGACAAGGTGCGCGGCACACCGCTGCACCGTCACGGCACGCCGGTCCTTCGTCCCCGCAAACGAGAAGCTCTTGCTCCCGCCCCGCAGCTTCAGTAGCCTCCCGAGAAGATTCAGCACCTCCATCGTGTCCCGGTTTTCCTTGTACAGTATAAAATGGCAGTATTCGCCGCCGAGGTCAGCCCAACTCGCGTTTTTGTGGTTCTTCCCACCGCGCTTGGAGCGTCGACGTTCGCCGGCTTGTGTAGCTGGGTTCGCGCGCGTGATCACGATTGAGGGCGGGTCGGCGGCGACAGAAGTCTCGGTTACTAGCTGCGAGGAGAATAGTGTGCGGATTACACCATGGAAGGCGGAGCGTGAGTCTTTACTGGCAATTGGAGGCGTGGTGAGGGAGTCTGTGCTCCCCACGGCAGTCTTGGAGAGCGCGATAATCGCTGCAGCAGTGTCGGTAGGGACGAACGCGGTGAGCTGCTCCAGAGCTGTCTTTTTCGCCAGTCAGCGACGTAGTTACGGATGAGAGAAATGGGAGGAGGGGGGCCACCTCTGCCACCACCACCGCGGGGGCTTCTGTGGAGGGCTTGACTGCATTGACGCGGGTATCTTTTTTCGGCTCGCTCTGTGGCCGCTCTGGGGCAGTGGGCGCGCGCGTGGATTTGAGGTGCACGACAACGCCGCGCTCGTCAACTTCGTTTACGAGGAAGTCGGTGTACCGTTGCTTTAACACCCCCGACCATGCCGGCAGCGTGGGGTTAACGTTAACGTATTCAGTAATTCCAACGGCGGCTTCGGCGTTGGATTGGGAGATTGAGGTGCCGCCATTGAGGGTTGAGATGGCGGGGGTGGTAGTGGTGGTAGTGGTGGGGGACGGAGAGAGACGCGGCTTTTTGGGTGGTGGGGAGGCCATTGGTGATGTTGGTTGGTTGAATGAAAGAGAGATACCAAGTTGATTGAAAGAAAGTCTGCGGAGCCGCTTGGAGGTCATGGAGATCACTCGGTTTTTGAGTTTCAGGAAATAATCACGGCTCTAGATATACGTCTGTGGGTTTGAGTGTAGTATCATTACGGGGTTCTATTAAGCATGGTCTCTTTTGCTTTCACCTATGACCTCCAGATAGTAATCTTGTTTTCGATCGCAGACACGGAATGGTCTGGAAATGCCTTCAGTTTCTCTACTCCCATGGTCCCTGAAACTTTTACATGTAAACCAGCACTCGACCCGGTATGACTGTGATGGTGAGCTTGCCATAGAATTTTGTTGGATGGCTCAGGAATATCTGATATTCGGTCTCGGTGAATAATTCCAGCATTTCTCTTTTACTCATTTGGCGCCAGTGGTAAAGCTGGGAATTGATTGCTTTCAATGAATGGCTAGAGTAGGTCATTAGTTTCTCATATGAACAAGTTCCTAAGTTTAGCACATCTGTTAGCAGGAGTATATTCCGCTGGCCACCTACCGCAAAAACCAGTTGGATGATCTCCGAAGATCTGGTACTCGGCATCAGTCCAGGCTCTTCTGTGTCTGATCAGGCTATCAGTTGGGCCATCGGAATCCCAGCGTTCTATCTGATTTACGATTAAAGCCAATGTATGGCCAGGAAATGCCTTCAAAATTTCAGCTGAATTGGTTCCTGAGTTACAAGTGTTGGTTAACAGCGAATTCAACAAGATCAGGACTGCCGATGCTCACCTACCGCGGAACAATCTCGGGTGGTTGTTCCAAGCCTCATACTCAACCTCAGTCCATCGCTTTCCCTAGTCAATAATCCATCAACTCCTCTGCCACCCAGCTATGTCCGTAGAACGTAACATGTTTTTGACCGCAACTACTGAGCGACTTGGCAGCGCTTACTGCAGCTTTTCAAGGCGCTATTCAAATTTTCCTCGGGGCAATTGTCAGCCTACTTTTTTTTTATTGGCCTCTATTCTCTGGGTCTCACAGGCATTTCGCCGAACTTGCTTAGCTCTTCGAGCTCGTCATCAGTCCAGTCTGAGGCCTTACAGTCACACTACTCCTTTTCATTTTGGCGAACTGACCCTGGATTACCAGAAATATGCGCCCTGGGAACCTCTCAAGGGGTTCGTCTTTGTTGTGCTTTCCTCTTATGTTGATGTTAGCAATCAGGCAATAAAAAACACCGCTAGAAGAGGTGAGACGAACGCTATAGGGTAGGTACTCCTTGTGAGCCGTTCAGTCACAATTAGATTCTATCATTCGCTGGGCCAGAGGGATATTCGGGGCATTGCACCCGCCCGAAGGATACTCACGACTCCAAACCCTCCCCGCAAAGCTTTGTATTCTCCTTCGGTCCAATGTATAATCCCCGGAAGCACTGATTCACCTTGCGCCGCCTGCCCTTGTTTCAGATTAAGCATTTGAAGCTTGATTGCTCTAAGTGGGCGACCTGTGAACATCGTGATTAATGATAGCGGCGTATACAGTGTGGGGTTTCATATTCTGATAGCAGTCAGATATAAAAGACAATGCATTGAACCATAGCCAGAATCCCCATTCATTCGCTGGGTGAAGGATGCTCATAACCCCTGGCGCCGGTGCTACTCACAATCCCGATACCTTCTTCAAAAGCATTCGCTCCTCTTCAGTCCATGGATTCTTACTAGCAATGCCACTCTCTGTGTCTACGCTGGTAGAGTATATTATTTCTACGCACAGACGACAACCTGTGCTCTCGAATTGTCGATTGCTGTATCACACCATTGACTTAGAATATTAGGTCGAAGACGCTTCGAATCTAGGATTGAAATGTCAGCGACAATACTTGGTACGATCATTGGGAATAGGTGGTGGGATGTAGACGAATAGATTGGGTGTTGAAGCCAGCGAGGCCAGAAGCGCAAAGAGAAAGCCGTTATGATGTCGGCAGAGCTTAAAATGATACTCTTAAGTGGATATTAATTTCCGATGTCACGAATTAGGAATGCTGCGCACAAGAGCAAAGGGCGCGTGACGTGAAGTTTTGCATATTAGCCGCGGCTGAGACGTAGCCAACGGTCTTAGCTTGCATATTGTTACCGCGTCAAGCGAACCAATGTGTCAAAACGCATCCATCCAAGTGAAGAGCATGAGACAGCAAATATTTCGTAGTGATTGCGATGATAGTAAGACCGCAGTTGCAAAATTTGTAACCAAGCGCTAGACACGATGAAATATATACTCACAAGTCTTCATTGAGCACCAATAACATCTTTTATAATCTTCTCTATCTTTTTCTTCACCGATGGCTTCGTCAGATCAATGCACGCCTTATTCCAATCCTTCCCCCATTGCTTCTTATACGCCGTCATCTGCGCCTCTGTTAGTTTCCATATCCACATCTACCAGTCTATCTAAAAGGGACTTACCATCTCCAGAAAATCATATACTAGCTGTTCTTCCTCTTCCTCCTCTTCCTCCTTATCATCGTCCTTGTCATCCTTATCTTCCTCGGGTGGATCCTTATGATCCTGTATTTGGTACGGTTCAATCTTATATGTAACATCTAACATTTCAATCCCTTTCTCCTTCGCCTTGTTGCCGATTTCATCCGTCCACGCTGTCTCTTTGTTATCGTTGATGACATCCCAACCATCACCAAGGCTACACATTATTCCCAGTATCAATCCGAGATTCTGTATTGGCCCATCTTTCACCAGGAGTCCAAGTTTTTCTAGCCGGCCGAGACAATCTAGATACATGGCTCCAAACAAGGCGATAAGCTCTGCAATATCGTCGGCATCATCCACCACTTTTCACCATCAGCTCCAGCCTGCTCGTTTTAGGGGAAGCATACTTAGCCACCCCTCATCCTCCTCCCCCACAAAGAAAAACGCCATCGCCTCACATATAGGCCACAGATGCATCAACACATCCACAGGACTCTTCTTCTTTATGAGCCTTTCATACTCCCATAACTGTCCCCGGAACACCTCTAGTATCCCATAGCCCTCATTGTCGCGGAACATGTGGACGGGCGACCCAAGATCGGGGTTCTGCGCGGTAACAGCATTGTAGATATCGCAGAGGCGACCATACGCTTCGAGGCTGATCTTAGCCAAGGAGCCGGTGAAGTCGGATTCCCCCTTCCGGAAGATACGGTCCGGCCGCCATGTATCGGGTACCTTCTTTTTCGCGTCGTGGGGAGTCCAGAATTCTATGTACTCGAGGCTAGGGGTCTGGAGGAGTTAGATACAATCAGAATAGAGACGAGGGAACTCACTGTGGACTCAGTGACCGCTGATCTTGAAGGGTTCATCTCAGTTCTTTTGCTTGGAGGTCCAGTTAAACGAATTTTACGCTTTGGAGGCATCTTTTAAGTTAATTGTAGGATTAAGATTATTAGGAGAACTAGAGAAATAAAGTGAAAATTAAAGAAAGACCCGTGGATTGAACCCCTATCTTCTTCCTATTCACGTACGAATTTGGAAGTGAGGTCTAAGCGATGACGTCATACTACTTTGCGATTGGGTTCTGCGCAACCAGATGTCTCAGCTCATCGTGTTCCATGATCAAGTCTTATCAGATGGTTGTGAGCTGCCACATAACGGTATTTCGCGGGTTAAAGAAAGATATAGGTACTTTGAATGGCGAGGATATATTACAGAACAGATGGACATCGGGGGTGTAAAAACGAGGCGGTATGTATAGATGGTATCGTGATTGTGTTGCCATGGTAACCATACAAAAGCATATTTCGGCCGAGTGATCTCACACACCACGAAGACGCCATGCTCCTTCTTCAAAGTTCACCAACATTCTCAGCCCTCTCGCTAGCTTTTACAAATCTTGAGGTCTACAGCCGATGCTATGCCTTTATTTCCTCCAAAGAACTCCCAAGACTTTGACAGAAGAAAATAGCTATGAACTATAGCATACGCTGAAATTTCCCTTCTTACACGGCGAAAGAGATATCGCTCGTCGAGCTGCAACGTAAGGGATTTCTCCAAGTCCATGTTAAGCTAGAACCAAAGAGAAAAGAGATTGCTTCCACAGTTTCGTCCACAGCGTTTCATCTTGTTATGCGTACCCGTCCTATCCAGGACGTAGGAAGAACCGGATGGTATCTTTGCGCAGCATGTTGGTCTCTCAGCGGCCACAAATCTAGCAAAGAACCCTCGACGATGTCATTTTTGCCCTTCCCAACTTTTAAAAGTTCCCACTTGACTCACTGTGACTATCTTCTTCTCATACTCCCACTAATTTCTCCTCCATCCTTCACCGAAGACCCGTGTGGCCAATCTATCAACAGTGCAATCCGAGCTTCGAACACTTTCAGAAGAGGTCATTGCTCAATACAAGATCGAGGTTAAGCCGTCTTCAATTACCGCAATCTCCATCAACAGCGCAAGCCGAGCTTTCGACACTTCCTGCTGAGGTTGAAGTTACACCATCTTCAGCTACGACAACCTCCAATCCATTTCCTCCCTGTCGCCATCAGTTAAAGGCTCACTGGAGATGATGAAGACGTCGGAGAGGTTGAAGGGGTCGATGATGATGAAAACGTTGAAGACGTCGAAGGAGACGATGAAGAGATCGACGAAGCCTGTATGGCAAGAGCTAAAAGAGAAGTACCATCAGTTGAACTTTACTTGCCTTTGATTTTCCTTTTGTATCTACGTGGAAAAGACAAGTAAAGGATAAATATAAGGCACAGACAGACAGGTTCTGATTCAGCATAGAACCAAGCACACACACAGGACCTGATTCAACATGGAGCCAGGCAGACATGTTTTTAATGACCATTATTCGCTGTCGGCCTTCTAGAAACCATCGTGGAGGAAGTGTATTCCCGCTGGTCCATTTTCACGTATTGGCTGGGAGTGGATTGTCTGCACCGACTACTTTTCGCTGACATTCCCGGGAGCCCCCAAGGTCCCCCTGCCTGATTGTGGGAACAGGAATCGATGGTGAACAGTGGCTTCGGGATTGGGAGGCTGTTCATCCTGTCAATGAGCATGAACTCTACTTGGGTCGACCGCGGAGTCGATCCGGCCGTCTTCATATTCTGCAGCTTTGGATGTGAGAATCTCCACTATATGAAGCGTGAATGTACTAGTCCACAAAATACTGAAACGCTCCATCTGGGTTGACACCGACATTTGCACCTACTAGGGAATAATCCTCCCACTTCCCCTGCTCTTGGCACCCAAACTAATTGGTCCGGAGCTGAAGCTGAAATTGGGAGATTAGGGGGATAGGTGGGAGATAGTCGTCGGCGAGGACTATCGATGAACTAAAGAATGGACCAGTGCGTTTTAAGGGTAAGTAGGAAATTCTTTCTCTATCATAAGATAGATGAAGCTAACGTTAACAGGGTGGGCCTAGATGTTTTGGCCGCGAGAATTCACTCAATCTCGGAATTCGAAATGCCAACGGCTTACTAGAGTAAATTTTTGCCTACCACTCGGCACTACAACTGTGTTAATATTACGTTCACTTCAGCCTTTAGAAAGTTCAATATGTTCAGTATGCAAAGAAATGCCTGGGTTTAGTGTATTGGAGTCAGAATGGCTTTATAGAACCTTGTTCTCATCAGTGCTCCTATTATCGAACACGTTCAGACTTACAGCCACCATCCGAATCACTTAGTACTCCAGATAAGCTGGCTGCTCCTATAACGTACATGACCATCATCCTCAAGGAAAGGGTAGAAGCTGCAGCACCATTAGGAAACGAGTGTCACTGACAAGAACGACACCACCTCAACCCTCAACTACAATCACCGTTCAAACTACTTAGTACTCCGGATAAACTAGTTGCTCCTACCTCCTATAACCGGTATAATCACTACCCTCGAAGGAAAGGACAGAAGCTGCCACACTATCGGGGGTTTGTCATTGAGGGGTACAAAGGCTCACCCGGGTCGACCCACCTCTTTTGACGGACGCGAAGGTGAGGTGGACCCAGACCAAACCAAACGACTGTGTACAATTTGGACATTCGGTGGAGTCAAAATTCTCTAAACCGATGGAAGGTTCAAGTGCTTGCTCTGTAACACGGGCCATCACATCGAAGGTTATTTTGTCGATGGTCATAAGCTGTTTGAACATGTGAGAAATATGTTTCTATTTACACGTACAATTCCGTATTGGTACGTAAATCCGGGAGTCAGCCAGCCTGGTAAGTTCAAAACTTTGTACTTGTACACATATCCCTTGAATTCGAAGGTTAACGGCCCTGCAGATTCTTCGTCTGGAAAAGCTCCAGAGGGATGATGATAAGATTCGACTGTGGAAAGCAGTGATTGATGGCGAATTGCAGTTACTGAGCGTGATTGCAACACTGAGGAGTAGCAAGTTGGTGTTGGAGAAAGCGAGTGATAGGGGATGGGAGGATTCGGCTGTGGAAAGCAGCGATCGACAACGGCTCCAGCCACTGAGCGTCATTGCAATACTGAGGAGTAGGTGCATGTTGGGTTTAAGTGATTGGAAAACGGACTTCTTTACTTCAACTCTGGATACCCCTGCACAAGGGCTTGGTGTCGGATCCGGAACAACTAGGGATCGGCCGAGTGACTTCTTGCCAAGGCTGGCTCTGGAATGTCCGAACAAATAATATTCGGATGTGCTCTGCATGGTTTGTGTAACCAAGAGGGTTAGGGTATGATCCTGTTTGCAGACATTTGCTTCTCAAGCCATCCTGCATCGCAGTTCACTTGCCATTGTGTAAACTGCAATATCTCGGTCTTACACGAAAGGGATGTATGGATCTGACACTGATTAAAACGATATATACGTCATAGGAATGGGGTCTGCTCCCCCCATTTTTGCCTTGAAACTTAGAAGAGCAGGCCCAGTCGTGAAGACTAGGAACGTGACTTACTTGACTCTCCTATTCCCACCTTGAATCCATGGTCGGGAAGAACGGAAGAGGAATATATTTGACACCTCCATTCCAGCCTTGAGCCTGGGCAGGGGAGAAAATTAGCTGCGAGAGCTGGGAGCGAAACCATCTCTTCCCATCGGCCTGGGCTTTTGTCGACTGTGACACCATCAGGTTAATAGAGACCACCGAGGTCCATCCTTTCCTATACGAGTCCATGGTTATTGAGCGAGTTAATGGTAACCAGTGATGATGGAGAAGGCAGGGGAGGATGGAGGAGGGAAGAGGTGACCAGCTGCGTCTCGTCTGATAGCTGGGGTTTAGCGGGATGATCCATAAGCTCTGTTCCTATAGCAGATACAAACCCGATTATTTTGATCGGACACTATAGGTTCGTCCCAGAGAAACTCAGGAACGTTCCGGGCCGAGCAGTTCCGTAAAGAAATCAGCTTGGAGGACATCATGCGCACTAGGGCACCGACAGATAAGCTGCTTTAAATCTTTCAGCTTTCGGTACATCTGGAACCCAGACTCCTGCTGGATATGACACTACCAGCATTCCCTTACCAGCATCTTTGGGATAACGCGGTGGTCTAAATATACTCATGCCGCCAATAGTTTCTTCGATATCTTAACTTCCACATTCCCCGGAAGAAGGATAGCCAGTCAGGAAAAACTGGAGAGGAATATGCTTGAATTCCCCCATTCCCGCCTTGAGCTTATGAAGAGAAAGATAGTCAAGCTTTGTGTGCATTATCACCATCGCTACCGTCATACTTCCATTCTTGTCACGAGAATTGGGAGAGAAACTGTCTTCTTCTTGCGGCCTAGGTTTAGCTGTACCCTGATGTTGATGGAGGCCGATAAGGACCGTCCTTCCGTAGTTAAGTACGCTAGACTATCTCAATATTGAGTGGGTGAGTGGGTGCTAATTGGTGATAATAGGAGAAGACCGAAGAGGGCGGAGGAGGGAAGGCAGGGGACTTAAAGAGGCTTAGGACAAGAAGAAGCAGATACGCCATCGCTTCTCCTCTGCCGACCATTGACTTGCGCTCTTCGATCCGGGCCCAAACAACCGTTACAGATTCATTCCCGAGGAAGAAGGGCCAGGTACCTTGGCCCATCTAGCGAAACGAGCTGAGCACCTTGGAAGGAAATCGGTTTTGGGTCCATCGGGCACATTTGCAGATACAGCTGTGATAGTTGACTTTCGCTCTATCAACCCGACCCGCTCTCAATCCCTAGCATCAAATTTATCCCTAAGACAGGGGTGGGAGCTTTAGTAGGTGATTTAGGATGTAGGGATGATGTGCTCAAGTGTTGATAGAGACAGAGGAGGCAAAGGAGTAGCTGGTCTTGGAGAACGGAGAAGAGACATATTTGAGCGCTAGAGAAGAGAGGAATAATAGCGATGGGGAAGCCGGGCGGCATAGGAGGGTGACGATGAGGTATAGAGGGATGGGAGGATGTGCAAGGTGGGGGAGGATGTGCAAGGTGGAGGATGATGTACATAGACTTCGAGGGCAAAAACGCGGTACGACTAGTTGTAGATTTGATCGATGAAAGTTAGTACATAGCACTAGTTTATCGGAGGTACTAAGTACATATACTTGTTGTTCCCGCCGCCAAGTTGTAGTTGAAGTATCCGTACGGCACAGACTGCCATAGATGCATTTCTACGCCGCATAGCAGGAGCTTGAATTCGAACTGTTGTTTCCCGCGACAAATGAGAAACGGTGGGTTGACTAGAAACAAATTCAAACCGTACGTTGGTACTGCTTACCTCTATCTAAAGAATATCCGTTACACAATCAACAGATGGAGGCTTAGGTGATCTGTAGGAAAAGCAAACCCCACAATTCTGCACTGCAATATAGGCGCTGCGCCACTATCGGCCGATGTATCCCAACAGCCGCCAGTTTCCAGTGTTGCGGGCTGTCTTCGCGGCTGGATGCCATGTTGGAGGGCACCACTGTTTACCGCCCGCAGCCCTCGTGTTGCAGCGTCGCAAAGTAAGCCGCTACATATTGTACGTATAAGTGATCGGCTGTCCGATGACGAATACCGTCTATGGACGAATCCCATGCAAAACTAAGGTTGGGCAAATCTGTTACCACGACATAGCCGCTAGCAACAGGTAAAGCTATCAGATCCATCATTGGACATTTGGCTAGTCACTGTACCCTGAAGAAGATCGTGGGGTCTGCAGGACAACATGTGTTCTTACCTCAGCACCGAATGTGGGAAGTGGGACGGCAACAACGGAATGTGTGAGACAAAAATAAGATGGGTATAGAGGATCTTTCGATGGTTGTGGATTGAAGAGGTTCGACCAAGTTCTTGTTTTTCCCGGAGCAACATAGTGGAGAACTGCCCCGCTTTTCCACATGCGCCCACAACCGGTGCTGGGGGGAGGAGGGGTTTGTGGGGACATGGTAAGAAGAATGATACTAGACTACTGGTATCGTGATGCCGTTTGAAGAGACTGGTCTTCCAAGATTCTGTAGTTAATATTATTGGTCGCGGTTATACGTTATGGCGAATCTCAAGAAATCTGCGCCTGTTTGGGAAGACGCCTAAGTGGGGAGCTAGGAAAAATGCATGCGTTCTCGTCGGGCCAGATCGGAAGAGGAGTATGTACTCGTAACAAGAGGCGTCGGTCAGAGAAAGAGGTAAATATTATTCTGGCTCGAGCCGGAGTCTAATCTTCTCTAGAGAAGAGCCGCACACATCTGATCCAATCCAATCTAATCTAATCACATCTGTAGGGCCACATCGGTGAAGAGAGGAAGTGTGGCTGAAAGCTGAGCCATAATTAACCTAGCGGGGTCATCCCAAGTTCTGCGAGATGAAGCGAGATATGCTGGGTATCACATCACAAATGAAGGAATCCTTTCTTTTCTTCCCGATCCCGTGATACTACCTGCTGCGTTCAGATTAACAAGCTGCTTTGCTGTCTCTGAAATCACCGCGGCTTTTCTTTTAGATTATTGTACATCCCATTCCCCGGTTCGGTTTCCGTACACCGCCAAACGAACGAGAAAGCCTCTCGAGAACAGCTGTTTTATTGCTTAATTTTTTATTTTATTTTGGGATGGCCACTGTACGGAATGACTGTAACTCGTGCCGGCATTCGACGTTGCTGAGCCAGTTAAAAGTTGCATGTCGGTTGCGGAGCTAACTCCAGGCGAAATTCTTTCATCCTCAGTCAGCCTTTTAGCCCCATTGGCACCTGCAAGCAATTGTTACCGATCGATATGTTGGGGCCGGGGATGAGGCAAAAGAACCACGACTTAAGTACTTAGGCTGGCTGGCTGGTGGGGTGTGTGGTGGTGGTATTGTGATGGGTTGAGGTGACGAACGAGAAACGCCGCCCCTGCTTGGTTGCCCCCCAACACACTCCATCGAATCATTTTTTTCTTTTCACCTGCATGTCCCGGAAGAGTATGGCCTTGGGGGATGGATCTACTTAAACCGCACGTCGTGATGTTGCACGTTGCCAGAAGACTCAACGAGAAAAAGGAATCGAGGCTGTGAAGCGCGGAGCGCATTTTTCTAGCTTGCGAATTCGATGGCAAAACTGGGAGTCTCACTCGACAGACTAAATTATTACTTAACTATGCGCATCCCGGAGAAGTGATGTGACGCCGAGTTGACAGTGGGAAAGGAGAGAACATGATTGATCCGGAAACGAGACGGGTTTGAGAGAGAAAGAATAGGAGAAGGTCAACGACTACTCGTACAGCAACTTTGAGTTCTGCTTGGTGGATAGCAGACACTCCACTGCCCATGCCGTTTCGTCTGGCGTTGAAACATCTGGCGGTCTAGTGAGATGATGGTTCGCGAGCAATATATTGCATATCTGTGAATTTGTGGTGACATTCTCACTTGAACTACGCCTGACATCTCGAAAGAGAGAAATTCAACGTCCTCCTTCAACTTATTCTCCTCTAGTTGTCTTTTTGATGACAGCAAAACTCTCTGTTTCGTGCTGAGGCATACCGCCTGTATCACTTACTTAGATCAATCTTGCCGTTGGTTGCTGCTTCCTGGGTCGCCGCAGATCCAGGTTTTTATCAACTTCGTATTTCGTGCTTCATTCGATTCTTTCTTTGTTTCTTGCTCCCTGGACCCCGATTTAGATCGGTCAGCTCTTCTCAGGGTGTGCTCGGCGTCCATGTACGACTACAACAACTACTACTCCATTTCGTTACATGGTGGTTATCGCTTCTGATTCTCCTTCACATCATCGCATTCACTCGCCGCAGTCGCATCATCATCACAGCCAGTGAGCGGCCAGCAACCAGCAGCTGGCAGCAAACCAACCACCACAACTACTTACCTCACTCAAAACAGCTTTGTGCCCGCTTTGGTCTGCCTCTACTTCTTCTGTCCCGGCTCCCGTCGACATCACTTCGAAACGACGTTGCTAGTCCGGCTGCCCTCACTTTCGCTTTACCATCATCACCATCATCACCACCTCCACCACCACCACCTCCTCCTCGACTTTAACCTCAAACTCTGACCGATTAACTCACCGAAGACACGCCTCCGCTCTTCCGGACTTAACTGGCAACCATAACTTTTTCTCCTCTACCAACTTTTCTTCTCTCTCCCTCCGTATCGTTCATCGCTCGAGTGCGCAACTGGCGCCTCGATCACCGGCCTCTCTTCGGCCGTTACTACTTCCAAGTTTTGGGTTCTGCCACAAATTCTGATTCTCGGCGTTCTCACCTCATTGCATCGTACCGCCCTTTCACCTCGCCAATTTTACTCGAATCTTCGCAATCTAACCCTCTACTTGGTTGTCGACATTCTGGGGCGAGTTGATCTCAACGGGTAGTTCAGCTGCTGGGATCCCCTGCTGAGTGCCTCTCCAAATGTCGACTCCTTCCACAGCTACGGCACTTGCTCCACTCGACATCGCCAATCCTTTTTCGTACAACAATTACTCCCACCATCCGCACCACCACAGCCTCCTGAACTCCCTCAACACACATTCTCGCTTGCCCGCTCCGGCATCACATTTTCCACCCCCAAGCCCATTAGCGACAAACGGCTCGATCTCGTCAGTAGGCACCACGCGTACGACATCATCTGCGATGGCGTCTAGGATTCAGCATGCATCGGTATCATCCTCCGCACCACGAAGAAATCGGCGGCGAACACCAGATTGGGATGACTTCTACCGAAATGGGGTTCCGAAGGAGGTCATCGTCATTGACGACTCTCCAAGTCCTCCCCCTCATTCGGCGACATCATCACGACGACAGCAACCTGTGACGGCATCTTCACGACAAGTGAATGGTGCGGCTCAGTATTCTGTGGGTAATGGTTCCGGTACTGCTGCTCAACCTCGCCACGCAGACAAAAAGCGGAAGGTGCAATCTACGCAGTACGAACCTGTATATGGCAATAACAACCAGTCCTACTCTTCTACTCAGACCCCGCATCTTAATGGGACATATGGCTCGCCTACAACTGTTTCGGCTCACTCCAGCACTGCCAGTGTAAACGGTACTACAGCAGGCACATCTTTGGGGTCCAATGTCAGTGTGAAGGATTACGCTACTGCTGCAGTAGCTGTGGCCAACGGGCAAAAGCGTAAAAGGGTGACAAGAGCAAGCCAGGCAGCTGCAGCTGCGGCCAACACCTTGGACGCATTTGCGAGTTATCACCCACCGCCAAAACCACCGATCAAGGCAAAAGAGGTTTATGTACAGCCAATTCAGGATGTAAGTTCCCCATGTATTTTAGATCCTAGCACTTTCCCCACACTGCAGAAAGTCCCAGTGGAGTCGCTTTTTTGCTGGATCGTTCTCTGCTATGGAATGTCGCTAAATAAAGTCACCTTCGCTGGATAGCCCGACAGAAATAATCAACAGAGAGTCGATGACCAAGATGGTCATTACATTGTATCACCAGATACGGATCTAACTTCTCGATGTGAGCATTTCTTCCCTATCATTTAGGGTCACCTTGTTAATTTGGTTTCAGATCGCATTACAAAATTGCTAGGTCAAGGTACCTTTGGAAAGGTGGTAGAAGCCTATGACCGCACCAAACGCACGAAATGTGCCATCAAGGTGATCAGGTCGGTACAGAAATACCGCGACGCTTCGAGGATTGAATTGCGAGTTTTATCTACCCTCTCTTCCAATGACAAGGAGAACAAGAACAAATGCATTCACTTGAGAGACTGCTTTGACTACAAAAACCATATTTGTTAGTACTCAGAGGACTACATAGAGTCTTTTCAGCACTGATAAATGGCAGGCATTGTCACCGACTTGCTTGGAATGAGTGTTTTTGACTTCCTTAAAGGGAATTCATTTTCTCCATTTCCAAGCAGCCATATTCAGAGCTTTGCCCGGCAGCTGCTCACAAGTGTTGCTTGTAAGTTCATCATTTAACTTTGTACCTCAAGTACTAATGGGTTCTTAGTTCTACACGATCTGAATTTGATTCACACTGATCTCAAGCCCGAGAACATTCTCCTGGTAAATAATGGCTACCATACTTACAGCTACAACCGACCGATCCCATCATCATCCACCCAAACCACTCGTCAGGGTCGGACCCGCAGAGTACTGCTTGATACCGACATTCGTCTTATTGATTTCGGCTCCGCTACTTTTGATGATGAATATCATTCCAGCGTGGTATCTACCCGGCACTACCGAGCACCTGAGATCATTCTTGGACTGGGGTGGAGTTTCCCATGTGATATCTGGAGTATTGGGTGTATCCTTGTCGAGTTCTTCACTGGTGACGCTTTGTTCCAAACTCACGACAATTTGGAGCATCTCGCTATGATGCAAGCCGTTTGTGGGCCCCGAATTGATGCAAAGTTAGTTAGAGCGATCTCAGGAAAGACCGGAAGCGGCGGCAGTTCATCTAATGCCTTTAAGTACGTTTTATGCGCTCCCAGTATAAGCTCCTCAGATTGTACTAACATTCCCCACTTAGATATTTCCGAGGTGCTAGACTGGATTACCCGAACGCGGAAACAACAAGGGCTAGCAAGAAATATGTGAATGCCATGAAACATCTTCAGGTTAGTTCATAAATGCTGATCACTATATTTTACGACAGCCCACTAACGCGTTTGATAGGACATCATTCCTGCAAATACATCGTTCAACAAACAGTTTCTCGACTTACTTAAGAAGATTTTTGTCTACGACCCAAACAGGCGGATCACCGCTAAGGAAGCCCTCAAGCATCCATGGTTCCGAGAGACGATTCAGGACGAAGGAACTGAGGCTGCAAAATCACGGGACGAAAGAGCGGCAGAAGCTGCCAAAGCTCAGGCCTATCGGGAATCCGAAGAGTATTGATACCGATCGATTCACGACTACAAATACCGAGACATAGTATATCTTCGACAGATATGCTTGTGCCTCTCGATGGCTCACTACCATTACAGAAGTATACTTAATAGGTAGTGTTTGTATATTGAGATATGCCCTTATACATCAGGGGATGCGTTTTACTTTCTTTTTCTCCTTTTACCTTGTGAAAAGAGGTTGTTGATGTGAGCGGGTGGAGTGCATTTTCCAATTTATCTCTTCTATGGGTCTACTTTCTGTTTATTGCTTACTTAGGCAGAGGATATAGATTGTTTGCACGTCTGGGTTCTGTTTTCCTTCCGTTTATGGGTGTGCTGGTGTACTCGGTAGTGGGTAATGCTTTGTTTTTGTCTTTGGATTGATGACAGTGGGGGTTGACCACGTCACCCGCTACCTCGTTGAACTCACCATCACCATCACCATCACCATCACCATCACCATCACCATCATCACCATCACCATCATCATTGTGAAACGGCGGCAGCGGCGGACTGCGGTGATAGGGAGATGGGATATATAGGTATTGAGGGCTTGAATGTTTTTAAGTCTGTATCTTTGCACATCAGAGCCTTTTCTTGACCTGTTTTTTTTTTCAGATTTTACATAGGGTTTCTTTGCGCTTTAGGGTAGCTCATCAGTGGAGATGTGATGTTTTCACATATGTATTAAGGGAGCTGCTACTTTCCTTTTTCCTCTACTCTACCCTATCGCTCAGGTTTGGTCAACGCTAGTAAGGACTGCCTACTGGTTTAACGTCAACTATTACGGTTGTGTTGGAAATGGGATACTTGATGGCTCGACATCACATTGCAACGTTGGTGCGTGTTGACTCGTCGTAGTGCGAGATATTCTGCTTCGTCTTCGGTCTTCGGTCAGCCTTGTTGTCATGGGTGATAGCAATACCCTGGGTGGCGGAGCAGCGTAGGCATGAAGTCGATAACAATGGTCAATGTGGCGCGGATGTCGGAAAGTAGTATGTGGGAATGTGAATGTGTATATAGGGCGTTTTTTGTTTGAGGAGGAGTTTAGGTTGAGTGCATGTGTGTAGATATGGGTTACCGGTGTAAATACTTTTTTTCGGCTCTGCAGTGGTCAGAGACGAATGCGCTGTACAAAGTCACGATGGATGAGCTTTTTGGGAAAGGGGTGTTTGACAGCTAGATTGATGCAGCGGTGACGTGACGTCTCTCGAGATGAGGCGTGGCGATGCGGGGATGATGCTGCGCAGCGAGTCGCTCATAGTGTCTCACTCGAATAACAGTTTTCGCAACAAACTGGAATGAAAGACTCGAGAATATCTAAAACAGCCTCAAAAAAATCTGGAAGTCTTTAGTCTGTCCTACAAGAGATTTTCATAGAAAGTCGTCTGGCAGGCGGATTACGAATGCTGGCTGAGTCACATGATACTCTGCCGGGTAACGAGTCGCCATCTCATGGTGAATCACGAAACTGTCGACCTCAACATCACCAGCTCTGTCGCCAAAGTCGCACAACTGTACGCTCGTTCTACCTCGCTCTCCGTATCGCCAATTGTCGCTACCATCCTCCTACATCGTACATCACAGCTTCCTACGCGAACACTAAAACCCACCGCACCCCCGATGACCGTGGTATAGTGTGGTCACCGAGCCCCCCGTCCAACCGCGCCTACAGAGCCGCATCGAGGGGATATATCGAGTGCACCCCCGTATCGATATGTCCACGTCCATATCTACAGCCTCACAAAGCCCTTCCGTGATCCCTCGCATCAAGCTTAACTCCGGTACTATGGCTACCGCCACCACGACTGTAAATCCTCCGCGGATGACGGGGAAACATCCACCTGGAACAAACTTTGGGAGACCCGCTGCCGCCGCGGGATCAAAGACGCGCCCACAACAGCATAACCAATTGTCGGCAAATGGTGCTGGCGGCGCTGCAAGCATAAACTCGGCGAAGCTAGCGGAACGGAGGAGAGCTGCGCAGAAGCCGGCAGAGCTTGCGCGGACGAGAGGAAAGCAGCCAAATGGCGTTACAGAGGATGCAGATGGAGATACTATCATGGTTCGAGAGGCTAGGGAGAGGGCTACGGTGAAGGTCTGTTGGAACTCATGCACAGTGATTAGGAGGGACGGTGGTGCATATGGAGCTATTGTTAATGTTGGCGCATGTTCAGAAGCTACCTCTTCTACCTTACGTTAAATCGACATCCTACATACTCAAGAAGTTTTCCGGAAACCCACCGAGCTTAATAATACACCTTCATCAGTTGAACTTTCGATTTGAGGGCCAGGATGGCAGTTTTGGATATGGCAGTCCGATGAGGGTTTGTTTGCAACTCTTTTGCGCTAGTAAGCTGTGCGCTTCGGAACCCAGGCTGATTTATGGCACTAGGTGATGCTGGAGTGTATCAAGAATGAGATTATCCCGCATGAGGTGGTGGAAGAGTTTAGAGCAGCGGGGACAGTTTTTTACGAGGGTATGTGCGCAGCTTCGATGAGCTGGCAGAGCTTTGTGATAACACTCTGCAGGCTGTCTGATTGTGCAGGTTTACGACCACCGATCATCTTCATCTAGCTCCACAATAAAGACCAAAGGCAAGCAAGATCTTAGCTCGATACACTGCTACAACGAGTGGATATGTCCTTCACCGATGGCACCGTTTCCAACCACCAAACCGCCAGAAACTGTGGAAAAGCGAGAAGAAAACAAAGATGGCAAAGCGAAGGGTCCACGGATCTTCACTACAGTACTACATCCTACACAATTAACACTATACGCCGATATGTCAGTGCTTGCTTCAACTCAAATGCCGCCCCAAGGTCGAGCACAGTCTGTTGCACAAACTCCTACCTCTGCAGTCCCTCGAACACCATCATCCTTAACTGTCAATACCTCCGCACAAACGCCTACATCTCGCTTCAAACAGACAACGATATTAGACGATTCAAATATGCATGAGTTTGAAGCTAAAAACCTATTGGCTACATCACCGGCGCTCCTCCTAACGCCTGCAAAAAACCCCGAGCATGCCAGAAAGATTGCCAAAACATTACAACATCCTCTACATTGCTTTCCTCTACCGCCTCCGAAAGCGCGGAAACGGACAATGGCGGAACTCCAAGCAGACGAAGCACAAGCCGCAGAACAGGAGCGTCTGCTACTGTTCATGGACGAGCGCCGTTATGCTGCTCACAATGCAAACGGCTCTGAATCCGCTGTCGGTGATGGATCTGGTACCTCTTTTGAACACAGCTTCAAGAAATTCAAAGTCATTGAAAGCATCAAGATTGCGCAGGCCGAGAAGAAGAAGGAGGCTCTGGAGAAGCAGGAGAAGGAACGGAAGATAAGGATAGACCAGGAGCACATCAACCGGCAAAGATTGGAGCTGCGGAAACGGGAAGAGGAAAGGCAGAGGGCTCAAAGAGCAGCCAACGCGAGTCAACAAGGAAGTCCTGTTCTTTCACAGGGTCCCATGGGTAGCTCGGTTGTTCAAGTTAATGGTATCACTGCGGCTACCACAAGACCTGGCTCGTCTGGTAGTATGGGAGGCGTTCCAATGAGTCCTGCACAACAGCAGGCTGCGACTATGCGATTACAGCATCAGCATCAGCAACAGCAACAGCAACAGCAACTCGCGCACCAGCAGGCCCAAGCTCAGGCCCAAGCCCAGGCTCAAGCCCAAGCCCAAGCCCAAGCCCAAGCCCAAGCCCAAGCCCAGGCCCAAGCCCAAGCCCAAGCCCAGGCCCAAGCCCAAGCCCAAGCCCAGGCCCAGGCCCAGGCCCAGGCTCAAGCTCAAGCTCAGGCTCAGGCCCAGGCCCAGGCTCAAGTCCAACACCACCATCAGCAACAGCAACAGCAAGCTCAGCAGCAAGCTCAGCAGCAAGCGCAACAGCAAGCGCAACAGCAAGCGCAACAGCAAGCGCAACAGCAAGCGCAACAGCAAGCGCAGCAACAAGCACAACAGCAGCAGCAACATCAACAAATACAACAGCAACATCAACAAGTGCAGCAGCAACAAGCTCAACAGCAGCAGCATCAACTACAGCAGCAACACCCTCAAGCCCAAGCAATGGCAATGCAACACTCCCTCTCTCAACACTCCCAACACCAATCTCCGCGTCTGCAGCAAAGCATCCCTCCCTCACAACCTCCACACCCACAACATCAACTTTCCCAAGCACCTCTCCAGCAACCGAACTATAACAACCAACTCCAGCACAAAATGCGCCTCGCCCAGGCAGCTGCCGTCGGTCACCGCGCTTCCCCCCGCCCACAACCAGGTATGCCGTCACAACACGCACAATCCCCCCGGATGACGCAAGTGCAGCAACACCCACAGCAACACCAGTCTCCCCGCCCCATGATTCAACAAACTGCCTCACCCCGGGCCCCACCAACACAAGGAGCCCAAATCTACCATTCACAACCACCCGCGGCCGCGATGCATCAACACTCGCAGCTAATGATGCAATATCCTACACAATTCGTGCAGCCGCATCTCATGCCGCAGCGCCAGATATCTAACGGCAGGGGAGGCCAGATTGTAGGCAAGAATATGCAGGGTGCGATCAGAACAGGTCAAATTGGAGGGCGTGGAATGATACAGATGCAGCCGGGACAGCAGCAGCAAAATGTCCAGAGCTTTCAAGACTTTCCGGGGATTAATATTGGTCCCACCGGGATGATGGGCCAGCAGCCGCAGCTTAATGGGATGATGGGGAGAGGGATGGGGATGGGGATGGGCCCGGGAAGAGGGAGATGATTGGAGGTAAATGGGGATGAGGATGGGAAGAGTGAGGTGATTGGACTGCCAGGGATGACAGGGCAGCAGCAGAAGCTTAATAGGATGAAGGGGAAAGATGAGGGGCTGAAGATCTGGATGGGATGAGAGAGATTGGAGTTCATTTTGGGGGGGTTTGCTTGCTGGTTTGGGTTTGTTGTTGGTTTTTTATGTTGGGTTTGCATTTATTTTCTTTCGTGTAATTCATTTGACATGGGAGGTTTTGGGGGCGGCGGCGGCGGGGTTACTGCAAACCGGCGTTATCTGGGATTGTTTTTTTCCTTTCGTTTTCCCCAATTGTGTGGTGCGGATCCTTTTTTTGCCTTTCTTGATGCAGTGATTCTTTTTGATGATGGGTACTTATATAGGTGAGTGTAAATGATGTACAGTGTTGTTTTTGGCCTGTTTTTGTTTTGAGATTAATGCGTGTGCGTTGCTTTGGAGGATAGAGGGGATGGCGGGGAGAAGAAATGGATCATGTTTGAAGATTCTAGTGCGTAGTCTTGTTACAGCAGGCCCAAGTGATAGATTGTGGTAGGTCCCGTACTGTGTGATCCAAAATAATAATCTAAATTGCGGAAGTCTACCACTAGGTGTCGACTAACTAGTGTTCATGGATGCGACTCACTTCAACACTTTTCCATCTGCTGAGGCTAAGCCTCGAAGATACTTGCTTAGATATAGATTTATCATAGTTTTCCCTCATAAAGCTTAACTGGAGGCCTATGGCCTCACTAGTAAGCCAGATTGCAGAACCGTTACAAAAATGGTGTCTATCCTTGATCAATAATATCCTGCGGGGCGTTTCGAAACATCATTAATGGCCTGTGTTGGGGTTTGCTGGGTTATATTTCAGCATTTTAGGACCTAGTGCATACTGTAAGAAAAAAACCCGGGATTTTGCAGACGGATGCAAGTTAGTTGGTCTCGCCTGCCATCCCCACGATTTATGTAAACTCCGTAGAAAAGTCTGGGCACGAGAGCACAAGTTAGTCTATTGGGATGAACTGTTGTTGAATTGTCACCATTGCGTTCAATGGCGGACAGGGACCGTTCTTCGATTTTTTTATCCCAACGCCCGACTTGCGTCTGTCTGTAAAAATTGCAATTTTTTCTTACGGTATACTGGGGGTTGCTGCATTCGGCCCAAATGGGTATCAGTGCTGTAATGAAATTCTAGGCTATTACTTGCAGTAGTGCTTGATTATACGATGCCTTCGAGGCCGGACGTAAAGCTAGGGCTGTTGTTTTTTTTTGAATATCGAACTACTTAGACGTTCCTCAATTGTAACACCCTCCCAAAAAACTTTTTGAATCAGACGGCTACGCAGTACCTAAGCCGTCACGAGACTAGCTGGTGCATGTGATGTGATTGATACGTATGAGGAATGACTGGCTGGCTCCCGCAAGATGATAAAGGATCTCTCAATGAGGTGGGCATTTCCACGAACATGCACAATAACCAGTCCCACCATCAACTCGGGGTCGAAAAAAGCATAATATGCACCGCTGGGCCCCGCCTTGCAATTTACCTCGACACTAAGGACGGAGTGTTAATCTCCTAAATGTTGCTCCCAATCTTGTTACCGCCACTACCACGAATAACACGCAAAAAATCATGTTACTAGCACGGGTGCTCAATTGGATGCTCAACTGGCGTTATGGGAGAAGCTGGCAAAAAAAAAGTTGATACGTTATCCGGTGGGGGGAGTATTTAAATTGATGCTCTTGAGGACACATTCGCCCAGAGCGTAAAAAGGTTTATTAATGAGAAATAGAACGAACCACTCACTACCTTACGAGGAGGGAAGCTCGGATTCGAGGTTGCGTCATGGAATATCACTATTTCTTTAAGTCTAAGGAAGTGGGAGCGCAGGAACAGAGAAAGAAAAACCCGGCGATATACCCTAACGCGAGAAGGTCAAGGTTTCCATATCTCGATATTAATGGTGAGCGTGTTTGTTTCTACACTAGTGGGGCTACGACTATAGTTAGATTGTATCAAAGAACAGAGCCAAATAGAATTGCTTATAATCATATTACATCTCCTCTCCCTTTCAGTATATCTCACGAACTTCCCCCCTGCTCCTCTGTTATGGTGGGTTCCGGTTTCTTGCCGACCTTCTCATAGTGTGCACCGACGGCACACAAATGTATCCGCCTGTTCCAGGTTGATACCCGCAACCAGCCAGTGGTTGCAGCCGCACCTCATACAAGGGTGGGATTCTTTGTGGGAGTTTCTTGCATGGGGCTAGAGGGGGAAGACATGGTGGCGATATTGGTAGGGTGTTTGGTAGGGCGTTTGGCAGGGGTGTTGTGGTATTTATTGGGAGTAGGCGGCTTCTGAGGTTTGCAATGGCGTTCATGTTGAATACTCATTAAGCGTGAGTAATGCACACCATCCCGTTTCTAACCTTGGATACCGGGGGCTAGGCTGCATTCGTTGATGCTACTTGAGACATCTTTTTGTGTTTCCCTTTATTAAGTTAATGGGGAGGGTCAAGATGGATATGAACCTTTCATTCGGAAATGTACATTTGCCCCTTCTCGTGCTTTCATATTACCGAATAAAGAGCCAGACGTAGACATTCCCGTTTCGGCGCCCGGATCTTAGCTGATGCGGTGGTTTAAGGACAGAATTGGGTTCTGTGTGTGGTACTGTTCCCAAGTTGCGTCTCTTTGAGGAAATATTGCTGAGTTTCGCAGGGGATGCTAGTTTCCTAGAAGGAATGATTGTTGTCCCCAACCAAGCACTCGAGGCAGTCGGTTGGATGGTAAATGGACCTGGCACCGGCAGAGAATGTAATGTAGTAGAGACAGAAAGAGGTTAAAACAGATGTCTGCTGTTATATACGCATATCCAGTAAAGCTCGGGCCTAACCAAGGAAACGATTCGGAAGAGGGACTTACGCTCGATGCCGATGAATGAATGTAGAAACCTGGATTACTAGTTTCTTGGTCCGCATCGTGGAACGTCACTCCTAGGAAAGATGGCACCAACTTACTTACACTTCCAGTCAATATACATGAGATGGACTAGAGAAGCGCAAGCATTCTGCGATTAAGTGCCGTAAGTATCTAAGGTAGCAGCTGGCTAACATCGAAGCGAAGTGACTTGCCACTCACTGGTTTTCGTGCGAGCCACCACAGTAACCCATTACTCATGCACATTAGCACAGTGTCTGTTACAGCATTATAACTGATCTTGTGGTTTACACAAGGTAAATGCTAGTTTGTTTGTTTTAACATCAACTGGCCGCATGGCCCAATGGCAAGGCGCTTGACTACGATTTCAACACAATCCGATATCAAGAGATTGCAGGTTCGATCCCTGCTGTGGTCATCCAACTTTTTGGCTCTTTTGTTTCTAAGTTATCTTCACGGTAGCGGGTCACTTTGTTTTGCAGACACCGGAAGACAACGGTTGGTGCTGAGTACAAGAGTTCTATATATGTTCCGACTGAACCGCGAAGAAATACACTTCGCGAATAAGTTGACTGCTTCGCGAATAAGCCGGCTGCTTCCTGAATAAGTCAACTTTATGTACCAGCCAGCTGAAGCCAAAAGCATTGCCCCACCAACCGACTGGTCCTGAGAGCAGTCGACTGTATGTTAAAGTAGAGGGCTTTATCACCCAGTCAACTGTACTGTGGTGCAGTTGCTGTATTACACCAATTTGCAGTTAACAATCTCTTACACCGTACGCTCCCAAGTACGATCCCGGGTGTACGCAATTGTTACTCCCCACCCCGCTCAACTGCACACCCCCAAGTATACTCCCAAGAATTGATCTTGAGTGCAGGTTATCAATTATTAAGCGCGGTTGGATACAGAGACTCGCCGGGCGGGGTGTGGCTTGCGGGGTATTGTCGGCGGCCAAAATCATGACATCGGGCAATTTCACAGTATAAATCTTATCTTGTTAGACACGCTCAGCACCGCATTGTGACAAGATCTCACGACGCTTCCTAGCTATGGTGATGGTGGCGGTGATGGTGGCGGTGATGGTGATAGTCACGGTACCGGCCAGAGGTGGAAGTACTTAGACAAGTAGGTTGGCTACATCGGAGTCAAAGCTTCCACAGACTTCGAGCTCCCTATTGGCCAAAGCTTCTACAAATTCAGAGTTTTCCGTGGGCCCAAAGCTTCCGGTGGAAAATGTCACTCTACGGTTCTCTCAAGCCTAGCTCTCTCAAGCCTAGCTCTCTCAAGCAGGGTTCTCTTAAGCATATAATGATTGATTGTGTTTCTATCGAGGGTACATATACTCATATATGTAAAAGAGCTCTGTGTATGCATCCGCACTGGCACGCATGTATGCATCCTTGGCTGGTCGTTACCAGCTGGATCCCATCAGCGCAACTGTATACCTTCAGCATGGCAGCTGAATAGTTACCATATGCCCATATCCGCAAGCCCTATGGAAGATTTAAGTATACATGCAACGTTTCCTTCTGCACTGCTTTAGTATACCCGAGGTTTATAGGCCAGTTGACTGTATTACAAAGTAATGCGCTTCTACTCCCAGTTGACTGGCAAGAACTTGACCCAGTCAACTGGGTCAGGAATTTAACTTATTCGCGAAGCAGTCGACTTATTCGCGAAGCAGATTACTTCCCAGTTCAGTCGGAACATATACGTTGGAGCTTGTACGATCAGATTTAAGATATACTAGACGCCAGTGGTGATTGATAACTCACTTACATTGCTCCTGGTAATAAAATATATCCCCTGGGAGAAAATCGGGCACTCAAACCCTGACGTTGGAAATACTATTATCAGCGGTGGTGATGTAACGGCAGGAATAGAATTGGGGCTTCGCTTGTGAGAGGGGCACGGGATGGAATATACGTGTTTGAAATTATTTTATTGTATTTCTGTGAGTGTCAAACTGCAGCTACACCGCACTGTTGGATGTGAGTCCTACTTTACGTTTGATTCTTTGCTCCTTCTCTTGAATGGTCTCTTCAATTAATTGTATCCTGGCCCGCGCACGTCTGATTTTCTGCCTCTCCTCTTGAATGACTTCTTCATCCGATTGTATCCTGGCCCAGTCATGTTTGATTGTTTGCTCCTCCTTTTAGATGGAATTTTTAGCCAATTGCGTTCTATCTTCCACAAAGTCGACCAGCCACTTTCGCTGTTGAGCGGTAGGAACCGCTTGTACTGGTGCTTTTTACCCCTCTGTTGGGCACTTTGGGTTCGCAGGTTAGTCTTCGCCTAGTGAGGCTCCACTTACAAAATATCGATACCTTATAACCATGCATACCGCGCAAGAGTCTCCAGATTTTCAACTTGCCCGTTTTGCCAGCCAGAAGGGGGTTTCGTATCTCGTTTTGCCATATCTTCAACGGTAGTAAACAGAGATGGGGATGGCGATTGTGATGGCGATGACATGTGAGATTGATCAGCTGGCGAGAGTATGGATCAAATTCTAACGTCCTTGATGGTATTACCGACCACACTGTATTATACCATCTCCGTCACCAGTAGTGGCGGGGTTAAGGTAATTACACACGGAATTTAAAGCTAGAAGGTTCGCGGATGGCTTGGAGGATCTCGCTCCCATGGAAGGAATTCCAAACCGTGAGACTGGGTTAGCGGCTGGTCGCAGTGTGGGCAGCATGATGAATCGTTGAAATAGGTATTGAGGTTTCCACTTGTTGGGGTGTACTAAAGATGAGGCTGTAGAATGCAAGGAGCAGCTTCGATGCACACAATTCGAGGAGAAGGAATAACAGCGATAACACAGCAAAAGTAGTTGCAATGATTGTATTATATAAGTAGAACTGAGGTAACGTTAAAATAAGGTTAAATTAGGTCAATTACCCTAAATTGTCTACGTACAAATAACCAATTTCTACATTCAACCTCTGCTTACATAAAAACCTGTAGGTTAATGGAGTGGAGGGGGACAAAACAAGTGGATCAAAACTTCAGACGATTATTCGATGGTTTCTACATGCCACTGTTGCATTTGTTAATAATGTACAGTTCGAACGTTCCTCAATAGATATATATTCGTCATTTTGTTCAGTATCTGTACGGTGGGCAAGAATTCCTCGGAGGCCATAGTGCTACGTCACCAGTCGAGGTTCATGGCCTCAGGAAGAAGAGCGTTCATACTTATGAAAATAGGCTGGTAGTGTTATACTCTTGTCAAGAATCTGTTGGAATTTGTTCGACCCTGTGCCTGGTAGCTGATAAGAGCGGTCAAGTCGCTCTTGACCCCTTGTGTAGAGCGGGCGGTAGATAGTAAGAAACTGTATGGGTTTTGTATTTCTCTCAGCGCCTGCCACCCACTCCCATCAGAACCTACTAGTATGTCGGTAAAGCGGCTACAGAAAGCATATATCCAAAATATGATCTAACCACAATCAGAACTCCCACTTTCCAATAACATAGTTTGACAAACCTCTTTGATAATCATATTATCACGTACTTGTGTTCCATCGTGGATGAAGAAGCGGACAGTGCCCTGCTTGAGATCGTTACGCTTGTAGAAGGCGGAAGAGATCTTGATGAATTACATCTCCTCCGTGACCTTGAGGGTTAACTCGGCTGGGCGTGTTAGCGGGTGAAGGGAGCTGAAGGGAGGGGGAAGCAGTGCACGTACCGGCGGCGGCTGGGTTATGCGGTCGGATGACGGCTATAATGATTTTGGACATTATTACGTGGGGAGCGGGGCCGGGGTAGTAGGAAGTATATTGGTAGATGGTGGTAGAGTTGGGAGTGTAGGGGCAATTTGTCCTCTCCACGCCCAGTTACTTAGGTTAGTCTCGGTTAGACGCTCTTTTCCCGCTGTGCGGCGGCTAATCGAGACTATGCTTAAGTTTGTTATATTTCCTATTCGAGGTGCCGGTCAGACAGCCACCCTCTGGGGGCTGAGAACACTGCAAAAGGGAATGACGATGTTGATAGAACTTGGGGCAAAAGACGCCTCATAAAGAGGATGGGACATGCCAACTATCCTCTCCTCTCTCAGCTATCTTCTGGAACTTCTATCACCTACTTTAAACTGGCTGGTGAGGAGTACACGCCACAGACCGTTCATCATTCACCGACTTCCAGAACATCCAAAACAAACATACCCCACTAACTATAAATCTTCCAGCCCAATCTGTAGTATCGTAAATCAATATGCGCAATACTTGAGACACTCCATGTACGGCCGGATATATAGTCTTTCTTTGCCCATCAGCGACCGCTACGCTGGACATCTAGTGAGTGATATTTCATGATGTATAGAATAAGTACTTAAATGACGGTGTAAAATAACGAGACGGTACGAGGTTGTGTTAGTGTTGTCGAGAAGCTTAATCCCTCATAACGCGGAGGTGTCCTTTAGTCTTCCCTCAGCAGATTAATGAGCCTAGTTCCTCAAGCAGAGGGGTTTAATCGTTTGATTTCATTCACAGTAGACTCGAGCAAGATATAAGGTACATATGCCTTCTCATCATTAATTAAACCGTCAAAATGGGGTGCCGGATTCACCCTCCAAAAAAAAGACAAGAAAGGTATCAAAATACACTGGGTATACAACAAAACACGTAAACACCCACATCTCATCTAATGCTCCTCCACCCTCCTCCTCCAATCATCCTCCAAGGCCCACTTCTCGACGATCTCGACGCGCTTCCCATGGCGGTTTCTAACCTCTCCATTCTCACTCCACCACTTCCCCTCGCCCCGCTTCCTCTCCTGAAGTGCCTCATCGTCACTACTGATCAACCCATCGTCATCCCCCCCTACAACCACAACTACACGACCCACTGATCCACTGCTCAAAATCTCATCCACAACCTTTCCTTCGAGGTCAACCGACGCCTCTTCGAAGTACACAACTTCAGGCTCCAGCTGTCGGAGCATAGGGATCAATGAGGGGTGTGTGGAGAAAGGCATGACGTTTTCGCGCGGGGTATCGGGTGGAAGAAGAGAGACCGCGAGGTCGTACGACGACTTGTTGACATCTTCGTGGAAGTGCTGCGGAGGCAGAGACGGTGATGGCATGGGTGATGGCACGCCCATCGTCATAGTGTCAGCTGGTGTGGCGACAGCGAGTTGTGCTGGTTGCTGTGCGGGGGATAGTGGGTGATGCGGTAAGTGCGGCGAGTAGATGAGGATGTAGAGATTAGTGTTGGTGAGCTTGAGGGGGCGGGGAAGATGCGAGAGGAGGGGGCGCTATGAAAGGTCAGCCACGAAAAGAGCCTGGTGAAGGGGGAAATTTACTGATGGCAAAAGGGCCTCTTCAAAATCACCATCCGATTCATGGCCTTGTGTTGCCTTCCGCTCCTGGATCACAATGGCAACCTTTTGCTTTGGTTTCGGCGGTGGCACATACTGCTGCGGCTTTTCGACGCTCCCTGTAACCGCTGAAATGGGGACCGTCAGAGTCGCTCCTCTGTCAACCATGGTGGTACCGGCGGTAGTGGCGGTAATGGCGGTGGTGGCGGTGATGGGAGTGGTGGTATCGACCCTGGGAATATCACGTTTAATCTCCTGCATTTGTCTAGCGGGTTCCTCTTCGTCGCCAAACCCGTACTCTTCATCATCGCCCCGCATCTTCTCCATCGCCCCCGCCGCGGCACCCTTCATATATGCCACCATTCCACCACCTGCACCACTCCTCGCGGTGGCGCGGCGCTTCTTGAACAACTCATCCTCTCGGCGAGACTCCTCGATCGCATCGGTATCTTCCTCGGTGATGTGATCGTGCACGCGATCTATGCGCCTCCCGCCCCTTCTACGGCGGCGCGGGGGCTCCTGTTCTGAGTCGGAGCCGGGGTATGAGGATGGAGGTGAGGATGAGGAGGAGAAGAAGTAGAGGCCGGCGGAAGCGATGGCGGCAGTGGTAAGGGTGAGGGCGAAGGGAAGGATCAGGGATTGCGGCGTAGATCGGCCGCGGTGGGATCGCGGCATTGTGGAAGAGGAGAGAGGCCTGTAGGAGGGCGAGGGAGGGAAATAGCTGTCGGATCAAGGGATCATTCAGTTGTGGGGATGTTGATTCGTAAATTCGTGAAGACGGTGGTAGTACCGAGGTTGGGTGGTTTGCGCGTTGTGATTGTTGTTGGTCTCCTACTGGTCGAAGTTGGCAAGTGTTGTTGTCATGGGTATCAGAAATGCGCGTGGCTGGCGGTGTCGGTGGTACAGGGCGGTTACACGATCCAGGCACCGCAGGAATCGGTAGAATCAAGAAGTCAGCAGTCCGGACAATATAGTGATAAAAGGGCAATGACAGGTGATGGTGTGAATGTGCTAGCAGTCATGGGATTCGTCGACTTTAGGTTTTGGAAAAGCAAAATGTAAAAGTTACATACCACTTTGCCCATGGGCACAGGTACAGATCTGTAGATAACTGCTCCTCTTTCCACGGTAATATTTGGTAGGGGGATGGGAAAGCATCGGTGGTTGCGCTGTTGGGATAGCTGTGAAGTCTTAGTCCAGACACAAAACATCACTCGAAACACATCTAGATGAGACGGCATGAATCTTGCGTGAAGGAGATGGATGTGCTCTTTTATGACAGCTATATATAACGTCTTCATCCGCCGGTACACGGTAGGAAATTTACACTAAGAGAAAAGGCTCACCCAAAATTCATGCCTGCAATTTCAGAGTAAATGATAGTGACAAGCTTATGCAAGACAAACCCAGCACCAAAAAAGCACGGAAGAAAATGTGCGTATACAAGCCGCACAATAGACCATATCCCAGCTCTTCCACATCTCGTAATCAGCAGCCCCCAATCATCTCCACAAATGCTTCAATAGTAAACCTCATCCTATCCTCCTCGTCGCGGTCCATCTCGGGCGAATACTTATCGAGGATCTGCCAAAAATTAGTCAGCCGCTTCTCCTTCCTGCGCTAAGGGGGACGAACGTTTTCAATAGTCATATCGTCTTGCAGTTTTGCACCACCTTCGCCATCTGGGATGACGAAGCGTATAGTGCCGGGTGGAAAATTGTTACGCTTGGAGAAGGCGTAGGCGATCTTGCTGAATAGCATCTCCTTTGGTGCCTTGAAGGTTATTTCCGCTGGGTGTGTGTATTAGCGCTGGAAGAGGGGTTGGAGAAGAGAGTGTACCGGAGATGGCTGGATTCTGAGGCTGGATGACGACCATGATGGTTTCGGACATTGCAAAGATGTTTTCAGTGTTGTATGCGTGGTGGGAGGTGATAAGGCAAGTATTGTTGACGCCGTTGGGAGAGAAAGACAGGTTTATAAAGGTTGCAATCATTAGGAGTTTGCGAACAGGTTGATGATGTCGGTAGGACTTGGGAAAGCAACACCCCTCAAAGAGCTAACTAGCCCCATCCTCATCTTACTAGAAATGTATATTACCTATGCTTTTAGAGCTAGCAATGAGTAGCATGGCTCTAGCAGTGATCTAAAAGCTTTCAAATATGATTTGCTCTTCTAAACATATATTAGTCTTCATGAGCACCTCTTCCTTATACAAAGTGCTATTTTTCACATACTCCAATAGGGTCGTTTATTAAGTTTCTCTATTTCGAATTGCTGGTCAGCGTCCCCCCAGATAACGACAGACTGGTCTTGTCTGTTTGATATTGTCGTTCGGAGGCTGGTATTTTCGAGATGGGCGAAGGTAATCCTATGAAAGACGACGGGAAGGGATGGGATTGATTCTTTAGAGTATGTACCAGAACCTTGACACGGGGGTCCCTGAATGCACACTACTAGGTATGCACGGGCCAAGTCCCATGGGTATTTTGAGAGTATATTGCCTGCTGCAGATCAACCCTCCTGGTAGAATACGTACCAGGATGAGCGAGCTTCCTCTGGACACGCTTTGTTGACCTTTCAGCAAATTCACGCACATATTCTAATACTCGCCAATAACAGTTTGTCTGCGAATCCTTGAATACAGCCTTAAAGGGAAGGAGTGCCGACGTGGATTTTTCATGGAAGAGCCAAACTCGATGGGCTCTCCTCGAAGTACCTAAGATTATAACAAGTTCAGCGATCAACTTGGTCTCTACTAAGTATAGCTCTCTTTTGTCTCGGCCCCTTCTTTGCATCATGATGGTTTGAATGCTTCAATCATTAAGTGCCAAGCTTAGCAGGCAAATTATGGTGCTATAACACTAAGGTTCGAAACCTGTATCCCATTCTTTTGCTCCCTTTCGTCCGTTTAGACATGTAGAAGGTACATTTCGCCCCTTAGTATCATTGCCGCCAGGCTACTTGGGCGGTATATCCCCTAGAGTATTCACGCTTTGTCGAGGCGAATTTGTTGCAGTTTGGCAACAAGAAGATGATTGGCATGTACAAGGGTATTAGATTGGCTAGCACATCTGAGCACCACCCGAAACTGAATTGCAGTAGACCCGCCCAAAATAAGAGTATAGGATACTAGTCTCGTTGTTTGTCCTTATTGGTTTCGCTAGAGCATGTATCCATCGTGCAGGACGAAGATATGCGATAGCCTTCTCAAAGCGGTTGTGATTTTGCGGTCTGACAGGCAGGGTCCCGTAAAACAACAAGAGCTGAACGATTGGCTTAGTTGGCGCTTTAAACGCCAGGTGTAATAAACACTGAATGACGCAGGATCGAACCCTGACAAACGCCGAAACCGCGGGCGAGAAACCAATAGTAATCACTCTGCAAAGATGCACACTGGTTTCGCTGGTTCCTTTTGTCCCAGTGTTTTTTTCAGAATACGTAAGCCTTAAGGTGAGAGGCTGCTCTCGCAGTGCGGTTGTGATTTGCGATCTGATAGGCAAAGTTCTATCTAGATCTATCCCTCACCGGTGATATGATATCGGTCCCAATATCGCACTCTTTTACTTATTATGAACGCGTCAAATCACACAATATATAAGAACTGATCGTTTAGTTTAGTACTTTAAACACCGAGTGCAGATTCGAAACCTGTAATCACTCTTTTGCTATCTCTATACTGGGATCGATATCCCACCGTTTGCTCCCCCTTTAACCTGCCAGATTATGTACGTCTTGGGGTTGGAATATCGGTAGCCTTAGCAGATACAGTTGTAATTTTAATTCTGCGATCTATCCCCTGCACTACTGATGTGTGTTGCATCACTATATCTAGCCAGTCTGCGTGCGCTCATAAACTAGCATCCGCCTCCTTCACAACCTTGCCGACTGACGAAAACTTTAGGCACGAGAGCATCAACTATCTAAGGATTCGTCAAATCATGAAATGAACAAGAGCTAACCGCTTGGCTTAGCATGGTGCATAAAACACCGGGTGCTGTATGCTGGCTAGGTACAGGTTCGAAACCTGCATTGGTCATGGTTCTGAGTAGAGTATGGTACTAAATACAATGAGGGCTCCAAAGAACAAGATGGCGACTCCGAACTCCCGAAGTCGCAGGTTCGAAACTTGTGATAACTAGTCTTTTGCTATGCGCTTGTCCCAAATTATAGTAACCAGAGCATGAACGCTAGCAAGACAGAAACATCGCTAGCCCCCACCGGTACGGTTGAATTCTGTGGTTTGATAGCTAAGGTCCTGTAAAAACTACATTTGCAGCAGCTTATCTTCTAGCTTAATTGGAAGAGAGCATGGCACTTCAAACGCCAGGTAGGTGCTACCCCCTAGACCGAAGATACGAGTTACCGTCTCGCGGCGCGATACAACAACAAGCACCTTCGCAATGACATCTCTACAACAAAGATGGAATTAAGAATTACTCAGATCCTTTCTAATTGAACCTAACACAACTCGAGCGAAAATGTAGGAGAATTGAACTAATTTAAAGGGTTGTAGTAACCCCAAAGTTAGAGTGGTTGCTTCTGGAGTCGCCCAACGAGACGCAAGCCCTTACGGTCTAGGGAATAAACGTACGAAGTCGTAGGCTCGAAACCTGTGATAATCACTCTTTTGCTCCTCTTCCATGACTATTCTGGTTTCGCTGGTTTTGCTCTTTTGACTAGTCAGTTTTCTCTCCAGAGAGTGCCTACGAGATGGAAAAATGCTGTAGCCTAACAATACAGTCCGCCGCAAAGTTAGAAAGCTCGTCAAAGCTCGCGGGGATATCACTCTTTTGCATCTTTTGTCCCTCCACTGAACCTGCCTTTTCGGAGTAGGATACCCACAGGCGTCGAACCCTCCACTGATCGATATCTGTACTTGTAAGTAGGTCTACAGTTTACAGTGCATGACCATGGCTAAAACGCCAGATCTCGGGCGCAAAACCCGCAGAGATTTCTCTTTTCTCTGGGGTGTGCAATGAAGTCTACTTTTTTCGTAGAAATATACCCGCGATCGCTGAGTTGTCCATGGATTGACTGCTGTATTCGCAACAAGTGTCAATTGCTATACATAATCATGGTTAGAAATACCACAGAGACAAGAACTAGCCATCTAGCCCGACAGGCAGATGCATTGTGCTATAAACACCCAAGATCGCAGGCTCCGAACCTGCCCCAATCAATTCACGTTGCTGAAAACACCTAAAAGGCTGCTGGTTCGAAACCTGCAGAGATCACGCCTAGTGCCCTAAATATTAAGATTGCGGGCTCAAAGCCTGTGGGAGTCTCGTTTTTACCCCACTATAGTTTATAGATAAGTACTTAAGTAGTTAAGTATGCAGTTTACAGTACATGACCTAGTTGCACACACCGCATAAATATATAAGAACTGACCGCTTAGTCCAACTGGCAGGTTATGATGCTCTGACCACTCACAGTATAAACACTTAAAATCGCAGGTAGGCTTAAATCCTGCAAAGATCACCCTTTTGCTCTGCCACGGAGCCTACCTTTTCATAGCAGAGCCAATGTGCCATGTAACGATCCCAGGACACTACCGCCACGCGCTGAGAAGCCACGTAAATATCATCTGTTATGCACTAGAAACTTTATACGACCGTCGTTTAGATCAACACATATACAAGAACTGATTTCTTGGCTTACCTATCTGAGAGTGGTGCTAGCAATACATTAAAGCGCTGTAAACGCCGAGTGCGGGGTCGAACCTCGCAGTGCTGTAAACACTGAAGTGCAGACTTGAAACCTGCAGAGACCACTCTTTGCCCTCTTTTTCCTGCCTCGGAGCCCGAAGTTTCGTAGCAACCAGTCTTACAGTCGAACTAACGTGGCCGTCAACAGCGAACTGTACCACGGGCTGTCCATAGGACTATTTCTGTACAGGAGGTTTACAGTACATGATCACGGTTAAAAAAAAGTCACAGATATAAGAACTAGTTGCTTAGCCTAACAGGAAGGAGTATGGTGCTATAAACACTATGGTTGCGGGCTCGAAACCTGATCTGATAAATTCACGGTGCATTAAACACTTCAGGTCGCAGGCAGGCTTGAATCTTGCTCCGACCATTCAGTACTACAATCACTAATTAAAGTCACAGATTTGAAACCTGCATCGAGACCTCTCTTTTTCTCTGCTAGAGAGCTTGCTGTTTTCTATCAGTCACGAAGTGGGATACTCATAAACGGCCGCTGGGCCACAAGCTGTACACGGATTGATTTCTGGTAGTATATGGTTACATGATCATGGTCAAAAGTGCTGTAGGCACACACAGGAACTAATCGCTTAGCCTATCTGGTAGGGTAGGGTGCTATATGCTAGGTAGCAGGCTCGAAACCTGGTCTGATCATGACATTCACGGGGTTATAAACACTTAATAATGTCGCAGGCTAGAAATCTGCAGAGATCACTCTTTTCTCACTAGCAGGAGTACTGTCGTGAGTTTTAGTGCTGTCAGCCAGTGGTATCAAGTGGAGATCCGGAAGGAGCGAGGAGTTAGGTAAAATATTGAGACGATGGGAATAGAGCTGGTGTAGGAGAGAGGAACTCAACGTCGGCTTCCTCAAAATGTGGTCGCCCCACAGGTTCTCAATAACCCCGGCAAACTCTGGGTTCTCAACGAACATGCCTGTGCTAACTAGCAGCAAAACGCACTCATATATTTATACTGTGCTACAGCGGTGCTCCTTGCGAGTAGACCCACCGGGAGACGTTCTAGAATTGGGTGGATAGCGACGCTGCTACGGCCTCCATCTCACTACCTTCCGGCCGGTACTTGTGTGGCTTATGGCGCCTATTGCCTGGACAAAGATTCTGCTAGGTTCGGTGGTGCTGTCTGGAAATTTCCAAGTTCTGTTGGGCTAATTCTAGGGATTACTCGCTACCGGCGTGTTTGTTTTAATCATATTGCATTCAGCCACTTACGCCTATGGCATACTATCTTCCTAATACTCTTCACCAAACAATAAACCGAAATCCATCAAACATAATGGCTCCCCACCCACTATCCTTCATCCCCTAAATCCGTGTTGGCGGTAGTGATGGTATGCCAAGAAACGAGCGATGATACATGTACCAGTCTGATGGAAAGTTGTCAGGATGGCTTGCTGCAGGCTTCTAGTGCTGAATATAGAGCTAAATTAGTCTCTTCCGGTGTATTTTTTTGGGGTTTTTGTTACTAGATTACGGGAGCAGAGTTAGATAATCCAGAGACCATTTGTCCTTCTTTATCTTCGGGCCTGTCTCTTCTATTCGACTTGTACCTATTTCAGTACCTGAAACTCATATGTTCCGCACGGTGCGCAGCTTTGAGGTTTCCAGATAGTAGCCTAAAGCTTGTTTATGCCTGGAAACCCATTTTCGACCCGCCAGCTTCCATGCCCACAAGCGTGTGTATGAAGGGCTGAGTCGTGAGAGAATGCTTGTAGTTTTAGCCGATATATCAACAGTTTATACCTAATATATCCCGGAGCTATTAAGCACTCATATACATTGATGTGGATGACTCAGGATGAGTTATTCCAGAGATATATCTAGCGGGGGGCGTACTTTGGGGGTCTCGATCCAGGTTACCGGCAGCAGCTGTTTGCGGATACACCAGGTTCAAATCGCAGGCAACGGCGATTTCAATGGTGCCTTGGAAAGCGCCTGGAGAAGGATAATAACCGCGGTGGTGAAATTCGCTAAAAAATCTTAAGCGTCAAACAAGAAGTGTGCTCGCCTCGGTGAAGGAGGTGAGGAGGTCTTGAATCGGTACCACGGTCTTCCATACCACTAACGCAATCGCCCACGGAGGCCCGTTTGTAAACATTCGCTCTGTGAGATGATCCATGAGTGATTTATAGCTTCTGCAGATAGCGAACCGTTGTACAGAACATATGGAGGGTCGTCCCACTTCCGAGCGTCTAATATTGCCCAATTAGTAAGTCACCTTCGCAGCTACTTTGCCGACGACCTCACTCCATCCCGTGGACAAAGGCACAGACGCAATAGCGTATGTGCTGTCAACAGTTATATTTGTCTTGCATATTGTTTCTTAGATCTCATGCATGACTGTGGCAGGCTTAACCCTGCGCACTATCGGTTGAACACCCTCTCTCTATGATTCATCTTAGGCAATCAACCAGGTTACTACGTTTTGATATGACCTCACCCGGTGGGTACTGAGATCTCTGTTGTATCTAATTCGGATTAGAACACAGCTAAACGTGTTGAAATATGGGGAGAACCGTGCGCGTGTATAGACTTAGATTCAGAGAAGAGAGAAGGAGAAAGACTCGAGTTATATAGGAGAGAAAAATGTGCCTCTTACTACCAGCCCCGCTAGCGGTCAGCTCTATATATACATGCAACAAAACGGTCATATTTTATGCCGAGTGCTGGAGGATGATTGTACCCTTGCATTAACACTCGTCGTAGTCAAGTTTCTAAATGTAGAGTAACAGAAGATGGGCTCAAATGGATAGTGTTGTGGAGGCCGAACCCGGTGAAGATTGCGTCCCGGCCATCGGCAGGGAACCCCAGCGTTGCAGTAAATAGCTGGACACCGGTTGCCGACAATGCTTGTAAATTGTGTATCTAGCGAGTAACCCCGCGCTTTCTGGGGGACTGTTTTTAGTCGGGCATGGCCCTAGCGTTGTTGCCTTGAAAAAAACATGCTGTAGTGAGTACATAGCTCCGAAATGCGGGACTTTTCTTTGGACGAGGCAGTGTATTGGGGTCTGGGAGGTCTGAAGATGGACCGGATGTTGGGACTGTCTCTGGTAGTTATGAGAGAGATCCGAGTACAATATGCCAACGGAAAGACTCAATTGCGATGGTCTTAGTTGTCTTCAAACGGAATGAGATTGAGGATGCTACGAAGGAGAGATCACGTAGTCATAAGCTTTGATGGCACCGGTAGTGTAATGACAGAGTACAGCCCTACAGCATACCGCTGTGTTACGTTACTTCCGAACCAACGTGCCCGCTACAATGTTCCTCCAGGGGGACATCAGCAGAAAGTATACGCACCTCCACGGATAAGACGGATTACACAGTTCTGGAACTCTTTTTTTATCCCGGCAGATTTACATACAGCTTTAGTAGCATCTGCGCCTCTCACGAGATGTAGAAGCGGGAATCTAGATCTATGTTGTGCTGTTTAATAGTGCCTTTCTGTCACCGAAGGCAGCTGGCCATGAATATATAAACCCAATATCTCCGCAACTTCAGGACTTCTTCCTCTACCCTATAGCATCTCAGCAGTCCCATCCTACTCATCCTACCCATCACATATCTATCTTACCACCAACATTCTCACATCCTCACATTTCCAAATCACCTACCATGCAGTTCTCAACCATCACCGTCCTCCTCGCTTTCGCTGCTAGCGCCTTCTCCTTGGCGGTCCCTGGAAATGAGAAGCGCTATATGCGCGGCGGAGTGTAATACTTCCACCTTTCCATCACTCGCTCCATTATTGACACTGTGTAGTTGCCCACAAGAGGATGCGAATACCCCCACCTCCTTCTTTCCAGACAACGCAGACTGCACACTTTTTTACGCCTGCGGTTCTGATGGACCTGTCCAATTCAAATGTCCAGGGGAGCTGTGGTTCAACCCCAAGCGCAGCATGTGCGATTTCCAGGAGAAGGCTGGGTGCCAATTGATCGCAAAATAGATTGGGGATGTGGTAGTTGAGGGTATTGGTAATTGGGGATATTGCATTATGGGACGGTCACTTTGCATTACTCGGTTGCAACGTTGGTGATATGATTGAATGATTGCATATTGGGGTTTGGAATACATTACTTGGTTTTGTTTTTACAAGTTACTCGTTAATTTAATTATATTTAGCAACGTTGTTGGATCTGGAGCGCGAGTGAGCTCGAGAGGATTGAGGCGAAGGAGAAGCGGGTTTAGTTTGGGGATTCTCCAAACTTGGGTGAGCAACTCGGGAGTTCTTCATCGCTGGAGAAGTTCCGCTATTGAAGACCGAGTGAAAGAATTATTCCGAAGCGATCAGTCTGGCAAGATCTAACCTTAGCCATCTCAAGACAGACAGTAGAAATGGTGCCTAGTTCGGCCCGGCCGGGTTTGTTGAAGACTGATTCGGCAAACCTGGGTCGGCAACTCGGGTTATGGAATAAGTACTACAAACTTCTGAGTGGCTGAGATTACTTGATATGGCAGTGGTTATCCAATTCAGATTACTGATCCAACTGAGTTTCAGCCACTTGCATGTTATGGCTCTAAATCCAAATCCGGAGCAGGTCACAGATATATGTAACTTAGTCTCCTGAACACGGGGCGACTCCATATATGGCAGTTGGGGGCCAACCTCTTTCTCTACTTTAACATCCTCATATATCTATATTTACAATCCGTCTTCTAAATTTGAGAAGGTATAATACACGAATTATTAACAGCGGAGGACTTCGCGTCGCATTGTGCGCTCAACCCTATTGACTTCAAGCTGTTATCGAAGTCGAGTTCCGTAGCCCCACAATATGGCTGTCTTACAGAAGGTGGGGTGTCGTTATTTCTATTCCCGCGTAGGCATCCCCCGCCCCAGAAAGGCAGCCCTTGGTCTATTATGTTCGTTAAGCGACGGGCCTCCAGTAGATATACGTGCAGCAAAAAACTAGAGTCGTCGGACCCGCAAATCGTGGGTTCAGAGACAATCGGTGAGAAATATGTCTACCCCTCACCACCCCATTACACCACTGTCACCCATGGCTTCCCCAATTGGATCAACAAACCACAGAGCTTCCTCTCTTTACAAAGCCCACTTCCAACCTGCGGTAAAACCGTCTACCCACCCACAAAAAAAGCCAGATACTTAGCAATAACCCCAGGATTATGATCCTGGTACCAATACAACTTCAGAGCCAGACGTCCAGTCTGAGGCTGGAGTCCAGACCATCTCCCTCACGCCATCATCCGCTCGATAATAAAGCGTTATGTTATCGTCCTTAATCGAGGCACTGAACTTGCCTTTGTCGGCCACAGTTTTAACGTCACTGGCCATGGGGACTTCGATCCACCTGCTGTCATTATCGTCCCATCGTTGATCAATGATGCTTCCGTCTTCGGCTTGGTAAAAGCAATGAACTTGAGGTGTGGTGCTGCTCTCCCATCTTATCGTCGCTAGGGTGGTGAGACCTATAGCTCGCTGGTGCGCCTGTGTGCCTGTATTCGATGTTTGGGTAAATGTATTGGCTGGTTTCACATAAAGTGTACGGGTTAGCATTGAGAATTTCTGTGGTTGAAGAGAATGACATACTAGCTACCCATGTGTTGTTGTTGTCGTTGTCATTTGTCCATACGAGCCTCTTAGGCCACGCCGACTCACGCACCATGTAGTCTTCGGTTTGGTAATATATGCGAAGCTGATCATGCAAGAAGGTTGTGGCGGCGAGACCAGAGCCTAGCTTTGCATCCGGCAGGAATTCTGAGGGGAGATTTACCCATCCCCGGTTATTACCTGAGATACTGTAACTAAGCTCTTGAATTGTACCGTTCGACAGTTGGTAATAAAGGCGGAGTTGACCTTTTGATTTGAACCAGGTTGTGGCAAGTTGTGATTGGCTGTAGGCTTGAAAGTTGGCTGATGAAAGTGGTCCCTCGCTCCACACTCCTCCCGAATATGCATATTCTTGGATTTTGTTGTCTTCCGAGAGATAGAAAACTCGGATCTGCAATTCTAACAGTTAGCTACAAGTCGTTATTGTTGCTATAAATTCCAACCTCTTTTCCATCGTCCCATTCTACGCTGGCTAGTGACGTAGCATTCTTTGCTGGAACCGTAGGTTTAAGGACTTTTTGGGCATTGTTGGCCAACGTCGATTGTACGATATCCCCCGTTGCCGCCTGGAAGTATAGCTTTCCGCTCGTAACAACTGCAAGTGGCGCATCGCTTGGAACCGGAAATTTTGTTGCAGTTGCGGTGCCAGAACTAGTAGGATCTCTTTGGCGGTCAAGTCAGCCATGGTTCCGTGTTCTGAACGCCCGAACTCACTTGTCCTGAGTAGAAGTAGTTACCGGCTTGGAGACTGGCGTTGCGCTTTGTTTTTTTCCGACTGTGAGACCTAAAGCAATGCCAACAGCCGCAAGCACAAGCACCACCACAATTGCTGCTATTACGCGTTTCCTTGCGATTTGCCGTCGCAGCCAGCTCTTTGGACGTTCTGGAGGCACTGGGTGTAATCCGTGTTGCTTTGAGTATCGTGATTCGGGACCGTTAGATACTGGGACTTCAAGGTCCGAATAGTTAACGACTACTTCAAGACCTGGTTGCTGTCCAGCGGATTTCGGTTGGTGGAACATGTTGGTAGGAGCGAATGAATGTTGGGGCAGAAACTGAGCAAACGCTGAAACCACATGGGATGGTTACTCTTATGAAGGTGCTATATATAAGGACCTCTGGTGAGTGGATGCAAGGAATGTACGAACTCCGCCTCACCGTTGATACTTTACAATATGGGGTTTCATGGTCTCGTATTGTGTGACGCTAGCACTCGAACGACATGTCTAAGGCATCTGGGGCGCTTCGGTTAATTAAGACTTACTGGGGTCCATTGCTGATCGTGTTTTTTTTGGATCCTGCCGTTATGCAGACACCACGCTAAAAATTGCAGTGTCACCACATGAACATCTTTCCCAGCAAATAGTGCATCACAAAGCCATGGCTCTCCATGAGAGGTATATAGGGGAGGTATCCCAAATGATAGTTCTCATGAAGATAATTCCATTGTGCGGTTGAGTGGTAAACCGTTGCGCGGGTAGTTCAATGTACTTTTACTCTGACTTAAAATCAAAGAAATAGCGACTGGTCAACTATAAATGAGTTAATTTGGTGTTTAAGTTACCTTTGAAGTTTGTTGCTGCTTGAAAATCCCCCTTATTTTAGGCTGTCTTAGCCAATAAGTTCGTACTGAGTGAAGTTCAAATTAATCACTCTTGCCACTGCCTTTGTAGGTAAATTATGTATAAAACCGGCTGTTTTTATTCTCTTGCTGCTACTTTCGCTATTCTTTTTCCCCAGTCATCCTCTTTCTCGATTGATCCGTGTTATCGGCAGGTCGGGGGAAAGACCGCACCGAAAGCTGTTGTCCATCAGCATCAACCATCTGGTCGTGTAACGGAAAGTTAACGTTGCTGACCGTGCAGGTAAGATTAGTTTCAAGTTTCAAGCATAATGCCATCACTTCCGGTCATTTTGAACACTGGTTGGAAGCCCCGCTATTGGAAATACATCGATATACAGGTGGCCCTTCGAAGAGAAGAACAAAAGGCTATGAAAAAACCTTCTAGACCTCCAGACACTACGAGTGATTGGAGATGCCCGCACTCCGCCCTTGACGTTAATAATATACCCCTTGCAGACGCTAGTCTCAAACGTGATACATAACTCCGAGACTATGCTGACGCAGGAACCACTATAACCAGGGCTTGTTTTGTAAGCTCTTATCATGCTGAAGCATAGTATCGCTGTATTCTATTCTAAACGTTAGAATCAAGCCCATGCCAAGCCAGTGCCACAGCGATCAAATACCAAATAAAACACAGTAACGTCATTCGTTGGGCATCATTGCTCTCGTTCCCCAGAATTTTTCGTCTCTCGCAAGCTCAGTCAGCTGACGAGTGATTTTCGTGCGCAGGACTTGCTAACTACAAGTGCGATTGCTCTAGGCGGACATGTACCAGTATGTCTAGCGGAATTCTCAATACTAGTGTCGTACCTATTCCCTCAAGTGCTATGTTTGCATTGTGCCACACAAAGCTGGTTGGCGTTGGGCTGATCGGATAGCGGGCGGCAGAGAGACCTCTCACAGGCCAATTGGGTATGTTACCGTATGTAACCGGAGCAGTGGCTCTTCATAAAGATTACAAAGAATACCCGTCTTCAGATCCAAATTTAAAACCTAGCCTAATAGTAAACCGAATCGACGGTGTGAGTCGTGATCGTCAGGGGGCTTAGATCGTCATCAGGCCAGTGCCCAGTAAAGCAAGTTCATTTGAGGCAAGTAGAGTAACATAGTCTGCAATATGTAGGGGAAAACTTACTGAAGTTTATAAACGTTTAACTTTATTTTTTTTCTAACTGTGAGTTGGGAACGAAATATGCGCGGAAGAAATGATATAGGGAAAAGGCCGAAGCGAGCCTCGGCCCGAGGCTAGGTCCTGAACTGCCACATGGCTAGCTGTTCCCGATTCGCTTGTGCGCGGGGGGTGATGATGGAAACCTCATAATATCCAATATCCACACCCCAGAAGGGGAGACTGCCGAAATTTTCACCTAGCAGAGGGTGCGTATGGCAAACTTGCGAGCACTCCGAGGACTAACGCAGCTCAAGATCCTATAACACCTTGGGATAGACAATACTAGACACCCTAGTTCATCTGATAGAGCATGGTGCTCAAAACACCCAAGGTCGCAGGCTCGAAACCAGTGATGTTTACTCTACAGATCATGGTGCTACAAACACCACTGTCGCAGGCTCGAAACTGGTGCTCGCTTACAGATCGCGGTGCGGCAAACACCAGGTGCTTATAACCAAAATTACAGGCTCTAAACTTACGGTTGTGTTTTGCATCTGTCGTTAAGGACGAATTCACATTGGCAAAATCTCACCCGACAAGCGCTCCCACACGTCCGAAGTAGTCCAAGCCATTGTCTTTGAGCTTGATTTTCGGTTCTTCCCATAGCCTTTGCATCTCTAACAGGCGCCGCGACTCCGAACGGTCACTTTTGACCGTCATTTCCTGGCCCTCAATTCCCGGCCGTCACTTTCCGGTCGTTACTTATGACTGTCCGAACATTGGCCACATATTTCTGGATGCCACTAAGTCTGAAATTCTCGGTACTTACTTGTCTATGCTGGTTATGTGGTATAATGTATTTGAAAGTCTGTCCGCAAAGAGTGAAAATGGTACAAACTTTACGGTCATTGGGGGTAGACTTGGTGACGGTGCTGCCATCGTAACGACCGCCACTAATCTTAGGTGAGAATTCACCCTACTATGTAATTACATGTACTCTACATTCATTGAGACTTCAGCCACATCCACCGCCGCCCCACAGACATATGCTCGCTCAGTCCATGCGCGACACGTTCCCTCAATAGACACCATTAGCGAAAGTGTAAATCGACTATAGACTACGCTACGCGCAGCTCATAACAAGCTTCCCGTAGATCCTGCAGTCTATAGTGGATCTATAGACATCCACGTGTAAACTTATAGTATGGATCGATGCAAACCTTTACTGTTAACAGGCTTCCACCGGTACTATACATTATCAACGCCATTATTGAAGAGCCCGGAGCCCGGTTAGAAGCCCTCTTGAAAGCCCTTTAAGTGCGCTTGAAAAGCACCTGCTTGAGAGCCCGCTAGAAACAGCGCTTGAGAAAGCGCTTCAGGGTGAATAGATTTTTACCGAGAAAGCTTTGGCCGACGAGAAAGTCTGAGTCTGTGGAAGCTTTGACATTGACATAGCCAAGCTACTCTACTGGTCTAAGTATTCATACCACTGGCCGGCACTGTAATCACCGCCACCAATACTGACTGCCATTATCACCATCACAGTGACCATCATGGTGACCATCACACAGAAGGAGTTGTGACCAGCATGAGCAGCCAAGACCGAATGTGTGCGCATATATACGTCCAAAATTGTAGGAAATCAGGTAGTAGATTCTACTAGGTCGGAGATCTGCTCTCTCCAAGAACTAATTGTTCATTATTAGCAAAGGGGAGATAGCTGAAATTATCAACACCATGGTTGTGAGACATGGTGAGATCCCATCACGCTGGCTGCGTCTGAAGATAAGGTTCACGCCAATAGATCGACCGACGTCATAATTGTGACTACCTACCACTCCGCTGCTAGTGGTCTGTGCATCTAAGTGCACTCGACTTCCTGCTTCCAAGTGCACTCGTCTCCATGCTCCCAGCTGCACTCGACTCTGTACCCTCGGGGGTGTCCTGCTCTAAAATCATAAAATTGATAGAATGGCTCGGTGGGTTCAGCATGGAGACGAGTGTACTTGGGAGGATGAAATTGAGCACACTTTGGAACATGGAGTTGAGCGTCTTGGGAGAATGGAGCATAGTATCAAGCACAGGTTTTGCCAGTGTACTGTAGTTATCTCATCCATGCGCAGGTCCATAGGACTTAATAGTGCCATGCGTCAAATTCCTTATAGCATACCATCCGAGAAACCGCTTGTATATGGGCTGCGCGTCGCAAGGTCATTTTCCCCGGTGTCCATGCCTTCACCGCAATAGCTCTTTGATGGAGCCGAGGATCCGAGTGAGGACTGGACGCCCAGGTATAGAATTTTTGAATTATGGTCTGTAGGTACTTAAGTAGATAGATGGAAATAATAGTGTGCATTCCAGTTGATTAGTTTCCATGTCTTTTCATCGAAAAACAGGGGCCGAAGTTGAGACAGTCATAAGTAACCGCCAGGAAGTGATAGCTAGGAAGTGACGGACCGAGTCGTAGCGTCCAACGAGTATGTTCTTGCCACAGTCCGTTCTGTTGGATCGGACTGCTTAGAACAATCAAAAGCACAGGACCGACTACCAGCCTTCGCATGTCACCACTAGCATCACGAGTGACGTCATGTGACTGTAGACAAGGCAATCAGTCGTTAAAATTACTCTACCTCCCAGATAGCCCGCCAATGCCCGAGGTTCCATCAGAGCACACTGTTTGTTGGGTAGTTATGGGCCCTAAGATGCCGGAATCTAGCTCAATTGCCTCAAATGTTACCACTAAAAAGCGCAGATGGCTCTATCACAGCTGAGTCCTTGACAATGGTTCTTAAGACTTGGAATTGATACCCAGGTTATAACGTCAGATTCAAGCTCGAAGTCCGTCTTCTTGAGCACTTAGGAAGAGGAATAAGTACACCAGACGACTTGCTGTCGTGTACCAATAAATGCCCAGCCAATCTAATCATGAGATATGATCCGTGTTGTTGTTTGTTCAAGATGTCGCATAGAGTAGAACTGTCCGTAAGATGGTATCTACGTAGGATACATGGTGGCACGCAGCTCTCTTAAGTATAGCTCAATTCAAATTCTTCCTCCTCCTCTCATCCGTATGTATCATGTATAGCTAGTACAGCACTTATACGCACACGATTCCCTATATTGCAATATAAGATCTACGCATTTTTGAGGAGTGTAGTGAGGAGAGAAAACCTGGGTATATCCAGTCATACATGCAAGTAGGGGGTTCTAATTTGCCAGCTCGGTACAGTTGGTTCCGTGGACAGGCTCATTTGGCGTTCATTACAATGGTTTCGAATTTCGGCACCTCAAAATTGAGAATGTTGAAATTTCCAAACGAGTCCCTAATTGAGTGCCATGGGGTCCCTAAATTCTATGCCGTATGTAAGTTTAGGCCCGCGGTGTGGGTGCATATGTTCATCAGGCACCATTCTAGCCCCCATAAACATTGCCAGACTTCCAATCCCCAGAACAACCCCATGCCCGTCCCCACTTCCCGTACCCATCCCGGATCCACGACGTTGATCTCTCACGTGCATAGATCATTGGAGTTCAAAACTTGAGAAAATGTTGATATAGTTTGTGTTCGGTCGGTGCAAGCAGGAGAGAGAGAGAAACGGCCATATATCTCTACACACCAGCGAGACTCACAAGCTAGAGTGCCTCGCCTCCGGCATCATCCCTGGGCAATCGGGTAGTAATCCCTGTGGAATAAAGAGGCTCGACCCTTTAATTACACCTATTGCCCAGTGGGCCAAAAAGAGTCGAAATATATTACAATACACCTGGCTAAACTATTGCTTTGTAGATTCAAGGCACAGATTTATTAGATAATATATAAACACAGTACCCAGCGCAGTGGAACATGACAAACAGCAAAAATGTTACTCTCACTCCTTCTCCTTCCCATTACTTTCCTTCTGACCAGCGCCGTTCCTTCAAAGCAGGTTGCTTGCCAAAAAGCCGCCTTCATCCTTGCTGGAGATAGTACGACGGCGACATTATCGGCGGACGGCGGCAGATGGGGCGATGGATTCAAAGACCACACGCTACTAGGTCCTAGCTTCGCGGAAAACCACGGTGTCAATGGAAAGTCGACGAAAACTTATGTCGAAATTGGAGAATAGGATAGGGTCTTGGCTGCTACCAAGAAGTATGTGAGCAATTTCAGGGTATATGTGACGATTCAGTTCGGGCATAACGATCAGAAACTTGCGAATTTTGAGACGCAGTTTCAGGAGAATTTGAAGAAGATGGTAGCGGATGTAAAGATGGCTGGCGGTACTCCGGTATTTACTCCATATCCTTCCGGATAACCAAGCTAATGAGGGCTAGGTTTTGGTCACCCCGCTCTCGAGGCGCAGTTTTAATCCCGATAGGTCTATTAGCGATAAACTCGCTGCGTGGGCTGGGTACACGCAGAAGGTCGCGGAGAAAACCAACACGCTTACTATTGATTTGTGGAAGACGTCATTGAATTTCTTGCAGAAGGTCGGAGAGGCGGAAGCGAGGAGATTTGATTTGGCGGATGGGGATCATACCCATTTGAATGCGGCTGGAAGCATTGTATTTGGAAGGATGGTCAGCGATCTGTTGGTGAGGAAAGTAGGGCAACCGGTTGCCTGCGTGACGAGGAAGAATACGACTATGAGTGCAGAGATCGATAAGGGAGTTATGCCCTTCTAGGAGGAGGAAGAGGAAGAGTTGAGAAGGGCATCAATTTTAGCATAGAGGAGGATTTCTTCAGGAATTGGTCATATTTTGCGCTACTGTCTTTTCTCTATGAGCTGAAGAAGCTATCCATCGATATATTTTGGTCTAAGATGAGTATAAAAGTAGCTATAGAGGGTTTGAATTACTCTATGGTATGCCGCAGAAGAACCATCAACCTTTTTAATTATATCATAATCCGAATAATTCTCTATTATCCCATCAGAATAGGCACTTCGAAGCGCTTCGGATGTAATAAATGAGCGCTATGGGCTGCTTTATATTAAGAAAATCTCGAATTGTTTCTAGGATTTAAACAATGGCAATGGGAAAATATAATACGTTTTTAGTTAAAATAAAATAAAATCACTACTGTGGGACACGGGGAACCCGCCACAAGATGTCCGCGACGCCACCAAAAGCCTTCTTCGCTGCCAGATCTCTAGCCATATACTCTTCTTGATCGACGATGTCCACCTCTGCACCCATCTCACACAAAAACCGAACTTTATCCTCCAAACCAGACTCAGCAGCCACATGTAATACAGTTTGTCCTTTCGCATTTGTTGCATTAATCTCGGCCCCATTTTCCAACAACAAACGCATAGTCTCGAGATTGTCTGCGTCACGTACGCATAGATGCAAGGAAGTACTCCCATCTAGCTGAGAATGCGCATTAACATCAGTACTACTGCTTATTAAGAGTTTCACTCCGACACTGTTGCTACACTAGCTAGCAGTGGAATGCAATCACCCCAATAGTCCGCTAGGACCATTACGTTCGGATCTGCCCCGTATTCCAATAGTAATTTGAGGATACTGAGATCATGGGTCCTTTGCAAAGGCGTTAAGCCCTCGCCACCATCCCCCGCATGAACATCCGCCCCTTGCTCTAGAAGAAACGCCACCACATGGGAATGTTCGTTTGCTACAGCGGCATGAAGTGCGGTCCCACCCAGGTACGTATAGTCTGCCTCCGGAAAATACGTCTCTCCTTGGATGTTGGCGCCATGATCAAGTAGAAGTCGAACGATATCAACATTTCCGCTACTCGCGGCTGCAACAATCGGCTCCAGAATGCAATATCTTAACTCGCACTCGCGGAGATCTACGGCATGGTTCACCGGTGCACCTCGTTTGATAAGAGCTTTGGTGAGTCGGTAATAGCCGCGCTCGCACGAATTCCAAATTAAGGCTCCGAGGTCCATGTAGCGGCGCCTGTCCTCGCTCGTGACGATGTCATCGCTGTATAAGAGCTTTCGTCGTCCGAGTCTAAAATGGACCTAAAACTATGGAGTAACCAATCGTCGGGATATTTGTAGTGAGCGTCGAAGGAGGGGTAGAGGATTGCGTATGCTCTTCGGTCTACCTGTTAGAAAGCATTGTAGTCACATGGGTCGTCGATATATGAGGCGATGCAGTAGATGAGTTCCGCGGGGATTTTATTGAATGACATTTGGAGGGCACCGTGGATATTGTAGGGTGAGTCTGTGGGTAGCGCAAGTAGGGCGCTTCGGCGCAAATTGAGTCACACACAATCTAGTGCAGGAGGCCAAATCCTTGTTAGCAGTAAGGTGTCCCATTTTTATATTAGTCTGCAATGCTAGGAAATTTCTCTCTAGAAACTACATGCGACATCCGACAACAGGAGATACTCTTTAGACGGTAATTTTCCGCTAGCGCGTAGCCACAATATGAGGCCTTAGCACCAACAATCGACATCGGGGCATACCTTCCATACATCTCCTGCGTATTTTACAGCATAGAAAGAGTAGCCGAAATGTGGTGGCAATAATATCTACTAATACTCTCCCCGTAATCCTAGGTGAGTTAGTGGCCGCATATTTATGCTACTGTGTGCTTCAAGGTTGTGGTGGTGAAGCACGGCATGGGTTCTATCGCCGCCGTAGCCGCGCCTATGTGGCGCTTACGAAGTTGGCTATTACCACCGTCATGTATCATCTTCACTACTGGATGTCAATCTGGTGTAGTGGATTCGAGGGTGTGTAGTTGACTCGATGATCAGGTAGTTCAGAGGTCGCTGTCCTCAAAGATTTTAGATTTCAACCTTCGAGGCCTCTGAAATATGTAAATGTTAGGCCGTGTTCAAAGCTGAAGATGAAACCTACCGCCGGATGTGAGTTTGCGAGCTACCTCGGCTTTTTTAACGAACTGCTTGCAAGCAGCCCTTGGGTCGATGCTGCAAAGGAGTGCGGCATTCTCATTATGACTGTCCTGCTACTGTTAGTGGCTTTAAACCCACCAAAATCGTGCGCAAATTTAGAGGTGCGGTGATAGGTGAAAGTGAAAGTGCAAAAATAAGTAGCAAAGAAACAACCTCAACAAGAGACCCGAGCATGTTAGCCTATTTTAGACACAAAAAAGCTTCGGTGACGCTTGTCTCGGAGTGTGGTAATTGGTGCTGCGCAGGGAGCGTGACGGATATCATAAACCCAAGAACAAAAAGCACCGGTTTCCAGCTTGGGCATTAGTGTTTGCAGCACCAACTGAGCACTGCAGATTTCTGACCTGCATCATGGTGTTTCTAACACCATGCTCAGCTCTCTAAGCTAAGAGCTTACTCTTTGATGAATTTGGCTGCCATAACCATTTAGTTAAAACAGTCACTACACCGCCGATAGATACGCATGTAAAGAGAAAAGCAAAGATGATAACCTCAGGTTTTCAGCCTGGGGAGCTTGGTATAACACTGCAGGGGTTCGAACCTGTTCTAGAGTGTTTCTAGCATCATACTAGCTATATAAGCTAGGATATCGCTTCTTGTGGGTTTGGTGGTTTTAGCGATTGTCTTGTTTATAGATTTTGGGTTCCAGTCGGATGATCACCATAGCCATTAGTGGAAGCGCATGTAAAGAAGAGCAAAAGTGATGATTGCAACCGCAGGTTTGGAGCCTGGGAGTTTAGTGTTTATAGTACCAATTTGGAACTGCAAGATTCGAACTTGCGTCATCTGGTGTTTGTAGCACCGTTTGGGCACTGCAGGTTTCGAACCTGTACCTGACGTTTGTAGCACCATGCCCAGCTAAGCCAAGAGGTCGCTTCTTGTGAAGTGGAGATTTCAACTATCATGATAATGAGCAGCCTATCACTGGCATCATCACCATCACAACTACCACCGTCCATGGGCACAAGGCCGGTACGAGAGAGTCCATACTACAGGATATAATTAGCTAACTCATTGCCAAAAATGATAGGTGTTAAGAAATCCTCTTAAGAAAGCAGAAAGAATGCATGGAAATACTTTTCAGAAACCCGCCTTCGCCTTCGGCTAGATGTACATACTAGCCGCTCTACCACTACCACCACCCCTTCATCGTTCGACTGTCTGGTGAAGGAAAAAGAGAGAGGAGGTCAAAAATTAGCAATAAAAAAGAAAGATGATGAGGGGCGCTCTTGAATTCTTGCATCTGCTCAACTTCAAGCTCGTTCACAGTATTATGAAGCGATAGGAGACCCTGACCCTCGGCGCCGGCGGACCAAAATGTGACTCTTCTGGCAACTGCGGCTCTCCAGGATTTGTGCTTTTAGGCGCTTCATGCCATGACAAGCTCGATAATTCCAAAGCTCATAACCCCCGCGGCATTTGCTAAACTCACAGCCAGTTATAGCGCACACTATGATCCAGTTGCGGTAGTATGGCTCTCATGCATGAGGCAGTGCTTCCAATCTCAATCATTGCATTTTCTTTTTTGTCGATCGCATGCTCATTGGCAAATGTGGGTTACTGCAGGGCGTTAAAACTTGTGTGGTACGACAAACCGGAACACCGAAATCCCTGTTCTCATATAAATTAGTATGGGCCGACCGAGATTCTGTCACGGTTTTTTGTGCACCTTCCAGGTACGAGATCATTCGCGCCTCTTGCATACCTAACCTAGTCGCCGGTCGACTTCCATTCCGCCACAGCGCAGAACGCCATTGTTACCCTTTTTCCGCCCCCTTTTCAGTGTCGAAGTTCCTTTCGACGGTTGCCCATTATCCATCACAATTTACCATGCCGCAATTACTACAGCAAACCGTCGAGTGTACCACTTCAGCCGCGCTACCCGCGCTAGAATCCGTTGCTTCCTACACCAATAACCCTACTGCCATCGCGTCTGCCATCGCCGAAATTGGAAGCTACATTAAAGCTTCAGCGCTGCCCACTGCAGCCGCTATTCTTGCCCTCGCTGGAGAGCTACCCTCCACCGTCGAAGATTATGTCGATACTACAGCCATCGAACCGGTTCTTGTCGAACAGTTTTCCCTGCAGGTTTGGGAACGCGACACGCTCGAGATCACTGCGCTCCGCGAAATCCTGAAGCCCGCCATTAACTGCATCAAACCGACCATCGATTTCGTCACAGCGCACCCGTTCGCCTTGAGGCCGCTTCTGTTGCCGGTGTTGATTGTTTGGCTGCAGCTTATGGGGTTTCGGTCGGGCGGTATTGGGGCGGGTGAGTTCTGGCACCATCCTTCCTTCCTTCGTGGTAGAGCTGACGGGGTAATTAGGCACTCTGGCGGCGATGGTACAATCCCGCATGGGCAACGTCCCGAAAGGATCATTGTTTGCGTTCCTGCAGAGTAACGGAGCCCGCAGGTTTGCAGGGCTGGCGCTGAGGTCGGGAGGAGGCTGGTTGCTTGTTGCGACTTTGCTTGCGGATGTCGGAGCGGTGTTGCTTGAGAAAGGAGCTGAAAACGTTACGGTTTCGGCGCTTTTGGAGTCGGTTTGGACGGACCAGACTAGTAATACGACCGCAAATGCGGCTACAGGAGGTGCTGTCGGCGGTTTTGTGGGAATGGGGTGGCAGTGGTGGGGGTGGTGGGGGTTGTTGATGGCGGCGTGGACGTGGCTTTTGACCCGGGTGTAGGTGACATTTCTGGTTCATGAAGCAACTACTATGCCAAAAAACCCCCGTTTATTGATGTGACTGCAGTGCCACATTTACCCGAGTGCTGCATGACTCCCAGAGTCCAGTGATTGTAGCATATTACTAAATTTAAGATTCCAATTACTGGGGAATAGCTCAAAATACCATAGTAATACAAGATAGCAGCAAATATGACATTATAAATGATTGAGTATTTAGTTGAATGGGGTAATATTGGTCAATTGAACAGCATTTCACATTTGCATAGATGTGGCAGGCATTTCACATCCTTATCACAATGATGTGACAGTAATAAACCAGTATACCTACAAATAGCCCTAACATGATGTTATGTTCAGCAAACTACATACATAGTGTAGTGGTTAGTGGGTGTGTACAATGCTCACTGAAACAGATTCGAATCATACCAGAGTTTTTTTTTTTACCATACGTTAGTCAGCTGGCAGCATTGGGTCCGGAAGCACACGCGGGCATGCGCGGGCGGGTGTGGGCGGGTGCGGGCGGGCGCGGGCATGTGCAGGCATTTGCGAAATATATACATGTGGAAGTAATGTAGTGTAACTCTACTATTTAACTCAATGCACATCATTTTGCATATGACAGCAATCCAGCATCAATGTGGCATCAATATACCATCTAATGTGGTCTTCTGTGCTACATTATTGTGAAATTGATCCCACATTCAAAACAATTGATATTGTTGCAAATTCTGAAATACCCCACGAGTTCAGCCAATGTATACATTTATAAAAATTCAACATTAATACAGCATTAACTCGGGATCAATAAACAGGGCTTTTTTGGTACAGTAGTTATCAGGTACTTAAGATATATATGTAGTTATCAGGACTTTCGGGTTGCGTCGGAATGCTGGTGTTTGGTCTACTCATTAAATTTTTAAGTGTGCATCCTAGCCCTGGGATAGTTATTGCCAAGAGTCAATTTAAGAAAATTATTAGCCATTTAAAGTCATTTGCGGGCTGGGTTAGGGCTGCAGGGGTGTGGTCACTTAAAAATCTGACGAGTAGAGCTCGTGCGGCAGAATTAGGTGTGAAAGAGGTATTGTGAGTGAACGGATAGATATGAAGACCAATATTACGAATTGATATGAAGGAATGAAGAAATAATAGGGATGAACTTGCAGACGGCTTGTGCAGTGTGTAACATGATGGAGTCTCGGCGATTAGATGGTGAACGCATAGAGAAGAGACGGCACTATGTGTGGGGTTCTAGGGTCGTCCAACGCCGACCCAATTGTTCACTTCTAAACTGAAAACGACACGAGAAGAAACACTTTTATTCACGGTTACGACACTACCAAGTGCTACCACTCCACACCAATCTGACATGAAAAGAACTCACAAGACCAGCGCCAGGCCACAGAACAAAAGGAAACTCGTCTTGATATCAAACATGAAAATGGAACATGAGTGAATCAGACAGACAGGGAACACGTGATTATCAGGGAAGGAAAAAGGAAGGAAAAAGAAAAGCATCTACCGTTTATCAAGCTAACAACGACCCTTGCAACAGAACGGCATCGAAGACCAAGTTACACCGTATACGCGTTGACATCCAAGTGGTATGGATTGCTGATGGAGTCAACATTGCGTCTATGTGCACAGTTAGTTCTATTTCAGTACCATTGATTGAAGGGTAATGGTTAAACTTACCTGACATAGCCACCTGCGCGGAAATTCAGATTCTCACACTTGTCGGCAATCTGTTTATTTGCGTTTCCGGCCCAAGAGCACCTGACACAAATGCCCTGAGCAGCGCAAATATCTGTGGCAGCCTTTGCATTGATGGCCATCCTCGTGCAAACGGAGTACTTCTTGTTTGCGCAACACCAAGCACTGCCAATGCTCAAGAGGTATAAACCATTCTTGTTCACGAAGTGTGCAGGTGGGGATGCCTGACTGGTCTCACACTTGAGAACGTCAGTAGCTGTTGAGGTAGCCTGAGCTTCCACTTTGTACTTCTCGACGATTTCATCGGGAAGGGTCGGAAGCTTAGCATTCGGATCCTTGGCGACAAGTTCCATGAGGTAGCTGGTATTCAAGCATGGATAAGCAGCATAGTTGAAATCTTTGGGGAGGGCGAGCACGTCGTAATATCCATCGACGACATGGGCATCGGACTCCTTGTTGAGAATCCCTCCTTCGGAAACTGGAATTGCTTTGGTAAATCCGAGAAGGGACATCATCAAAAAGAAAAGGATGAAGCGATTCATTTTGAAATTGATTAGCTTGATGAAGGATTGATGGAAGAGGTGTGAGATGAGGATGATTAAGTGCTAGGAAAGAAGGAAGGGGATGGAAAGGGAGAAAGAGAAGGGTGGAGGATTGAAGGTGACCCTTTTACTGTGTGAAATATGACTGTTTGGATGGAGGAAACAAGCGCGTTGCTGAACCTGGAGGCGGCGAAATTGAATCCTCCATTGAGCACGTTGCTCAACTCAGAGTCGGCCCCACACCGGCAGCCTTCTTCTCTATCCACTTGTTAGTTCGTTTGACTCTCTGCTTCTCTGCTCTTCGGCTCACTAAAGTGTGGGGAACCGTCTATTTAGTAAACGGCCGCGGGGTATTCGTTCACCTATTGACAGACACAGTCCTTCGAGCTATTTGAATGGTGTCCAGTAACGACCTCGGACAATGGAGACACGGTACGGATAGCACAAGAGTACGGTACTGAAGGCCAGTTTGAAATATACTCGTCAAATTTGTTCGTTTCTTCAATGTTGTGACAGAAACCAACATTCAACATCACTGTCAGACGCCCACCACCGCACAAACTACGCACACATCTCCACCCTTATTCTCCGCCCCATCCACCTACACGGCGGCGAAATCACTATCCCTCCTACCGTCTGCTTCAACCTCCACCAAATCTTGCCTCTATTTCACACTCACTAAATAATACAAATTCACCTTCGCAACATAGTCCTCATCAACCCAGCACCCATCGACTGCGAATCCCATGCGCTATATCCTCATCAGCACCTTCCCACCCCAACCGCCGAAAGACTTGGAAGTTCATCTGAAACACCACCATTTTTGAAACACACAAAAGTCTCAGTACCGGTTTAGTACCGGTTTATGGCGCAGACGCTGGTGGTACTTCGCGCTAGGTGTTAGTGGGGGCAGTTGTAGGGCGATCCTGGCGGTGGTGAGGAAGAGGAGGAGAAGGGAGTGTATGAGGGTTGATGATAGATATATGGGGAGGGGAGGAGTTATATAGGGGATATTTGGGGAGAATGGTGCGAGCTGCTCTATGAGCGCAGAGGGCCGTTGGTTCTGTTATTCATACTCTGCGGTTCATCATGAACAGCAGTTCTGTGAATCAAGAACTGGCGTTGTACAGTTTGTTGCTAGTTCTCGATAGACTTGATAGTTGTGGAAAGTACAAACAGATCGTAGAGCTCATGGAAATCGATCAAGAGTTTGAGTTTAGTGTAGGCATATTAATAGAACGTTTCCTTCGCCCGCCCCTCTTCCGCAGTTGATACACCAGACTCACAACACGTCTTCCATGTATTTTACCGGACAAAACTCCTCAGTTCAAGGGAAAAACACATCCCAACACCTTGATACAAGGTTGCAATAGGGTTAGGGATTAGGTTCTCGGCGAACTAACTCTGGGATGACTATTTTTGCTCAGATACCTGCTCTTAGATTCCAATATTTCCCTCGATTTCGCCCATCCGTACCCACTTGCTTCCGCTTATCTTCATAGTGTTTTCTGACCGCTAAGCCACCACTCCAGCATCCACACGGCTGCCTCTGGCCTATCAGCCGGTACCATATGCCCAGCTCCACGAAGCTGCACCCACCATAGTCCGTTCCCTCCCTTCACGCTACCTCCCTTCTCTTTCTTCGTCTTCCCCTCGTACCACCAAGTTAGTATGGGCTTCTTCCTCCACTTGCTGCCTCCACTCCATTCAAGCCTTTCTAGCGCCCTCTTCATTCCCGCCGAAGGAACTACTGAGTCCAAGTCGCCATTGTATATTAACGTCGGTACTCCACCCTCCAGGAGTGTAACGATGTCAGGCCAGGTGGAGAGAGCCGTATCGCCATTCTCAGTAAAGGCGGAGCCTATGGTGGGGTTGTAGAGGGTGTAATTGGAACTGGAGGGGATTGATAGCGCTTTTTTGATCGGATCGCTGTTGAGGTACGTTTGGATCCAATTTGCATCAGGGTAACAGATTGGGGGCGAGGGACATGACTTGCGGACTTCTCGGCAGTTAGAGAGGTTAACAGGGGAGAAGGGAGGTGGTACTGTCGAAGGGGTTGAATAATTCACCGTCAGAGGTGGTTTTTGGAAGTGTGATGTTTGTTGTGCAGAATTTTTCCGCTGCTGCTGGTTGTTAGCATATCAAGCCCATGGATCAGATATCACAGCTAATGACATCTGCAAAGTTCTCTAGCTTTCACGCTCTTGCGGTCCTTGATCGCGTTGCATCGGTTTCCCCGAAGTACACACTCATGCACTTCTTCTTCCAGAACTACACACTTGTCTCTCGATAAAATCGGCAAGCTAACATTTCCCACCTCCTCATCTCCCAGGTCGAGGTCGTCGGCACACAGGATATCCGGGTACCCGTTAACAGCAGACCCATAATCGACAAAAGCATTGCCAAGAATTACCGAAGTTCTGTACAAATCAACTCAATTCTTGCCCTCTGCACTGGTAGTCACGTACACGTTTACTCTTCCACTCTCCAGCGTCTTCACAACATACTGAGGCACATAATGGCCAGCATATGACTCTCCAGCAAGGTGCAGCTGCCTTCCTTTCAGCGCCGGAAACGCATCCAAGAATATCTCCAAAAACTTCACAAAATCTTCCGCTCCTTCCGCAAGAGTACCAATCACGCTATCCGACTCGGAAAAACCAACGCCGGCAGGCTGGCTGTACGTCTTTCAGCGGATGGAAGAGGTAGACGAATACGGGGAATGTACTCGAGAAATATCATTGATGTGTTCCTGGTCCAGCTGTATTCGAGATGCTTCGTACCGACACCATCGGGAAGGATACGACACGGCCCGAGCGCTTGGAAGAGACCGAGCATAGACGACGCTCCGGGACCGCTGGCGCTTCAGGTTAGACGCAATTCGGCGGGAGATGAAGGGCTTAGACAAACCCGTTTAGCCACACTACCACTGGATCGTTCCCGGGGTCATTGCGGCTCTCGAAGTACCAGAAGAAGAGGCTGCAGCTACGGCGGAGGTCGACAAAGCCGGTGTAGTGGTTTGATCCGGCAGGACATATCGACGAATCTGGGGCGTGGGAACGGATTCGGAGCTGCGGGTGTTGTGATGTGAGAGGCTGCTGGAGGAAGGCGGAGACGACGTGGGCGAGGGAGAGAATGGGGGATAGGCGCATTGTGGTGGCCGTGTAATGCTGGAGGTTGAGATAAGGTGAGACAGGGTTGCAGGGATTCACATGTGTATACACTTTACATAGTGTGATTGGCCTCGCACTTGCACTCGCAGCCTGTGTTCTATTACACACGCATACGATCTCCTCCACTATCGCAACACATATTTTAAACTTCACAATAAGCTTCAACGAAAACCTCAACTACTTAAACCCTATGAGCCACAGCCTCTAGCTGTGAGTGAAGAGTCCCTCCCACAGTTAGTCCGAAGTTTGTATCTTGCGGACAACTAACCCTTACCCTCCATCTGCTTGCAAATCAAACCACAAAAAGCAATTCAAGACTACGTCGCCGCATCTTTATCGGAATGTATGGTACATCCTTCAGGGCAGGAATTTAATCCTCCTCGACCTCTTTCTCGCAATTGTACCTGCTGCATACCAACCCATCACAATTATATCTCACAGCACCTCTCATTACTTTGCCGCTGGAACTCATCTACTCCATCGCCGAGCATCTCGAACTCCCAAAAATACTTAGATCAAACGATTTGAGATACGGGTTTGACACTGTCGTAACGTACTGCATTCGCAGGTAATAATTGCTCAGTGACCAAGCTTTTCGACCTGGGCATATTTTCAATCGACAATGTTGGATAGTCCCCCCCCGTTATCGGCGCCGACCCCACTATTGCTTGCTACGGCTGGTGGATGTGTATTTACCGTTGAACTGCTGCTTAAGAGGGCGCAGATGTCAGTATGCGCCAAATAGGGTACACGTCATGTGCATCCCGAATTGGGTAGGCACCCTCTCACGGCTCTCGAGATACGGCTACGAGGACGTGTTGGCGCGTTGCAGTGCTATGGTGCCAGCTTAGACTTGTCTTTGCATTTTGCCGTCAGTTCAATTTCGCCATGGGGTGCGGAATACTAAAAATTCGATGATCACGACAAGTCATAATGACAACCCTGCTAAAGGGAAGGTTCAGGTACGCATAGCATCGCTCTAATCGAAAATGGGTTTAAGCTCGAGAAACGCTATCTGGGGTAATCCCTCTTATACGCAATAGGATGTTCGCATCCCTTTAAACCCAAGGAGGATACCATCGCTGTTTACCCGAACTTTAATCAATACGATTCCGTAAGTCCTAAAGGATATGGCCATAAATATGACTACAATCCGAAAAAACCGGCGATTAGGTTGAGATTGATATTAGTGAAAGATACAGTTTGTGAACTAGCGCTAGGGAGTCGAGGTTTCATCTATATTGATGTATATGGGTGCTTGATAGATCAGAAGCATCTGGACTTTGTGGTCCCGCAGATTTGGTTCTCAGACGTAACGGGATTTTGGGGTCTATGGAGCATATACATGCTTTGCCATTCCTTTCCAGCGTAGCGGAGGAATAGATCCAATGGTGGACAGAGATCATAAGGTCTACCCCAAGCCCGGAGAGGCGTAAATAATACTTTCTTATCCCTTGCCGGTAGCGGGCCCACGAAAGGGTCCGCTTTTGTGTGCACTGCACCTTGTCACTTACCACAGCACAGCCACCCACTTAACCCCCCCCTGGGGTATTATGAATTGAAAGACAACTAGTAGAAGCTTCTATTTGTGAATTCTTGTGGCAGTGTGACAAATTTTGGGGTGCTGAGTTGCATATAAATAGCAGTACTTTGGAGATTGTGAGAGTACCATCCTCCAGCCCAGTGGCAACCACCTTCCCACTTCCCATCTACCACACCACAACAACCATGAGCAGAGAAGCCCTCAGACCTCGGAATATTAATGTCAATTACCTACCCCCACCACTTATACTCTCATCTCCACCATCCTCACCAAAAAATGTGAAAAAACAAAGTACCAAGCGCCACATCATGGACAATCACTCTGGCCCAAAGCGCACCTCCTCCAGACCACCACCACCACCTACAGTGGTACAGCACTGACTTGTCATTATGCCTGATGTGTCTTCACCTACTACTGAAGCTCCACCAGCAATGCTCAACCTTGACGATATTTATAGCTCCTCAGATGAAGCATATATTGAGCCAGCCGGGTCAATCACGGCTAATCACTCGGCCAAGCCGCGTAAGAAAACTCAAAAAACCAAGTCAAAATTTGACAGATCTTCTTGAGATTCCCACATTCAATCCTTTACAACCTATTGTCCCTCCCCACAAAGCATGGAACCGATTGCCCATCTCGTTCTCTGAGCTGGATGCCATTACTCCAATTCAAATCTTCAATCATTTTCGAAGTGGAGCTGTTAATGATGGGGTTGCGACCTTGCTATTGATGGACAGTTCTCCTGTTACCATGATGTCTACAATCCACCCTCTAAGTGATGAGGATTCACTGGTGCTGAGAATGAGAAAGCATCCAAGCAACAAGAGTACCAATGCAAGTGGAGCAAATTCCACATTTCTTCCTGGAGAATACCAGAAAGAGCTTGATATACCAGTCATTGTTGATGCCTACAACCAGCACAAGGCAGGTGTGGATGTGACTGACCAGTACCAAACCTATTTTGATACACAGCTCATATCCAGATGCAATTGGTATTCACTTTATTACTGGATTTTGGAGACAGCCCTCATCAATAGCCTCATAATCTATCGAGATCTTCCAGCAAACAAGGAGAGCACTGTAGAGCACTTTGATTTTTGTCTCTCCATTGTGCCTGACCTTCTGCAGGCTGGAAGTCAATCAAGGATGAAAAGTTCCTCACGCATTCCGGCTTCACAAAAAATCACTCGACCGACTCTGGCCATACTTGTTGCATGAACCTGACCGAGCTGAGCTTCAGCTGAGCTGATGTCAAGGCACACAGCCGGTAGGGCATAAGGCACCCAACTACCTTGTATATATCTCGAGTCTTTCTCCTGCTCTCCAGTCTCTGTATCTTAAGTCTATTCACACGGTTCTCCCCTTACATATTTCAACAATACTATCTTCCTTGCCCCCACTGCCTACCAGGCTGGTTACCAAGCACACCCCCCTTCCCCTCTGTCAAAAGGTGCCAGGAATGCATTCCCCACTTTGGATGGAGAGTAGAGTAGATTGTTTCCTTTGCAGGTGGGAAAGAAGTCAGGGTGGTAGTGGAGAAGGCATAAAAACCACCATAAAGTGTGAGATCTGCAATGAGGCTTTGTGTTTCACACCCAAACAAAATTGTTTTTATGAATTTCATCATATGTAGAGTATTTTTATTTATTCTGGGGGCATTTGGCTGGATTGTGGTTTTGTGATGTGTATTTTAAAAGCGGGCCCGTCTATGGGCCCGAACCCGGTTACCGGCAAAGGGATAGCAATTAAGACATCCCAATCCTCTATGAAGTTGTTATCTCGTCCGTCATGCCGCAATCGCTCGACAACCGAGCCTTCACTAATGTACTTATCCCCTTGGACTACAACTGCGCCTCGACTTCTTAATCGCTACCCAAGTACTATAGCAGCTGGGGGGTGGATGTAGAGATTTTCTATCTAGACCTTCGACTAGTACCGTAACTACTGATATATGAATAACAGGTGCACGGGACACCCAAAGCCTTTGTCATGTAATATATATCAACCGTCCGGTTCTAGCCGCTTAGTCTTGCGAGACGTCCCTCGATTTAGTGCGGAATTGGGTTCATGGTGCATTGGGTATATTAAGTACGGTAGCAAAAATTGGGGTTTTTTGAAGACCGTTGTTGTGTAGAATGGTTTACCGACAGAACGTTCTAGTACCGTCCTTGAACGAACAGAAATGCTACAATATACACAATGACTGTCTAAATTTACAAAATATACAACATTCTTCAATAAAAATATTCGCTTTTTGCTACAGTTACATGCTTCCTTTATCATTTCTCCGGTGATGTGGACGCCTATCCTAGCCTTCCATAACACTGGCCAAAGGAAAAAGAAAAAAACCACAGCCAAAAGCTATCTAAAACACAGTAGCTGTACACCACAGGCTTGTATTTTTGTATATTTTGTGTATTTGCTCTTGTGCCTGGGTGAATGCGGCTGTTGAGCCACCTTCTTTCTCTCCCACTCTCTTTGCATCTACCACGCCTCTGCCCTCATCTTCGTTCGAACGCTTCGCTTTTGACAATTCAGCTTCATCTCTTGTCAATACCACGCCATTGCCTTAACACAGTTCATTGTTATTCCTATCGACCTTTCTTTTGCTCCTCATCTGCCTTCTCTACAATGCCTCAGCACGAGGGCATTCCCTCTACTGCCCGTGCGGGTTCCGTACATTCCGGAAACAACTCGAACGACAATGGCTGCTACAGCGCTATATACACCTTTGACAACAACCTCTTACGTGATATGATTAAAACTCATAGCTCTGATGGTGTGTCCAACCGTTGTCCTAGAATTCCAAAACAGTTGTTGACCGACATCTATCCGATTGATACAGGAGCACAACAGGCGGATACACTCAACAAACTTCTTAAGCAGTTCGGTGTCGAGCTCGTATCCATTGGACTTCCAAACTACGATCCCCAGTCGAAGCAAATCGAATCAGAGCTTACTATCTGTTCTACGGATGTCATGACGCTGGGTACAGCTATGGTCAAGCTTAGCGAGTTGGGTTTGCCGTTCAAGAAGCGGATCAACAACTGGTATTCTGGTGGCCGGCTGCCGGGTGTATCGAATGTGGTCAACAACAGACAGGCGTCTGATAGTAGGAACTGGCCCATGCAGGAATCTCCTCCTGAATTAATCAATGCAATGCGTGGGCTTCGACTGGATGTCCCAAAGAAACCTACTTCTTCGACAATGGGAAGATCATTTATGAACAACGACAATGATGTTTTTGGTGGAAACAGACAACGTTCTTACTCGGAGACGCTTTCGTCGACACAGACTTCGTCATTTAGGGAAGGCAATGGAAGCAGCTCTAGTAGGACTCGAATGGAACCAACTATCCAAAGGACAACTCTCTCTCAGGTTTCGGAGTCTGATGTAAAGGACAGAACTCCACAACCCGAACAGAACGCACAGAGTTCTCAGGCTATATCATCTAGATCTCTCCGGATCGCCTCCCATAGTCTTAGCTTGCCTACCCCGAGCTTTGTAGGAAGGAAAGAAGATATATTGCCAACAGAAACAACAGGGAGCAGTGGAAAGCTTAACAACGACGAGGAGTGGACCAAGATCGATCATCCGAGCCGTCCTAGCAAGAACAATGCTGATCCTACTATCCCTTCCAGGGATGTTTATCGGGTCCCTCAGAGACGTTTGAGTGATGCACGGGACCTTCCCAGGCTACGAATTGATACTTCGAATGCTACTCTCGACATCCACAAGAAGCACAATCCCACGGAGACTTCGACGGCTCCTGTTTCGGCCACTTTTCCCGAGATCGACCGTCTTTACGGCGTTACAAGATCTCGATCGCATACCTCGATGTCACCTACCAATAATCTGTTTGCACAAGGTAACTCGCCAGCAAAAGAATCGTTTAAATTGTGGGGTCCTTATACTGGTGGGTCCGAGGTTTCACGGAACTATAATATTGAAAATTCAGCATCGACAGCGGCATCGACGGCGACAGGAGAGGCTTCGCAGTTGAATGCTGCTCACCAGCGGGCCCGGTCATATACGTATCACTCTGGTATCGAACCGCCTCGAATGGACCAACCAGGACCCCCAAGCGGCGCTTCACACACAACCATTAATGCAGGATACCACCTTTTTCCCGCCGGTCCTGTCTCCCCAGTTCGTCAACAGCCTAGCTATAGCTATCCCCCGACTCGCCCCGAGCAGTCTGTCCAAAGCTACCGATTCAACCAAGCGGTGATGGAACATAATGTAAGGGTCCAAGTCCCTACGAGGACAATGCAGGAGAATATTCATCCTCGGATGCAACAGCAACAGGCCCAGAATTACGGCGGATATGGGGGCGGCTATGCCGGGGTTCCTAGGACCGGTTATCAAACTGGTTCAGCATTGCGTATGCCTGCCGTGCCTGTTCAGCCTCCCCCTCCTCCGGAGGTTTATATGGGAGCTGGCTCTGTCGACGGATTTACTTCTTATATTTTGAAGCCTATTCCGCTTACAGGACCGCGGTTTATCAGATAAGGTTATACAATATCTGTATGGACTATGGGGCTGGCTGATTTGTGCACCCATGGAATTTTCCTATTGTGTTCTTTACGATTGTGCCAACGTTAGTTATTGATCATGTTACTTTTATCATGATGGCTTTGATTTCCTCGTGTTGTACCCTCGTATGTGGCCGTGAGTGCTAAATGTACTGTAACTTTTGATGTTGTTGTTGGCATGATACCTTCTTGTCGTGCGCGTGTCGGCAGTGATGTCTGTTGTTTTTTCTTGCGTCTTGATGGGATGGGTACTAAATACCCACCGTCCCGTGGGAATATAATGAATATTAGCTCTTTGAGAAAGGATAGAATGAATGATCATTGTTTTTCCTACTTCACTTCATGGTTACCTGCGTACAACCCATAAGTTGACTATCTGGCTCTGTCGCGTTCCGCCTGCTGATTTTGGCTCGGCACCAATGTATAAGTGATATCCTGTGGTTTTCACATGTTCACAACGCCTGGCTTGGGGGCGACCAAGAGAGTTAAGTTGTGTTCTTCAGTCTGACTCGGGTTTTCATTTTAGACTCACGATGTGGATGTAGGTTAATACTGTAAGCTACGTCCACCAGCTGTGATACTCCATGGCTTAAGCTCTCCAGTTGTGATTTCCACTCCGTTTAATGTCATCTCAACAGGTATGGAACACATCAACCGTGAGAGTTAACTCTGTATTAACCTGGTGTCAACAATACAGATTCCGAACAACACATTATCATCATTTCCAGGATGTAATTAAATATATGCCGCTAAGTAGATAATATTACACCCTGGGTTTCCCCTATCTCTCACACGCCTATTTTATATATGAAGAAATGACTTGATTCTTAGTTTTAGTCGTCTCAACACAACTAGCGCGAGTGATTGGTAGTGATTCAATCAGAGTACTGAAACAGATATATTCCGAATGATGGAGCTGAGCAATATTCCCTAACTAACACGTCTTTATATTGTAGATTTATAGAAACAAAAAAGTGAAGGCACAGCCTTTATACACGCATACATGCACACCTCCCACCTCGTCCCTCAGTTCTACCTAGTATAAACACGACCTACGACTTGGTCGGATACTCCTGCCCCGACTGCTGCTCCGGCTCCTTCTCCTGCTTCGAATACTTCAAGTTATCCTTCTTTCCGGGGTTCGGCATGGTCTTTTTGGGGTCGGTCTTAGGATGTCCAGGGTCGGTCTTGGGAATGAAATCCGTGTCCGGCTTCTTCCCCGGATACTCCTTATTTTTGGAATTCGGCATGATATCTTTGGAGTTGATCTTGGGAATGAAACCCGTGTCCGGCTTATCCTTCTTTCCGGGCTTCTCAGTGGTATCTTCGGGGTCGGTCTTGGGAATGAAATCTGAGTCCGGCTTATCCTTCTTTCCCGGATACTGCTTCTTTCCGGGGTTCGGCATGACATCTTTGGAGTCGATCTTGGGAATGAAACCCGTGTCCGGCTTATCCTTCTTTCCGGGCTTCTCTGTGGTATCTTCGGGGTCGGCCTTGGGAATGAAATCTGAGTCCGGCTTATTCTTCTTTCCCGGATACTGCTTCTTTCCGGGGTTCGGCATGACATCTTTGGAGTCGATCTTGGGAATGATATACGTGTCCGGCTTATCCTTCTTTCCTGGATACTCTTTATTTCCGGGATTTGGCATGATATCTTTGGGGTTGATCTTGGGATGCCCAGGGTCGGCCTTAGGAATAAAATGCGTGTGCGACGTATTCTTTCTAGGATACTCCTTATTTACGGTATTCGGCATAACATCTTTAGGATCGGTCTTGTAATGATGCGGGAATCCTGTGGGCATGGCGTCGGACGGAGGTAAGATGCCATTGTCGTCATAATGGTTCGGAGGGACTGGTACAGCCTGCACCAGGAGCATAGAGTATGCAATTACGAGAAGGGGTGAGGAATGCATAGTAGTACTTTGCGATGGATTGTTAAGAAATGTGGGAATGAATGAAGGTAGGTTGAGATCTGTCTGTGTCGTTGGGACAGCGAGAATGAATGTTGGCTGAGGTCTATTTGGATTGTTGGAAACTGCAGGAACGAATGTGGGTTGAGGTCTGTGTCTGGAGAAGACCTTCAACTTCGAGAAACGACGGCCAGTCTTATACGCATTTCACCAACCTGCTAGTTACCCAACTGTCGCTCCATCAATTCATATTCCCATGGACTGTAGATTGGCAAATTCCTTGAAACGGAACAGTCTTAGTTTCTAGATCTACTAAACTCAGTGGAGGGTTTCAAAGGGACCGAGGCCAGAAATGCTTTAACGCACACGTACACGTACACCTATCTTGGCTTGGAGGATGGCATGTTTGGAACTATTCACAGGGTTGATTGTACTCGTAAACCAGCGTACGTCTCCTTCGCAACCTCAATCGGTCTAGGACCAAGCATGCTGACCCGACAAAACCCTAGGAACAAACTTAAGAGCAAGGGTTGATGTTGTCAAGGATTGAATGCCAAGCAATGTTATATATCTGACAGCCGGTGTTGGGCAGCTGGTATGTGCCCCGAAAGCTCGGCATATTTACCTAGGTAGGTATCTATATGTGCCTTTTCTAAAGCTTACAGCTAGCTAACGTTACGAACTCTAAAAACTTTTAAGAGGAAGAGGGGTAGAGGTAGGGGAACTCCCCCACCTAGCCGGTCATCCCGAAGGGGGGGAATCGGCACTGTCATTCTCTACTCGTCGGATTTTCAAGTCTCCAGACACCGATCATAAGCGCCCTTGGCGGCACATCAAAAGTTCGGTAGCTACATATCAAAGTTAGATGACTATTGAATAAGACATAATCTTATCGGAGTCATCTAATCATTGATAAGAGTATCTAGAAACTTGGGAATTCAGCGAGTAATATAGTATAATTAAAACAAACAACCTTAAAAGCCTAGGCAATATTACAGGTCCTCACATAACATCGATATCGTGCGGGGGTTGTGTAGTGTGCACTTCGATCTAGGGGTTCTTTTCATTGAATTCTTGCCCGGCTGAGGTACAGCGGCCACGCCGAACGCATGTGTAGCGGACGGGTGGCGAAGTGCGGTGGACTGGTGAAGCGTTCCATGTTTCATACAGGCCGATGGTACCGAGGCTACATCCACAACCCGCAGCCCGCAGCCTCTTAGCTCCTTCAGCCTGGTGATAACGCGTATTTGCAAAGTGGTGATGTTGAGCGATGCAGTATGTGCCGCCGCCGAAACACTACCCTTCAGTGATGCGGGTAGTAATGGTGCAGCTGTGGCACGTAACTTGGTAACTCGCTGGAGTTAGCTTAGGGACAAAACGGTCGTCATTGGTACGACGTAGTAATTAAAATAGACAGTGGAGTTTTCAAGCTGAGGAACCTACCTAGTACCCTAGTACACTTGCGCGTCGTCTTTATTGTGCATAACCTTCTCCCTCCTCTTCTGCCTCTCTTGTTTACGTCCTCATCTCTCGGTATGTCCTCTGACACGCCAGACACTTGTCACATCATGTGCTGTCACTCGCAGGATTATCACCCCCACTATCATCCTCGCTATCACCCCTAAGATTTTTCTCCCGGCTAAGTTCCACCATACAATGAAAGTCCTACTTTATTAGCATTATAACAAATGACTTTATAGACCTATCCTCTATACAGTTGTGTGGTCTTATATGATACTAGGTATGGTGGCGGCTTCGCCGCCCCCTTCGGTAAAAAAGAATCCTAAACCCCAAAACCCATGAAATCCAGCCAGCTAAGAGCCAGCCTGTACAGCCAGCCAAGAGCTAGCCCGTCCAGATTGCGTCCAGCCAGCTGAGAGCCAGCCTGTGCAGATCGCATCCAGCTAGCCAAGAACCATCTCAGAGTGAGTATGTCAGCGTTGTCTAGATCGTCTCCAGCTGGCCAAAAGTCAGCCCGTCCAAATCATATTCAGTTGACCAAGGTCAGCCCGTCCATATCATATTAGGTTGACCAAGAGCCAGCCTATCTTGACCATGTCCAGCCAGCAGAGAGCAAGTCCGTCCACCCATCTCGATCGTCTCCAGAAATTTGAGAGCCAGTCCGTCCAGATCACCTCCAGCTAGCCGAACCCGTCCAAATTGTATCCAGCCAGTAGAGAGCAAGCCCGTCTCGATTCGCTCCAGGCATTCCAGAGCCAGCCTGTCCAGATTGCGTCCAACTACCAGAGGGCGAGCCCGTCCAGATCATATCTAGCCAGCCGGGAGCCAGCCCGTCCAGATCGCATCCAGCCAACGCATCTAGATCGTTTCCAGCAAGTTGAGAGCCAGCCCACCCAGATTGCGTCTAGCCAGCTCGGATTGCTGACCAATAGCTGTTGTGTGAGCCACACTCAAGCAAAGTGCCACAGTTCACTAATCATGACTGAAAAAGACCATCTGCCAACCAATGAGCATTGTGTAATTTGCCACAGTAAGATGGTACGTACCACCATCAACCAATGAGAATGCTTCGAGCCGACAAACCATGTGTATATATTATAGATACGATACGGTGGCGGCTTCGCCGCCCTTTGGAGGTGCTAGATAGATCTCCAGCCCAGCTAACCCAGAGTTGTCATTTTTAGCAGCTCCTATGCTTCCAGATGTATATGGCTTTAACATACTCCTAGAATTCAAATTTGTTAGATCATCTCTTGGCCAGCTCCCAGTGATCTAAGTCCAGGTGAGTCTCTATTGTTTCTGTGGCTAGAGCAAGCATATTGGCAACTGGGAAGATGCCTTCCACTGGGTAACTCCAATCAATTCAAGTTCATTTAAGTCCATGAGTTTTGCTCTGATCACAAAGTGTTCTATACATGAACTATGCATAAACAGATCCTCTTTCACTTCCTGGTCTCCAATTTACTATATCACTAATATTCATAGTGCAGCTGTAAAAAAAAGCTCCAAAATGCTGTTGATTCACAATTTCTGACTCAATATAAGAGATATCATAAATCTAAGACTGGGAGGTGAAAGAGGACATAGTCCACATTTTGTGTGTAGGACACTTTGTAATCAGAGCCAAACACTCATTGGAATTAAATGGGCAGGTCATTTGGGATCTGAGTTTAAGTGGTAGGTATTTGCCACAATCAGCCACTCAGCCACAAAATTACGACCAATCAGAATCGAAAAAGACACATGTCGTGTCCTTATATGAATAAATATCGATAACTAGCTATCGTTGATAGACAGTCAACGGTGGTGCTAGCCGAATGCTTTATTATAGCTAAGACCCTTTGGGCGCAACCATGATTCAGTAGCGGGCTCCATCACTGCTTTACATCACTGGAGTAGAGAACAACGAAACATCGGCAGATGGAAACACAGTAAACTACATGTCGGTTGCCAATCGTTCCGCTGGACGTGACGTCCACATCTACAATGCGGATGACCCTGCTACGGTACTTGGAGGCCTGATTTTCACTAATGGAATCACCAATGCAAACTTCCATTTTATGGTGGAAATCTTTTTGTTTTTCAATAGCGATTACCGTCTGCGGCATGAAGATGGTACTGATGTTTAGAGAGATGAGCAGGCACTGCGACCTGGCAATTACTATATCATCACTACAGGTAGGAGGCTTTCTTGCATTACATAGTCGAGCAGTTGATATAAATAGGTTCCTTTTCGGTCAACAAGTTCCTTTCTTACGTACGATATTGAATAGTAGAACCCGTATGACAGCATTCCGTGACGCTGTCAGGGGCCGAGACCGACGATGGGTTATTACGGGACAACGGGCACACCGAGCTGATTATTATATCTGGAGAGATTTCGAGGTTGCGCACTTCTTTCCTTTGGCATACGAGGGACACTGGATGGAGCATAACTACGATCGTTGGATCACCATTCCGCCGGCTACCGAGTCTGCAGGATCAATCAACTCTGTGCAAAATGGGATGTTGTTGAGGGAAGACATTCACACGCTTTTGACGGCTATGATGTCTTTATTAATCTAGATGTATGAATACCTCTCTAGACTAACGAATGCCTTGTCTTCATAAAGTGTCATTGGCTAATTTGTTTTAGTATAATTACGAGATTGTCTGCTTTGACGGTGATGGAAATGGCATCGCTGGCAGGCGTTTCGATCAAACAGTTTGTTGAGGATCCTTGTCGACCTGTGGATCAGCTTTTGCGTTGGCATTTTCGGCAGGCAGCGTTAACTAATACGAAGGGTGCTGGCGAACCTATTTTCGAGAGTGATTTTCCACCTGGTTCGGACATGATGGATGAGATTATGAGTGGTCCCAAGGCTGCGGAGAGGATGGAGTTTGAGCTGTTCAGTCGCTTTTCAGTGCTGTAATTTTTTCTTTCTTTTTTTCCTTTGGCGTTTCGGGAAATAGATGCCAAGTAGATGGCGATGATGGAGTTTCGTTGTATGGTAATTGAATTCAATAAATAGATATCATTCTACTATATTCTATTATTGATGGAATCATTTGTGAAAGATGGGGGATACCGGGGTGGCAGCCCCTGCGTGTGAGCGGAGTGCGTTCCAGGGTTAGGATTTATTGGTGTGTCAGGAATGGCGATATAGACGCGTCACTCATCTCCGAACCCGCCGTCTTCTCACTCCTCTGATTCACCGTTGCGAATATATTGACCACGTTCCTCTGCGAAAAATCTACAGCTTCTCTGCTCGATAATCGTTCTCTACGACTGCATTGAAAATGTTTCTATCCCTTTCTAGCTGCTTCACAATTGCTTACACACTGCCGACGTCAATTGACAGCGGAGTTCCGATGTCACTGTCCCTAACGCCGATAGCCTTCTTCCCACCCCCTCTATAACGTCACCCACCGACTGCGAAGTGCAAAGGGATTCCGGAAGACAGACGCAATTTCGCGCGACACATCGTGCATCGATAGAGTGGTAGCGGCCCGTTGCAGGAGTTCCGATCACTTAGTAGCTTAAACCACCACCGCCAACCAACGCCTACGCTCAGCGGCATGATGTCCGCCGTTACCTCCTCGTTCGATAACTCCACAACGCAACCTGCTCCCTCCGCTTCCCCCTCCTCTGCAGCCGCAGCCCCTGCTTCGGACGGAGTCTTTATATGCAACGTCTGCCAGAAGAGTTTCGAGAAACGTATATGCACACTTATCACTCCCGCCATTTCCCCTCTAATGTGAGCGGTCGGCACAGGAACCTCCCGTGATCGCCATACCCGCCGATGTCGAAATAAGCGTCCCGAAGACACGATCCCACGGAAAAAGAGCTGCAATCACTGTGCAACCTCCAAAGCTCGATGCGATCAACGAAGGCCACTATGCACGCGCTGTCGCACAAAGGGTTTGGTGTGTCAATACGCCTACCAGACTCCTGTTACTCCTCCACCTGAGCAGCAACACCATCACCAGATGAGTGTGCACGAGATGGGACAGATAGATCTGAACTTTCCGGACCCGTTATTGCTCGGCGATGTAGATATGAATATGGGTGGGGGCGGTGACATCTTTGCTGGGTGGGGCCAGAGTTGTACCGACTCCCAACAGTTGTCACTTGCGCGCTCTCCGGGCCGACGTGATTACTTTCCTCCGACTGCGGAGGCGGCAATGCACTTCAGTCCGCCTTCGCTCACACTCGCATCCACATCCTCCTCATCCTCGGCTTCTCCATACCCCGAATTCGACCTCGTTCCTTCATCTTACTTCACTGACACACAGATGGATCAGCGAACCGTCGCTATCGGGGGTGAACCCCCCTCTCCGAACACCGCCATCATCGCTCGTCCTCCGCCCAGCATCTACCCGCAAGTTGACCTCGTAAGTCGTCTGCTTGGCTCTTTCGTTTCGCTCCTCAAAAAGCCCACCACTGCACCCCCGTTCATCCACCGCTCTCGCCTCGTTCATCGCACAGAACCTCTCGCAAACGTAACTGCGCTCGTTCACATGACGTCGGTAAAATCCCCGGAAAACAAAGCCTTCGTCTCAAGCATGATCATCGCCGAGTTCTACCGACTTGAGAAGGTACTCTCAGCGCTCTCCTGTGACGAGGGCGGCTGGGATGCACTCGAGAAGCTACAAGCCATGGTTATCATCGCACTCGTCCGGATGTTTGACGGCGAGATGGAGTTGCGTGAACTAAACGTATTTGAGAACTGCGGTGGCCGGGTCGGGTTCACGGAACTGTTCACCAAGGGACATCCAACCAATGAGGATACATGGGAGGACTGGATGCTCGCAGAATCGAAGCGCCGGACCTTTGTAACTATCTTTCTCCTCGATCGAGTATTACTCCCATTTCCTGCTCCACATCTGTTGTGTAACTGTGTTGATGATGACTGATAGCTATTCCACTACCGCCACGGTATGGTTCCGTTTGCGTGCGAGGGAATGAACGCGGTACAACTGCCGGCGAGTAGGAGCGTATGGGAGGCCCAGTCGGAGAAGGAATGGAAGGAGGCAAACGAAGCGGTGAGATCGTTTCCCGGGTGGACTGGCGGACCGCAGGAGTGGGTGACACTCCGTGAGCTGTGGGACGAGTCCTCTCGGATGGGGGCGTGGTATGTTGGTATTGATGCTCTCGGCACGGCGATGATGGCGGACGCAGTCGTGCATACGAGTGGTGCGATGAAGCATGCTAGGGTGGAGAGGCATGAATAGGGGGTAGTAAGCGGTGAGTAGGGCGGGTGGAAAAAGGTGTTTTTGGCGTTTTCGCATAAATATGATGGTCATGTTACATGTTACTTTTTCCTATACACATGTCGTATGTTTTAGTCTACAGGGTGGGTATTTGTAACGATATTTTAATGTGGATTTGCGAGATCTCCAATCGTCTGGAAGGATAATACGCTTAGTGGGAGATCTTTACCATCGGAGCCACGAGACGGGTAGTCGGGTCGTAGGTGACGGGGTAATGTGAGCCCCCGAGTGTCCGAAACTGGAGAGAATATCGTCCACAGCGTAGCTAACACTTAGTTTGTTGGTATAAGCGTACAATTTGGGCCGGCACTTGTACCCCACATTCGTAGCCGGCACCAGCGCATCTCAGGGTTTCCCCACACTCGACATACCAGTCCCCGGTGGTTGTCGGCCACGCCGCGCGATGAATGGGTGATTACGGGACCGCCGAACGCCCACCATTCAGTAATCGGTTATTGTTGGTAACGAAGAACGTAGGCCCCAGGGAGAATTGAGTGATTAATTCAGGAAAATCATGGTTATCGAGAGTTTCTACGATCAGGGAATAAGTTGGCTGCTCAGGCAGCCCACTTAGCAACATTATAACTGCTACATATATGCACTCGTGTTGTGGCTTCGATATGGCGCACCGTGGATCGTAGCCGGCACTAACTATCTTCCCCACACATTGGGACCAAGATCTTCATTCCCATCCAGCTTCCTGAGCTCCCCCACTTTCACCGAATTGTTCAATGGTTATATTGTTCCCAGCGGGATTTGCTACTAAGGATCTAATCGCCGGCTGCTGTTATCGGGAATATCACCATGCAGGGCTCCACTTCTTGGATCCACTTCGCTCCCATGACCCACATGAAAGGGCTAGCGACGATGGAATTGAGTGTAATGAATAGATATGGATGAACCTGAGGATATCAGTTGAGATTACGATGTAGCTGTTAAAAGGGCTGCACTTCCTTTCCAAGACCCTGAGCTGCGTGATCAACAGTTTCCTCCAGAGCTCCCCTCCCTCATTCCTAACACAGCAAAATGTCGACCGATCCATTAAATCCCACACATAAATTCGTTGCCATCATCGGCGCGGGTATTTCGGGGATAATCCAGGGCGCTGAGGTCCACCGGAAGAATGTGTGTCGCTCGCCCGAGGAGGAAATGGTGATATTTGAGAAGTCCGCCGGTTTTGGCGGCGTGTGGTACGCAAATACGTACCCCGGTGCCGCGTGCGATATTGTCAGTCACATATATTCCATCTCGTGGTTCCCCAAGTATGGTGTGTTGTTTCCCCCCCCCCCCTCCCCCCTTCCCCCTTCTCCCCCCGAGCCGCCAATGTTGATGGTTGGCGGTAGATTGGTCCCGCCGCTACTCCTCGCAAGACGAAATCCGCGGCTACTACGACCACATTGCGCGCTATTACCGCCTCGAGAAATCAACGCAATTCCAGACCCTAGTGACAGCCGCGCACTGGAACGACGAGACGTTGCTGTGGCACGTCCATGTGCGTGACGCATCAGGGACATTGCGCTACTACACCGCTAACGTCGTCATCTCCGCTATCGGGCAACTTAACCGGCCTAAACGCGCAGCAATCCCAGGCGCCGCTTTCTTCGAGGGTCCACAGTTCCATACCGCTGAATGGGATCACTCCGTCGACCTCACGGGGAAACGTGTGGCTATCATTGGTACCGGACCGTCAGCAGGCCAGGTGATTCCGTCAATTGCCCCAAAGGTTAAGGAACTCCATGTGTTCCAACGATCACCGCCACATATCCTCCCGAGACAGGACTATGTGTTCTCCCCGCTCGTAAAGGGGATTTTTAAGTACGTCCCGTTCGTGCAGTGGCTCCACCACCTGTACCTATACTACGACCAGGAAATGACGCCGTATCGGTCTGTGCACGTGGCGTCGCCGGAGCATGTCGGCGCGGCACAGTACGCGCAGTTCCACATGGAGAGCCAGATCCCGCCGGAACGAAAGGATTTGAGAGAGAAGTTCACACCACATTATGCGTTTGGATGTAAACGTCCGTTGTTTCTGGACGACTTCTATCCCACGTTCCTGCGCGATAATGTCACGCTGAATACCACCCCCACTATCGAGATTACGGCTGACGCGGTGGTCTCCGCTGAGGGGGAGAGGAAGGTTGATGTTATCATTTGGGCCACAGGGTTCCTGACGCAGGATCTGCTTGGCCATGTTGACGTGCGCGGACACGACGGGGTGCGGCTTAAGGAGCAGTGGGGGGAAACGGCGCAGGCGTACCTGGGGACGTCGGTACATAACTTTCCGAACCTGTTTTTTGTGTACGGACCCGCGACGGGGTTGTTGTGGGGGAGCCTCACGTTTATGTTTGAGACCCAGGCACTGTGGAATGTTAAGATGTTGAAGGAGATATATGGGGGTATAAGTGGGGGTTGGGGGAAGAAGAGGAGGGTGGCGTATGCAGTTAAGCAGGAGGCAGAGAAGCGGTATAATGAGGAGGTTCAGGAGAAACTCAAGGCCCTGGCACTCACGGATAGCAGGTGCACCAGCTTTTATAAGAATTCGGGAGGGGTGGTGACGACGAATTTTCCGTGGAGACTGGCGGAGTATTGGAGACGGCTGTTGTGGGTTGAGTGGGGGGTTTATGATGTGTGGCAGAAGGAGGTGTAGGTAGGGATATGGGATGTATATAGGTGCGAGAGGAAGGTGTACATGTTTGCATAGGGATAAGAAGTACGATACCTAACCTAATGATAGCACGTAACTTGATTAGCTACCATATATGCCCCGGTGACTGGGCGTCGTACTGGTTGGTAATACACTGTAATACGACAATAAAACGCACTAGGCAATAACCATGCATGAATTCCTATAGTAGCACAACCGGCTTCGAGTCTCCCTGCCCTCGCCACCAATGCACTACCGTCCTTCGAGATGGATGAGTACTTAATGGTAGATGATTAAACCCCAGTTGCCCAGTTCCTCGTGGAACTGACAACGATGAGGGGCGGGTGATTGTATTTAAGCCACGGCCCCAAGCGGCCGAATACATTATTTTATGGTTGCAGGTAGACAAGCTGTCGTCCATCATTATCAACCTTAGGCTTTAGAGTATATTTACAAGAGCGACTACAATTGCTCAGCGTACCATTACACGGCCATTGGTACCCTGTTGCCAACTACGCTTTTTGGTATTGGATGTTACAGCACGTAGGCGTCGTAAACAATATCCGCCCCAACCTTTGCCGCACTCCCAACCCACATCTTCGTGTTTATATGCGCATACCTCTTATCTCCGGTCTCCATCGAAACCGTCAGCAAGAACTTATACTCACTCGGCTTGACGCTGTCCGCCGTCTTTGGATCATTAAGTCTTTCCAACACCTTCCTCGGCCCCGTTCTCCATCCCTGCGCTGTAACAACAATGTATGCTGCCTTCGTGTCGTTCGTCATGAGTAGGTAGGTAGTCACAATCCGCGAAGAAAGGTCTGCCGTCTCAAGCTGCGAATCTTGGCCTCCTTGCTACGCTTGTTAGCTGGGGCGGGGGAAGAGGGAAAGGGGATAGTACGACAACGCTTCCGGAACCCCAGACCGCCACCCAGCGTCCGCCTGTAAATCCAATCCAGTTGCGTTGACCCCACGGACCGAGCCCAACGGAGGTTTTGGCGCTGTGGGCGATTACCATGCGGAGGTCGGGGGTGAGAGTGGGGATGGGGAGGGAGAGGGAAGAGGCGGATTCATTGTGTGGGAGGAGAGAGGTAAAGGTAAAAGAGGATTGGTAGTTTAAGGGCGCGCATTTTGGGGTTGTTAAGGCGGAGATGAGGATGGGGAAGACGATAAACAGTGAGGAGATGTGACTGTGGGAGACGAGCCGCATTCTGTCTGTACTTAAGTATAAGTACTTAAGTATGTATCTAGAAACAACTTTAATACTTGATTGTACGAAGAGATATGTGGACTTGACTATATGCTGTGGAATATTTCTATCTGTACTTCGAATTCACTCCGGATCTGTCGAGCTCCGGACAGTGAGGGATATCTTAGTGACCTGCGATACTTTTCTTACAAAAAATGACGATGTGAGTTTAATCGTTTGCGTTGTTCACATTCTAAACGTTCCCAGATTTTAGCGCTGTTACCCCTGCTTTTCTCTGCTAAATTTCTCGATATACTACATGTATTACCTTCAATAAACAGGCTTTGCGCAGTCCAGGTCGCACCAAATGGAACTCAAATGTTAGTAATCACAAAGTTAAAGCGTCACTTTTGCGTGCATATTATTCGTTGATAGTGAACAGCAGGTACTCGCGGGTGCTTGCGACTTTAATGTAGTTAATCACACAACTGAGTTCAGTGCTACCAAACAGTATTACAGAGCAGTACTTAACTTTTCACATTTGTTCTTTTCAATACATTTCCCCGCTGGTTCAACTACCAAAAACTCCTGCACCCCGTTTTCGCCTTCTATATTATACTTCTGAATGATCCCGACTCAGCGGGCCGTGTGGGGATTAACCTTAAATATTAAATGAAATGACGGAGCTAACTATCGCCAATGCCTCAACTGCTTGGGCCAGACAGTCGAGGATACCCTGCACAGGACGGGCCGGACACCGGATACATGCCCGGACGCACGTCTCCTGGGATCCAGGATGTCTAGAGATGAAGCAGAGTACCCTTTGTGATTATGAAATTGTAGGTAGCGGAGAAGAGGGGTCCCCGCATGATACGTTTATGTCTCGAGCTTCAAGTGCTCGCGAGCTTGTTGTGCGGCTTCGTAACATACATAACCAACCCCCCCCCCCCCCCCAACTACAGACTCATTCTCTACCAAGCACGGACAGTTTGTTGGAAGCCTTGATTTCTATTCTCAATAAGCAAGAACCGACTCCTAGCTTAGCTGGAAGTACATGGCGCTGTAAATGCCAGGTGCTACAAATGCCGGCGCCAGGTACCGCAAACACCAAGGTTCGAAACCTATACACATTCTTTTTACTCTCATACTCAAAATAATTCTCCTCCCCCAATAAATACCTAAGTATGTAAAGCTGTAACTATACTCAGCTTAAGTATAGACAAAGAGTTATACATGTAGGTTTAAAGTATACCCTACATAAATACAAATTCACCTCTAACCTACACAACTAAGAACCGATGTTCAATAATGATAAATCACACAACGCAATATAATAAATAAGTCTCCAGCTCAATTGATAGACCATAGTGCTAAAAACACCAAGTGCTGTAACTAAAGCCACAGCCTTAAACCCTTTGGAAGTCACTCTTCTACAAGTTTTATCCTGCTGTACATATTATAACATAGTATTTTGCAATCAATTGTAAAATTAAAGCTACCTGCTAAACGCCTAAGTTTTCTCTTGTACCAGCAAATACAACTGCATAGATTGAGAGTTGAATAATCCAGACTACCGAGCAAACAAGCTAGGAGGTGCCGTCCGGGCAATTGATTCGAGAGTACTTGATATTATCAATATAATTTACACTGACAAGGTAAATAACGCGACTTATAATGATCAAAACGACTTTAATACAGTAACAAAACAATCCATCTGGCAACAACCCCACTACCCACCAACGCCGTTTACTGATACGTATAGCAGAGGAAACCGTCATGCGCATTACCCGTGATATCCATCACTTTCTTGAGCGGAATGGTTTCGCCCTCCCAATGTACGTTGAGTGGCTGTTCGAGCGTAACTGGGCCGCTGGCAGGATTGAATGGAATTGTTGGTCCGCCAACTTCGGATAATCGCACTGACGAGTTCTTGCTCTGCCATTTCCAGTAGAGGTTGTCGAGGAATGAATGGTGGAGCCAGAAAATGGGTTCTATTGAGATTTGGTCAACACTGTCAATTATGGTGCGTATCAAACGAAGCAACATACCAGAGGTACTGGAGATATAATCAGACGAGTCACCTCCTTGAATATAGTGTCCAGCGCCGTGAAACATCGTAATTCCTTGAGCAGGAGTGATATTTTGAGGAGCCTGAGCCCTACTATCCCACTGGATATAGTCTGCCGCCTCAAGAGCGTAGGCGACTGCAGAGGGCTGGAGGAACGGGATAGTGTCCGGGTTGAGTCCTCGGTGGAGACAATGAGGGTTGTATGCAAGAGATTCACCGGGCCCAACATTGATCTTTACGTCCTTGAAGGGGCCGTTCTTGACACAGCCGCCACCGGTTTGTCCAATCATGAACGGCCAGCTGTAGGTGACGGGCTGAATTTCGACATATGGCCCGTTGCCACCAAATCCGTAGTCCGCATTGTATATGGGCCAGTCATTTAGGGGAACGCCAGAACTGGCGTCGATTGACCAGTCCCAATAGCTGTGGAAGCTTTGTGAGCGCGCGCGTGGGGATACCAAAAGAAGGGAGGTTGGAAAGCTTACGGTAGACCGCCATCCCAACCACATTCTTCACGTAGCGCTTTCTCAAAAAGGTGGATAAAGTATCTGTGCCACTGCCAGAAAAAGCCGACCATATGGACTCCTCCGCTTGCGGTTATCAGCCCGTCGGCCATGATGATGTGGACGGCTATATTCTTTCGTCTCAGCATCGGGGTTCTTTAGGAGCGCAGCTAGATGGGGCCATACAGTTGAAATCATCGTATCTGTGCCTGGCGCCAGGAGCTGCTCCTGCAGGTGCCTTCGAAGGCTTCTTGGTGAGGCACACAACAGCCTTGGTGAACTTTTTCCGTTGCGCAATTGAGAGTTGCCGCCTATGTTGTTGGTAAGTGAACAAAACGCGTTGAATTCAAAGTACTCACCATTCCTTCCGAATTATGGGATCCCTGCACTTCCCACTCAAGCGAGATGTCGAATTGACGCCATCATCGGCCCGTGGCAGGATATCAACTGGGACTGCACTGGCAATGCCAGCCAGCACGGAAACAATAGCCCAGAAGCGCATTTCTAGTTGGGGTATTTGATACTGATGAAAAAGGTGCTCCTCCGGTGATGGAATTAACGTCAACTACGGAAGAAAGACTGAACAAAATCAGCAGAAGACTAGACACCTAGTTCGACTATCTGCCTGACCATAGGGAATGCGGAGGCTTTTTAATTGGCCTCTTATGTATATCTCAGGAGTTGAACGTGCGGCATCCATTAACCTACTTCCTTATTAGAAGCAAGAATACGCCACGTGTGCGGCGCGTCCACCAGACGGCACATCTCACTGCTATGTGACAATAATAATTAGTATGTAAGTGGTTAGTTTTCGCATATCAGCCAATCATGAGAGTTGACTTAATCACTAGTGCACAGTTTCTGGTGACCGTGGTTAATCTTTCGGTTGATTTAGTGTAGAGGATACGCGCTAAACACGTCTACCTACTACACAGCTGCCGGACTTCACGCTCTTGCTGATGCTCATTACCCATACGACTCCGGAACCTTCGGGCAATGCATTAGGTAGTGACCGCTGTGTACCGCGGTACTTTAGAAGTCTTCAGATTTCTGTTTCTCGACCTGGACAAAATGCCCAGTGAACTGCGCATCGATACACCTTATCCGGCAGGCAGACAGGCTTGAAACTAATATATTAGATGGCTTACGAGGCTATATCCTCCGGACTCCACAGGGCAGGCCATACGTACACCTGCATCTATTTATTTAACCGCCTTGTCTATCTTCAACATTGTCGGTTGCTCCGTATAGTTGAAATTGACCTGGTCGAAGTCGTGGACTCGTGGTCGGGCTGGATTACATCTGGAGGCTAGACTCGTGGTCGGGCTGGATTACATCTGGAGGCTAGATTGGTGCAAGGCAATCCAGGGATCAGTGCAGCCGAGTGGGGTCGGATTCCACTACATTGGTTCTCGTTTTTGCATCATTGATGTCTATCATATATCAAGTAAACACTGAGAGCTGCTCTTCCCGGGCTAAAGTTTGTGGTTTCTAGATGAGTTTGAAGAAATACAATACCATTTCCCTAAGAGCGATGAGAATCTATCACTTTTTGGTTGATAGGTAGAGGAAAACTAAACCCTGCTTTTGTTCAACATTTTAATTAAGCCGCGAAATGCTTTCGTAAACCAATGTTGCCTCGCACAAAACGCTAGCGAGTTAATTAAGAAGTCTGGGCAGAAGAACAGCCGTGAGGGGCCGCAATTCTTGGTTAGTTATACGATATCTCGCTAGAAAATTGGCAACGTTCAGCAAGGTCTACTTATATCACAGCGTAATACCCAGAGAAGTGGATCCGGACTTTAATTACCCAAATAGCGATACCGAGGGGGGAAATGTGCCTTGTGCATGCCTAAATGGACAAAAGAATGGGATCAAGGATCAAGTTTCGAACCTTGGGGTTTATAGCACCACCTATGAACTTTGGTGTTTACAGCACAAACCTGAGGTTTCGAACTTCGTGTTTACAGCACCTGGCGTTTATAGCGCCCGTCTACCAATTATGCTAGGCAAGAGTTCTTGCTCATTGAAGAACTCGAACCGCTAGGTTTACTTAGTAGAGAATGAGCCCCCGATGGAACAAAAGTCTATAGAATTCGTTCGTACGATCACTACTCGCTTAGTATAGCTACAGTCTTACTTTCACCCTTGTCCGGGTGACGCGAGCTAGCCAGTCCCCTACCCAACCAGACCCACAGCGAGAAGGGGGGCAAGGGGGTGTTAGAGAGACTCAGCCACTGTATAGTATTCTGTTGACAATCACTCAAAGGCTACAACAGTCTTTCCACTTTCTCTCCGTACCATTACCACCCCTATGGAATCTCTGTGATCCCCGGTATGTGGATGAGTCATGCCTTCGTCCTATCTATATGATACAGATCTAGATTCCCTTCGAGATAGCGAGACATGGTTATCCCGTTCCCAGAGTTTCATAGCGTGGCAAGCCCTCTCGGCGGGGCGAAGCAAGGCGTTGTGTGGCTCGGTATTGTCCGACTGGCGATCGCGATTTGCTAGGATTACATTCTCCAGTACCGACCGCGGTATAAAATCACTTAATCGAATGCACGTTCCTGATAGCTGACGACAGTTCCGAGCGGGCACGTACCACCCACCCATTATCCAATAGTTCTAGCACTCCACCAAGTCAAGAAATGGAATTAACGAAGCTACAGTTGCACATAACTACCTTCCGCGAGAGGTGTTCTTGAAGTGCTGATTGTGAGCCCTGTTCGAAGAGTTTTTCTACAGGATGAAGATGTGTAGGCCGACACCTGAGTACTACCATGGCGCGAAAGTACAAAGCAAATCATAGTCATGACTTAGGGCACCTCAGAACTCTGGTATGATCAAACAGAAACGTGCCTTACTATTCAGTGGTCTGAATGCCGGTATTTAAGCTCGTACTGAATGTTTATAGATACTTGGGATTAGATGAAGTTGAATCCGGGCTTTTTGGTACCACACAAGCAAGCATCCAGATAGTGCACGGACCTCTTTATCTGTGTTGTACAAAGCGATATGTACAAACAAATAGTTTGTTTCGGCGAATTCGAAATGTAGGCACAAAATTCTGGGAACTCTAATGATGACAGGGGTTTAAGGTGGCCATATATGTACCTCCGAGACAAACTGCAGAAAGATCTCACTTGAATTGCCAAATTTTGTCGCATATAGCCCCACACACCGTGTTTGCAATTTGATAGATTTCACCTCAACTGTTCAATGTCGGCAGACTATGATCAACCGAACGATAGACTTCCGGCTATGTCACCAATATCCCTAGGCGGTTCGTGCTCCCGGGAAGTAAGAAGATATCCCCTTGCCCAAGACGGCCGCTTTCCCAGGAGGGTATCCCGCCAGGCAAGATTCTTGATTTCGGGGTAGGACATCTCCTGGCGGCGAAGAACTGTGAAGATGGTGAAAGGGATATCCTCGGTGCAAAAATCAAATACAATCTATCTACTGTTCTTGTTGTATCCTTCGAGCCTTCCTAGGGGCACAGAAGTAGTAGTATCTGCCCTCTTGCGGCGTCGACTTCTGAGGCTTTTCCCGTTTAAAGTTGCTTCCATTTCAAGTTGACCATTCACTTCCTCCTCCTCTACCCCATCCTGTAGCAACCATCTCTCAACTAGCTGAGACAACTCACTCTCTGTATCATCAGCGAGTCCGGTAGTGGTGATAGGCAAACGCTGCACAATGGCTATCTCAGTTCGTATCTGTAGGTTTGACAGATTCCCACAATAAAACTTGGTCGCATGGCAATGTACCAAGCATATCACCTTGTTTTTGATACAACGGCACCGCCCTATACACTGTAGCCCCTTGCAGTTACATGATATCGAGATTCTCTCACTGGTTGAGACCCTTACTACTGCATGGAGGGAAAGAGTCATATTCATTTCTTCCCGTGGGGTACGCATATATGCGCTCTTAGCTGATCATCACTATCTGAATGCCGTACGCCCATATCCGCAAGTCCTACATGACATCTTGGCCGGCAAGATGTCCCCACTACCCGCCAGTTAAGAATCTTGCCCGGGAGGATATCCTCCCAGCAAAGCGGCCATCTTGGGCAAGGGGATATCCCTTGACCAGCCGGACATCCTCTTGGCCTAGCGAAGAACTTGACCGCTGGGGTAAAAAAGTTACTTTACACATGGTTGTCAGCTCAAAGCATTCTCATTGGTTGACTAGTGGTATGTGCCATCTTGCTGTGGCTGATCTGTGGCTGAATGTGGCAAATGCCTATAATCAGACTGAATTCAAATCCAAATCGCCAGTCCACGACTTTGTTTCTGATTATATAGTGCATGGGATGTGCATAGCAACTATGCCATCTTTCACCTCCAAGTCTCAGATTTACGATATCTCCAATATTGAGTGAGCAGTTGTGGATAAACAGCATTATCAGTGCATTTTTGTACAGCTGCACCGTGGCTATTATCGATATCGTAAAACGGAGACCAGGAAGTGAAATTGATCAGCACACTTGGGAGGCGCACTTGGCAAGTGCATTTGCAATTGTAAAAGCGGATTTGTGAGTGACGGAAAGTAAAGAGGATATGAACATTTTTAGATCTTGAATTTGCCTATGCTGCTTATAAGCGGCTTGCAAAATTGAATTTTTGGAGTAGGTTGGAGTTAAGTACACCTGGGAGCATGCAGATGATCCAGCTCGCGAGCCGTCTAGAGGTTGTCACTCTGGGCTGGGCGGGCTGGAGACGAGTCCCGCTCCAAAAGGCGGCAAAGCTACCACCGCATCTTGTACTAGCTACACTAATTAGACCACATTGTTAATCAGCACTGTCTTCCCGAATCCCAGACCATAAAACCCAACAATACATTCGAGCATTATCCACTATCTACAGCATAATATTCGACCCCAACCAATCCCAGAAGTCAGGCGCTGGAAGCTGAAAGTTTTTCTGTGCTATTTCATAATATGAATTACTTTGAGACCAACGTCGAAGATTTGAAGATTTATCACTTGATGAATGAGTTAGTTCTAGAATATTACAATTAGAGAACCCACACACCCATGGCATATGTATAATCAACAAGAACCTTAAGCTTTTCAAGGGTAGTACGTCTACGTTGAATATTAAAACCATAAATGATAGATATGTACTATCTACATATATCTCTATGAAATTGCACTACACACTTGAATTTCACCGAGTAAACTTCAAGATCAGCTTCCGCTTGCTGGTCGATGCAATAATGTAAACACATAAGAGCGCGATTTATAATGATATGTATACAATTCTCCCTCGAGATCTGAGTGTTTCAAAGCTCTATAGCTGAGAACTTGTAAGAGCCCTCTTGAGTTAACGCTGCTCCAAGTCTACCGGAGAATATATTCACTTCGCCATAGTCGAGCATACTCCACTCGCGCCGAACACTATGGCCCTAATAAGTGAACTGCTCCAGTATCCACACAGGCGCTTTTGGTTCGATTGATTGAAACCTCTGGTCATTACTTCCGCTTGTCCATTCTTGAATGCATCTTCTTGAACAGCTGCTTGGTCAATAAAAGGTTGTTCTTTCACCAGTAGCCTCATAAGTCATACAGATACCGCGCTTGTTGTCTGCCACTCCGCGTCTCCCTCTCGGTGCTGTACATGTCGTCTGAAGCACAGGAATTTAACTAGTTATTCTACGGTGCACTGACATGTAGTTTGTACTTAGTGATACGTAATCCGACGCTACGTATAACACTCAGTGCCAAGGGATTGATCGAGGCCTAGAAGTTGCACTTTCGAAGATGAAAAGCTACACATCCGATGTTACTATATGGCCTGGAAGGAAGTTGCCGATACACTGAGGTCGCCGAATTGACTCACAGGCTGTGGACTCATACTCGTAGACTCATACACAAGTTTTCACTCGCCACTGGTATTTCCAATCCATGGACTTTCATAGACATCCATAGAGCTCCGGGCTATCTTATATATAAAGACAGAGATTCTCCCTTAGATAGTTCAATAGACGTCTTCCGCTTTACACTTGCAACATCCGATGTTACAGGTATACTTGTGCCGGAGATATGTTACAGATCTGATACACGATGACTGCTGCGGGGGCTGATGTCTCGTTCATATATCTCGAGTCTTTTTCCTTTCCTTCTCTCTTCTCTGTACCATAGAATACACGCACACGGTTCTCCCCAACTTCCATATCGTAACATCCGATTTGGGTAAATAATGCGAGTGATTCATTGTGATCTTGACCTGGTTGGATCGGTTTCCTCTTGTGTGCTCTAATTTGCGAGGGAAAAGAGGCGAATGGCGCAGTACAGTAGTGTATAGTTCATGCAGAGAGATCGAGGTATGCACAGCTTTCGTCTCACCGCTGGCCATGGCCCTGTCTCCAAAGCCATCGCTGGTGGCGACCCTCCCTTGTTGCTTAAGGGTTCCGCGTAGATGAATTAATGTGAACCATGCAGTTGGGATGAAGTAGAGTACAGAACTTCTAAACCATTATATTAGGAAACATTCTTACGATCACCTATATGATCCTTACATAGTTTGTACTGTTGAGTAGAGATCTCGAGAGAGTACTGACTGCCAGAACAAAGACTACCTACACACCAGGCCTGACTAGTTTGACATGACGCCTCTCTGCGGTTCACGGGTAGTGGACTTGGGCTGCCCTTGACGCCTATCAGCCTCATATTAAGACTGACCAAGCGGATGTTGAACCAAATCCCCGATACATTATGGCTTCAAGTTATGACTCATAACTTATGAGTGATGATTTTAATACGACTGATCACATGATGTAACATGCAATGCATATCGTTCCAGAGAAGAATATCTCTTGCACGGTCTCTCGTATTCTCACTTTATCCGAAATTCATTGCCTGACCAACCAATCCCCATTATCCGCACTTTTCCCAACTTGCATGGACCAGGGGCATACCGCGTTGAGTTGATTGGCCAGTTGGGACAAACCGAGAGACAGGAATAGGGGTGAAATCATGATAAACTGGCGCACCAAGATGCGGTTGTCTCGTCCCCAGTCTTTCGTTGCCTCGCTCGACCAGAGCTTGCGGACTGGGCACGAGACCAAGATGCGGACTGAAAATCTACAGCTAATGCTAATATCTCACTCGTCCTCGTCTATCGTATACCGCGCACAGATCGAGACTTGAGGTGAAGTTCCTACTCCAAAGTGGTGCTACCATTCCCTTGAACTCAGTCCGAGTTTATATCAAACGATATTCCCAACCTCCAGATGCGATGCGTCTAGGCCATTCGTGTGCTAGCTTCTACGGATAATTCGTGATTCCACGCTACACCAAGCCAAGTTGAGAAGCCAAGTCGGAGCCAAAGCCAAGTCGGAGCCGGAGCTGGAGCTAGAGTTGAAAGCTATGGAGTCGGGGTTTTAACTTTCCGTACCCGAATCGACTGAGCTCACAGCATAGTAGCACCACCCGCAGTTGCAGAGAACAAGAAAGCTGTGATACTTTAGCCCCTAATTGCCAAATTGCATCAACTACTACCTCAGCATACAGTCCCTTAGAGCCAATAGATTCCATAGCCACCGTTATCCCACGCCATAAGAAAAGGATTCTACAGCTGCAGTTTAGGATTTCAGCTTCGACAAATTCGCGGCAAGCACGGCTGAAGACTTCTTCTGTAGCATGCATGTACCAGGATTCTGGGACTCGCACTCTCACCCGTTCACATCTTGTGCAACTCCAACAGCGCTAAAATTCTACTTGTCGTGACTAGTATGCCAGCTCCAAATTCTCCACAACCCGACGCGGAGGTCTTCCCTGTTGAAGGAAAGGAGATTGCGTGCTTCGCCATCAAATCTGTAGCAAATTATTTGATAATTTATGGAGCAATGAAATACCCATCATATCTTAGGGTCACTAGTGAATCCCTTCACAACCTGAGGCTGTACAAATCCTCTGCGTACAAATAGTTACCGTATAACAACGGCGTCGAGTATTCAACAGGCACTAAGGACCCAATTTTACGCCGATTGTGCTTCAAGTCGCTCGATCTTTCTTGTTCCGGGTAGCTGATAAACTCGCCACTGTCTTCTCTCTTATTGACAGGTGTATATGTCGAATACGAAGTAGATACCCTGATTTGTAATGAATTTGGGCACATAGAGCTCCCAAGTGGCCGTTAATCATTATTTCTTGTACTCTACTTCTAAATAAGATGAAAATTTGGGGCAAAACCTGTGGTACTGTACCAAGAGATGAACAACGAACATCACCAGTCAGCTTCTGATGCGATTCGCAGCTTGGGGAGTGTCATCTGGGGTTTGGTCATCTTGTCATCAGGTCATGTACAGTGAGAAGTTGGTGGCCCGAGCTAAGGGCTAGAGGTTAAAGCATTGCTAATGGCCATACAGACTGAAGACAGTGCACAATTCCCGGAGATATTGTCAACAATTAAAGTACAACCTGCTTGCACTATCGGTATCACACCGTCTCGTACCCGTTTGGAGTATGCGTCATTACCTCGGTTCGTTCCACAAATCCGTCATTTGGCCCTCGTTCGCTAACAAAAATCTGTCTTCTTTAGACCGCTATTCGTTGTTCATATCTCGGTATAGTATCATGTGTGGCGTCCACGGTCTATCTGACATGTTCCTGCATGTAGCCACTCCCCCACACTCGGTAAGCTTGTCAACGGAGAAACCAGGCCAGTAATGTTTTAGTTCGATCTATATAAACTTCTATGGATTAAGCATTCCGTTATCACCTTCCATTTGCGAGTATAACAGGTGATATTTCTATTGATATCATGCAAGACTGTTTCAGCCGGATGTGCTAACGGCGAACCGGGCCCACGAAACTACGGGGTAAACTTAACTTTACATCGTTACAACTGTTATACCTACTTTACAGAATTGTTATTTTTGGCTCTGATTTTGCCTACTCTGTACGATGTAACAAAGCCTGGGGAGGCTGCATTACTGCTATTGACAATGTGCGACTGGTTGAATTAGCTGGGACGGCAGGAAGAAATTCTTCAGGATGTAACTTGTGATTAAGATCGACGCATGCTCACAGGTACATATACTCTGTGGGCCGTTGCTCACATAGATATAATACGGGAGCCGTCCCCTTATACAATCTCCTGTGCCTCCAGGCAGTTGTCCGGCTGCACAAAACTTCAACGACATAATTCTATGCAATAATGTCGCCAGAAGTCGACTTAGCGGTCATAATATGCGTCTCGTTTTACGTACCTATCGTAGTCGGACTACGGATCTACTTCAATTTGAGAAACAAAACGCCAGGGCGGGTTTGGTCGACCCCATCGATAATTCACGAGTCTCTATTTCTTATCGCTACTCTCACGGGGGCAATTGGATTACTGGCCGAAATGTGGATCCATATACGGTACATCAACCTGAAGAAGCTTCCGGAAGAAAAGCGCTACTCTGCAAGGAAGGATTTGAATGTGATTTCTTTCAAGGTATCTTTCAGCCTAAGAATTGCGATGTATGGCCTCGGCTAACGCACCACCTTCCCAGATGGCATATTATGAAATGCCGATATGGGTATGCTTTCTTCCTTGGTCTCGCGGCAATCCAGGGCTGAATGGAAATGTTGGTAGGCAGTGGTGATGTGGTCTGTCAAGTACGCTTTCATGTGCCTTTATTGGGACATGGCTAAGTACATGCCAAAATACATCCGATATACTGTCTATTTTACGCTTGGCGTACTGGGGGTAACGTTTATTGGGGTGCTGGTAATGTTCACGATGTGGTGTCGCCCCGTGTACTTAAACTGGTACGGTACACAGCCCTGCCTTGCTAGTTATTGGGGTGTTTGGTTTTCTAATCAAGGGCGGCGAAGGACTCTTACGGAAGATCTATGCACTGCAAATGTTTCGGCTTTCTGTGTCCACGTTGGTAGTTCAACACACTTGATAACAGAATTTTTTGGTATATATCACCATCCTATATATATGATCTTCAATCTCTTTCACCCTTGTTTCTCACTGGTACCACCATGACAGTCCTCCTTATCCCAATCCTCATCTTCCACGGTGTCCAGATGCACCGTTCCAAACGCATAGGCATCCTTTTCATCTTTGCCATCGGCGGCGTAACTCTATGCATTTCCTTCATTAGCTACGCCCTCCGCATTACTGGCCGGAAGCACACAATACAAATAAAAGAAACCGGAACCCTCGTTCAATACGTCGAAGAAATAAAAAAACGGGTCGAAAACGGCCGCCTTGCATCTTACGCCGAAGGGTCCTGCGCGATACTCATGTTGTGTCTACCGAGTTTTCGGGTGCTGTTGAGGAAGTTCATTGATTCGCGGTCACCGAGTGATGATGTCCCAGAAAATGATGGGCTGAGGTTGTCTAATATTTTGATGAGTTATCACAATGGTGGCATGTCGACGCAGGACCTTGAATTGGAGCCTAGGGGTCAGAGAAACCGCTTGCAACGAACGGAGAGCGAAAGTGAACTCACCTGGGTCTCGCCAGCGGTGCTGGGAACCAAATACGTGGACGGCACCTCGAACCTGTCATTGAGTACGACAGGAGAGAAGCATGTGGCAATGAGAACGTCATGTATGGAAGAATCACCCACAACACCAACTACGATCAATTTGCAGTCAACAGATGGGTTAACACCACGCCCCCCGACTGCGAAGGCCCAGGTTAGATGATTCTATTTTATAGATGTTATTGCAGACCCTTTCTGCCACTTTTCTTAGTTCAGTTTCCTGAGGAAGACGAAAACATATGCATCATTCATTTACTGGGTATTTAGGGCAGGATTTACTCATGGGTCAATTGTAAAGGCTAGTGCAGCCCTTGCTTGGTTAGGACGGGAAGAGGTGAAAGTGAGTGCTAGGTTGACGAGAGGGGGAGAATTATGATGCACATACACTCTCTCGATTGTACGATGACTCTTTATCATTGCAACATGGGTTGGGGAAGGCGGTTTGTGAAGATCAACGATAGCAATAGGATCTGGGTGAATACGGGATATACTCGAAGCGACATTAAAGCCTATATATGCGCATGCACGCAAGACCCGCCCTTAAGACGCGCAAACTATTCGTGTTAATATTTATGGTATCGTCAATTCAGGATACAGTACTTGGTGTTTATGCTTCTGTAATATCTTATTGGGTTCTTATTGTACATAGCTATCTTAATCATGACTCAAGATATCACGTCACGGATGAAAGGAGGCTCTAATTTGGTCCTATCATCAACCTTTTCAAAACTTAAGTTCGCGTACCGCTATCAGGAAAGCTGGGCTTGCCGGACCAAAGTGCAGGCCTAGGTGACAAACATCAAAAGCCCATTTTCTTGTAGATGGCCCGGAATGTGGGGTCTGAAATTTTGCGGAGTCATTAACGCACTGGAAGGTTTCAGGCGATCGATGAAGCTTTCGACAATCTGACCACATAAAGCCACCGGAATCCCTCCATTGGCTCTCACAAGCTTAAGGACTGCTTAGCGGGTCTTCGCAGGCATAAGGCAGATATGGCAACGATTGGATGGAAAACTCTGGCAGCCGTATTCGCAGCATGCTAAGAGACATCTAACGAAGCGTTAAGGGGGCCGCTGTTGAGGCTTGCAAACATGAAGCAGATAGTGGAATAAAAACACACAGAAACATACTGAAAGAGTCAATGCCGTTGAAGTCTGTTAGGCTATCTTCTCACTAAGCATCCCCGGTAATCACTCGGTGCTTTATTATCACTCGGAGTCATACCGGATCGAAAATCGCTCAGCCCTTGCTGATCTTAACACTCTAGCATAACTCTTAGTAATAGTGATTATAAAAGTAATATAGAGATGTCATTAGTATTACAGTACTGGTCATTCCATCAATCCCATTAGTTCAACCTTCTCATCTTAGGCGTGGAGAGGAAGAAGGAATTCGTCTGAAAGAATTTCTTGTCACTCGGCTCTTCTGCCATCACCAACTCTCTCTAGTGCTGTACATCAAACAGGGTTTTATGCATCCAATCTGCATCGTCTACAAGCGCTCCATCGCTTGAATTACTTTGATCCTTTTGACTTTGTACCTGCCCAATCTAGGAAAAGAAGCCTGGGGGTACAACATGTGTGTAGGCAGAAGACAGATAGTGGCGTCGGGTACGTGCGTTTGCGTCGAACTTTCAACTCCTTCTCTGCATCTTTAGCAAGTGGATTTGGGTCTGAAGACCGATATATTTATCGAGTATAGGGTGTAAGAGCATTTAGAGTGAGAGATAAGCTGCCGTTGATCATCGTTGAAATCTGGTAAATTGGGTTTGATAGTAGGAGGGAATCTCAGCCCCCTGGTTGAATTGACTACTCTAGAATAGGATCACATCTGCATCTTCCCCGTCTCAGCTGTACAAACCATGATGATAACTAGTCTGTTGGTTGTATATGTACGCGAACGGACTGCGGAGGGTGTCGATATAAAGGCCTCTTTGCCGCACTCCAAAAATGCTTCTACCCTAGCATCCCTTTGGAAAGGTTCAATTTACAGTTTTCACATCACGGATCTGACTAATCCGCCGGCAATATGCGTTTCTCAATCTTTACAGCAATTGCAATGATTTCCTTTGCTACCGCCAGAAAGTGCGGTACCGGGGAGCCTAGCCAAGGGTTGATCCAAGCCAGCAATGCCATTATGGCAGCTTCCAGCAACGATTTCTCAATTGCCAAAACTCGAACCCCGATCCGTGTCCCTACGTACTTCCACGTTCTTCGATACGGACTAGCGGAAAAAGAGGGGAATATTCCAGATTCACAGCTCAAGGCCCAGGTACTTTTACTTCTATCCTCCGGTATCAACTCACTAACCAGGCCACGGCAGCTCGATGTCTTAAATAAAGACTATGAACCCGCTGGTATTAGTTTCGTACTGAAGGATACCACCCGCACTACCAACAGCGATTGGTATCATGACCAGGATGAGAGTGCTATGAAAAAGGCCCTACGTAAGGGTAACTACGGCACTCTGAATGTGTACTTCCAGGATTTGTCCGGGATTACTCTCGGATACTGCTACTTTCCTCAGCCCCGTCCCGACAAGGATATAATCAGGACGGACGGATGTTCGGTTCTCTCGACCACTCTTCCAGGTGGCAACACTACCAATTACAACCTTGGACGGACTCTGACCCAGTAAGGATACTTGGTAGAAACGCAGGTTTCAGTGCTGATCTTCAAATAGTGAGGCTGGGCACTGGTTTGGTCTTTTTCACACCTTCCAAGGAGGATGCAATGGGTAGGCCATAATTTCTCTCTACTACTTATGTTTCGTACTTGTCGAGGAATCCTCAGCTTAAGACTAACCCTGATTATGTGATATTGGTTCGGGTTGTTCCTGAAACTTTCGTATACCGCAAGTTCTTGCATATCTGTTTGAAAGATGCTAACTCCAGTGAAGAGGAGACTTCGTAGATGACACTCCCGCGGAAGCCACCGCTGCATATGGCTGTCCAATCAGCCGCGACACCTGTTCTGCGCCTGGCGTCGACCCGATCCACAATTTCATGGACTATACCTACGATAATTGTAAGAGAAGATGGGATATAAAATGTCACTGTGCTAATAACTGAGTAGGTATGAACGAGTTCACCCCCGGACAAGCTATCCGTATGAATGCTCTCTTCGCTACATTTCGCGGTAACAGTAGTAGTGGGTTTCTCCCAAGGAGGAAGGCTACGTGATGGCCTGCGTGAGTTTAGTTTAAGCAGGAGATGTTATGGCCATCTCTTCTAATTGATAATAGATAAGGGCATAAATAGTTGATGTTTATCCAATCGCTTCTTTACTCTGTCGTAGTGGTTGGTAGCTGCGGCAATTTTGAAGAAATGAATCCAAATATTGTCCAAAAGCTACATACTTTCTCTGTATGGCAGATTTGTACATTAGCAATACTAAACTCTGTAGATGCACTACGAATCAGAATGGACTTGTACTTTGCCAATGCAGATCTCAACACACCATTAAGCTTGGAGCCTGTGCCTGAAATTCATCTGTGTGATAGTGTTATGTTCAACATCGAGGAATGAGTTAGATAGTGGAGTAATATAAAATAAATTAGTTGTACAAAGCTTTTAAGGTTAGACTTCATCTTCAAATATATGTTCGGAGTTGAAGTTGAAGTACCACGAAATGATATGATTAGATGATCCGATTAGATAGAAGATTAAAGCTAACTGGATCAGGACTACCTACCGAGATGTTAAAGTTTGTCTCGCGTTACCTGGCCAACGGAACCCCAGCCCTAATACGCTACGCTGGCTGAAGATTCCGTTTTCGGCGAACTGAAGCGTGGGTTATTTTTAGTCTGTCAGACAGCTTGGATACGGCGTGGCTACGCGCTAGCGAGAAAAAGCCGTATGACAGACTAAGTTATTTTTGACGCCGAGAGGCTCAAGTCACGTGATAGGAAGGAGATGTCGGGTGCAAGGCAATGTTAGAGTTAGCTTTCTTTTTTCTAGCTCTCTATCGCTGGTGCCGAATAACAGACTAGCAATTTCCCCGCTGCGCGGAAGCCTTGTTGGGTGAACGTCTAATCGAGACTTGCATTTTCTATGCGTACCTGTACTCTTCTCTATAAAAAAGGTATATACATCGGCCGGTTGCAACTTAGACCCACCGAACTACGTGCTCCATCTTGTCATTCCGTCACTCACAAGTTGGAACTTCCTTGGCTTATCACTTTATAAAGGCCAGCCTTGCAAATGATCTTTTTTGCGCAGGTAGTTCGCTTGAAATTTAATTCAAACTTACTAGATCGCGCAGCCATGGATGAGTGGATATTTATATTAAACGCAAATATATGATCGGTATGTTAGGGTTGGTTTGCTTTTCCCACAGCACAGCCAAGCGTAGACGAAGATATTAGGTATAGTACCGAAACCGGGTTTAAACAAGGCGCAGGGTACTGAAGCTACATATCGACCCCGCTCGGAAACCTCCCATATATCGCCCCCCCTCCAGAAGCTTCAGCTCTAGCCAGTTTCTCAACTTTCATGATCACCAATGGAGGCTTTCAGTACCGGTGCAAGCGCTATGGCCTTTATAGGCATCACTGGCCAACTCATACAAGGCACCAACTTCCTTATCAACCTCTTTCACGCTATAAAAGATGCCCCAGAGGATGTCGTAGCGTTACGAGACGAACTCGAAACTCTTCTTGCAATCCTGCGGGGAACCCGTGGTATCCTGCAATGCCTGGGAGATTCCAGATTAAGCTCGGTCACCGAAAATTTGAATCTAGCACTCGCGCAATGTTTCTCCAGCATCGACGGCTTAGTAGAATTGGTGCGGGAGTGTGAGCCACGTGCGGGGGGAGGTAGTTAGGAACGGTTTCGGAAACGGCTTTTATCTGCAGTTCACGCCAAAAAAATTTCAAAGCATACTCAAAAGTTAGAGTGGGCCAAAACGACACTCCTGAATGCGATGCTTATCGTTTCAAGGTAGGTTTTCGGCTTGCTAGCCTGACAGATCACTTACAAGTCGCAGCCAGCTTGCTATCAACCACCATTCGGTTCCTCAGAATAGGTTATCCTCCATATCAGCGGACGGTGGGAGAATTCTCGCTGGTGTATCCGAGGTGGAAGTTTCGATGAACCAGCTTCACTCCATAGTCGATGGACTGCTCGGGATAGCAGATCTACCAGATATGCTTAATTCAATCCAACATACGATCGAAAAATGTGTGAGGGCTGAATTCCGCAGAAGCAAGCATACGCACTTGGTTTGGGACAGGGAGGATATTCAAGGACCAGTGAGCAACGATGGACGACACTTGATGGCAACAAAACCAATAAATGCTGTGACATCGCAAGACGCCTGGTACGACCAGTTCTGGAGGAGGAAACGCGTGGTTACCAGAAGAACTGGACGCGATTACTCTTCCTGGTTTGGGATTTCCGCTTGGCTTGGGGTTGTAAGGGTTCAGGAACGAACGGTCAAAACGTACGAGAAAGAAGAGAACGGCGAACCGACAAATCTCAGGGAGACGCTGGAGATGGATATATTTTTCACGCCAGCCCCTTGGCTACGGGATAAGCGATTTACGGCAACAGCTCTTCGATGGATCGATTGTCGACTTCAGCGACCGTCCCTCACGATCAACCTTCAATGCGTGAACGTTATCAGTGACGATTCACCCATTTGGGAAGCGGTGTATTCCTGCAATCTCCGTGAGATACGCCGTTTGTTTGACCGGGGGTTGGCGTCGCCTGCAGATAGAAACACTAATGGGTATACTCTGTTGCATTGGCTTATGGAAGTATTAATCCCTCATCTCGATCCGAGTCGCTGTCTCTACTGTGTGCTAATGTTTGCCAAATTTTATAGCATAGATTTGGTGATGAAAGCATCCACCAGAACCATATCCTGCCAGTATGTCGTTATTTCGTGGATCTCGGGTTACATCTTGTTACAGCGGGCCCAAGCGATAGATTGTGGTAGGTCTTGTACTGTGACCCAAAAATTTGGATGATTGAGAATCTAAAACTGCGGAAGTCTACCACTAGGTGTCGACTACCCAGCGTTCATGGATGCGACTCATTTTCACACTTTTTTCCGTCTGTTGATGGAAAGCCTCGAAGATACTTGCCTAGATACAGATTCATCATGGTTTTCCCTTGGTAGAATTTTGGTGGGATTTAAATACCTCATAGAACTCAACTGGAGACCTACGGTGGCCTCACTAGCACTCCAGATCGCAGGATCGCCACAGAAATGGTGTCCATCCTCGATCAATATCCTGCGAGGCTATTTTCGAAATGTCATTCATGGCCTGTGTTGGGGTTCCCCGGATTATGTTTCGGCATTTAAGGACCTAGTGCGTATACTGGGGGTAGCTGCATTCGGTTCGAATGGTTATCTTTGCTGCGATGACCATTCCCGGCCAATACTTGCTGTAGTGCTTGATCATTCGGTGCCTTTGAGATCGGGTGTAAAATTAGGGCTATTGAAAGTTCTCCTTGTGCAAGGCGCAGATCTCTATGGGACAGTGCGTGCTTTTGCACTGGACAAATTCTTCCATCCAGTCAATCACGCGCGCGACCCGTTGGACAAGATACGCTACACTCATTTCTCAGTTAAAGACTTTGCTATAAGTCGTGGTTGTTTGAGCGAATGGTTAGAGCTCGAGGCCAATATCGATGATATTAATTACTATCCACGGCCGAAGCCCTGGGCAGAGAGGCAAATGCTATATGGCAACGGTATCGAGGAATTAGTCTACAGCTCCAATTCCATGGATGCGAAGAAAATCTCACCCGCAGCCGAGAGGACTTCAATAATGTCGTTTTTACGTTACCGCCTAAGCTTCCTCTTTTTACGTCTTTCCATACTTTTTTTTGTAATTTTTTTTGTCATTTTATGCGTTATTGTAAACGCTATTTTGGACGTCTTTCCATGCGTTATTTTGTACGTCCTTCCATACGTTATTTTGTACGTCTTTCCATACGTTATTAAACTATAACGTTGAATATGCTTTTCATAGGAAAGGTGAAGCAGACATGGGTTTGAGAGTGACGGAGGCGGTGTGGTCTATTATCAAGTTTCATTTTATTGTTATCACGGCGGATAATATGCTTGTCTCATGTCTATGTCTTCCTAGGGGTTTCTTGGTGGTTCATCTTGAATTAGGTATTGATGTTCGTCTGTTTAGGGAATCGAAGGTAGTAATAAAGTCTCGGTCCGATTACCGTGATCATGAATGAGAATGAGACTACTAAAATAAAGTGAAGAATCAGGATAAGCGCCAAGCCAGTTAATTAATAGTGGTAGTAAAGTCCTATAAAGGGACATTTTTGAAACCTTGGGCCTCAACGCTGACCCGAACCTAATTTTTAGGCTATTAGTTACCACTTTGGGTGGTTTCAAGGTCCGGATCAATATCTAAGATCCTACTGCTGGTAGGCATTTTCGACTATATTCATTCTGCCGTTGGAGGAGACAACCTGATTGTCATGTAACGATCGAAGCTGCGCATACTGCCTGTGCCGTCTCCTTAGCTGATACACCGTTCATAGAACGGAGCGAAACAATCACCTTTCCCTGCAGTGGTATTCTGCACCGAATACACATACAAAGTACTGAACATCAATTTCATTGCCCGATTGAACTTCACCTCAGAGAACCCGTCAACTGGCCACACCTTTGGTGTATTGTATGCGTGTTTGGTACAATACTCCACTGTACACGTATTGTATAGGAGGGGGAGGGTGGAGGAATCAATAATACCACGGTACCCTGTTAGGATACGCATATTGACATGCAATTAGTAGCACATACCGTATTACTACCGTGCTAGAAAAGCTTGATACTACGAACCCCAACACAGATCTAGTAAATTCCGTAGAGATCGCATAGTACGATAGTCGTAAACAATGGCACTTTTCATCTACACGTATCTAATGTAGTATTCTCTCACTTTTCTCGTGCGGGTACGATACGAGGGGGCCTAGGCTGAGGATATTTTAGTGCTATTGATTTTCCTAGGGAATGAATCGATCGTACAAGCATCTGTATCGCCCCGTACAGATAAGTATGAGCGCTTTAATATCGAATGGTACTTGGCCCCTCTATGTGGAGGGTTCAGGATTTCCTCGCTGTACCCAACACAATGTGCATGTGCGCCTATTTTTGTATCATTTGTTGCTGATGACAAGTACTCCAAATGCATCGACATACCACATTTTAGCATCCGGTCAGAGCTGTAGGCGCTACTCCCCGAGTTTGTATTTACAAATTTTATGATTATTCCGGTTTCAGAATTATTTTCTTCATTGGGGACCTTTTCTGTTCCTTTTTCAAAAGACTGTACGTATTGACATACCAAGTATGTATACATACAAGTCTGTATTAAGTAGGTATATTCAGTCCTGCACAATCCTCAAGGGCTGTGGTTCTGAAACACTTAGTTACAGCCACCCAACTGTACATACGGGCTGTGCAGCTGTTTGTTGTTCTCCAATGGTTGTAGCAACGGATCCCCGATCCATGCGTATCGACCTTTTAGTTAATTTTGGTCCGCCTCAAAGTTTAGTATCTCTTCCAAACTTCAGACTCAGGTACTCGGTGCAGGCAATAAAGCTTTGGACACCTTTTTGGGTAATGGATCTTGCTGTGAGAGCAGGGTGTTGACTAGGGGGGAGCCGAGCCTGAAGTCAGTGTGCACCAACCATGCTGTTTCTTGTGAAATTCAAACCGCATTTTACCCAAAGTTCCATGTAGCGCTCTCAATTATTGCTAGATCCGTGTGGTTACTGCCAGAACAGGTGTGTCCGAATCTTTATTCTTGCCCCGAGTAAGGCATGCTAGGCGCCCGCTACTCTATGTCACGTGCGCCGGCTCCACACGTCACAAGATCTCGTCCCGCACCGAACAAATGTTATAACTTCCACTTTCACATACTACTATGGACTGGTAAAGATCGACATCTACACAGGGAAAAAGGGTGGCCGTCGACCGGTCTTCGTGTTTAACTGACGATTAGAATACATACTTAGAGATTCGATCCTCAACACTCTAGAAAGCAACAAGTACACAACCAGAATGAGGAGGATATATCTCATTCCCTATACCTGCGCAGTGGTACTCTGCATGTTCACCTGCTCTTTCTTTGAATCCGACAAGAAGCTGAAACTATCAACGTGTCACATCAGATGCGCCACGTGTGAGATGACGCAGAAATATTCTAACACGTGAATGTGCAGGCCCTGACCCCGCAGCACCATTGCCCATCTGATTCACGATCTTGATCAGCACGACCCAAACCGTAAACTATGAAAGACCGGTAGTGTAGGGAATTAGCAGCAATATCTCAGCCTTGCACTCAAATATATGGGTAACAATTCAGCTTAAAAGCGACGCGAACGAGCCTAGGCCATCAATATTGCTCAATCGTATACTCTAAACTCTTGCAGCATGGCTCCCCCCGAACATGTTAACGGCGCGCCAGAGTCTGAATTTGAACTCTGGCTATCCCAGGACTTTTCGCAGCTTAACAATTTCCTTGCCAGTAAACCTGCACCGGCACCACATGATAAGCTGCTAGAGACTGAGCCCTCTGCTTCGGTAAGACTTACCCTCCCCCAACCCTGTCCTGCCGCTAACCGCTAACTTTCAGCCGCCCTCGAACTTGGATACCTCATGCTCACTTAATACCGTCGCCAATAATGAGTACTCGAACATCAAGAACATGCAACCGAGAACGTCAGACATATACAACTGTCCCTTAAGCGATTCGGTTTGCGAAGACATAGAAGACTACATCTGCCATATCAAAGCACATGCCGATTACGAAGGTGCGCATACATGTAGCATTGAAGGTTGCGGTAAAAGCTTCCGCAAGCTGCGGACTCTGCTGCGCCATATGCATCAACATCACCCGGTAACCGAGGATCCAAGCAATCGCCACAACCTCCCGTTTGAAGCCTACTGTCGAGCACGACTTCCCTGGTTCAATTCTTCAATGGGACTATTTATGATAGAACCTGTTAGACTTTGGCGGGAACATCTATCCCATGATCAGCTTCGGGCAGTTTGTTCAAATTGCGGGAATCACGTTCGTCTCTATGAGCGACTAGGTATGTGTGGAATATTTGGGCAGTGGATTCTACACGCCGTCAAGGTTAGTGATATTTCTTAGCTCCTGGGACACCGTGCGATCACTGACGGAGTATTAGTGCCACAAATACCGAAATCCCGCAGAATCGGATTTACCGCCATTCGAACGGTACATCTGCAGCAGTTCAGAGGACGAAGGCGCAGAAATAACCGAAATAATCGAGGGCTCGTTGACCAACAAGAGTCCACCGTCCCCTGAGGAGGATAACCTTGCCAATTATCAAGACTATGAAGATGATGCTATGAGTAACAGCGCTGGTAGTTCAATATCCGCCGTGAACAGCTACAGCAGTACATCCGACACTTCATTCATTGCGAAACGCAAACAAGCATTACGATACAAAAAGCGTCGAGAAGCCCGAAATCCAAAGGCCTCACGTCGTGGAATATTCCAATGTTCTTTCTGCATGGCTGATTTTGTCAATACCGGAAACTTGCATCGTCATGAACGCGAGGTCCACCTCACGGTGGAGCGTTTCGTGTGCGAACCTTACAGCATGGAGAATGTTCGCGGAAAATTTTGTCCATACTGCGGAAAGCCATTCGACCTGGTCCACGATCCAACTAGAGGGGAATACGTCGATCAATACGGATGTGGATGCGGTGAAGCAGCACGATTATGTGCAAACAAACCATTGGAAGAGCGGACATTCACGCGGAAGGATCACTTTATACAGCATTTGAAATGTATACATGGGATCTCACAGTGGCCGGAAGGATTCGACGCTTGGTCAAAGTCAGTCAGTTCTTTGCCTCAAACATCAAGGTGTGGTTTCTGTGGAAGTACTTTCAATGACTGGAACGAAAGGAAGGCTCACATTGTATCGCATTATCGCTCGGGAATGAAGATGGAGCAATGGGAGGGGGACTGGGGGTTGACGCCAGAATGGGAACGTTTGTTGCAGCAAGCAATCCCGCCCCGTGATCGGGCCGACGTCAAACTGTACGCGAAAAAACAACCGTGGTGGAAGCCGCAGAGTGGCGGAGTTTCTACTTGGCTCGAGCAAGTGTATCCGCCTGAGCTGTGATATCAGCAGGCGTCTTTGGTATTTCACTTCTCTTTGTATTGTACTTCGGGCTCTTTACAAGTAAGGTATTAAAAGTTATGCTGTTATTTATCTTAGGGCGGTGTTAAGGTTTCTTCCCATTGGATTTGTACGGCAATAGTTAAGTCTTTTACTCTGTATAGGCACATGTGCTTGTGTTGTATTTCGAGTTTCTAGTTTTGCGTCGGTGGCCCCTAAGTGAATGAGGATAGGCTCAGTCATAGCAAGATCTAAAGTTCCAAATACGTTGTTGTACGGCATATTTCTGCTTTGTTAGCTACTCGTATCCGCAATACGTGCCCACAAGTTTAAAATCCACTTTTTCGGTGATTTCTTCGCACAACCCTAACCCTCCATACTCAGCGAAGCGATTGCTCATCCCTTTACACGCCTGGTTTTCTTTGGTTAGTTGCACTCTCCACTTAATCGAATAGAATGATGCATATCATACAATATTTGACCAATTAGCGGCCTGGGACTGTTTAGTCGACGAATGAGCTTGCAGGGCTGAAAACCGTTATAGCCGAAAACCGGGCATCTACGGTATACGGTCAACAAAACCTCGTTCCCTACTATGTCTTAAATCTAATGTAGGTGAGGCCTGGAGACGGTTTCCTAAGAGGTATTTGAGGACACCTACCGCATTACTTTACAGGGGAGCCTTATTTTGGTTGCGCACATGACTTGCACGGCGTTGCGCGCACGCACGTGGGCGTCAGAATCGATCGCCAGCTCAACACTTGTAATAGCATTCCGGAGCCTTCTTTTTGCACGGTGCTCAATCAGGTTTCATTTGCTACCCCGCACTTACTGGGATATGTCGTATGTCGGGTTTCGCAGTGCACATCAGGGTTGATCAGGAATATAGCCTTGGTTTAGCCGCGCAACAATGAGGGTTCCTCTAAAAATGCGTGTTTATAGAGCCAAGGAGATCTATGAGTAAACGGAGAACTACTAGACAGATATGCGAGTGCTCAAACAGTTTGAAACAAAGGAACCAAGGAACAAACTCGACCAGAGACAAGCCCACAGCTACAGTTTTCCATATTCTTCCAAAGCTGCAAATCGCATCAGTCACAAAAAGCACCTATCAATAAGCCCTAAATATTCGCACTCGTAGATCTAGAGTGGTTTAGCAGACTGTCACAATGTCGTCCTCTTGATTATCAGGAACCACTAGCAACAGTTAGCTGGCGGTCAACCCAAGCCAATCTTTCTGGGGGCTTACAAGAAGGGGGTGGTGGCGGTTCATCGTCTATCATCGAAGAGTTCCAATAAAATGGATCATCTTCATATACTGCACTTATATTAGCAACGCAGCTTATTATGTGACTTCTGGGATTCCGTACTGAACGGGGTTGGGGGAAGTTTCTTGATACGATCCATTTGCATCAGGGACGCTAACTCGTAATCTTCGGCCCCCGGATTGTATTTGTCCTCCGGGTTGTGGGCAAATAGTGGTATCTCAGTGCCCGGAATACTGAACGGAGTTGGTGAAAATTTCTTGATACGGTCCATTTGCATCAGGAACGCTAACTTGTAATCGTTGGCCTCTGGATCGTATTTATCCTCCGGGTTGTGGATGAATAGTGGCATCTCAATATCTGGAATGGGGGCGTGTAGGGATGGTGTTTGGCCCTGAGGAATGAAGCTGGATGGCTGGGAAACCGGGCCGACGGTTTCACCACGAACCAAATCGTGATTGTACCGCGCTTGGATCGTTCCGGCAGCCTTGATGCGGCTTCCGTACTCTGGCTCTGCACACATAATCGGCAGAGGCGCCTCCATTATTCGCAACTGATTGTTGAGCGTCCGTTCCGGGTCATTAAACCGGCACAACGTCGCCTGTTGTGCATACCGAGCCGAGACTGGATAATCCGGATAGGCCTCCTTCAGTCCTAGCCAAACATCAGAATATCCAAATCTCAGTATATGTAGACGAGCAAGAAGGACTAACTATTTGTGGAATCTTCCGAGTCATAAACTTTCCGGCCACTCTTATCGTACAAGTGTGAGCGCAGCTCCTGTTTGCTCTTCGAGGTTCCAACACGTTTGACCAATGCCGCCATCTCTGGGCCAAGATTTGAGCCCATTCTGTGGAGAGTACAGATTTGTTCCTTGGTTAGTTTGTGTACCGCTTTTAGGTGTTTATTATGCTTGGCGGCGCTACCGAAGGTCTTTTTGCAGCAAAAGAAAGGTACCAAATGCGTCGTAAGAATGTGTGCCCTGTTCCTGTTCAGTGTCGCTTCTTGCGCTCGAAGGATAATAAACACTCCCACCTCGTCCGTTCAATGTTATCGAAGAATATGCTCCCCAAATTAGCTGTAGTGGTTTCCTGAGGTGTTGCTGTAGGTTGCAGCTTCTTTTCCTCGCAAATGGGACAGGCGGTTATGCCATGTACTTCGTCGCAGTGTTTCCTATTTCATGTTAGCACCCACAATACCCCTCTAATTCCCGGAAAACATACAGCTGCTGCTGAGGTTCTTCAAACCGATAATTCCGACACCTGTGCTCTGCCAAACCCTGCTTCGCTTTTTCGAAAACTGGGCACCGAAGTGCCCCACCAGTCGTGGGGGCGAGAGCATCCCCCGTTTTGGAATGTATCTTGTTCCGTTTGTGATTCCTGCGTTCCTTCTCTGGCTGAGGGGTTCTTCGGGGCTCTTCTACTTCTGAAGGTAGCGATACCTCGTCCCGCTTGCGCTTCCCTGCCTCCGTGATGCCCTTCGGATTACTATAGTTAAGCATTCCTCCAAGAGCCGTATCCCATGTTCCGTATGCAATATATGCATCGTCGAATTCTTGGATTATCGACCGTGACAATCGTACGTAGTCGATGCGGCCGGCGTGGAGCGAGGACCAAGATGGTTCGGTCTGGTATCGCAAGAATGCTGACTATACATATGTCAGCTTTGGTATTCAGTAGCATAAATGGAAGAGGTAGGGTTAATGTGCCTGGTTGTCAACGTTTTCGACGATCATTGGGTTAGAACTAGTGACCTGCTGTGTGTCGCACATCCAATGCAGGTACCACGTCACAACAAGGCGCGCTGATGTAACCTCCGTATAGTAGATGGTAAACTGGTAGTTTCGTAATAGAAGTGGGAGAGGTGGTTAAATTTGTCCAGTGGTTTGGAAGGGAGCAACTGAACTTTTTCATAAGAACGGGTCTTGGGTTGGACGCTCCAGCAAGCTGGTAATATAGCCTGAGAAAATGTGCCAGGTGCAGGGATTCGACTTTCGACCTCAACAGCTGAAAGTTTGCTTTGCTGGCAACGAGGCTGACTGGTTGTTCTGCACATTTTATGACAACATAACCTCAGGCTTGAGGCACAAGCAAGGAATTAACTAAGGTTGCAACGTTTGCTAGTCTCGACGAACAGGCCTTTTAAACTCGTCGTATATTCTCATACTTATTGCTTATTGAATATATCAAGCGTATACTGCTTATGGATTTGTTTGTTTATAATCATATTGTATTCACCCGCTTGCGGGTATGAGATACATTTTCCTCCTTTCCCAGCAATTTGACACCCTCTTTCTCCCCACCTTGTTACCCATAAGTAGTTTAGGAGAGGCGGACGGGTTTAAAGGCTATGGTACTCGAAGTGAAACGCCCTCCGTTGCGTAGCGGTCGCGGGTGAGGAGGCGCAACTTAACTCGAAGGGTTCTCCTTAGGGCAGTGGCAAATTCAACCTCGAGTTTTGATACCTGACACGTGAGCGGATCTAACAGCTATTTGATAGATAGATCTTGGCCTCGGCCCAGGCTCTTGGAGTGGTGATTGGCGATTGGCTGTGAACTATTATTAAGCATGTCATGTGATACACGTTTGGAATTTGGGATTTTCATAAAGAGCCTGGAAAACAAGTCGAGCGCATATGAAGTAGATTTCGAGTTTTTAACAACAACCCCCACTTGTATGCAGAGAGTACAGTCATTGCCTTCTCAACTGCGCGCTTCTCGCTGTGGTACTCATTTTCTTGTATCTTACCTGCATGTTGCATGCGCAGCAAGATAGAAAGAGCAATCTAGTACTCAAAGAGAATGCTACAGCAAAAGCATCCCAACCCACACATTTGCACTTTTTGGTAAGCTACAGTGCACAATTTAGATAGTCTAGTGCATACCTAAAGCGCACTACATAACTGTGTGGATCTTGAAACTATGCAAAGGCTCTATTTTGGTGAGAACCTCTCTACAATCGCAGCTCACTAGAAGACTAACATACTGGTGCGCTTTAGATATGCGCTGGACTACCTCCATTGGGCACTGTGGCTCACTAAAAAGCGCAGCTGTGTAGGTTAGGACACTCTTGCTGTAGCATTCTATATGAGTGCTAGATGGCTCTTTCTATCTGACTACGCAAGCAAGATACAATAAAATGGGTACCACAGCAAGAAGCGCACAGTTGAGAAGCAAATGACTGTACTCTCTGCATGCAAGCGGGGGTTGTTGTTAAAAACTCGAGAATCCTCTTAGCAGCGCAGTTGACTTATTTTCCAGGCTCTATATACAATTATACAGAATCATGCATCACATCACATGCTGTACTCCATAGTACTCATCCATCATATACTTCATCACGCCAAATATACTTGAGCCTGAACCGAGGCCAGATAGATCTAGATTATCATTATCATGATCATCTTTAGTCTCAGCTCTCGCATCCGTCCGATGCTAAAAATGTCGTCAATTAAGATGCATGCGCAGTGAGAACCTTTTAGCATTAGGTTAGGGTTTCCTTGATGTTTTAATCATTTTGAATCCGGCCGTTAGTTAGCGGCCATACAAATATCTTTTCCCGCTGCTCCTGATCCGAAGGCTAATCCCACTACCCAATGATGTCACGTGACCTACCGCAGTGTCCAATTTCTCTGAAATCAAACATCTACAACATAATCATTCCTCTACACATCAAACTTGCGCTGGTGCCAATGGCAAGATCTTCGTCCCTTCTCTTCTCGCAGGCTCAATCTTTGTATACCAGTGTTTCGCGACACTAATTGGATATTCATCAAACTCGTTTCCCGCACTCAAACTCGCCCATAATTCTTCCGTAAAATCCTTCAGCTGCATCCCCATCAACCGCCCGTTTTTCAGATTTGTCTGTACATCGGAACTATTACCCCTAATCATGGATAGGACTCTACCAGGCTGAAACTTCTCATCATGCAGTTCTATCTGCACAGCCGGTGGTATAATCTCGATTACACGCACACTGCTGTCCTTCAGGTGAGCGCGCAGCGGGATCAGGAATCGATGCAGAACTGCCTTAGTAGCGCAGTAGTTCGGGCTGCGACCAGGCCGAGCGCTGAAGAGGTGTACACTAACCCGGCCTGGCCTTTTGTCATCAGAAAGGGCAAGAAGGCTTTGGAGAGGAAGATGTGAGCGGTGTAGTTTGTCGTCACTTCCTCTTCGATGACGGATAGGTCAACTGTTTCGGGTTTGGAGAAGTTGAAGCCCCGCTGGATACCGGAGTTGCAAACGACGGCGTCAAGATCTGGGTGGTCTTCTGTCACCCTGCGCGAGGTTTCAGCTTCCGCTTGATGTTGTTTCTATAGGGAACATGGAACCCACTTTTTGGCCCAGTCGGCGATTTCGGAAAGCTTGGTTACATCGAACACGTATGAGGAAATTTTGGTGCCTGCTACCGCGCCGCCACTGTGTTGCGAGATGAATTCGTCAAGCTTAGCTTGTCGTCGCCCGACAATGATCATCTTGCGTCCTTTATTCAGTAGTCTTTCAGCCAAGGCCCAGCCAATGCCGCTGGTAGCACCAGACCTCCCAACGGTTGAACCAGTGCACTGCTTGTAAAGAGTTAACCAGTGCGGTATCTAGTTAGTTCTTGGCAGTGCAGTGCAGTTGGTGGAGGCTCACAGTGCAGTGCAGTGCAGTTTGTAAGTTCAAAATCCACTGGTTCACTGCTGGTTAGTTAGTTTGCCACTCATTACCCATTCCACTTCTTGTTAACACAGGATTTTGGCCGAAAGGTCTACGAGTTTCCAGATGACCAGCGAAGCTGTTAGAATGGACTAGAGAGAGGTTGCTAATGATCTGAGTCACAATGTAGACTCATGTATAGTTAGTCGCTCGCCACTTGCATAGCCACTGGTCAATTTGTAATGTATGTTCACAATGGTTTCTCTGTGGAATCTCAAGATTTTCACCCAAGGTTCAGGATTTTCATGACTTTCCTTGAGTAAGGAAGATAAGTTTGAAAGTAATGTGCTATGTACAGCGTGGGCAAGGGTTAGAGCTGGCGAAGAAAAATTCATGGCAGTACTGTACACTGGTTCGAACCAGTTAAGATCAATGATTCCACCAGTCCAGCAATGGATCAGTCCAGACCGGAACCGTCCAGTCCAGTCCAGGTCCAGTCCAAGAAATTTTTGGACTGGGATCGGACCGATCCCAGATGCTGACAGACTGGACTGGGCTTGGTCCGGACCGATCCCTCACAGTGTCCAGGGTTAGGGTATACTTTCCCGGTTGTTAGTCTTTTAATGGGGAAAATATATCTCGATGGAGCCGAATAGACAGACAGAAGTGGTATAATTTCGATCAGAGTGGGTATTCGGGGGTGAGTGGTGATAAAAAGTGAGGATGAGGCATGTTTTCGGTAGTACTTGGCTAAAAAGCAATGTCAAAATTATATGCGTAAATGGATCGGTCCAGACCGAGCCCGTCCAGTCCAAGACTGCCAGTCTGTGGATCGGTCCAGTCCGACCTTCCCATTAGACCGGACTGGACTGAGCCCTACCGCGGACCGGGATCGTCTGGACTGGTGGAATCATTGGTTAAGATAGTTGAACCGAATATATACAGTTGAACCAGTTGTCAACCAGTTCATTGCACTGGTTTAGCGTGCAGTGCAGTTTGAACAATTAAGTAGTTGGTGCAGTGCAGTTTCCCCGCGGAAACCCAACTGGTTTCCACCGTTGGGAGGTCTGGGTAGCACCGACCACGAGAATTGTTTGGAAGTTGAAAGCTGTCATTGTTCCTGTGTTATTATAGAGTATATAAATTTTCGTCGAGGGCTTTCCACTCGGTGCAGATTCTTGTCTACATATACAAACTTTGTGGTAGCGCAAGGGCTAAGCCACTGTGCATGCACTATAGCCTCGTGTTCGGCAATACGGCATCAGGTGCAAATACAAGGATCAAAACTAGACTTGAATGGGTGTGGGTGGCATAAATTTGGCTGCCGTGATGTGCTGCTTTTGTTGTATGCTATCAATGTGCTCTGTAATCCGTTAGAAACCATCAAAGGTTTGTTAATTCATTGGTACGAAAACCCCCATAACGTTAGTCCAGCAGTCACTTATTGCTCTACTCAGGACGACGTAATATAAACTGTTCATTTGCACCACAGCATTTTCCGTTACGATTTAGTGAAAGCTTATCCAAACCTCCTCTGTTTGGTCTCTCGAGCTCTTCTTTCCTAATGATCATCTCATAGCTCGTGTATTTGCGGATTTGTCATTCTTCTGTAATTTGGATTTAGTCGCAGGCAAATTATGTATAGCCAATGTAGACAACAGTACGTCTTCGGTATGAATCCAATATGTATTTTAATTTTGGGGGCTTATAGTTACTAAACGATACTCGTATGTGCAAAACACCTGATGTGCAAGGAAAGCAGGACATAAGATATATTCAACCTCTGAACAGACAGGACCTGCAAACGACTATCACAAGATATCCAAAGAGATCATTAATTGCGTATAGAATAGAGAAATCGAAGCAGCACGTATTTCGGCAATTGACGTTTTGCATGAAAGACAGAGACAGCTAGAGAATTAAGAAAGACTAAAGATTCCCATGCTCCATACTCGATGGGAAGATTTCCCTAGCACCAATTAAGATATCCTGTAATTTTTGTTTAGTTATTTATAATTGTAAATATGAAAGGAGTTGCACATACCACTACCGGTGCAACGGTTGAAATAGTAGGCAGACGAGTAATATCCGTTTTCGGCTCTAACCCAGTAGCTGAAAGAAAAGAAAAGGAATAAGCAGTTAATCCCCAGAAAAAAACCGAATCGCCACTCAGACTCACCGATTTCCGTTAACCCTCTCGCCGTTGGTGATGCAGGTGAACGTCACCTGTTGTCTACGCGAATAGAATCCCTGTGCCGGACATTGTCTGCGGTTGTTCCTGGTGCAGGTCCTGTAGGGTACGCGGTCTTGTGTGCATCTGCAAGTGATTGTCCTGGGCCTGGGAGATGATCTGAAGTTCCGGTCTGTGGATGTGGGTGCTGGTACTGGTGGGCCGTCCTGGCGTTTAACGTGTGGCTGGGGGAATGCATCGGCTTCGGCATCGGCGTCTGGTTCGGGGAATGCATCGGCCTTCGCTTCGGGGAAAGCAATTGCTTCTGCTTCAGGGAGGGGGACGGGTTCAGCAGCGGCAACTGCGACAGGTTCCGGGTTAGGAGCGGCGAAGGCTAGGAGGGGGAGGAAGACGACAGGGAGGAGTGCGAAGAGCTTCATTTTTGTGGTTGGGATTGATCGGGTTCTTTAATGACGCTTGATTGGATGAAAGGGGAGCGGATGCTGTTTTCGGATGTCTTCGAGGTTTGCAGTGGAGAGGGACGGTAGACGAGGAGGTAACCTAGCCTTTTATGCTCAAATTCGTCTATGAGGGATCAATAGAGGCTCGAAGGGATTCCCACAACCTAACACCTTATTCGTTGAGGTATTACTCCGCCATGAGGCAAGCGTGACCAAAACTGTGCCGTGCTTAAAATCTATAAAAGTGTTTTCGAGACCTATGGGATACGAAAACACTGCGTACCGGTTTGTGTCTCATTTTATGATGCATATTGACCAAACTACCGATTGTCTATGAATAGTTGGTTCAGCCTTCAAACAGAAGCGATGGCGATGGAGACCCTTGGCCACGATGCTGTGTATAGTATGTTGGTCATATTTAGTCGGCCGTGGTTGCACAACGCCAATCATGATGACGTACCTTGGTTGTAAGAAGATCAATAGCGAAGAAATAGCACTTCCACCCAGGCCAATGGCTGGCGAATGGTTTACGGGGTTGAATCATTGCAAACGCAGGACCGATTGTGATCCTGTCAACAAGTTAAATTTATGTAAGAGGTACAAATATTTTAGGGCTGAGAATGTCGTGGTCGTACGAGATATTGTGGGGAAATCAGGCACAGAAACACACGTGCCAGCTAACAGCCAATGATAAAAAAAAAGAGCCAAGCTGATCCCTACTAGTTATAACAGCAGTACCGCTGTCGAGTGGTCTCGTTTAGGTAGCTTACCGACATCGTTGCCAACAATCTCATTAATCAAAATTGTCCCTGGAAGTTAAGCTCTTAGTCGACCGGATGTATTCGCTTCTTATTGGCGGGTGAGAGTGGCGGCCAATCAGAGTCCCAACACATCCAATTCAACATGAGCGCCAAATATAAGTTAAGGGTCACCCTAGATCCAAGCTATCGGTTTTGTCCAGTCAAGTCGGCGAGCAGTTGGAAATGGGAGGCGGGCACTCTGAGGGAATAGCAAAGCCCGAATTCGGGCTTTGCCATTCGTGAACTGAACACTGAACATAGATGAAATGCAATCCAGACAGCTAGTTTAAGATGAAAGCGGTCTCTAACACGTTCATTGGATAGATTTAGAGTGTGTCGATCAGTGGTGCCATGGTTTTGGGTTGCAGCTAGACATTGGTGCACCATGGGACGAACTCTCGGTAAAGACGGTACTGGCAAACACCATCAATTCTGCAACCAGAGTACCAGTGGTTGACCCGATAGCCTCGTGACCCGAGACCGGCGGTGCAGCAGTGTAGGGCTAAAGAATTTACCCACATGTCAGAACATTCATCTATTTTTACATTGTACGCATACGAGCAAGGAATACTATCGCGTATAGACTAACTACGCTGCGCCTTCTGGTCTTCTACGATTGGGCCCAATACCTGGGGTATGTCGGATTGTAGCGAATTCTTGAGATTCTGGTTGCATTTGCCCTTAGAAGCTTGAGGGCAACAAGAAGGTGTCGTGGCGTATTGTAGCAACATGTATATGGGCACTGGCCCACTTTTCAGCCCTTGTTACGGACAGCACACTCTTATCTCGTAGCGCGAAGTGTTGCCTAGCAGAAAAGGCACTTCCTAGGCTGGCCATTGGTATCAAGGGCGAGCTTGGTGCTGCTTGGGCACATTACCATTGTCGTTTGTGGTCCACACCGGCCCGAACTATACTTATCTCTGGTATAGTTAGGCCGATTTCGTCTCTTCCCGCCAGTACCTTGCATCTCTGGAATAGATTGCAGAAAGATCAAGCGATCGGCACTTCTAGAAGTCTGCAAAGCAAGTTACCAAATCGGCACCGTTCGACCAAAAATAGAAGTATTCTCTCGTTGTCAATCCGAAGAGGCGGAATTCATTGGATAACAAACGCCTTTGTTACCTGGTACGGCATCCCAATGTCCCCATTCGATTCCACGTGCACGAATTCCTTAGAGCATTGACTGCTCGTTCTATAATAGGAACTGGCTCATGCGTACCATGATCGTTGGTTCTGGAAGTATAGGATGACGCTTCGGATATCTATCTAGTCGCATTGATAGTAGCCTGCTGTCCGTACCGTGACCCAAAGCAAAAACTCGCCAATGCATGCAGCGGCTGAATCGTGCATTCAAGAATGGAGAAAGGAAGGCAGTAGAACGATGCAGAACGTCGCTCGTATCCAACTCCGGTATCGGAACCCCGCTCAGCACATGCACATGTTTTGTGCTTCTGATCCTGTATTGGAACTTAGAACTCACATGTATTCCCTTCAACTCACGGCATCATCCGCGTCTGAATGTTGGGCGTTTATCGCGTGATTGTATTTAACCGCGGCACGTCCGTTGGAGCGGCCCAAGGCACTACAGCATTGTCCCCTTTCAATTATCTATTACAAGTCACGAGAAGTGCTTCTATCTTCCTTCCTACGCCTACTAAAGGAGGATTTGTGGCAATTATTAGGCAGCATGTGGAGCTCGGGCTCGTGATCGAGACAATTAACACATTTTGGATTATTGGGTCACCATGATCCTCCTAGCTGCAAGGGGAAAGAAGGAAGGGAGATAGCTGAGGTTTAATATACATGCAGAGTATCACGTGTACCTATCCAGGAAATGGCTGCCACTACGACCGCACCGGGGCTGGCACCAAACGACCTTGAGAGTCTATTTTGAAGCAATTATCGTGCAGAAAGTCGCTGTTATTGTTAGAGGGGGACTATAGTATACGCCACTCTACGTAGTGAAGCCCAGACTTCAGCGGATACGAGACATCCTGCATGCACCGTATCCCCCCACTATGTCATGGCCACAAGTGGCCAAACGTAACCTAATTAGAATAAGAACCTACATCCTCCACCATTTCCGAGCCCCTAAGACATCCCTTTCTGAAGATTAAAGTGGCCGGCTTCTCAATTCAGATGCCTGTAGATATATATAGAACGTTCGAACTAATTATAAACGTACATATGAGTGAGAGTAGAGACGACTATGCATCGATAGTTCTGCTGTTCGATCTGCCTTGCTAGCTGGATAGGTATTGCTTTGGGTTAGAAAACATGCCAATAGGCTGGATCATTTCCACCCCGATACCCTTGTGTTCATCTGCTTGTGTGACACATGACTTGGTCTGTTAGTTTCGTATCTTAGGCTGGTAGCAGTCGACAAGTCTGGGCGGTAGTCCCTTCCCTCTCCTCTCCCATCATTCTCAATCTCATCCGCCCTCTCATCCACCCTCCCCTCATTCGGCTCTTCCCCTCGTTCTTGCTCTCAAGCTGTTTACGTATCTGCCTGCTAAAGCATGCACTAACAGCACCGGCTTTCAACGTATTCAAATTCGAAAAACTCCCTCAGCAAATCCTCCTTACCAATTGCGCCTCCACATCACCAGAATTCTCATGGTCAGACTCAGGGCACGTCACATACCTCTGCCTCCCAGGACCAACACGATTTTTCCGATATTGCTTTTGTCATCCTCGGATCAACCGGGTTCGAGTCCGCGAGTCTACTTGTTGTGATGACTGATAGAAATAACTAGCGGAGATCTAGAATGGAGCCTTTATGCCTCTCGGATGGAGTTCTCGGTTAGTTTAAGTAATACATGCGTAGGCTAAAGACGATGCATGGTATTGGAGGATGATTTTGCACCTGTTCTTTCTCTCCTTCATAGTTCAGCTTGGAGATGGTCAGGGCCATGAAATGTAGAATAGGTCTTACCCTAAGCTCATTCGATGTTAAAGAAGGAAACTGCGCTTACCCAAAAGAAATGATCCTTAATCTTTATTCAAGTTGTGGTGCTGATACAAGGTGAAGTTGATGTTGGGCATGGTAGAGTTGGAGACTAACTATAATGAGCTGGTTATGTGTATTTTATGATCCTTGTCTACTCTAGTGCCTCCATATTCGACAAGACGTACCTGAGTTTTACAAGATCTTTCTTCCTTCATTCTTTATATACGAACACCTCAAGTCCAGATCATCTTCTTACGTGATGCACCACTTCTGTGCAGGACTAGTCCTTCTACAATCTAGCACTTCCCTTCCCAACTTTACAGACTTTCCAGGACCCAATCCCTTTTTTTTGAAAAAGGATATGAGCCCTACAATGGCTACAAAATAGGTGGTTGATGCATCACACCCTCCATCTCCCTCCATAACGTTCTGTTGCCGTTCGCTCAGAATTTCCGCAACAGCCCCAAACCGGTGGCGATCCAAGTTGATTAATACGGCGCATCTCCGGGGAATCGTGCGCGTCATCTCATGCCGGACTTTATGCACCGTTCCATCACCTCGGTCTCGAAGGTACCACTTTTCCCCAACCGATGTGGTGTGAGATTCTTGGCCATCTGGAAGAATGAACCCGGCAAACTCTACGTGGAGTCCATCGGAGTCACAGACTCCTACGCCGTCGGTGGTTTGTCGGGCTATCTCGTTCTCCATGAGCGACGCGGGGGCCCATCGAAAAGGCGCGTGTTCCAGCTTTTCAATCTGACTATCCAGGAATATGATGTCGGCCGGGATCTTGCCCATCGATTGATGCCACATCGACATCCTCCGCGCGTCATCCTGCTCTTCGATGAGCTCGGTGACGTCTTGTCCCATGATAGTCGCCAAGATTATGGGTTCGTCCTTCAGCTTGCTGGTACAACGGCTCTCAGTGGCAGCACTGAGGTATTGATAGGGTGTTTGGTGTTCAGACGGCCGACTCATTTCCCAAAGATGCTGTGCTAGAGGAATGCGGCGCTGTATTAGAAGATCGAGTTCGCGGTACATGAGTATGTCCGGTGTGGGGTCGCTTATTGCTGGTTTCAGCTGCTCTCGTTTCAACTTATTAGGAATAAGGATTGCGCCATCTTCGGACCTCGAATATCTGGCAGGGCCATCTTTCATTTCGATGAACAGATCTTGTGCTAGGGCGGCTTCTTGGAGAGTCCAGAGGCGTCGCATCCAGCCACTAAACACTAACCAAAGAGACTGTTCGAGGAAACTTGTAGTCCTAGTGTCCACTTCTTTAAGCTCCCGATCTAGAACTAGTACAGCAGTGGCTTCGTGGTACGTACGGCCCATGAGACCGATCGCCTTCTTCCGATACGCATTTAAATTTCGCGCAACAGGGATGCAAAGTGTATCCAGCCAGAAAACACAGGAGTTCTTGGTACCGGTTCGCAGACAAAGGCCAAATTTCTCATCCAATTTTGAAATGGAATCTCTTATACGTCGAAGCTGACAGATTGGTATCGCATTCACAGTTGGATTTCCAATCCCATGAGACCCTGGAAGCAAGAAATGGAATTAGCTGGGTATGACCATTAGGAACAGATGAATTGGTAATGTTAGTGACGGTCTCATAAAGTCTAGGTTCGGTAGCTTTCGCTACCCCCGCTGTACTCTTAGGATACGATGAGTGATAATTTTAGAGGTTTCCAGACCCATCTTTCATGACATCCGTTTCTTACAGACACAGGAATGGGGGATGGCACCACGGAATGGAACTGGCTGACTTTTGACGCCACAGGCGGCCAGAACTTGGAACTGTTGCCAGCACCAGAAATAGAATTGTACTTACAAACATGAGATATGGCGACAAATTGATGATCTTCAACAACTCGGAGTTGAAGGTCATCCGAAACCATGATTATGGGAACCCTGCCTCGAGAGAGAGTAGAACAAAGCTCATCAACGTCCGCCGAAGCTAATCCACATTCACATCCAGGTTCGACATGCACAGTTTGGTAGGTGTCTTCGTTGATCTGATCGGCCATACATCGGAATTGTCCGCAGTTGCTATGGTCCATCCTCTGTCGCTTGAGCGCTGTACCGAAGAAACCATACGGCAATTCTCTGTTGAGAGACGCTAGTATTCTTAGCTCGCTTTCGCACCAGCCTTGCTTCAGCAACGCCCACCGAGATTTTATCCAAAGCTTGAGTTGGTAATCGAAAAAATTGGTTTTCAGAAATGGCTCTATTATGGTTGCACCGTACTCTCCCGACCTAACCAACACCAATAGTAAAGCCCGAAATACTATCTCAATCGAGAGCAAAGCCCTACACTCTTCGTAGGTGCATCGCCGAGCTTTAATACTCCAGTTATCTCCCCGCAGATTGAACATCCTACATTTTAAATAATCGCATAGCTCGCGAACCCGGGAATGCCGATCCTTCCAATCATCCTGCATGAGTGCCGCCTCGAGCCACCTCTTCGTAAGACCATTCAGTAGCTCTGTAGAAATAACCTTGCCGTCCTTCGAGTTCGAAACAAATTCGGATTCTACATCCACATCGAGGCCGTAAATCGATGAGGCCTCCGCCAACACCCCAAAAAAGAACCAGGCCTGCAAGAACGCAACAGTTTCTGCGGCCATAAGTGACACATCAGCGCCATCGAGGCGGGCAAACGTTGTCATATCCGGCTTTCCCGGCTCGCCGTACAAAATCCAGCCCCGGCGCTCGGGAAAGTCGCGGAATCCACCCGGTTTGTAGTCATATGGAGCATCCGCGCAGAGATAAGGCACCGTGAAGGGGATGAAGTCAGGACGCGTGAAGCTGGTGTCTGTGGGAGGAATGTAAGCTGTTCTCGTAGTCGTTTGGTTCTCGAATTCCATCTCGTCGACTTGAGGTTCTTGTGTGGGTTCAAATTTTGCCGCACTGATGTGGAAATAAAATGGCAATTGTAGACAGGAGGTGCGGCGCTGTCGCGATGGAAAGTATTGGAGAAAAGGCGGGGTAATTCCCCTCTTTTGATCTTCTTCCAATTGTTGGCCAGTGATGGCTAAGGTGTTCGTTTGCATCTGCAACTATGATTGGCGCTCAATATTAATACATGAATACTATACCCCAAACCCTGATCCTCAGACTCCCTGCCATAGATCGAGATTTCTCCAACTGTCTGCCTCTGCAATGAAACGCATGGTGGGAGATTGTGCAATGATACGCTATAGAGAGATTGTTTTAAACTTCAAAGAAACAACGCTGACTTCAAGCATTGATTGCTAGTTGAAATATGCTCACTTGGTTTGACTGGCAGTTCATCCAGGTACATATACCTAGTAAATGTGATTAAAGGTATAAAATCCACATCTTCCCTCACCAAAGCGCACTCCACCAGCAACCAGAAGCCCATCAAGTATTAGTACCATTGATCTCTCTTCCACAGACTCCTCTTCTCATTCTTGTAGGCAGCCTGCGAAAAATCTTACCAGCTCTTACCGTTGCCATAGGTATTGTCCACCTCTATCAGACCAGCAATTTTATATCTACGGAATTGGCAGTTTATCGGATAATTGGAGTTGAAGGCACCCGGTGAGAGATCTCTAGAAAGTACGCGGATGAGGGTGTCTTCGGACTCCCGCGTGAAACCTTCTCCCTCTCTCCGCCGATGCAGAAACCTTAGGGGCCATAGCTGCAGTCTCCGCTGAAGATAGCGGGGAGGAGGTCGGAGGTAGTTATAATGTTGACTGCCATTGAAATCCGCAGTCAGGAATCTGGGAATGGTGGGGGGAAAATGGAGAGAAACACATGGGGGAAACGCGTCCTACTAGTACTCTACCTAAGTAACGCAGTCTAAGCACATGATAGGTGTTACTGATAGCTATTACAATTTAACTTGCTGCGGGCTTCAGCCCTGCGGTACTCTACACTGCATAGAAAAAAGTGCTGGATATGATAGTCTCATCTCCATCCTCACAAAGAGAGAGCTGGACACGCTCACGGCCGTCAGTATCCCGAATCTACATTTCTGACACTACTAGCGTGTCTGGGCGTGCCGGTGGTGGAAGGAGCATGAGATGTCACTTGGAAGTATTTTTGTAGTTGTATAATTTGTCACAAATTTATTAAGGGAATGCCTCGTTGAACGACCCCACTTGTTGAATAAGATAAGGGAAGGTTGGCTAAGGTGACAGGTTGTGTTGCAAAGTGACAGTGTAAGCGACATCATAGGCCCGGCCGGCAGTTCAGCACCGAGACAGTCTTATATTTACTTTTTGCCATTCGGTTCCAACGGACGTGGTCACGAGAGCTTCGGAGATCGTCCGTCGGCCCCAACAACATTTCCGGGTCCTGAGACCCCTCATCTCCGACAGGCTCTATTCCGAATCATAGGTAGCTCACAAAAGAAAGATGCTTTGTTGGATGCCTCAGCAATTGTATGTACAAAAAATATGCGCACCATGACTACCTCCAGTAACCCGATGGTATTTCCAATCAAAAACTGTGAATAAAAGAGAATTGTGTATCCGACGAAACCGAATTAGCAGTTCAAATTATGTGTCGACGTCGACACAATGCCAACCTTTTCGGTCTTCACATCCTCCGGTACCATCTTACTCGGCGGCGTAATATTATCAAACCGAATCCTCAGCAACCCAGCGGACCTCTGCCAGCTAGTCGTCTTCGCAGTTGGCTCACACGCCCCAGGATGCAAGAATGTCGTGGCAACCCGGCCAGTTGACGTTTGATTCAGCAACTGGCGCATAGTCCCCAAGCTAAAGCGCGAGAACACCCACATTACCATTGCAGCGGCGATGATGGTGAGCCACAATGCCAACACTAGGAATGCCGGGATCGCGTAGCGGGCGTCGTATTGAATCATCTTCCGGTACGTTGTGACCATGATAGTAGCGGGAGTACCGGTGGTGACCGCTTCGACGGCTAAAGAATCTATATGCGACTGGGTACCAAGCGCTGATTTCGTGCCTACGGTTGCGGCGGCGAGGAGGTCAGTGATGATAAGGTTTACCATTAATTTTGCGGTGGTGGGAGCACGGGTTAGTCGTTGCCACGCTGTGAACATTGCGAAATCCTGCTGGCCGGAGTAGTCTGGTATGCTGGTGGAGGAAGAAAGAGTGCCGTAGACAGAGTTCAATGCAGCGCCAAAAATACTTTTACCGGCGATGGCGTCTATGCTTCCCGTGATTGTGAGAGACGGGTAGGTGGCGGGTAGCCAGAACTTCTCGGCTCTGATAAAGTCGTAGCCAGAGGTACCCTCAAACCTGTCATCTACCATTCCCCATAGCGGTGACACATCTGAGAGTGTGCGGTTGGGGTTTTCGACGGCCCAGAGAGGCTTCGATGCGTTAGAGCTGTACGTCTTGTCGTTGACTTTCTTGATGCGAAGGTTGGCTAGAGATGTCGTGCCGTTGATGGAGAATTCGACTGTCTTAATGGAGGCGCGTGCTCCAGATGCGCACACGTACAGATTCCGTGAGTAAGAGGTGTAAGGTGCGAAGAGGAGCGTTTCTCGTCCGTCGGTTAGATGTGCTGCACCAAAGACGTATCCGCATCGTACAGCGATATTAGTCATGTTAGCAAAATCCCCCCCTCCAGCACCAGCACATACTGTCCCTACGACAGTCAGACTTGAATTGTGGACTAGGGCAATGTCATCTTACCTGCAGAAGTGAAATTGGAGCTCGTAATGCTCATTCGAGCGCGTGCCTCCGCTGTTAGGTTCAGGCTGGTATTGTTACTTCCAAAACTCCCAAACCCGAGTGCTAAGAAACTGCCGTCGATGCCGGACGTTGACACTTTTCCAAGATCAACCAAGCTGGAGCCTCGTTCCGAGATCAGGTACTTCTGTCCAATCGAAGAGTTCATATCTTCAAGCCGCCCAGGGTAAGTGACATTCAGCCAAATAGCAGAGAGTGCATTGCTGATCCATGCACCTTTGTAGGCTCGTGCACGAAGGTCTGGATTCTGCGTGTCGTTCCAATTTCCTTGATACGGATATTTCTTTGCCAGATTTGCGAACCCGCCGTTATCGACTAGGTAGGTCGGAACTGAGGTATTGTACGGGCTATCCCCCGTGTTGAACTCAAAGGTGAGATTAGTGTCCACACATTCGGTGATAGGTTCAATCCAGGTCAGATCTTCACTCCAAGTACCACCGAAAGCCAAATCCGCAGGAACGGTATGGTTTCGGAAGCCTATCCCGCCCGTGCGAGTGTCCACCACAAGTCCCTCCACGGCGTCAGTTGAATTCCGAAGCACCAGACGCTCAACTCCACGAAACGATCCTTGGATGAAGGTACGGCCATGATCAACGTTATCCTCACGAACTCCCTCGTACAGCCGATACTGTATGTCAAAAAGCCCCGATATCGTGCTTCCCTCCCCCGAAGTCGCACTGGAGAACATTTCTGTGAGGTTGCTGGACAGGGTGGAATTGATCGTTGCATCATCGAAATCTGGAATTTGATATGCCCCAGAGCTATTTGATATTGTTCGGAAACCCGCATACGATCCCGGGCAGTTCATCAAGAGGAAAGCCCCACAAAGCCGAGAGAACTTGAAGTCTGGTCTAGGAGGTGTGCTCTGTCCCCACGGTCCTTCATCTTTAACATACTGAAATTGGGCGACACCGGTTGCTCCCGGCTTTACGGCGTCACTGAGCCCCAGAGGTGTGATGATACCGGCGAGTGTTAAAAGAAAAAGAGTGACTGTGCCGGTCCATGTCAGAAATTTTACGCTGATTCGGACGCCTACGGTTTGGACCGTGTCCGCTTGAAGGAATGTAGGCCAGAGAGAGATCTGGGTGATGCGGTTCACAACGGACCTAGACAGTAGGATATTTGTATCAGTTGCTTAATTAAGACAAGACGGTTACTTGACTGGGACAAACCAAGTGGAAGCAGAATTTTCATTCTTGATGTAGCCCACCAAGATAATGACAATTGCGAGAGGGACAGTGTGTTCAACTGTGGAATTATAGTTAGACCAAGAATCAATAGGAAAATTGCATCGGACGGCAAGAACACACCTAAAAAGATTGTGGCGGCAATAATACCGGATACCTGACCTACACTGATCATGGTGACAGCTGCAAAAGCACACACGAAGTGTTTGGGCTTTGGGAGAGATAACGCAACAATTAGGAGATGGCGGGGGTTATATCCAAGAATTTAACAGTGTAGCTAGGCCATTGCACTGTTTGACGTACCCTGGATTGAAATTTTTTAGTGCATCAGGGGAAGTTGGCTAAGCATGCATGTACTTTAAAGTAGAATATAAGAAGCCAGGAGCAATACGAGATATGTTACACAGCGCCCACCACCATCTATCGCTTGGCTAGCCTATACTCTGAGTCAAATCGGAAATTGTAACCTCGTATGCATATCAGTAGCTCAAAGAATACAAACCCCGCCGTCTAACCAAAATTGGTGCCTCACTTATAACGAGCCAGTGCGACTGTGCGGTTGTTCATTAGGGGGAAAATAAGCGCGAAGTCTGGAGATAGGAGAAATATCAAAAGCCCACTCTCTCCACCTAATCAGCAACAAATACTTTGAACCAACCAGCAGATATGTCCCGACTATTCGCCTTCGTCACGGTGTACGCAGCTGCATGGGCCTCCGGAGTAGCAGCTCAAATTATTACGCCAGCACCAATACCACCTCACTACGATCAACAATTGAAACGTCAGGTCAAAGATATCGATTCTTACGCTTCCGCCTTGGACAAATGCTATTCGACTGGAGCTGCTTGCAAGTATCCCGACTATTACAACGCGTGTCAGGCGGAGTATAAGGACTTGGACTACCTGTGGTGTCTGTGTACGACCGGATACTATGAGGCCGTTCACTCGTGAGTTCCTCAATATATCACTTACCGTCGCCTACTACTGACCAAAAGCAGATGCAGCAGCTGCAAGGTCTCAGTCGGAATCGCGTCGGCCGCTGCCATGTCGACCGGGATAAGCATGGACAACTCAGCTTGTGACTTTCAGACCTCTAAAATGCGAACTAAGTCACCAGAATTGTTCTCCAGCGGGACCAAGAAACACTCCAAGTCAGCTACAGCCTCCGATTCCGACTTTGAGTTCGAAGTGAATGCGACCACAGCGACGTCAGATAGCCAGCCAGCATCGACAGCGCTTGCGGGGATTGTGTCGCCTACCGCACCGATAATTGACGAACTTATCGGATCGAAACCGACAAACTCAACGCCTGCCGCATCAGAGTCTGCTTCGGTAGCGACATCGGGTTCTGCAAGTTGGCAAGATCGTCTGGTTGGTTTCGTGGGATTTGTGTGGATAGTATTTGTATCAGCAATCATGTTGATGTGAGCTTCTGCTGTGGTGCATTGAAATATTTTTGTTGTGTATAAGGAGCGGGGGGCAGTGCCTGATTTTCTCACACGTACAAGAGCAGATTGATAGAGTCGGACACGTTCCACCTCGTAACATAAGTATCTAATCTAATCTCTAAAACTGCTTTTAGAAGAATGGCAAACTCTAAACTTGTTTTATCACTTTTGGCAACGAGACTCGATGCCACCCACCCAAATGTATGAGATCTGTTGCTTGGTTTATGTTCTGTACTTGCGAGTGGTTGTGGTACAGTCTCGCGAAAGAGCTCTTAAAGTGGATGGCTGACACTCTGCTCGCATTACTCCAATATCATTATGCCCCCCGTAAATCGACCGTTTGGCGTGGATTGGTGTGACTAGCCGAGATTGATAAGGAAAACGGTGTAGAGTAGCATCGGTGGAGGCATGAATTATCCTGTCAATATATTATTACACATGCCCAAACGTATGCAAGGGCCTAGCGCTAAGCAAGATTTTGAGTGAAAGGTAACACCCGTCTAGAACTACCGATGACTGCCACTATGTAGCTAAGGCCATTCTTCATCTTCGTTTCTCGTATACAGTACAAATACCGAGTCTAAGGTCAGGTAGCAATTGGCAATCTACATCTTCTAGAAAGAATTGGTGCAATGCACAGAGCCTCCTGACGATCTCTTATGCCCCCTACATTTTGGTGAAACAGTTTGTTGTCGCCTGCTATTTTAGCGCCAGATCATCAACCCAAATCATAAATGTGAAACCCCAAATCTCGGTAAGATCCCCGACCAGACCCATAGCTAAAACCAACGACATACGAGACAACCCATCCTATACTTGTTCACATCTCCGAAGCAAACCCTCTCGGGGGAATTCTGAAGCCGATTAGCGAAATGTGGCTCGGTCAAACCCGATAAATTCCGCCAACCGAATCAAGAAACATCACAGGTGCTACGTTTATTTGAACAATAACAGACATACTGCTCTGACGACAAGGAGTTGGAGAAGTAAACAGAAGGTTTATTCTCACGGCCCCATCTGAGGTTTCCGGCTCCGTGATGAGTCATAGTCCGACTCATTCCAAGCGGGAGCGTTCGGTACTCTGTGGCCGAAACCGTCGCTCATAAACACTCACTCATGGCTGCTCTGATGATTTTTATTACTATATGACCTGAGAGGAAGTCGGCGCTACACTGAGAACACCGAATCGACTCACAGGCTACGGACTCACAGTCGTAGACTCATCCACGAGTCTTCACTCGCCACCGCCACTGGTATTTGCAATCATGAGCTTCCATGGACTTCCATGGAGTTCCAGGCTCTCATGTATATAAAGACAGAGCTTCTCCTTAGATAGTACAATAGACTTCATCCGCTTCACATTCGTAACAATTTTACTGGGATTCATGACTCCGTGGCGCAAGGGTAGCGCATCTAATTCCAGACCAGAAGGTTGCGTGTTCAAAGCACGTCGGGGTCAGAATACGAAATCGTTAAATAGTTTTTATTTAGGACATTTGTTTTGGCCGAGTGGGTTCTGGAGGGCACGAATTCTGGGGGGAAATCTTTTGAAATATGACGAGTGGAGCAACAAATGACTATCCGCTCTCCATCCCCACGAACCACTCTCCTGGTGGAACCAGTTGCCGAATTAGCAGGGTATTGTTGATCTAACGTAACAGTCGCGACTTCGTAGGTAGTAGCATATCTCGATCCGAGCCCCGAGAATAAGAATCTAGAAGGACTACTTATACCATTCATAACCACTGTATAGCCTCTGGTACCGGCATCTGTTATGATGACGGTAATATACGTTGTGCGCAACGGTATACCGATATTTATAGCGGTAAACAAATTAAATTGAAAGTGTTCACTATTGAGACGTTAGAGTAGTTGCAAGATTGAACACGCTGGGAGATAACCGACCGTTACGGTCTGATGGAGAAACCTAGTTTGTTCGTTCAAACATATAGCATTCTACAGCATGAAAGGTTAAGTGAAATAGTAATGAGAGAGATGTCCGTTTCATCGTGTCACGAAGAGGAAGATGCGAGGTAAGGGGTTATAAAGACTAAATCGGCGTCATGGGTGACTCTCAGATTGCGTATTAGAATCTTCAAATCATCATTAGTTCATACATAAAGACGAAAGAAGAGAGAAAGGAAAGAACCGCCGACTTCATACTCTGATAGACTTTTCCTGGAACATACTGAAGCGGTAGAGATGGATTCTCTGGGAACATGCTAGAAACGGTAGAAATAGACTCGCCGGGAGCTAGTTAGAGCTTGAGATGGTCGAGTAAGTCATGATTGTGAAGGCTCATTTAAAATTCTGTTGAATTATTCCAACCAACTCCCGGTAAACCCAGAGTCGCCGTCGATAGAAATATTGACAGATGCATAGATGCATACCTAGGCAGTTAGATGTATAGAAAAGATAATTGAAATCGCGCAGACTAGACATACTCGTAGATATTCCTGCGTACCCAAACCTTCCTGAGCAGAAACCTACAGTTTCCCGAGCCGGTGAACCTAAAGTTAATTAGTAGCCTTGTTCGCTAGAAAGCTGGAAAGTCGCCTAGCGATCGACCACCGGATAGCTAGATATATCCTGGCGCTTTTAAAGTGGCTCTGAAGATATCAATAGATTTCAGGCTTTCGTGCCGGTGAAAGCCTGAAATCACGTCCATAATTTTGGCGAGGCGTCGCACGAGCTGTCTTTATAGTCCAACCCTAAACTTGTACTTGTGCAACGTCGGTACAAGTACCATCCCCGCCAACCAACCAAAGAAAGATGCTTTCCTACATGACTTACGTACCTTGACGTTCAAAGACATTGCTGCAGGTGGGGGGAGTTATAGGACTGGAGGACAGTACAGCGAGGGTGATTCTGGCTGCTGAGAGGACGGGGTAAGAAGTGCTCCTGGTGTCTATTGGATTAATTCGTCGAGGGAAGTATCCTTACTCCGTCGTCGTAGGGTGACAATGGTGTAGACCTTGCTTGCCTTCTGTAGGCACACAAAGCTTCTGTAGAATTGTAACGATAAGGACCTGAGACAGATGGACAGTTAGTATCCTCGATTCAATCGTATCTCGTGTTGTTCGACTTCCTATGTTGATGTGAGGAGGCTGTTGTTTGTAAATTCCTTGGCATTCTCCGAATTCAAGGAAGCTTAGGCGTGGATGTACGCCGAAGCAAGGGCGAAATACTCGGACGTTATTTCCAGATCCACCTTGCCAGCTGGTGTGAAACTTAGGAGGTTGTTTGTTTTAAAGTTAAAGTTAAAGAAGAGATTTTCTTCTTGGGGAAAGAAACGACGGTGAGTGAATTGTGGACCTGCTGTGGTCACCTCTAAACAAGAACCTCACCACTAAACAAGAACCGGATCGCGATCGCTGTAATATATTCGTAATCAAGGGATCGTCAATAAATGCAATCGCGGCGAAACGTGTTCCTACCAACGCCCAGAAATGGGACCGGCAGTCTTGAAGAACAATGTGAACCTATGCTAAAGTCAACTTCCATCGATAGAATTGGAGAAGAAAAGCATGACTGACACAGACCTCGAAACTGCTTCAGTACTGCATTTTCAACTAGACTTGTAGCTCTCGAAGTGCTGCTACGACTAACTTCTGTCTTTTCTGTCTTACCCGATTCCCAGAGCACCTTATGTAAATCCTCTTCTAGAGGCGGTTATCGTCCTCGATGGGGTAAGGGCTTGCTGTCACCGGCACCAATGTGAAGCAGAAAGTGAGGCATACGAGAAGCCAGGAAGTCAAAACCATTGTAGATATTGGTGATGTCTTCATAAACCTGACGCTGATGGAAAGTCCCTCTGTTAGTGCAAATCGGAAGTTACTACCCACTATATAGTGCTCAAAAACTACTGCCTTCCGTGAATAAAGAAATTTAGGCTTAAGCCGGGATCAGCTCATGCGACACTACCCCAGAGACGGCTCGGGCAAGATTTTGGTTATGACAAATTTTCCAATACTGACTGGCCAACAGTGAGCGGGAGCTGCAATAAAATCTCTTTGAACGGGCACTACCGTACGAAGCAGTATCGTTTTCTCATGCCTAGACTCCAGCCCCTCGCAAGCTATTGCACAAACCCCATTTTGTTAGGCTGGCAAGAGAAAAGTCTATACGCATGAACATACAGCTCTGTCGCATTTTCTGCTAGGGTTTCAATGATATAATGGGAAAACGGCAGAAGGCTGAGTAGGTAGTTGAGAAGATTAGGGCTAGACCCGCTGCAAGTCTATGCGTTCGGCACTAGTCTTCAAAGTCATTTTTCTGTTTGGGATTTGTACCCGATGAATTGGTTAAACGGCTTTGCAATGGCCTCATACCCCGGCCCTTGATCTCACGTGATTTTATACTAACCGAAATGGTGAGTCTGATCCAAATTGGGATCATGAAAAAAGTGAGGTGAAAGGGCCTGGAGACATGACTCCACCAAAAATTCAAATCACCTCCAGAGAGCTGATCTTTTGGGGGGTATTAGTTTACAGCTACCTGAGTCAATGCCGAGTGTTTTTTAAAAAAATCCGCCATATTTGCATTCACTGCAGCCTGAACCCGAACCTGATCTGGGTCATTCACAGCTTAACCCCGTCACTCTCGATCACTTTACACCACAAATTTTGTCCAATTTGCATAGTGCCCCATATAAAGTTGATTTCTTTTCCCTTGAACTCTTCTTTCCATGCAAACCCAGCTCAAACCCATGGTGTTGAAATTTTAACCGGGTTGACCTAGGAACTTTGTGTGGAGTGAGGTCTCCAGGCTCTCTCACAACTTCATTCCCTCGCCACACTATTCCCTTTTTGTCACTTCCATTTTCATCTTAGTGCACACGTACACAACTGAGAGCCTGATTCGAGGCCAGCTTTGCAACGTGCTTGTATAGCTTACTCAGAGACATTTCGGCTTTTCCCCTTTGCCGCCGCAGCTAGCTATATGTCCAACAAGCCATCCTCGAGACAGGGGCTGCTAGGTGCATCTTCCTATAGTGCAAAGTACACACTTGAAGAGCGATTTTTCAGAGCGGTGGCAAACACCAGCGAATTGGTGGATGGAAGAGCTTAGCGATATGTGACCTGTTATCTTTCGTACACAGCATGTTCCAGACGCGCGGGGCATGCATGTCAGCCGCCCCATTTCGGGCTTCTCCACTACATGCGCGGTTACAGGGACGTAACCTGATGTTAAGACCGAACAGGCCACCTTAGCTGGAGCGAAAAAAATTTCAATTGGAGATTTTGGCAAGCAATAGACACTTTAGGGTAGTCTACTGTCGCCCGGAAAAGTCACAGACTAATCAAGTCCTGTGGCTGGTGCACTTATGCAATGCGGCCCGGTTCCGAACTTTGGCTGGCGCTGCAAGTGGTGCTGAATCAGAAACAGGGCTTCTCTGAGATATTGACGATACCTACTTGCTGCTCCACGTTGATTTCCATTGCTCACAACCCCCACGGGAAATGCCGTGGGAAGCGGGGTACTAGTATGTGGCTTCAGAAATAGATAAATACCTTCCTTGCTCCTGAATCTCTTGTATGTACACCCCAAGTTTCTTCAAGCAACGATGGCTCAAAATCCTCAATCATCAACCGACATCGAAGTCGATCCGGCTGTGGTACGCTGACTAGCTCTGGAGTGAGGAGGAAGATACTGACGTACATGCCTGCTCATAGCTAAGTAAGGAGACCGATGATTACACTTCCTCTGGCTACAACACGAGCACCGCTAGTTTGACATCCTCTGTCCAGCAGTACATCTTCGAAAACGGTACGTTGGATACCTCTTATGCCCAAAATTAAATACATGCGTCGGGGGTTTTGAAAAATTAAATATTGATTTTGAGTGTGTAAAGGCAGAAGATACCATGCCTATTTCGGCCCTGAGAAGCATACACAACCTACGGATGAGCAAGAGCAGGACAGGTCCACTACCCTGTCTTTTGCGCAGTTGATGAGATCGCTAATTCCTCTACGCAGGCTTGATTTGCATCACGAGATTATCCTCACGCTGATGGAGGGAGATCTTCATAAGGCCCCCATCGGAAAGAACCCGCAACGCATCCTCGACGTCGGGACCGGAACGGGAATCTGGGCAATTGATATGGCGGATAAGTATCCATCCGCACAGGTTTTAGGAACGGATCTGAGGTATGACATGCATACCAAACCAAACCTCGTCCTTTGTTTTTGACAAGCCGCCAGTCCGATTCAACCGAAATGGGTTCCGCCAAATTGCAGCTTCGAGGTGGATGACGCGGAATTGGACTGGACACATATTCCGGTGTGTGCAATTCTTATAGACAGCAACCCCGATAGGCTCTGTGCTGAACATGAAATCTAGGACTCGTTCGATTTCATTCATTTGAGAAACCTTGCCCAATCGGTTACAGATTGGCCGAAAGTGATGTCCGAAGTTTTCCGGTATTTATCTATGCGACCGACAATCTCTCTCTGGGCTAAGACGGTTTTTTTTACTCAGTTGCGTTAAACCTGGCGGTTATGTAGAGTTGGCTGAACTCGGAGGGTTAGCTTTCATCGACATATGTACCAGTGTTGATTTCTGAAGAGAACAGGGTTGCTTACTCGGACGATAACACTTTGGACCCCGGTACCAAGAAATGGATCGAGCTGCTCAGTGAAGCCATGAAGAAGATTGGTCGTCCGGCTCACATGACAGGCGAAACACTGAAGCAAAACTTGCTAAAAGCAGGGTTCGTCCCAGTCCCATTTTTCATCGGCATATGACTAACGGCAGAAATTCACGCAGATTTGAGGATATCCATGTCTTCAGCTACAAGCAACCCTTAGGACCATGGCCTAAAGATAGCCGACTGAAGAGAGTGGTACGAATATGCTGCATCAATCGTTTGATGAATCTCCACCAACTGATCTCTGAATAGGGAGCCATGATGTTGCTCAATGGAGAGAGCGGGTACCATTCCTATGGTATGGCTGCCTTCACCCGCATCCTGGGAATGTCGGTGGAGGATGCAGAGAAAGTCTGCCGTGATTGTTATACCGGTGTCCAGGATAAGAACAGCCACAGCTACAATTATTTGTGAGTCATTCATCGTCCATCAAGCCGTTAACCCATTTTTCCCTTGCGCTAACTTAGTGCCCAGCTACGTTGTGTATGGACGAAAGCCCGAGACTGCAGCCGCCACATGATTAACGATAATTACGGAACTCCGTGATTATGGTATTTGGAATGTGAATTGCTTTTTTGTTGTGCAGGCTGCACGGGACACAATGTGTAGCTGGGTAATTATGATGTTACGTATGCCTTGTGTTTTGAGTAATGAAGACCAGACTTCCATGCACGATCAAATCGACCGATATCAACAGAGAAGCACGATTAAGTACCCTATAGTTATGCTTATGTCTCTTGACTCGCTCGACCTATGTCTATGGACGTATACATAGTCTCCGCAAAAAAAGTGACATGTCATGTACTGTCTGGTATCTTGATAACCCGGATAAAGATGCGCGTGAGCAGAGATAAACAGGGCGATGGCGTTGTTGCATACATGCCCATATCTCTAAACTGCCATATGTGAGTGACCTCGAGTATCGGTAGACTTTGTATTTCTCACCATCTAAGATATAAATAATTAAGACAAACATCATCTATCACATTCAACTGGAGCGCGATCGAGTCCACTGATCATAAGTAATCCGGGCCACCAAGAAATGTGGACAAACCACCCAGCTGATCAGGAATATTCCTCAGCGCCAGCGTTATATGCTATCGCCCGTTTTAAGCCACACGGGGATCGTCTGCTGAACCAAACATGTACTGCGGGGATAGAAGCTACTGGACGCAGCTAGATATGTACAGTCGAACGCCATCTTGCTGTAAGCGGTTTGGGTTGACTCCAAATTGAGTCGAGATCGGCGACACATCAAAAAGTCACAGTTGTCAAGGCGGCTAATTTTTGCCGTGTGTCAAAGTCCACTACTAAATGGTATGTTCGCGTTCTTTCGTCTCGTGTGTGACAGTGTGGGAGGGGTCGCACGTTAGGCTTTTGATGCAAATGACGAACAATACGGCCTGCAGTTCGCCGCATCATCCCTTACGCTGTTAACACTTACCTATACTCAACAAAGTATGGGATATGGCACTTGATGCATTGATTTTATTGACGGGTTGGACTTCACTGCGGAGGGCCCCGCCATATCGCCATACATTTACGTCAGTGCATATTGGCAGCGGAGATCAGGATACAGAGCACAGTGGGGCATTTTATGCAGCTAGAAAATAGTAGAGAATAAGGTTAGCGGCCCGCTGTATACGCACAAGGGTGCAAACGCCTACAACACACGCTCGTCCGTCGATTAGTTGATTGAACATCAGAAGATCGACCGGCACTGACTAGCAATGTTTAACAATTAGTGTTTGTAAGGGTTTATAGTATGCATACAGCGCAATGTTGAGCGTTTAATGCATCAATATGATAATACAGTGTAAATAAAGGTGCGCAATGACCTACAGCTCGCAAGGGTTATATTAATTAGTGTACTTGCCGGACTGATGGGGCGTGGTAATCTGGAAGAGACGTTCTTGGGAGCAAGTCAATGTTGAACTTGCTAAAAACCTGACCCCGTAAAAACCGACTTGTATTGGCGTCTTCTATTTAACTAGTGCTGGCCTTCTAGTCGGTTCATTAGAGAGATTTCACGGTTCCGGCTCTGGCTTATGGCATGGGTTATTGTGTGCAAGCGAATTATGGAGGGTACCTGGGTGAAAATTTGAGCTTTCACAATTTTCTAGCTCGATAGCGGCGAAGCTACTTTAGCCTTGAGTTTTCTACAACACCTTTTCTTTCTAGAGGTGCAATATCATGGTGATCACTATTTACCATGTCTACATGTACTGTCGCTATGGTCTCCATTGCAGTGCTTCATGAGTTTTCTCGGCGTTTGAAAGAGCAACAGGAGAAGCAGCAGCAGTACCGGCCACCACTGCAGGTTCCCGTTGGTCCGCGTTTTGAATTAGATGCTTTGAATGAAGTGTACTGCAAAGAGTTCTTTCGGTAGACATTGTGAATCTTAGGTGTGGGTAGGAAGCTATTAGGGAGATCATAGATTCACTCATATGGACAGTGTTCCTAAGCGGCCTCAATTTGAAAAGCCTATACCGCAATAAGCCTGGCGGCCGGCCGGCTTTTTAGCGGCCGTGATTTTGGAGGCCTGGCTTGGCGGCGGCTAGGCCAGGCTTCATGAAGAGCCTGGCCGCTTAGGAACACTGCATATGGAGATCCGGATTATACTGCGGACTTCCTGAGTGGGGCTAATAGGAGAATTGCGCTAAAATAGCCGATAGGGCTACCACTTGAATGGCTATGGTGGCTTGGTGGTCGAATTATTACGAAGGGGTCTCTTAGCTTCACTGGCTGAGCACGACGCTAGAAGCAAGAAGCGATATCTTGTCTTACAAGGTGGATTGCTGATCATGGTGTCAGAAACACCATGGTACGAATCCGAAACCTGGACTTCTCAATGGTGTTAGAAATACTATGGCATGGTGCTGAAAATTCAAAACACCAGGATGTAAGCTCGAAACATGTAGTGCTCTGCAGCGGGTACTGGTGCTATAAACACCAAACTCTCAGGTTGGAACCTGCGATTATCTTTATATGCGTGTACACTAATAATTGATTTCAACAGTGAAATAATGTGCCGTGGTTGGGCAATTACTGTTTTTCAATCAGTCCTGCGTCCCTCCAATGTCAAAGCCCATCGTCATGCTCGAGTCCGTCCCCGTACCTGCGTATTATAAACTCGCAAATTCAAATTAAGTGACAGGATGTGCCCTATCACTCATGTGCACAGGTTTAACAATAGCCAGCCAGAAATATGCGTTATTTTATACTCTCTTATAATACTCAATTCCAGTACCCTTTAGATATCCAGTATCTCTACTGCCGCTTTTCGTGAATTATACAACAATCCTATGTCTCAGATGTACCCAGTTCAAGGTTCTTGGAACATAAGTAAGCACCTATACTTGGTGTTAGTGCCAGAGAATAGAAGTGAAAAGAAACTCGGAATAGCGTAAGCTTAACGTACCCGAAGTTTAATCCCATGTTCTTGAGGGAAATTCCGAAAACTTCAGGCCTGGGACCGTTTCTAGATATATCTCAACCGCCTCTTGAAGCTGGGGAACCCAGCTACAGTCCTTGTGGGATTTCGCATAACTGCAATTATGAACACATTCGCTCACAACAAAAGTACCACACTGGCAGTATGTATCAGGTTTGCACATTTCTAGCCGTACCACTGGGAGTTTTTGGATTTTTTCGGCAATCTCGCGCAGACTGACTCCGTCTATGCATAACACACCACTGGGGGATAGGAACTTATAGAGAAGACCCAACTGCATCGCATCGCATTGTGTTGCATTCATGTTGTGGGGGCAGACCGGTGATGTGGGGTTGTCTTCCCAATCGTCGGGGAGATATCTGCGTTTAATCTCGTTCACATATATACTCATTTGCAGAACGCAAATTGCACGTCTGTCGGCGAGTTCACCTACGACAACTATATTAGCAACAGTACGCATGGGCGCAGCTGCCAATCAAATCCCGATTAAAGAGTTAGAATGGCTATACTACGTACCAGTAACAGCAGATGGGATACATTCGGCGAGTGCGCGTCTTTCTTCGCTGAACACTAGCCCGTCTGCTTGATAGGCAGTCCCATTCAATATCATATCTCTTGACACCTCTGTGAAGATTTCCTCTGGTCCGAATACCCAAGAAATCAAAAGCCATTCTTCCGGATGCGTTTTTACCTTCGCTTTCAGATTCTCAGACCAGGTTCCCGCAATCACTTGTAGCGCCTCGTGCAGACCGTATTTGTCGCAGATTACCGCTATACGCGTCAACTGCCCTATGGTTATCTTGCGAGGCACCTTCTTGTTCTTCCCGTGCAACGCCTGAAGGATGAACCCCATCATCGCCGGATCATCTCCCTCCAGCGGGACCACGATAGGCTCGTCATCGTCTCGTTTCCGCGACTCCCGAAGTGCTACGGCTTCTGCAAACTTCGAGTGTTTGCCCAACATGACCCGGAATACGGAGGACGTCGAACATAGAACCGAAGAATATATGAGATATCGTTTGCTGTAACCGCGACCACCGGAGACTTCGAGAATCGTATCGCCGTCTGGGACAACTGGGACAACTAGCGTGTAGGGATCGGATTGAGGTACACCCGCGGTGGCCGCGGAAGCGGAGCTGCCAGCCGATCTGGTTAGCTCTGGTGCCCCGTAGACGCTGCCAAACTCCCTCGGACGACGAGGCATGATGGGTGACAATGAAGGAGGAAGTCGAATGGTAGTAGCAGTGATGTGGATGTAGTAGACACTTTGCCGCGGGACAAGCTGGCGATTGCGTAGTTTTGGAATGTGGAGGTGGGGCTGCAAAGGCGCGGCGTTGGTTACACCACAGTTGCTGGCAACCACAAGCAGCCACGTACTGCGTGTTCGACCCCACAGCTTCAAGTTCAGTGGCCCAAGTGAAGTGAGACTAGATGCACATCCCGTATTCATAACAAACTTGTTTGGTCGGAATTGATCTACCTCCTTACGCAAGGATTCAGGTTGAACTACTTTTTGCTTTGAGGGCCCAAACAACTTCTCATAAATGACTAGACAAACTAGGAACGAGAGAACTAAACAACCCTCGGGAATAAAGTCTGAGCTCAAACCTCTATCCACCCAGCATTATGTGAGAACCAGAGCCCCAGAAGAAACCTCAGAGAACTATGAAAATAACAGGGAAAATAACACTGTCTTAGCACGAGTGACTGGCTATAATAACTTGCCTGCCTAGCATGGCTCTGCTTTACGGACTGAGGCTTAGATTATGACCACCGGCAAACGAGGGAAAACAGTAGGGCTCCTATTGATGTCTTTTGTGAGTGCTGGAGGCCGATACTCTGCTCCCCTCTTCTGGTCTCCTGTTTATTATTTTCATGCTATTGTCACCCCTTTCTAGCCGCGCGCGAGAAATCCAGAGAGTTTCTCCTGGGGCTGTAATGAAAACCAGGCTTTATCCACAGGGTTATAGGACTTGGACTTGTTTTTTAGTATATGGTTGTGCCACATGGGATGGGCCACGAATCCGGGGCGGGGTCTTTATGGCCCTAGGTGATAAGTGATTAGAGATTGAACAAACGCAATGAAAGGAACGACCTAACTGCTTGTTTTTAAATATATATAGGTCTCCTAAATATGGCAAAAAACCCTTGGATCCCCCTCCAATATTAATTCTACTAGTTACCTAAGTATACCTACTAATTTCCTCATCGCAGCCACCAACGACTCCTCCACAACCTCCTGACTATTAAGTTCCTAGAACTTCCGCGTGGCTAAAATACACTTATTGACCCTCTAGAACGTCTAGCGCAGCCCTGCTCCGCAGTTCCGGAACTTTCCTGAGCCTGATCCCGAGACAATATCGATAGTGCGCGGGCCCCGAAATCGTCGAGCGGAAGCAAATCAGTCGCCGCTCCGCATCCACCGCAGAATGTACCCCGAGCTGGACTCGGAAATAACCAAGAAGATATTCGCATTCGAATACCCGGTTAAAATAGTCTGCCAGGTCTTAGTGTCTCCCTTGTTCTACAACAGAGAGGATACGGCGCAGATTTCACGTCCTCAGCGATGGTGACCCCCGAAGATCGAGGTTTTTTGAAGAATGAGGAGGTGCGGAGTAGTGAGATTTTGGAGAGTAGGTATTCGAAGAAAAGGACGTCGTTTCGTGTGGGGATTATTACGCGTCGTAGTTTGCTGGTAATGTCAGTCGGTTTTTATTTGTGGGTATTGGGATTTGGTTCAAGGACGTACCATTCGTCTTGCTGGCTTTGATGGAGATATTTATGATTCGATGCAGGTTGCTTTGCCTCCGAGAAAGAGATAATGGTCCACGGATCTGGTTGGGAAATAGCTAGTGGACACAAGATCGAAATCTCTCAAAGGCAATGAGCACTTGTACTAGTGGACAGTTGAGAGCACTGGAAATGTGTGAATCGAAATCGTCTACAGTATTCCAGATGACATGGTGTATTTTCGAAACGTATGTCCAACTTACCACCGGCCACCTCATGATCAAAACAGATCCGCTTATTCGCTTGGTGAGGTTGCGGCAAGGCTGTTGTTTAACAGATAGCCAATCAACGAGCGGCAGGCTTGGCGCCATTATAGTTCCCGCACAAACGGCTGTAGCGCAGAGCTAAGCCGTTTGTGCATATGGCGGGGAAGCCCTTCCATGCGGACGGAATGTTTGCATACGTATACATAAAGAATACCCCTGTACTCAACTTCATTTAGTTATTCCTTTAACGCCGGCGGAGAACCCGAAGAAGCGCATGTCGGTTGTTTCTCAACCCCAAGTACTCATCCTCTAGTCTCGGTCAGACGCATTTTTCCCGTTGCACGGAAGCTTCACAGCAACTTGTTGGGTGAGCGTCAAATCGAGACTACTCGCCCTCCACTTGAGCTTCTAGTCATAGCGTACACAAGTTTATAATATTGCCCTTGTCGTCTCGAAACCCACGTTCATACTTGTCTCCTTTGGACTCAGGTCATCTGCAGCGGCTCCGTAGTGAGCGAAACTCATACGAGAAATCCTCGATTGAAAACTTGGTTGCGTGTTTCCGGCTATGGGCTGACTGCTGTGGTAAGTAGTTGGTCATGACTAGTAATTATAATGAGGTACTTATTTGGAAGAACTGTGTGCTGCGCGGTCTGCAGTGGTGGAAGGCGCTGTCGCAAACTCGACACGTAGTAGAGAAGGCCAAAGACGATGGAAGAGCGTGACGATAGAAGATGGGACGAATCGCGTTGTTTGATCTCGGCTATTGGTCATACTCACAAATATCACTCGCGTTTCGCGGAATTGAACATGTTACGATATGGAAGGGGGGTGCCGTGCGCATGTATTCTATGGTACAGAGAAGAGAGATGGAGAAAGACTCGAGATATATGCAGGAGGCATCAACCCCTGCAGCAGTGACTGTGTATCAGATCTGCAACATCATGTACATCTGTAATAGAACACAGAGTATATGCCAGAGGTAAAAACATTATATTAGTGTCATAAGTAATATGGCAATGCAATCGTGAATATGCATATAGCAGTGTAATTGTGATGTCATATAATTGGCTTAAGCGAGTGCTCGCTACATTCGTACCACCGATTCTCTGAATACGCCACGATTCTTCTTCCTTTAACCTCAATCTCAAATAGAGCTGCGATCGGCAAGTAGCCGGACTATCCCCTGGTGCCCTTTTTCTACTGCTATGGACAACGCCGTAGTGCTGTCTTTGTTCTTTGAGTTAATATCAACGTCGTCCCTTGCCAAGAGCAGCCTCATCACTGTATCGTGACCCCTGCTAGCCGCCACCGACAATGCCGTATTGCCGTTTTCGTCCTTTGAGTTGACGTCGACGTTGTCCCGTACCAAGAGCAGCCTCACTATTGCGTCGTTACCCTTCCTAGCAGCCACTGACAAAGCCGTATTGCCGTTTTCGTCCTTTGAGTTAACGTTGACGTCGTCCCGTGCCAAGAGCAGCCTCACCACCACCTCATGCCCGCCCCAGGCCGCCCACAGTAGTGGCGTCCGGTCTTGTTCCCCTTTTGGGTTGACGTCGATATCATACCGTGCCAAGAGCAGTCTCACCACCTTCTCGTACCCACCCTCAGCCGCCTCCGACAGCGGAGTATCGCCGTCTCTGTCCTTCGAGTTGACATCGATGTCATCCATTGCCAAGAGCAGTCTCGCCACCTTTTCGTGCCCATTTGCGGCTGCATACGTTAGCGGCGTATGGCCGTGTTGGTTCTTCGAGTTGACATCGATGCCGTCCTGCTCCAAGAGTAGCCGCGCAACTGCATCGTGCCCCTTATTAGCTGCCCACCACAGCGGCGTCCGGTCATATTCGTCTTTCGGATTAATATCGATGTCATCCCGTGCCAAGAGCAGTCTCAATACCTTCTCATGCCCGTTTATGGCCGCATACGCTAGTGGAATATGGCCGCATTGGTCTTTCGAGTTGACATCGATGTCGTCCTGCTCTAAGAGTAGCCTCACAACTGCATCGTGCCCCTCCCTAGTCGCCCACCATAGTGGTGTCCGGTCATATTCGTCTTTCGAGTTGACATTGATGTCATCCATTGCCAAGAGCAGTCTCACTACCTTCTCATTCCCGTTTATGGCCGCATACGTTAGTGGCATACGGCCTTGTTGGTCCTTCGAGTTGACATCGATGTCATCCTGTTCTAGGAGTAGCCTCACAACTGCGTCGTGCCCCTCCCTAGTCGCCCACCATAGTGGTGTCCGGTTATATTCGTCTTTCGAGTTGATATCGATATCATCACGTGCCAATAGCAGTCTCACCACGGCCTCGTGCCCTCCTATGGCCGCCATTGACAGCGGCGTATCGCCGTATGTATCTTTGGAGTTGACGTTGACATCATCCCGTACTAAGAGCAGTCTCACCATCACCTCCTGCCCTCTGCTGGCTGCCCACCAGAGAGGCATCCGGCTCTGTGTGTCCTTCACCTCGAAATCAACCCCCGCTGTGATGTTAGATTTGATCAAACATGCGAAGCCGTATGAAGCACTAATATGGGCAGGTTTTATGAAACTATCTGTTTCACTTCGGCACATAATTCGACCCCGATGAGAAGATTCATAGTTAGGGAATATTGCATTCCATTTTTGAAATGCGATGGTTGACTCAAAAAATGACTCGACAGCATTCCAGAGGGGTACTCTTTGCGGGTCGGTGTGATCTTCTGAAGCGACCTCCTCGGCATGGAGTAGCCAGTTGACGACAGCGTAATAGTGGGACTGAGATTTAATCGAATCTACAGAACAATTCAGGACATTTACAGATAGTTGCGTAACTGCGGTCTCAGTTAGTTCTCTGGCCAGATTAGATACAATTCAGTTTATGCTTACCACACGTAAGTGCCATTGAGGCGTGTCCTTCCTGGCGCTGAACCAAGTAGGTACGTATCACTTCATCTTGGTTGTGTAATATTTTCGGCGGTTGAAACAAGAATTCCTTCACTGTGAGGTGGGTGAATCGAACTTTGTCTCCATCGAATATTTCGATCAATGAGCCACATGCAGTTAGCATTTCCTTCGTTGTGGCTAGTATCTTTTCGTTCGGATCGAAATCTTTTTCACCATCTTTTGTTGCGCAAGCATATGCCATTTCATCCACGGTGACAGGTCTATATGCCATCGCGACCCAGAGTAATATTCTCCTTCGTAGTTGTGTATCTTTCGGATGTCGCTCATGCAATCGGAGAAGCATGAGCTCGTACATGCCGTTCAGCCCTTTCGGCATAGCATTGAGGATATCCGTTATCTTTTTAGGGGATGAATGGTTTAACTCCTCGAACATAAGGGCTGCATATCGAAACATTCCGACAGCATTCCCGGGAACTGTAGAGATAATCTTCTCCTTGAAACGGTGCAGTCGTTCAATAGCTGCTACTCTTTCCTTGACGTATTCTCTGATGTCTTCCTCGACATCCATCCCAATAGTAGATACATCTGGGTCGTTTCTAAACATCTCCGAAATATCGTGTTCTGGGCGACTGGTGATCAGAAATCGAGCGCCTACTTCTTTAGAAGCAAGCAAAGCATCCGCAAGAACGTGGCGGTCTTCGCATTCGTCAAACGCATCCAGCAGGATCAGGATTTTAGCCGGAAATCCCCGGAGCATGTCAACAAAGATTTTCCAGAGTTTGTTGAACGCTCTGCAGGACTCTGAGTTATCTTCGTCGTAGCCGCGTTTTAGGATGTCGAAAAGCCGCTTCTGGTCAATCTTTGACATAACCACCTGATCGATAAGGCTTGCTGCCATCTCGGCTGATGAAGATTTGTCACCGTCCTTAAAGAAGAAGTATAAAACCTTTACCCCATTCAATGTCTGGATACGCTCGAGTATCGCGGCTGAAAGAGTCGTCTTGCCAGCGCCTAATCGTCAGTGTTAGTACAGTGTGTTTTGAAACTGCCATCTGGTCTTTACCTGGTCTCCCTTCAATCCACAAATGGGGTGCTTTCTCGAAGCTTAACCATTCCCGAAACAAATTATTTCGGAAGATCCATGAACACGTTCCGCTGGCCCTATGACGCAAGTTTTGTTCGTACTCTGATGAAGGATCAAAGCCATTGAGCCAGACTCTACATTTGCGCAGAGTTTGTATAGCAGTTTCTTCGTGCTGTTAGGCGTTGGGGATAGGGACTATTCGGGGAGGAAGCGTACCGTCGAGAAGCTCGCTTACGCCTTCGTGAATTTCTATATCAACAGTCAGTTCCTCATGCTTCGGTCGGAGGGTTGAAATCATGAACATTACTCCCACTTACCGTCTAGCTTTTTTAGTGGTGCCATTTGGCTCTTTATGTCGTCCAGAAAACTTTGCATTCGTTGAAGATCCTTTGAATTGCCTGTTCCCCATGGCTACTTGTCAGAAAATAGGCTTAAAAAAATCTTGCCGCTCTCCGTAGCGGTCGGGTGGGGCCAGAGCTGTACGTTTAATTATTTCCATAGTGGCGTTGTCAGCCAGTTTCTGAACCGCAAGTTCCGTCTCATCTATTTTTTCTAGGTACGGTTGAAACACGACAGAAAATGGCTTCAGTGGAGTCGTAAGTTTGGCTTATACCTATTAGTCCAATATACCTGATCTGAAGAAATTTTTAAGCTCACCAGTAGCTGTTGACAGGGCAAAATATCCTTTTGCCTTCACTGAAAATACTAAAATGGAGGCGTAGAACTCGGGAAGAGCAGAATCTAGATTCGCCTCAAAGGCCAGAGTTGTTCGTTCGGAATTGAGGGTGACATGCAAAGACTCAGTGTATAAGCTTGCATAGAACTCACAAGCCGCCATTCTCGTTAGTATTGTTTCCATCGCCGTCTCAAGGCTCTCGACCGCTTGGAACCGATTAAGGGCAACCTATCAACGTCAAATTGCAGTCACACGGTGACAACTGGAGCACGAGGGCCGACCTGTAGCATAAATCGAACAGCTCCCCATACAAGTGCTGTTATCTCAGGATTGTGTTGAATTCCTGTATCCACAATTTTGGCGTACTTTTCGAGGCCCTTCAAAATCCTACCGACTTTATCATGGCAGCTCCATCGTTTCTCTTTTGCGTCCTTTTGGGCGTTCTCGACGGCTTTAATCATGGACTCAATGGAATCGCATTCGAACAAGGCCGGGTCGAGCTGCTTCCGTTCCTTTTCTGATAGGTGGTCTTTCGCTATTGATAGAGCCCTCTGCCATGGTGGTTGGTTACGGACCGATACAGCAGCACTCGTAGGTTGTGTGACCGCTATGGTACCCTGTTGGCTAGCTGGAGGCGGTCCGCTGACTGGCGATGATGCATGCGATTGAAAAGTCGGTAGAACAGTGTTCGGTGGGTTTTGTGGGGACGCTATGGGAGTCGTTTTACCCGCAGGTGACGCTAAACAACTATTCGATGCTGCTGTTGGTGGCGGCGGGCGTTGTATTGACGATTCAAAGTGAAGCATGCGTCTGAATCGCTGGCGAAAGCCAATCTCTGGCTCGGTACCGGACATGTCGGGAGTCGAGTTGATTGACCACGTTGAGCGCTGGCCTATTCGGCGTTTAATCAAACTTCCCCACAATCATAGTTAGCTAGTTCAGAGAAAATTGATGATATACTGACCTAGAGTAAGGAACCTTTAGCGGGAAGAAAGGATTCCGCTTGATGGCTGTGAAAGAGGGGTTTATGTGCAGCCAATTCAGCCTCCTCTGTAATCTGATAGCCAATGGAAGCTGATTATTCCAAGCTCAATCAGCATGATTCACCCAATTAAAACATACCGCTGTCGCACTACATACATCTGTGCCAAGTCAGAGCTGCATAAGAAACAAATTATGTACTCTTATCCTACAGTTTCGGATCCAATTTCGCGATTGGTCAGCAGATTGGTGGACTAGCCGGGATGCGTGAACCAGCAATTCCCATCGTGATGGACTCGGTATACCGTAGTTCATTTGACCACTTTCAGAAACCACACCATGTGCAGTAACGAGTGACCCTATTATTGATATAGGTGGTGCTTGCCTTCCACCGGGCTAGTCGTGAAAGTTGTGCTGACAGTAGATACAATCGCCGCAGGACCATTCACGGTTTCCGATAGTGTTTGCACAGCCTTGCTTGGTTGTGTCGAGTTTGTTGGTCGACAAATGGACGGTGAAACCGGACTTGTTCGGGTCCATCACCGGCCTGCCCAACTGCGGATCCACGACTGGCCCGGAACAACTTACGTGAGATCATAGTTTGAAAAAAGCCTTACATGAGATAAGTAAAGTGTGACATATGTTCATGTTGCGCATGTACCCCAATTTTTTTCCCCTTGTGTAGCAATTCCTATTCTTCCTACAGGTTCATCTTACAATATTATTGTTGCGACTATGAAGGGGAGAACCGTGTGTATTGGCTATGGTGCGATGGCTGTCTAGGTACAAGTCTAAAGGTCCAAGATGCGTGTAGAAGGGAAGAGTAAAGTGTGAAGTCTAAAGAGTAGTCCCGAACCTTAGGGCTTCTATCAACATCTATCAACAATTATCGTGGCCCGAAATTCCAGAATCTATGACACCCTCGCATCAAGTTTAAATTGGGATATCAACCGCTGCATGAAGTAATATCTCCTCTAACCACACCCCTAGCCTCAGGCTCCTTGGTATGTGTGGACACGGGGCCGGCGCTATGCTGGAGGGGGGGGGGGTGGGGTGGACAGAGGGCGGGCTAGTCATGGATCCGCTGTTGGGCAGGCTAGTGGTCGATATCGGGCCATCTACGGCCCGAACAGACTGGATGGACTTTTCGGGTTTCGATGTCTACATAATCCATAGCCAAGGCACATGCTCAGGTCTTGGTGTTTTCGATTGACCTTCAATGACGGATACTTCGTGACTTAGAACGTTACTATTGAACGAGCAGGAGTAAGCGTAGGACGTGCCTAGGACATCGTAATTGCTACTTAGCACCCTATCTTTTGTTCCAGTTCGGATGTGAGTTGGTAGCAAGACGCAGCGGTTCGAAGTCCCGCATGAGCGGTATAATTGCTGCTGCGGGTGGCTGCGGGTACGGTAGTAGTTTGAGTCGTACCAGAGTAGGGTGTAATCGAGACGAAAGGTGGAGTATACTATCATCGAGTGAGAAAGAGTAAACATCGACGGAATCTGTGATGAAAGAGTCTAAACACTTTGAAAGTTTTTGGTTGTCGATCGTCATCGAAGAAAGCCTTGGAAGTGGCTTGCGGGAATGTGGGTGTGGTGCGCAGGTTGGAGATGGGTGAAGTTGCCCAGTATGAATCAAATCTAGCCACACCACCCCGTGACCCCACCAGTCTACCACACTCCGAGACTAGACTCAACCACCGCCTCCTCTGTCCTCCATTGTGTTTCTTCCTTCCTTCTTTTGTTTACTGCCCACCCCACACCCTCACTCGCCGACAATTGCGAGATAGGTCTACCGGTTCATCTGTTCCCTTTAGCTCCCACTCCGCCCCATCTACTCTGTCATCCTCCGCTTCTACTTCAATGTCATTTAATCTACTCTCGGTTGCCAGTGGGAGTAGGTAGACACTCTGAGAAGGTCAGAAGTAATACTGTATTCTACCTACATGGCCGCTCTTATACATAGCGACAAGAACCGGTTCCCCTCTCTCTTGGCTACGAGGCGCGGAACCGAGTAGATATCTTCAACACCCTTCGTTCTGTTACACTCGAACACAAAGGTACCCTTTTTGTCAACATTATCAGTAAGCTTCTAGTGCTATAATTAACTTTTTTGTTGCTTCTGCGTTCGCCAAATTCCTATCCTCTCCCGGATCCCCGCTTGTTTTCAATAGTGGCTTGCAGTCTTTCTCTGTCTTGCTGCTTGGTACCGCTTCGGATATTGGCTTAAGCGTCAAGCCCGGATAGAAGAGTACCTTTTGCATCGCAATTACTGTCTTTTGGCGCTTCGATTACTGACTCGTTCATTTAGGTACTATGAAGTTCTCGGTGGTATTGAGGAGGGGAGGAAAGAGGGTGGCCCTGGAATGATGTAACGTGCTCTCTGCATAGGTGACCTGAAATTCGACGGCAACATTGTTTCAAGCAGATCCACAGTTAGCTATATATTGATCTAAGTAATACTACTGATGCAGCTGCAGCAATATCACTCAGCCTCGAATTTCATGACACTCTCTATCAGTAATAACCGTTGCGCGTTACCAATCGTTGAAGATCTTCCCTCCGGAGTCGCCTTCAGCCATGTACGCAGAACCCCTCTTGTTGCGAGATCCCCCACCTCCATAGCCCACTCAAATGCATTAATGTCGCAGTCTACAACCTTCCACGGATTCACACCATAATCGAGCAACATCCTTACTACCACATGATGACCCCTAAAAATCGCGATTCCTAGCACTGAAGATCCATACCTTCCCCCCCTTGCTTCCCCGTCCGCTCCATTATCCAGCAAAACCTTGACAATCGGAAGTAGACCAAACGAAGCAGCATAATAGAGCGGTGGTGTGTCCCAAGCGTAGGCTGCACCAGGAAGTAGAGCCTGAAGCCATGCGACGAAGTTGGGACAGGATTGCTGGTGTCGCATTCGGAGCTGGAGGAATGGCGTCAGAAGAGCCAACAGGCTGGAGTCGAGGTGATCGCCCAGATTCTGCATATGCAGAGCCCAGTTATGCGCCGCGTACAAAAGGAATGGATAATCGGTGCATCGCTGCTCGAAATCGGAGCACGGTCCGGAAGAGAACTCGTCGTACATAAGATATGTCAGACATTTCGTGGCCCATTGTCCATGAGCGGCTATTTTGTCGACACGGTAGTATGCTACTGGACCTTCGAGGTGATCGGATGTGAGGTAAGCCTGGACAGAGTGGTGCGCTAGTGTAACTGTTTTGTGGCTGGGGTCGTAGCTGAGGAGAGAGCCACAGATTGAGAGTATATCGGTGTGGTTTGGTAGCTGGCGGCTGTTATCCCGGTGCGGCATCTGAAGAGTTATCTGGAGAGCTTCGCAGATTTCTTTTAGGGTTAGTGGTTTGAGGGAAATGCTGAGGAGGGTTAGGATGTCGCGGGCGAGAGACTTGTCTTCATAGCTATCGATGCGTAGGAGATGTTCTTCGTAGGTTTTGTTGAGGGTGTTAGGAAGCATTCTGAGGGCCTCGATGATTGCACCAGGAGTGCGCAGCTTTCCGAGGCGGTCGAGTTGGCATTGCACCCAGCGGAACCTGGATTTTGTCACTATCTTATTACTAGTATATAGCAGCGGCGGTATGCTCACATTCCCTGTGCCCCAGTCATGAGTGTCTCCGCAATTTCTTCTCTGAGCGCTGCCGAGTGCATCTTCAACCGGGGGTGCGCCTCTAGACTTGCGTATATCAAAAGAATTATGTCCCCACCAATCCTTGTCGTTTCCAGAGTATCAATTGTCAAGCTTTTGACATCGCGAAGTTCATCCTCGATCCCCTTTTCGTTGATACTGGATAGAAATATATGAACCCTCCTGGTAGTATTAACAAGTGTTTTTAGCCACGACAGTACCACTGACGGCTCTGCGCACTCATTTAAGCCGTCGATGAAGATAAATGTTTCCATCTTAGTTTGCGTCTTTTTCAATATTAAGTCAAACAGGCGCTGCTCCGGGATTTGCGACGGACGGTTGGTGTTGCGGGATTGTTCCTCATAAACTTTCTCCAGTTCGTTCAGATCTGACTCTTCAGACTCCTGGTATAGTTGCGATAATATGGAGCCTAGGATGTTTTGCGGGCTTTGGGAATGGGTATCATTGAAAGAGCAATAGAAGAATACCACGCTGCCTTGCGACCTCGCCGGAGGGAGCAATGATTCCATCGCCGTGGTCCTGCACATATCATTACCAGGTACGCTTTATATCCTCGCAGATGAACTCACATCAATGTTGTCTTTCCAGCACCAGCTTCATTCACAACGTTAACTAACCATATTTAACAAAGATCAAGAATGACTGCGTACTTATTCCATTTAAGCAGAAAAACGTCGAGGAGTCAGCCTCAGCCCACCGGCAAAACTTGTCCTCTTTAGTAAACCAAGCCCCACTACCTGGGACCCTGGTCTTTGCAATCTGTTGTCGCACTTGTCTGGGATCGATGGGACACAGCCATTCGAATATCATTCTCCGCTTGTTCACTGCGCACGTTACTAGGTGCGCTTAAAGGGTAAGGCGGGGAGCCTACATCTCTGTACTTCATTTTCCCTCTCCGCCATCTCACTCCGCAGAGATTCAATCTGCTTCGCAATATTCTTCGTTTGTTCCCTACACACCACTGCGTCAGCCCCTGCGCACACCCTCTCCCCGGGAATCACGCACAAATCGTTCGTCATAATGCTCAATAAAAAGTACGTCTTGACCCTTTCCAGCCTTTCCAAATGGCGCTTTGTCTCCTCGCCTTTCAGTGGCCATTTCATCTTCTGTAGCGCCTTATCGAGCCTCCCCCGCGGGGTCTCAAGTGTCGCATGCAGGTTTTGAAGAAAATCGAGCGTCTCGTTCATTACCCGAAGGAATCCTGGTTGGGAATGCAGTCGTGGCAGGGTATTGATGTTCGCGTCTCCATGGCCGTCGCTATGGCGTAAACGCTCTATCACCCCGATGAGCGCAAAGAGCTCGTTGCTAAGTGCGTCAATATCACGTCGCGCTTCTTTGACGTCTTTGGTGTACGTGTAAATTTGGCTCGAGATCCGGAAGGCGAAATCAAGGATGGTGATTGCTTGAGTTGCGCAGTCCATGATTGTGTAAAGAGGTGGCGATGACCCGCATCTCCTGAAAGGCTGAGATGAGTTAACCAGCTTGCATAAGTGTTTGTACTACGTTTCACACGCAGGTACATCAAGCTATGGCGGTGGCTTTGGCGCATCACGTGCAGAGGTTGGCTCCCAAGTCAGACTGAGATGGTGAAAGGCGTTATAAATACCGTTGTAAAAAGCACAATTGAAAAATCCATATTTAGTGTGTATTGACGCACTGCCAGAGCCGAATTTGACTTGAATTTAGTGTATGTATGCTTCGTACCGATCTTGTGGGGGAACGCACCCGCAGCATGTATTTTGGGTACTTCGGTTCTGGCAGTGTTTTCAACCTTTAATTTTTCACTACGGTGGCCAAACTCCGCGGAGAACCTGAAGACATACTACAGTCCATTTTTCGGACATTCATGTGTAGCAGGTTTCCATATGGCCACGAGCCCATCCAGCTTCTTGATCAAACATTTATCTTTCAAGCCACAACACCTTAAGCTTCATCAGGGCTAATTTTGATAAGCTATGCCAGCGCGCGGTCATCCTACTTGAGATTGAAAGCACTATCTCAAACACCGAGTTCGTGAAGTCGTTTCACTTGGACCCATGAATCAACCGCTGAAATCGGCGAAACCGTTGAAATGTCTGCTTTCCCGTGTCAACCGACAATTGAGTTGCTAGCGTAAGGAGAAAGCCTCATACGTACTCGCCGAGACAGAAGCAAGGACTTGCCAATGTTCAGCCGTCATATACCACCCTACGTAGGATCTCAAAGTCTGATCGTTGTAACACTGGCAGCGTCATTAATTGCAGTCGATTATTTGATTACACTTGGTTTTCAGGATGCCATATCGAATTTGTAGGTCCATTCACTTGTTCTATTTTATTAAGCTAATTGCGGGAGTGTAGTATATAGTAGCCCTTGTAGGTTTCTGAACCGCTGACCCACTAATCGTGTGATTTATCTACTCCACGTTCCTACGTGAGGGAATTATAAGGAGCTGAAGCATTTCCCAGGGGTAGTCCATGACCGTTAAAGTAGCGAATATCTTGGCTAAGTTATTGACGAGGGCTGAAGGTTGGGACGGCTGAAGTTTAAGGTTTAATTGACATTAATACTGTTAGTATACCTCCACGTGAACGACACATGGATGGAAGCTCGGGTAGTATTCTACAGATAAATGTGCTTCATAGAGCCAAACAGAAGCCGGAAACGACCACATTTATCTATGTACTCTACGTAAGGCCTTGAAAGGCTATAGTAGAGAGAGGTGGCACTCGGGAGAGTGCTGTGTAGGCTGCTAGTCGGAACTCTTGCTCATGTATGCAGCCTATCTGCATGATGCCCCAATTTCAATCCTGCGACACAAGAGCCAAGCCACAAGCCATCTCCCTCCTTTTTTTGGTCAGCCTTGGTTCGGTAGAGACAGGCAGGAAACAGGTTCGAAAGTACCGCTATTATTCTATTTCGACCAGGGCTCGAGCCAGATTAAGGACGACCGCAGTGGAGCAATTTGTCATGAACAAAATGATTAATGACGTGCGTGATGTCACTACAGAACTTTCTCAGCCGCGATTTTCTCGATTAAAAGACTCAGGTAACACCGGCGGGAACTGGCCATGACAGACACGGATCAACCCTTCTCCTGGTTCTTATTGTGAAACCTAACACTAGTTCTTCGTGCGCAGGGTGGAAAGGGAGCAGTACCCCTAGCCTCCCAAGCCTTATTACGATTTGAGGCGTGTATAGTATCACCACTGTCCGGGACGTGATTTGGTCTACGCGAAGAGGAACGCTTGTACGGTCATCGCCGAGTATTTACTGGCGAGCTATCAAGATTCTTTTCTATTGGGCGGCCTGGCAACGAACTAATTCCATAGTTCTCGCGTGCAAAGCCGTACCTTTCGAGTTCAAGCTTTATCACGATTATATCTATCACCAGTTTGACGAAGAGGTCGTGCGGATGAGACTAAATGTCTCACTGAGTGTATTCCTTTTGCAGCTATGTCATGTCGGAGACGGGTGTGGTAGTTGTATTTACATTTGGATTTGATTCCATGGGGTTTTGATGCAATGCGTTTGATCATGAGAGGAGGGTATCAACAAGCGGGGATATCTACCGTTGTCAAAAAGCATAGCCGAAAATCCGTATTCGGTGTGTATTGACGCACCGCCAGAGCCGAATTTGACTTGAAACCGGTGTATGCTTCGTACCGATTGTGTGGAGGAACGGCCTCGGATCGTGTATTTTGGGTATTTGGGTTCTGGCAGTGTGTTTTCAAACCTTAATTTTTCACTACGTACGGTAGTTATACAGGGTGAGAGAGTATAGATCTGCAAACTAGCTTGCACAAACCAGTGGCAGAGAGATCGAGACAAATTTAGATGGAAGAGGATTGAATGGATTTGTATGCGAATCTGATATCCCCAGGAGCTTCAGAGTGGGCGAATAGACACTGGAGCATTCGCATCTACAAGCCGTGGCCCCCAGAAGGGCTAAACATGCACACCAACCGAAGATCACCGGGAGCAGAAGTAGCAATTCACACATTAGCATTATCATTACTGTTAAGACGCCCATCAACCTCCACTACCGGATTATCAGCCAGTACTTTCTCATCCACCATTACTACCACCACCACATCCACCGCAGCCTCTTCGTCGAACATCCTCGTATCGCGCACCCGAACCGACGCTGCGACAAAAAGCTTTCCCACCAACACCGCGCTACACGAACGTCAGCACCTCCTCACTGTTCTGATAACGTACGCAAACGAACCTCAATAAACCCGCGCCGCCCACCTCCCTACCCAAAACCTTCCCTACTATCGCTTCACAAATGATCCCGCCCCACAGCGCAAGCGAAATCGTATCCGGCACTACCACCTCGAGAACCGCCAGGTTTGCGGCTGAGCTAGAGATGTTGAATATCGCTGAGAGGAGGGTGAATGCGGCCTACAGTCTTCACGTCAGTTACGCCCGCGGGACGACGGGAGAGTGACGTACTGTTGCGATGGTGATGGTGTTCATCATTGTCCCCGCCATAAGTCCGGAATCAAACCGCTGCCACGTTGCGGAGAGTAGTAGTCCGGCGGAGAGGATGAGCTGAAGCACGATCAGAGGCTGGAGGGCTGGCGACCATTGTGTCCGTGAGGAGGAGGAGGATGAACGGTAGTAGTAGTTCGACGACATTATTGTTTATTTCGTTCGCGGTGGTGGAGAAGAAGCCCGGGTCTCATCCTGGAAAAGAAGAAGGAAGCTTCTCTGTCAGAAGTGCGAAGACTGATAAGTTATATTTGCCTTTATGGGTGGTCGCACCGCAGGTATGCATCTGCAGCTCTGTGGGAAGTGGGTGTGGCTGATTGGTGGGTTGATACCAATTCCAACAAGTTATGCCTCCGAGCGGTTCAGCCTGTACAGCTGTAAGGCTAATGTCAGGCTGTACAGCGAGGAAAAAGCAACGGTGGATCATGCACAGCAGTCTTAGCTTCCGCGACGAGGTAAAATAGCTTTCCAAATTGGCCACCGATAATATACTCTTCAGCCCTTTGGTAGCGTGGGTTGGAACCCGAAATTTTGCGAAATGTCTATAAAAACCCGCTAAAGCGAGTTGACAGGGTTACATTTCGCTACGGTGGGAGCCCGCAAACCGACACACTCCGCCCTCGGTTGTTAAGAGTCATATGTTGCAGAATGATTTGCCCCGCAGCTTACCAACTACCGGAAATCCCCCAATCATTGGCGACCCACCCGTTTGGGTTCTACCAGCATTACCGAAACCAGACGTAGCACTAACAATATTTAGTCTACCCGATGGTTAGTTCTAACCAGTAGGGGGTCGAAAATCATCCCCTATCTAGGAATAGACGACTTTAAGCAACGAACGAGATAGTGGCTTTTTCATGCGTCCAGTATGTGGTGTCTTCTGTTCTATTTATTGAGCTTAGTGCTGCAAGTTCTACTGATGCGGTTGCATCCAGGGCGTCTATCGGCTGTAGATCATGAGGTGCCTCGGCCAACGCACCATTCTTGCGTCTGTTAGATTTTTTTGTGCCGGGATACTGGCGTTTAAAATCCAACAGACTAACCACAACCCAACCCACTTCTTCTAACGTCGGCCTTGTATTGCTCAAAGGGTCTAGTGTTAACTAGGCGATTCAGACGCGTTTGGCGAGGACCATTAAACTAATTCTTGAGTTTTCTCGTCGGGTCTGGGGGACACGCCATCGACCTTTTTCGTCTTGTTGCGTGAATTAAATTCAGAGATCATGGTTGGGCATCGAGATCGCGGTTATGTCTTGGGGAAAACAGCACTAGGGTGGCGTTGGTGTAGCGTGCAAGGGAGGACCAAGTAGACATTTGCTGACGACTGGGATTCAACCCGTCATGGTTGTCTTGCAAACGACCCAACAGCACACGTTTTCCGAAGCTTACTCAAGTTTGTTTGGATATCAATGGCTTTTGATAAGCTAGGTTGGCGAACATAATGGTATCTCAGATATGGACTGGCAGCCCCACATGTACTGAAGCCCAATGAGTCCAAATACAGACACAACCACTGTAGCACAGTACATCTTATCTCATCCAATGACACCCGAATCGCTGCTTCAGAAGCCAAATCCGCAATAGCAACGACAACCTACATACATGTTCAGAAGTCGGATCCCCAGTCGAATGCTGTACCAGACAAGACATCGCTTTGACACCCCACGTCTGTTGGGCTTACAGGAATTATTTGCGCATTGGGGCACGCGAACATGACAGGTGCAGGGTCATGGTGAAGATCCCCCGCATCCCAACATAGCGCGCCACACATACTATGAGCGGAAATACACTGGCCCTCGCCGGTTTATACGCGCACACGAAACAGACTCTGGATTCCGCCCATCCGCTTTGCGATAGAAGGTATAGGCATAAAGTTACTAAGGAACGACTGACAGCAAGGCGGAATAAGGTGTACTTATATTGACAAATGCGAGGGTCTCGACCGCTTTCCGGCGAATACCGGAGCCTAATATTCACTTTGTAGAGAGGATCGGCGTACGGATGTGTACCGTCTCATGTCACATGGTTGGTTTCTTGGCCCCCACCTGGGGAGACTAATGCGAACTATACTATTCGTAACCCCGCATTGTTTCAGTCGGCGGGATGGATGACGCTCTTACTTGCTGTAAGCGTTATGTCCTCACCGAACAATCACGCCGCTATCCTACGGTCATGGTGTTTATAGCATCACTGTGCTAGCCAATCGAATGGTTGCTACCGGGAACTTAGGTCGCCGTTGGGTTCATTGGATGTTTCGCGGCGGGTAGTCACGCGTCATGGAGGCTGCTTCAGTCGCTACCACCGTTGAGTCAAACGTTGGCTAGTCGTAGTCTATTCTCAGTAGTGTCGTGTAGAACCCTACCTTATCGGCCTTTACTTATTTAGGGAAATGATTTTGTCAACCTTTTTCCCATTGCCCGCCTGTTATCAGCCTGCATCCAGCCTTTTGAAAGGGATTCTAACACCCAAAAGGGTTGTAAAATGAGGTTTGACCTGAAAAATACTGACAAAGCTGTTTCTCACTGCTTCTCAAACCACCAGCCTCCAACAAAGTATCTTTATATAGACGTCGCAAGGCGTACCTGAGATTTCTAGTGAAATCTTACCTACACTTCTAGATATATTCTCACGCGCGTGCGCAACTAGCCAGCTAGAATCCGGCTCATTGTTAGCACCCGATGCACCGGTAGTCCATAAACGATCACTCGCCACCTGCATATGTATCCTGTTACGATATGGAAGTTGGGGAGGACCGTGTGCGCGTATTCTATGGTACAGAGAAGAGAGAAAAGGAGAAAGACTCGAGATATATACAGGAGGCATCGGCCCCTGCAGCAGCACCGTGTATCAGACCTGTAATATGTCTCCGGCACATGTACACCAGTAACATATCCTCAATTCAACGCACGTAAAAGTTGGCAGATTCCCGGCACACCCTAGCTTTCAGTCTGTACACATAGTGCTTGAGATCACCATTGCACCTTTCCCTTTCAGCTACACTCGGATATTCCGGCTTAACACACAGTTCCTTAGCTGTAACGAGTGATTTTCCTGATCGCTTACATTGGGATCCACTTTTGCACTTCGCGTCGGATGGGTGGCGACCATTGTCTAGGACGGCGTTGAGGAAATGTTGCCAGCAGGTGGGGGCGGTTTTGGTCCCGAACGGCATGACTTGTATTCGAAGGCACCCTGGCAGTTTTGGATTATTCTTGTCCAAGGTGGAAGGCCGCACTGATGTTGAGCCGGGCGTTGTGTCGGTATCCCCGAGCAGATTGAAGTACTAGTTGATAACAAGATGTACCAGTCATGATCACCGTTTGCATGGTGATCGAAGGAAAGTCTCCGTCCAATCTCTGCTTCGCAAGGACTTTTAATACGTCTGTAACGTCGTTCATGAACCGATCATTGCCATTTCGCGGCGACTCTGGGTTCGCCGGGAGCTGGCTGGAGACGGTGGTAAGGTGCATTTAGAGAGGAGAGCGGGCTGAAATGGTCGATCAGAAATCAAGTTGTGTAGGGGGGGACTCGGTATTGCATATATAGACACACCTACGTACGCAGAAATAGACTCCAAGGCTGGTCGCTGGCTCGAATTCGTTAACAGAACCTTAATATTCTGTATATAGACTTGGAAGTTGATTCGTTTAACGGAACCTTAAATGAGTATTGGCCACCACCCTCCAGTGTTCCCAAACGGCCCGCCCACCCGCCCGGCGATTTACCGGCCACAAACGGGCTAAATCCGGCGGGTGCTCTAAAAAGCCATCAGCGGCCTGGCTTAACCTACAAATGCTGGCGGTATTTATGAATGATGAGACAACCAGAGGAGGGAGAGAAAGCTGATGATTGAACTGTCTATCGTACAGAGAGAGAAGAAGGTAGACATATATGTTCCGACCGATACACGAACTTTGCCCGTTCGCGAACTGGACGGACCAGTTCGCGAACTGAGGACCCAGTATGCGACCTTGCCAAGTACGAGATTTAATCCCACCAGACAAAAGGAACCATACAATAAACATAGTGTAAGACCTGTGATATGTATACTTGGCGTCCCAACTGCTCCAAGAACTTCGATGCTCAGTCTTCTATCATCACAGACTGTCATAACTGTCAGTTTAACAACCTTAAGCACCTCACAGTGCTGGAAATCTGCTTGACCCTGCACCTGGTAGAGAAATTTAGTCCTGACTTCATGCATATAGTGTCCAATAGATATTCATAATATAGGAACTATGACGAAGACTACATGAAGTAATACATTGATAGTGGCAGTGACTCGACAAGGACTCAGAGATTGCATCATGCTGAATTTTGATGGAAGTTGTTGAGCCAGCTATAGTTATCTAGTATCATGTCCATTCATGCAAATTGTAGTGTCTTTAAATGGGGCTTCCCAGCGCTTGAGACAATTAAATGGGTAGAATTCGCATAAATCGACCAGTTCGCAAACCTCTTGTCCGGTTTGCGAACGGGACAAAATATTGCGAACCGGTAAGTCTAGTTCGGGAACTGGAGGGTTCGCTAATGGGTCGGAACATATATAAGGAAAGAAATCATCTCAAGCACTAAGAGCAAATCACTAAGAGAAAAGCACTAATCAGGCCCGAGGCTCGCGGGGAGATAGGCACTGTACCAAGCCCGCTAAGTCTAGTGCATGCCTTAGTCCCAATGGCCTGCGGGCTAAAGTTAGTGCCCGCCTTACTTCCGGTAGCCTTCGGGCTAAATCCCTTAGTCAACAATGAATGAGTGGGGTACTGCCATGCTCTAGTTAGAGTGAATGCAGAATGATTAAAACAAAAAAGCATATCTGAATCTCGTAAACCGGCCAGGCTTCTGTCAAGCCGCGCCCGTTTGGCCGCTTGGGAACACTGCCACCCTCTAGTCACTAAGGTCAGTAGCTCCCAAGTATCGTCTCCAAGTGTACCTGGTCACCGGCTCCAGCCGGCTCACCGCTAGCCTAGATCGACCGTCTCCAGCCTGCTCCAGATCACGACAAGTCCATCTGTACGGTCTCCAGCCTGGTCAGCTCAGATCGACCGTCTCCAGCCAGCGTCCGGTGAGTCCATCTGTACAGTCTCGGTCAGCTCAGACCGGCCGTCTCCAGCCAGCTTCCGGTGTGTCCATATTTACCTTCTCCAGCATGCTCCTAGCTAGCCCAGATCGACCATCTCCACCCAGCTTCTAAGAGCCATCTCCAAGTGCAGCCGAGTACCGTCTCAAAGTGAATCTGACCACCATCTCCAAGGGCACTTGAGCTCTGTCTCTGGCTAGCTCTGGGTGAACCTAGAGTCGCTATCGATAGATAGATAGACAATGTCATACTGCTGTACACGCAATCACGCCCAGTGTAGATTTGAAACAAGATCTATTGCTCATCATCCGGTGCAAAAGGCAGCGAAAGGAGACACGCTGTGAAAGGAGATACGCAGCGAAAGGAGACGCGGCAGCGAAAGGAAAGACGTTGCGAAAGTGGAGGAAAGCTGGAAAGTTCACGATACTTTCCGAAGTTTGCGTGAACTTGAAAGCGGCATGGATTTCGGTGATAAGCGTAATGACCAAGTCTCAGGATGTACAATTATCAAACGAACCTAAGTACTGATCAAACTGGGTGTAGCATCTAGGATTCATCTTCACACTACCCGCTCTCTTCGCGCATTACCTATGAAGCATCCCCCATAACCTTGGGGCTCAGCTCTGTCGGCTAAAACTTGTACGTGTGACAAACCCTACCGACTCCCCTTCCCTACCTATATGATCTCTCTCTTACCCCTCTTCACCACTCGTTTCATCTATACTCCAATCCTTTACAATTCAAAATCTTAACAATCTCATCCTTAATACTTCCATTAGTCTTACGTTCCGATGTCTAAATTCTGGAACTGACCAGTGTCCTAAGCGGCCCGGCCTTAGATATCTGCAGGCCGGCTACTCCTATCCTTTACAACTCCAAAACTTCTTAACAGCAATCACATCCTTCATACTTCTATTAGTTTACGTTCCGATGTCTAAACTATGGAACCGACAAGTGTACATCAATCTAGGCGTCAAAAGCATATCGCTAAGTCCATGAAGAGTTGCTGACTGGAGAACTGAGGGCATTTTTACTGGAGAACGGCGGTATGAGGGAGGCGAGAAGAATTAGATGATATGAGGAAAGAAAAAAACAAAAAACCTGAAGTTAGTACTTATCTGACAATTCTTCCTTCAATTTGTTTAATCAGACTAACTGTTCGATAGGTGTTTCTGCTACAGGTGACATTGCTACTTCTGGTGCTGTTAGCCTTGCTGCTTTTGTTGATGTGAGCGCTGTCGATGATGTTACTTTGCTGGCCTATGCTGAAGGTTAGCATTATCATCTTCAATTTGTTTAATCGGAATAACTGTTTCATAGATGCTTCTTCAACCGTTAGCCTTGATGCTAGTTTCAGGTGCCATTATCCCCGTCGATGAACGTCCTACTTAGAATGTTAGCATCAGTATTCTTAAGCGGTCCTGCCGCCCTTAGTGTAAGCTAGGCCGGGCTACGCTGTAGAGAGCTTGCAGGCTTTCAGACAATGATTTGAGGCTGCTCACAGATTCGGTCTAGCCAGGCCTCAATTCTGAGGCCCACATGCATCACCCATGGATTGCCCAAACGTATGCCAATATGACCCTCTATATTCCACCAGGATGGAGGCACCTTAGAAGGAGGATTCTTAGGTGGGATTATGTTTCCCACTCCTGCGAGTCTGAAAGCAGATGATGGATAGAAGCTTATGCTGCTGTTAAGGATACAACGATGGTAGATACCGCTCCGCATGTCCCAAAGAAGACACTCAAGAATCAGGAAAAACGGGTGTAGTGCAGATTAGCCAAAGAGACAAAACGAAGGGCGGAAGCTGCAGATCAGATGAGTAGACTCAAAGAAGATACTTAAAAATCTAAAACAAGGGCAAGGCACAGGTTGTCCAAAGAGGCAAAACGAAGGGCAGAAGCGGCAGATCAGGAGATAAACGAACACTTAGGTCTTGCTGATTCGTGTTGAAGACCATCTTGACGTGCAGCTGTACAGTATCTGAGCGGTATACAGAAGCCGTATTTTTGAATAAAAACGAAAAGTGTTTTATCGTAACGAATAAGATAATTTAGGATAAAGCATTATTACTAAATAAATATCTCTTTTCAAGTTCATCAAGCTCCGATTAGCACACACTACCCTATTTAGACGTTCATCCACGCTTCGCCGAACTATGCTAGTATCGGTCACCGTCCGACAATGGTAAATCACAAGACTCTAGATTCCGAACAAGGCTTTCTGACCTTTTGGCATCATGTCAACTGCTGCTACGTATCTTGCGTCGAACACAATGTAGTATTGACACATAATCTTAAGCCTTAAACGGATACTGCCGCTACTATTTTATTATTTCACTTCACATTCGCATCACGTGACCCTCGGAATCGTACCCTCTCTTCAGGCCGCTGCAACTTAATGGATGAACCTCCTTAATGGGCTGTACCTACCTACTATTGAAATTAACTGCCAGCAGATTCGCCTAGACTATAACCTTCACAGGGAGAATTCCATAATTAGTTAGATATTAGGCTTCCGCTGCCATCCGCCTCGAGTGCAAAAATGTTGTATGGTTAAATGGGCAAAAATTGCCAAGTTCTGGGCAAGTAGACGCGCTGCAGAGTATCACAACCGCTCAGTGAGTACGTTTGTGGTATAAGAAAGTAATTGCAAGGCTGGCCGTTGGCCCCCATCAATTCATAGCTGTCATGCAAATTCCGGTGTTTTGTATGTCCCTTGCGTTCAGGTCTTAAACGTTTAGTGGTTGAGAATGGGGTGTTCGTTGAGTTATACCACATAGGGAACCCCAACCAAGCTTTGGGAACCCCGGAGCGCTTACCCAGCGTCCGAGACTATGATTGATGGAAGCCTCGACCTGCCGGATGAGTGAGACATCCAATGCTGCAGCCTCGTGATGAGAGATGCAAGTGGCCAGCCGAGAAGGAAACCCTAACCTTTTCGTTCTAGATCTAGATAGAGTATGGGATGAAGAAATATTCCAATGCATATGGCTCTTGCGGGCACTTCTTTAATCTTTATGTCTACATAGCAATATTCATATCCACCATTATGTTTCACTTGTGGCCGTAGTCTAGCAGACTGTTGCGGCTGTATTAACCTGAAAGAGAAAACGAAAACCGAACAATATCACACATCGCTCACCACCCAAACATCCGCAAACAAGATACCTCACTCCACACATGATATCCCCCGACTCCATGACAAAAGAAGGCGAGCTAAACAGCCCAAGATAACCAAACAATCGAGGCGACACTAAACTCAAAGGAAAGGAAGCAAAGGAGTGATCGACGGGCACCTGGCCCAAAGTGAAAGAATCACAAACCCGCCCTCTTCCGCGCCTACTCCAGTCCAGGCACAAAAATATTTCTGCCAGTTTTTTTCATATGTGTCTTCCGATGGCTCTTGAGGTTGTCAGTCCTTGAAAACCTCTTCCCACAAACATCGCATAAAAACGGCCGCTCGTCGGTATGTGTTCTCTCGTGACGCCGCAGGTGTTCTTGTCGCTTAAAGCGCATGTCACATGTAGCGATGGTGCAAATGTGGGGTTTTTCGTCGCTGGTGACGATCAGTGGAAGACGCGCAGAGCCCTTCGACTTTTTGGAGGAGCTAGCGAGACCGGCGACTTTTAATCCCCGAGTACCCCCGGTCCGCGGCCCCAACGTTGGTGAGGTAGGGTAGTAGCATAAGCGCAGCGCATCTAGTGCGGCGTCGCTAGAGGTTGAACTGCTGGAGGGGTATTCGAAGACATTGGGCGGTGATGTGTAAGTTGGACTGCCATAGTTCATGGCTGGTGGTGAGATGCATATCTCATTGGCCTCGCTAATGGGGTAATCAAAGGGTGGTAGTGGCAGCGGTTGGGGTTGGTGGTGGTCTAACCCCGTGTCAAGGTTGCTCCTTCTGCGGAGATAAGCGGGGTGATCATTGTTTGAGTCTCCGCACTCTGACTGGGAGCGGGAAGGTGGGGGTGAGCAGCAGCCATCACTGACATCGTGATCTTCATGGTCTAGTTGGGCATCATGGCGGTGGTCGTCATCACAAGGGTGGTGCTGCTGATGATGGTGGGGTGGATACGGATGGGGGTATTGATGGAGGCAAAGGAGATTTGGTGCCAGTAGATGAGAGTAATCATTGTCCATGCCCTCGTCTAGTGCTAGGAAAGTGTCGGTGAACGATTGTTGCGAGTGTGAATGCGACTTCTGAGAGTGGTGATACGCAACACTGGAGGACGAGGAGGAACCACCGGGGGTGCTTGGTAAACTGGAATCGCAGCTAGAATCCCAAGATACTGTTGACGAGATGGAGGAACGACGGAGGCCGGGCGTGGAAGAGGGCGAATTTGTGTAGTAATCGGAGGGCATTGAAGTCATTGACGTTGTGCTGGGTTGTCGCTGCTGCTGTTGATGTTGCAACTTCATTTTGGATAGAAACTGAGTGTGTGTGAATTGTGTTAACTGAGCCTGATGGAGATAACTGGTGGGATCCACTAGGAGAAATCTGCCGTTAATAAAACTTTCGATAGATATATAGATCTAAATATTTGAGTTGCTATCTCGGGAGAAGAACATAGCAGCAATAGAAAGAGTATCCGTACAGTCTAGGAACCAGCTAGGTAGGGAGTGGCTACGCAGCAGCTAGAGTAGATAGAAAAGGTATTAAAGGCCTACAATTGGCAAGGATATACCTTAGACCGCCATGAAATGCACTCTTGTGTTTGCTAGGCAGAAGGCTATAAACCCTCAACCTTCGGCTTAAATGCAGGCGTCTGAAGCGAAAGAATTGAAAGAAAATTAAGGTGGGGATGCAGGAGCAACGAGTATTGCTTCCCTGAAAGCAGAAACCCCAAGCAAGGAAATATAGCAGTGTAAAGGAACCAGTATGAGCTCACACTCATTGCTAGGTGAGGGGGCAATGGGACACAACCCAGTGAATAAGTGCAAAACAGCGGCTTACTTACTAACTAGCACTTTCTTTGACCTCTGGAGAGACCCTATGAATGTCCTGGCCACTTGCTTCCAAAAATGTGAAAACCGACAAGGCTGGGGCCTCCAAAATACGGTTCGCGTCAACGCCACAAATTTCGTGGAGCAATAGCAAAGCAAGAGCTTGCAAAACGCACTTCTCTTGAGATTTGTGGAGGATCTCGACGGGTAAACAATTGAGGCTGAGACGATACCGACAAGGCAACGTAGATTGATTGGCGCTGAATACTAATTGATGAGTTCCTTAGCCTTTCGCTTGTTAATACGCCGTTTACAAGAGTTTACTAATGGGAGCGGTATGGCCGTTGGCTATGTGGGAGTGCAATGATTTGTGCAACAGCTTATGCGACCAGTAACATGTCAACGGGTTTCTCTTCATTGGGGTCGGCGTGTCGCATCATGGCACGGAAACTTTAAAGAGTAGATATCGCAACTACGTACTTGATACGGGTGTATGTCGATAGGACTGATTGGTGTGGTGAAGCAAATTCTTTTGACGGGATTTTCAGATCTTGTATGATGCTCGTAGCGGTGGGAGCTGAAAGGCGATTTTCTTCTGGATGTATGGTTTTGACTGACTGACTGAATAAAATCCTGCGACAGCCTGAGAGGAAGGCTTTCCTATAAACCTTCTTCGTCTACAAGGAACTGCTTAGTTTTCGCAGTTAGTGGCGTTTGTTCTCGAGCTTGGTCCAATCTAGGAAAATGCGCCTTTCTGTCACACCATAGCTCCCGCACTGAGCCCAAGGTAAAAGTAGGGATTGCCAGTGGCTGGTTCATCCAATTGTGCTCGAGTCGAAGTATCTGTCGAGAAAAATAATGCTGTGCGAGATCCACCGATCAGGCATCCCTTGCACAATCTATGCTCAAACCAATGTAGTTCAATCACAACCCAATGGTGCACTTCTGCTCCATCCTCACCATGTTATGGGGTAGATTTCCACCCTCAGTAAACGTAGGGAACGGGGCATGAAGGCTATACCGATACCGAACCGTTCATTTTTTCTTCCAACCTTGACGCTGTTTTTTTTTAAAAAACATCAAATGCTCCATGCTTCTGTTCTTGCGTTGTCGACTGAAGAGAGATCAGATATGCCGTCAAGCGAACTACTTTGTGTAAAAGTAAACGCGCTTTCTTCCGACAAGATCCTACCACGATCTGAGACAAGAAATACTGAAACTTATCATCCACCGGGCTGTCTCTACTTAATGGGATTCGTTAAAAATCTTTGGGATGAACACCATCTTGAGTGGATGCAGTGGTGGCTGCAGATCCAGTTCGCATGCCTTGGTGTCTGGTGACTGGGCTATCCCAAACTCAACTCTCGAGAGTTAGTGAACACACTCGGCACCCGCTTAATTGCGTATGGATTAATGCGACCGCAGATCGAGTCCAGGATGACAACCTCATCATTGATATGGGTGTGGTCACTCCGACAGATATGATACATCCCAAACAGGCGGTCGAAAGTATCAATCCAACAAGGTCTAGGCTACTATAGCTCATCAATCCATAATTTGTGGAACGTTACCACACGATGAAAAATAGAAGGTATAATCTCGGGCATACGCTGCTTTTTCAGCATTCATTTTACTCTACTTTTCTTTGGGCAGAATCTGTCGCTTTCAATCGCATCCCAGCCCACGGAGTAATTAACAAGGCTGTTGTTCACACAGTGGAATGTGGGTGTCATGCACGCTTGAGGCACGGACGCGAATCTGAGATCATCGTTTCCATGCCGCGGATCTTCGATATGCCAGAGGATTCTGCTAACGCCACAGACACTCATTGGCCCGCCTGACAACGGGTAGCATCGCAACGGAATTTACAAACATGTGACTCCATTGGATGGGAACCATGAAACATGCAGAAAAAGCAATCTCATTCCTCTCGAGTAGTTAGAAATTCAACCCACCAAGACAAATGCGCACGATTGACTTTAGGCCAGCCGAGACCACATTATTGCGATCGAATCACTGAAAACATGAGGCCCCACCACATAGTATATTTTCGTTATCAAGGCCATAGTAAGTCAGATTGGTGCATCCGACACGCCATAGGTTGAATTACTCCGCCTGTGTACTCGGTGCCTCCGTAGCATGATGCTGAATGCTCTGGTAAAGTGCAACTTTTGGTTGGATGTAGTACTCGCCTATTCCAGGTACTGACTAGAGGAGAGTAAAATCAATACATGCATACCAAGTCTAGAACTGCTAGATTAACGCCTACGCAAACAAATTTGATGTTTCTAAGGGCTCTGCCGTGCATATTTCCGCCCCGGATGTTTCCTTTCCTCTCTGTACCTGGCCGCCCGTAGTACCCGGCTCGCCTCCTTGCAGTGCCTTCTGTACCTACCCGCAAGAAATGACCTAGATCTGAACATGATTATACGTCAACACACGCAAATGACGTTTGTGTAAGGTTTCATGGAGAATTTTCATCGAACCACGTTGTATCTGTCAGAGCCTTACACGCCAGAAGCGAGCGATGTAACTGCTAGTTCTGTGGGTCTGATTGGACGCGCTTAATCAAGGCTCATGGTGTGCGCGAATAAATGTGAGCTAGCACATAACCGCTTAAGTCATTCGTGGGGGGTTCTTTTTGGCTGTCCCATGTCGACGCCGACGCCTAGATGAGTGGGTGCGCCTGAAAATATGAGATACACCATATATGAACAGATGAATATACGAGTAGCTAGTGTGAACGAGATAAATTAAGCCAACATCTACTGCTCACAAGACTGAGTTAGCACAACACTAACACTACTTTCACTATTCTTCGTATGGTACGCGCGGACAATCCAAGCAACTAATAAGGCCATAGAACCACGATGTCAGTTGCCTCGAAAGATGGTTAGCCAGGCAGTGCCTATCTATCCTATCTCATAGCCTACTAGTTTTAGCCTTCCGGAGGATTCACCCAATCATGAATAGTTAAAGCTATTACGCTAGGTTGGTATGCACAATTCTGACAATATTAGATCAAAATCGCAGGAACATGTGGTGAGAAGATATGCACTTGTGCTCGGTACAAAGGGAAAGTGCTCGTATACTGATGCAGGCGCCACAGTCTATGTATCATTCGCTGGCTCTTCCAACAGAAAGGTACTTCAAAAGTGCAATATGCATTGCGGCAATTTCCACCTGTACCGAGTACTGTTGATAACACCAGTTACTATTTGCATGTACAATTGTTATCAAAATATGCTGCGCTTCTTTGCCCAAGAAATACCGGCCTTGCCACTGTCAAAATGGCTGTGATAAAATGATGAATATCCGCATCCGTAGGGCATGCAGGGATACACTCGATATCCAATGTTGTCCTCAACAGGCGCATACGCCTAGACACACTCATGCATGTAACAATTATGGGCGTTGCAGGCTAGTGCGGCTACGTTTTCGGAGCGTAGTGTGATTTCTTTCGCAAGCGACAGTATCCGCTAGCTATAGCACTTTTCAACAGAAGTTGGTTCTTCATTTCGGAGACGTGCGACTAATATAGAGTTGTTGCACAAGAAAAGAAGGCTTCAACCTTCTAGTGCTTATGGCGTCAGCTAGCTGAGTCTTCCACGCATGTTGAATGCTGAGTATCAGCACTTTAAGTGCTGTGCGGGGGGTTTCATGGTTGCTTTCCCCAGTACACAAATGGTATCCTTCCCGGGCCCTTCCGGATGATAGCTGACAGCGAGAAGTATGAATGTGCAAAATCTGCTATGCATGGGAGAACACCCTCCCGTCAATCTCGAGGCCACCGGTCATGGCTGTGATGAATGTCTACGCCCCAGACGTACTGCAGAGCAACATCCGTCTTATGCCATACTCATGGGGAGAACATCGTATGGTCTTCCATAGCGTATGACATTATCGACGGTGGTGATGATACAGCAAGATTCCAAGCATCGTTTTTATTCATGAACTCATGCTGTTGTATTAATTTTAGATATCGATAAATCTCATGGACCTGTATGTCACTTTCCGTTGATCTCTGCATGCAGGAATAATCGTGAAGAAACAGAGATCGCAATTAGCACATTTGCATAGAACAACAGATCCATATCCTGGACAAAAATTTGCCCAATAAATTGTAGTATTCGTGCAGATGATGCCGATCATTCCCGGTATGTTATGCATAGTCGAGACGACGATATAGTCTCGGAGCGTGGTACCGTTTGATACCAACAGAGCTTGCGGCATGCGCTGTTTGTTGTAGAAACCCTATTGTCAGAAAGGAAGAGCCACGTTTCGTTTCAAGCAATATTCCCCTCATAACCCTGGATAGAAGACTAGGATTGTTTTGTTTGCGTGCGTGTGATGTTCTGGGTTCTGAAGATGAAACTGGGTGACAACCTGGACTTCCATTATGTTTAGGACGCGGTTTTGATCAACATTCCACCCGCTCAGCATGCCAGCTGTGGGGATCAAATCTGTTCCAGTCCAACAGGAGATCCAGGCCATTTGCGACTTACCTCAGTCCTAACGCAATTAACCCGATAACAATGTTAAGAGTTCACTAAAGAATATATAGTAACATGATGACGCTGATAGTTTGACTGCTCTAGGCTAGTGGGTGGTTCAGGCAATTCACATACAAGAACGTCCTCGATTTTGAGCTGCCTAGTCTAACGGGAGGATCTGCGAGTGACCTATCGCAAAACGCTTGTTCCGTGTTCCGTTGATGCACCACATCACATCACAGAAGTTGTTTTTCTACTGCGCCAAGTATGCTGTCATGATGCCACCGCCACTTAGGGATTGTGCTCGAATTCCCGCTAGAGCTTCCCGCCAGGCCTATTAGATTTGACGGAATTGCTGATGGTAAGCTGGCAGGGTTGCTCGGTCCTAGGGGCAGCAATAATCAACTTGGGGAGCCTTCAGGCCCTAACTTCAATTCCATCCCCCCTAACTCCGAGAAGATTCCAAGTACCGCATGTCATGCCATACCTATGTGGTCTTCCGCGACCCTGGATGCGATTGTACTCCCCCGCTTCGAAGCTTCGACCATGATGCAGCCAAACTTCTGGACATATGCAGGGCCATGTTGTCAGAATGTGAACACGCCAAAGAGGGAACTAGTTACCTCGTCATCTTGGAATTTCAATGATTTTTGTGTATGGTAAATCTGTTACGATGTGGGGAGAACCGTGTGCATGGATAGACTTAAGGTACAGAGAGGTGAAGGACTCGAGATATATATAGGGGGCATCAACCCCGGTTACCGTGAGCTTGTATGAGGTCTGTAACAGAATGTATTTGCATTGAACCGGGTGAGGGTCTGTGAATCAGAAAAGCAAATATTTGAGGTGCGAACTTATAAGAGGAAACAAGCGATTGCAACTCCCTAGATGCTATCCGTAAGATACAATTTTGGGGGAGAAAATAGATGCAAGTCTATTCTCTGGAGCTCTCACGATATTATAACGTTTCCAATTGTGAAGGCCAAGACACTAAATGTAACAGCGGCTTCCACCGTTACTTATCTTATCAGATCATTTTCACATGATCACATCTCTCTACTCGTAAGGACGAGATGATATCCGGGTCAGGCTGTCTCCTAGTCCCAGGCCCAAAAAGTTAAGGAACGGGATGTTCCAGGTGAAGAGGGAGCTCTGGAGACATAGATTGATCATCGGCTTGTAACGTTAATGTTGGTGTCGGTTGAAAGTACAATGTGTCAGCCGGCCCCAAGCTATGGAACGACAAGGGGCCGACCGTAGAGTGTGCAGAGTTGCAGTCGAGGGGGCTTCTATAGCTTTTTTTTAGTGCTCCGCAGTAAAGCTGTCTCATACCTCATTATCTCATTACCTTCGCTCAGCAACGAGAGTCTGGGGATGAGACAAACAGTAAAGTACAAAGTATAGATTCTCTCGGGTCCAGACTTTTTCGCCTTGCTCGCAATTTCACAACGAAGCGAAGCCGAAAAGTCTAATATACGAGAGCAAAGTGCAGATGGAAAGTTAGGGGAACAAGCCGAAAGGGTAAAGTGGACACAACCCTAATATCTGTTGTATGCGCTAGCGACTCCCAGTGTTACTCTACTTTTCACGAGCAAGCATTTGTATGCTCCATAATGTCCTCTACCGACTCATCGACAATCTCCAAGTGAGATCTGCTTTCTTCGTCCCAACCATTGTACGTCACACACGCATAACACTCAATCGCCAGAACTCCTCTTCTTATCTCAACCCTCAAACCCTTCGCCTGTATACCCCTTACGAGCCAAACCTCGCAGGCTCGCTAACGTTCTCTATTAGGCTGTAGAAACTGCTCTCTCGAGATTAACTCTTGGGATTCCTAAGATGAAGTTCTAGATCGGCTATATGTCGTCTAAGTGAAACTTATCCTCTGATATAATATCAAGTTGGCTGTTTGAGAACTCGCGACTAAAACAATGGAAGTTCATGATTCGAGTATGATGGAATTGGGGATTTATACTACAACGGAAACTCTTTGACGATGTGGTGATCTGGGGAGTGTATGTGATCTTGGTGTCTCAATTTTTTGTTGACACGCGGATGTTGCAGCGGGTGAACTCGTCAATCGTCTAAGTTCTACAGAGCGAGAAGAGAAAAGGAGAAAGCTTACTTTATTCATCATCTCTCTCGGCTTCTTAATGATAATATTGACTACTGAAGGGATTCGCAACACCGTATAGGATTCTCTCGCGGGTCGAACGTTGAGGTTCTGGGGAAGCTCTGTCGAATAAATCACATCATGGCACACACCCTCTTAAACACTCGACGTCTTTTTATCATGGACGACGAATAGCACAGGCTATCCTTAAACGATGATATCAACAGTTTCCCGCTGCTTAGACATCAAAAAGCCTCGCGAATGTATGGGCTTCCAGCTGTCTCTACATGCAGGCCATACATTATACCCACTCAAGGTCTTCCTGTCAACTCTAAAGTACAGCCAAGTGCAAATATCTTTTGGCTGTGCCCGTGGACAATTAACTACATTTAACTAGATGTATACCGCTGATTGATGGGGTTCGTACACTTTGCTTGGTATCTACTGGCCTCTTTACTAATGATACAGTAGCAAAATCGGGCTTAGTGTGGTGATTCCGTTGGTGAGTGAATCTCTAAGTCTTACTCTCTCTAAGTGTCCCCTCTAACGAAGCTTTAGGCTGAAATTTTAGTTGCTATGGTGGCGATGAGGTATAAGGGGGACAGGAATTGCAATTACGTCTTGGGGGGGGTGCGAGGGAATAGGAATGGCTGAGTTGTTAGATATCATGGCAGCAATGGAGACGTGAGGATAATTGACTGTACATTCTCATACAATCATTACATGATAACCATAGTGACACTTCAACGAGCATGTTTATGAGACCGTCTCAAGTGAAGTCCTAATCATACGGTGACCGTGCCGATAAGCAAATATGACGGCGACAAGACTGACAGCCTGGCAATAGAGACACCCCTTGCATGCCGAATGCACTGCAAACATCGTAGTTACATACAACATAGTTGTAAACTCTAATTATCACTGTGCGGACGACAGAGACATTATTGTGCCAGTTGTTGCTGACCCTTCGGAATCAAATCATAGTGGCGATGAGATTTGTCTCACATGAGCCTCACATGAGCCTCACCTGAAACGGAGGACCCCGCTAAAGTAAGTACACGATGTCAAGATAACTATACTAAAAATGGCAACCCACGTAATAGCCAAGTAATGACACGATGCCAGTCGATAATCTCGGGCGAGTGCCCAACATTCCGTTAACATTCTTAAAAGTCTAACATCAAGGATAGAAGTACAACAGCGCGAGATTCTTCCGACTGTTGAACCGCAACTTGACAGCGCTTCTCTCTTTCGTACCCCTTCCGCAAAAGTTCACCCATCGACATTCTGGTTCTGCACGAATCATATTCACGAATGCCCTTGGAGATAGCCGCTCGTGTTGGCGACGAGACGAAAGTTCTAGTATATCTCGTCTCTTTGAAAGACGGATCTCGTGTTCTCAGTATCCAGTTTTAGCTAGTGATTACACTTCTTTCAGTCACTGAGTATCACTTATGGAGTTCGATGCAAGTTCCTTCTCTTATCTAAGCCTATCTAGGACATACTTACATGCCCGGTAACATCCCACATCCCCCCTATCAATCCCCGGGTCTCAAATTAACAATCCCTAGATATGCCTCTCAGTCGTGTATATGCATGGCCGCCGTGTGCGAGAGTACCTCGCTCGGCGACAAGCTAAACAGCGCCGCTACAATCACAAATGAATTTTCCTACTGGTCAGACAGGACCTATGTCGCCGTTGAGTACTGATGGTCATTTTAGACGGTGCGAAGATGGAAGTGGGTATAGGCATTAAAACATGTTGTGAAGGTATTTAAGGATCTATGTAAGCGTTTGGCTGTTCTATTTAAGAATACACCATTACCTTGGATAAACGAAAGTCTATACTCCAATAAGATATCGAACCAGTTGTCCAGAAGTTCATGACCAGAACCATGGAAACTCACGATCCACCCACCAAGTCTTTCGGCATCCTGTATTATAACGGCAATTCCTTGTCATATTGTCGGGATTTAGCGATGTGGGTGCGTAAGGGATTCCCGTTCATAATGTTATTAGGGATAGTGATGGCAAAAAGTTAATCCCGACTAAGTATTTTCAATCCTAAGTCGGATCCGCAATTGGGGTTGTATTTCGTCCGGCGCAGTATCTCAGAATCGGACACATCCTTAGTGATACAAGGTCTGGTCAGTGATTGCAATCTGAAACTCGATCCACGTTTGTCCTGCAAGCACACCAAGAGAACGTACTAAATATTCCCTACCACAGCATGTGAGTACTATACAGGGATTACGAGCTGCGATCATATTCTATCACTTGCGCGGTTTGTTCCTCGTGTGACATCAATCCAACATTGTTTCTTTGCCATATGTAAGGCGGGACTTGAGTGCTCTCGGGTTGTTTTTTGGCGTCTACTGAGAAGATCTCGAAGCAAGCGCGAACCGTGCCATGTCGCCAACCGATATGTGCATGTTACACGCCTGTAGAGTACAAGGCAAACTGGTGCGATAGGCCCGCCGGTTCCCTAAAATGAATCCCTCTAATGTTATAACCTCTTCATCTTCTCTACCCTCTACTCTGCAAGCCTTATAGAACCCGATAATCCTATTCGCTTGATTTCCTTCTCCTTCTTTTCCCAGATCGCGCCTTCATTTAGGTTTCCCCAGATAATTTTTTCACGATTCAGATCCGATGCGCTTCTATTCTCGCCATCCTTACATTAATTGGCCCGTGTAACTAACCAGTCATGACAGACACCGTTTACATCCGCGATGCAGTCTTCAATGCATCCGTGGGCCGCAGCTGTTGGCACTGATGCGCCGTGACAAAATCACAACGGGATCTAATCTCCGCCCTCCGCTACACTTGCGGGCGAAACGGACGTTGTTCTCAAATCCATAAACTACAGCACCAACGACAAAGCCATTGCAAAAGTGATAGAATAGTCGTCCCATCATCCCCATCTCCAGAGCTTCACCGGGGAAATGTGTCGTGTTGCTCTAAAGGGGCGAGGGATATGTGAAGGCTACCACGTTTCCTTCAAAGGTGCTCCTGCAGGCGGAAAGTGTCGGCTACCGACTGTGTTCTCATAGATGCCTCGACCAGCCCCCGAGAGATCTGTAGAGAGCCAGCACATGTGAGTGACTTAAGCTACTTATGTACTCGAGTATAGGCAGCGCGCTAGCGGCTAGTGGTTGCTTTCCGCGTTTCCCCTTCTCTAGCATAATATCTCTGCACCGTGGACGCCTCCCTCTCTTCCCATCCTGATAATCGTATCAGTCCAACAATACTCTCCATTAAGCTAAGCACGACAGAATCCGTACACCCCCAGTATCTGGTTCCTATCTTCCATGACTATCACCCCGAGTAGAAGCTTGGCAAGTATGTACCATGCATGAATTGCAACCTAACCCGTGATACCGTTTTTTCAACTTCATTACAATGACGTAAAACCTGAGTCCCAGTAAAAACAACTATCCCTAGCAATATTTCCATCCATGACGCTCTACGTACCCTGTCCTCCTCGGATTTACATCCCTTTTTCCAACCTCCCTCCCAACCCATCTCCCACCCCGCTTTCCCCCATCAACATCCATGGTCGCATCGGAGGGTAATGACTGTTACATGGTTGGGTGTGACTGTTACATGGTTGGGTGTTTTTTGAAGCGTACGTACTAAGAAAATTCAGTTCAAAAATTAGCTGGTGGTAGGGTTGGATGGCTTGGTAGAGGGGGATGTATACCGGTTCGAAAAGGACAATCTAGACTGTTTCTCTACTTCATTTCTCCACTTCGCCAAATAAGTCATCGAACTCTTAGTGTCCGGATGCTCATCGCCGAGTATGCGGGAGCGGAGAGTTGCTGCTTTTCCCATCAATGTGATAGCTTCGTTGATAGCACCTCGTGACTTATATGTGTCCGCCAAGTTATGCATGCTCAACAAGGTGTCTGGATGCCTTCGACCGCATACCCTCTTCTTCACCTCCAGGACCTGGACTTCCAACTCCTCGGCCTCCTCGAACCGCCCCTGACTCCAGTATATCGAAGCGAGGTTGTTCATGCTTATCAAAGTATGTGGATGCTCTTGGCTGAGCATTCTCTTTCTGGCCTCGAGGATCTGCACCTCCAGCACCTCGGCCTCCATCGTCCGCCCCTGATTTGTGTATAACAATGCGAGGTTACCCATGCTGGTCAAGGTCTCTGGATGCTCTTGCCCGAGCACCCTCTTTGTTGCCTCCATCACCTGCACATTCAGTTCCTCGGCCTCCTTCGACCGCCCCTGATTCGTGTATGTTAATGCGAGGTTGCTCATGCTAGTCAAAGTGTCTAGATGCTCTTGCCCGAGTATCTTCTTTCTTGCCTCAATGATCTGCACAAGCAACTCTTCTTCCTCCTTCCACCGTCCTTGGGTATAGAATATTTCTGCAAGATTGATCATGCTTGCCACGGTTTCTGGATACTCTTGACCGATCGTCGGTAAATTTGTCTTCATGGTTTGCACCGCCAGTTCCTCGGTATCTGTTCCGGAATTTTGGTCTTCTTCATCGGAACTATTAATAGGAGGCCCTTCAGAATCCGAGTAACCTTCATCGTCGCTGTGACTGGCGAAACTCGAACTTGAAAAACTGGAAATGGAGTTTCTATCAGCAGCAGGGTCGCTCCCAGCATCCGAGAATAACCCTTCCTTGATCATGGGAAGACCACGAGCATTATGACCCTCAGGGTCACCGGTATCGGGGCTAGATGTGCTACTGAGATTCTCTTCGAACCCACCGCAAGGTTGTCGAAGAGAGGGAGGGAGTGCCAGAAGACGAATATCTTCCATGTGGTGCCCTACATGTCGGTACCAGCCATCTCCAGATGAATGGCGGACAACTCGACATCCAAACGGGCAGGCTGGCGTGGATGTATCCAATATTCTCAGTCCCCCTGTCGAGCCAGATTCGCCACTAGGTACTGAATGTACGCTCTGGTCGTGCTTCATCCACTCTCTCCAGGTCTTAAATGATTTTTGGTTTTCGACATTCGGGCAATCGGCATGAATGCACATGTAAGGCATGAGATCACTAAAAGCATGTTTTCTGTAGAAGTTTCAGCTTCTACCCCACCTTGCATGGTTGCAGCGGCTTACCTCCAATGCGAGTTAGAAATAAATGTCTGCTTATCGAAACAAATCGGGCATGCGACACCAGGCTCGGGCATGCTGGGCAGCGCCAACCGGTTTTGGCGGTGAAGGTTAGGGGACATCACCGTCAACAAATCAGAAAGATCCGAGAACACGGATCCAGCGACCGAGGGTGCCGGAACTACCGGTACAAGTGTTTTGTCTTCTTCATCCCGAAATAGTCCCAATCGATTCCAAGCACCGATAACACCCTGAGCTAAGCGTTTGGGCAGAAATGCAGGAGCCCTGGGATACTTGGCGCTGATTATATCGCTATAAGTCTCTTCGACGTTGAGTGTCCTAAGAAGTGTTTGTGTCCGCTCTTTTCGGGTTGCGATTTCTTCCAGTATCTCTTCCAGTGCTGGCAATAATTGAAACAATGCATCAACCAAGCACTTGAGCTGCTGAATCTCGGAGTCTTCGTCCCACTTAAGGTCGTCCTCGAGATGCTCCTGGTCCTCACTGTCATCCGGTTCTTCTAAATCAGAGGTCGTGGGAGACGAAGATGCGGGAAGCAGTTGTGAAAGGGCGCTGTTCAGTTCGAGAAGAGTATCCGAATCGCATACTTTCAAAGTCAGCGGTCGCAATAACTGCACCTTCAGGTGATATAGAGTCTTACGGTGTCCAAACAGCCCAACCAAGACACCCGCAAAGCCCGACAATAATAACGCAACCGTTTCTTTCAATTGGGGAGAATAATCAACCACTGTGACCAAGTCACATTCGTCACTATCGAAGCTTTTCGTCCAAATTTTGAATCTCCCAAGCGTCGTAGGTACTAAAGAAACCGATCGCGAGAGACTTGACGTCATGACGTTGATATTCTCGTGGCCGATTCTCGATATGAATTTCAGGATAGAGTCTAGAAGCGGTCCAACTGAACCTGATATCATGATACGGTCGTACGATTCAGCTGGAGTGTAATCCCAAAGATGGATATAGTCCAGTGTGTCGAAGTTATGTCTTGCTGAACCAGCCATGGCTAAATGTTGAGGTAAACCGGCGAGCGGTGCGGCATGCGGTGTGCGGTGTGAGGGGAAGACAAGGCGTCAAAGTGCGGAGTTATCTCGACATGCATGTTGGATAATTTGTTACACAGCTCGCAAGGCATACCAATCCTCATCATTCAGCCGCATTTCCCCGCATTCCCCTCCTAGGGTTGAAGTTCCATACAGAAGAGCCACCCCTCTATCCGCAACTGCAATTGAGGACACGCCAAAGAAGCGCTTTTCTCAACACCAGACACCTCAACGTCCTTTAGACCTATTCAGTACGTCTTCGCCGCGACCCATTTCTCAGTAACTTTTGTACCCAACTAACAAGCGTCCCCAACTCTCGGAATCGATCGCGTTCTAGGTCTACTTCAGGTATGAGTAATGATACTCACATTACGAAAATGTGTATATTACTTTTAGAGTCTCTTATAATACTAAAGCGAGGTGGTTAGATATCAGCATTTAGCGCTCAGCTTTAATCATGGTCACCGGCTTTGAAGTCGTAGGCGTGGTGACTGGAATTCCAGCACTGATCCCTCTTATTGCGAAGGCCTATACGGAGTTGTACCAAGCTGTCAATCATTACCGAAACTTCGACGAACACCTCTCGAACCTTCTCATGATGATAGCGACCGAAGTATTGACGTCTCGATCTCTCATGGATAGACTGCTTCGGGACATCGACGAAGACCGGCGAAGGCTTCTGATGGAAGGGGTCAATGTGGATGATGAAACCCTTCGTCTAGAAATCGAAGCTAGCTTAGGGGATCTCGCGGAAACGGTCTTAGCGCATGTGGTCTGCCTCCACAAAACTTTTGAGCAAATAGAGTCGGTTTTGCAGTCGATCAACCCTGATCCTAGTCCCAATCCCACCGCTCAGAAGACCTCAATTCACTGGGCGCTCCGGAAGGTAAGAGCCGAGATTGGGCCTTCTGTGCACCATTTGTGCAGCACTAATGATTTCAGATTAAGCGCCAACTGCAAAGCCGAACCCCCGAACAAACCTCCCCTTCCAGGCCAAGTATCCGCCGAAGACTCCGATTCGCAGTCGTGGATACCCCCGAGAAACTCAAGGCTCTTCGGGAGGAGCTTAGAAAACAAAATACGTCCTTACAGCAATGCCTCTTTATGGATCGACTCCCGGAACGCGACCGTTCTCCAACGCCCAATCCAACAACGATCACACCAACACCTAATTCAATAACGATAACATCTACAGCTGCGGAAGACTCCTCGGAACTCGTGTTAGGGAAGGCATCCCCTACAATGCTATATCAAGCCCTCACAAAAGCGCCACACTGTCAGTGCCACTTACTTCACCTCCGGCTAGAGACGCAATCAAATAACAGCCTGGATACTGAGGAACGGAGCGTTGCATATTCGGTTCTGGTGACACCAAGCATGACGCAAACCTCCACAGGTGACCTCATTTTGAAGATCGTGAACGCTTTGACCAACGACGATGGGTCCAATCCGGGGTTAACATTGGCGTGTGCCAACAGCCTGTGCGAAGCATTGTTCTCAAACGATCAAATGGATGCACACTATTCGATTGAAAATTTCCAGGTGGAACGAGTCCGGGAATGCAAGCCGGGTGATTGCGTTGCCACTACCTTGTACGACCTCGTCCACAAAGACACAACACGAGTCACGCATTATGACCGCTATATGTTAGCTGTCAATCTCGGGAAAGCTGCCATCTCTTTTCATTCTTCTCCATGGATTCGGGGCTGGACGACACAGTCGATCAAATTCTTTGAGGAGTACGAAGAGTCGAAGCAACCAGCCACTTGGAAACCCCACGTTTCAATCACTCTGAATTCCGGATCCCCGTATGATCCAATCAACGCCGACGTATATGCCCTGGGCATGATGTTGTTTGAGATCTCCGGCCAGAAATTCGAGGGTCGTTTGTCGGCCCCTGAGTTGAAGAGTGCGCTTAATAAGATCACGGTGGAGATGGGCCGTCAATTCAAAAAGGTCGCCGAATGTTGTTTTAGTACATATGAGGGTTCGGGATTAAGTAACGAACAATACCCTCTGAAGGCTCTGCTGCAGCGTATTGGAGAATTGGAAAAGCATGCCTCATCTTCTTTCAAGCCCGAAGGTGAGTTTTATTCTCCGATATTCTGTTGATTGATGACTGACATGCATGACTTGGCATAACAGAGTAAGGGCATGGCAAACTGCGAAGGATATTATGAGCTTGCGATGGGTATAATATGGGACTCATAGAAAATATTCTACAGGTTAGACAGTGGGTATAACTCCTAAGCGTGCTAGGAAATTACTCAAGGATATTGCGGGAGAGCAAAACAGATGAGCAGGTGGTGGGATTGGTCTGTTATGTATTGTATCAATTCCCTTGGAGCATATTAGAATTGCAACTGTGGAATGAAAGAGAAACACGATGTGATAGTCTCCGCTCAATTGTGTTTTATTTATTGTTCGTGCTTGTAAATGGCATGTATGGACAAACGACAGGATAGTACTTAATCAATTACATGTATCAGATACTCATATCATTTATCGTGCAACCCGAATCCGACACATGCATAAGCTATTCCAACACAGCGCATGCGCAGTCTGCAATGGTGCTGGAAACGTACGTTTATGGGTTATCCCCTTACGAGGGCTTTAGAAATTAAATGTATTACTCTATTCTGACAATTGCCCTTGCGAGCTCGTCTTTCAGTTAAGTGACCAATAAAACAAGCTCTAGTTCGGACTTTTTGAATTCACAGTACCGTATAATGTAGTCCAACTCATTACTTTGTAATACATGCAGATTGTATAGGAGATCTAATTCGTTGTCTTTATTCGACTAGTTGCAAGCTCTGCCGGATAGTGATCTAGGTTCAAGAATGAAATTTGCTGTTGGTAATGGAGCATGCAACCTGCACGTACTACAAAAGTAACGAGATTATACGGTACTGTGAATTCAAAAAGTCTTGTACCTTATGACTGAGTAGTGTCAATCAGACGTGCAGATTCCCGGTGATGGGCTGCGGTAGGGTTAAGGTGCGGCTCTGCGGTTAACATAGTGATATGGGTCTAAATCGAGGACTGTAGAGTCCCTGTAATTAAATTACATACCCTTTCGAGTAATTAGTCAAAAATTAGAGTCGAATCTACTTTTAGCCGCCAAGCATGGATAGTTCTTCATGTAAGGCGACCCAGGTAAAACGAAACAAAGTCGTCCCCAAAGATAACTTCTGGCACCGTCCACCACTCGGTCCAGTGAGACCATCATCCCCTCCTTACCCCAACTGTGACCCGTATCCAAGGCCCAGCGTGTTGATCACACAAGACAGCACGTAGCCAGTGATATTATATGCAGCTCGCAAGGGCCTTCAAAGCTTATCACGCGAGCAAGTTCAAATTAATCTTAAAGGTGATGTGTTCTAGTTGTTATCACACAATACGCTATACATACCTACTCTGCCTTTTAGCAATACAGGTGTAGATATGTATCCGACTGCTCGCCACTTAATACAGTTGTCGGAAATGTAATCCCACTACTGACTCGTATTCGTAACGGTCTAATGTTTTTGTCGACCATGATGGGCGGAAAAAATTCCATCCCTCTGAAGGCTAGGTGGGCACAAGAGCTTTGCAAGATAGGACCTGACTGATACAATTCTTTCGTTTCGATTGATCTACCACTAAGTGATGGCTCAATTGATCCGATATCGGACCAAGATATATTCATCTTTTGTTTGCGTAAGAGGCACAATGCCGATTTAAGCTGCACTTATGCAGGCGGCCGATTGCTACTATGATTATAATCATAACAGCCCCGCCGAGACATGACACTCCACGAGGATTATCCCGGTAGAGCTGCATCTGACCACCCATCGATTTCGCTTGTTGGATTTTCGGTTGATGCACTGCAAGGATGGGCGCCATCAAGAATAGATACATATGCATAGCGTATCTCGAGTTTCTCATGAGCCCGTATTAATACGAGAGCGTAAATTCCTACCCTTTGCAAAACAAAACGGAGTTCTTTAGCTCAGCGAAATAAAGTTCCAGCTTTTAATTACCTTTGTCGCACTCGTCGTCAGAAGTACCATGGGACAGGAGCGGATACATGTTTGCTTTTTGGAGCGCTGCATTATGATGTAAATACCTGTGCAAATAAGAACGCCGAATGGAAGCCGAAGTTGTTTCGGACGTGGCTTGGCAATGGGCCTGCTTCAGTGTTCGAAGCCGAGTACGTGTGAGACTAACCGACTCTCATGTTTATGCCGAACTTGGCACTTGGCAATCTCCTGGCGCCGAGAGTCGGATTTACCAGTAACTAACAAAATCAATTTCGCCGCACCCGATTGATTGGTTGAAACAAAGTAAGCTGTCTCGGCAAGCTTATTTTTTCCTTCGGGAAAGTTTATTTTTTCGCGAGCTCATTTGGTGGGGTCGAATTGTGTGCTAACGAGCAGGGCAGTGAAGGAACTCCGGGTACATGTCCGTGGCGCTTACTTGTCAAGTCGGGGAACCATCACTTGAACTGCGACATCCTTCGGTGGAGGGACTTTTAGTTCACGAGTAGGAGGTATGCCGGTCCGTAGTTTCGCATTGTGGGTAATGTAGAATTTTGATTTTGGATCTGTCAGCAAGTCTGGCATAAAACGGATAGGTCGGAACCACGTAGCTGTCTAGCCAGTTGCAATAACGCAAACTCCAATGGTGGTATGAATCTCCGAAGTCATAACGAAAAAGCAACTTCCCCACCACTCAGACGCAACTGCACGCTCCCCTCGCCACATGCAGCAAGTTTCACTTTTAGACTCTGTGACACCAAAGCAAAAATTTGTATCACAGCTAGTGTCGTGATACAGGGTGCCTTACCAAAACTGGTGATTGGACAAGTCTTGCTGTCAGCCACGCAGCCTAACACGATCTTGCGATGCAATATATCACTCCACCCCTTACCAGACCACAATGTGGAACCTCCTCATCTCCTCCATCGCCATGGCTCTCCTCCTCATACTTCTCCCCTTCGCAAACGCAATACCATGGCCAGGCCCCTCTCCGACACTCGCTGGCGCCTTCGCTGGCTTGAAACGCAGCGCCGCCCCAACCCCCGCCCCTCGACAGCGTCCGGGGGACCACCTATTCCGCCGGGCATCGACAGATTTCTACAAAATCTGCGGCTCCAACGTCGGCGAAGATGGCGGGAGTAAGCTTACTAGCTCTTCGTAGTTATCCCCCCGAGTGTAGGGACTGATAGTCTGTGTAGCGAGCGCACTAACCTGCGACGACGACACGTTCTCTTGCTTCTCGGACGCGTCCATCCGCGCGATCGGGTGCTGCCGTAGCTCGAACGCCGCGTATTCGCAGTGCAAAATGCATACCAGCTGCGTGAACGAGATCCAGACGTGTTTGGATGCGTGTATTTCTGATCCGTTGTTGAAGAAATGGTTAGTTGCCAAGCACTAGGACGGGATGTCGGGGGCTGATGAGGGGAATAGTTACTCGCCGACCCCGAGCTGTGGGACGTGGATCTGGGAGAATAAATACACCTCGTTTGAATGCGATACGGTCACGTTTGAGGTCAGGGTTCTGAGCCCATTGGAACAAACGCTGCCGGCGAGGGCGGCGGGGCTGGTAACGAGGACAATTTCGGGGGTTACGGTAGTTTCGACAATTAGTACAGCGCAGTCTACTACGGGCACAACTAGCAGCAGTAGCAATAACAGCAATTCAAACGTGGCACCGATCGCAGGTGGAGCTGTGGGGGGTAGTATATTCTTAATTGCAGTGGTGGTTGGGCTTTGGTGGTTCTTCTGCCGCAAGAAGAGGGGACAGCCCAAGTCTACTTCTGTCGCTGAAATCGACAGCAATGCGATTGCTAGGAACGAGATGGACGCCAACATTGACGGCAAGCCTAAGGTCTACGGCGAGCAACAGTCGAGATATCAGAAAGATGTGGCGCCGGCGGAAATGCCCACAACTAGCGAGGTGGCGGAGCTTCCGGGAGGGAGCGAGGCAGAGACATGGAGCAATAGAGAGGTGATGGAAATCCGGAATATGGATCCCCGGGGTATTAATTTCTCCCGGCCGGTGTCACGGCCTGTCTCACGGCCAGCTGGACATTCGAGGTGATTTGTGATGGGGGAAGTAATTATGGGGGTCTTGTTTTTTTCTTCGTGCGTTTCAGCGGGAGTAATGGGGAACTGTATGTATGTATGTAACGAGTCTACTGTCATATGATCGAAGAGAACTGGCTCGAGTTCCTGGGCTACATCACTGACGCGGCTTGATGAATCGAGATGGCGGTTATGCGGGGGCGTGAGGCAATTCGGCCGAAAACCTAAAGCCAATGATATCTGATGGTAGGGCAGTGGGAAGAGGTTGTAGCAACCCTAACCCGCTGTATATCTTCTCCGCCTTGTATAATAGTCTCTACAAGGTGTATATACTCGATGGCTAATGGTCACTTTGTTTGTGTTGCGCGGCATAACCCGTACATGAAACATCCAGTGTGTCAGATTATGCGGGGTCTTGCTTGCGCTTGCGACTGACTCACCTTGCGGCTGTCTATTGCACGATGCGAGGATGTAACGCGTTACAGAAGCCTAATTAGATGTTATTGCTAGCCTACTCTTATGCATTTGATATTATACAGCTAGAAGGTATGAATGTGCATACGGGGCCGCCATTACTTTTCGTCGTTGCAGCATCGCCTCAGAAGTACATTTTAATACTCGTTTCAGAACAACTCAATGACCAAATCCGATTCAAGACGATAACGCCAAGTCGATCCAAGCCAGGCTGACTGGCGTATTTTGAATCGACGATGGTAGATGTCTCCTACCTCTTTCGCCGCCGGGACGTTCGCCTGCATCAAGGCATACACATAAGAATCTCCGAACTTAGTGGTTTTTGTTTCCGGCGACATTTGGTTAACGTCGGTTCGAACCGGGTCTATTCTAACATACGAATTGAACACTCTACAGAGTCGATTTTTAATGTACGAAGTGCGTGCCTTGTCGACATTCTATTCCTCCAACTTCCATGATCCGCCTTCTTCCCCATGTCTAGCAACCCAACCTCTTCTGTCCCCACCAACACAAACTAAAGTAGCCTTGCTTAGTCACCCCAAAATTCTGCTCACGCAGAACCACGCCACACTGTCGCCCCCACATCCTCTTTCCTACCTAACCATGTGCACAGATTTTACCCGCAAACTCCAGTTGCTGGGGGAGGCATTGGGCGTGGATGTTTCCGACCGCGTCCGCCGGCTGGTTCTTGATGGTGGAGGAAGCGTGAAGCTCGTTGTCAGTGGGGTTACGGAAACGGACACGGTTGCTTTGGTATGTACTTGGTTTGAGTGGTATGAGGTACGCTCGCTAATGATGGTGGTGGGTGTAGGGCGAGATTGAGATCCCGTGTCGAGATGCTACGGCGAGATTTTCGCCGGCGGCTATCGGTGCAGATAGCGAGATACCCGCTGCCCGTGTGAAGTCTAGGCAGAAAGAATTTGCCGCAATTCCTGATGTTCGCGAGCGCAAAGAACAGGATGAGAATGCATTTTCTCACCCCGTCGGCGAGAACATGGAAGTGGAAGTGGAAGTTCCCGCCATGACGAGTGCCAAGCGCAAAGCATCTACCACCGCCGAAAAAGCCGCCACAAAATCAAGGACGAAAAAGAAGGTGGGCTCGAATACCCCGCTGCAAAGAATAAATACGACGAAGGAGGTTACCAATTCCTCCAGCGGTGGTGGTGGCATCTTTCCCGAAAATAAGGTAGGTCTTGGATTGCTGGAGCGGATATGGTATGGGATCTACGAGGGTCCGATGATGGCGAATTTCTTCAATAGTAGCAAAGATGAGGGCTTTTTGGTATGTTTAACAAACGGTGTGGAGGTGATTGTCGGCTGATAACGCGAAGGATAATCCAAGTATCGGGCTCAACTTAAGTTCTCCAGTCGGAGTAATGAGCCACGAAGTACCTACACCCCCTCCCCTCCACGCACCCCCTAACCCCAACAGAATTTCCGCGAGCTAAACGGAAAATGCTCCGCCATCTTCCAATCCACGCGCGGCATCCGAATTCTTGAAATAATCATGCAAGCCTCGTGGGTCGACTTCTTCAACGCCCGCATCGAATCCATCTCCCTCGAAAACCCCTCCAACACCCCAACCGAAAACAAAATGGCCGCCCTCCACGAGGCCCGCCTAGCCTTCTCCTGCTCCGAGAAAGCAATGCGCAATAAACTGTCCTCTACCCCCCCCCCCTCCTCTTTCCCTCCCGCTGACGTAAACAGCGCCATATGGCAGGGCTACAAACGCATCAAAGACGCCGGCGGCTGGCCAGCACTAATTTTTGCCGAAGACGGCGTCTACACAATCTGTAAATACCGCCTCGGCTTCAAAGACGGGAGCTTATTTTTGCAACTCCGCGAGCTGCGGTCGGCGATAGAGTTGGCGGCCGACACGGTACAGCCGGATTGGCGAAGATTTTTGAAGATCGTGCAGATTGTTACTGCGCCCGTGTACACTGGCCACCCGCACCAATGGACCATAGGGAAAAATGGCGTTCCGGTCCCCCTGAAGGAAAGTTATCCGTGGACTAGGGATTATGTACTGATTGAAGAGAGCGTGGTGGATACGACCCAGTGGAGCCGGGACCCGAGAAGAATCGCGGACGGGCCCACGTTTGTGTGTCCTGAATGCGAGCAGGTGCAGGATGACGACCCGCAGGTGAATAGGTGTAGATGTTTTCTGGAGCTGTATGGCGGTGTAAAGATGCCGGCGCCTGTGCAGATCTTTGATACCGCGAGTGGCAAGGGGAATGGAGTTATCACGCGATTCGTTTGCCCCCCCCTCCCCTCTTTCGTCTGAACCGGGTTGATGAGGGATGTAGGAGCTACCGAAAGGAACAGCGATAGGCGAGTTTGTGGGCTTGATCACGCGTGGAAAGGTGGGCGTGGATGTGATGGAAGGAGGCGGAGAGAGCGGAAAGTATCATCAGATCTCGCAGGGGAAGATTGGGAATTTTACAAGGTTTATTAATCACTCTTGTAATCCGAATTGCCAATTTGAGCGGTTTGTGTGGATGGGGATTGAAAGGATTGTTGCTGTGGCTCTGCGGATGATAGAGGCGGGAGCGGAGGTTACGGTGGATTATTCGAGAGGTATGTAGTGAGGATTATGGAAGTTTATGTAGAGCTAACTGGTGATAGTGTATTGGGAGGGATTGGATAAGATTTGTAGGTGCGGTGAGCCTTGTTGTCGGTATTCGGGCCCGAGGGAGCTTAGGAGTGATGGTCAGTGATGGTTGGGGTATCCCGAGCATACACTGTGTATATTTAGAATAGACCGGAGACGAGGAGGTGAATAGAAAGAGAAATAGATGCATATGGCCGGTTGCGATTGCAGATTACAGCATCTTGTTGCTGACCGGCGGTTTCGACTCTCCTAATCAGTACGTACGAATCATCACCTGCAACGCCGTGTGGGGGTGTTGAATATTCCATGGCCAAATTGAAGCCCAACATGCCTTTGGGCGCTTTGTTCGCCCCCCGTAAACCGGCGTGTCTTGGCCATATCCCACCAAGCCGCCAAAACTGCTATAAAACTGGCACCCTCGCTTTTTCCAGACCTTTCTCTACCCCCCCCGTTCATCCTCGCTGTTAACGACCTCTTACGATTCTTGCGTTTCTGTTCCTCTGTCTCCGTGGGGAGTTTGCATTATGTCATCCGCAACACTAGCTCCCCCACTTCCCGCCAAAGAAAATAGCACAGGGTCTATCCGCCGCCGGCGAGATGCAGAGAAACCTGTAGATTCCTCCTCCTCCTCGTCGGAAGTTTTTCAAGACGACTACACCTTTGAAAACCAGCTCGGCTGGCGCTCATACCGCATCCTCCGACCCGGCCGGGGTATGTACCACGACATCAAGCGTCGCCTCCCCTACTACCGCAGCGACATCACAGACGCTTTCACCTACCGCACCATCAACAGCACCGTGCGCATGTACTTCGTAAAGTAATTTTTGTTGAGCTCCGGTACGGACGTTGTGGCTAACGAAAACGATAGTCTCCTACCGGCGCTGGCGTACACACTCGATATGTACCGGCGCACCGGATACTTCTATGGTGTCAACGAGGCGCTGCTATCGAGCGCGCTAGCGGCGATAGTGTTTTCGCTTCTTGGCGCACAGCCGATCACGATTGTTGGGGTTACTGGGTTGATATCACTGTTTAATTTTACGATCTATGATATCATCGTCCACTACGAACCGGGGATATACCCGCAGTTTATGTGCTGGACTGCGATCTGGGCGGCGGTGCTGCATTGGGTTGTGAGTGTGGCGAATTGGTGCGATTATATGCGGTATGTTACAGACTTCTCGAGTGAGGCGTTTGGGATGTATGTGGGCATTATTTATATTGGTGGGTTTTTTCTTGTCTTTTTTCGGGAGATGGGGAGCTGATGAGGGGGGTGTACAGTGAAGGGAGTGGAGGAGGTTGTGGATGAGTTTACGCATGGAAATGCGGATGGGTTCATGAGCTGTGTTGTGGCGATTTTGTTTTTTGGAACGGTGTATGCGCTGGAGGCGGTCGGGAGGAGCGTGTTCTTTGCGCCGTGGGTTAGGAGCTTTTTGGCAGATTATGCGTATCCGGTATGTACCCCCCCCTCCCCGGCCTTCCGGGATGAACTGATCATGATAGGTCGGAACTATCTTCTGGGTCGGGTTCTGCCATATCCCTGGCACCCTCGCCGGGGTACACATCACGAAGCTGCCCATCACTAAAGCCTTCTTCCCCACCGCAAACCGCAGCTGGGTGATACCCTTCTGGGAGCTCTCGGCAAAGTGGATCTTTGCCGCCCTACCATTCGGCTTCCTGATCATGCTACTGTTCTATTACGACCATGTATGTGCCCACCAGCTGCAGATTAGAGGATAGGCAAACTAACAACCCCCAGAACGTCAGCTCCCTAACCGCCCAAGCAAAACAATACCCCCTCAAAAAACCCGGCGGCTTCCACTGGGACTTCTTCCTCCTCGGCTGCACAACATTCATCGCCGGCATCCTTGGCCTCCCACTCCCCAACGGCCTCGTCCCACAGGCTCCCGTCCACACCGACTCCCTCTCCGAATACAAATCCACCCTCGAGATCATCCCCACCTCCGCCGGCGAGGGCGCCGAGATCCGAAGACAAAAGGTCGTGATCACACGTGTTGTCGAGCAGCGGGTGACACACCTTCTAATGGGCCTGCTGCTCGTCGGAACCATGACCGGACCCCTGCTCACCGTCCTTGGGCTTATGCCCCGCGCCTTGTTCGCGGGCGTATTTTTTGTGGTTGGGTGGGGATCGATAGAAACGAATGGGATGACGAAGAAGCTGCTCTTCCTGGTCCGCGAGGGTCGGTTCGTGGATCGGAATGACCCGTTGTTTTCTGTGCCGCGCGAGAAGGTCTGGGGGTACCTGGCCTGCCAGGGTGTGGGCGTCGTCGTGTGTGTGGCGATTAGCATGACGATTGCCGCGATTGGGTTCCCGGTGTTGATTTGTGCGTTGATTCCGTTTAGGTGGGTGGTTATGCCGTGGTGGTTTGGTCGGGAGGAGCTGGAGAGGTTGGATGCGCTTACCGCGGATAATGGGGTTGTTTTGGCGAGTTTGGGGGGACGGCCGAGGGGGGGTGAGAGGGCGGAGGGGGCGGAGAGGCAGTGGGTTGGACGGGTGCATCGGTAGGTTAAGTGGCTATGGAAATGTTCATGGTAGACGTGGGGAAGTGGGGTAGTCTAGAACGGGATAGTATAGAAGAGGACACGATTTACGGCAGGATATCTGTGTGATGGTTGGTCGCCTCTCCTAAGCGACGACTTCACGTGTTTTGCGGAAGTTGCAAACCATGGGCACGTGCCGCACCGTCTGTGCCAACTTTAGAACCTGGCCCCGGCCAAGACGAGCACACGTGTGAAGACGCCCAGCATTTTGATCGGAGCCGAAAGTTAACCGAGAATTCGCTTGTGGCATAGGAGCGGTGGGGGCGGGCCCAGACTCGCCGCCGACCAAGCAATCACGAGGTAGGGTTAAACCCTCTTTGAGAACACGTCTGTCAGTACATGCATGAAACTCGGCCTGGGAATTTGTCGATTGCTTATGGGTTTATAGTAGGTTTTGTCACCAATATGAGGTATTGCGGGTAGGCTAACAGACCTGGTCGCACGCGATGACTAATTCTGCTACACTATGAAATAAATAGAACTAATAAGGCTGAATCTTCGATCGCACAAGCAATAAAGATAGCCATAGCGTGCGCGTTTCAACGCAATGTATTTTTTGCGCCCCTTAATCCTATTTCTTTACTTTCACAGCCAGGATTCGAAGGCGACCCACAGAGACTGTCAAGTTCGGATTCAATTAGTGGCGGTGAGACAACGGATATGTAACTGGCTGGAACGCGTCTGCGCCGCAATCCGGGGTTGACTCGCCGGTTCTGAGTTGGGAAGGCGAAGCATATTTATATTTTGTCGGGCGTTAAGTACCAGTGTCATCTGCGCTATCTATGCGATAAAAACTTTTAACTCAATTTTGTCGCCAGCGGCGGTGATCGTGAGTTTCAGATGCGCCAGTCGCTTCGAACTCACACTCGGCCAAAACCCTCGATGGCATACGGAGTCCGTGCAAGAATCATAATTCTTGGGATGCCTGTACATACAAAATATCCTCATATTGCATACCATTGTAACTACCGAGCTCGCTTAATTGACATAACCAAGCAAAACCACCACACAGCACACATCCCCATCCAAACATACTTCACCGGCCAAAGAAAACCTTAAGACCCACCTTGACTACCACGATCGCGGCCGCACCAAGCCACAAAACGTCACCCATCGAAAATGTGCTCTCCTCCTCATTCTTCCTATTTCTGTCACCTCCGGCGGGTTGAGGCCTGGGCGGCGCTCTAGGGGGATCTCTCGGTGGCGAGATATTGCCATAATACTGAGAGCTGGATTCGGCGCGCTGGGGCCTGGGCGGTACCCTGGGGGGATCTCTCCGTGGTTGAGCATGAGTCGCATTGCTATAATGAGAGCTGGTATCGGCGCGCTGGGGCCTGGACGGCGCTCTCGAGGGCGTCGTATTCACTGGGAGCGTTATCGTAGCCGTGCAGTTCATCTCATTGAGCATATTCACGACTTGCACAAGCGAATTCGTTGTCAACCTCGCTGTCCCATCGAAGAGGGGCCTGAGATGGTGCTTGGCCACAAGTGAAGGGCTTCCGAGACAGACATACGATTGCCTGCCCTTTCCAGGGGCGGCCGGGTCCCCTGTGATATGCAGCTTCAAGAGCATACCGGTGTCGGGGTGTGGAGCGGACCACTCAGGACTGCGTCCGATTGGAATATATCGTGCACGTTGCTGGCTCTGCTGAGCAGCATTGGGAAACTTGTCCTCGAGGAGCTGCTTGCCAAAGCTTGTGATCTGCACTCAACCTATTGGAATGAATGCACAAGCGAGAGAGATGGTAGGGAAAACATACGATAAGAACTTGGATATTTCGGTCGGTGCGCGTGCTCCCAGATGTCAGGATAAGCACTGGATGACTGAGTCGTCCTACTTCGATGCCTGGTATCGCTTGGGTTTCGGCATTCGAAGGCAGCCAGAATATTCGGCCAGGCGCCGGCTCGACGTCGTCAACGGTGGGTGGTGGCATGGTTCTTCGAGAGCTGTACATTTCGCGATGAACGATGCGGGGACACTGCTATTAAGAGGCTATAGGTACGGTTGCGTTCTGTGTGAATGAGTATGACCTGTCACATTTAGTCTCCTATTTTGAGATGCACAGTCTTCAACCGGCGGCATCGACTGGGATCATAGTGATATTATTGGTACTACTTACAATTAAAATGCTGCATTTGAAGAAACTCGAAATTGTTCGTCAACAGCGCGCTATACTTGCTTTTCCATTGGTGTTATAGCCGCTCATCATCATCATGTTGTACAACTTTGCTGTAGTGCTGTTCGTGCATGGGTATATTGCATTTCGGTATAACCAGTCAGTGTGGAAACCATACGGTGCCCCCCCCCCGAAAAATAAGTTTCTATACTTCTGCTAGTTCTCCTTCAGGCGTGTTGCTGCCGTATTCCGGCCGAGTAAATTTTCGTGAATTTGAATTTCGTGTCTAGCAGGCGTGTGCTACACACGCCTACTTTAGCGGGGGTCCTCCGTTTCAGGTGAGGCTCATATGAGGCGCATATGAGGTTGATCTTGTAATCATCTTGATTTGATTTTGCATACTCATGACAGTACTGGCACAGTTGATACCAGATAGATTTGCAGCGGTTGCAGCCAGCTGCAACCATGGTACTCCTAGAGGTCTGTCATGCTTGCCAGGCTCATATCAGAATCCTGACAGAATTTCAGTAGCCACCCTCACAGCCGCGCTTCAAGCGCCGGGTGGGGTTGTGGGGCACGGCTTCTAGCTCTTTGGAATAGCACACACCTTCACCATGGCCCGTAGGTCCATGACAACCATCATCACCATCACCATCACCACGTTCACTATCGCCATCATCATCACCAGCATTCTGCTGCCACTGCCACTGCCACCACCCCGTGCACATCTGCACGTCCAAAATCACGGGTGCAGCGGGAAATAATTGTAGAGCTAAAAGTAACTCCCAGAAGTGTCAACCCCATCACAAAATACCTGCTATGTAGTGTTTTATTTGGCTGTGAATGTAAAGAGTTTTTAGTTTTCACAGCATTGCACAAGAATCTGCAAAATGCTGATTGTGAGAATACTTAAAATCTCCTACCTGACTAGTTACTGTGGCCTGAAAATTTCAACTGAGGATAGTGTGTCTCAACTGTCACCATTACAGTCAACTGCAATGGTGTCAAATCTGCCTGAATGACTTGTGTGAATGACAGTGGCAGGATAGTCATAAGTTTGAGAGGTTACCATGAGCCAACAAATATCCTCACATCAACATGATATTTCAGTCACCCTCATGTGAGGCTAATAGACGTCTACCGGCCTCACATGAGCCTCATCTGAAACGGAGGCCCCCCGCTAAAGTAGCTAAGTACTTAAGCTGCTGCATTCACCACCCGGGTTAGCTTGACGTAGGTAAGGTGGCGCGAAAGTTATTCAACGAGTTTATTGGTATTTTTCAAGTGCCAACTTAGTCTTCTGGCCCTGCTCTTCGGTACTCGATTTCAGGTGCTCTCGTTCCAGAATTTTTCGTCGCTCGCAAGCTCGCTTCCGCGCCTGGAAGGCGAAGATGCACGTTCATACTTTGTGAGACACTAAGTTACTACTCCTTGGGTGCGGTAAACTTCTGCTATCCATGAGGTTGAAACTCTCATCTCGATTTGTAGCAAGTTGTGGTCATCGGAGCAAGTGGCGGTCGCTGCAAGCAGATATACAAAGTGCAAGGGAACCACAAAGTGTATCTTGCCCATACACGCCATCACGGGAGGCTTTGGTGAGTGTTTCAAATACAAGAATCTCAACCGCCTGCGGGTGCGTGCTGTTTGGCTGGCGAGTGTCCGTCAAGGGGAAAGTGGTTGTAATTTTGGGGAAGGATATTGATGTTATTTGTTCATAGGGCTCTATAAATAGACTTCACCTCAATTCGCTACGATACGATGGGCCATGGCTCGCGGGCTCGGCTGGGTACGGACATGAGGGCACCCTCTATGGTATATATGCAGGTGGTGAACTTTCCTGCGCTTGCTTGTTAAGTCATCGCATACTGGTGCTTATTGAAAATATTCACATCTTGCATACCACAAGTTAACATGATCGGTATTTACTCGCTGTAAGCTATCCATAAATATATAAATCAAAGCCCGCACAGTTGGGAAAGGAAATAATTTAATCTACACAACCAAGCAATCACACCCGAGTGAACTACCGCACTCCTGTGTTATCCAACGGATACAAAAAGGGGTGAGAATAGAGATAAAGTCTGTTCTCCTCAAAACTTTCTAAGTAGTCTAAATAACGGCTATCTAATCAATCAATCCCATCAATCCAATCTCACATTCCCCTTTCGGTCAATTAATCAACTATATCTCTAACTGCCTTTCTCCATCTAGATTGACAACGATATCCTACCAACGCACCAGCTTTATCGACCAAAGACAGCTTTAAAACCAACTCTAAGCCCAACCAATATGACACTACCAACCACCACGGCCTTACTGATCGAAAAGGGGCTCTCCTCTTCACCCTTTGTGCGAGTTCCGGTTCGTGCGCCTTCAGCGGGCTGAGGTTTGGTTGACGGTTTATTGTATTGGCGTCCTCTCGGTAGCGGGGAATGCTCACGATACCGGGACATGGTTTCGGCGTATTGACGTTCGGCCCACTCTCTGGAATATGGGGGTGGCGGAACATGTGCATAATACTGAGCGCTGGTTGGTAAAGTACTTCGTGTGGTTGAGTTTGAGTGACAACCGCAAGGTAATCGGGGTGGTATAGATTGCGCTGTAGGCGATACCGTCTGCATCGGGGGTGGTGCTCCCCACATCGGGGAGGGCAGCCTCTGCGCTGGTGTTATCTTTTGCACTGGAGGTGCTATCCTCTGTGCTGGAGGTGTTATCCTCTGCGCTGGAGGTGTTATCCTATGTGCCGGAGGTGTTATCCTCTTTACTGGTAGTGGAATATTTGCCGTGCAGTGCATCTGGTTGATCTTTTCCACGACCAACAGTAGCGATTCAAATGACAATTCCGCTGTCCCGTCAAGCAGCGGCTTGAGATGGCGTTTGGCTACGCGCGAAGGGATCTCGAGACAGACATACGATTGCCTGTCCTTTCCAGGGGCATCCGGATTTCCTGTGATATCCAGGTCTAAGATGATACCGGAATCGGGATGTGGGGCGGACCACTCAGAGCCGCGTCCGATGGGAATGTGTCGTTCACGTTGCTGGCTGTGTCGACTGGCATCGGGGAACTTGTCTTGGAGAAGCTGCTTGCTGAAGCTTGTGATCTACAACATGTTGGAATGAATGAAGAATTGAGTAGTATGGTAGGAACCTACAGTGACAACTTGGATATTTAGGTTGGCGTTTGGACCGCGTCGGCGACGGCGTCGACGCCTCGATCGCGAGCTCCCTGATGTTAGGATAAGCACTGGATGGCCGAGTCGTCCAATTTCGATGTCTGGTATCGTTTTGTTTTCTTCGTTCGCCGGCAGCCAGAAAATTCGGCCAGGTGCCGGCTCGACATCGCCGCCAGTACGCCGTGACATGATTCTTCGAGAACACGATTGTGCAGACTGTCCTCTCAACAAAAGATGTGGGGATACCCCTATTAAGAGCTGGCTGCATGCCGCGTTCCGCGTTTATGACCTGTCATATATATAACTACCTATTTTGGTTAGGCGGATGTGAAGCATAGGAGGCTGGGGATGATATTGGTATATTAGATGGCTGAGGATTTGAAAACGGGGGCTCGAAAATAGTTCTAATTCGTCAACCATGGTATATTTCTGGTCCAGCTCTACTCCCCTTTATGTGGAATTTTGTTGACGTCATATAGGTTGCCTTTATTACTACAGATCGATCATGCTTGTTTCCATGTTGCACAACTTCACTGTAACACAGCGCATGCGGTTGAGCGGGTATTACGTTTCTGAACAATAATAGGCTAGGATGGTAGTGATTAGCCGATTAAACCATTTGAATGGCGCCTCTCAACAACGACCACTGGTTGTCAGTTACAGGCAATTGAGGGCTCACATATCAGTACCTAGAAGCCACAAATCACTAAATATTGAGGAGTGATTCTCCACCACCAGTCTAAACCCATATCAAATCCATAAAATTTAGTGTTAATGGTTCACACAAACCTATATTTTGCCATTATTTTGGATATTTTTGAAGTTTCATTTTGTGTATGGCAGGGTGACCCCAGTCATCACCAGGGAATCGGCAGTAAATTTTCCCCACCAACACAAATTTCCAATTCTAAAGCATCAATTGATCCTGCACCATTAGTTTACACATTGTGCAATTACACAGGGGTTTTTGTATATTTTATCGGGGGTTTGTGGAGTGATTCACTTCTGGAGTACTGCTTCAATTCCCAGGCTGATTTACTTCCCCGTCTAACATTATTTAAAAATGGGAATTCAAAGTTGCTTGCACAAAAATGCAAGGCACACGGCAAGGAAGTGCAGTTTGCCTCAGCCGCATTTGGGATGTACTCGGTAGCTGGTGGTGGTCTATGTCGAGATAGTCCTAATATCTTCTAGAGTAGATACGGAGACTAGATGCGCGGCTTCTTGCAGTCGGGCGTTTGCCGACGCTTGACATAAACCCACTAGCCGCTCATCGTCGGGTTCGTCCAGTAGTTTGTACGGTAGAGTACTTGGCAGTTCTAGGCCAAGGAATCACGAGATCCGCAGAGACGTCAAATTAATGATTCATTGGATTTTCCGTACATAAGATATTCACACATGCACATTGTATTTAAGAAGTAGGTAGCGATTTCGCTATAAAGTACCCAAAAACTAAGACCCCGACAGCAGGGAAAGAAATAAAACTTAATCAACATAACCAAGCAGAGCCACCATACAGCGTATACGCGTATATCCTATTTAAACGTACATTATCGACGGCCAAAGGCATACTTATACCCCAAACTAATCCCAAGCACTATGGCCGCACCACACCACACAAAGCCAACGACCGAATCCACAAGCCTAGAAGGCTGCTGGCCAGTCTGTGTATATGTTCTGGAAGTTCGTGCGACTTCGGCGTGTTGAGGCTTGGGCTGCGCTCTAGGGGGCTCTCTCAATGGCAGGACATAGTTATAATGCTTAGAGCTGGTTTCGGCAAGTTGGGGCCTAGGCGGTGCCCTAGGCGGTTCTCTCGGCGGTTGGACAAGAGCTACATGGCCATAATACTGTGAGCTAGTGCTCGTTTCGGCGCGTTGGGGCCTGGGTGGAGCTCTAAGGGGTTCGCTGGGCGGCTGCACATGGGCCACATGGCCATAATACTGTGAGCTGGTTTCGGCAAGTTGGGGGTTGGGTAGAGCCCTTGGGGGCTCTCTCGGTGGTTGGACATAGGCCGCATGAACATAATGCTGTGAGCTGGTTTTGGCGAGTTGGGGACTGGGCGGCGCTCTTGGGGGCGTGAGACGGTCATAATACTCAGAGCTGGTTGGTGAATATGGTGTCTCTCGCGTATCGCCGTAAGGCATCATATGACTATAATCCTGAGAGCTGGTTTCGGCGAATTGGGGCCTCGGCGGAGTCCTAGAGGGCTCTCTTGGAGGTTGGACATGGGCCGCATGGACATAATGCTGTGAGCTGGTTCCGGCAAGTTGAGTGCTGGGTAGAGCCCTTAGGGGTTCTCTCGGTGGTTGGACATAGGCCGCATGAACATAATGCTGTGAGTTGGTTTCCACGGATTGGGGCGTGAGACGGTCATAACACTCAGAGCTGGTTGGTGAGCATCGTGTCTCCCGCGTATAGTTGTAAGGAATCGTGACCACTGGGAGTAGTATCTTAGCCGTGCAGTTCATCTTGTTGAGCATATCCACGACTTGCACAAGCGATTCCGTTGTCAAACTCGCTGTCCCGTTGAGCAGGGGGCCGAGATGGTGTTTGGCCACTCGCGAAGGGCTTTGGAGACAAATATACGATTGCCTGTCCTTTCCCGGGGCAGATGGGTCCCCTGTGATATCCAGTTCTAAGAGCACACCAGTGTCGGGATGTCGAGCGGACCACTTGGGATTGCGTCCAATTGGAACGTATCGGGCACGCTTTATTCTCTGCCGAACGGTGGGAAACTTGTCCTTGAGGAGCTGCTTGCCGAAACTTGTGATCTGTATTCAACCTGTTGGAATGAATGCACAATCCAGACATGGGGAAAACGTACAATGAGAACTTGGATATATCGGTCGGCATTCAGGCCGTCAGAGTCCTCAGATGTCAGGATAAGCACCGGATGATCTAGTTTGCTTAATTCAATGTTTGGTATCGCTCGGGTGTCGGAGTTTGAAAGTAGCCAGAATATTCTACCAGGCGCCGGCTCGACGTCAACGGTGCGCTGTGGCATGGTTCTCGAGAGCACGATTGTACGGATTATTTTCTCGCGATGAACTATGTGGGGACACTCCTATTAAGAGGGTCGCGTTCCGTGTGTATGATCGGTCACATTTATTTTACAAGTGCCTGCTTTGGCTGAGCGGATGTAAAACGTACATGTACATTCCTATTTATTCGACCGGCGGCTAGGATGATGGTGATATTTGTACACGTTGAATGGCTGACGATTTGGAGACATAAACTCAAAATTGTTCGTCACCATACCGTCCACGCATCCAAAGATCAGTGGGTTAGACAGCGGTTTGGTCGTTGTCAGCCAGCGATTGGGCAACTTCCCTTCCTGATTGGTCGTGTTTTGTAAGATGTTCCAACCAGAGTTGAGGCTCCACAGCCAATTTCACAATGCTAACACATTTTTTGACTGTCCTTTTGGGTGTCGGAACGGTGTCCATTCCAACTCTTCTTTCTTTTCCTTTGGTATTTTTACGGCTGTTGCCTTTTATCACCACGCGCCCCATGTTGCACAATTTCGCTGACACTGCGCATGCTGTTGAGCGGCTATTGCGTTTCGGTATAATAATTGGCTAGGTAGTATCCAAGCGACGTGATTGATTGATTAGCCGATTGAGCCGCTTTAAATTGCGCCTCCCAGCCAGTAACTGAACCCATTCGGTTACTAGTTCCGGTCGTGACTGACAATTGGAGGCTGTCTCAAAACATAATTACGAACTGCAAGATCTCGCAGTTTAAAGTTTCACGGACCCCGCCAACCTTAAGTGCAATTTGCCTCAACCGGACGTTTATGGAACCCGGCAGTGGTGATCCAAGTCGAAAGGTTTGCCATTAAAGTTGCCGCTATTGACACGGAATGTTCCCAGATGCGCACTGACTTCGGCCAGATACTTCCTATCCAATGGTTACATAAAATCGGCATTTTAATTTTCTAGTTACCTTATTCCATAGAACTAGCAGCACTAGATGTAGATACTATAGTTACAAGGTGCAGCATGGGACTCTCTGGCGACACGTGCGTTTTAGGTTTTGGGTAGAGGAATACCTTATATCCCATCACTGGAAGTTTTATTTTCTTCGGAGATCTAGTGATATTCTTTGTCTTAACGCTAGTCTATATACTTGGAGGCCATGCCGAGCGCTGGAGGTCGCAGTGGGCATTGGCATCTATTTTACGTCATAAATTATCACTCGAGGTTGCTTTCCTCTGTTGATGAGTTCCAACATCCCGAATGTCTGCTGCTTTCACTAGATGCTGGTAGAGAACAATTGGTTCACAAAGAGGACATAGCTTGTTAGCACAAATGGTTTTTTGGCATGTGCACTGTATGGAGCGTGGCCGTTGTAGCCAGAAACGAGTGCTGTTACACATAACGGATAGTAACTGGCCGGGAGTGACTGAAAGTAAGGCCGCAATTGATTTGTCGAATAAGATTTCAAAGAAATGCATGTAATGTAGGAAGATTGCGAAGAAAACTGCTTTGATTAGCTAATAGATGCTGCTCCCTGTATGCCTGACTAATGATCACGAGTTCACATCCGGAGATGGCATTATCCTTGAGTAGGAAGTGCCGGGTCATATGTGCAGACACACGAGCGGCGAAGCACCCAGTGACATAGTGACTGCGGCAAAGCCGACCCCCTGGAGGCCAAGGTCTATGTATGTTCGAGATTACGAGATGTTATTGCGATGCCAAAAGTAGTAAGTGCGCTATGATCCGTAACGTTGGAACTTTGTAGTGAAGCTTATCTTCGCCTCAGGCTTCTGGCAATAAGCAGATGTCTGTATATAAGAGCAATTATCTTCACAAATACTATGTTAAATATATTATTCTTTATAAATCTCAAATTTTTAATGGGAGTCCTCTCTCTTCAAGTCTCAATCTTTCATCTAGATTGCCACAAAGTACATCTCTATTCCCAGTTTGTTCTATTTAACAATGTTGCCCTAGTTTCTAAAGCCTCTCCTTATCATCATCATCCTTGTCGGTTATCTCATCTCAAATCCGTGGTCCAATGGCCAGGAAGTTGCCTGGATGCTACTGCCAGCAGCTTGGCGGCTCAATCTCTGCCCTGGGATTATTGCTACTGTACCAAGTGAAATACTCACTGGTGTGTTTAACTTTCCCCAAGGTGGATGTTGGCAGATTGGAGTGATTGACTTGATATCTGAAGGCGTGGAGGTTGTCCCACCTCCAATTGTTCATTTGGTTGCGGGTTTTGTTCAATATTTGCCCTGTATATCAGCGGAAGGCTGCCCACCACACTGGAAAAGGCGGACACCTACTCCTGCAGTGTGGCCACATCAGCTGGAATTGTTAAAAGTTGTAAGTTGTAACTGGATGAAGAAAGATGATATCATAAAAGAGGCCCCATTTCATTTCATCCTAGATGCCGCAAACATTGTATATCTACATAAGTCCAAAGATGTGTTCCAAGATGAATTCCGTTATACAGTCCCAATTCAACAATAGGCGTCAATTTATAACAGATATAGGCATTATTGTCATAGCAGTTTCCTTCCCCTGTCTTTTGCAGCTGCCCTTTGGTGCCATCACTGTGAATTGAAAATGAATTTATATCCAATGTATTAGTATTACTAGATATATAGCAGCTTTGCTGCCCCATTCGGTAAAAAAGAATTCTAAACTCCAACACTCATGAAATCCTGCCAGCTGTCAGCCGGTTCACATTATGTCCGGCCAGCTGAGAGCCAGCCAATCAAGATTGCACCCAGCCAGCACAGAGTTATCCTGTCCACATTACGTCCAACCAGCGGAGAGCCAGCCTGTATAGCCAGCCAAGAGCTAGGCCATCCAGATTGCGCCCTGCCAGCTGAGAGCCAGCCTGTGCAGATAGCATCCAGCTAGCCAAGAACCATCCCAGAGTAAGTGTGCCAGCATTGCCTAGATCATCTCTAGCCGGCCAAAAGTCAGTCCGTCCAAATCATAATCAGTTGACCAAGGTCAGCCTGTTCACATCATGTTACGTTGACCAAGAGCCAGCCTATCTTCACCACATCCAGCCAGCAGAGAGCTAGCCCAGCCACCCATCTTGATCATCTCCAGAAATTCATCAGCTAGCACGTTCAGATTAAGTTCAGATTATATTCAGCCCGCCGAACCAGCCCAAATTGTATCCAGCCAGTAGAGAGCCAGCCCATCTTGATTGGCTCCAGACATTCAAGAGCCAGCCTGTCCAGATGACGTTCAACTTCCAGAGGCCAAACCTGTCCAGATCATATCTAGCCAGCTGGGAGCCAGTTGGTCCAGATTGCATCCAGCCAATGAGTCTAGATCGTTTCCAGCAAGGGGAGAGCCAGCCCACCCAGATTGAGTCTAGCCAGCTCAGATTGCTGACCAATAGCTGTTGTGAGAGCAACACTCAAGCTAATTGCCACAGTTCACTAATCATGACTGAAAAAGACCATCTGCCAACCAATGAGTATTCTGTAATTTGCCGCAGTAACATGGTATGTACCACCATCAACCAATGAAAATGCTTCGAGCCGACAAACTATGTGGATATATTATAGATAATAAAGTTGCATGTAGCCGAAGGAAGCTTAGAGTGTACGTACAAAGTTGTGTAGATTATCAGGTGTGTTTTTGAATGAGAGGCATTGTATTGTGCAAGTCATACATTGTCAAGAAAGTTCAGAGTGCTGGCAGTGTATCTAATACGGGAGTATAAGAGAAAGGAGGTGTAGGTGGGAAGTAGGGATATATATACTTGAGTTCCTCCGATGTCATGGTAAACCTTGTGTGATATGATAATTTTGATTCGTATCCTGCATTTTGCTGGTTAATGAATACAAACTGCTTACTGGTGTCAGGGGTTCTCCTTTAGCAACAGTAATGATACATAAATGGATTGCATCCAGGTACTACATGTCATGGAGTAACTCCAGGTCTTGTCACGGAATATGCACAATACCTGTCTTCGTTAACAACATCATGTTTGTCAGCCAAGTGATTCTTAGTGGATTTACACTTGGGGGGCCGCATGTCGATCAATTAGTGACAAGTTTGCATACGTTAGCATATTGAAATATGATGACGCAATTATGTCGCCATGACTGGGAAGTAAAAAACCTTCAGCAGTGTGCATAATTATTGGCCACACTTATTAAATCTAAACCAGTGGGATAACTCATAGTTAAGTTGCGATTACACAGATTTATATGAGCAGCAGACCAAAATACAATATGCAAGTATGAGGGATCTGCTAGTCTACGCGCTAGGAAGCGGGAAATCCTTGCGGCACTCCCTGGTCTATGGAAGGTTGAGACCTAGGCATGCAGTGTCAGAGGGATTAATGATATTGGCTGCAGATAAGAGGCCCGAAGCAAACCTGCTCATCAAATTGAGTCAGTATACATTGCAATGTAATAGCAATGTGTCATAATCTACATTGCCAGAGTATTGGATGGTCACCGATTAAATCTCTGATTCAATTCCCAATAACTGAATTCAATGGTGAGGCAATTATTAGTAATGAGCTATTAAAACATATTGCGATAAGCTCTGATAGGCTTAGAGGCTGTCAGATGTACCAACTACTGAACAAATGGGCAGCACGATATCTAGGTAAAGTTATAAGCTGCCATTTTGTGCATTTGATATCATGATGGTAAGAATGACCTGATGTGGGGGCATAACTCCTTAAAACTACTTATGCATGAACATGATAACAAAGGGGAACTTGTGGCACAATCAACAGAACATTGAAAATGTTTCTGAAGATAAGCTACCAAGTAATCATGGTGTCATAGCATTATTCTGAAGACAATGTTGACTTGATGGAAGCATTTACAAAGAGCTCACATTGTCCCCCACAATGAGAAGAACTGAGTGTGCTGAGGGAATTTATAATTCCATCATTGACAACAAGAACAGTTAGATACCCTCACCACTGTTCATGTTTACCCGCACTGCTTTACACCATGCTCTCCAGGAGTAGCTCAAGTATATTAGTGTTCATCTGAAAGCTTCCAAGTCAAAGCTAAAAGTGGACAGACCTGATTGCTTAAACTACTTCAACTAGAAGAATGATGGCGGTAAGAATATATCCTGCTGTGCTGCAATGGGCCGCAAGTTGTTAACCTCACCTGGCATTGCAAACACATATACGTTCTTGATGGATACCTGGAATACACTACCGGAGAGCTATCAACAGAGGGTGTATAACATTACTCTTGCTACAGTTAAGTATCAGATCCAATAGGCAGAGAACCCAACTTCTGCTGTGGTCATCAGAATGAAAGCAGCACGTGTTGACAATGTTAGTCTTCTTGAATATTTGACCTCTGAAGTGGTACTTGAGAAGCCTGAGATTGGAAGTACTGACCCAAACATTCCAATAGACAACAATTGCATGGATGACAAACTGCATTCCTGGATGCCAGGGGGCAGTGGGGATTACCATGATAAAGGTGACAAAAGCGACGAGTGTGATGCCATCCCCACTACCAGTAAATGATGACAGGCCACTACTGAACTGGAGAGTTTTGGCCAGGGAACCAGTGGTGTTGACATGTATGGGGCCCGCAATGATGGCGATGATGCAGATGCTGATGTGGAGGAAGATGCATTGCAAGCTGATGATGGATCAACACAGAATTTGGAAGACTGAGGGCATAGTACTAGAGAGTGTGAAGATTGGACAGTATATTTCAGACCTGGAAAATAAAATAATGGTGAAATACATGCAACAGCAAGTGATGTATCTGAGGTGAAGACTGTATTGTTGTAAGTGACAACATCTCAAAGCTAAACATATACGGGGAGAGTGTGGCATCTGATATATAGCAATTGCAGAGAGGTAAAATGTTGTACTCGGCCGGAGAAAGGTTTAAACATCACCAGGGATTGTGTAAGCCGATACAGCATCAGCAAAAGTGCAAATCGACTATAGACTGCGCTACGTGCACACGCGCAGCTCATAACAAGCTTCCCATGGACCCTTGCGTGACGGGCAGCCTATAATCATCTATAGTCGATTCATAGAGATGTACACGTGGGCCTATGGAACTATTTACAGTATGGAACTATGTACAGCTGCCTGCCAGAGATGGACCTATACTTGTCATCACTGCCTGCTATCATAGTGGTACTGTACATACTATCGCTGCGAGTCTGCATGAGAGCCCGCTGCCGATTGAAAGCCTGCCCTAGAGCCTTCTTGAGAGTCTGCTTGAGAGCCTGCTTGAGAGAGCTGCACTTCAGGAGGAGTAGAGTTTTCCTCCACTGGAAGCCTTTGGCCGATGGCAAACTCTGAGTTTGTGGATACTTCGGCTAATAGAAGCCTCTAAGTCTGTGGAAGCTTTGGCTAATGGAAGGCTCTAAGTCTGGAAGCTTTAGCTAATGGAAGGCTCTAAGTCTGTAGAAGCTTTGATGCTAACGTTGATGGAGCCAACCTACTTGTCCAAGTGCTTCTGGTACTATGATCACCATCACCAACACCATCACCATCACCGTCATTACCATTGCCATTATCAACATCGCCAGTATCACCATCGCCATTATCACAATTGCCATTATCACCATCATCATTATCACCATCGCCATTATCACCATCGCCATTATCACCATCGCCATTATCACCATCCCCATCATCACCATCAGCCCCAGCCCAAGTGCGCACACATACACCCACAATCTGTGGGAAGCAAGCAGCAGATTCCGCTGGAAAATCTGAGTCGGAGATCTGCTCTCCCCAAGATCGAATTGTCTACCGTTCTTACAGAATATATGGCTGCAATTGTCAACACCATGGTCATGAGGCATCGTGAGATTTCATCTTGGTGGGCGCACTAATGAGAAGATTCAGACTATAATATAGACAGACGTCATGATTTCGGCATCCCGTGAGCGACCCGCCACCTGCCACATGCCTCACGCCACCCTCCAAACAGTGCTCGCCGCTCACCATCTGCCTGATTCACGCCTCCTGGTGCCTGGTGTCTGCAACTCAACAAGTCTCTGGATCGAGCATGTAGGAACATATTCGGAAGGAGTAGAGTTTTCCATGGGAAGCTTTTGGCCGATAGAAAGCTCTGAGTTTGTGGAAGCTTTGGCTAATAGAAGACTCTAGGCCTGTGGAAGCTTTGGCTAGTAGAAGGCTCTAATTCCGTGGAAGCTTTGATGCTGACGTTGACGTAGCCAATCTACTTGTCTAAGTACTTCTGGTACTATGATCACTATCACCAATACCATCACTATCGCCATTGCCATCATCTCCATCAGCCCCAGACCGAATGCGCATACCTATGCCCACAACCGATAGGAATCAGGCAGCAGATTCCGCTGGACAATCTGAGTTGGAGATCTGCTCTCCCCAAGTTTGAATAGTCTACCTTTCCTGCGAAATCTAAGGCTACAATTATCAACATCATGACCATGAGGCATCATGAAATCTTGTCATGGTGGGCGCGCTAAAGATAAGATTCAGACAATGATATCAACTGACGTCATGATTTCGGCCACTATACACCGCCCGCCATCTGCCACACACCACACGCCACTTGCTGTCCGCCAAACACTGCCCACCATATGCCATGTGCCTCACACATTAGAAAAAAAAAAATCCATCTGGGGGGAATGGCTCCGTTAGAGCTGTCAGAGACACCCCGGTGGCGGATTACTCCACGCTCGGCGTCAATTCAACGCATCGTGTTCCATATCGCGCTCTGATTGCTGTTTCACCGTTTCTTCTTGTTCTGGTGGTCTCCTAATTTAAACGATCACTCTGGCATTATGGCCACCTGTGACCATACTTCGGAATAGGTTCATTCAGTACACGCTTGCATCGGGATTGCAATGTGATGAGTGACGCTGCAAAAATCTAACCTTGTGTTCCATCTACCTGTGTGCAAAATGCAACTCTCTCTTTACTAATTATACAGGATTGCAATGCAATGGGTGATACTTCGAAAATCTCTTCTCACGTTCCTTCTACTTGCGTGCAAAATGCAATTCTCTGTTTACTAATTATACACATCATTCCAAGTCACCAGATCTATGTGGCCACTGACAATCCATTGCTCGTTCCGTCCGTCTCCTGTCTTACTACTAGTAGCTATCTCTGGAATGATGTACGTGCAGCCGACAATGTTTCCCACGTTGACAACATGCAAAGCAACGGCTGCTAGTGCTTTTCTCACTTGTACAAATTTCGAGATGGGATCCAAGTTACCTGAGTTTTCAGGTATTGTGGTGAGTGCCAGGGCTAACAAGTACTCAATGAAAGCTCCATCCTTGTTTAGAAGTTTGATTTTCAATAGTCGTTGCAGTTGCCACAGGAGACGCCCATTCAGCGTACCATAACACCTCCCCGGGCATTGCTTTACCCACACCCAGTCAATCCATCAATCCCCTCCACGCCAGCTCTGGCTTCCTGTGCATCGACACATCTGAGATATGCGTTCACTATCTAAACCCTCAACTTGAACCGTAATACGGTGGTCAATCCAGAGCTCCATTGCGTGCAGATGTTCATCCGATATATACGTCTTGTTACGACTCTCATGCTTGATAAACTCCCGGGTGCCGCTGTATATTGCCATGAGGTGCGTTGCATCTTCTGTAGTGTCGAGTAATGCTCTGAAGTCTTTGATCATAGCGTCATTATGCTTTTCATCACAGCGGTTTTGGGTGTTGTGTTGTGTCCGATGTGCTGAATCTCTCCCAATTGACCTAAACTCACTGACTCTCTAAGTCTAATTGACACGTACACAAGAACTCAAGTGCATGCGCCTCCACCGCACTCAACCCTAAACCAGCCCACATGATAACCGCACTGAAATCTGTCCCCACATTTGGGCTCCATGAATTCGGGCTTCGCCTATGACTGAAAGCTCAGGGGGGCTGCCAGATCAGCACCGGAAGAAGACCGCATCCTGCTGCGCTACAACCGGTCGCAAGTTGTTAACCTCGCCAGGCGTTGCAGACACATAGATTCTTGATGAATACCTGGAACACACTACCAGAGAGCTACCAACGGAGGGTGTATAACAACACTTTTACTACAGTCAAACGTCAGATTTAACAGGCAGAGAACCCATCGCCTGCCGTGGTGATCAGTGTAAAAGCAGCGCATATTGACAATGCTATTCTTCTTGATTATTTCACCTCCAAAGTGGCACCTGAGGAGCCTGTGATCGGAAGCACTGACCAAAACATCCCGATAGACAACAATTGCACGGATGATGAACTTCATTTTGGGATGCCAGGGGGCAGCGGGGATTACGAAGATGAAGGTGATGAAAGCAACGTGCACAATGCCATCCCCACCGCCAGCCGGAGATGACGGCCCGCAACTGAACTCGAGAGGTTTGACCTGGGAACCATTAATGTCGACCCGGACGAGGACCAGGATGGCGACGATGCGAATGCGGATGAGAAGGAAGAAACATTGGAAGCCAATGATGGATCAATACAGAATGTGGAGGACTGAGGGCATAGTAGGTTTGACCTGGTAACAAGTGATGTCAACGGGTATGAGTGTGAGCATGGTGACAATGCGGATGCGGATGAGGAGGAATAAGCATCGCAACCCGATGATGGATTAACACAAAATGTGGAGGACTGAGGGCATAGTACTAGACAGTGTGATGATTGGACTGTATATTTCAGACCTGTAAAATACGATAATGGCGAAGCAAATGCAACGGCAAGCGATGTATCCGAAGCAAAGACTGTATTGCAATATGTGACAAAATCTCAAAGCTAAACATATTTGGGGTGAGAGCGGCATCCGATATATAGCAATAGCGGAGAGGAAAAATGTGGCTATCGGCCGAAGAAAGGCATAAACATCGCCAGGCATTGTGTAAATGGCTATAGCATAACTGCAGCCCCTGCGAAGAGTGTAACACGCGTGTTGTTCTGATGGTGCGTATACGTCACCACATTCCAGGCGCAAAGTAATGGAGGTAAGTATGCAACGCGACCCGTCGCCTGGGCGATGGGAAGCGTCTAATTCTCCGTCAGAGGGTACGAGGTTCCGTCAGAGCCGTCAGAGCCGTCTGGAACACCCGGGTGTTTCTGACGGAAACTAGGGTTGTTGCTGATGCACATCCCGGTGCCTGGCTTCTGCAACTCAGCACGTCTCTGGATCGAGCTTGCAGGAGCGTACATGGGAGCATATAGTCAAGTGAGATTGGGAGTGTCTTCTCTCTTGAGAGTGTACTTGCGAGCGACTCGGAGGTGTTCTTGGGTGCGTACTCGGAGGTGTTCTTGGGAGTGTCTTGAGAGCTTAATTGGAAGCGTATAGTCAAGCAGGCTGGGAGTGTGCCATCGAGTGCAATTCGGAGTGTACTTGAGAGCATGCTCGGGAGTGTGATTGAGAGCGTCTTGGAGCTTACTTGGGAGCGTATAGTCAAGCAGGCTGGGAGTGTGCCATCTAGTGCAATTGGGAGTGTACTTGAGAGCATGCTCGGGAGTGTGATTGAGAGCGTCTTGAGAGCTTACTTGGGAGCGTATAGTCAAGCAGGCTGGGAGCGTGTCATCGAGTGCAATTGGGAGTGTACTTGAGAGCGTGCTCGAGAGTGTAATTGAGAGCGTCTTGAGAGCTTACTTGGGAGCGTATAGTCAAGCAGGCTGGGAGTGCGCCATCGAGTGCATTTGGGAGTGTACTTGAGAGCATGCTCGGGAGTGTGCTTGAGAGCGTCTTGAGAGCTTACTTGGGAGCGTAGTCCAGCAGGCTGGGAGTGTGCCATCTAGTGCAATTGGGAGCGTCCTGGAGAGCATGCCCGGGAGTGTACTTGAGAACGTACTCGGAGGAGTACTTGGGAGCGTACTTGGAGTTTACTTGGGAGCGTTTTGAGAGCGTAAGTCAAGCAGGCTGGGAGTGTACAGTCGAGTGCAATCAGGAGTGTGCTTCAGAGCGTACTTGGGAGTGTGCAAAGAAGTGCATTTGGCAGTTTGGTTTCAAGTTTGTTGAATGCAGTATGATGTATAGTATCAAGCGCACATAATTGCATGCATATCATAGTAATCTAGCCAATGCGCAGGTCCATAGGACTTCATAGTGCCACGCGTCAAATATGCTATGAATCACCGACCCAAAAACAGCTTCTCTATGAGTTACGCGTCGCGTAAGGTCATTTTTCCCGGTGAGCGTAACTGTAGCCCCTGTGAAGAGTGTAACACACATGTTGTTCTGATCGTGCGGATATGTCACCATATTCTGGACACAAAGTCAAGGAGGTAAGTATGCAACGTGACCCATTGCTCGGGTGACGTGTAGTGTGTATTCCTCTGTCCAATCGCATGAGGTTTCATCAGAGCTGTCAGAGCCGTCAGGAACACCCAGGTGTTCCTGATGGAAACTAGGGTTATTGCTGATGATGAAGCAGCATGCATTTGGATATTAATAAATGCATATCGAGGTAGATGGCCATCAATAAACTATATAATACATAGCTTGTGTATGTAGAGAGCTACAGGACCAATTTATTGCTGCCCATAATGGGAAACATCCATTGTCGACCAAGTCACATGTCACACGCCACACGCCGTCCGCCAAACACTGCCCGCCATACGCCACCTGCCTTATGTCACCCGGTGCCTGGCGCCTGTAACTCAGCAAGTCTCTGGATCGAGCATGCCGGAGCATACATGGGAGCATCTAATCAAGTGATATTGGGAGTGTCTTGCGTATTGAGAGTGGATTTGGGAGCGTAGAGCCAAGTAGGCTGGGAGTGTGCCATGGAGTGCAATTGGGTGCGTACTTGAGAGCGTGCTTGGGATTGTACTTGGCAGTGTACTTGGCAGTGTGCTTGAGAGCGGCTCGGAGGTGTACTTGGGAGCGTACTCGCAGGTGTACTTGGGAATGTCTTGAGAGCTTACTTTGGAGCGTACAGTCAAGCAGGCTGGGAGTGTGCCATCGAGTGCAATTCGGAGCGTACTTGGTGGCAAGCTCGGGAGTGTACTTGAGAGCGACTCGGAGGTGTACTTGGGAACGTACTCGGAGGTGTACTTGGGAGTGTCTTAAGAGCTTACTTGGGAGCGTACAGTCAAGCAGGCTGGGAGTGTGCCATCATGTGCAATTGGGAGCGTACTTGAGAGCAAGCTCGGGAGTGTACTTGAGAGCGTACTCGGAGGTGTACTTGGGGGCATACTCGGAGGTGTACTTGGGAGCGTATTGAGAGCCTACTTGGGAGCGAACAGTCAAGCAGGCTGGGAGTGTGCGATCGAGTGCAATCAGGAGTGTACATCAGAGCGTACTTGGGAGCATGTAATGAAGTGCATTTGGCAGCTTGGTTTCAAGTTTGCTGTATGCAGCGTGATGTATAGTATCAAGCGCACACAATCGCATGTGTATCATAATAATCTAGTCAACGCGCAGGTCCATAGGGCCTCATAGTGCCACGCATCAAATATGCTATGGATTACCATCCCAGAAACAGCTTCCCTATGAGCTGCGTGTCGCCCATGGTCATTTTTCCCGGTGATTATACTATTCCAGCGATATCTTCTTGAAAAATAAAGTCACACTGAATTGGGAATTGGTAGAACTTGGCATTTCTATTGTGGAAGATAACTAGCAATGCATATAGACAATAGTTTAAAAGAAGAGAAGGAGAAAGACTCGACTTATATACCGAAAATCGTTGATACCTTTACCACCATTTACCACTATTACCACTCCGAATCTCGCCACTCATGCTAGCATCCAGTTTTGATTTCAAATGATTCTTTCATCTAGAAAGTTCGAGAACTTGCTCTTCCAAACAATATGATCAGCGGTATGAACTTTGGAAACTGTAATCAGCCCCCCGGTATGACGGTACAGTATTATATTCACTTTGTTTGTACCTCAGGGCGAAGTCGGGATCGAGAAAACTAAGTAGTCCAGATAACAGCCATCTAATCAATCAATCTCATCAGTCTAATCTCACACTCCCCTTTCGGTCAATCAATCATATCTCTAACTGCCTTCCTCCATCTAGATTACCCTTCCAACGCACCAGCTTTATCGACCAAAGACAGCTTTAAAACCAAACCTAAGCTCGACCAATATGACACTGACCATACTGATCGAAAAGGGGCTCTCCCCATCCTTTGTGTGAGTTCCGGAAGTTCGTGCGCCTTCGGCGGGTTGAGGTTTATTGCATTGGCGTTGTTTTGGTGGCGGTGAGTGCTCACGATACCGGGACATAGTTTCGGCGTATGGACACCCGGTCCACTCTCTGGAATATTGGGATGGCGGAATATGTACATAATACTGAGCGCTGGCTGGTAAGTTGCAGTGCGCGGCCGAGCCTGAGTGACAACCACAAGGTGGTCGGGGTAGTATAGATTGCGCTGTAAGCGATACCATCTGCACCGGGGGTGGTGCAATCTTCTGCGCTATCCTCTGGGCTGAAGTTGATATCTGTGCTAGAGGTGTTATCCTCTGCGCTGGAGGTGTTATCGTCTGTGTGAGAAGTGGTATCTGTGCTAGAGGTATTTTCCTTTGCGCTGGGTGTGTTATCGTCTGCGCTGGAGGTGGTACCGGTGCTGGAGGTGTTTTCCTTTGCGCTGGAGGTGTTATTTGTGATGGAGGTGTTACTTGTGCCGGGTGTGTTTTCTTTTTCGCTAGAGGTGTTATCTTCTGCGCTGGATGTGATATCACTGAAAGGGGTGTTTTCCTCTTCGGTGGAGGAGTTGTCGTCTGCGCTAGAGGTGATACCTGTGCTGGAGGTGTTTTCCTCTGCGCTGGAGGTGTTATTTGTGCCGGACGTGTTTCCTTTTTCGCTGGAGGTGTTATCTTCTGCACTGGATGTGACATCTGTGCTGGGGGTGTTTTCCTCTTCGCTGGAGGTGTTATTGTCTGCACTGGGAGCGTTATCGTAGCCGTGCAGTTCATTTCGTTGTGCATGTCCACGACTTGCACAAGCGACTTCGTTGTCAACCTCGCTGTCCCGTCGAAGAGGGGCCTGAGATGGTGTTTGGCCACTTGCGAAGGGTTTTGGAGACAAATATATGATTGCCTGTCTTTTCCTGGGGCAGGTGGGTCCCCTGTGATATCCAGTTCTAAGAGCACACCAGTGTCGGGATGTGGAGTGGACCACTTAGAATTGCGTCCAATTGGAATATATCGTGCACGTTGCTGGCGCTGTCGAGCGGCATTGGGAAACTTGTCCTCGAGGAGCTGCTTGCCAAAGCTTGTGATCTGCACTCAACCATTGGAATGAATGCACAAGCGAGAGATAGTGGGGAAAACGTACGATGAGAACTTGGATATTTCGGTCGGTGCTCAGACAGCGCGTGCTCCCGGATGTCAGGATAAGCACTGGATGCTCGAGTCGCCCTACTTCAATGTCTGGTATCGCTTGGGTTTCGGCATTCGAAGGCAGCCAGAATATTCGGCCGGGCGCCGGATCGACGTCGCCAACGGTGCGTGATGGCATGGTTCTTCGAGAGCGCGACTGTACTTTTCGCGATGAACGATGTGGGGACGACACCCCTATTAAGAGGCTGCGGCTGCGGTCGCGTTCCGTGTGTATAAGTATGACCTGTCACATTTACCATTCAAGTACCTGCTTTGATTGGGCGGATGTGAGACGCACATTCCTCAACCGGCGGCTGGGATCATGGATATTATTGGTATTACCTACCATTGAAATACTAGATTTGAAGACGCGAACTCAAAATTGTTCGTCACCAGCGCGCTATACTTTCTTTTCCATTAGTGTTTTAGCCGCTTTCCGTCTTTCATCATCACGCGCACTATGTTGTAAAACTTTGCTGTAACGCTGTGCATGCATGGGTATTGCATTTCGGTATAACAATTAGTTGGGGTAGTAATCCAGGCGATGTGATTGATTGCTTAGCCGATTCAACCGCACCTCCCGACTACAGGTAATTGAATCCATTCGGTTACGAACTGCAAGATCTCGGAATTTAAAGTTTCACGGACCCACCAACCTTAAGCGTAAGATTCAGGGCAGTGGAACTGCAATTTGCCTCAACCCGCATTTGGGAGTTTGTGAAACCCGGCAGTGGCGACCCAAGTCGAAAGGTTTGCGATTAAAGTCGTCGCTATTGGCACAGAATGTTCCCTGGTGCGCACTCTTGACATCAGTCAGATACTTGCTCCCCAATAGTCACATAAATCGGCATTTTAAATTTTCTAGCTGCCCTGTTCCATAGAACTAGCAGCACTGATTAGTTACATGGTGCAATAAGGAACCCCTATTTATCTCATGCGTTTAGATTTTGGGTAGAGAGTTGGCAGGAATGCCTCATGTCCCATCACTCGAAGTTTTGTTTTCTTCGGAGATCTAGCGACACCCCTTGTCTTAACACTAGTATACTCGAGTATATACTTGTAAGCTATGCCGAGCGCTGGAGGTCCTAGTGGGCATCGGCATCTATATCTTATCTCACAAACTATCACTCGGGCTCGCTTTCCTATGTCGATGAGTTCCAACATCTAGAATGTCTGCTGCATTCACTAGATGCTAGTAAAGAACAACCGGTTCACAAGGGGAAGTGGCTTGTTAGCACAAACGGTTTGTTGGGTGGTGCCTGTATAGAACGGGACCGTTGTAGTCAGAAACGAGTGCTGTTACACACAATGGTAACTGGCCAGGAGTAGCTGAAAGTGAGGCCGCAAGTGGGATATCTAGGCACAATGATTTCAAAGAAGGGTATATAATGTAGAAAAACAGATTCTAAAGAGAGAATACTAAACTGCTTGTGATTAGCTATTCAATTCTGCACTCGTTTTATGTCCGGCTCACGAGTTCACATCTGGGCTTGAGCTTCAATCAGGCTTCCTTAGAATAACTACTTCCGCGTCTCTACTGCTGGCTACGGAGTTCCCAAACATCTCCACCCTATGAACCGCTAGTTGAAATGGTGTCTCCATTCTTTATTCTGAAGTTGTTTAGTACCAAGATGATCCTTGATAATTCTTAATCCGCAATTGTCGTAGCAGATACGCAACTGACTGGTAGATGACATAGCAGCCTCCTTGGGCAACAAGCGCTAGATCATATATGTAAGCACACTGAGTCGTGTCGGTTGCCTTAAACGATGTAACGAAATTAATTACAATAACGACACCTCCACGGAGTTTAGTCCAACATTTGTGAGATTATGGAAATATCAATGCAGGGTATCGGGTAGTATCGTAAATTTGTCGATGTTAAGAAGCTACTGTACCGGTCACTGGTTGGGACGCCACCGGCCGGTGACAACATATTTGGTATGGCAGGTCTAACTTAGTAGACGGGTCCGAGTAACATGGTCTACAACAAGGGTAACCTGTCTGTGCCCAATTAATGTCGCTCTTGTCCAAACGTCATACCCGGGTATGGCAGACACTCAAATAAATGGCACGGACAGCGAGAGTTAGAGGCGGACCATTGGGACTCCGAGACGATCCTGGAACACCGGAACTTCGAGGCTGACTTTGCATCTACATACCGATAATACTTTTGACTTCTGGACACAGGGTGTGTGACAGTGACAAAACCACCCATAGTATGGGGCCCTAGGTGGCTAGTGACGTTCAATGGTAGTACTTTTTGATGTTGTCGAAGTATGTACCAGGTATTCTGGAGCACTCAGTACACTATCCGAATCGACTCTTGGTATGGATAACCCCCACAGAAATTGTGACTGGCGACGATTGCCCGCACCAGCCATTCAACTTAACCAAAAGGGATCGTGAGAGGTGGCGCTATGTACTATCAAAATTAAACAACTGATAAGGTGATGAATGTTGAATGTATACCGAGAATAATAGTTTATTGGTATCTCACTTAAGGTTGAATTTGGTATCTAGTATATCCGTATTTCGATTAGAAGGAGTTTAGTTACCCCGCATGTAGGATAGAGTATAACGTAATATACCATGCTGAAAATCTGCCCCGGCCGGGACACTCCTTCGGCTCCCAAGCCAATAGGCCTTTCTATGTGAGTAGTATAATAGATAATGATGCCACGGCTCTGGAACAAGAAGAGAATGTATTTTGTGAAACAATGGAAATCATGCCTGCGGCCTGGTAAATGTAGTTTGTTATCAGTGCAATAGGCAATGCAATTGCAATTGATGAGAAGGTGCACCTTCTGGCGCTATGGCCATGCATGCTTAACTATGTAGAGTGGGGGTTACATCATCCAATCCCTAGCTGTAAGCTTGTGTACCAGGGGGCTGGACGATTTACGTCCCCGAATAGGTGATCAGTTTTACGGTGCAGCTCCGAGGGTTGAACACCCGAAATCAACACCGAAAATCTAAAAAGTTTTTGGTCATAGCCTATGTAGATAATAACTGCTCTAGTAGTCTGCCTGCACTTTACCGAAATTGTTTGTGTGTGGTGGAGGTACTCCAGCATAACCCCTAATGTCATGCAGGATTGACCCGAGTTCGGCCTACCTCTGAGTGAAGCATCGGCCAGCACTGAGGGCACATCCACCACACACAAACAATTTCGGTCAAGTGCAGGCAGACTACCAGAGCAGTTATTATCTACATAGGCTGTGACTGAAAACTTTTTTTTTGATTTTCAGTGTTGAGTTCGGGAGCTCGTTACCTCTCCGAACCTCGGAGTGGCATGCGAGCTTACCCTAGCTGCTCCAACCTTCTTCTTCCGCGTATGTACTCGTCGGATTTTCAAGTTATGGGCCACCCGGAATCCTAACCCTTAACAGAGTTTCATCACGAGAGTTATTTTAAGCGCAGGTAAATTCTTTTTGCCGAGGGTTAGGGTTCAGGGTGGCCCATTACTTGACGAGTAGCGTAGACGGGGTTTGCCCAAGGGTTGGAACGGAGCCATAGCAGGGGTTGGTTCCGAGTCGACTTGCACAGGCTTATTCTATTTAAAACAATGTTAACCTAAGTACTTTTTCTTTCTTGGTTGCAACGATAATCTACTTTTTCTTTTTCTTGATGTGACAACGATATTTTTTTCTTTTTGTTTTTGGATTGTGGTTGACACTTTTTTCTTTTTGGTGTGTGCAGGGCGCCGGCGCCATGTCCATCTCTGGCTGCGCTTCTGCAACAGCAGCAATTGCAATTATTCCATGCGTAGGCTCATGCCGTAAATTCTTTTCGATAAATCGCGCGGCTTATCTACAAGCTAACTGAGCAGCAAGTGGTAAAGTCAACACCAAAGTGACTGGACAAAACAATTCCGTTTATCGGGGGTTGTAGATTGGAAGTCCTCAGTAGCTCTCGTTGAGGGGTGACGGCTGTTATCCGCTTGCGTCTTATTCTTACTTGCTGCACCCCGACTTTGCCTTGCCGCAACGTGTGGGGCAACTGGTCCACAAGAAGCAAAAAAAGTGTGAGAGATCCTTCTGCTGTCCTGCAGCTGACAAGCAGGGAATCTACGGTATTGTTGCCGTACCATGCCTGTGTACATTTGACGTCCCCGCCATTTCACACCTCCAAGTTCTGAAGAAATCCAGATCGAATGTGCCAGCACGGTCAAGAGCAAAGATTTCTTAACTGAGAATGTTGAAAAAGAACAGTACTCAGCCGCTGCTATTTCCGCCAACTTTGCTACATATCTCAAAGAAATGTATTCTTAGATCTAAGGAAACATCCTCACAGCCTCCACAATAAATACCGCTATAATTTGCAAGATATTCATTGCGTTTTCCTCACTGATTTCCCTGACAATGTACCCCAGCGGAATAAACAACACTGCCAACAGAATCAAAACCCCGAACCGGTAAAGCTGACGCTGGTTATTGACGGCCTGTCCATGTACATTTAGAGCTGCTTCTTGTCTGCCGGGTATGTGACGGTGATTATAGCGATTTACGTCGGACCGGACAGCTGTGCCAAGTGTAAACATGCGTGATCAGGATACAAATAAAGAAACATGCCTTGAGGTTGTGCAATGTTGAGAACACGGACAGAGGCTTGAGGGTATGCTCGGCCACGTCTCGGAAGTGGTTGAGGAGGAGGGCTCGGGTGAGGAGACGATGGCGTTTTCGGACTGGATATCAATCCATCGCCAGTGGAGTCAGATTGAACGTGGTCATTTTGAACATGAGCGTTGACTGGCATTGTTGTTTATTGTTGCTCGTTATGCTTCGGAGTGGAATGGATGGTAAAAAGTTGGGAGGGATGAATGCCACCTTTGTGCAGGATGATGGGACTAGTTACTGACGAATACTCGTGGATAATACTAACCCAAAATGACTTGGCTGAGCCATGCATATGAAACAACGATACCCTCCGCTTTTGGTGAACGACGACGGGACCAAGTGTTAATGGCATTCTAATTTTTGACTGGTCAGGCTTCCGTGTGAAATCGGCCCGGATGGCACCGTGTACCACACTCCGAGACTAGATCGCACTGTGTGCCACACTCTCATCTCACCGCCGTACTCCGAGACTGGCCTCGGTTCAGGCTCAAGTATATTTGGCGTGATGAAGTATATGATGGATGAGTACTATGGAGTACAGCACGTGATGTGATGCATGATTCTGTATAATTGTATATAGAGCCTGGAAAATAAGTCAACTGCGCTGCTAAGAGGATATTCGAGTTTTTAACAACAACCCCCGCTGGCATGGAGAGAGTACAGTCATTGGCTTCTCAACTTTGCTCTTCTTGTTGTGGTACCCATTTTATTATATCTTGCTTGCGCAGTCTGATAGAAAGAGCCATCTAGCACTCATATAGAATGCTACAGCAAGAGTGTCCTAACCTACACAGCTGTGCTTTTAGTGAGCCACAGTGCCCAATGGAGGTAGTCCAGCGCATATCTAAAGTGCACCAGTATGTCAGTCTTCTAGTGAGCTGCGATTGTAGAGAGGTTCTCACCAAAATAGAGTCTTTGCATAGTTTCAAGATCCACACAGTTATGTAGTGCACTTTAGGTATACGCTAGACTATCTAAATTGTGCACTGTAGCTTACCAAAAAGCGCAAATGTGTGGGTTGAGATGCTTTTGCTGTAGCATTCTCTTTGAGTGCTAGATTGCTCTTTCTATCTTGCTGTGCATGCAACATGCAGGTAAGATACAAGAATAGGTATTCATAGATAAAGCTTAATGTAGATTTGTATGTTGGATAGTATGTTATTGATGTCCTTCCTGCATGTCGGTATCACTGATATATATCAGACGATCCACACCTTTAACAATCCTAAGACTGCCCAAGTCTGTTTCAGAGTTCACATACGTAACTGCGTTATCATCCTTGCCTTTTACCATTGATGGTCAAGTTCTAACTTCCATGAGTATTAACTACGTGAATAAGGTAATGAGCTTGTATTTTGACACTATTGCTATTGGCGATACCTCATACGAATGCGACCTAATCTGAAGCCAATTATGAACAAATAGGTTCATGTCACCAATCACCAGTGAGAGTGCCCTCTCACATACCCACCGGGTATGTAACAGTTTAATGATTGCGGCAAATGACAGAACCCTTAATCTGACTATGCTTTATTGGAGCCAAATATACTGCATTCTGCAACTGAGTTGTGTTGCAATATATCGAATGGAGATTATTCTGTGCCACTCAGGACATATGAATCATAAGTCCCACTCGCCCTAGACCAAGACGGTGAGGTCGAAATAAGGGTTCATTCGTATAAGTCCATTCTGTCGACTGGGTTCTGATATCTCGATTATTGGGTATTGACTTATTTCTTATATGACACTGAAAATCTCGAGATGTCATAATATTTTGATGTTGACGACACCTCATCTCTCTTGGACTAATCCATTGGGGCATGAGAGAATAGTCGTTTGTTCGGCGACTAGGAATAAGGTTTCCTGCCGATAAGGAATGACCATTGACAATAGAGATCCTATGACCAATGATTCCAGTAGTCCGGGTGTGGACTAGTCCGGACTGGTCCAGTCCAGTCTGGTCCAGGTCCAGTCCGAGTAATTTTTGGACTAGGATCGGACCGGTCCAAAATTCTGGCAGACTGGTACGGGCTTGGTCTGGACCAGTCCACTTGGGGCAAATCAGCAAAAGTCTCTGGGAATCAGTAATACACTGAGCCACCGAATAGAGTCATAAACGGAGACTCATACGCGCAGACTCATACACGCTGTGGTGAAATGGCGGAGCTAGATGTTGAGAGTAAAAGAGAAAGAACGAAGAAGCTCAATTGTCTGTCGATCCAAAGAGAGGGAAAACTATAGACTTATATACGAAAGAGAGAGAAGGAAAACTCCATGCTGACTGCCAAAGCCGAAGCCCAAAGCCGAGTAGCAGTGCCGAGCCTTCCTCCTTGCCATGGGGGCAAGCGAGGCCGATGGGGGCAGGCGAGGCTGGTGGGGGCAGGCGAGGTCAATGGGGGCCGTAAGCCACCGGCCTCATGCCTGAGCCCGCCAACACCGAACACTAGGGAAGCCACCGGGCCAAATCCCTAGTCAACACGAGAAGGCAGAGAGCCCATCATCAACACTCCGCCGCACCTCTCACGGCATCCAAAGGGAATTCGTGAGAAAGAGCGGTTCTGGCTCTGTTACTTTGGATGATTTGGTGACTTCTTGACTGACTTGATTGATCTATCTCGAGGGCCAAAGGCCCGTCTATGTACAATCTCCCATATGCGTACGCGTATGCTCTATCTGACATGAGACGCATCACCCTGGTCCTGATGCATATCCTGATACAGCCACCATCTTCACACAAGACATCAAACGGTGCTGAGACTCATGATCCAAGTACACATGCAACAGGCTCGAGGAGCGTAGGAAGAGAGTGAGAGGATATGATCAAGTACCCGGCCGTGAGGAACCACACAAATTGCGTGGATCTATGAAAACTCGGCAAGAGTGCGTGGGAACCAAGAGCTGGGAAAGATAGAGTGTGTATTTCGTTGTATGATAAGATGAGATGATGTCTATCTACCCCGGGGTCTCCCAAATATACACTCCCCGTCGCTCCGTCCATCTCCGTTATCCCTGTATATCCGTTCCACCCTCCCCCCCCATCGCACGAGACTGTTCCCACAATGCAAAATTATGCTCAGAGACAGGCGAAATAGACTACAAATTGATTCTCTGCAGGCTGTGGAATGCATCAAGTCATGGGATGCTCTGCAAATTGAGCTTCCACAGGTTGTGGTCACAGGAGCTCAGTTGGAAGATGCTGGCAAAGCTGAGCTAGATATAGATCAGGCTGAGGACGAGAATATGGACATTAGGTAAATGCTACAAATGAGCATATTGATGTGGAAATCATGTAAAGTCCGAGAACGAGGGTACGATTTTGGGAATTAGGTAACTAGCTTGAATTGATCAGAAGTAGCTTCCTTGGACTGGTCCAGACCAAGCCCGTGGAGTCCAAGACTGCCAGTCTATAGTCCGGTCCAGTCCGACTCTCCTATTGGACTGGACCGGACCGAGCCCTACCCCAGATCGGGATCGTTTGGACTGGTGGAATCATTGCCTACGACCAATACCGATCTAAAGATAATGAACATCTTCACTGCGCTCGGCTTGATCGCTGTCGTTGATCTATTGATACAAAGGTAGGGTAATGGAGATATTACCAGTAGGTGAACAAATCCGGAAGGTTGATCCAATTAGGAAATCCGAGTGATAATTGATGATTTCGGATTGAGTATCCATATTTGGACCATCGAGTGATCCTGTATGATCCCGGAAGTACCACACTCTGATCTCACCGCCGTATGTAGAGTACCACACATATGCGTACCACACATATGCCCGTGGCACTCGTTGGCCAAACTGGTGTGACAGCAGGTGTGCAACTTCCTGAATAGATCTCCCCTTATTATTCATTTACATTCCATCTCACCTCCTCTGGAGGATTAACTCGCTGTCAAACTGTTGTTCTGCTTCCCGTTTCTTGATTCATCTTTTCATATCATGTACAAATTACGTGTGTCTTAGCGCTCCTGCCTAAAATTCACTCGCTCCTGCCTTTTGTCACTGGTGAGAAGCTGAAGAGGAAAGATTGGTAGGTTCAATAAATAGTAAAGAGGAAGAGAAAGACGGGTTTGGTGGGATTAGAGGGTGATTTTCTAATCCCTGGGTTTGATCTGAGACTTAGTGACCGGAGTTGTGGGTTCAGAGGCGGCTGCTCTATTCCTTGGTTTGTAATAAAGTTTCTAGAGCGGTTTTCAGTTGTCCTTGTAGTTGTTCCGACCGTACTGTACTGTAGTGCCGTGACTTAGGCCTTCGGGAAGTCATGTGACTGGGTAATGATCATTAGAGCATGAGTACTGGCGCTCAGAATTTTCCACTTTTTCGCTACAATGTGGTACTAGTATGGGTTGAGGTTAAAAGATATAGAAGAGTAGAGATTCGTATGTGACTATAGAAATACAAAACTAAATTGTTCCTAGAGAGAGCAAAAATTTCCCTTCCAACCCACCGCTCATGCAATCTTCAAACCATACCTCCCCTCTACTTACCCAATTCTTGTCTGTTTAACTCGAACTAGGGCTTAAAATGACAGCCTTGAGCCTTTATATTAGGAAGTACCATCAGAATCTGTCTGACACGAAATTTGCATGATCATACCTTTTAAACTCTTGGTTGAGAAATGTATAAGGCAACTCGTATGGCTTCGAGAGGAACTGTGGCAGTATCTTGGCTACATTAACTTTTCTTACTAGCGAGAGTAGGCTATAGACGGCTTATAAGGCTCATCCAGCGTGCCACATAGAACACCCTGTAAAGTAAAGTACTTTATATGTTTATGCCAATACTTTGATGGATATGTTGCTTTCAGGAGATCAGATCAGATAAGATTGATGTACTTCACTCGCTAGCCGATTAGTGCCGAAAGAAACGGAGGTGCAGCGGCCCCCACGATAATCGCACGCACTAGGCATGCAATAATTCAAATAATGAGCTCTGCTCTCGCATTACATTTTGTCTTGTACTATACAGCATCAATATTGTCCCCAATACAAATGCCACACCGTCAGTCCTCCTTACTTATTACCATCTACTCCACTTCAACACACAACAAAAACAAACAATTTACAACAATGCCAAACGATCAGAGTAAGCACGTTCACTCTCAAATTCCCAACCCAAATAGAAATTCATCGATATCCCGTCCCAGAACACCATCGTTTCCTCATTCGAGCTTGACAATGGTCGACTGGCCTCTACCTCTAGCCTCCTGAGACGGGTTCAAGCCTACTCCCAGGCCTCCGTCCGTGTTCTCAACATCCCGCAATCTCAAGGTAGGTTACTTTCTTTCTCCATGAAACCTTAGATGGTCATACTGACACTCAGGCCAGCTGTCAAGTCCGATGCAATGCACCAGAATCAACGTCTTACATCCCACAGGCATGAGCCGGAGGAACCGGCTCTACAAGTGTATGGAGGAGCTGCCAGCGACCTGTGTCAGCTTCACCGATTCGGGCTTTTGATACTGTTGGCGTTGATGTTTATTCCGCCGGGGTATATTGTCACAGGAATCAGCAAGGCAAAAGGGATGAATGTTTTGCAAATCATACCAGTATTTGTTGTGGAGGCCGTGAGAATATTTCCTTGGATCTAAGATGTTTCGTTTGTGATTTTTATCGCTACTGTACCCATCACCGAAGATAGTACACTCCTTCCTAACAGCTGACATACTTTCCTCAGTGACGGGTACAGTATGTAGAGCAGAGATCCCATAATGAGACTCATGTTTTCCTGTCAACTATCTTGGGTGTAGTGATATAAGCAAGGCAAGGGTTAGGCGAATCGTAGTGTTCGTTGTGTTGTAACAATCTGCTCTCACCCAATCCTTGGTTCTTGATTTTCAGCTTTTTTTTGTCACTTTGGCAATCGATCCTTATCCGCGTAGGGATTTTGCCTAGAAATTGTCATACTGTACCCTAAGTTTAGATTCGTGTAAAAACTTAGAACGATCGATTTCATCTGCATACTAGGCTTAAATGACGACTATCGTGCGTGTACTGAGGTAATGAAAATTTAGTGTAGATAAAAATTTATGGACAATCTTAGGCCGCGGAGACTTTTTTTGATAATATGTGAAAAATATCCGCTCAATGACAAGATGTCCGTTTCTTGTGCCCAGATTCACAATTCTGATTTGTCAGTCTAAGCACGAGAAAAAGGTGACCATACCATTTAAGTACCATTCCGCCCTCAATTAACCACTTCTGAATCACGTACGGGCAAGGTTTATGATACATGTTACCTGTTGGTACAACATTATCTACTATAAAAAGCTAGATGAGATAAAGGTAAGGGTTTTACGTTCCCCATGGTCAGCGTTCTTGACCCCCATTCCGATGTTCTACCGATCTTTGGCTTCTTGCTTTGTTTGTGTGACGCGTCATCCTGGATCAAAAACCCTCCCGTGACCTTTAGTTTTCTTCGTAGTATCCGTCACACGGGCTGGTCCATTATTTTGAACGTCATGATCCTAGATATCAAGCTAGTCGTCCGATTTTACGAGCTGTGGGCAATGTCCCTACTAAGTAGTGTGGATATTTTCGAGTAGATTCCGCTCTCTAGGTAATGCCACCTCCTGATTTGATCGGGCTAGCTGAAGTACAGAGCCAACGCACTCTTTCTATATGGAGAAGACGCAGCAAAAGTGAATATTCTTCCACTCGTTGGCTAAAATGAACTGCACACGTGCTCCCTAGACCCTTCATAGTCTATTATTCGATTGCTTCTGCTTTATCGAATTGACAACTAGAGAACGAAACCAGCCAATTGGTATAATTTTGCACCAAACGGAAGCACCTATATGCGTAGAATGGAGTGATATGCGGGGACACGAAGCAAAAAATGACGGAGAGGCGCACTCTAGGCGGCAGTATCCAGATTTTGGGCCGGAAGCTCGTTCACTTTACTCAATGGTTATTCCCTGGTGTGGTTTGGTGGCACCGTTTACAAGGTGGAGAATTTCAGAGTCTGGCCCACAGTCCCCTGAGCGAATTTTGGGCTGTCACCAGACATGCGCATTGGGGATTCGAAAAAATTGTTCTCCACCATATCCCCTTATGGCCTCATGGTGTAGAGCTGTAGTAATGGGCTCACCCTTTCTTGAACCGATGAAAGTATTAATAAAGATTTGTCTCGACCCGAGGTTTTCGGCGATGGGAAAACGTACTTAGTTACTAATATTTATGATGGCATCATATGCCCTTGCACGATGATTGGATGGAGATGGCTGCTCACGCCGTGTCTCCGAACAGTTAATTATGACAGTCAAACCACGCCAGTCAACCTTCTGAAGACAGTTTGAAACAATGGAGATCAAAATTAACTGTCAGGAGACATGGTAGGTTGCTTAGATGGATTGATATAGTTGAGGGGAAATGAATATCACTGACTACAAGGTACCAAAAAACAGGATATCTGACAAACTTCCGAAACCCGTCGATTGGGAAGCTGTTCAAGGTACCTGTTGGAAGGTGTGAAACATTTCTCGCAGTGCTCACTACATCGAGGGCATACAAATCGATGTCCACTTGGGTTAACCAGCTGAGTACCCCCACCGAAGTTGTGACTGTATAGTTACCAGAGTTAACCAATCAGCACTGCTCGGAGAAGAGAACAGATGGAGAGGAAATCAAACCCCCCTGCCTCATTACCAATACAGACCTCAGCGGCTTCTTCCTGGTATAAACCAACGGAATCTCATCTTATCTCCAATTACTCAGGCGATTGACGGCCCTGAGGGAGGGATATAGTTCCTGGTATCTGTCGTAGAGCATGGAAAGACCATAGGATGGGGAGGGCAGCGCTCGTAGTGCCTAAACCAAGTAGCTGAGAATTTTGGGAGGCTTGCTGACATCGGCGGGCCGCGAGTGACGTGTAGAGAGAGGTCTAGATTTTCTCGTAGCTCGCAGCCTTGCCAGACGGCTAATTTCGAGCGTACATATCAAGGAGAGATCTATGCAGTGTTCCACATGAAACTTAATTCAATGTGCATATATGAGTGAAGTTGTACCGATTACAAAATGCTACAACTGATAACTGCAACAAAAGTGGTTTAGTGAACTTCTATAGTTCTATTGACCCCTCAACTTCCAGAACCCTCAGATAGACCTCCAACTCCACCAATTTAATAGAAATAAAAAGTTCGAATAGAAGGAGGTACAACCCCCTGACTATCTAAACGCTCTATTTGTTTTTAGACAATATTCTTTCGCAGTGAGCGACTCACGACCCTCTTCACATGCCGTGTGCAGAGCAGTCCGGATCCGTCCACTATTGTCAGCCGGAGGGACACTATAGTCCCACACGAAAATCTCACCACAATCTCACTACAACCATCACGATGAATTCGTATCTTATAGGAGGTGGATATTCCCCGGGGTTACATGTTTCTTACGGGTCTATTCTGTTTTGTGTCGATATTTGGAGCAGAGATACGGAAGCACAGAGTTGAATGTAGTTTTTGTTTCAACCATACTGTATTCACTCTATCTAGAGTATGACAGTTCCCACTTCCCCTCCCCCTCCAGATGACCGGCTAGATGGGGGAGATCCATTACCCTGGCCCTTCCCCTTTGTATTTCTAACAGTGCACAAACGAAACACAGAACGAATGACCTAAAAACAAAAAAAGAAAAAGTGAAGGAGCGGCAACCTCAATCTCTGCTGCCCTGGACCCAGGTCCAAATGCACCACGAATTGCTTTTTCGCACGTGTCTCATCTGTGTTCGCGCGCGCTGGTTCGATGTATAATCAAGACATCAATCAAGAGAGGTACGACGAATGATTTGAACATCCACGATTTTTACATCCGTAAGTCTTTTAAATTTATCCTGCCTACAAATTCCAGCACATCTTAGCTATCATAAGTACTTAAGTAGCTTTATTTACTAATTAAGCTATGACTTTCCGAATTCTCGTCGGCGTATAATTTAAAAAAAAAGGCTACCAGGTTGATATGCCCGCCTCAAAGACTTACACCCTACAATTATTCCACTTCTCTCTTAATAGTAAATCTATCAAAAAGGGTTAGCTTAACCTAGATTTTATGTATACCGAATTGAGCCTCATAGGGCCAGGGCTTCGGGTATGACACAGTTTGCTCGTTCCCCAGACATGCGGCCACTTGTAATTTTGGAACTTCTCATTGACTGTGTTTTGCAAACAACTTTTGAGCACTTGCCCCAGCCTGCCAATCCGGACGAAAATAACATATCATTCTGCTCTGCTTTTTCATTGAACGACAGGAACTCAAAGAAACATCCCTAGATCCCAGAGAAAATCCTCACAGCCTCAACAGCAAATACCGCCATGATTTGTAAAATATCCATGGCTTTGGCCTCACTGATTCTTGTGACAATGTACCCCAGCGGAATAAATAGAAGCGCTAACAGAACCAAAAGTCCAAACCGATGAAGCTGACGCTGGCATTGGATTGCTTCCTCCTGCCTGCGAGCTATATAGAGGCGACTGTCATAGTGGTTAACGCCGGACTGGACAGCTGGGTTAAGAGTTAGTATGTGCCTAGCCCTTAGGATTAGAGAGAAAGAGAGCAACGTACCTTGAGATGGCAGCATGTTGGGAATAGGGACAGAGGCCTGAGGGCGTACTTGAATGCGTCTCGGGAGAGTTGGGAGTTGATGATGGTTGCTGACAGTTGTCGAATCTGAGCGAGGAAGCAATAGCGCTCTTGGACGGGGTGCCGATGCATGCGTATCTCCAGTGGGTTGAGACTGGACTTGCGCATTCTTGCTCGAGCTCTGGTAACGAGAGCGATCTGACATATTGTCTAGTGTTCGTTCGTTGTGCGTCGAGGTGGAGTAGGTGGTAATAATCTGAGAGGGCTGAGGCGGAGTGGTATAAACTAAGTATTGGAGATGGGTGCGGTTGGATGTGGAACTTCTCTTATTTCCGGTGTGGAGCGGTGGTGTGTTGGGATAGTGCTTAACCCGCCGTGGTACTTGCCCATGACAAGAGCCTGCGTGGATGTTGAACAGACGTACAGGCGCTAGTGAGTTTCAAATTGTGATAGCTCATAATTTGATAGGATAACCACCAAGCAAATCCAGGGATATCTCAGCTTACACATTAAATTTGTGATAGCTCTAGTACGACGTCTTGGCGCTTAATTATTGGCCAGAAATCCCGTTATGATGACATGGCGCAGAAGTTGCATGGGAATTGAACAATTCGGATTCTGTTTCTGTGTCACTACGGTAATTTGGGGCCGGTAGGTTCAGCAAACCTGGTTGATGTTAACGCATTGGTATCTATACTTTAGCCCCACCCCCGGCGGGAAAGTATCAGTGATTCTAGCAACTACTTACCTAGGTAAGTACCTACTAATACTATTCTCGTTAGCTACTTTGCTTGTATCGCTGAAACACGTTTGAACTCCAACATTCTGTCGTTTTAAGGGCCTTAGTGAATTATTCCGCAACTCCCCAATGAAAAACATACAGTGTGGTTGTGAAGTTACAGTGGAGAGCAGTTGCGGTCCCCCGCAATTGCGAAAATGAATTTGAATGGGACGTTTTCTCAACCATAGCAGATTGATCTACATTTGCTGGCCGTGACTTTTTCGCTTGAAACAATAATTAGAATTTATGAAAATTGCATATCCGCCTATAGGTTGGTGATTTGCACAGAACCGGTGTCAATTGTTCCTCCAGACCGAAATATAATCCATCCATCGCTGTGGTAGTAGTTCGCACGTACTTAAAGAATAGTTCACACCGCATCCTCATTCCATAAAAATTCAGTTCTCTAAGTGGTTTTGGTACATATGCGGGCGCTGTAATAAAATAGATTTTGTGCAGCTTGGTTTAAAAAACTTGAAAAAATTCGACAGTATCCCCGCCCGATTTTCTCTGATTTGTTGCATTTCCTGTTTTGGGATGTCAATCACAAAATTTGGCCAACCAACGGCCAGGAAATACAAGCCTTGACATGATCGACAAATGAGTCCAGAGGGCTGAAAAATGCAGCAAATCAGAGGAACTAGTTGTGTAGGGGTACATACCTATGCTGCCTTAAGGTGCGAAAGCGCTCTTCGCATCGCGTGGGGGGTGTCGTTTTGGAACCTTGAGGCTGGTGGGGTTATTGGTTGAATGTGTAAACCAATTGAGTACACTGCAGCCACAGCAATGAAGTCGAAAAGAATATAATCCATATGTAGCATGAGGGTATGCTTGAAAGCGTCTTGGAAGAACTAGAGGTAGAGGCTGGTCGATAGTTGTCGAGCTTGAGTGAGGAAAAGATGGCATTCCCAGGCGGGTTACTGGTACCGCTGCATTTGGATTGAGATTTTGAGATTGAACGTGCTCGTTCTGATGCACGTTTCTGTGGAGTGGATAGTGAAGAAAACGTCCAATATATGGCAGAGAATGGCGTTTTGGCCAGAAGAGGCGGCTCCTTCGAAAAAGTGACACAAGGTTAGTCTATCAACGCCCGTCTGACCTACAGGCCTGCTGACTTCTCAGTTCTACCACTCTTTCTCTATCTCCTCATAATTGGTTTCTGTAACTCCAGAATCATCGCAACACCCTCCAAAGTACTCTGTGACAGGCTTCAACAGGACTTTTCTTACCTTTGGTAATCATCAACCCACTGTATTGATGTCTTAGCACAAAGCTGATACCAGGGACCTATAACCGTCCATTAACACTTGCGCATGACTACTAATATCTATCACTCTTTCATAATTAATGTCTGTAACTGTACAATTCATCGCGATGGGTCCTGCTTGGCTAGGCTAGGTTGAAGTTCCACGGAGAATCCATAGCCAACCACCACACCCACTACAGCCTCCCCTTCCTCGCTTCGGATGTCTAACATGTCTGCTGGGACTGGTGAAAAATTCGAACTGTCAAGATTATCTAACGAATAATAAGATAGCAAACTGTTTGGTTGCAGCCTGCTCACCGTTGTATAACGGCAATTGAAGGCTACCTACCCCAAAACTACGAACTGCAAAATCTCAGACTCAAAGTCTCACGAATCCGCCAAAAGAAAGCGCAATATAAATGGAAGTGGAGGTGCGGTTTGCCTCAGCCGCATTTGGGACGTTTGTGAAACTTCACAGGGGCGTTCCGAGTCAAAAGATTTGAGATCACTGGCAGAAGATGATACTACATAGAAGTTCTTGCTATCGGTATAGAATGTTCCTAGGTGCGCGGTTACTCACAGTCGGCACTCCGCGATTCTTTAAAAGCGGATAAAGTCGGCACTTTCAGGGGAGTAAGGGATCTCTCCCATCTAGCCAGACCATCTGGAGGGGAAACGGGCACTGATATACTCTAGATTGAGTAAATACAGAATGATTAAACAACAAATCTCGGTACTTTCCTTATCAAAAGACCACTAGATCTCGTTGAGGAGTAACCAAGGCAGTCTAGGCCTTCACCATAGCTAAGTAGTTTTTATGAGTCTTCCAAAGATAAATATGTTTAAACATGGTATTTGAGATTGTTCTTGGCGGTTGTTTGACTATTAGGTTCGGGCTTTACCATTGCTACATAGTTTCCATGAGTCTTCCAAAGACAAACATATTTTACACACGATGTTTCAGATCGTTTGTGTGATCATCAGGGCTAGATCGACCGAAGTAAACCGGTTGAAAAAGCAAGATCCGGATAATTACCGTATAAGGAAAAGAGGGCCAGGTTGTAAGACGTCTTGCTGCCAGCCGTCAAAGAGTGGGGTAATTCAGCACCTAATGGGGAAAAGCAAAAAGCGAGTGACAAGCTGTGAAACGTGTTTGGTTTTCGCGGACGAACCCCTGCAGAAAAGTTGCCAATATGTTCTACTCAAATCAACGGTACCAGCACGGTCGAGTGCAACAATCTTTAACTGAGAATTTTGAAGCAATAGTGGGACCCTTTGTGTTGGCCTCTACTTTACATTAAGCTACAAAAAATTGCAAAAAGGTTGCAAAAAACTGTACTGGGCACGATGGCTCGGACTAGATTTTCGTTTGTTGCATACTTTTATTCAATACCGAATGCCCAAGAGTGAGCGGAAAAAAACTTCAATAAAATCTCTTCGGACGGAGCGTGACATCCGATACATCGTACTCGGTATAGTATTCTTAAATCCAAGGAAATAATCTCACGGCCTCCACAACAAATAACGCGATGATTTGAAGGTCATTCACAGCATTTTCCCCATCGATCTCTCTCACAATGTAACCCAATGGAATAAACAGCACCGCCAACAGCACCAAAAGCCCGAACCGGCGAAGCTGACGCTGGTCATCGACGGTCCTTCCAGGTAGGACAGCTAAGCCAAGTGTTAGTATGCAACCCGTTATGTAGGATGTAGGCGCAGGATACAATAAAGCAACATGCCTTCAGGTTGTGGTATATTGGGAACATGGACAGAGGCCTGTGGGTATGCTCGGCCTCGTCTCGGGCGAGCTTGAGGAAGGGTCGGGGGAGGAAGCGGTGGTGTTCTCGGGCGGGGTATCGATCCATTTCCACTGGGCTCATAGTGAACGCTGGTGGCGGTGGTGGCGCCCTCATTTTGGTCATGAGCAACGTCTGACATCGCGTGTTTTCGTTCGTTGCGCTTCGGAGTGGGATGGATGGTAGTAAGTCGCGAAGGGATTGAATCGATTGCTCTGCGAGATGGGACTGGACTGGTATTTATACGGAGGACTGGCTACTAGAGTCAGAAATGAGACGTTATATAGACCATACAACGTCCCATTTCTAATCCCCCAGAGAGCGAGTGTTACAGCCTTCCAATGGCACTTAAAACCCCATTTTCTCAATTGCCTGTCCCAACTTTAATCGTATTGGGTGGTTGTTGTGCAACATACCTCCGGACAACGATACGCGCATAAAGCTAACCCCAAGTAGCTAGTTACTAACATGAAAAAGTAGAGCGAGGCATTTATATAATGGCTGTTACTGATTATTACTTTGGTGCGGGGCTCAACAGCACTGCCACGGCAGCATCTCGCAAGGATTGCTGTTTTTATGACGTCATTGGCGCATTACTAGTTCCAGGAGTCCTAACGGGGCTAAGGTAAACCTGCGGCAGGTTACCGTCCAGACCATCTTGTAGTAGATGAAGTGCAACTTCCTGATTGGATACTCTTCCCCTTATCAATACAGTATTATTCCTTTTGCATCCCGCCCCACCTTTTAGGTGATGTAAGTAAACTTTTACATGTATCAACAACACCTATGCACAATTTACTACTCACCTTGTTCTCTCATACAATTGCCAGAAGGCTCTAAAAGGCTTGAGGTTTGTTCTGGAAAGGGATGGTCCGGGTGCATTTAGACAATGACAACCACACGACCTCTGTATCACTAACATCTTAAACGTCCACCGTCATCCGCGATTCATCTCAACTTCAGCCACCGTGTCTGGGTGTTTGTAAAACGAGTGATGTCGCATGTTATTATAAGCTGCTTGTGTTTTGGCACAAGTGTCGCTCTATTTACGAACACGAGACAGAATTCACTCGCTCTTGCCGTTTTGTCACCGGTGAGAAATAGGAGGAAAGATTGATGGAGCCAATAGAGAGCAACGAGGAAGAAGAGAAGAACAAGAGAAAGACGGGCCTGATGGGATTCGGAGTGATTTTCTATATATCCCGCTCTGGATTTGACCTGAGATTCGCTGACTAGGGTTGCGGGTTCGGGGATGGCTTCTCCATACCTTAGTTTGTGATGACGTTTCAAGAGCCATCTTTCAGTTGTCCTGGTAGTTGCTCTGGCCGTACTGTACTGTAGCGCCATGCCTGAGACCTTCAGGGTCACTAACGTCCCTAAAGCAGTAGACCTAGACAGGAGGGTGAGAACACGCTGTAAGTTTCATCTTATACAGTACTGCACCCTACAAATGGACCCTAATATAAATACCACACCGTCAGCCATCCTTACTTATTACCATCTACTCCACTTCGGCACACAACAAAGACGAACAATATACAGCAATGCCAGACGATCAGAGTGTGCACGTTCACTCTCAAATTCTGACTTAAATAGAGGTTCATCAATATCCCATCCGAGAACATCATCGTTTCCTCATTCGAGCTCGACAACAGTCGACCAGCCTTTACCTCTAGCTCTCCCGAGACGGGTTCAAGCCTACTTCCAGGCCTCCGTTCATATTCTCAAAATGCCGCAATCTCAAGGTATGTTACTTTCTTTCTCCATCTATATTAAAAAGGAATCATTTGTCACCCTGCAGATGAGTGCAGATGAAGTAGAGATGACGATCGACATTATGTCGAGTCGATGAATGATGATGGAGATGGATGCGATTAGATTAGATGGTTCAGAGCTAATTAGAGTTCCATCCTTTTCTCTTACCTTATCATCACATTACCATTCTCCCTTGTCACCACATGCAGATATCGATATGATCATGATCTAGACTTCTATTATCATAACCAGATTATATGAGATGAGATACGATTGTATGCACGTACAGAAGGATAAGCTTAAATTAGATGCTGACTTAAATGGCAGCTGGCCAAAAACTAGTGTACTTGTCAATGTTCAAGTTCCTAGTTGATGTATAGAGAGACATGGGGAGAAAGACGATGAAGTTCTATCGTGCCCAGATTTTTAGCAAGCTCATCGGCCGCAAAATTTATTTTCGCAGGTTAGGTACGAGATAAACAATGAAGTCTATTCTCCGAGTTGGGCATATTGTCGGGTAGCTATAGCAGAGCCGCATCGTGATATTAGGTCTAAAAAGGCAATTTCCTGCGGCTTGGCATCCCGCACACTGTCTGCTACCCTCTAAGCACGGTTCGCTAACGAGCTAAAAGTTCTTATCTGGAGCGTAAAGTTTTATGCTGTCCTTCAATCGCAGAATTAGTCTAAGTCAGTCCTCATAAATATTACACCATCCTCATCACCCACCCCCATGCAATCGACTTCAGCCCTCCAACTCATTACTATCTACTCCGCTCGAAGCATAATAAACGAATAAACACAACAATGCTAACTAATATCTACTTGAGCCCTCACATTCCGAAGGGGATGTATCGGTATCCCGTCCGAGAACTCGGTCGTTTTCTTATTCGAGCTTGATCACTGTCAATCAGCTTCCATCTCTCCTGAGACATGGTCAAACAAACCTCCAGGGCTCCTACAGTGCTCCCATCATGCCGCAACCCAAGGCACGCCCCCTTGTTCTCCCTGAATTCAAACCCAAAATACCAAAAACGCATGCTCATGCTTCACCCAGCTGCCCTAATCGATGCAAACCACTACAACAACTCTCGCACGTTCTACTGGCATGAAGAAGCAGTTCTATATGGGCGGTCTGTCGAAGGCAAGCATCAAATTAAACAATTTGGGCTTTTTGTTCTGGTCGCGATGCTGCTTATTCCACTGGGGTACGTTGCCAGAGGAATCAGTGAATCCAATGCCATGAATATCTTGCAAATCATAGCAGTATTTGTTGTAGAGGCTGTGAGGATGTTTCCTTAGATCTAGGGGTGTTTCTTTGAGATTTTTGCCATTAATGTAGAGAGAGGCCCATATAAGGCGTTCTCGTTCCCAGGTTTTTTCGTCGCTCGTAACCTTGCTAGACGGCTAGTTTTCGAGCACACATATCATGGAGAGATCTATGCAGTTTTCCACATGAAACTTAATTGAATGAAGACATATGAGTGAAGTTGTCCTGGTAGCAAAATGGGACAACCGATAACTGCAACAAAAGTGGTTTGGGGAACTCTTGTGGTTCTATTGACCCTGAATCTTCCAGAACTCTCGAATGGGATCCCAAGCCCCACCAATTCCATAGAAATAAAGTTCGAATAAAGGAGGGGTACAAACTCCCCCAACTATCTGAACACTCTATTTGTTTTTTAGACAAATATTCTTTTCCCAGTGAAATGTGATTGTCGGATGACAGTGAGACGTGTTCGAGTTGTGGTGCCCATGCTTATGAATAAGCATTGCTTTTTCACATGCACGTGTCTCATCTAGATCTGTACAACCGGATTTGGTGAGCAATGAAGCCATTGATCAAGAGAGGAAGTGTAAATTTGCTGCTTAAGTATAGATATTGCTTTTTCCCATCCACGTGTCTCATTTGGATCTATGCAAGCGGATTTGGTGAGCAATGAAGCCATCGATCAAGAGACGGCTTAAACATTCACGATTTTACATCTATAAGTCCTATGAACATAAGGTTCCAGACGTATCCAATAGCACGAGGAAGAAAGATAAACATCAGCGAATCAACTAAGCCTCGAAGTGGTAGCATTCCCACTCTTCCGCCGGGGTAGTCGAACGCCGCTGGTTGGTCAGTACTCCGTGCACCTCTAAATTTATCCTGTCTACCAATTACAACACATCTTAGCTATCATGAGCAGTTTGTTTTATCAATTAAGCTATGGCATTTCTCGTTACAGTCTAATTAAAAAAAAAGGGTACCCCGGTTGATCTACCCCACTGCAAAGACTTTCACCCTACAATTATTTCACTTTTCTCTAATAATAAATCTATCAAAAAGGGTTTGCTTGGCCGTAGATGTTATGTTCACCGAATTGAGCCCCAGTAGGGCCAAGGGTCTGGTATGAAGCAGTTGGCTTGTTTCCTGCAGTGTTAATTTGTGGCACAGACTTCTGAGCCACTTGTAATTTTGGAACTTCTCATTGGCGATGTTGGTGAATTCGCAAACCTTAGTTAGGGTAAGTGCGATCACTATTGGAAGCTACCTACAACTTGCTGATAGCGGTTCCAACCAGCCTGCCGAACAACACATCATTCTGTTTTTCTCTTTCATTGAACGACAGAAACTCAAAAGAAACATCCTTAGATCCAAGGGAAAATCCTCACAGCTTCGACAGCAAATACCGCCATGATTTGTAAAACATCCATAACTTTAGCCTCACCGATTCCTCTGACAATATACCCCAACAGAATAAATAGAATCGCTAGCAGCACTAAAAGTCCGAACCGATGAAGCTGACGCTGGGCTTGAATTGCTTCCTCATGCCTGCGAGCTATATAGAGGCGATTGTCATTGTGGTTGACGTCGGACTGGACAGCTGGGTTAAGAGTAAGTATATATCCAGCCCTTTAGGATCAGTGTGGTCAACCGTCCCGTCCGTCCGACATCACCCAGGATTAGGACGGGACGGCAACTCTCCGTCCGTCCCCGGGACGCTGCCGACATTCGGATCATGGACGGGGACGGACGGCAAGGACGGCCGGGGACGGATCAGTTCCGTCCCCGGCAGTCCCCGGCGGTCATCTACCGACATCCTTGGACTTTGTTCAATGTACAACATAAAAATAATATAAATTTGGTATATACTTGAATGTAGGTTCATCGATGTATAGATAAATATGGCTGAGCATCGTCAGCCCGTATCTCCAGCCCCGTACCATCAGCCTGTATGTCAGCTTGTACCT